>Ga0310345_10000026_pt1 | contig 429287 bp, 405 predicted proteins | sample HC15DNA20500_MG_FD_204667 | JGI IMG/M metagenome (GOLD analysis project Ga0310345, IMG submission 204667) | Marine microbial communities from station ALOHA, North Pacific Subtropical Gyre - HC15-DNA-20-500_MG | ecosystem: Environmental > Aquatic > Marine > Oceanic | place: Pacific Ocean...
CGGAGGGGCTTGGCCATCATAAAGCGCCCAACTCCATCGTCGGAGGCGCCACCCCACGGGGCGGCCCTCGCGCTACTGTTGCGCCAAGCCGCAGCCGTCTTTGCGTCTTAAGTATCCCGGGGGTCCGGGGGCAGCGCCCCCGGACCGGCCCAACGCTTCGACGCGCGCACAGCGCGCCGAGAAGGGGCGGGAGCCGACCGCCCCGCAGGGCCTCAGGCGGCGCAGCCGCCCGCGCGGAACAAGGGACGTAGCCCCGCCGCGCGAGCGCCGCCCCGTCCCGGCGGGGTGGCGCTATTGCTCTCCTTCCGCGCTACGGTGAGTTCGGATGTACTTGGCTGCCATAAAGCGCACAACACCGGCGTTGCGTGCGCCACCCCACGGGGCGGCCCTCGCGCTACCGTTGCGGAGGAGGCCGCTCAACACGCGCCGCGCTTGTGATTCTCCCCCCATCGTGTAGCCTGATCCCGCGGTGGCCTCGTGCGCTTGCCTCCGCCGGCTGGCCAATTGGTCCGGCAAGCCGTTCGCCCGCGCCACGGCGCGGCCAGATGAGGAACCTTGTTGATGGCTTTCGACCGCACCGCGCCCCGCCCCGCTCCATCTCCTGCTCCGCAGACCACCACCGAGACGCTGATCCTGCGGGCCGTCACGCGCGATGCGGCGGGCCGACCGGCGCTGGCCGGGATCGAGGCCGACGCCTGCCTGTTCCTCGACACCCCGCCCGCCCCCGGCGCCATCGCCGTTGCGAAGCCGATGGGCGACGGATCGGGCCGCTACGCGGTGCTCGGCTGCCTCGCGCCCGGCGAGGCCGCAGCCACTCCCACCGCCGAACCCGCCGCACCCGGCCTCGCCCCCGATCTCGTCTTCCGCAACGGGCGCTCGGAGCTCCGGCTCTGCGCCGACGGGCGCATCCGCCTGAAAGGCGACGATCTCAGCGCCGACATGCTGGGCCGGCTGGCCCTGCGCGGCGCCTTCATCGATCTCAACTGACCGCGGCGCGCGGCCATGTGGAGCGTCAACAACCACACGCCCTTCGCCGAACATCACGGCTTTGTCCGCGATCACCGCGGCACCTCGTTCTGGCAGGTCTGGATCAAGGCGAGCTTCCTGATCCGCCCCGGCCGGCCCTGCCTCTTCACCCGCGCCCAGCGCCCGGTGAACACCGCGCCGCTCTTCGAGGGCGACGATCCCGAGGGCCGGCTGCTCGCCGATGGCGAGGCGGTGCCGGCCAAGCCCCGCGTCGACGTCACCGCGCGGGCCCGCGCCTACCCGCCCGACCCGCGCTCGCCCCTGCCCTTTGAGGCCTCGATCCGCATCGGATCCTGGCGCAAGGCGATCGAGGTGCACCCGCCGGGCAGCTACACCGCGCGCGGCCGCGCCGAATGGGCGCGCGACCGGCCCAACACGCCGGTCGAGCTGGCCTGGCAGGAAGCCTATGGCGGCGCCGCGAAGGATGACGAGGGCGTGCTGCACGCCTTCCAGGCCAACCCTGCGGGGCGCGGCTTCGTGCCGCGCGGCGGCGATCCCGCCGGCCGGCCCCTGCCCCGGCTGGCCTTTCCCGGCGATCCGCCGGACCGGGCCGGCCATGCCGTGGCCCCCGCCGCGCTCGCCCCCGTGCCGCGCCACTGGGAGCCGCGCCGCAAACTCGGCGGCACCTATGACGAGGCGTGGGAGACGACGCGCGCGCCGCTTCTGCCCGAGGATCTCGATCCCGCCTACTGGCAGGAAGCCCCGCCCGATCAACAGCTCGAGCGCGGCCAGGTGGAGGGCGAGGTGATTGAGTTGCGCTTCATCCTGCCGCCCGCGGCGAACCCCACCATGGCGCCCGCGGAATGCCGCGTCCCGCGCCTGGGGCTCGAGATGGCCACCCGCTTCCGCGGCGCCTGGCGGCAAAGCGAGATGGCGCTGCAGGCGCTGGCGCTCGATACCGAGGCCGAGGAAGGCCCGATCCTGTCGCTCACCTACATGGGCGCGCTGCCGCTCGGCGCCGCGCAGCACGACGTGCATGTCGATCTGTCGCGGATCGACCTGCGCAGCCACGAGGGCTTCCGCGCCCGGCCCGAGGATGCGCCGCTCTTCACCACGCCGGCCTCCACCCTGCCCGCATCCGCGCTGGAGGAAGCCTGATGCCCGTCACCATCAACGCCAACATGCTGACCATCTCGCACAAGGGCTCGGGCGGGTTCGAGATGTGCTCGGCCCCCGATGTCTGCAAGACGCCGGCGCCGCCGGGCCCGCCCGTGCCGATCCCCTACATGATCACCTCCTTCTCGAAGGATCTGATCCGCGGCTCGATGACGGTGAAGGCCGATGGCGGCAATTCGATCGACATACGCGGCTCGGCCCACATGCCCTGCATCGGCGACGAGCCGGGTACGGTGGGCGGCGTGATCTCGAACACGTTCAAGCACGAAAGCACCTGGATCACCTATTCCCCGAATGTCTATGTCGAGGGCAAGAACATCTGCCGCCTGACCGACAAGATGTTCATGAACAACCGCAACACCGTGTCGGGCGTGGGCGGGCATTTCGAAGTGCCGTTGGGCATGACCGATCCGGTCATGATCGAGCTGTGCCAGATCTTCTGCGAGGCGCGCGAGGAATGGCACAAGTGCAAGCGGTCGGGCCGGAACAACTGCCCGCGGCCCTCCAAGATCGCCGAGGGCAAGGTCAAGAACAGCTCCAAGCTGGCCGATGCGGTGAAGAAGAAATTCCCGCGCTCCAAGGTCACCGCCGAGAAGACCTATTTCTCGGCCGTCGACGACATGTTCGACGGCGCCCGCAAGGTCTATGACAAATCCGCCCTGAAACGCGCGGTGCAGCGCCAGATCAAGAAGGCGATGCAGAAGAAGATCGTCGCCAAGGGCGCCAAGATGGCCGCGCGGGCCTGGACGAAGTTCATCCCCGGCCTCAACGTCATCAGCACGGTCTATGACGTCGTCGATACCGCGATCACGGCCAAGGAGCTCTACGACATGGTCGCCCGCGCCGACGAGATCGCCGACAAGGCGATCAAGGTGAAGCCCGATGTCGGCATCGAGGGGCCGGAAGGCACGCTCGACAAGGTCTACGACTTCAAGTTCGACGATCCCGATACCGGCTACCAGGACGATTGGCAGCGCAAGCAGATGCAGGAAGAGGCCTATACCAAGGCCACCGGCGGCAAGAAGCCGACGAAGGTGGACGTGGCGACCTGCAAATGCGATCCAAAACCCGGCAAGCCCGCCACCAACATGATGTGACAAGCCCCGCGAGGCCGAGATGAGCACCGAATCCAGCCTGGCCGGCATGCCCGGCACCCTTGCGCCGCATGGCGAGCCGATCGCCCAGCCCGCCTTCCGCACGCTGGCCTTCCTCGACGGGCCGCAGGATGCGCCCGCCATCGCCGCCGGCATGGCGCAGATCTTCGATCTGTTCTGGCAGCATCACGGCGAGGCGGTCGATCTGGTGGCCGACACGATCGGCACCAACAAGGGCCAGCCGCGCGAGATCAACGCCCGCCGGCTGGAGGCCGCGCGATCCTGGATCGCGGCGCCGGTGGGCGCGGGCCACGCGGTGACCCTGCGGATGACCGCCGAGGCGACCGAGGCCTTCCCCGGCCCCAACCCGCCCTGGTTCCGGCTCGAACAGCGTTACCGCGACATGACGCTGTTGGAAATGTCGGTGCCGCCGGGCGCGCCGGGCGAGATGGAGTTTGCCGACGGCGTGGCCGAGGTGCTCAAGACGCTGCCGATGGTCTGCGCGGTGCAGGGCTATGGCTTCTTCCTGCCCAACGCCTTCATCAACTTCTCGGATGCCCTGCCGCGTGCCGCCGCGCGCTATCGCGCGGCGATCCTGATCACGCCCGACATGGCGGTGCGCGGGCTGCGCGAGGGCCATTCGCTGGGCCTCTGGCCCGAGGGCACCGAGCCGGGCATGGCCGATATCGGCTGGCGCAGCTTCGTGGGCACCGATTTCCTGCCGCGCCTGCCGGGCCTGGCCGATGCGCCCTTCCCCGCCGAGGTGCGGCTGGAAATGGCGCCCACCTGCGCGGTGCTGACCGCCGGCGAGGCGCCGATCTGGGGCGACGTGAATGCGGGCGAAGATGTCTCGGCCTATCGCGCGGTGGCGGCCGCGCTGGCGCCGGTGCGCTATCCGGCCAGCCAGGCGCTCGACGAGTATTTCCAGGGCGTCACGCTCGACGATGGCGAACGCACCGACGCGATCCTCGCCTATCTCGCGCGGCTCGACGCCGAGGGGCGCTAGGATGGCCGCGCTCGACGATCTGCGCCGCGCGCTGCGCCTGCCGGCGACAATGCCCTACATCCTCGGCGCGGCCGAGATCGTGGTGAGCTACACGCCGCGTGCGGTGGCCGATGGCGTGGTGGAAGACAGGCTGGAGAGCATCGAGATGATGCTCGACGATCTTCGCGCGCTGCTGGCCGCCGGCTTCTGCGCCTATCGTTTCGGCAAGGGGCTGGAAGTGACGGCCGAGGCGGCAATGTCGCGCGAGGGCGATGCGATCGGCATAAGGCTGGCCCATCCCGGCCTGCATTGCAACGCGCTGCTGGCCCTGCTGCGCACGCTCCACGCGATGCACGATCCCGACCCCGAGGCGATGGCCGTGTTGCAGGAGGAAGGCGCCGCCACGCCCGGCCCGGTGCCCCGTTTTCCCGATCTCGTGTCCGCGATCACGGTCAGCGGGCTCGCCGATGCCGAGGGCGCGGGCGAAGGTGCCTTCGATCCCGCCTCTGCCCTGCCTTTCCACCAGGCCGCCGGCATTACCGGCGCCCCGCCCGATACCGCTTTGGTCGAGGCGAGCCGGCTGGTCGCCGCCCCGGCGCCGGCGGGTCTCGCCCTCGATCCCGACGAGGAGGATGCCTATCTCTCGATCGCCATGCTCTCGGCCTTCGTGCCGCTCGGCGCCGCGCCCGCTCATGAGCCCGGCGAGGAAGAGATCTTCATCCGCCCCGGCGAAGGGGGCGGGGCCGAGATCGTGGTGGATCACTATGCCGGCGAGCTGCCCTTCCTGCTGGAACTGCTCAACATGGTGAGCGGCGGGCATGTGCACGCGCTGCACATCCGCGCGGAGCGCTAGGCCGTGCTGGCGGTGCAGGCGATCGGGCTTTCCACCGCCTTCGGTGCGGGGGAAGCGGCGAGCCTTGCCGCGCGGGCCGAGGCCCGCAGCGCCTATCACCGCTCGACCGCCTGGATCGGCACGGATTTCGCCCCGCAGCTTTGCGCCTTCCGCGACCCTCTGGCTTTGGACGGCTTTGCGCGGCGGGCCGACGTGTTGCTGGCCGAGGCGACGCACGACCTGATCGGCGCCTTGCGCGCCCAGGGCGAGCATGCGCTGGCCGAGCGCGACGTGCCCTACCTGCTGCTCGCCCTGCCCGAGCCGTTCCCCGGCATGGATGGGCCGGCGCTGGAGGCGCTGGGGGCCGAGCTCTGCGCCAAGGTGCAGGCGGCGCTGCAGGGCGCCCTGGGGCTGGCGCCGGGCCGGGTGCGCGTGGGCGCCGGCGGCCATGCCGGGCTGCTGGCGGGGCTGCGCGATCTCGCCGGCGGGGAGGAGCCCGACCGCCCGCTGCTGCTCGCCGGGCTCGACAGTTATGCCGACCGGGCGCGGCTGGAGGCGCTGGCCGGGGCGGGCCGGCTGTTCTCCGACTGCGACCGCTGGGGCCTGGTGCCGGGCGAGGCGGCGGGGATCGCGCTGTGCCGCCCGCTCTCGGGCCATCTGCCGGCGGTGCGGATGCGCGGGCGGGTGCTGGGCTATGCCTGCGCGGCCGAGCCGGTGGGCGAGCTCGACGAGGCCGAGACGGCGCATACCGGGCTGAGCGCGGCGTGCCACGCGGCCTGTGGCGGGCTCGGCGGGCGGCGGCTGACCCATTGGGTGAGCGACTGGAACAACGGCCGCTATCGCGCGGCCGAGCTGGCCTATGCGCAGCTGCGCGTGGGCGGGCGGCATGGCGAGGAGGCGTTGGAGGCCGAACCGATGGCGCTCGCCTTCGGCGATGTCGGCGCGGCGAGCCCGGTTCTGGGGCTGGCGCTGGCGCTGGATCTGATGGCGGCCGAGGCCGCGCGGGTGGCCGAGATGGCGCAGGCGGCGGGGGCCGGCGAGAGCGGCACGCGGGCGCGAGCGGCGCTGGTGAGCTGCTCGTCGGTGGCCAGCGGTCACCGCGGGGCGCTGGTGGTGGTGCCGAGCTAGCGCGACGGGAGCGCGAGGGCCGCCCCGTGGGGTGGCGCCTGCAACGTTGGTGTCGGGCGCTTTATGGTGGCCGAGAACATCCTCTCTCACCGTAGCGCGGGCGGATAGCAGAAGCGCCACCCCGCCGGGACGGGGCGGCGCTCGCGCGGCGGGCTTCGCCCTTGTTCCGCGCGGGGCGCTGCGCGCCCGGCCTAGCAGGCGGCCGCCGGGCGCACTACGTTGGGGGCATGACGCTCCACATCGCCTTCGACAATTCCTATGCCCGCCTGCCCGGCCGCTTCTACGCCCAGGTGCCGCCCGAACCCGCGCCCGCCCCCGCGCCGCTGGCGGTGAACCGGGCGCTGGCCGGGGAACTCGGCATCGACCCCGACGCGCTGGAGACGCCCGAGGGCACCGCGCTGCTGGCCGGCAACGGGTTGCCCGATGGCGCCGCGGGCATCGCCACCGTCTATGCGGCGCACCAGTTCGGCAATTGGGTGCCGCAGCTCGGCGACGGGCGGGCGCTGATGTGGGGCGAGGTGGTGACCGGCAAGGGCCGCTTCGACATCCAGCTCAAGGGCGCGGGCCGCACGCCGTTCTCGCGCTCGGGCGACGGGCGGGCCTGGATCGGCCCGGTGATCCGCGAATACCTGGTGAGCGAGGCGATGCACGCGCTCGGCGTGCCCACCACCCGCGCGCTCGCCGCCGTGCGCACCGGCGGCATCGTCCACCGCGGCGCGGCGCTGCCCGGCGCGGTGCTGGCCCGTGTCGCGTCGAGCCATATCCGCGTCGGCACCTTCCAGTATTTCGCCGCGCGGCAGGACGACGAGGCGCTCGCCGCGCTCACCGAGCACGTCATCGCCCGGCACTATCCGCAGGCCGACGGCCCGCTTGCCCTGCTGCGCGAAGTCACCGCCGCCCAGGCGCGGCTGATCGCGCACTGGATGGCGCTGGGCTTCATCCACGGGGTGATGAACACCGACAACATGGCCGTCTCGGGCGAGACGATCGATTACGGCCCCTGCGCCTTCATGGACGGCTACGATCCCGGCAAGGTCTTCTCGTCGATCGACCATGGCGGCCGCTACGCCTATGCCAACCAGCCGCAGATCGCGGCGTGGAACCTGGCGCAGCTCGCCTCGTCGCTGCTGCCGCTGATGGGCGACCGCGAGGCGGCGATCGCCGAGGCGACCGAGGCGGTGAACGGCTTCATCCCCGCCTATCAGGGCGAATGGCTGGCGCGGTTCGGCGCCAAGATCGGGCTGACCGACGCGACCGAAGACGACGTGCCGCTGATCACCGGCCTGCTGGAGATGATGGCGAAGGGCGGATCGGATTTCACCAACACGTTCCGGGCGCTGGCCCGCGGCGAGGCGCGCGATCACATCGCCGACCGCGCGGCGTTCGACGCCTGGCACGCGCGCTGGCGCGACCGCGCGGGCGACGGGGCCGAGGCGGTGATGCTGGCGGCCAATCCCGCGCTCATCCCGCGCAACCACCGGATCGAACAGGCCATCGCGGCCGCCGTCGAGGGCGACGATGCGCCCTTCCACCGGCTGCACAAGGCGCTGGCCACGCCCTATGCCGAGCCGGGCGACGCGGCCGAGCTGACCCGCCCGCCCGTGCCCGAGGAAGAGGTGACGCAGACCTTCTGCGGCACCTGAACCCGCCTTACTTCAGAACAGACCGCCCGGCATATTCGGCGCTCTCGCCCAGCCATTCCTCGATGCGGATCAGCTGATTGTACTTGGCCAGCCGGTCGGAGCGCGAGAGCGAGCCGGTCTTGATCTGCCCGCAATTCGTGGCCACGGCGAGATCGGCGATGGTGCTGTCTTCCGTCTCGCCCGAGCGGTGCGACATCACGTTGGTATAGCCCGCGCGATGGGCCATATCGACGGCGCGCAGCGTCTCCGACAGGCTGCCGATCTGGTTGACCTTCACCAGCATGGAATTGGCCACGCCCCGCGAAATGCCGTCGGCCAGCCGCGCCGGGTTGGTCACGAACAGATCGTCGCCCACCAGCTGCACCTTGCCGCCGAGCTTGTCGGTGAGCGTCTTCCAGCCGTCCCAGTCATCCTCGGCCATGCCATCCTCGATCGAGATGATCGGGTAGTCGGAACACAGGGCGGCGAGGTAATCGGCATTCTCGGCCGACGACAGCTTCTTGCCCTCGCCCTTCATGTCATAGACGCCACCCGCGAAATATTCCGTCGCCGCGCAATCGAGGGCGAGATAGATATCCTCGCCCGGCTTGTAGCCCGCCTTCTCGATGGATTTCAGAATGAAATCGAGCGCCTCGCGGGTGGAGCTGAGGCCCGGCGCGAAGCCGCCCTCATCGCCGATGCCGGTATTGTGGCCGGCGGCGGAAAGCTCTTTCTTCAGGGTGTGGAACACTTCCGCGCCCATGCGCACCGCATCGCGGATGTTGCCGGCGCTGACCGGCATGATCATGAATTCCTGGATGTCGATCGGGTTGTCGGCATGTTCGCCGCCATTGATGATGTTCATCATCGGCACCGGCAGCACCCGCGCCGAGGTGCCGCCGACATAGCGGTAGAGCGGCTGCGAGGTGAAATCCGCCGCCGCCTTGGCACAGGCGAGCGAGACGCCGAGGATCGCGTTGGCGCCCAGCCGGCCCTTGTTGGGCGTGCCGTCGAGTTCGATCATCAGCGCGTCGATCGCCTCCTGCTCGGTCACGTCCTCGCCAACCAGCGCCTCGGCGATCTCGCCGTTGACGGCGGCCACCGCCTCGAGCACGCCCTTGCCGAGATAACGGGCCTTGTCGCCGTCGCGTTTCTCGACCGCCTCGTGGGCGCCGGTCGACGCGCCCGAAGGCACCGCCGCGCGGCCCATCGTGCCGTCTTCGAGGATGACGTCCACCTCGACGGTGGGATTGCCCCGGCTGTCGAGGATCTCGCGGCCGGTGATGTCGATGATGAGGCTCATGGGCGCCCTCCGCTGTTGGCTCGGCCTCCTTCTAGGCGGTGACGCGGCGGGAGGGAAGGGTGTGCGCGGTGCGTGGGCGCGGGCGCGCGGGCGATTTTCCGTTGAGGAATCCGCCCCGCTTGCTATGAACCCCCGACCTACCGGGGAGGGGAAGGCATGACAGAGCCCCACGTCATCATCGCGGGCGGCGGGATCGGCGGGCTGGCCACCGCGCTGACGCTGCACCAGATCGGCGTGCGCTGCACCGTCTTCGAGGCGGTGCGCGAGCTGAAGCCGCTGGGCGTGGGTATCAACCTGCAGCCCAACGCGGTGCGCGAGCTGTTCGATCTGGGCATCGGCGCGGATGTGCTGGACGGCATCGGCATCCGGGCGCGGGAATGGGCGCTGGTGGGGCTGAACGGCAACGACATCTACGCCGAGCCGCGCGGCGAGGATGCGGGCTATCGCTGGCCGCAATATGCCGTGCATCGCGGGCGGCTGCATGTCGCCCTGCACGAGGCTTTCGTGGCCCGCGCGGGGGCCGACGCGGTGCGGCTGGGCTGCCGTGTCACCGGCTACCGGCACGAGGCGGATGGCGGCGTCACCGCGCTGGTCGAGACGTTCGACGGCGCCGCCGAGGAGCATCGCGCGACGCTGTTGATCGGGGCCGACGGCATCCATTCCGCGATCCGCGCGCAGATGCATCCCGAACAGCCGCCGATCAACTGGGGCGGCGCGATCATGTGGCGCGGCACGACGCGGGCGCGGCCGATCCGCACGGGATCGTCCTTCGTGGGGCTGGGCACGCACCGGCACCGGATCGTCGTCTACCCGATCTCGGCCCCCGATCCCGAAACCGGCGAGGCCGAGATCAACTGGATCGCCGAGCGCACGATCGATCCGGCCGAGGGCTGGCAGAAGACCGGCTGGTTCCGCCCGGTGGAGATCGAGGAATTCGCGGGTTTCTTCGAGGGCTGGAATTACGAGTGGCTCGACGTCCCTGCCCTGCTGCGCGGCGCCGATATCGCCTACGAGAACCCGATGATCGACCGTGATCCGATCCCGACATGGCAGGACGGCGCGGTCGTGCTGATGGGCGATGCGGCGCATCCGATGTATCCGACGGGCTCGAACGGGGCGAGCCAGGCGATCGTGGATGCGCGCGAGCTGGGCGCGGCGATGCTGGCGCATGGCGTGACGCCGGCGGCGCTGGGGGCGTTCGACGCGAAGCTCTGCAAGCCGGTCTCGGACGTGGTGCTGCGCAATCGCGGCGCCGGGCCGTTCGGCCTGCTCAACATGGTCGATGAGCGCTGCGGCGGCGTGTTTGACGATATCGACGCGGTGATCCCGCCCGAGGAGCGGCGCGAATTCATGGCGCGCTACCAGAAGGCGGCGGGCTTCGCGATGGAGGCGCTGAACGCCGCGCCGCCGACGATCGCGCCGGGCGCGCGGCTGGGGGCGCTGGCCGCGGCGAAGTGAGGGCTCAGGTGGGCCGCACCGGCCCCGCCGGCATCCGCCGCCGCGCCGCGCGCCGCAGCCGCGCCTCGCGGATCAGCGTGTAGAGGCCCGAGCCGACGATGATCGCCGCGCCCGCCAGCGTCAGCGCGTCGGGGCGCTCTCCGAACGCCAGGATGCCGATCACCAGCGCGAAGAGCAGGCGGGTATAGCGGAACGGGGTGACGACGGCCACGTCGCCCACGCGCATCGCGGCGACGATCATGTAATAGCCCGTCACCCCGCAGGCGAGCGCCGCGGCCACGAAGCCCCAATCGCCCTGCACCGGCAAGGCGGGCGCGCCGCCGATGGAAAAGGCGCACAGCACGCCGCCCACCGGCACGATCGACAGGAAGCCCCAGGCGGAAAGCTGCATCGAGGTCACCTCGGGCGGGCAGGCACGGGTGGCCAGATCGCGGATGGCCAGCCCGATCACCCCCTGCACGGCGAAGAGCGAGGCGGGCATGAACCCGTCGAGCCCGGGGCGGATCACCAGGAGCACGCCGAGAAAGCCGATGACGATGGCGCTCCACCGCCGCCAGCCGACTTCGGCGCCCATGAAGAGCGCGGCGCCCAGCGTCACCGCCAGCGGGTTGGCCTGCAGGATGGCCGAGGCCGAGGAAAGCGGGGTGAGCGCGATGGCGAAGACGAAGCCGAGCGTGCCGATCATCTCGCCCGCGTTGCGCAGCAGGACGGGGCGGGTCAGCAGCGCCGGCGAAAGCACGCGCTGGCCCTGCGCCTTGGCGAAGGCGGCGAAGATCGCGCCGCCGCCGAGGCCGAGCAGCACGAGGATCACGCCCACGGTCAGCCCCGAGGCGAGCCATTTGACGAACATGTCCTCGGCGGCGAAACAGGCCATCGCCGCCACCATCAGCGCCGCGCCGCGCAGGTTTTCCATCTGTCGATTCCCTGTCAGGAGGGGTGCGCCCCCGCCAGATCACGCGCGCGCGCCGGGCGCAATTCCGCAGGTGTGCACAGACGGTTCAGCGTTTCCTCAACGGCGTGCCGAACAGCTCCAGCCTGTGACCCTCGAGCCGGTAGCCCAGCTTGCGCGCAATGCGTTCCTGCAGGGCCTCGATCTCGGGGTCGACGAACTCGATCACCTGGCCGGTCTCGAGGTCGATCAGGTGATCGTGGTGATCGCGGTCGGCCGTCTCGTAGCGGGCGCGGCCGTCGCCGAATTCGCGCTTGGCGAGGATGCCGTGCTCCTCGAACAGCTTGACGGTGCGATAGACGGTGGCCAGCGCGATGCGCGGATCGACGCGCGAGACGCGGGTATAGAGCTCTTCCACGTCGGGGTGATCGTCGGCCCCGTCGAGCACTTCGGCGATGACGCGGCGCTGGGCCGTCATCCGCATGCCGCTCTGCGCGCAACGTTCGAGGATCGTGTCGGTCATGGCTCCGCTTTTCGGATCGTGCCGGGTGGGGCCCTTTCTAGGCGAAGCGCGCGCGGGGCCCAAGGGCTTTCGCGCCGGGGCGTGCGCGGGCGCGCCACCTGCACGGCTGTGCACCGAAGCAGCGCCCTTCTGTGCATCGGCGCATGGGGCATCCGGTTGACACGTCTGCGCTTTCCCCCGATCCCGTGGCGCATGGACAAGCGTGACCGGATAGATGCGTTCGGCGCCGCCTCGCTGATCGGCTTCTCGATGCTGCTGGCGGGCAACCAGGTGGTCATCAAGCTGGTGAACGAGGGGTTGCAGCCGGTCTTCTTCGCGGCCATCCGCTCGATCGGATCGGCGGCCTTGGTGGCGGGGTGGATCTGGGCGCGCGGCGGCTCGGTCGCGATCGCGCGGCGCTACTGGGGGCCGGCGCTGGCGATGGGCGCGGCCTTCGCGGTGGAGTTCATCTGCCTGTTCATGGCGCTGGACCTGACCACCGTCACCCGATCCTCGGTGATCTTCTACACGATGCCGGTCTGGCTGTCGCTCGCGGCGCATTTCGTGCTGCCGGAAGACAGGATCACGCCGCTCAAGGCGGTGGGGCTGGTGCTGGCCTTCGCGGGCTGCGCCATCGCCATCGTGTTCCGCGGCGGCGAGGGCGGGTTGCAGAGCGCGGGCGGCTGGCGCGGGCTGGTGGGCGATCTGTGCGCCCTGGGCGGGGCCTGGGGCTGGGCCGGGCTGGTGCTGATCGCGCGCGGCACGCGGCTGCGCGAGGTGCCGCCTGTGGTGCAGCATTTCTACCAATTGCTGATCTCGGCGCCGTTCCTGCTGTTCGCGGCGTTGTTCTTCGGCCCCGCGATCCGCGATTTCGCGCCGGTGCATCTGTGGGGCGTGGCCTTCCAGATCGTGCTGATCGCCGGGTTCGGCTTCATGTTCTGGCTGTGGCTGATCTCGATCTACCCGGCTTCGGGCGTGGCGTCGTTCTCGTTTCTGTCGCCGATCTTCGGCATCCTCGCCGGCTGGCTGCTGCTGGGCGAGCCGATCGGCCCGGCGCTGATCCTGGCCGGGGCGCTGGTGGCGGTGGGGCTGATCCTGATCAACCGGCGGGTCAGGCCGCCGGGCTGAGCGCCGCGTTCAGCACGGGGGCTTCGGCGGCGGCAGGCGCGCCCACCCGCTTCAGATCCGCCCAGATCGGCAGGTGATCCGAGGCGCGGCGCGCCAGGCGCGTCTCGCACACGCCGGCATCGCGCAGGGCGAGCCCGGCGCAATGGGCGACACGGTCGAGCGCGGCGACGGGGCGGCGGGCATGGAAGCTGCGGCCCGGCGCGTGGATCGTGAAGGCGCCGTCGAGCGCCTCGAGCCCGGTGGCGGGCGACCATTCGTTCCAGTCGCCGAGAATCGCCGTGGGCATCGGCGGCAGTGCCGCCAGCGTGGCACGCAGATGGGCCAGCTGTGCCCGGCGCGAGCGGCGCAGCAGCCCCAGATGCACGCCGACGACGCGCAGGCCCGCCACCTCCACCGCCACGGCGCCGCGCGGCTCCAGCCCCGGCAGGTCGAGCCGGCGGGGGGCGGAGACGGTCGTGCCCTTGCGCACCAGGATCGCGTTGCCGTGCCAGCCGAGCGAGACATCGGCGCCGCCGAGCGGTACGGCGGTATAGTCGGTGCGCGCCTCGATCATCGCGGCCGGCAGGGCGGCGGGGCGCGGGCCGAGGCGCATGTCGGCCTCTTGCAGGGCGATCACGTCGGCGCCGAGGCCGCCGATCACGTCGAGCACGCGTTCGGGCAGCCGTCGGCCATCGGTGCCGCGGCATTTGCGCAGGTTGTAGGAGGCGAGGCGGATTGTGGAAGCTTTTGTCACCGCACCTAGATAGAGGTTCCGGACATTCGATTCCAGAGGGACCATGCGCCTGGCCAAAGCGAGCCTGACAACCTGGCTGATCTGGGGGTTTCTCGCCCTCGCCTTTCTCGGCGGGCTTCTGGCCGGCCGCTACACGCTGGCCTTCGTGGCGGCGGCGACGTTCGGCGCCTCGCTGGTGCCGTTCCTGGTGGCCAGCCGGCTGCATATCCGGGTGCCCAACTCCTTCATGGCCGCGATCGTGGCCTTCATCTTCGCGACGCTGTTTCTGGGCGAGGCGAACAATTTCTACGAGCGCTACTGGTGGTGGGACGTGATGCTGCATGCCGGCTCGGCCATGGGGTTCGGGCTGATCGGCTTCATCGCGATGTTCATGCTGTTCCAGGGCGATCGCTACGTGGCGCCGCCGCTGGCGATCGGGCTGTTCGCCTTCTGCTTCGCGGTGACGATCGGCGCGCTGTGGGAGATCTTCGAATATGCGATGGACGTGAATTTCGGGCTGAACATGCAGAAGAACGGCCTGCAGGACACGATGTGGGATCTGGTGCTGGATGCGGGCGGCGGGCTGATCGGCGCGGGCTCCGGCGTGATCTACCTCTACCGCGAGGGGGAGGGCTCGGGCCCGCTGGCGCGGCTGATCCGCGAGTTCATCCGGCTGAACCGCAGCTATTTCCGCCGGTTCCGGCGGGAGCGGCGGGAGGAGTGATCGGCGGGGCGCGCCCTTGTTTCCGCGAGTTGATTTCGGGCGTGAATGGCGTGTCCACATGTGGACAGCTTGCAAGTCATTGATTTCGCTAGAGCGAGCGGTGCGGCAAGATGGCCTTAAGCACGAACGGTAGCGCGAGGGCCGCCCCGTGGGGTGGCGCTTCCGACGCGCGTACTGGGCGCTTTATGGTAGCCAGGTACATCTTCCCGCGCCGTAGCGCGGGCGGGTAGCAATAGCGCCACCCCGCCGGGACGGGGCGGCGCTCGCGCGGCGGGCTACGCCCTTGTTCCGCGCGGTAGAGCTGCGGGTCGGGACACGCCCAGTCGCTTTCCCCCTGCGGCGGGAGCGGCGCGGCGGGCTTCGCCCTTGTTCCGCGCGCCCTCGCCACACACGAAAACGCCCGCCGGCGTGAACCGGCGGGCGTGGCTGTGCCCCTTGCGGGACGATCAGGCCTTCAGGCGGTGGTCAGTTCCACCAGCCTTCGTCGAGATCTTCCATCTCTTCCAGCTGCTCTTCGGACAGCCGCGTGATGACCGAGTAGCTGCGGTCGTCGACCGGCACGAGGCGCATGTCCTCGATCGGCAGCATCACGTGCTTGTCGGCAATGTCGAGAAAGCCGCCGACCTCGGCGACCACGCCGATCAGCTTGCCTTCGCGGTTGAGCACCACGTCCTCGATCTCGCCGATATCGTTCCAGCCGGGATCGACCTCGTTGTAATAGGTCTCGTTCTCCCAGTTCTCTTCCCAATTCTCGTCACGCTCGGCGGTGGTGTAGATGCTGCCGCCGGTGATGTCGCGGGTGCGGATCAGTTCGGCCGTCGACATGTCCATGTCGGTATCGGCATAGGCGGCGCCGGTCAGCGCGGTGGCGATGGCGGTTGCTGCAAGTGCATACTTCATCAATCTTCTCCATCCGTTTGCTCTGGGAAACCAACGGCTGGAATCCGCTCATGTTCCGATAAAACCGGTGGTTCCGGCACGAAAAAGGCCCCGGCGCGCCTCGCGGCGTTCCGGGGCCCTGCCTGAACCCAAGGTCAGGCGGTGCGCGATCAGCTCGGGCAGGCGGCGGTGTAATAAGTGCCGTCGCCGCGCGAATAGGCGCATTGCTGCGTCTGGCTGTTCTGCGCCACCATCGTGCCGGCAGCCGCGCCGCCCAGCGCCGCGATCAGGCGCCAATCGTTATCGGCCTCCAGCACGTCGGCCGCGATCAGACCGGCCGCCGCGCCGCCGGCGACACCGGCCACGGTGCGCTGCTCGGGCGTCAGGTTGCAGCCGGCCAGAAGCGAAACGGCCAGGGCGGGGGCGAGGAAAAAGCGATTAATCATGGATATCTCCCGTTCCATAGTATCGGATACCGGCCACCCAACGCGGGGCTGCGACAGCTTGTTCCAACGCCCGGCGGGAACCCGCGCAAGCCCGGCATGGCTGCCATGCCGCCGCCGCCCCTTCCCTTTCCCGCGCGTCACGCTAGCCTCTGCGCGCGGAACCGGAGGTAGACATGCCCGACACCACCCGCACCTTCGCCGTGATCGGCCTGGGCAATTTCGGCTCGATGGTGGCGCGCGAACTGGTGCGCTTCGGCAACCACGTGATCGGCATCGACCTCGACGAGCGCCGCGTCTCGGATCATGCCGAGCGGCTGAGCCAGGCGCTGATCGTGGATGCCCGCGACGACGTGGCCCTGCGCGAGGCGGGGGTGGGCGAATGCGACGTGGGGCTGGTGGCGATGGGCGAGGATCTGGAATCTTCGGTGCTCACGGCGATGAACCTCAAGCTGGTGGGCGTGCCCGTCGTCTGGGCCAAGGCGGTGAGCCGCACGCATCACCGCATCCTCTCCAAGCTGGGCGTCGACCGGGTGATCCACCCCGAGGAGGATATGGGCCGCCACATCGCCCAGATGCTGCACAACCCCTTCGTGCGCGACTACGTGAACCTCGGCAACACCTATTCGGTGGTGAATTTCGGCATCCCCGAGCGGCTGGAGGGCACCCCGCTCGACAAGCTCAAGCTGACCGAGCGGTGGGATCTGCGCTGCCTGGGCGTGATGCGCGGCACCGACTGGCTGGGCGCCGAGGGGGTGACGCTCACCGCCGAAGACCGCCTGCTGCTGCTCGGCCAGCGCGCCGATCTGCGTGCCTTCGCCGACAGCCTGTGACGGTGCGATCGTGGCCCTGAGAGCCGCCCGCCTGCGCGCCATCGTCGACCCGCGCCGCCTGCCGCCGCCCGCCGTGCTGCTGCTGGCCTACGGCGTCTTCGTGCTGGCGGGCGCGGCGCTATTGATGCTGCCCGTGGCGCGGACCGGGCCGCTGGCGCCGGGCGACGCGCTCTTCACCGCGGTCTCGGCGGTGACGGTCACGGGGCTCGCCGTGGCCGATACCGGCAGCGCCTTCACCGGGTTCGGGCAGGCGGTGATCCTGGTGCTGATCCAGCTGGGCGGGCTGGGGCTGATGAGTTTCGCCGTGCTGATCTTCGCCGCGCTCGGCATCCCGGTGCGGATGTCGCAGCGGCTGATCCTGCGCGAGGATCTCGACCAGACCTCGATCCACAACCTCATGGCGCTGGTGCGGCTGATCCTGCGCTTCGCGCTGGTGGCCGAGCTTGCAGGCACGATCGTGCTGGCCTTCGTTTTCGTGCCGCGCGAGGGCTGGGCGCAGGGGCTGTGGTCGTCGGTGTTCCACGCCGTCTCGGCCTTCAACAATGCGGGTTTCGCGCTCTATCCCGACAGTCTGACCGATTTCCGCTCCGAGCCGGTGATCAACCTCGCCATCCCGGCGCTGTTCATCCTGGGCGGATTGGGCTTCGTGGTGATCGCCGATCTGTGGCAGGTGCGCGGCTGGCGCAAGCTGACGCTGCATTCCAAGCTGACGCTGGCCGGCTCGGCCCTGCTGATCCTGGCGGGCTTCGCCGGCGTGGCGGCACTGGAATGGCGCAACCCGGCGACCTTGGGCGGGATCGAGGACGGGGGCGAGCGGCTGATGGCGGCGTGGTTCCAGGGGGTGACGCCGCGCACCGCCGGGTTCAACACGCTCGATTTCGCCGGGATGCACGATGCGACCGCTTTGCTGGTCATGCTGCTGATGATCGTGGGCGGCGGCTCGGCCTCGACGGCGGGCGGCATCAAGGTGACGACGGCGGCGGTGCTGCTGCTCGCCACGCTCGCCTTCTTCCGGCGCCACAAGCAGTTGCACGCCTTCGGGCGGTCGCTCGGCAACGAGGAGCTTTTGAAGGTGCTGGCGCTCGTCGTGGTGAGTTTCATCATGGTGGTGACGGGGACGTTCCTGGTGGCGATCTCGCATGACGGGGATTTCCTGGATCTCGCTTTCGAGGTGGTCTCGGCCTTCGGCACGGTGGGCCTGTCGCGCGGCGCGACGGGCGAGCTCGACGGTGCGGGGCGTGCGGCGATCATGGTGCTGATGTTCGCAGGGCGCGTGGGGCCGCTGACGCTGGGCTTCTTCCTCGCCACCCGCTCGACGCCGCGTGTGCGCTATCCCGCCGGGCGCGTCTATCTCGGTTGAGGGGGCGGGCGGCGCGCGCTAGCCTGCGCGCGACATTGCCGGAGCCTATTGCCATGCCTTTCGTCCGCCCCGCTGCCCTCGCCCTTGCCGCCGCGCTTTCGGCGCTCGCCGCGCCCGCCGTCGCCGCCTGCACCTGCCAGGGGGTGAGCGCGGTGGATGCCTGCCTTGTGGGGGCGTGGAGCGCCTCGTCCGAGGGCGTGACCGCCTTCATGCGCGAGCAGGGCATGCCGGTGGAGATCGACGCGCCGGCCGATTACGCGATGACCTTCGCCGAGGATGGCGGGTTCACCACCGAGGGCTTCACCAGCCGGTTCAGGATGAACCTGCAGGGGATGGAGGCGAGCGGCGTGACCGAGGCGAGCGCGGGTTCCGGCTGCTGGGCGGCCGAGGCCGGGCGGCTGCATCTGTGCTATGGCCACGGCGCGCCGCGGATCACGGTGACGGTGTCGATGATGGGCGTTGAGCAGGTGGTGCCCGCGCCCGGCACGTTGCCCGATACCTCGCTCGGCTATGAATGTGCGGGCGATGCGGTGGTGACGCGGGCCGATGCGGGCGATGGCCGCGAGGTGGTGACCACGCTGCGGCGGCGCTGATGCGGGCCGAGGCGCTGATCGAGCGGCTGGGGCTGGCGCCGCATCCCGAGGGCGGCTGGTACCGCCAGACCTGGATCGCCGAGGCGGCGGAGGGCGAGCGGGCTGCGGGCACCTGCATCTACTTCCTGCTGCGCGAGGGCGAGCGGAGCCATTGGCACCGGGTGGATGCCGCCGAGATCTGGCACTTCTATGCCGGGGCGCCGTTGCTTCTGTCGATGGCCGAGAGCGCCGAGGGCCCGGCGCGCGAGCATGTGCTGGGCACGGACTTCGAGGCCGGCCAGGCCCCGCAGCTCATCGTGCCGCCGCATTGGTGGCAGGCAGCGGTGAGCGAGGGGGACTGGACGCTGGTGGGCTGCACCGTCTCGCCCGGTTTCCGTTTCGAGGGGTTCGAGCTGGCGGAGGCGGGGTTCGACATTCCGCTGGCGTGAGGCGCGACGGGAGCGCGAGCGCCGCCCCGTGGGGTGGCGCTTCCAACGTGGGTGTTGGGCGCTTTATGGCGGCCACGCCCCTCCGAACTGACGGCATCGCGGGACGATGGCAAGAGCGCCACCCCGCCCCGACGGGGCGGCGCTCGCGCGGCGGGCTTCGCCCTTGTTCCGCGCGGGGAGGCTGCGCCTCCCTGGATCCCTGCAGGGCGGGGGGCTCCCGCCCCTTCTCGGCGCGCTGACGCGCGCGTCGAAGCGTTGGGCCGGGCCGGGGGCGCTGCCCCCGGACCCCCGGGATACTTGGGACGCAAAGACGGAGAGAAATCTGGCGCAACGGTAGCGCGAGCGCCGCCCCGTGGGGTGGCGCCTCCAACGTGGGTGTTCGGCACTTTATGGTGGCCAAGGCCCTCCGAACTCAATGCATCGCGGGCGGATAGCCAAAGCGCCACCCCGCCACGACCGGGCGGCGCTCGCGCGGCGCGCTACGCGCTTGTCCCGCGCGGGGCGCTGCGCGCCCCGAGGAATGTCGGGCGGCTAGCCGGTGATCGCCGCCACGCCGGGCCGCGAGATCACGCCGCCGCCGATCGGCGCGGCGACGCCCGTCGTACCCGGCGCCGAGGTGGGCAGGCCGCGGGCGACGCGCACGGCGAGATGGGCGAAGGCCTGTGCCTCGATCATGTCGCCGTCGAGCCCCACGGCCTCGGCCGGCTCGACCGGGCAGCCCATCCCGGCCCCGATCATCCGCATCAGCGTCGCATTGTGCCGACCGCCGCCGCAGACGATCACGCGGGCCACGGGCGCGGGAAAGAACTCCGCCCCGCGCACCACGGCGGCCGCCGCGCAGGCGCAGAGCGTGGCCAGCGCGTCGGCATCGCCCAGGCCCCGCACCTCGCCCGCCAGGTCGGAAAAATGGTTGCGGTCGAGCGACTTGGGCGGCATCCGGTGAAACCAGCCGCGGGCGGAGAACCGCTCCAGCACCGCCTCGTCCACCTGGCCGCGCGCCGCCAGCGCCCCGGCCTCGTCACGAGCCACGCCGCGCCGCGCCATCATCGCGTCGTCCATCGGCGCGTTGGCCGGGCCGGTATCGAAGGCCAGAAGCGCGCCGTCGGCCGCCGGGCCGGGGCGCGTGGGGTCGACCCAGGTGAGGTTGCCCACGCCGCCGAGGTTCAGAAACGCCACCGGCTCGCGCGCGCCGATCCAGCGGGCCAGCGCGAAATGGTAGAACGGCGCCAGCGGGGCGCCCTGTCCGCCCGCCGCCACGTCGGCCGAGCGGAAATCCCACACGACGGGCCGGCCCAGCACCTCGGCCAGCACCGCGCCGTCGCCCGCCTGGTACGTGCCGCGCCCGGCGGGATCGTGCGCCAGGGTCTGACCGTGGAAGCCCACGATCTCGGCCTGCGGAAATTTGCTCAGCAGCTCGGCATGGGCCGTCTCGATCATCTCGGACAGCGCCGCGCTCGCCTCCCACCGGCCGAGCTCGGCCGCCAGCATCGCGCGCTCCACCCCGCTATAGGCGCGATAGCCCGTCTCGCCGAACGCCTCGACAACCTCGCCATCGGTGCGCAGCAGCGCCGCATCCACCCCGTCGAGCGAGGTGCCCGACATCGCGCCCAGCGCCCAGACGGCCCCGCCGCCGAACCTGCGCCCCGCATCCCTGCCCAACATGCGCTTTCCCTCGCCTTTTGCCGGCACTATAGAGAGGCCCGGACCCTCGCACCACAGGCATAGCCATGACCTACCACCCGAAATCCGACTTCATGCAGGTGATGATCGAGCGCGGCTTCCTGGCCGATTGCACCGATTACCAGGGGCTCGACGCGGCGCTGAGCGCCGGGGTGGTGCCGGGCTATATCGGCTATGACGCGACGGCGGCCTCGCTGCATGTCGGCCACCAGATGAACATCATGCTGCTGCGCTGGCTGCAGAAGACCGGCCACAAGCCGATCACGCTGATGGGCGGCGGCACCACGAAGGTGGGCGATCCCAGCTTCCGTTCCGAGGAACGCCCGCTTCTGGGCCCCGAGCAGATCGCCGCCAACATCGCCGGGATGAAGCGCGTCTTCTCGGCCTTCCTGAGCTATGGCGACGGGCCGACCGACGCGCTGATGCTCGACAATGCCGAATGGCTCGACCAGCTCAACTACCTCGATTTCCTGCGCGATATCGGGCGGCATTTCTCGGTCAACCGGATGCTGAGCTTCGAGAGCGTGAAATCCCGGCTCGACCGCGAGCAATCGCTGTCGTTCCTGGAATTCAACTACATGATCCTGCAGGCCTACGACTTCCTCGAGCTGCACCGCCGCCATGGCTGCCTGGTGCAGATGGGCGGCTCGGATCAATGGGGCAACATCGTCAACGGGATCGACCTGACGCGCCGGGTGCTCGATGCCGAGATCTTCGGGCTGACCACGCCGCTGCTCACCACCAGCGACGGGCGCAAGATGGGCAAGTCGGCGGGCGGCGCGGTGTGGCTGGATGCCGGCATGCTCAGCCCCTACGAATACTGGCAGTTCTGGCGCAACACCACCGATGCCGATGTCGGGCGGTTCCTGAAGCTTTTCACCGAGCTGCCGGTCGACGAGTGCGACAGGCTGGGCGCGCTGGCTGGGTCCGAGATCAACGAGGCCAAGATCGTGCTGGCCAACGAGGTGACGGGCCTGCTGCACGGGCGCGAGGCGGCGGCAGCGGCGGCCGAGACCGCCCGCGAGGTGTTCGAGAAGGGCGGCACGGGCGAGGAATTGCCGCGGCTCGAGCTGGAAGCGGGCGAGCTGGGCGAGGGCATTTCCGTGGTGCAGCTGATCGTGCGCTCGGGGCTGGCCGCCTCGGGCAAGGAGGCCAAGCGCCTGATCGCCGAGAAGGGCGCGCGGCTCAACGATGCGCCGCTCACCGATGCCGGCCTGATGGTCACCCGGGCCGACCTGGCCGAGCCGATGAAGCTGTCGGCGGGGCGCAAGAGGCACGCCCTGGTGGTGCTGGCCGGCTGACCTGACCCGACACGTTGTCTCGATGATTGAAACCTTCTAGCCTTCTAGCCTGCGCCAAGTAACGGTAATGGAATATCAATCGTCATGTCCGAGTTTCGGCCCGTGTCTACCGGGCAAGGTGTTCATCCCGCGCGGGATGACCTCATGGAACGTGCCGCCGAGGCGGCAGCTTTCCTCAAGGCCCTCAGTCACGAGGGGCGGCTCAAGATCCTCTGCCTGCTGATCACCGGCGAGATGTCGGTCACCGCGCTGGAGAATGCGCTGGGGCTGCGGCAGGCCGCGGTCTCGCAGCAACTGGCGCGGCTGCGGCTGGAGGGGCTGGTGGCGCGGCGGCGCGAGGGCAAGGTGATCTATTACAAGCTCGACGACGCGCGCACGCGGGATTTCCTGCACGTGCTGCACGACATGTTCTGCACCTGACGCGGGTTCGGAGCGGGCTCAGCGCCGGATCAGCACCTGGAGGTCGGCCACGTTGGTGCCGGTGGCCCCGGTGACGAGCAGATCGCCCGCCGCCGCCAGCGCGGCGTTGCTGTCGTTGCGCGCGAGCAGCGCCTCGGCATCCTCGCCCGCCGCCGCGATGCGCCCGAGCGTGCCGTCATCGACCAGCCCGCCCGCCGCCTCGGTCGGGCCATCGCGGCCATCGGTGCCGCCCGACAGGAAGGTGAAGCCCCGCCAGCCCGCGCGCCGCGCCTCGAGCGCCACGCGCAGGGCCAGCTCCTGGTTGCGGCCGCCCCTGCCCTCGCCCTTCAGCACCACCGTCGTCTCGCCGCCCCAGAGGTAGGTGCCCGGCGCCGGCGCCTCGGCCACGATGCGCGATGCCGCCTCGGCCACGTCGCCGGTGAGGGGCGTCGCGGCCGTGCGGGCCTGCGGCGCGGCGCGGCCCATGGCGGCGAGGCTGATCGCGTTGGAGCCGATGATGCGGTTGCGCGCTTCGGGCAGGCGGGCGGCGGGTTCCTGCGCCGCCGAGAGGTGGTCGCGCACGGCCTGGGGCAGCTCTTCCCACAGGCCACGGGCCTCCAGCGCCTTGCGGGCCTCGGCGCTTGTGCCGATCGGCGCGGCGGTGGGGCCCGAGGCGATGGCGCGGATGTCGTCGCCGATCACGTCCGACAGGATCAGCGCGGTGATCCGGGCGGGCGCCGCGGCGCGCAGCATGCCGCCGCCCTTGAGGCGCGACAGCTGCTGGCGGACGAGGTTCATCTCGGTGATCTCGGCGCCCGAGGCGAGCAGCAGGCGGCTGACCTCGGCCTTGTCTGCCAGCGTCAGCCCAGGCGCGGGGGCGGGCAAAAGCGCCGAGCCGCCGCCCGAGATCAGCGCCAGCACGCGCTGGCCCTCGGTGCAGTCGTGCAGGGCCTGCTCCACCACCTGCGCCGCCGCCTCGCCCGCCGCATCGGGCACGGGGTGGCCGGCGGCGTGGACCTCGGCGCCGTCGAGCTTGCCGTCGTTTTCGTAATTCGTGACCACGATGCAGCGCGGGCGGCCGGGCAACTGCGCCAGCGCCGCGCCGGCCATGGCGCGCGCGGCCTTGCCCACGGCGATCACGAGGGCGAAATCCCCCTGCCCCGCACCCTCGCGCAAAGCCGCCGCCACGGCGCGCGCCGGATCGGCGGCCTCTACCCCGACGGCGAAGATGCGCCACGCTTCTGCCCTGTCATCGCTGGTCACGCGCCTACGTTACGGCCCAAGCGCCCGGCGTCAATGCGCGAGGAAATCCTGGATCGCGCGCGCCTCCTGCACCTGCATCAGCGCGTTGGCGGTATCCATATGCGCGGCCATCGTCTCGCGCGCCGCATCGGCATCGCCGTCGCGCAGCGCCTCGACCAGCCGCTTCTGGTATTCGCGCCCCTTGCGCCACAGCTCGGGGTTGGGCGGCGCGTAGAGGCCGCGGTTGATCGTGATCTCCGACAGGATCGAGGCCATGAAGTCGATCAGGAAGCTCAGGAGCGGGTTGTCGGCATGTTCGGCCAGCATCGCGTGGAAGCGCAGCGAGGCGACGTGCTGGGCGCGTTCCTCCTCGGCGGTTGCGGCGGGGCGGTCATAGGCGGCGAAATTGGCGGTGAGCGCGTCGAGCGCCGCATCATCCAGCCGCCCGGCGAGCGAGGCGGCCAATTCCGGCTCGAGCGCGCGGCGCAGCTGGTAGATATCGGCGATGGTGAGGTTCTTGAAGTAGAAGTAGTTGGCCAGCAGGGCGCGGGCGCGGGTGCGCGAGACCTCGTGCACGAAGGTGCCGCCGCCGGGGCCCGTGCGTGTCTTGACCAGGCCCTGCGCCTCGAGAATGCGCATCGCCTCGCGGATCGTGCTCTTGGCCATGCCGAAGCGCGCGATCAGGTCGGCCTCGCCGGGCAGGCGGTCGCCGGGGGCGAGCCCCTCGTCCACCACGAATTGCTTGATCGCCTCGGCCACGCGTTCGGGCCGCGACAGGCGCGCGGGCGCGCTAGCCCCCGATCGGGTGGAAACAGGCCGCACGGTGATCTTCCCCTCCCATATCCATCAGCGGCGGCACCTCTTCGCGGCACCGCTCGGTCGCGCGCGGGCAGCGGCCGGCAAAGGCGCAGCCCGGCGGCGGGTTGAGCGGATCGGGCAGTTCGGTGCTCTTCTGCTCGGGCGCCGTGAGCGGGCGGCCCACCACCGGCGCCGAATCCGCCAGCAATTTCGTATAGGGGTGCCGGGGCGCGGAGAAAACCGTCTCGGCCCTCCCGATCTCCACCACGGTGCCGAAATAGAGCACGGCGATCCGGTCGCTCACCGCCTCGACGACGGCCAGATCGTGCGAGATGAACAGGTAGGTGAGGCCGAATTCCTCTTTCAGCCGCGCCAGCAGGTTGAGCACCTGCGCCTGCACCGAGACGTCGAGCGCCGAGACGGGTTCGTCAAGGATGATGATGCGCGGATCGGCGGCGAGCGCGCGGGCGATGCCGATGCGCTGGGCCTGGCCGCCGGAGAACTCGTGCGGGTAGCGATCGAGGAATTCCTCGCGCAGGTTCACCGAGGCGAAGATTTCCGAGATCCGTGCCGCGCGCATCTCGCGGTCCATCTTGTAGAGCCGCTTGAGCGGGGCCTCCATGATCTGCCGGATCGACTTGCGCGGGTTGAGTGACGAGATGGGATCCTGAAAGACATACTGGATCTGCTTGCCGAACACCGCCGGGTCGGCATTGTCGAGCGCGCGGCCCTCGATCTCGATATGCCCCTCGCTGGGCGGCAGCAGGCCCACCAGCATCCGCGCCAGCGTGGACTTGCCGCAGCCGCTTTCGCCGACGATGCCCAACGTCTCCTTCTCCTGCACGGCGAAGGACATGGGGCGCACGGCGCGCACGCCGGGGTGCGAGCGGCCGAAGAGGCCGCCCTTGATCGGGAAGGTCTTGGCCAGGTCGGTGACTTGCAGGGCGATGCTCATTGCGCGGCCTCCACGGCAAGATCTTCCTCGGGGTGGATGCAGCGCGCCCGCCGCGCGCCGGTGCCGATCAGCGGGATGCGGCGCTCGCGGCAATCGGGCTGCACCTTGTAGCAGCGATCGGCGAAGGCGCAGCCTTCGGGCAGCCGGTCGACCACCGGCGGCAGGCCCGGGATCGCGGCAAGCTCGCGCCGCCCCTGCCCCAGTTCGGGCACGCAGGCGATGAGCTTGCTTGTGTAGGGATGCGCGGGCGCGTCGAGCACCTCGCTCGTGGGCCCTTCCTCCACGATGCGGCCGGCATACATCACGGCGACGCGGTCGCAGAGTTGCGCGACGACGCCGAAATCGTGGGTGATGAAGATGATCGCCAGCCCCCGCTCGCGGCGCAGATCGTCGAGCAAAGCGAGGATCTGCGCCTGCACGGTGACGTCGAGCGCGGTGGTCGGCTCGTCGGCGATGATCACGTCGGGCTCGTTGGCCATGGCCATGGCGATGCCCACGCGCTGGCGCATCCCGCCCGACATTTCGTGCGGGTAATTGTCGATCCGGCTTTCGGCATTGGGGATGCGCACGTCGCGCAGAAGCTCGATCGCGCGGGCGCGGCCTTCGCTTGCCGAGATGCGGTGGTGCGAGCGGATCGCCTCGACCAGCTGATCGCCCACCTTGTAGAGCGGGTGCAGCGTGGCCAGCGGATCCTGGAAGATATAGGCCACTGCCTCGCCGCGCATGGCGCGCAGCTTCTCGTATTTCGCGCCGATCAGATCCTCGCCCCTGAAGCGTACCGCGCCGCCGGTGATCACGCCCGGCGGCGAGGCGACGAGGCCCATGACCGACAGCGCGGTGACCGACTTGCCCGAGCCGCTTTCGCCGATGATGCCGAGGCATTCGCCGGGCTTCACGCCGAGGCTCACCTCGCTCACCGCCTTGTAGGCGCGCTTGCCGACGCGGAACTCAGTGTGCAGATCCTGGATGGCGAGCAGGTCGTCGTCGGGCGGCGGCACGTCGCCCTTGCGATCGACCAGCGTGGCGGGCAGCGGGCGGGTCAGCGCGCCCGAGCGCAGGCGCGGGTCGAGCGCGTCGCGCACGCCGTCGCCGAGCAGGTTGATCGACATGACGATGAGGAAGATCATCACCCCGGGGATGATCGACGTCATCGGGTTGGAGATCAGCGCCGCGCGCGCCTCGCCCAGCATCGAGCCGAGATCGGCCTGGGGCGGCTGCGAGCCGAGGCCGAGGAACGACAGGCCCGCCGTCTCGAGGATCATCCAGCCCACCGTGGTGGACATGGCGATGATGATCACCGGCAGCACGTTGGGCAAGAGCTCGGTGAGGATGATGCTGAGGTGCCCCTTGCCGGCCAGCCGCGCCGCGTCGATGAATTCGCGGCCCGCGAGGCCCACCGCGATGCCGCGGATGTTGCGCGCGAAGAAGGGCACGTTGACGGCGGCGACCGCGATCAGCGCGTTGAAGAGGCCGGGGCCGAGCGCCGCGACGATGGCGAGCGCCAGCAGGATGTAGGGAAAGGCCATCAGCATGTCGATCAGGCGCATGATGATGTTGTCCGTCCTTCCGCCGAAATAGCCCGCGACGATGCCCACCGCGCTGCCCGCAAGCGCCGCCATCAGCGCCGCGGCGAAGCCCACGACGAGCGACAGGCGCGTGCCGTGCAGCAGGCGCGACAGCTGATCGCGGCCCAGGTGATCGGTGCCCAGCAGGTGGCCTTCCGAGAACGGCGGCTGGAAGCGGTTGGCGGTGTCGGTCACGTTGGGCGGCTGGAGCGGCAGGATCGGGGTGATCAGCGCCAGCAGCACGATCGCCGCGATCACGATGAAGCCGCCGGCGGCCAGGTTGTTGCGGAACAGGAGCCTCAGGAAGCTCATGTCTTGATCCTCGGGTCCAGCAGGCTTTGGGCCACGTCCACCATGATGTTGAACAGCACGTAGCAGGCCGCCACGAAGACCACCCCGCCCTGCACCAGCAGGATGTCGCGCGTGAGGATGCCGTTGACCAGCATCTGCCCGATGCCGGGCCACTGGAACACGATCTCGATGAAGACCGTGCCCGACAGGACGAAGCCCGCCTGGATGCCCAGGACCGGGATGATCGAGACCATCGCCGAGCGCAGCGCATGGCCCATGATGACGCGGCGCTCGTGCACCCCCTTGGCGCGCGCGGTGCGGATGTAATCCTGGCGCAGCACTTCCAGCATGGCCGAGCGCGACAGCCGCGCCACGACGCCGGTCGCCACGATGGCGAGCGAGATGGCAGGCATGACGAGGTGGCGCGCGAGGTCGGGCAGGTCTCCGCCGCCATAGATCGCGTACATGCCCGAGGCGGGCAGCCAGCGCAGCTTCACCGCGAAGATCAGGATCATCATCATCCCGAAGAAGAAGGACGGGATCGAGATGCCGATGATCACCGTGAAGGTGATCAGCTTGTCGGCCCAGCCATATTGCCGCGCGGCCGAGACCACGCCGGCGAGTATGCCAAGGATCGAACAGAGCACGAAGCTGACGCCGGCGAGGATCAGCGTGTTGCCGAAGCGTTCGAGCACCTCGTCGAGCACCGGCTTGTTGAGCTGGAAGGAGCGGCCGAAATCGCCGGTCAGCATGTTGCCGAGCCAGATGAAGTATCGCTGCACCAGCGGCTTGTCGAGGCCGAGATCGCGGTTGATCCGGGCGACGTTTTCCGGCGTCGCGTAGGAGCCGAGGATCGCCGTGGCCGGATCGCCGGGGATCATCGCCATGATGAGGAACACGATCACCGTGAGGCCCAGTAGCACCGGCACGGCCGAGATCAGGCGTTTGAGGATATAGCCGCCCATGATGGCTGGCCCCCGCTGGCTGGAGCCTCTTTGCGGGCTCTTCGCTTGAGGTCAGACGGGCCGCTGAATGCGGCCCGCCTTGTCATGCTCAGTTCTTCTCGACGTCCTGCAGGACGAGGTAGAAGGTCGGCTGCAACTGGAAGTTCTCGACATTCGCGGCGGTCACCGCGTTCTGCTTCCAGTTCGCCACGAAGACCCAGGGCGCATCTTCCTGCACGATCGCCTGCATCTCCTTGTAGAGCTCGGCGCGCTTGTCCTGGTCGGTCTCGACGCGGGCCTGTTCCAAGAGCTCGTCCACCTTCGGGTTGGAGTAGTAGCCCGAGTTGAAGCCCCCCTCTTCGGGGAAAGCTGCGGTGCGCAGGGTCAGGAAGGGCAGCGTGTCGGGGTCGGAGGTCATCCAGGCCATCTCGGCCATGTCGGCCTTGCCTTCGAGGCCGGGGTTCACCTCGCCCAGGAAGGTGTTCCACTCGTAGGTCTGGATCTCGACGTCGAAGCCCACGGCCTCCAGGTCGGCCTGGATGGCGGTGCCCATGGCGATCGGGTCCAGCATGCCCGAGCCGCCCTCGGTCACGAAGAAGGTGACCTCGGGGTTTTCCATGCCGGCCTCGGCCAGCAGTTCCTTCGCCTTTTCCGGGTCATACGGATAGGGCTCCAGCTCTTCGTTATAGGCCCAGGCGAAGGCCGGCGGCGTGGGGCCGGCGGCGACCTCGGCGGTGCCTTCCAGCACGTTTTCGACCAACGCGGTCTTGTTGATCGCGTAATTGGCGGCCTGGCGCACCTTCTGGTCGGTGAACGGGCCTTCCTTGAGGTTCAGGATCAGGAACCAGACATGCGGGCCGGCCTGTTCGACGATCTTGAACTCCTCGCCCTGGAACTCGCTGAGCGAGACGGGCGGCACCTCGACCATCACGTCGAGCCCGCCCGACAGCATCTCGGCCGTGCGGGTATTGGCGTCGGTGATCGGGCGGAACACGACCGCGTCGAGCGGCGGGGCGCCATCCCAGAAATCGGGGTTCTTCTCGACGACGACCGCCTCGTTCGAGCGCCATTCGGCGAATTTGAACGCGCCGGTGCCCGAGGGGTTGCGGCCGAAATCGGCGCCGTGCTGTTCCACCGCGGCGGGCGAGACGATGGAGCCGGTGGGCGAGGCGAGGTTGGACATGAACGGCGCGTAGGGCTCGCTCAGCGTGAATTTCACGGTCATGTCGTCGATCACCTCGACGTTTTCCACCGACGAGAAGAAGAAGGCCAGCGGGAAGGGGCCAGTATCGTAATAGGGATGTTCCTCGTCGAGCATCCGGTCGAAGGTGAACTTCACCGCCTCGGCGTTGAACGGCGTGCCGTCGTGGAAGGTGACGCCCTCGCGCAGGGTGAAGGTGTATTCGGTGCCGTCCTCGCTGATCTCCCACTCGGTGGCGAGCGCCGGCTCGATCTCGAGCGTGCCGGATTTGTTGCGCACCAGCCCGTCATACATGTTCACCAGGATGCGGAAGTCGTTGGCGGCTGTCACGGTGGCCGGGTCGAGCGATTTGGGCTCGGCGATCTGGCCGACGATGAGCACGCCGGGCGGGGTTTGCGCCTGCGCGGGCAGCGGGGCGAGCGTGCCTAGCGCCAGTGTCGCGGCGGCGGTGGCGGCCAGGAGGCCGCGGCGCGTCCATGCGGATGGGATCATCTTCGTCTCTCCTGTTGGCTTTCTTGGTTTTCCTATTGGACATGAATTAATCACGATAAATTGCTTCGGTCAATTTCTCATGATAAATAGACCGCATGATCAAAATCCCCTTCCCCTCCGCCCTTCCGCTCCCCGCGCGTGCCGGGGCTCCGCGATGACCTTCTCGCTGCTGGTGCGCGATCCCGAGACGGGCGAGATGGGCGGCGCGGCGGCGACCGGCTCGCTCTGCGTGGGCGGCTGGGTGCTGCGCGGCGACGCGCGGGCGGGGATGTCGGCCTCGCAGGGCGCCTCGCCGTCGACCTTCTGGGGCGAGGACGTGCTGGCGCTGATGCGCGAGGGCCAGGGCGCGGCGACGGCGGTGAAGGCGGTGGTGGCGCCCGACCAGGGGCGCGACTGGCGGCAATTGGCGGCTTTGGACCGTGATGGCGGGACGGGTTCGCATACCGGCTCGCGCAACGGCGCGGCGCGGGGGGCGCTGGCCTTCGAGGGCGGGGTGGCCTCGGGCAACCTGCTGGCCTCGGAGGCGGTGCTCGACGCGTTGCGCGACGGGTATCTGGGGGCGTCGGGCGGCATGGCCGAGCGGCTGATGGCCGGCCTGCGCGCGGCCGAGGCGGCGGGCAGCGATTCGCGGGGGCTGCAATCGGCGGCCTTGCTGATCGTCTCGCCCGAGATGGCGCCGCTGACCCTGCGGGTGGATTACGCCGAGGCCCCGCTCGACGCGCTGGAAGCGTTGCTGGAGCGGGCCTCGTCGGGCAGCTATGCCGAGTGGAAGGTGCAGGTGCCGGTGCTGGAGGATCCCACGCGGGTGCTGTCGGACCCGGAGGCGTGAGCGGCTGGCGCAACGGGAGCGCGAGCGGCGCCCCGTGGGGTGGCGCCTCCGACGTTGGTGTTGGGCGCTTTATGGTAGCCAGGTACATCTTCCCTCGCCGTAGCGCGGGCGGACAGCAGTAGCGCCACCCCGCCGGGACGGGGCGGCGCTCGCGCGGCGGGGCTGCGCCCCTTGTTCCGCGCGGGCGGCTGTGCCGCCTGAAGCCCTTACCCGGGGGAGGGATCGACGTAGCGCGAGGGCCGCCCCGTGGGGTGGCGCCTCCGACGTGGATGTTAGGCGCTTTATGGTGGTCAAGGCCCTCCGACCTCACTGCAGCGCGGGCGGCTCGCCAGAGCGCCACCCCGCCCGGACGGGGCGGCGCTCGCGCGGCGGGGCTGCGCCCCTTGTTCCGCGCGGGGAGGCTTCGCCTCCCTGAGTGCCTTGGGGGGGCCGCCTACCCGACCGCCAGCAGCGTCTTCACCCGCTCCACGGCAAACCGGTAGCCCTGCACGCCGCAGCCCACGATCACCGCGTCGGCGCGGGCCGAGATGTAGGAATGGTGACGGAACGCTTCGCGCTTGTGGATCTGGCTCACATGCACCTCGATCACCGGCCCCTGGAACGTGTTCAGCGCGTCGAGCAGCCCCACCGAGGTATGCGTCAGCGCGCCCGCGTTGATCACGATCGCCGCCGCCGCCTCGCGCGCCTCGTGGATCCAGTCGATCAGCTGGCCCTCGTGATTGCTCTGCAGCAGTGTGACGCCCAGCGTATCGCCGGCCGCCGCTTTGCAATCGGCCTCCACGTCGGCCAGCGTGTCGCTGCCGTAGATCTCGGGCTGGCGGGTGCCGAGCAGGTTGAGGTTCGGACCGTTGAGAATGTAGATGCGGCGTGTCATCGGGGCTCCGTTTCTGCGGGCCCTGCTTAGGGCGCGGGGCGGCGCGGCGCAATTCCCCGCGCGGCGATGGGAGGGCGGGCGTGGCGCGCTTGCACGGGGCCCCGCCCCCCCCCCGCTCCCGCAGCCTCAGAACGACAGCGTCGCCGCGCCGGCCGCGATCTCGGCATGGATGGCGCTGGCGCCCACGATCTCGACCCCGTCGATCAGGTCGGCCGCCGCGTAGCCGCGCGACTTCACGCAGGGCGGGCAGGCCCGGATCAGCCCGCCACGCGCCTGGAAATCGGCGATCAGCGCGGCGAGCGGATCGAGCGGCGGCACGTGGGTCATCTCCACGCCGCCCTTGCGCACCAGATCGACCGCGGCGCTGGTGAGAAACAGGCTCACCCTCAGCCCCGAAGTCAGCCCGCCATTGGCGATGGTCAGCGCGACCGACGACAGCTCGCTGTCGATCCCCCGCGTGATCAGCACGACGAGGGCGCGGCCCGGCTCCTCTGTCGTATCCTGTCCGGTCTCCGGCATGATATGGTCCCTTCATGGAAGTTGCACAGCGATGATGACAGCAGGCAGGAGGCGCGGCTTTGGCCGGAAATCCCGATGAGTTGCGCGCGCGTCCGCCGCGCGACGAGGGGGCCGCCCTCCCCGCCCCCCCTTCCCTGCTGGCCGAGATGCTGCGCCACGTGCGCATCACCTCTTCGCTGCAATATTGCTTCATGCCCTCCGGCGCGTGGGAGACGGATGCCACCCCCGCCGCCTACAAGCCCTCGGGCGCGGTGGGTTTTCACATCGTCGCGGGCGGCACCTGCTGGCTGGAGATCGACGGCGCGCGCACGGTGCTCGGCCGGGGCGACATCGCCGCCTTCCCCTTCGGCACGCCCCACCGGCTGGGCGCCGGGCGCGGCGGGCCGCTCTTCGATCCCGGCGCGGCGCTGCCGCCCGCGCCGTGGCGCGGCGTGCCGGTGCTGCCCTTCGGCGGCGGCGGCGACGCGGTGCGGATCCTGTGCGGCTATGTCACCTGCGAGGCGCTGGATTTCGCGCCGTTCCGCCAGGCCCTGCCGCGCTGCATCCTGGTGCGGACGGCGGGGGGTGGCACGGAGGATGAAACGGGGGGCGGCGCGGACGCACAGCCCGCCGGCGACTGGCTCGCCGGCATCGTCGCCCAGATCGTGGCCGAGGTCGACCGGCCCCGCGGCGGCGGCGCCCCGGTGCTGGAGCGGCTGACCGAGCTCGCCCTACTCGAGACCCTGCGCCGCCAACTCGCCCCGCCCGGCATGCCCCTCACGGCATCCGATGCGCCCCCGGAAAGCCGCCCCGACACCCCGCCCGGCAGCTGGCGCGCCGCGCTCGCCGATCCCGTCGCCGGCCGGTGCCTCGCCGCGATCCACGCCGATCCCGCCCGCGACTGGAGCCTCGCCACCCTCGCCCGCGCCGCCCACACCTCGCGCAGCGTCCTGCACGAGAGGTTCTCGGCCCTGCTCGGCATGCCGGTCATGCACTACCTGCGCGCCTGGCGGCTGTTCCTCGCCGCGCGCCAGCTGGCCGAGGGGCGGCAGGCGATCGCGCAGATCGCGCATGAGGCGGGTTATGGCACAGAAGCCGCCTTCAGCCGCGCCTTTTCGCGCCTCTACGGCATGCCGCCCGCGCGCTGGCGGCGGCGGCATGGCGGGCAGGACGAGGCGCCGTAAACGCGCGGCGAGCCCCCCGGTTGTGCCGCGCCCGGCCGCCCGCTAGTCTCGCCCCCGGCCAGCCACCCGGCGCGCCGCCGGACAGAGCCTTTTCACATCAAGAACGGCGCCCCTAATGCTGCCCCTGCCCCTGACCTTTTTGCACCGGCACCGCTCCGACATCGCCGAGAGCTGCGCGGCGCGGCTGGCGGCGACGGGGCTGTGGAACATCTTCAACCCCTCGCCCGCCACCACGCCCGAGGGCATCGCCATCGCCTTCCGCGCCGGCCGCCATCCCGGCGACACGCCGTTCCGCGCCTGGTTCCTGCCGCCCGGCGCCCCAAACGACTCCTCGCCGCTCGACCTCACCGCGCATTTCGCCGCGCAGGGCATCGCGCCGGTGAGCGATCCGAAACTGGTCACGCTCGACGGTGCGCTCTGGGTAACGTTCAATACCGGCCATTTCGAGCGGCCGAACCGCATCTTCGCCGCCCCGCTCCAACCCCGCGTCGGCGCGGCGGTGGAGCTGACATGGCCCCACCGGCAGGAGATCGAGAAGAACTGGGCGCTCTTCACCCATGACGGCGCGCTGCATGCCGTCTATGCGCTCTCGCCGCTCACCATCCTGCGCGAGCGGACCGGCCCGCGCGACGGCGCGATCCGCTTCGAAACGCTCCAGAGCCCGCAGGAAAGCGCCACCGGAGGCTCGCGCGGCCCCGCGCTCAGCCTCGGCCCCCAGCTCGTGCCGCTCTCGGGCAAGTCCTGGGCCACGATCGTGCACCGCAAGCTGCTCTGGCGCGGCAAGCGGCTTTATCTCGGCCTGCCCGCCCGGCTGCTGGCCGGCGACGGCGGCTTCACCGCCGAGATCGGGCGCCGCCACCTCGCCCATTCGCCCCGCGCGCTGCTCGGCGCGCGGACGCGTCACAACCGCAACCTTCTGAGCTGCACCTACTTCTCGGGCCTTATCCTGGGTGACGGGCGCGCCGTTCTGGGCTACGGGGTCAACGACCTGGCCGCCGCCTTCGCCGAGATGCCCGCCGGGGCGCTGGGCTTCGGCGGCCCGGCCTGACAGGTGGAGAGACAATGCCGATTCTGCGAACCTTCTACTGGCACAAGCGCCTCAAGCACCCGGTGAAGCTGTTCATCAACCGCCGCCTGCGCGGCCGCAACTGGACCGACTTCCGCCACGGCAATGCCGGCGACATCTTTGCCCGCGACCTGTTGGAGCACACCTATCCCGGCGTCACCACCGAGAATGTCGAGGCGCCGCCGCGCCTGCTCTGCGTGGGGTCGATCAGCCACAAGCTGCTGCCGGGCGACGTGCTGTCGGGCGTGGGCTGCAAGACCGACGTTCTGCCGCCCGAGGCCGAGCTGCCGCGCGACAGCGTGCATATCCACGCCCTGCGCGGCCCGATCAGCCTGGAGATCTTCCGCAAGGCGGGGTTCGACGTGTCGGGCGTGAAGTTCCTCGCCGATCCCGGCGTGCTGCTCGGCCGCATGGTGCCCGAGCGCGACGCGATCCCGGGCCGGGTGATCTTCATCCCGCATTACCGCGAGCGGCGCGAGGCGCGGCAGATGCTGCCCGAGGGGATCACGATGGTCGATATCGACGCGAAGGTGCCCGATCTGGCGCGGCGGATACAGGAGGCGGAACTGGTCTATTCCTCGTCGCTGCACGGGATCATCTTCGCGCACGCGCTGGGGCGGCCCTGCGTCTTCGTGCGGCCGATGACGGAAGAGCCGCTGGCCAAGTTCGAGGATTACTTCCTCGCCGTGGGGCTGGACCTGCCGGTGCCTCTGGGCTCCATCGCCGAGGCCGATCTGGCCGCCGCGCCGGTTTCGCCCGCGACGCTGAAGCTGGACCTGTCGGAGGTGGTGCTGCCCGCGCGCGGCTTCCTCGAGGAACGGGGGATCCTGGCATGAGCGGCGGCGGCGCGGCGCCCTGGGCGGCGGATCCCTCGCGGCTGTGCATCCTGTCGGGGCGGTTCCCGGGGACCGAGTTCCTCTCGGCCTGGAACCACCGCGCCTATGCCAACCGGCACGGGCACACCTACATCCACTGCAACTGGCCCACCGAGGCGCCGAACCGGTATCTCACCAAGTTCCACTTCGTGCGCGAATACGTGCGGCATTTCGACTGGCTGTTCTGGATCGACGACGATGCGTTCTTCGTCGATCTCGAATGCGGCCTCGCCCCCTTCGCGCCGGGCGAGGGAGAGCTGATCTCGTTCTGCCGCAGCCCGGCGAACAAGGCGATCTTCACCTATCTCAGCGCCGGACAGTTCCTGATGCGCGGCGGCGAAGAGGGCGCGGTCTTCGTGGAGGCGGTGCTGGCGGGCGATCTGAAGGCGGTCGAGGCCTGGTGGCGCGAGGATCTGGGCATGTTCACCAAAGGCGACCAGGACATCATCGTGCATCTGCTGCACGAGGATGAGCGCTTCCGCGGCCGGGCGCGGCTGTTCGATCATCACGCGTTCAATTCGCGGCTGTCGGATCTGCAGGCCGATCCGGCGGAGGTGTTCCTGCTGCATTTCACCGGCCCGCGCGAGCGCAAGCTGGCCGATCACCGCCGCGCCGCCGCGCTGCTGGGCCGCGGCCCGTCGCTGCTGCCGGAGGCGGTCGAGGCCCGCTTCACCGGCCTCGACCGCGCCCGCGCCGCGATGCGCCCGAAGCCGCTGGGCAAAAGGGTCGAGGCCTGGCTGAAGGGGCGGCGGTAGGCTGGGGCGGGCGCCATGGGGGCGGCGCGTGGGCCGCCCACCCTGGCGCAACGGTAGCGCGAGAGCCGCCCCGTGGGGTGGCGCCTCCAACGCTGGTGATGGGCACTTTATGGTGGCCAAGTACATCTTCCATCACCGCCTCGCGGGGCGATAGCCATAGCGCCACCCCGCTCCGACGGGGCGGCGCTCACGCGGCGGGCTGCGCCCTTGTCCCGCGCGGGCGCCTGCGGCGCCGGGCTCCTCAGCCTCCGGCGCCCTGTGCCACGAGGGCCCGCAAGAAAGTCAGCCGCCCGTCCGACCAGCGCAGGCCGGCGGCGGTGGCAAAGGCCGCCTGCTGCATGTCCGCGCGCTGCGCCAGGCCGGTGGCGAGGGCGCGGCGCAGGGCGGTCTCCAGCCCGTCGGGCGCGTCGGGATCGTAGAGGAAACCGTTCGCGCCGTCCTCGATCAGCTCGGGCAGCACGCCCTGGGCGGGCGCGATGACCGGCCGCGCGAAGGACATGGCGAGGATCGCCGAGCCCGAGGTCAGCACTGCGCGGTAGGGCAGCGCCACGAAATCGGCCGCCGCGAGGTAGGTCTGCAATTCCGTGTCCGGCACGAAATCTTTGACGGCACGGGTGGCGGGCGCCGCTTCCAGCGCCGCCTCCAGGGCCGCGCGATCGGGTGGGCGCACGCGCCCGGCGAGCAGCAGTGCCGCGCCCTCGGGTTCCAGCCGCGCGACCGCGGCGATCAGTTCGTTCAGCCCTTTGTAGGGCCGCATGTGTCCGACCTGGGCGAACACGGTTCCGGCCCCCTCCAGCCCCAGCGCCGCACGCGCCGCCGCGCGCCCCGTCTCGGCGGGATAGACGCCGATGAAACTGCCATGCGGCACGACGACGATCTTCGCCGGGTCGATCCCGAATGCCTCGACCGCCGCCGATTTCGCCGCCGCGCCATGCACGACCACCACGTCGGCCAGCGCCCCCAGGGCGCGCCGCAGCTCCAGCTCCAGCGCGCGATCGGGGCTCTCGTGCTCATAGAGGTTGTGGATCGTCCACGCGATCCGCCCGCCCCGCGCCGCGATCTCACGACACCGGGCGAGGAAGGCCTCGCAGGCCGCGCGCGCGTCTCCGGTTTCCTGACCCGCTCCGTGGCCCGCCGACATCAATTGGTTCAGCCAGTGGACGTGGAAGCAGAACCGCCGCCCCGGCGCCGCCTCCATTTCGGCCAGCACGGCGGCGGCATCGCCGGGGCGGGTGTCGTAGCCCGGCGCGTCGCGGCCGTAGAAGAGCGCGTGGTAGGGGTTGGAATAGCTTGGCCAGTAGCGCAGCGAGAGCGGCGCGAGGCCGGGGACAAGCGCGGGATCGACAAGGAAATCGGCGGTCTTCGGCAGCGGGCTGGGCGGGCCCAGCGGGCGCGCGGTGCGCCTCGCGCCACGGCGCACCAGGTTCAACAGCCGCATCTTCCGGCCTCCATCTTCAGGGCGCCCGAAGCGGCGCCTGCCGCACGGCCTGAAATGGTGCCCCCACACGGACTCGAACCGCGGACCCACTGATTACAAATCAGTTGCTCTACCAGCTGAGCTATAGGGGCGCTGCGGGCGGGATAAGTCAAACCGCGCCGTCCCGCAAGCCCTGCAGCGCGGCGTGGGCGCGGGCGGTGGTGGCGGGCAGGTCTGCGGTGACGGGGACGGTGGCGATGCCAGGCTCGTCCGCCAGCGGGCGTTCCAGCGTGGCGAGTTGCGAGGCGAGCAGCGCGGGCGGCATGTAATGGCCGCGCCGGGCCTCGAGCCGGGCGCGGATCACCTTCTCGGGCCCGTCGAGCAGCAGGAACAGGCAGCCCGGCGCACGGGCGCGCAGGAGGTCGCGGTAGGCGCGGCGCAGGGCGGAGCAGGCCGCGAAGACCTCGGCGCCCTCGCCCGCCTCACCTGCCGCGCGGGCGCAGGCATCGCCCAGGGCCTCGAGCCAGGGGCGGCGCATGGCGTCGTCCAGCGGGTGTCCGGCGGCCATGGCGGCGATGTTGGCGGCGGGGTGGAAGCTGTCTCCTTCGAGGAAGGTGCCGCCCGCGGCTTCGGCGAGCGCGGCGGCGACCGACGACTTGCCGCTGCCCGAGACGCCGCAGACGATGGTGACCCGGCCACCCGCGCCGCCGCCCCCGCCGCCGCCACCCCCGCTCACGCCGCCGCCCCATGCTCCGACCGGGCCAGCAGCGCCACGGCGATCAGCCCCACCGCGATCACCAGCAGCGCGGGCGGCGCGGCCTGGCCGATCTGCTCGAGCGAGGCCTTCTCGTAGACCCGCGTCGCCAGCGTGTTGTAGTTGAACGGCCGCAGCAGCAGCGTGGCCGGCAATTCCTTCACGCAATCCACGAAGACCAGCAGCAGCGCCGTGCCCACCGAGCCACGGATCAGCGGCACGTAGACGCGGCGCAGCGCGCCCCCCTCGCCCTGGCCCAGCGAGCGGGCCGCCATCGGCAGCGACGGCGCCACCCGGCCCATGGCGGCATCCACCGCGCCCTGGGCGATGGCGAAGAACCGCACGACATAGGCATAGACGATGGCAAACGCGGTGCCGGTCAGCACCAGGCCAGGATCGACGCCGGTGAGCGCGAGGCGCAGATCGGCGAGCCGGTTGTCGGCCCAAGCCAGCGGGATCAGCAGCCCCACGCCCAGCACCGCGCCCGGCGCGGCATAGCCGAGCGTGGTGATCGGCAGGGCCAGCCGCGGCAGCGCCCGGCCCGACAGCCGCACGCCATAGACCATGAAGAGCGCCGCCAGCACGGTGATCGCCGCCGCCGCGCCTCCGGTCGCCAAGGTGTGCCACAGCGCGCGGGCGAGGCCCGGATCGACCCAATGCGCGGGATTGGCCAGCGCATGCGCGGCGATCACGCCCACCGGCAGCACGAAGCCGCCCAGCACCGGCAGCGCGCAGAGCAGGCAGGCCAGCGCGCCGCGCCAGCCCCGCAGCCGCTCGGGCGTGATCGGCCGGGCGCCGCGGGTGGCGCGGTGATAGCGCGATCCCCCTCGCGAGACCTTCTCGAGCGCCAGCAGCGCCAGCACGATGCCCAGCACCACGCAGGCGATCTGGGCCGCGCCGGCGGCGTTGCCGGCCTCCAGCCAGGTGGAGAAGATGCCGGTGGTCAGCGTCTGCACCGCGAAGTAGCTGACGGCGCCGAAATCGCTCACCGTTTCCATCATCACGATGGCCACGCCCGCCGCGATGGCCGGGCGCGCCATCGGCAGGCCGACGCGCCAGAAGCGCTGCCACGGCCCGGCGCCGAGCGCGCGGGCGACCTCGTAGATATTGCCCGATTGCTCGCGGAAGCCGGCGCGGGCGAGCAGGAAGACGTAGGGGAAGAGCGCGGCCGACAGCACCGCGATGGCCGAGCCCATCGAACGGATCTCGGGGAAGGGATAGTCGCGCGCGGATTGCCATCCGAAGGCGGCGCGCAGGCCGGTCTGCACGGGGCCGGCATATTCCAGGAAATCGACCAGCGCGTAGGCGCCGATATAGGCCGGGATCGCCAGCGGGGTGAGCAGCAGCCATTGCAGCAGGCGCGAGGCGGGGAAGCGGTACATCACGCAGAGCCAGGCCGCACCGGTGCCCGCGGCGGCGGTGAGCGCGGCCACGCAGGTCGCCAGGATCACCGTGTTGGCCAGGTAGCGCGGCAGCACCGTGGCGGCGAGATGCGGCCAGATGTTCACCTCGGGCCGCGCCGCGATCACCACCACGGCGACAAGCGGCAGCAGCACCAGCGCGGCGATCAGCGCGGCGCCGGCGGGCCAGGGCGTCAGCCGGGCGGGCGCGGTATGGCTGTGGGCGTGGTGCTGCAGGAAGCTCATGATGTCGCGGGCTTAGGCGAAAGCGGTTTGCCTGTCCAGAAACGGCGCGCTATTCCGGGCGGGTGGAAGATTTGCCGGCGATGCCATGATCCTCACGCTCCATCTCGGGCTGCATTGCACCGAGACCGACCAGCTCATGCAGAGCCTGCGCAAGTGCCGCCGGCTGTTCGGCCGCGAGGGCGTGGCCCTGCCCGAGCCGCATCGCTACCGGGTGCTGATCGCCGAGACGCTGGCGCGGCTCAACGGCGCGGCGCCCGATGCCGAGGCGCGCGAGGCGCTGCTCGACGCGATCCTCGCCGATCAGCCCGAGGCTTTGGGTCGCGCGATCCTCGTCGACGAGGATTTCCTCGCCCATGCCGCCCATGTCTTCGATCACGGTGGCTTCTATGCCGAGGCGGGGGTGCGGGCGGCCGATCTGCGGCGGCTGTTCACCGGTCAGGAGGTGGAGTTCACGCTGTCGGTGCGCAACCCGGCGAGTTTCGTGCCGGCGCTCGTCGCCTCGCCCTATGTCGAGGCGGGCTACGCCGATTTCCTGCAGGGCGCCGATCCGGCGGCTTTGCGCTGGTCGCAGGTGGTGGGCGACATCGCGCTGGCCTGCCCCGACGTGCCGGTCACCGTCTGGGCTTACGAGGATACGCCGCTGATCTGGGCGCAGGTGATCCGCGACGTGGCCGGGCTGGCGCCGAACCAGGGCGTGAAGGGCGGGTTCGACATGATCCAGAAGATCATCGCGCCCGAGGGGATGCGCCGGCTGCGCGCCTATCTGCGCACCCATCCGGTGCAGACCGAGATCCAGGTGCGGCGCGTCTTCACCGCCTTCCTCGACAAGTACGTGCTGGAGGACGAGCTGGAGGAAGAGATCGCCCTGCCCGGCTGGACCGAGGAGCTGGTCGAGCGCATGACGCTGGATTACGAGGAGGATCTGCGCGAGATCGAGCGGATCCCCAACGTCTCGGTGATCGCGCCCTGATGGGCCGGGGCGCCGTGGCGGCGCTCAGACCATGCCGAGCGCCTGCTTGTACATGTCGAGCACCGCTTCCTCTTCGGCGATGTCGTCCTTATCGCGCTTGCGCAGGGCGATGACCTTGCGCATCACCTTGGTGTCGTAGCCGCGGCCCTTGGCCTCTGCCATGACTTCCTTCTGCTGGTCGGCGATGTCGCGCTTCTCGGCTTCGAGGCGCTCGAAGCGCTCGATGAACTGGCGCAGCTCGTCGGCGGTGACACGGTAGCTGGATGGGTCGGCGGAATCGTCCATGCGGAGGCCCTCTCTTGGTGCTGCGTCGGCGGAGTGACTAGCGGCGCGGTGCGCCGGGCGCAAGGGTGCGGTAGCGGTTCGGGTGGAGCGCGACAGAGCGCGAGCGCCGCCCCGTGGGGTGGCGCCGCCGACGCTGGTGTTGGGCGCTTTATGGTGGCCAAGCCCCTCCGCCCTCACCGCCGCGCACACGGATAGCCATAGCGCCACCCCGCCCCGACGGGGCGGCGCTCGCGCGGCGGGGCTTCGCCCCTTGTCCCGCGCGGGGAGGCTACGCCTCCCTGTGTCCCTTTGGGGCGAGCACTCTATGAATACTTGTCGCAACGGTAGCGCGAGCGCCGCCCCGTGGGGTGGCGCCTCCAACGATTGTGTTGATCGCTTTATGGTAGCCAAGCCCCTCCGCCCTCACCGCCGCGCAAACGGATAGCCATAGCGCCACCCCGCCCCGACGGGGCGGCGCTCGCGCGGCGGGGGTGCGCCCCTTGTCCCGCGCGGGGGTGGCCTTCGCCCCCCACTGGACCCCGCCGCCGATGCGCGCTAGGCCGGGGCCGCATCATCGGGCGGCTATGGAGGGCGGCTTGACCTGGCTCATCATCACCGGCGCGGCGCTCACCCTTGCGGGGCTCGCCGGCATCGTCTGGGGCCTCGCCGGCGCCCTGCGCGCGCGGCGAGACAAGCTCGACGACGCGGCGATGAAGGCGCGGCTGCAGAAGCTCGTCGCCGTCAACCTCGCCGCGATGGGGCTCTCGGGGCTCGGCCTCGCCTGCATCATCGTCGGCATCCTGATGGGCGGCTGAGCCCTTCCCAAGCCCCGCCCCGCGCGCTATCCCTGCCGGCATGACAGACGTGCTCGCCCGTATCCGCGCCTACAAGCTGGAAGAAATCGCCGCCGCCCGCGCCGCGCGGCCGCTGCCCCAGGTCGAGGAGGCCGCCCGCGCGGCCCCCGCCCCGCGCGGCTTCGCCGCCGCGCTCGACGCCGCCGCCGCGCGGGGCTACGGCCTGATCGCCGAGATCAAGAAGGCCAGCCCCTCCAAGGGCCTGATCCGCGCCGATTTCCAGCCCGCCGCGCTGGCCCGCGCCTACGAGGCGGGCGGCGCCGCCTGCCTCTCGGTGCTGACCGACACGCCCTCCTTCCAAGGCGCGCCGGAATACCTGCAACAGGCCCGCGAAGCCACCGACCTGCCCGTTTTGCGCAAGGATTTCCTCTACGATCCCTACCAGGTGGCCGAATCCCGCGCGCTCGGCGCCGACGCGATCCTGATCATCATGGCCAGCGTCTCGGATACCCAGGCGCGCGAGCTGGAAGAGGCCGCGCAAACCTGGGGGATGGACGTGCTGGTCGAAGTGCATGACGAGGCCGAGCTCGAACGCGCCTCCGCCCTCCAAAGCCCGCTGCTCGGCATCAACAACCGTGACCTGCGCACATTCGCCACCTCGCTCGACACGACGCGCCGGCTGGCGCCGCTGGCCGGCGAAGGCCGGCAGATCGTCTGCGAAAGCGGGCTCTTCACACCGGCCGACCTCGCCGCCATGGCCGAAACCGGCGCGCGGCGCTTCCTGATCGGCGAGGCGCTGATGCGCCAGGACGACGTCGCCGCCGCCACACGCGCCCTGCTCGCCGACCCGGTGGAAGGCGCCGCCTGATGGCGCGGCTCACCCATTTCGACGCCGAGGGGCGCGCGCAGATGGTCGACGTCTCCGACAAGGCCGAGACGGCGCGCATCGCCACCGCCGAGGGCCATGTGCGGATGCTGCCCGAGACGCTGGCGCTGATCGAGGAAGGCCGCGCCGGCAAGGGCGACGTGCTGGGCACCGCGCGGCTGGCGGGCATCATGGCGGCCAAGCAGACGGCCGCGCTGATCCCGCTCTGCCACCCGCTGCCGCTGTCGAAAGTGGCGCTGGAGCTCGCGCCCGACCCCGCCCTGCCCGGCATCGCGATCACCGCGACCGTGCGCACCACCGGGCGCACCGGGGTTGAGATGGAGGCGCTCACCGCCGTCTCGGTCGCCGCGCTCACCGTCTATGACATGGTCAAGGCGGCCGACAGGGGCATGCAGATCGGCGGCATCCGCGTGACGCTCAAGGATGGCGGCAAGTCGGGCCGGTACGAGGCATGATCCCGGTGGCAGAGGCGCTCGACGCGGTGCTGGCGCTCGCCGCGCCGCTGCCGCCCGAGGACGTGCCCCTGCGCGCGGCGGCGGGCCGGGTGCTGGCCCGCGACGTGGCCGCGCGGCGCAGCCAGCCGCCCTTTCCCGCCGCCGCGATGGATGGCTACGCCGTGCCCGAGGCCGAACCCGCCCCCGGCGCGAGCTACACGGTGATCGGCGAGGCCGCGGCCGGCCACGGCTGGGCCGGGCGGATCGGGTCGGGCGAGGCCGTGCGCATCTTCACCGGCGCGCCGGTGCCGCAGGGCGGCGCGCATGTGGTGATCCAGGAAGACGTGATCCGCGCGGGCGAGAGGATCACGCTGAAATCCTCGCTCGGCGACGGGCCCAACATCCGCCCCGCCGGGGGCGATTTCCGCGAGGGCGACGTGCTGGCAGCACCCCGCCGGCTCGGCCCCGCCGACATCGCGCTCGCCGCGGCGATGGACCTGCCCGTCCTGCCCTGCACGCGAAAGCCCGACGTGGCGCTGATCGCCACCGGAGACGAGCTCGCCATGCCCGGAGAGATCCCCGGCCCCGACGCGATCATCGCCTCGAACGCCTTCGGGCTGGCCGCGATGATCGAGGCCGAGGGCGGGCGCGCGCGCCTGCTGCCGATCGCGCGCGATACCGAGGCCTCGCTCGCCCAGGCACTGGAGCTCGCCTCTGGTGCCGACATGATCGTCACGATCGGCGGCGCCTCGGTGGGCGATCACGATATCGTCGGCCGCGTGGCCGCGTCGCACGGGCTTGATCGCGCCTTCTACAAGGTCGCCATGCGGCCCGGAAAGCCGCTGATGGCCGGGCGGCTGGGCGGCGCGGTGATGCTGGGCCTGCCGGGCAATCCCGTCTCGGCGATGGTCTGCGGCCATGTCTTCCTGCTGCCCGCCCTGCGGGTGATGACCGGCCTGCCCGCCGCCCCTGCCCCGCGCCGCCGCGCGCCGCTCGCCGCCCCCCTGCCCGCCAACGGCCCGCGCGAGCATTACATGCGCGCCCGGCTGCGCGACGGCCGGCTCGAGGCCTTCGACAGCCAGGACAGCGCGCGGCTGGGGATCCTGTCGCAGGCCGACGCGCTGATCGTGCGGCCTGTGGACGATCCGGCCAGATCTGTGGACGACTCGGTGGAGTATTTGCCGCTTCGCGCCGCCGGTTGACACGAAACGGGAACACGCGTAGAACATAAGCGAACGAACATGTCCCGCATTGCAGGCCGGAGGTCAGGCGCATGCTGACCAAGAAGCAGCTGGATCTACTCAATTTCATCAACAAGCGCGTGCAGCGCGATGGCGTGCCGCCCTCATTCGACGAGATGAAGGAAGCGCTTGATCTGCGCTCCAAATCGGGCATCCACCGGCTGATCACGGCGCTGGAGGAACGCGGCTTCATCCGCCGCCTCGCCCACCGCGCCCGCGCGATCGAGATCGTGCGCCTGCCCGATACGCTGGCCGGTGCCGGCGGCGGCGGGGGCGGTTTCACTCCCCGCGTGATCGAGGGCGACCGCCCTGATACGTCGCGCGGCAGGGCGGGGGCGCCGGGGGCGATGAAGGTCTCCGACGGCGAGGCCGTGTCGCTGCCGATGATGGGCCGCATCGCGGCGGGCCTGCCGATCGAGGCTGTGGCCGACGGCGCCGCGCAGGTCACCGTGCCGGGCGGCATGATCCGCGGCAAGGCCAACCATTATGCGCTCGAAGTCAAGGGCGATTCGATGATCGAGGCGGGGATCAACGACGGCGACGTCGTGGTGATCCGCGAGACCCAGGTGGCCGATAACGGCGATATCGTCGTGGCGATGGTCGACGGCTACGAGACCACGCTGAAACGCTTCCGCCGCAACGGCGCGTCGATCGCGCTGGAAGCGGCCAACCCGGCCTACGAGACCCGCCTGTTCCGCGAGGATCAGGTGAAGGTGCAGGGCCGGCTGGTGGGGCTGATCCGGAGTTATTAAGCGGGGGGCGGTTCGCGGGAGACCTCTGCGGCCAGTTGAGCCTTGAGCGTCCCACCATACCTTCGGCGCTTCGCGAAACCGTTGCCGATCATGGCGCCACAGAGCGCGAGCGCCGCACCGTGGGGTGGCGCCTCCAACGTGCGTGTTGGGCGCTTTATGGTAGCCGAGTACATCTTCCCTCACCGCATCGCGGGCCGATAGCAATAGCGCCACCCCGCCCGGACGGGGCGGCGCTCGCGCGGCGGGCTTCGCCCTTGTTCCGCGCGGGGGCCTTCGGCCCGAATCCCTGCGGGGCGGAGCACTCCCGCCCCTTCTCGGTGCGCTTCCGCGCACGCTCGAAGCGTTGGGCCAGGCCGGGGGCTCCGCCCCCGGACCCCGGGATATTTAAGACGCAAAGACGAGGGAGGCTTGGCGCAACAGAGCGCGAGCGACGCCCCGTGGGGTGGCGCTGCCAACGCTGGTGTTGGGCACTTTACGGCAGCCAAGCTCCTCCGACCTTTCCGCGTCGCGGGCGGCCAGCCATAGCGCCACCCCGCCCCAACGGGCCTCTCGAACATTGCGCTGCAATGTTCTGCCGGCAGGCGACTGCTGCGCGGTCGCCGAGAGGCGGCGCTCGTGCGGCGGGGCTTCGCCCCTTGTCCCGCGCGGCATCTACGGGAACCGTTTCAAGCGCCTACCACCCGCGCCCTTCCGCAAGCCGCTCCCGCACCGCCCGGTCGTTCCACATCCGCTGCCCCGCCAGCTTCTTCGCCGTCACCGCCTCGAGCCCGTCGGCGCGCAGGTGCCAAGCGAGCGAGCCGGTCTCGCGCAGGGCGGGCGGGTCGTAGAGGGTGCAGTCCACACCGCCTGCGCCACGCTCCACCTCAACCGAGGCGATCACCACCCCGCCACCCGCACACAAGGCTGCCGCCCGCTCCGCCGCGCCGCGGCCCGAGACGTGCACGAAGCGACGGCCCGCGATCTCGACCGCAACGTCTCCCAGCCGGGCATGGGCGGCCTCCTGCCCCGCCGCGTCGCCGTCATTCTCCAGCCAGACCCGCGCCGCGAAACCGGCGCCGCGCCCGCGCGAAAGTGCCCTGCCCTCGCCCGTCATCGCCCCCATCAGCGTGCCCTCGGGCGCCACCAGCAGCACCGGCCGCTCATGCTGCGCCCAGAGCGCCAGACCCAGAGCCACCGGCGCCAGCCCGGCCCAGCGCGCCCGGCCCTGCCAGAGCACGCAGACCAGCCCTCCGAAGGCCATCAGCGGCAGCACAGCGCCCGGCGGCGCGTGCACCGGCACCACGGCGCCCGGCCAGGCCGCCACTTCATGCGCCACGCCGAGGATCCAGCCGATCGCCGGCGACATCACCGCGAAGGCCAGCCCCTCCAGCCCCAGCGGCGCCAGCGCCGCCGCCGCCACCGCTGCGGGCATCACCACCGCGCCCATCAGCGGCACCGAGGCCAGGTTCGCCACCAGCCCGAACGCCGCGATCCGGTTGAAATGCGCCGCCGCCACCGGCGCCGTCGCCGCGCCCGCCACCGCCGACGAGATCACCAGCGCCACGCCCCAGCGCGCCCAGGAAGGCCAGCCCGCGAAACGGCCCGCCAGCGCGCCGAACACCGCGACCAGCGCCACCGTCGCGGCGAACGACATCTGGAAGCCCGGCTCGCCCAGCACTTCGGGCTGCCACAGAAGCAGGATCGTGGCCGCCAGCGCCACCGCGCGCAGCGTCACCGCGCGGCGGCCCAGCATCACCGCGCCCAGCATCACCGCGACCATCACGAAGGCCCGCGACGTCGCCACGTTGCCGCCCGACAGCGCCAGGTAGAACCCCGCCGCCGCCAGTGCGCCGGCCGCCGCCAGCCGCCGCGCCGGCACCCGCGCGGCCAGCCGCGGCGGCAACAGCGCCGCGAGGAGCAGCAAGAGCCCCAGCACCGTGCCCGCGAGCAGCCCCATATGCAGCCCCGAGATCGCCAGCAGATGCGCGAGGTTCGAGGCGCGCAAAGCCTCCTGCGTGTCGGCCGGGATGGCCGAGCGGTCGCCCGTCAGGATCGCCGCCGCGAAGGCGCCGCGCGGCCCCGGCATTGCCGCCTGCACCCGCTGCGACATCGCGGCGCGCATCTGCCGCACCGCCTGGGCCGGCCCGCCAACAGCCGCCGGCGCCACGCGCACCACCGGGCTGCGCGTGTAGCCCACCGCGCCCAGCCTGTCGAACCAGGCGCGGCGCTGGAAGTCGAAGCCGCCCGGCTCCACCGGGCCGCCGGGCGGGGCGAGATGGCCCGAAAGCGCCACGATCTCGCCGGGCGCCGGCACGTCGCCCGCGGCTATGCCGTGCAGCGCCACGCGCACGCAGGCGGGCGCGGGTGCCACGCGCGACAGGCGCACCCGGTCGAGCGTGAGGCGCGGCGCATCGCTGGCCGAGCGGTCGATCAGCACGACGCGGCCCTCGACGGGGCCGTAATAGCGGAACTCCAGCACCGGCGCGGCCAAAAGATGCGCCCGCGCCCCGGCCGCGAGGTAACCCGCCGCCACGCAGGCCAGCGCGAGGAAGACGGGCGCCGGCCCCGGCCCCAGCCGCCAGGCCAGCGCGAAGCCGCCGAGCACCACGAGCAGGGCCGCCGCATGGGCGGCCAGCCCCGGCTCGACGCCGGCGGCGAACCAGGCGCCCACGCCCGCGGCCAGGCACACCGGCACCCAGCCGAAGAGATGCCCGCGCTGCGCCGCCCCCATCGCCGACAGCCCGGCCGCGATCCGCCGCCCCGGCGCCACCCTTGTCTCCCCATTGCCGATTGACTAGACCTTGCCCGATCGTGAACCCGTTATGGTTTCCAGAAGGTAAACGCACCGCATGTCCCACACCCCGCCCGTCACCCGTTTCGCCCCCTCACCCACCGGGGCGCTGCATATCGGGGGCGCGCGCACGGCCCTGTTCAACTGGCTCTACGCGCGCGGCCGCGGCGGCACCTTCTTGTTGCGGATCGAGGATACCGATCGCGCCCGCTCCACCCCCGAGGCGACCGAGGCGATCTATCGCGGCCTGCGCTGGCTGGGGCTCGACTGGGATGGCGAGCCCATCTCGCAGGCGGCCCGCGCCGGGCGCCACCGCGAAGTGGCCGAGGCGATGCTGGAGGCCGGCACCGCCTACAAGTGCTTCTCCACGCAGGAAGAAATCGCCGCCTTCCGCGAAGAAGCGAAGGCCGAGGGCCGCTCCACCCTCTTCCGCTCGCCGTGGCGCGACGCCGATCCCGCCAGCCACCCCGATGCGCCCTATGTGATCCGCGTGAAGGCGCCGCTGGAGGGCGAGACGGTGATCGAGGATCGCGTGCAGGGAAGCGTGACGATCCGCAACGATCAGCTCGACGACATGATCTGTTTACGTTCTGATGGCACACCCACCTACATGCTGGCCGTTGTCGTCGACGATCACGACATGGGCGTCACCCACGTGATCCGGGGCGACGACCACCTCAACAATGCCGCGCGGCAGATGCTGGTCTATCGCGCGATGGGCTGGGATGTGCCGGTCTGGGCGCATATCCCGCTGATCCACGGGCCCGACGGCAAGAAGCTGTCGAAGCGCCACGGCGCCACGGGGGCCGAGGAATACCAGGCGATGGGCTACCCTGCCGCGGGGATGCGCAACTATCTGGCGCGGCTGGGCTGGAGCCATGGCGACGACGAGTATTTTACCGACGAACAGGCGCGCGAATGGTTCGATCTCGACGGGATCGGCAAGGCCCCGGCGCGGCTGGATTTCAAGAAGCTGGAGAACCTGTGCGGCCAGCATATCGCCGCGTCGGACGATGCCGCGCTGCTGGCCGAGATCGAGGGATTCCTTGCTGCAACCGCACAAGAGCCGTTGACCGAAGGTCAGCGCGCCGGGCTGCTGGCGGCGCTGCCCGCCCTGAAGGAGCGCGCGAAGACCTTGCCGGAACTGCTTGAAAAGGCTCACTTCGTTCTCGCCTCGCGGCCGATCCTGCCCGACGAGAAAGCCGCCGCCGCGCTGGATACGGTATCCCGCGGCATACTCTCAGAATTGACGCCGCACCTGCAAAATGCTAGCTGGGAGCGCGACACGCTGGAGGCGGTCGTGGCCGAGACGGCCGCGGCTCACGGCACCAAGCTCGGGAAACTCGCCGCCCCCCTGCGCGCCGCCCTTGCCGGGCGCTCCGTGACGCCCAGCGTTTTCGACATGATGCTCGTTCTGGGCCGCGAAGAGACCGTCGCGCGGCTGGGCGATGCCAGCAGGGCCTGAGCGCCCCGCATTGCTGCACAACCGGCCCGCCCCAACCGGGGCCATGGCCGCCCCAGGGAAGGAAGACACATGCCTGAGAGCACCAAGACCGCGAAACTGAGCCTCGATGGCAAGGAATACGACCTGCCCGTCTTTTCGCCCACCGCCGGGCCCGACGTGATCGACATCCGCAAGCTCTATGCCCAGGCCGACGTCTTCACCTACGATCCCGGCTTCACCTCCACCGCCGCCTGCGACAGCGAGATCACCTATATCGACGGCGATGCCGGCGTGCTGCTGCACCGGGGCTATCCGATCGGCGAACTGGCGGCCAAGTCGCATTACCTGGAGGTCTGTTACCTGCTGCTCTACGGCGAATTGCCCACCGCCGCGCAGCTCGAGGATTTCGAGAACCGCGTCACGATGCACACGATGGTGCACGAGCAGATGCACCGCTTCTTCACCGGCTTCCGCCGCGATGCGCACCCGATGGCGGTGATGGTGGGCGTGGTCGGCGCGATGAGCGCCTTCTACCATGACAGCACCGACATCTCCGATCCCTGGCAGCGCGAGGTCGCCTCGATCCGGCTGATCGCCAAGATGCCGACGATCGCGGCCATGGCCTACAAGTACAATATCGGCCAGCCCTTCGTGTATCCGCGCAACGATCTGGATTACGCGTCGAACTTCCTGCGCATGTGCTTCTCGGTGCCGGCGCAGGAATACGAGGTGAACCCGATCCTGTCGCGCGCGATGGATCGCATCTTCACCCTGCACGCCGATCACGAGCAGAACGCATCCACCTCCACCGTGCGGCTGGCCTCGTCTTCGGGCGCCAACCCGTTCGCCTGCATCGCCGCCGGCATTGCCTGCCTCTGGGGGCCGGCCCATGGCGGCGCCAACCAGGCCTGCCTCGAGATGCTGCGCGAGATCGGCACGGTCGACCGGATCCCCGAATTCATCGCCCGCGCCAAGGACAAGGACGATCCGTTCCGCCTTATGGGCTTCGGCCACCGGGTTTACAAGAATTTCGACCCGCGCGCGAAGGTGATGAAGGAAAGCGCCGACGAGGTGCTGGAGCTTCTGGGGATCGAGAACAACCCCACCCTGCAGGTCGCCAAGGAGCTGGAGAAACAGGCGCTGGAAGACGATTACTTCGTCTCCAAGAAGCTGTTCCCCAACGTCGATTTCTACTCGGGCATCATCCTCGAGGCGATGGGCTTCCCGACCTCGATGTTCACCCCGATCTTCGCGCTGTCGCGCACGGTGGGCTGGGTGAGCCAGTGGAAAGAGATGATCGAGGATCCGGCGATGAAGATCGGCCGGCCCCGGCAGCTCTATCTCGGCGCGACGCAGCGCGAATACGTGGACGTGGAGAACCGCTGAGGCGCCTCCCCGTCAGGGCCGCTGCCAGACCCGGTTGCGCAGCGGCCACTTGCCGCCCGGCGTGACCGGCACGCCGATGCCCTCTTCATCCTCGGCATGGATGTGCAGATGCGGCTCGGTCGAGTTGCCGGAATTGCCGACGCGGCCCAGCACGTCGCCCGGTGCCACCGCATCGCCGCGCGTCACGGCCACGCTGCCCTGGCGCAGATGGGCGAGCACCACGCGCAGGCCGGCGCAATCCAGCACGACGTGATTGCCCTCGGGGTGGCTACGGTCTCGCTTCGGCGGCGCCATGTCGGGCCGGCCGTCGCGCGCCCGGGTCACGCGGCCGGCGCAGGGGGCCAGCACCGGCGCGTCCCAGATCGCGTAGGCGGCCGGGTCTTCGGGCAGCAGGCCGCGCGCGCGGTAACCGGCGCCGTTCAGCGCGACGAAATCGGCGGCATAAGCCTGCGCCTCATGGCTGGCATGGTAGTTGACCAGCACGCGCCCGCCGCCATGGGCGGCGGCGAAGCGGCCCTGCGCCAGCGGAAAATCCAGCGCCACGGCATCGCGCGGGGCGATGGCACCGGGCAGCAGCCAGGCCACCAGCGCCGCCAGCAGCGCGGCGGAAAACGCAGGCCCGCCCAGTGCCGTCAGCCGCCGCGTGCCGGGCGCGCGCCAGGGCAGGCGCCGGTGGCGCAGCCAGGCTGCCAGGATCGCGGCGAGCGACAGCACCAGAACCGGGAAACGCAGGTAATGGCCGGCCATGTCCCACCGGCCGATCAGCATGACGGCCAGCAGCACGGTGAGCAGGTCGAACGTCGCCGTCACCACGGCGCTGCGCCCCTTGCGGCGCATCAGCCACAGGCGCAGCGCCAGGCCCAGCGGCAGCACCAGGCAGATGAAGACTTGCAGCACGACGAGCGCTTCCATGCCGCATGGCTATCACGCCGCTGCGCGCCGTCACCCCCTGCCCGGCTCGTCAGGCGCGCCCTTGCCGATGCGCCGCGCGCATTGGCCAAGCCCCGCTCATGCCGGGGCCTCGCATCACGGGCGGGTCAGCGGCCCTCGTAGGTCGCCGGGCGCTTTTCCAGGAAGGCCATCACGCCCTCGCGGAAATCGCGGGTCTTGCCGCATTCGCCCTGCAGCTTGGCTTCGAGTTCCAGCTGGCCGTTGATGTCGTTGTCATAGCTCGCCCGCAGCGCCTTCTTGACGCGGGCATAGGCCGCCGTCGGCCCCTCGGCGAGCTTGGCGGCACGGGCGCGCCAATGCGCCTCGAACGCGTCGGCCGGCACGGCTTCCCAGATCATGCCCCATTCGACGGCCTGCTTCGCCGTCACCGGCTCGGCGAACAGCGCGGCGCCCATGGCGCGGGCCATGCCCACCTGGCGCGGCAGCCAATAGGTGCCGCCGGCATCGGGGATCAGGCCGATCCGGGTGAAGGCCTGAAGGAACACCGCGTCTTCCGAGGCGATGACCACGTCGGCGGCCAGCGCGAGGTTGGCGCCCGCCCCCGCCGCCGCGCCGTTCACCGCGGCGATCACCGGCACCGGGCAGTCGAAGATCGCCTTGAGCATCGGTTCGTATTCGTCGCGCAGCGTGCGTTCCAGATCGAGGTTGGCCGCGGTGCCCCGGTCGGCCAGATCCTGCCCGGCACAGAAGGCGCGGCCCTCGCCGGTGATCACCAGCACCCGCGCGCTGCGCCCGGCTTCCTGCACGGCATGCAGGATCTCGGCCCGCATCTGCCCGTTGAGCGCGTTGAGCACGTCGCCGCGCGCCAGCGTCAGCACCGCCAGCCCGTCGGCCGCCTCATAGCGGATCGTCTCGTAGTCCATCGGGCTCTCCCTCGCTTGCAGGCTCTTGTTGCGGCGCCACTCTAGCCGCGCGGCGCGGCGGGGAAAGGGAAACGCGCCGTCACCGGCGCAGAATCTCGCGCAGGCGGGCCTGTTCCTCGTCGCTCAGCGGCGCGGGCCCGGCCGGGGCGCGGGCGCGGTTGCGGATATAGAGCCCGCCGGCCGCCAGCGCGGCGAGCAGCAGCGCGGGGCCGGCCAGCCAGAGCGCGAGGTTGGCGCCCTCGGCGCGCGGGGTGAGCAGCACGTATTCGCCGTAGCGCGCGACGATGTGGTCGATCACCTCGGCATCGCTGTCGCCCGCCTCCAGCCGTTCGCGCACCAGGCGGCGCAGGTCGGCGGCGACGCCGGCATTGCTTTCGTCGATGCTCTCGTTGCGGCAGACCGGGCAGCGCAGCCCGGCCGAGATGTCGCGCGCGCGGGCCTCGAGCGCGGGATCGTCGAGCATCTCGGCAGGCTCCACCGCGAGGGCGGGCGTGGCGGCGAGGGCCAGGGCGACGAGGGCTGCGCGGATCATCGCGGCGCTCATTCGGCCGGCACCGGCGGCGGGGCGGCCCGGCGCGCGCCGGCGGCGACGCGGAAGCGCCGGTCGGTCAGGCTGAGCGCGGCGCCGAGCGCCATGATGATCGCGCCCGACCAGATCCAGTTGGCGAGCGGCTTGATGTAGGTGCGAAGCGCCCAGCCGCCGCCTTCCTGCGGATCGCCCAGCACGACGTAGAGATCGCGCATCACGCCGTTGTCGATCGCGGCCTCGGTCGTGGGCATGCGGGCGACGGGGTAGAGACGCTTTTCGGGGTAGAGCGTGGCGACCGGCCGGCCGTCACGCGTCAGCCGCACGATGCCGCGATCGGCGGTGTAGTTCGGCCCGCGCAGCTGGCGCACCTCGTCGAGCATTACGGTGTAGCCCGCCACCTCGTAGGGCTCTCCGGGGCGGGCGACGCGGATATCCTCCACATCCCAGGCGGTGAGCGCGGCGATGCCGATGATGGTGATGCCCAGGCCCGCATGGGCCACCGCCTTGCCGTGATCGCCGCGCGGCAGGCGCGCGAGCCGGGCGAGCCTACCGGCCAGCGCCCCGTCGCGCCCGGCCCGCGCCCAGAGGTCGCGCAGCGCGCCGGCGATCACCCAGGCGCCGAGCGCCACGCCCAGCGGCCCGCCGGCCGAGCGCCCGGTCGCCAGCGCGAAGGCCAGGAGCCCGGCCGCCACGGCCAGGAGCGCGGCGGGCAGCATGGCGCGCGCGGCCCGGCCGAGCCGCCCGCGCTTCCACGGCAGTGCGGCGCCCACCGGCAGGATCAGCGCGAGCGCCACGAAGAACGGCGTGAAGGCGGCGTTGAAGAAGGGCGGCCCCACCGAGATGCGGCGCGCCCCGTCGCTGGCCAGTTCGATCACCAGCGGCCAGATCGTGCCGATGAACACGGTCACGGCGGCGACGGCGAGCAGGATGTTGTTGAGCACCAGCGCGCTTTCGCGGCTGGTGACGGCGAAGAGGCCGCGCGCCTCCATCGCGCCGGCGCGCAGCGCGAAGAGCGTCAGCGCCCCGCCGATGAAGGCCGCGAGGATCAGCAGGATGAACAGCCCGCGTTCGGGATCGTTGGCGAAGGCATGGACCGAGGTGATCACGCCCGAGCGCACGATGAACGTGCCGATCAGCGAGAAGCCGAAGGCGAGGATCGCCAGCAGCACCGTCCAGGCTTTCAGCGCCTCGCGCTTTTCCACCACGATGGCCGAGTGCAGCAGCGCCGCGGCGAAGAGCCAGGGCATGAACGAGGCGTTCTCGACCGGATCCCAGAACCAGAAGCCGCCCCAGCCAAGCTCGTAATACGCCCACCAGGAGCCGAGCCCGATGCCCACGGTGAGGAACATCCAGGCCGCGAGCGTCCATGGCCTGACCCAGCGCGCCCAGGCGGCATCGACCCGTCCCTCGATCAACGCGGCGACGGCGAAGGAGAAGGCGACCGAGAGGCCGACATAGCCGAGGTAGAGGAAGGGCGGGTGGAAGGCGAGGCCGGGATCCTGCAGCAGCGGGTTGAGATCCTCGCCGTTGAGCGGCGGCTCGGCGATGCGCAGGAACGGGTTGGAGGTGAACAGGATGAAGGCGAGGAAGGCCGCGCCGATGGCGCCCTGGACGGCCAGCACCCGCGCCCGCAGCCGCGCCGGCAGGTCGCGCCCGAACAGCGCCACGGCGGCGCCGAACAGTGCGAGGATCAGCACCCACAGCACCATCGAGCCCTCGTGATTGCCCCAGACGCCGGTGATCTTGTAGATCAGCGGCTTGTCGGTGTGGCTGTTGGCGGTGACCAGCCAGAGCGAGAAATCCGAGGTGACGAAGGCGCGGATGAGCACCGCGAAGCTGAAGCCGGTCAGCGCGCATTGCAGGAGGGCGGCGGGTTGGGCGGATTGCATCCAGCCCGCCCAGCCGCGCTGCGCGCCCACGAGCGGAAGCGTGGTCTGCGCCAGCGCCACGGCGAAGGCGAGGATCAGCGCGAAATGTCCGAGTTCCACCAGCATGGGCGGCTCCTAGCGCGTTTCGGGGCCACGATAAAGCGGCCGGGATGCCGCGCCAACAAGTGTGATCGGGGGCATTCGCTACCCTGCGCAACGATAGCGCGAGCGCCGCACCGTGGGGTGGCGCCTCCAACGCCGGTTTTGTGCACTTTATGGTGGCCAAGCCCCTCCGAACTCGCCGCATCGCGGGCGGCCAGCAATAGCGCCACCCCGCCCCGACGGGGCGGCGCTCGCGCGGCGGGCTTCGCCCTTGTCCCGCGCGGGGAGGCTGCGCCTCCCTGAGCCCCTGCGGGGCGCGGTGCTCCCGCCCCTTCTCGGCGCGCTGACGCGCGCGTCGAAGCGTTGGGCCAGGCCGGGGGCTCCGCCCCCGGACCCCCGGAGGTATTTCGAACAAAGTGAAGCGCTACGGGAGCGCGAGGGCCGCCCCGTGGGGTGGCGCATGCAACGTGGGTGTTGGGCGCTTTACGGTAGCCAAGGCCCTCCGTCCTGACCGCATCGCGGGCGGATAGCAGAAGCGCCACCCCGCCCGGACGGGGCGGCGCTCGCGCGGCGGGGCTGCGCCCCTTGTTCCGCGCGGGGGCGCTCCGCGCCCCTCGGGCACCTAGGGCGCGTGCCCCAGCGCGAGCGCCAATGCCAGCGCGCCCGCCAGGGGCACGAGGAAGGCGCCGCCGCGCAGGCCAAAGGAGGCCTGGATCGCCGCGAGGTGCAGGACCGCTCCGGTCAGCAGCAGGGCCATCGCGGCGATCCAGGTCGCCGCGGCGGGCACCGCCTCGGGCATCCCGGCCCAGCCCGCGCCGATCAGCAGGGCCAGCCCGCTCCACGCATAGGCCATGCCCAGCGCCAGCGGCGTGGCGCGCTGCTGCCACAGCCACAGGAAACTCGCCGCGATCAGCACCGAGAGCATCGCCAGAACGCCGCGCCCGAGCCGCAGGGCCGCCTCGGGGCCCAGCAGCCCCGCCGCCAGCGCCAGGGCCAAAGCCGCGAGCACCATCAATTCGATCGCCTGTCTCATCGCAGCCTCATCCCCGGCTCATCCCGTCATCCCCCATCATGTCGCGCAGCGCGCGGTCGAGCGCGTCGGCGGCGGCGCGGTGCCGGGCCAGAGCGCGGCTCAGCGCGCGGCCACGCAGCAGCGCGTCGCGCAGGGAGGCGATGCGGCGCCTCATTCCCGCCTCGGCAGGCGTTCGCGGATCATCGTGGTCATCTCGACCAGCACCGCGGTGTTCTTGTCGAGCACCGCGCGCGTCGCCTGATCCTTCTGCAGATCGCGGGCAAGCAGGTAGAAGACCATCGCCACCCAGGGCCCGTATTCGGCCACAGCCTTGAAGAGCTCGCTATCCATCGGCGCCCTCCCGCCCCGCGCGCCAGGCCGCCAGCGCCGGGTTGGGCGCGCCGGGCCAGCCGGGCTCATCGGGCGCGTCCGGCGCCGCAATCTCGGGCGCCTCGGGCGCCCCCGCCCGCAACCGCTCAAGGGCCGCGATCTCTCGCGCCACGCCCGGTGCGTCGGCCAGCGTCGCGGCGACCGAGCGGCGGAACTCCTGGCCCTTGGCCTGGTGGCGCGCGCCGAAATAGAAGCTCACGATCGCGCCCATCAGCCACCACAGCGGCTCAGGCACCAGGGCGATGCCCTGCATCCGCGCGGCGAACCAGACCGGATCGGCCATCGCGGCCACCATCAGGCCGAGCACGCCGAAGGCCATGGCCGGGCGCGGCACGCGGTTGAGCCCGTCGATCACCCGGTCGAACAGGCCCGCGCGGGGCTGCGCGAACTCGGCCGCGAATTGCCGCAGCGCCGCCGCGCGCCACGCGGCATCGCGGGCATCCGCCGCCTCGGCATTGGGCCGGAAGATCGCCGCCGTCTCGCGCAGCACGTTGCGCCCGTCGCCGAAGAGCAGCGAGAAGATCTGCGCGATCATCCCCATGCGGCCACCCGCGCGCGATGCTCGGCCTCGCTGAGATGCCAGCGCGGCGAGATGAAGGCCTCGGCCCGGGTGATCCAGCCGCCCTTGCCGCCATCGCGGCGGCGCGCATATTTGCGGCTGGCCGGGCGACTGTCGGCGAGCGCGTAGTAATAGTTGCGCCGGGCGATCCCGTAGGCATCGGCGAAATGCTCGGGCGCCGCCGCCTGCGCCGCGCGCGCCGCCGCGATCGTCTGCGGGCCGATCACGCCGTCCACCGCCACGCGCTGGCCCATGTCGCACAGCAGCCTTTGCAGGATGCGCACGGCATGGGCGCCGGCATTGACATACATGTCGAAGACGCTCGGCTGGATCGCTTCGGGCAGGTCGTCGATCCGGGGGCGGTGGAAGTAGTGGCGCACGAAGATGTCGCGCGCCTGGGCGCGGGTCAGCCGGCGCACGTCGCGGGCATCCACGTCGCCGTCACCATCGAGATCCAGCCCCAGCCGGCGCATCGTGTGGATCGTGACGCCATATTTGGTCGCCCCGCCGGGATCGTCGGGATCGTTCACGTAACCGCCTTCGCGGGCGATGATCTCGTCTGCGATGTCGTGCACGCTTGGCATGGCCGCTCCTGTCGCACTCGGAGAGGACAGGCTGGCGCAGCCGGGTTAATTCGCCTCTAGGGCAGCGTCCGGTGCCTGGTAGACGCCCTGTTCCTTCAGCGCCTCCACCACTTCGCGGGGCATGTAGGTCTCGTCATGCTTGGCGAGGATCTCGGTGGCGCGGAAGGTGCCGCCCACCAGGCTTCCGGTGCCGATCATGCCCTGGTTCTCGGCGAAGAGATCGGGCAGCACGCCCTCGTATTCCACCGGCACCGAGCCGCCGCCATCGGTGACGCGGAAGCGCACCAGCGTGCCGTCCCCGCGCGAGAGAGAGCCCTCCTCGACCAGCCCGCCGAGGCGGAACACCTCGCCCGCCTCGGGCGGCTCGGCGATCACCTGCGAGGGCGCGCGGAAATAATTGATCCCGTCGCGGAAGGCATAGCCCATGAGGGCGGTGGCGAGCACCAGCGCGACGAGGGTGATGACGATCACCTGCACCCGCCGCCGCTTCTTGAGATTGGCCATGCCCGCCATGCGCGCGCCTCAGGGATAGAGCGGTGCCATCATCAGCCCCGCCGTTTCCTCAAGCCCCAGCATCAGGTTGGCGTTCTGCACCGCCTGCCCGCTGGAGCCCTTGGTGAGGTTGTCGAGCACCGCGATCACGATCGCCCGGCCTTCGCGCCGGTCGCCCACCACGCCGATATGGCAGAAGTTGGAGCCGCGCACATGTTTCAGCTGCGGCGCCTCGCCCATCGGCAGCACCTCGATGAAGGGCTCGCCCTCGTAGCGCGCGGCCAGCGCGGCGTGGATCGCGCCGGGATCGCCCTTGAGGTAGTTCGTCAGCAGGATGCCCCGCGTCGCCGGGATCAGGTGGGGGGTGAACTGCACCTCCACCTTGCGGCCGGCGATGCGGCTGAATTCCTGGTCGAATTCGCCCAGGTGCCGGTGCCTGCCGCCAAGGGAATAGCCTTCGACATTCTCCCACAGCTCGGCAAACAGCAGGTTCTCCTTCAGCGACCGCCCCGCGCCCGAGGCGGCGGCCTTGAGATCCATCGCGATATCGTCGAGGTCGATCACCCCGGCCTCGATCAGCGGGCGCAGGGCGAACTGGCCCGTCGCCGCGTTGCAGCCGGTGCCGGCCACGAGACGGGCGGCGGCGATCTCCTCGCGGTAGAACTCGGTGAGGCCATAGACCGCCTCGCCCTGCATCTCCACCGCGCCGTGATCGTTGCCGTACCACTTCTTGTAATCCGCCGGATCGCGCAGCCGGAAATCGGCCGACAGGTCGACGATCTTCAGATCGCGCGGCAGATCGCGGATCACCTCCTGGCTGGTCTTGTGCGGCAGGGCGCAGAAGGCCAGGTCGATGCCCGCGAAATCTATCTCATCCACGGTGACGAGATCGGGCAGCGCCAGGTGGCGCAGATGCGGGTAGACGGCGGCGAGCGGCTGGCCGGCCTTGGCATTGGCGGCGAGCGCGGCGATCTCCAGCCCCGGATGGGTGGCGATGATGCGGATCAGCTCGGCCCCGGTATAGCCGGAGGCCCCGATGATGGCGACGTGCTTGGTCATGTTCTTCAGGCTTTCGGTTCGGCGCGCATCATACGGCGCGCTGAGACAGGGGGAAGGCGGCGCCATGCCACCTCACGCGGATGCGAACTCTACCTTTCGTCGCAGGAATGTCGTCGCCTGGTTCGACACTTTCTTCGGATCCCCTGTCGTGAGGAAGGCGCTTTCCTGCCCCTGCCCCAGCATTTCCGGATGACGACCAAGGTAATGCTCCAGCGAGGCGGCCACAAGGGCCGGCTGGGAATAGACATCCACCTGCGGCCCCAGCGCATCGCGGAACACGTCTTCCATCAGCGGGTAATGCGTGCAGCCCAGGATCGCGGCCTGGGGGTTGGGCATCTTGCGCTTCAGCGCATCGACATGCGAGCGGACGAGCGCCTCGGCGAGGATCATGTCGCCCTCTTCGATCGCATCGACGACGCCGCCGCAGGCCTGCGCCTCGACGTCGACGCCGATGGCGCGGAAGGCGAGCTCGCGCTGAAAGGCGCGGCTGGCCACCGTGGCGGGCGTGGCGAAGAGCGCGACGTTTTCCACCGCCACCTTGCGGGGCGGGGAATTGTCGCCCCATTGGCGTTCGGTCAGCGCCTCGATCAGCGGCACGAAGACGCCCAGCACCCGCTTGTCGCGCGGCACCCAGCCTTCCTGCATCCGCCGCAAAGCCGCGGCGCTGGCGGTGTTGCAGGCCAGGATCACCAGGTCGCAGCCCCGGTCGAACAGCTTCTGCACGCAGGCGGTGGTGAGGTTGTAGATATCGTCGGCATCGCGGACACCGTAGGGCGCATGGGCATTGTCGCCGATATAGACGATCGGCAGGTCGGGCATGTGCCGGTGCACCGCATCATAGACGGTCAGCCCGCCGAGCCCCGAATCGAAGATGCCTACCGCCATGTGCCCGCTCCTGCTGCGCTGCCCCTGAAGGGTGACTTACGGTTGCGCGGCGCGCTTTTCCACAGGGATTTTCGCGTCGGGGCTTTTCGCTGCGGGCATGAGAGCGCCTCAGTAGCGGCGCGGTGAGCCTGGCGGGCGGTAGCGGGCCTCGAACTCGTAGCCGTAGCCGAAATCCTTGAGCGGCCGGGGCGAGAGCGCATAGGTGTCGCGGCGCAGGTGATCCATCATGCGCCGCGGCTCGCCCTTCATGGGCGCCAGCGCCTCGGGCGGGATCGGCGCGCCGATCACCACGCGGACGGGGCGGTCGATGCGACGGCGGAACTCCTTGATCAGCAGCGCCAGGCGCAGGTTCGGGTGCAGGTGGCTGGCCAGCTGGAAGAGCCGCGAATTGGCGCCGTCGAAATAGATCGGCACCACGGTGGCGCCGGATTTCGAGATCATCTTGGCCGTGAAGCCGCGCCAGCCCGGATCCATCGGGCGCGAAAACGGCTTGCGCGCGGTCGAGACGGTGCCGCCGGGAAACACGCCCACCGCCCCGCCCGCGGCGAGGAAGTCGAGCGCCGCGCGGCGGGTCTCGATGTTCTGGGCGACGGCCTCTTTCGTGTCGTCGAAGCTGACCGGGAGGATCACCCGCTCCAAATCCTCGGCGCGGCGGAAGACGCGGTTGGCCAGGATGCGGAAATCGCCGCGCGTGGTGGACAGCAGGTAGCCCATCATCAGCCCGTCGAGGATGCCGTAGGGGTGGTTGGCGATCACGATCAGCGGGCCGTCGCGGGGGATATTGTCGAGCGAGCCGGCGGCGATGTCGAGCGTGAGCCCGTAGCGTTCGGCGATGACCTGCCAGAAATCCCGCCCGGCGGCGACATCCTCGGCATAGCCGTCGGCGCGGCGGATGAGGCGGACACGGCCGGTGGCGTTCTCGACCAGCCGGATCACGGCGCGGCCGGCCCGGCTTTGCGCCGAGGAGGCGTAGGAGATATCGCGCGCGATCCGTGCGGTGGCGTGGTCCATCGGCGTGCCCTGTCGTGCTGGTGCAGATATAGGGCGGGAGGCGATTCAGGTGAAGCGGCGCGTGGGGTGGGTGGGGGCGGAAGCGGGGCGGATTACGGGGCGTCCACACGTGGACACGGCGTAACGTTTTGATTTCGTTGGTTAGGGGAACATTAACGAACATTGCTTGGGGCGTGGAGCCGGGCCAGCGCCGTCCCGCGGGGTGGCGCTTCTGACGTGGGTGTTGGGCGTTTTATGGCGGCCAAGTCCCTCCGAGCTTGCCGTAGCGCGGGCGGGCAGCAATAGCGCCGCCCCACGGGGGCGGGACGGCGCTGGCCCGGCGGGGCTGCGCCCCTTGTTCCGGGCCATGCCAGCCACAAGCGCAACGGTAGCCGGGGCAGTGCCGCCCCGTGGGGTGGCGCCTCCAACGTAGGTGTTCAGCACTTTACGGTGGCCAAACCCCTCCGCACTTACCGCAGCGCGGAACGCCAGCAAGAGCGCCACCGCCCCGACGGGGTGGCGCTGGCCCGGCGGGCTGCGCCCTTGTTCCGGGCCAACAGTGCCTCGCCCCCCCTACTCCGCCGCCGCCGCCTTCGGCGCGTCGCCTGCCGCCAGCGCGGCCAGCAATTCCTCGCGCCGCTTCGCCGCCTCTTGAGCCGCCTTCGCCTTGACCGGGCCGAAGCCGCGGATCTCGAGCGGCAGGCGGGCCAGCGCCACGGCGGCCTCGGGCGCGTCGCCATGATCGCGCAGCACGCGCTCCATGTCGGCCTCGTATTGCGCGATCAGCGCGCGCTCCATCCGCCGCTCCTCGCTGTAGCCGAACGGGTCGAACGGTGTGCCGCGCAGGCGCTTCAGCGGCGCAAGCCGCATTACCAGCCGCGCCATGCCTTCCGAGAAGCCCCGCTTCTTCGGCCGCCCCGCCTTGTCGCGGCGGTTGTTCAACACCGGCGGCGCGAGGTGATAGGTGAGCGACAGATCACCCTCGAAGGCCGCCTCGGCCTGCGCCCGGGTCTCGCGCATCAGGCGGGCGACCTCGTATTCGTCCTTGTAGCTCAAGAGCTTGTGATACCCCAGCGCGATTGCCTCGCGCAGCGCCGGATCCTCCGCCCGCTCCACCAGCGCGCGATACTTCTTCGCCAGCCCCTGCCCCTGATAGGCCACCAGGTGATCGGCGCGGAAGGCGATCTTCTCGTCCAGGCTGCGCGGCTTTTCCACCACGTTGGGCGTCACCGCCCGCGCTGCCGCATCCGGGTTCAACAGCGCCCAGCGCCCCAGTTCGAAGGCGCGCTTGTTGCGCTCCACCGCGGCGCCGTTCAGCTCCACCGCGCGCAGGATCGCCTCGTGCGAGATCGGCACCAGCCCGGCCTGCCAGGCCGCGCCGAAGACCATCATGTTGGAATAGATGCTGTCGCCCATCACCGCGCGCGCCAGTTCGGTCGCGTCGAACATCGCCAGCCGGTCGCGCAGCCGCGCCTGGAGCGAGACCTTGAGCTCTTCGCCCGGCAGGCGGAACTCGCGGTTGCGGGTGAAATCGCCGGTGACGATCTCGTGGCTGTTGACCACGGCGCCGGTCTGGCCCGCGCGCGTCAGCCCCAGCGTGCGCGCCCCGGCGCTGACCACCAGATCACCGCCGATCAGCGCATGCGCCTCGCCCGTGGCCACGCGGATGGCGCTGATATCGCCCGGCGCCTCGGCGATGCGGCAATGGATATGCACCGCGCCCCCCTTCTGGGCCAGGCCCGCCATCTCCATCATTCCGGCGCCCTTGCCGTCGAGATGGGCGGCCATCGCCATGACCGCGCCGATCGTCACCACGCCGGTGCCGCCCACGCCGGTGATGACAACGTTCCAGGTGCCGTCGATCGCGGGCAGCGCCGGCGCGGGCAGATCGCCCACATCCACATCCATCGTCGCGGCCTTGCGCGGCGCGGCGCCCTGCACCGTCACGAAAGAGGGGCAGAACCCGTCGAGACACGAAAAATCCTTGTTGCAGGCCGACTGGTCGATCGCGCGCTTGCGGCCCAGCTCGGTCTCGACGGGCGTAATGGCGACGCAGTTCGACTGCACGCCGCAATCGCCGCAGCCCTCGCAGATATCGGTGTTGATGAAGACCCGCTTGTCGGGGTCGGGGAAGGTGCCGCGCTTGCGGCGGCGGCGCTTCTCGGCGGCGCAGGTCTGCACGTAGATGATGACCGAGACGCCCTTGTAGCCCGAGAACCTTTCCTGCACCTCGGGCAGCGCGTCGCGGTGGTGCACGGGGATGCCCGACGGCACCTCGCCCTCGTCGACATCCTCCTTCTCGTCATAGACGAAGGCGATGTTGCGCACGCCCATCGCCTGCACCTCGCGCGCGATGCGATAGGCATCGAGCCCACCTTCGTTGGCCTGGCCGCCCGTCATCGCCACGGCATCGTTGTAGAGGATCTTGTAGGTGATGTTGGTGCCCGCGGCCAGCGCGGCGCGGATCGCCTGGATGCCGGAATGGTTGTAGGTGCCGTCGCCGAGGTTCTGGAAGACATGCTCGCGCGTCGAGAACGGCGCCTCGCCGATCCAGTTCGCGCCCTCGCCGCCCATATGGGTGAAGCCCGTGGTCTCGCGGTCCATCCACTGCGCCATGTAGTGACAGCCGATCCCGGCATAGGCGCGCGCGCCCTCGGGCAGCCGAGTGGAGGTGTTGTGCGGGCAGCCGGCGCAGAAATAGGGCGTGCGGGCGGCGATCTCGGGCGCGTTGTCGGCCTTCTGCGCCTCGACCACCTTGGCGATCGCGCCTTCCAGCGCGGCCGAGCCGCAGCCCTCCTCCACCAGGATATTGCCCAATTCGCGGGCGATCATCGTGGGCTCCAGCGCATAGCGGGTGGGAAAGAGCTCCAGCCGCTGGCCGTGCTCCCACGTGTCGCCCTTGTGCCAGCCATAGACGCGGGGCTTGCGCTCCTGGTCGAAGACGGCCTCCTTGACCTGCACCTCGATCAGCTTGCGCTTTTCCTCGACCACCACGATCAGGTCGAGCCCCTCGGCCCATTCGTGGAACGAGGTCATGTCGAGCGGCCAGACCTGGCCGATCTTGTAGGTCGTCAGCCCCATCTGCTCGGCCGCCGCCTCGTCGATGCCCAGCAATTGCAGCGCGTGCACGAGGTCGAGCCAGTTCTTGCCCGCGGCGACGAAGCCGATCCGCGCGCCCTTGCGGCCCCAGACGCGCCGGTCGATCCTGTTGGCGCGCGCGAAGGCCTCGGCCGCGTGGCGCTTGTAGTCGATCATGCGGGCTTCCTGCTCGAGCGGGGTGTCGATCAGGCGGATGTTCAGCCCGCCCTGGGGCATGGCGAAATCCTCGGGCGTGACGAAGCTCATCCGGTCGGGCCGGCCATCGACGACCGAGGTCGCCTCAATCGTGTCCTTCATCGCCTTGAGCCCCACCCAGAGCCCGGCGAAGCGCGACAGCGCATAGCCGTAGAGCCCGTAATCGAGGATCTCCTGCACGCCGGCGGGCGACAGCACGGGCATGTAGGCATCGACCATCGCCCAGTCGGACTGGTGAAGCGTGGTGGAGCTTTCGCCGGTATGGTCGTCGCCCATCACCATGATCGCGCCGCCATGGGGCGAGGTGCCGGCCATGTTGGCGTGGCGCATCACGTCGCCGGTGCGGTCGACGCCGGGCCCCTTGCCGTACCACAGGCCGAAGACGCCATCGAACTTGCCCTCGCCGCGCAGTTCGGCCTGCTGGGCGCCCCAGATCGCGGTGGCGGCGAGATCCTCGTTGAGGCCGGCCTGGAAGAGGATGTCGTTCGCCTCGAGTTCGGCCTTCGCGCGCATCATGTTGATGTCGACCCCGCCGAGAGGCGAGCCGCGATAGCCGGTGACATAGCCCGCCGTGTTCAGCCCGGCGGCGCGGTCGCGGGCCTTCTGCATCAGCATCAGCCGCACCAGCGCCTGGGTGCCGTTGAGCAGAACCGCCTGCTTTTCGAGATCGTACTTGTCGTGAAGCGTCACATCCTGGCGGCTCATCGTGCACCTCCCCTGCAGTCTGACCATCGCTTGGGCATGAGGGCATTATAGGTCATATTTGCTGACCTACAAAGGCCTTTTCCGCGCCATACCATTTGCATTCTGACATGACATACCTCTATTGCAGCCAGCGAAAGGGCCTTGGCGAAAGCTGCCGGGAACGGGGCCCCTGGGGTAATGGTCGGTCGAATATGGATTGGGACAAGCTCAGAATATTTCACGCGGTGGCCGATGCCGGGTCGCTCACCCATGCGGGTGACGCGCTGCACCTGTCGCAATCGGCGGTGTCGCGGCAGATTCGCGGGCTGGAGGAGAGCCTGAACACCACGCTCTTCCACCGCCACGCGCGCGGGCTGATTCTCACCGAGCAGGGCGAATTGCTGTTCGATGCGACCTCGGCCATGGTCAAGCGTCTCGATGCCGCCGCGGCGCGGATCCGCGACAGCGAGGAAGAGGTGTTCGGCGAGCTGCGCGTGACCACCACGACCGGCTTCGGCACGCTGTGGCTGGCCCCGCGCCTGCCCGCGCTCTACGAGCGCTACCCGGATCTGAAGATCGACCTGATGCTCGAGGAACGCGTGCTCGACCTGCCGATGCGCGAGGCGGATGTCGCCATCCGCATGAAGGAGCCCAGCCAGGCCGACCTGATCCGCAAGCGGCTGATGAACATCCGCATGCGGCTCTACGCCTCGCAGACCTATCTCGAGACGCACCCGCCGCTGGAGCGGCTGGAAGACATGAGCCGCCACCGGCTGATCTGCCAGAACCCCGGCTCGGCCCAGGTCGCCGCCGGTGCGCGGCTGGTGCAGGAGCTGATGACCTACGACATCCCCTCCACGCTGACGGTGAACAATTACTACGGCGTGATGCAGGCGGTGCTGAACAATCTGGGCATCGGCGTGCTGCCCGATTACCTGACCGAGGATTTCCCCGCGCTCGTGCATGTATTGCCCGAGGTGGAAAGCTCCGACGTGCCGGTCTTCCTCGCCTATCCCGAGGAGCTGCGCCATTCCAAGCGCATCGCCGCCTTCCGCGATTTCGTGCTGGACGAGATCATCGCCCATCGCCGGCAGAAGGCCGTGGCGCAGTAGCCTCCCTGAGGCATGAGCGCCACGCATAGCGGCATTGCGTCGCGCTCCGCTCTTAACACTTGAACAGTTCCGGGCCTGCCCCTAAATGCAGCATCGAAGCCGCGAAAGAGGGCATCGCCCTCGGCTTCACCTCCCTGTTGGACTTTGGCCGAGCTTTGTCTCGGCCTTTTTTTTGGCCTGGTGCAGGGGGCGGGAGAATCAGATTCCTGAGGGCGCGCAGCGCCCCCGCGCGGAACAAGGGCGAAGCCCGCCGCGCGAGCGCCGCCCCGTCGGGGCGGGGTGGCGCTCGCGCTACCGTTGCACTCCTCCTTCAATGTGCCGGAAATACCTCGGGGGTCCGGGGGCGGAGCCCCCGGCCCGGCCCAACGCTTCGAGCGTGCGCGCCAGCGCGCCGAGAAGGGGCGGGAGCCCTCCGCCCGCAGCAGGTGTCGCGCGGAACAAGGGGCGCAGCCCCGCCGCGCGAGCGCCGAAATGTTCCCGGATTTTCCTTTATCTTCCCATAATACTTTCGTGACTCCCCCGCCCGGAACGATCGCCCTCCCCCATCATTGACCCACCGAAGCGCCGATGACGGCGCCAAACCAAAGGAGGATGCCATGAAATCCGTACAGAAACTTCTCGCCGGCGCATCGATCGCCGCCCTTCTCGCCGCCCCTGCCGCGGCCCTGACCGTGGGCACCGACGCCATCGACGCGGGCACCGAAATGGGCTCCACCCTTGGCGTGAATTACAGCCAGTCGGGCTCCACCGGCATGGGCACACAATCCGGCGGTGAGATCGACGTCTACAACGACCGCACCGAGACGCTGCGCGCCGAAACCGAGCTGGAAGAGGCGAACGACGCCGAGAACACCTACGAGGCGCAGGTCGACAGCGAGATCATTCGCCCGTCCGACGAGAGCGCCACGCTCGGCGAGACCGTCTTCCCCGGTGAAGAGATGGCCGAGAGCCGCTTCATCGGCAACACCGTGGTGAGCGCCGACGGCACGACGCTGGGCCAGGTCAACCGCGTGTGGATGGGCCAGGACGGCATGCAGTATTTCGAGGTCTCGATCGCCGATGAGCTCGACCTCGGCGGCGACAGCTTCCTGCTGGGCGTCGACGGCAACGCCGAAGCCGATGGCGAGCTGATCCTCGACGTCTCGGAAGCCGATTTCGAGAACCGGGTGCGCGCGCAATTCTAAGCGCGACATCCTGAGCGGCACCACCTCAGGTAGAGCGGCTCACCCCCCAGAGCCCCGGCGCCCCGCGCCGGGGCTTTTTCGTGCCAACCGCTCCCGCCACGCGCGGCAGAGCCGCGACTCAGTGTCGCACCTGGCCGCGCAGGCGCCGTTCCGATTGCCACAATTGGGCGATTCGCGGCCCCGGGAAGCCCTTTAAAACGCGGCATTTGGCCCTTTCAGCCCCCTGCGGTTGATTTTCTGTAAATATTTTCGCCCTCTGCGCGCAGGGATGCGACAGGCTGTCGCACCTTTGCAGAACGCAAAACGCAACCCAGAGGCGAACAGGCGACGCGGCGCAATTATTGACGATGTTAACAGTCTGAAAGCCTCAAGGAACGCTGCGCGAAACCGTGGTGCAGCAGGAGCAGCAACCCCACGGCCTCCCCCGCGCCTTTCCGTTCGGAAAATCGACGCCGCAGGGCTTTGCGGATTGCACAAGCCTCGCCACCGCCACACCGATCCGGGCCGCACCGGCCCCGCCGCCACAATTCCGGCAAAAATCCTTCTCAATCAGAGCGTGTATTTGGTTGGCATCAGAACAAGGCATGGTGGCAGGCCGTTGCAGGCCAGCCCCTTGAAACAAAAACATTTGGTACCGGAGGAAAGGTAAGATGAATACTTTCAAACGGACGGTCGGCTCGACCGCAATTCTCACGCTCCTGCTGGGCACCCCGGCACTGTCGCTCGACCTCGGCATCGCCAGCGTCTCGATCGGCGGCAACGGCTCGGGCGGCCTGGGCGTCGGCGCCAATGTCGGCGGCAGCCACGGCGTCGATGCCAATGTCTCGCTCGGTGGCAGCAGCTCGGTCGCGGGTGTCGATGCGACGGTCGGCGGCAGCGGCGGCGTGGATGCCAACGTACTGATCGGCGGCAATGGCGGCGGCTCGGGTGGCGGCGGCGGCGGCGGTAACGGCGGCGGCGGCGGCAACGGCGGCGGCGGCGGTAACGGCGGCGGTGGCGGTAACGGCGGCGGCGGCGGCGGCGGTGGCGGCACCAACGGCGTCAACAACACCGGCACCAGCACCAACGCGCTGCGCCGGATCACCCCGGTCAGCTTCGCCACCCTGCCCGTGGGCATGCCCGTCTTCTCGCGAGACGACAAGATGCTCGGCACCGTGGCCTCGGTGATGAACAACGCCGATGGCGGCGCCACGATCCTGATGGATCTCAACCCGATCTACGGACTTTCGCGCGACAGCGTGCTCGTCCGGATTTCCAAGCTCGTTACGCGCAACGATACCCTGGTGATGAATATCACCCAGGACCGCTTCATCCAATCGATCGCGGCGCAATAACGGCTCGGAGTCGCGGGTGCACTTCCCTCCGCACCCGCGACACCCCTTCCCCTGCCCGTCTGCATGGCCTATCAGGGCGCCGAACGGGCGCAGGGCCAGCGGGGGGCGCGATGCAAGAGCCGGAAATCACCGAAGCGCTGATTGCGGCACACGGGCTGAAGCCCGAGGAATACCAGAACATTCTCGATATCATCGGCCGTGAGCCCAGCTTCACCGAGCTGGGCATCTTCTCGGCCATGTGGAACGAGCATTGTTCCTACAAGAGCTCCAAGAAATGGCTGCGCACCCTGCCCACGACCGGGCCCCAGGTGATCTGCGGGCCGGGCGAGAATGCGGGCGTCGTGGATATCGGCGACGGTCAGGCCGTGGTCTTCAAGATGGAGAGCCACAACCACCCTTCCTATATCGAGCCCTACCAGGGCGCGGCGACCGGCGTGGGCGGCATCCTGCGCGACGTCTTCACCATGGGCGCGCGGCCCGTCGCGGCGATGAACGCGCTGAGCTTCGGCGCGCCCGATCACCCGCGCACGCGGCGCCTGCTGCATGGCGTGGTCGAGGGCGTGGGCGGCTATGGCAACGCCTTCGGCGTGCCCACCGTCGGCGGCGAGCTGCGCTTCCACCCCGCCTATAACGGCAATTGCCTGGTCAACGCCTTCGCCGCCGGGCTCGCGCCCGCCGATGGCATCTTCTATTCCGCCGCCTCGGGCGTGGGCATGCCTGTCGTCTATCTCGGCGCCAAGACGGGGCGCGACGGGGTGGGCGGGGCCACGATGGCCTCGGCCGAGTTCGACGACACGATCGAGGAAAAGCGCCCAACCGTGCAGGTGGGCGATCCCTTCACCGAGAAGCGCCTGATGGAGGCCTGCCTGGAGCTGATGGCCACCGGCGCGGTGATCTCGATCCAGGATATGGGCGCCGCCGGGCTCACCTGCTCGGCGGTCGAGATGGGCGACAAGGGCGATCTGGGTGTCCGGCTGGATCTGGAGCGGGTGCCGACCCGCGAGGCGGGGATGAGCGCCTACGAGATGATGCTCAGCGAGAGCCAGGAGCGGATGCTCATGGTGCTGCGCCCCGAGAAGGAGGAAGAGGCCCGCGCGGTGTTCGAGAAATGGGATCTCGACTTCGCCATCGTGGGCGAGACCATCGCCGAGGATCGCTTCCTGGTGATGATGAACAACGAGGTAAAGGCCGACCTGCCGCTCAAGGCGCTGTCGGGCAACGCCCCGGAATACGACCGCCCGTGGGAGAAGGTGCCCCCGCCCCCGCCGCTGGGCGAGGTGCCCCGGGCCGATCCGCTCGACGCGCTGCGGGCCCTGATCGGGAGCCCCAACCACGCCGCGAAGCAATGGGTGTACGAGCAATATGACAGCCAGGTCATGGCCGACACGGTGCGCATTCCGGGCCTCGGCGCCGGGGTGATCCGCGTCGAGGGCGGCGAGAAGATGCTGGCGTTTACCTCCGACGTGACGCCGCGCTACGTGCGCGCCAATCCCGAGGAGGGCGGCAAGCAGGCCGTGGCCGAGGCGTTCCGCAACCTCACCGCCACCGGGGCGCTGCCGCTGGCCGCGACCGACAACCTCAATTTCGGCAATCCCGAGAAGCCCGAGATCATGGGCCAGTTCGTGGGCGCGATCCGCGGCATCGGCGCGGCCTGTTCGGCACTCGACATGCCGATCGTGTCGGGCAACGTCTCGCTCTACAACGAGACGGATGGCGAGCCGATCCTGCCCACGCCGACGATCGGCGCGGTGGGGCTGATCTCCGGGCCCGAGGCGCTGATCGACGGGCGCGCCGCCGAGGGGCATGTGGCGCTCTTGGTGGGCGAGACGGCGGGCCATCTGGGCCAGTCCGCTTTGCTGGTCGAGATGTTCGGCCGCGAGGAGGGCGATGCCCCGCCGGTGGACCTGGAGGCCGAGCGCCGCAACGGCGCCTTCATCCGCGACAATGCCGCCAACATCACCGCCTGCACCGACCTGTCGGATGGCGGTCTGGCGCTGGCGGCCTTCGAGATGGCCGAGGCAGGCGGCGTGGGCGTGGCGCTCGAGGCGGGCGATCTGCCGACGCTATTCGGCGAGGATCAGGCGCGGTATCTCATCGCCTGCACCTTCGACCAGGCCGAGGCGCTGATGGTCGCCGCCGGCCAGGCCGGCGTGCCGCTGGCGATGGTGGGCCGCTTCACGGGCGATGTTGTGAGCTTCGGCGGGCAATCGGCACCGCTGGCCGAGCTGGCGGCGCTCTATCGCGGGGCACTGGGCGACCTGCTGGGGTAGCCTGACGCGACAGTAGCGTGAGGGCCGCCCCGTGGGGTGGCGCATGTGACGTGGGTGTTAGGCGCTTTATGGTGGCCAAGCCCCTCCGCCCTTACGGCACCGCGGGCGGCCAGCCATAGCGCCACCCCGCCGGGACGGGGCGGCGCTCGCGCGGCGGGGCTTCGCCCCTTGTCCCGCGCGACACCTGCGGCGGGCGGGGGTGCTCCCGCCCCTTCTCGGCGCGCTGACGCGCACGCTCGAAGCGTTGGGCCGGGCCGGGGGCTCCGCCCCCGGACCCCCGAGGTATTTCCGACAAAGTGAAGCGCGACAGTAGCGCGAGCGCCGCCCCGACAGGCCTCTCGAACATTGCCTTGCAATGTTCTGCCGGCAGGCGACTGCTTCGCAGTCGCCGAGAGGCGGCGCTCGCGCGGCGCGCTACGCGCTTGTCCCGCGCGGGGCGCTGCGCCCCCCATCGGCCGGTCTCTGCCGATCCCGCCGCTGCGCAATTCGGGGGTTACGTGCACGTCACCTCAACGTCTATCCTTGAGCCATGCCCGCCGCTGCGCCACAGTGAAGCGGGCCGGCCGCCCGCCGGGTCGTGCCTGCCAACAGCCACATCGGAACGCGGACATGGGGAAGAGCCTGTTGCCGGAACGCCGTATCCACCGCTATCGCACCTATCCCGCGCCCAAGGCGCTGCGCCCCTTCGTGCGGCGCTTCCTGCTGGCCGAGGCGCCGCTTGGTGCCGGGCTGGCGCTGCGCCCCTACCCGACCGGCTGCTGCTATCTCGGCCACGTGTTCCGCGGCCCCGGCACCGGCGAGACGCTCGGCATGCAGCCGCCCCGCTCGGGCCTGCACCTGACCGGCCAGGTGGAACGCCCCGGCGCGCCGATCCGCCGGCAGGGCCCGTTCGGGCACCTGATGGCCGAACTGGCGCCGAGCGCGCTCTACCGGCTGTTTCACATCGAGGCGGCGCCGATCGCCGGGCGCAGCGTCGATTGCGCGGCGCTGCTGCCGCCGATGCGGATGGCGGCGCTGACGGTGAACATCGTGCATGGCGAGGCCCCGGCCGAGACGCGCATCGCCGCGATGGGCGCCGCACTGGCCGAGCTGATCCGCGCGGCGCGCCCGCCCGTGGGCCATGTCGAGGCGGCGCTCGCCCGGATCGAGGCCGAGGGCGGGCGGATCGACGCCGACGATCTGGCCGAGGCGCTCGGCATCTCCGCCCCGGCGCTCACCGAGGATTTCCGCCGCGTCGTGGGCCTGGCCCCGCAGGCCTATGCGAGCGCCGTGCGCTTCGGCCGCGCCGCCGCGCGGGCCGAGCGGCTGGCCGCGCGCCGGGCCGCCGAGGCCGCGCAGCGCCCGGCGCTTAGGAAGGGCCACGCGGCCCACGCGCCGCTCCTGGTGGGCCTGCGCCGCGCCGGAGACGCGCCGCCGCGCCCCGCCCTCGCGCCGCTGACCTCCCTGCCGGGTGCCCCGCCCGGCGCCATGCCGCCGGGCGCCGTGCCCCCGAACGCGGCCGAGACCGGCGCCGGCGCCACCTTGCATGAACCCGATCTCTGAGGCATCCCGGCGGCGATGACCGCCCTGCCCGATCTCACCGCCGATTGCGCCAGTTGCGCCGCGCTGTGCTGCATCGCCTTCGCCTTCGACGCGGGCGAGGATTTCGCCATCGACAAGCCCGCCGGCCTGCCCTGCCCGCACCTGCGCGGCCATGCCTGCGCGCTGCACGACGATCTGCCCGGCGCGGGCTTTCCCGGCTGCGCCGCCTACGACTGCGCCGGGGCCGGCCAGCGCGCCGTGGCGCTGCATGGCGGGGACAGCTGGCGCGACCGGCCCGAGATCACCGCGCCGCTGATCGAGACCTTCCGCCACCTGCGCCGCATCCACGACACGCTGTCGCTGCTCGTCACCGCGCGGCGCCTGCCGCTGGAGGCGCCGGAACAGGCCGAGCTCGACGCGCTGCTCGCCGGCCTCGCCCCCGCGCAGATGGATGCCGCGCGCGCCGAGGCGATCGCGACCGGCCCGCTCCCCGCCCGGGCGCGGGCCTTCCTGCGCGGGCTGGCGCACCATGTCTGACCTTGCGGGTGGGGGCCGGGCAGCCTACATCTGGAGCGAATTGTCATCGCACGAGGTGCCCCTGCCGCCATGCCCATCACCGCCGGAGAAATCGAATCCCTGCTGCGCGAGAGCTTTCCGCAGGCGCAGATCCGCGTCGACGGCGACGATGGCGCGCATTTCGCCGCCGAGGTGATCGACGAGAGCTTTCGCGGGCTCAACCGTGTCCAGCAGCAGCGCGCCGTCTATGCCGCGCTGAAGGGCAAGATGGATGGCGCGAACGGCGAGCTGCATGCGCTGGCGCTGACGACGAAGGCTCCCGAGAAGGATACGGGATGAACGCCACGCTCTGGCTGATCGCCGGTCTCGCGGCCCTGGCCCTGCTGGTGGCCGTTGAGCGCGCGATCTGGCGGCGCCGGGGCCACCGCCCGCTCAGCCGCAGCCAGCCGCGGCGCGACGATGCGACGATCGGGCTGGGGATGGATCCGAACGGCCGCCCCTCGGCACGGAATGCGCCACCCAAGGGCCTCGGGCTGATGTTCGGCCGCCAGGATGATTACCTTCCGCGTTTCCGGAAGGACAGATACGGAGAAGACAGATGAGCGACGCGCAGACGCAGATCAGCGAAACGGTGAAGGCCAACGACGTTGTGCTGTTCATGAAAGGCACCAAGAGCATGCCGCAATGCGGGTTTTCCAGCCGCGTGGCCGGTGTGCTCAACTTCATGGGGGTCGAGTTCACCGACGTGAACGTGCTGACCGACGATGCGATCCGCCAGGGGATCAAGGATTATTCCGACTGGCCGACCATCCCGCAGCTCTACGTGAAGGGCGAATTCGTGGGCGGCTGCGACATCGTCACCGAGATGACGCTCTCGGGCGAGCTGGACCAGCTGTTCGACGCCAAGGGCGTGGCCTATGACAAGGCCGCCGCCGACAAGATCCGCGAAGCGAACGCGTGAGCCAGGAGCCTCGCCGCCCCGCGCAACGGTAGCGCGAGGGCCGCCCCGTGGGGTGGCGCCGCCGACGCTGGTGTCGGGCGCTTTATGGTGGCCAAGCCGCGCCGCACTCACCGCAGTGCGGGCGGATAGCGAGAGCGCCACCCCGCCGGGACGGGCCTCTCGAACATTGCTTCGCAATGTTCTGCCGGCAGGCGACTGCAATGCAGTCGCCGAGAGGCGGCGCTCGCGCGGCGCGCTACGCCCTTGTTCCGCGCGGGGAGGCTGCGCCTCCCGCAGAACCTCCGATCAAAGTGAAGCGTGAGCCGTTCCTGGCGCAACACTAGCGCGAGAGCCGCCCCGTGGGGTGGCGCTTCCAACGCTGGTGTTGGGCACTTTATGGTGCCAAGCCCCTCCGACCTCACCGCATCGCGGGCGGATAGCAAGAGCGCCACCCCGCCCCGACGGGGCGGCGCTCGCGCGGCGGGGCTGCGCCCCTTGTCCCGCGCGGGGGCGCTTCGCGCCCGGTGCCCATGGCGAACGCGCCGACATGCTCACGCCCGCGCCTTCTCCTCCGCCGTCTCGGCCAGGGCCTCGGCCCGTGCGGCCATTTCGGCCAGCGATTCCGCCAGCCCCGTCGGCAGGACGGGCACCTCCACCCGCTCCTTCTCCTGCGGGGCGGCGCGCAGCTCTTCCAGCAGCGCCTCCTGCGCGGCGAGCTTGTCCTCCAGCGCGCGCATCTGTTCCTCCATGCCCGCCGTCTTATCGGCCAGCATCAGCCCAGCCATCAGCAGCATCCGCGCCTCGGGCAGCCGCCCGATCTGCGCCGAGAGCACCGATGCCTCGCCGTCCAGCAGCGCCGCCGCCGAGCGCAGGAAATGCTCTTCCCCCTCCTGGCAGGCGACGTCGAATTCGCGCCCCCCGATCGTGACCTTGACCTCAGGCATGCTCGCCTCCGTCCACCAGCGGCGCCAACTCGCCCAGGATCTCGTCGAGCTCGGCGCGATCCGCCTCGCGCGCCGAACGCAGCGCATCCAGCTCGGCCAGCATCGACTTGTTGATCAGATGCGGCTCGGCCAGGCCGCCGGCATTGGCCTCGCGCAGGGCGCGGTTGTTCTCGCGCAGCTGGGCGTTCACGCGGCGGATCTTCTGCATCGCCGCGGAATGGCCCGCCAGTTCCTCGCGCAGGGCCGAAACCTCGCGCTCCAGCCGGGCGACCGTCGTCTCCTGCTTCTCGCGGATCGCCTTGACGCGCTCCTCGAGCTGCAGGTTCGCCTCGCGCTCGGCGGCGAGCTCTTCGGCCAGGCGCGTCGCCTCGTCGCTGTCGGGCGGCGCGGGCGGCACGTCGCCGGTGCCCTCGGGCCCCGCCATCGCCGCCATCCCCGCCGCATCCACCGCGCCGGCGCGCCCGAGGCTTTCGAGCCCGGCGCCGATCCTGTCGAGCGCGGCATGAATTCGGCGCTCCAGTTCGCTGATGTCACTCATGAATGTCGTCTGCCTCTTGCCCCTGCGCCGTCCTGTTCCCCGGCCCGCGACCCGCCAGGCTTCCCCCCCGGATTCCCCAAGACGCGGATCGAATCGAACCCTAGCGCAAGGGGCGGGCATAACCAACACCCGCGCCCCCTAAGGCGCCCCCAACCGCCCCCTGGCGGCACCCCAACCGCCCCCACCGGCTTGAACTTGCCCGCCATGCTGCTATCAGAGCGCGGAACCGAACGGGTGGAGGCCGACATGAACACGGATATCGACGCGCTGCGCGAGGCGCATCCCGAACACTGGATGGATGCCGCCGCCATCCGCACCCTCACGCTCGATGCCGTCAACGCCGCCAATTCCGGCCATTCCGGCATGCCGATGGGCATGGCCGACATCGCCACGGTGCTGTTCTCCAAACACCTGAAATTCGACGCAGCCGCCCCCGAATGGCCCGACCGCGACCGCTTCATCGTGTCGAACGGCCACGGCTCGATGCTGCTCTACTCGCTGCTCTACCTCACCGGCGACGCCGAGATCACGCTCCAGCAGATCCGCAACTTCCGGCAATGGGGCTCGAAAACGGCGGGCCACCCGGAAAACTTCCTCGCCAAGGCGATCGAGACGACGACGGGCCCGCTGGGCCAGGGGCTGGCCAACTCGGTCGGCTTCGCCATCGCCGAGGAAGCCCTGCGCGCCCGGTTCGGCCGCAAGCTGGTGGATCACCACACCTATGTCTTCGCCGGCGACGGCTGCCTGATGGAAGGCGTCAGCCAGGAGGCGATCACGCTGGCGGGCCGCCAGAAGTTGGGCAAGCTGATCGTGTTCTGGGACAACAACTCGATCACCATCGACGGCAAGGTCGAGATCGCCGACCGCACCGACCAGAAAAAGCGTTTTCAGGCCGCCGGCTGGCACGTGCAGGAGATCGACGGCCACGATCCCGAGGCGATCGACGCCGCGATCGAGGCTGCCAAGGCCTCGCGCAAGCCCTCGATGATCGCCTGCCGCACCCATATCGCGCTGGGCTCGGCCGCGCAGGATACCGCCAAGGGCCACGGCGCGATCACCGATGACGAGGTGATCGCCAAGGCCAAGGAAGCCTATGGCTGGAAACACGCGCCCTTCGAGATCCCGTCCGACATCAAGTCGCGCTGGGAAGGCTATGGCAAGCGCGGCCGCGCCGACCGCGAGGCGTGGGAGGCGCGGCTCGCCGAGCAGAGCGAGGGCCGCCGCCGCGAATTCGAACGCGTCTTCGCCCGCGAGACGCCGCGCAAGCTGGGCGCCGTGATCCGCGCGCTGAAGAAGCAGGTCAGCGAATCCGCGCCCAAGGTCGCCACCCGCAAGAGCTCCGAGATGGTTCTGGAAGTGGTGAACCCGGTGATGAAGGAGATGGTGGGCGGCTCGGCCGATCTCACCGGCTCCAACAACACGCTGACGGCCGATCTGGGCATCTTCGACGAGAGCAACCGCAAGGGCCGCTACATCTATTACGGCATCCGCGAACACGGCATGGCCGCGGCGATGAACGGCATGGCGCTGCATGGCGGCATCCGCCCCTATGGCGGCACGTTCTTCTGCTTCACCGATTACGCGCGGCCGGCGATGCGGCTCTCGGCGCTGATGAAGATGCCGGTCACCTACGTGATGACCCATGACAGCATCGGCCTGGGCGAGGATGGCCCGACCCATCAGCCGGTGGAGCACCTGGCCATCTGCCGCGCCACGCCCAACACCAACGTGTTCCGCCCCGCCGACACGGTGGAAACCGCCGAGGCCTGGGAACTGGCGCTGCAATCGACCGAGACGCCTTCGGTGCTGGTGCTCACCCGCCAGGGCCTGCCCACGGTGCGCAAGACCCACAAGATGAAGAACCTCACCGCCCAGGGCGCCTATGTGCTGGAAGAGGCCGAGGGCAAGCGCCAGGCGATCCTGATCGCCACCGGCTCGGAGGTCTCGGTGGCGCTGGCCGCGCGCGATCTGCTGCAGGCCGAGGGGATCGGCACGCGCGTCGTCTCGATGCCGTCGATGGAGCTCTTCGCCGCGCAGGAGGAAAGCTATCGCCGCAAGGTGCTGCCGGCCGGGCCGGTGCGCGTGGGCATCGAGGCCGCGCGCCGCGATGGCGGCTGGGACCGCTGGCTGCTGGGCGAACGCGGGCGCGAGAGCCGGGCGGATTTCGTGGGCATGGAGGGCTTCGGCTCGTCCGCGCCGGCCGAGGTGCTGTTCGAGAAGTTCGGCATCACAGCCGAGGCCGTGGCCGAGAAGGTCAAGGCCCTGCTCTGACGCCGGGCGCCCCCGAATTTTCGCAGAAAATTCACACGCTTCCGCGGCCGCCTCACGCGCGGCCGCGGAACACAGCCTGCCAGAGCGGCCCGAAGACACGGGCCGCCAGTGGCATGATGGCGAGCCCCAGAAGCACGCCGAGCACGCCGTCCATCGCAGCCGTCGCGGCCCATTCCACCGCGCCGTGCAGCCGGGGGCCGACACCCGCCGCCACCGTCTCGGCGGCGTGGTGGATCGTCTCGTAAGGCAGGTGCCAGCCCATCTCGTGCAGCGCATGCACCACGATGTTGCCGCCCACCCAGAGCATCGCCGCCGTGCCCACGATCATCAGAAGCCGCATGAAGCCCGGCATGCCCCGCACGATCCCGCGCCCCAGCGCGCGGGTCACGCCCAGCCGGCCGCGCTCGGCCATCAACAGGCCCAGATCGTCCATCTTCACGATCACCGCGACCGAGCCGTAGACGGCCACCGTGATCCCGATCGCCACCACCGCCAGCGTCGCGGCCTCCAGCCACAGCGTGCTGGGCGGGATCGCGGCAAGCGCGATGGTCATGATCTCGGCCGAGAGGATGAAATCCGTCTTGATCGCGCCGGCCACCTTCTCGCGCTCCAGATGCGCGGGGTCGCCCTTTTCCACCGGCGCGTGATGCTCGGCAGGGAAGATCGCGTGCCAGATCTTCTCGGCCCCCTCGAAACACAGGTAGAGCCCGCCCAGCATCAGAAGCGGCGGGATCAGCCAGGGCGCGAGGTTCGACAGGAGCAGCCCGATCGGCAGGAGCACGATCAGCTTGTTGCGGATCGAGCCCAGCGCGATCCGCCCCACGATCGGCAATTCGCGCGCGGGCGCAAAGCCCTGCAGGTATTTCGGCGTGACGGCGGCATCGTCGATCACCGCGCCGGCCGCCTTGGCGCCGGCCTTGGCCGCCTGGCCGGCCACATCGTCCACCGAGGCGGCCGCCACCTTGGCGATGCCCGCCACGTCGTCCAGCAATGCCAGAAGCCCGCTCATGCCGATCCCTGCCCCGTTTCCTGCCGCAGAATGTAAGTCACCGCCCGCGCTTTCAACATCTCACGGCTTTCAATGCCGCACACTGTCCGACAGCAGGTTGATCACCGCCACGCCGGCCACGATCAACCCCATCCCGAACAGCGCCGCGGCATCGAGCTTCTGGCGGAACACAACGAACCCGATGAGAGAGATCAGCACGATCCCCAGCCCCGACCAGACGGCATAGACCACGCCCACCGGCATCACCTTCAGCGCCAGCGACAGGAAATAGAAACTGCCCGCGTAACACAGGCCCATGCCCAGCGTCGGCGCCCAGCGGGTGAATTGCTGGCTCTGCTGCAACAGCGTCGTGCCGACGACTTCGAGCGCGATGGCGATGGTCAGGATGAGGGCAGCGGGCATGGGGCGATTCCGGGTTGTGTGCGCCCTTGCTGCCCCGCCGCGCGCGAAACGTCCAGAGCCGCGCCGCGCATCCCCTGCGCCAGGCTCGGCCCGGCGTTATCGCTAACGCGCCCCGCCGCCCGCGTGTTTGCGCCAACATGCTGATGGCAAAGCCTTTTCACCCGCGCCCCGCCAAGCTATAGAACGCCCGCAACGCAGGAGGCGCCAGTGGCACGGGCATCGCAGGTCAGCATCGCGGCTTCCACCGCGCGGGCTTGCTGCTATGCTTCCCCTGCCGCAGCCGGGAGGGGCCACCATCACCAACCGCATCGCCATCGCGCTGGCCGCGCTGCTCGCCCTGCTGCTGGCGGCGGATTTCGCGTTCCAGGGCGGGGCCGGCACGCTCTTCCTCGCGCGGCGCTTCACCGAGCTCACGCGCCTCATCGCCTTCTGGCGCTGAGCCCCCGCCCGGTTGACCTTTCCGGCGCAGACGGCATGTTAGCGCCAACGCTCCACGATTTTCCCAGTTTCGCGGCCCGCACGGGCCCGGACATCACCGAAGGAGGCTCTCATGGCCGTTAAAGTCGCAATCAACGGGTTCGGACGGATCGGGCGCAACGTGCTGCGCGCCATCGTGGAATCGGGCCGCACCGATATCGAGGTGGTCGCCATCAACGATCTCGGCCCGGTCGAGACCAACGCCCACCTGATCCGCTTCGATTCGGTGCATGGCCGCTTCCCCGGCGAGGTGAAGACGACCGACAGCACGATCGACGTGGGCCGCGGCCCGATCGAGGTGACGGCGATCCGCAACCCCGACGAGCTGCCCTGGAACCATGTCGATATCGTGCTGGAATGCACCGGCATCTTCACCGACAAGGACAAGGCCAAGATCCACCTGGAAAACGGCGCCAGCCGCGTGCTGGTCTCGGCGCCGTCCAAGGGCGCCGACAAGACGATCGTCTACGGCGTGAACCACGACACGCTCACCGCCGACGACCTCGTCGTCTCCAACGCCTCGTGCACGACGAACTGCCTCGCCCCGGTGGCCAAGGTGCTGAACGACTCGATCGGCATCGCGCGCGGCTTCATGACGACGATCCATTCCTATACCGGCGACCAGCCCACGCTCGACACGATGCACAAGGATCTCTACCGCGCCCGCGCCGCGGCGATGAGCATGATCCCCACCTCCACGGGTGCCGCCAAGGCGGTGGGCCTGGTGCTGCCCGAGCTCAACGGCAAGCTCGACGGCGTGTCGATCCGGGTGCCCACGCCCAATGTCTCGGTCGTGGATCTGACCTTCGAGGCGGCGCGCGAGACCTCGGTGGAAGAGATCAACGAGGCGATCAAGGCGGCCGCCTCGGGCCCGCTGAAAGGCATCCTTGCGGTGACCGATCAGCCCAACGTCTCGATCGATTTCAACCACGATCCCCATTCCTCGACCTTCGCGCTGGATCAGACCAAGGTGATGGAAGGCACGATGTGCCGGATCCTCAGCTGGTACGATAATGAATGGGGCTTCTCCAACCGGATGAGCGATACCGCCGTCGCGATGGGCAAACTCATCTGAGGCCGATCGCCCAGATTTTGGGTAATTGTTCGATGAGTGCTATCCTCCCTCGCGTAACGAGGGAGGATGGCACTCATGAAGACCCCCTGGCATCTCTGGTTCGTCGGCATCCTGTCGCTGCTGTGGAACGGCGGCGCGCTCTACGATTTCGCGATGACGATGACGCAGAACCCCGGCTACCTGGCCCGGTTCACGCCCGAACAGCGCGACTATTTCATCGGCTTCCCCGCCTGGGTCCAGATCGCCTGGGGCATCGCGAGCGTGCTCTCGGTGCTCGGCTCGATCCTGCTTCTGCTGCGCCTGGGCCTGGCCGAGCCGGTCTTCGGCATCGCCTTCGTCGCGATGATCGTGACGGCCGTGCACAATTTCGCCCTGGCCGACACGCGGATGGATCAGGTGGTCGGCCCCCTCGCCGCCGTCTTCTCGATCGTGATCGTCGTGGTCGGGCTGCTCCTGTGGTATTACGCGCGCCGCATGCGGCTGCGCGGCGTCTTGCGCTGAGCGGTCCCGCGGCCTAGAGCGGAAGCGCATCCGCAAAGGCCGCCGCCATGCCCGAGATTCGCCTGCTGTTGCAGGAATTCATTACCCTGTGGGTGGTGATCGACCCGATCGGCACCCTGCCCGTCTTCCTGGCGGTGACCTCGCGCATCCCGCCCGAACGCCGCCGCGGCGTGGCTGTGCGCGCGGTGCTGGTGGCCTTCGTGGTGCTGCTGTCCTTCATCGTGCTCGGCCAGATCGTGCTGGACGCGCTCGATCTCGGCCTGCCCTCGTTCCAGATCGCGGGCGGGATCGTGCTGTTCCTCTTCGCGCTGACGATGATCTTCGGCCCCTCCAAGCCCGAGCGCGAGATGAGCTCGGCCGAGGGCGCGCGGCATGTCGCGGTGTTCCCGGTGGCGATGCCCTCGATCGCCTCGCCCGGCGCGATGCTGGCCGTGGTGATCCTCACCGACAACGATCGCTTCTCGATCTCGCACCAGGTGATGACCTCGGCGCTGATGGCGCTGGTGCTGGCGATCACGCTGGTGATCCTGCTGGCGGCGGGGCCGATCCTGAAGGTGATCGGCCAGACAGGCGCCGCGGTGATCTCGCGCGTGATGGGGATGATCCTCGCCGCCGTGGCGGTGGACGCGGTGCTCAAGGGCTTCGTCGCCATCGGCGCGCTCGCGCCGTTCTAGGCCCCGATTTTTCGCAGAAAAATCGCCACCCGGCTCAGCCCTTGCCGAGCTTCTCCAGCAGCTTTTCCTTCACGTTGGGCGTGACGAAACGGGTGATGTCGCCGTCGAGCCGGGCGATCTCCTTCACCAGTTTCGACGCGATCGCCTGGTGCCGCGCCTCGGCCATCAGGAAGACCGTCTCCACCGAGCTGTCCAGCGCCCGGTTCATGCCCACCATCTGGTATTCGTATTCGAAATCCGCCACGGCGCGCAGCCCGCGCACGATGACCTGCGCGCCCACGTCATGGGCGGCATGGATCAGCAGGTTCTCGAACGGATGCACGCGGATCTCGGCGCCGGTATCCTCCTCCAGCTTGGGGATCTCGGCCTCGATCATCGCCACGCGCTCTTCCAGGTCGAACAGCGGCCCCTTGTCGCGGTTGATCGCCACGCCGATCACCAGCCGGTCGACCAGCGCACAGCCGCGCCGGATGATATCGACATGGCCCAGCGTGACCGGATCGAACGTGCCGGGATAAAGACCGATGCGCATGGCCTGCCCTCCTCGCTTGCCGCGCCACGCAACAATATTGCGGCGCGGGATGCAAGGCGGAAGGGCCTAATGGCCCATGATCATGCCCTCGAGCGCATCCTTCTCCATCGCCAGTTCCGACAACCGCCCCTTCACCACGTCGCCGATCGAGACGAGGCCGACCATCTGATCGCCCTCCATCACCGGCATGTGGCGGAAGCGGCCCTCGGTCATCTTGGCCAGCACGTCGAGCGCGGTTTCGTCGCGCGTGGTGCTCACCAGTTTCTCCGTCATCACGTCGCGCACCCGCTGCGTCAGCGCCTCGGTGCCGCCGCGGCCCAGTTCGCGCACGATGTCGCGCTCCGACAGGATGCCCAGCGGCGTGGCGCCATCCTCCGACACGATCACCGCGCCGATCCGCTTGGCCGAAAGCACCTCGGCCGCCTCGGAAAGCGTGAGATCGGGGCGGACGGTGATGACCTCCTGCGCGGATTTGTCCTTCAATATCTGATGCACCAGCATGGCGGCTCCGTTGGCTATACCCCTCGCCCCATGCTCGCCGCGCCGCGCCGCCCCTGTCAAGCGCGCTGCCTGTTGCGCCCGGCAGCATCACGCCGCATCGACCAGCGCCTCCAGCCGCGCCACCTCGGCGCGCAGGCCCTCGCTCAGTGCCGCGGCGAAGCGGTTCAGCCGCTCCACCCGCCGGTCGTCGGCGGGGCGCACCAGGTAGAAGCTGCGCCGCAGCGAGACCTCGCGCACCAGCACCCGCCGCAGCCCCGGCCCGAAGGGCAGCGCGAAGTCGTGCACCACGCCCACGCCCGCCCCCGCCATCACCAGCCGGAACTGCACCGACACGGAGTTGGAGCCGAAATCGAGCCGCCCGGCACCGATTTCCTCCATGTAATCAAGCCCCTTGTCGAAGATCATGTCGGGCAGGTAGCCCACGATCCGCTGCGATCTCAGCGCCGCGGCGCTGTCGATGGGCCCGTGTTCGGCGAGGTAGTGCTCGCTCGCGGCGAGGTGCAGCCGGTAATCGGTGATCTTCTGCACCGCCATGCGCCCGGTCTGCGGCGGGGTCACGGCGATGGCCATGTCGGCCTCGCGCCGCGACAGGTTGAAGACGCGCGGCAGGGCGACGATCTGCACCTCCAGGTCGGGGTTCTCTTCGCGGATCGCGGCGCAGACCTGGGGCAGCAGGAAATTCGCGCAGCCATCCGGCGCGCCGATGCGGATCACGCCGGCCAGCCCGCTGCCGCCCGCCTCGCCCGCGCCGGCCAAAGCCGCCTCGGCCTTCTCCGCCTGCTGGCGCAGCCGCTCGCCCGCGGGCGTCAGCGCATAGCCGCGCGGCGATTTCGCGAACAGCACCACGCCCGTCGCCTGCTCGAGCCGCGCGATGCGGCGGCCCAAAGTCGCCGGATCCAGCCGCAGGCGGCGCGCCGCGCCCGACAGGCTTTCCTCCCGCGCCACATGCAGGAAGACGCGCAGATCGTCCCAGTTCATCCCGGCACCCGTATTTCCGCAAAGCTACCCTGCCAAACTGCCCCTTTCCCCTGCACTTCCGCAAGACTATTCTCGCGCCCGACCCAGAGGAGGCCCCCATGAAGGAACTGTCCCATTTCATCGACGGCGCACGCGTTTCGGGCGCGTCCGGCCGCTTCGCCGATGTCTACAACCCCGCCACCGGCGAGGTGCAGGCCAAGGTGCCGCTCGCCAGCCGCGACGAGGTGAACGACGCGATCGCCCGCGCCGCCGCCGCCCAGCCCGGCTGGGGCGCGACCAACCCGCAGCGCCGCGCCCGCGTGATGATGGAGGCCGTCCGCCTCATCAACCGCGACATGGACAAGCTGGCCGAGGCGCTTTCCGCCGAACACGGCAAGACATTGCCCGATGCCAAGGGCGACGTGCAGCGCGGGCTCGAGGTGATCGAGTTCTGCATCGGCGCGCCGCACCTGCTGAAGGGCGAGTTCACCGACAGTGCCGGCCCCGGCATCGACATGTATTCCATGCGCCAGCCGCTCGGCGTGGTGGCCGGCATCACGCCGTTCAACTTCCCCGCCATGATCCCGCTGTGGAAGATGGGCCCCGCCCTTTCCTGCGGCAATGCCTTCATCTTGAAACCGTCGGAGCGTGACCCCTCCGTGCCGCTGATGCTGGCCGAGATCTTCCAGGAAGCCGGCCTGCCCGACGGCGTGCTCCAGGTCGTGAACGGCGACAAGGAGGCGGTCGACGCGATCCTCGAGAACGAGACCGTGCAGGCGGTGGGCTTCGTCGGCTCCACCCCGATCGCGCAGTATATCTACGCCAAGGGCTGCGAGAACGGCAAACGCGTGCAATGCTTCGGCGGCGCCAAGAACCACATGATCGTCATGCCCGATGCCGACATGGATCAGGCCGCCGATGCGCTGGTGGGCGCGGGCTATGGCGCGGCGGGCGAACGCTGCATGGCGATCTCGGTCGCCGTGCCGGTGGGCGACAAGACCGCCGATGCCCTGATCGAAAAGCTCGTGCCCCGGATCGAGAAGCTCAAGGTCGGCCCCTACACGGCGGGCGACGATGTCGATTACGGCCCGGTCGTGACCAAGGCCGCGCAGGAAAACATCCTGCGGCTGGTGGAAAGCGGCGTGCAGCAGGGCGCCGAGCTCGTCGTGGACGGGCGCGACTTCAAGCTGCAGGGCTATGAAGACGGCTTCTTCGTGGGCCCCCACCTCTTCGACCGCGTCACCACGGATATGGATATCTACCGGAAGGAGATCTTCGGCCCCGTCCTCTCCACCGTGCGCGCGCAGAGCTACGAGGAAGCGCTCGGCTACGCGATGGATCACGAATACGGCAACGGCACCGCGATCTTCACCCGCGATGGCGACACGGCGCGCGATTTCGCCAGCCGCATCAATATCGGCATGGTGGGCATCAACGTGCCGATCCCGGTGCCGCTGGCCTATCACACCTTCGGCGGCTGGAAGAAATCGGGCTTCGGCGATCTCAACCAGCACGGTCCGGATGCGTTCAAGTTCTATTCGCGCACCAAGACGGTCACGGCGCGCTGGCCCTCGGGCCTGAAAGAAGGCGGCGAGTTCCACTTCAAGCAGATGGACTAAGCCCCGGAAATCGTGCGATAAGGGTGGCCACGAATGAATTGGCCACCCGAATGCCTGTCACCTACCGCATCCTGCCGAACCGCGGGCTCGTCTATGTACGCTTCACTGGACATGCGCGTGTCGAAGACAGTTTCGCCGCCCTGGCGCGCTTCGCCACCGATCCCGCCTTTCGCCCCGAACTGGCCCAGCTGATCGACCTGAGCGGCGTGACCGGCTTCGAGTCGGATTACATGGAGCTGTTTCGCCTGCACGCCGCCAAGGCCGGTGTCTTCACCCCGCCGCGCGGGGGCGGCAACACGCTCACCGTCTATATCGCGCCCGGCGAGGTGCATCTGCGGCTGGCACGCGAGGTGCAGAAAAGCTTCGACGGCCTGCCCGGCCTGATCCACCGGCTCACCCGGTCCGAGGCGCAGGCGCTCGAGGTGCTGGGCCTGCCGGAACGCTCGGTTGCCGAGTTGATGGAGCAGTCGGTCTAGCCCGCGCGGGCCAGGCGTGGGGGCCGGCGGGAATCGAAAAGGGCGGCCGCGGGACCGCCCTTTTCAGTTCTGTCTCGCCGGATCAGGCCGCGCGCTTGCGCCGCATCAGCCCGAAACCCCCCAGCGCGCCGATCAGCAGCAGGCCGGTGGCCGGCAGCGGGATCGCCGGAACGCCCTTGTACCAGACGGTCGCGTGCGAATAGCCGGTGCCGCTGGCGGAAGAGTTGTTGCCGGTGCCGTACTCGCCGAACAGCGGGTCGGACGTGTCGAGCACGTAGAAGGCATAGCCGTTGCCTTCCTTGATCGACAGGGCGACATGAGCGTAGCCGTGCGTGTTGCCGATCGTCCAGTCACCACCGCCGAAGCTGAAGGTGAACTTCGGGCTCGAGACACTCGAATCGCCCACAGCCGCGCCGAGAATCCAGCCGGCATTGGTGATCGTGGGATCGTTCATGTCGTTCGGACCGCTGCAGAAGGTCGGCGTCAGATCCGTGCCATCCTGTTCGGCGTGGAACCACTTATTGCCGCATTTTATCGTCGACGCTTCGGCCGATTGGGTCAGCCCAAACGTGCCGAGGGCCAGCGCAGCGGCGGCGAACAAAGCCTTGGGTGCGTAGTGCATAATATCATCCTCAAATGGGCCAGAAGGGCCACATTGCTGCCACAATACACCATTCGTTAACATCTTGGAATGTGCATGTTGCAACGCGGCATGACGCCCGCCAGTTGCACGAAGGGCTTTACGAGGGGTAAAGCACACCCATAGCGTGTTTCGATCGCGCGGATTCGCGTTTTGCATCCGCCCCCTCCTGCGCCCTGCGAATCGCTCCACGGGCCCGCCGCGCCCCTTGCACCGCAGGCCCCGGCGCCTATACTCGCACCACTGAACGCTTGTTCAATAACCACGGGGAGGAGGAGCCTCATGGATTTCGCGCTGAGCGAAGAACAGAAGGCCATCTTCGACATGGCCCGCGCCTTCGGGCAGGATCGCATCGCCCCCCATGCCCGCGCCTGGGAAGATGCCGGCACCATCCCGCGCGAGCTCTGGCCCGAGGTCGGCGCGCTCGGCTTCGGCGGGCTCTATGTGAGCGAGGAACATGGCGGCGCGGGGCTTTCGCGGCTCGATGCCACGCTGGTTTTCGAGGCGCTGTCGATGGCCTGCCCCTCGGTCGCGGCCTTCCTGTCGATCCACAACATGTGCGCCGGCATGATCGACCGCTTCGCCAGCGACGAGATGCGCGCCCGCATCCTGCCCGGCGTGGCGGCGATGGAGACCGTGCTGAGCTACTGCCTCACCGAGCCCGGCAGCGGCTCCGACGCGGCGGCGCTCTCGACCCGCGCCGAGCGGCACGATCAGGGCTGGCGCCTCTCCGGCACCAAGGCCTTCATCTCGGGCGGCGGCTATTCCGAAGCCTACGTGGTGATGGCCCGCTCGGGCGGCGACGGCCCGCGCGGCATCTCGGCCTTCTATGTCGAAGCCGGCACGCCCGGCCTCTCCTTCGGCGGGCTGGAGCAGAAGATGGGCTGGAAAAGCCAGCCGACCCGCCAGGTGCAGTTGGACGATTGCCACATTTCCGCCACAAACCTGCTGGGAAACGAGGGCGAAGGTTTCAAATATGCGATGGCGGGGCTGGATGGCGGGCGGCTGAACATCTCGGCCTGCTCGCTCGGTGCCGCGCAGCAGGCGCTCGACGCGACGCTTGCCTATATGGGCGAGCGGAAGGCCTTCGGCCAGAGGATCGACCAGTTCCAGGCCCTGCAATTCCGCCTCGCCGACATGGAGATCACCCTCCAGGCCGCCCGCACCTTCCTGCGCCAGGCCGCCTGGAAGCTCGACACGCGCGCCCCCGACGCGACGAAGTTCTGCGCCATGGCCAAGGCCTTCGTGACCGAAACCGCCTCGCGCATCGTCGATCAATGCCTGCAATTGCATGGCGGCTACGGCTACCTCGCCGATTACGGGATCGAGAAACTTGTCCGCGACCTGCGGGTGCACCAGATTCTCGAGGGCACGAACGAAATCATGCGCCTGATCACGGCGCGTCAGCTGCTGGCGGAACGATGAGCGACATATCCACACGCAGGGCCGGCCGCACCGGCCGCATCACCTTCACCCGGCCCAAGGCGCTCAACGCCCTGTCGCCGCCCATGTCGGAAGCGATCGAACAGGCACTGCTCGAGTGGGAGGCCGATCCCGGCATCGGCCTCATCGTGATCGACGCCGAGGGCGAACGCGCCTTCTGCGCCGGCGGCGACATCGCCGACATCCACCGCCACGGCATGCAGGGCGATCACGATTTCGCCCGCGCCTTCTGGCGGCAGGAATACCGCATGAACGCCCGCCTCGCCCGCTATCCCAAGCCGGTCGCCGCCTTCATGCAGGGCTTCTGCATGGGCGGCGGCGTCGGCGTCGGCTGCCATGTCGGCCACCGCGTCGCGGGAGAGACGACGCAGATTGCCATGCCCGAATGCGGCATCGGGCTGATCCCCGATGTGGGCGGCACGCTGCTGCTGGCCCGCGCACCGGGGCGGCTGGGCGAATATCTCGGCCTCACCGGCGCACGGATGGGCGCGGGCGACGCGATCCATGCCGGCTTCGCCGACCATTTCATCCCCGAGGGCGAATGGCCCGACCTCATCGCCCGGCTCGAGGAAGAGGGCGACCCGGCGCTGATCGCGCAGGCCGCCCGCCCCGCCCCCGAGGCACCGCTGCAAGCCGCGCAGCCCCAGATCGACCGCCTCTTCGCCGGCGAGACCGTGGCCGAGATCATCGCCGCGCTGGAGGCCGACGGCACCGGCATCGCCGAGGCCGCCCTGCCCGCGCTCACCCGCAACGCGCCGCTCTCGATGGCCTGCACGCTGGAGCTTGTCCGCCGGGCGCGCGACTTCGACGCGATCGGCCCTGCGCTGGAGCAGGAATACCGCTTCACCCACCGGGTGCAGGAACATGGCGACCTGCTGGAAGGCGTGCGCGCCCAGATCATCGACAAGGATCGCCAGCCGAAATGGCGCCACGCCACGGCCGACGACGTCACGCCCGAAGAGGTGGCCGCGATGCTGGCCCCGCTGGGCGATGACGCGCTGAAAATCTGAGAGGGAGAACAGGGATGAACATCGCCTTCATCGGCCTTGGCAACATGGGCGGCCCGATGGCCGCCAACCTCGCCGCCGCCGGCCACCACGTGCGCGGCTACGATATCGCCGCCCGCCCCGAGGGGATCGAGATGGCCGCCTCCGCCGCCGAGGCCTGCCGCGACGCCGAGGTGGCGATCACCATGCTGCCCAACGGCGAGATCCTGCGCCGCGTGGCAGGCGAGATCATCCCCGCCCTGCCGAAAGGCGCGGTGTTCCTCGATTGCTCCACCGTGGACGTGGAAAGCGCCCGCGCCGTGGCCGAGCAGGCCCGCGAGGCCGGGCTCGGCGCGCTCGACGCGCCTGTCTCGGGCGGGATCGGCGGCGCCCAGGGCGGCACGCTCACCTTCATGGTCGGCGGCGACGAGGCGGCCTTCGCCACCGCCAAGCCGCTCTTCGACATCATGGGCCAGAAGGCCGTGCATTGCGGCCCCTCGGGCAACGGCCAGGCGGCGAAGATCTGCAACAACATGATCCTCGGCGCCACGATGATCGTCACCTGCGAGGCCTTCGCGCTGGCCGACAGGCTGGGCCTCGACCGGCAGGCGATGTTCGACGTGGTCTCCACCTCCTCGGGCTATTCGTGGAGCCTCAACGCCTATTGCCCCGCCCCCGGCGTGGGCCCGCAAAGCCCCGCCGACAACGGCTACAAGCCCGGCTTCGCGGCCGACCTGATGCTCAAGGATCTGCGGCTGGCCATGCAGGCGGCCGAGGCGGTGGACGCCGACACCCCGCTCGGCCTCGCCGCGCAGCAGCTCTACGAGACCTTCGTGGAGCAGGAGGACGGCGCCGGCCGCGACTTCTCGGCCATGCTGCCGCGGTTCGAGGGGCGGAAGCGGGGGTAAAAGGTCGCTAGCCGGGGTTGATCGGCTGGAGGGCCGCTCGGAGTCCCTACCGACCCGACTTTGCAAGCTGCGCTCGCGGGGGCAGCGTAACGCGCCACGTTGCGACTGGCACAGAGGCGACCAGCTCCGAAAACCTGCATGCTGCGGCGCAGTATTTATTGCGACCTTGGCAATTGCCCGCGACACTGAATACTAGTGGCTACAGCAACGCCGGCTATCCTGAACATATGTCACCTCAAGGGGAAAACTCGTGGATCAAAATTCGGCAGCAGTCCGCGCACTCCACGAGTATGCGAACATCAAAGAGCCCCGATATGCCTTCATGATTGAGGCTCCGTGGGGAGCGGGCAAGACCTACCTGGTGAAGCGCGAGTTCAAAGATGCCCTCAAAAGTGAAGAAGCGCGTTATGTAACTTTAAATGGCGTTTCGGACCAAAAGTCGTTCCGGCGCGCACTTCTCGCTGACAAATCTGAAGCGAACCTGATAGCTGCAGCTAGAAAGCTTGGTGATACCATTGGCACGATTGCGAGAGCCGGAAATATCGGAAGCCTCCTCCAAGACATCGTTGAAGATCGGATGATTGACAATCTACCTAATCTCATAATCTTCGATGACGTCGAGCGATGCGAAATGTCGCCGGGTGAACTTTTGGGCCTGATCAACGACTTTGTTGAACATCAGGCCAAGAATGTGGTGCTTTGTGCCTTCATCGAGCGCGGAGATTTAGATGACAGTTCGAAAGAAAAGCGGGACGACTTTCTATCACGCAAAGAGAAGGTTGTTGGTCGAACTGTTAGAATCGCGGCCGATGCGCGCGATGCGCTCCCTGAATTCATTTCAGCGATGCCGAGAGGTCATGGAAAGGAGTGGTTCAAATCCCACGAGGCATTGGTGCTGGAGGTGTTCTCTCGCGAAACGCACAGCAACTTGAGAGTTCTCCGGCAATGTCTTCACGACTGCGGGCGGGTGATTGATGTTCTGGAAGAAGAGCTTCGCGTATCAACGGATGCTATGATCCGGGTCGTACGCACCTACCTCGTTTTGGCGATGGCGGTAGCAACCGGTGAGATGGCGTCCAAGCAATTGCGCGATCGACGCGATTATAGAATCGCATTTAAACCTAAAGACGCGGGAGAAGCGCATCCTTTGTCCAAATGCCTTGAGCGGCACCCGCACGCTGAGATTTTCGCGGGCAATGCGGAGAGCATTCTTCCGTCTGAACTCGGAAATTCTCTTATTGGTATTGGCTATTGCGAACCCGACAACATAAACGCTGCTCTTCGTGCGACGGGGCAGTTCATTGGCGACAAAAGCATCCCGCTATGGGCGCGCTTTGTGAAATGGCGGCGGATGTCGCAAACCGATCTGGAGAACACACACAAAGAAGCGCAGTCATACATTTTCGAGAACACTCAAATTGAGGCGGGGCCGTTTCTGCATGTAGCACATGGCTTAATTTCTATTGCGGAAGACGGGGCCGGGGAGGGAGCAAAAACCGCCAAAAAGATCGAAGATCGTATCAAGGAACTCGACAAGAGCGGCAGGATCCCTCCTGCAGAGTACGGCAGAGGCTTCGGCTGGGACGGTGAGATGGGCGGATTTGTGTTTGGGGGATACGGGTTTGAATCGAACGATCTGACCAAGCCTATCATCGATCTCATGCGGGAGTCACAAATCCGGGCATTCGAAGAACGGCGTGACTCCGAAGGCAAACGACTGCTGGACCTTTTCTCCAAGAAGCTCGAGGCGTTTACGCGCGAGTTTGCGGGGGACCACGGTCGCCTAAATTACTATGGAACGGCAATCCTTCACAAGATCGATGCCAACCTGTTTGCCAAAGCAGTCTTCAGTTACGTAACATCGGGTGAATTCGAAGCCCTCCGCGAGCCGCTGAAAGCCATAACCGATCGGCACGCCCACGGTAACTTGCCAGAGGAATTGGCTTGGGCCAAGAACGTCAAAGCTAAACTCGAAGAATACGCCGAACAAGCCGGTCATCTTGAGAGGGCACGAATGGTCGGCTTCTTGGAGTCCTTTTGGAAATTCCCAATGGACGCAGAGGGTCGTGAATAGACGGAGACTTGGATTTCGCTCTCACTATGGATGGAGCTCGCCGTGGGTTCGGGGGCAGAGCCCCCCCCTCAGCCGCGCACCTCTCCGCCATTACTCCACCGCCCTCACTCCGCCGGCATCACCCCGCCCGGCGCGCCGCCCTGGGCGCCTCCGCGCCGTTCGGCCTCGGCGAAGGACACCAGGCGCTCCTGCTCCTCGTCCCACAATTTCAGCCCGAAGCTCGCCACGGCCTGCGGGAAGCGGATCACCGGCAGGTCGAACTGCTCGCGCAGGGCGAAGTGGCATTTGCGCAGCCGGTAGGAGGGGATGCGCGGGTTGAAATGGTGCAGGTCGTGATAGGCGATGTTGCCGGTGCCGAGGTCGAACCACCAGCCGAAATCCAGTGTGGAGGAGCCGTCCAGCGCCGCCTTCTCGAAGCGCAGGTCGGGGCGGCGATCCCAATATGTCTCCTCGAAATTGTGCTGGAGGTAGACGAGGAACACACCGATGCAGCCCGACACGACGAGCGTCGCGGCGAAGACGCCGAGCGCCGTCCACCCGCCCAGCAGGTAGAGCAGGCCGAGCCAGGCGAGCAGCGCGATGTTGTGGATCATCACGCCGGCCACGCCGATGCGCGGGGTGTTCTTGGGCCAGCGATAGGCGAAGCCGAAGGTCCAGGTGCCGCCGATCGGCAGCATGATCAGCGGGTTGCGGTAGATGCGATAATAGAGCCGCTTCCAGAACCCGGCCTGGTGCCATTCGCGCACCGTCATGGTCAGGATCTCGGTCGTCTCGCGGTGTTCCAGGTTGCCCAGATGCGCGTGGTGCGCATTGTGATTGTGCTGCATCGCCCGGTAGGGCGTCAGCGTGAAGGTCGACAGGCCATAGCCCGCCAGGTCGTTCATCCGCCGTGTCGAGAACAGCGAGGCATGCCCGGTATCGTGCTGCAGCACGTAGAGCCGGACGGCGGCAAACGAGTTCACCACCACCAGCGGCGCCGTCAGCCACCAGAGCGGCCAGCTCTCCACGGCCAGCCACAGGGTCAGGAAATAGACGGCGAATGTTCCGAAATAGCTGGCTGCGGCGATCCTGTCGTCGCGCTCGCAGAAGGGTTCCGTCGCGTCCCGCAGGGCCTGGCCTCTCGGGGTCCGCGTTCCGACAGATTCTGTCATCCCACCACTCCGCTCGTTGGTACGGGTCTAGAGGTAACGGAGTCGTTAGGATTTACAAGTGTGCGACGAAATCAGTTGGTTATGATCTCAGTTGGTTATGATCTCGGGCCCCATGCGCCAGGTCGGCAGCCAGGTGCTGAGCCAGGGCACGTAGGTGACCAGGATCAGGAACACGAAGAGCACGGCGAGGAAGGGCAAGGCCGCGCGCACGACGCGCATCATCGACATGCCCGCCACGCCCGAGGTCACGAAGAGGTTCAGCCCCACGGGCGGCGTGATCATGCCGATCTCCATGTTGACCACCATGATGATGCCCAGGTGGATCGGATCCACCCCCAGCTCGATGGCGATGGGAAAGACCAGCGGCGCCACGATGACGATCAGGCCCGACGGCTCCATGAACTGGCCGCCGATCAGCAGGATCACGTTGACAACGATCAGGAACATGATCTTGCCGAAACCCGCCGAGAGCATGGCGTTGGCGATCTGCTGGGGGATCTGCTCGTCGGTGAGCACGTGCTTGAGGATCAGCGCGTTGGCGATGATGAACATCAGCATGATGGTCAGCTTGCCCGCATCGAGCAGCGTGGCCACCGTGTCGCGGTGCCAGAAGGCGGTGACCAGCGCCTGCGGCCGGCGCCAGAGCGCGACCGGCGCGCCGCCCGCCTCGCCCGCGGCCAGGGGGCCCACGTCGCGGTAGATGAACATCGCCACGAGGAAGGCATAGACGGATGCCACCGCCGCCGCCTCGGTCGGCGTGAAGATGGCGCCGGTGATGCCGGGGATGCCGTAGATGCCCACCATGATGATGGCGATCAGCATCAGCCCCCAGAACGCGTCGGCGAAGCTCGCCCAGATCTCGCGCCAGCCCTTCCACTCACCGCTCGGCATGCCGCGGATGATCGCCATGACGTAGATCGTGATCATCAGCATCACGCCCGCCAGCAGGCCGGGGATGACGCCGGCGAGGAACATCCGCCCGACCGAGACATCGGTGGCCGAGGCATAGACGACCATCACGATCGAGGGCGGGATCAGGATGCCCAAAGTGCCCGCGTTGCAGATCACGCCGGCGGCGAATTCCTTGGTATAGCCCGCCTTCTGCATCGCCGCGATCACGATCGTCCCGATCGCCACCACCGTGGCGGGGGAAGAACCCGAGAGCGCGGCGAAGATCATGCAGGCGAAGACGCCGGCAATGGCCAGCCCGCCGCGCAAATGCCCCACGCAGGCGATCGAGAACCGGATGATCCGCCGCGCCACCCCGCCGGTGGACATGAAGGAGGAGGCCAGCACGAAGAACGGGATGGCCAGCAGCGTGTAATGGCCGGCCATCGCCTGGTAGAGCGATTGCGCGATACTCGCCAGCGACGTGTCGGAGAACATGAGCAGGAACATCATCGACGACAAGCCGAGCGCCACGGCGATCGGCACGCCGATCATCAGTAGCACGACGACCATCGTGAACAGCAGGACGACATCCATCAGCGCGCACTCCCCGAGCCGTTCTTGGCCGCATCGTTCTCTTCAGCGTCACGCCCATGCGCCGCCGCCAGGGCCGAGACATCCTCCTCGGCCTCGTGGCTCACGATCAGGCTCAGCTGCCGGCCCCGCGCGATGCGGATCAGCGCCTGCACGATGCGCAGGATCATCAGCGCCACGGCGACGGGCAGCATCGCGTAGGGGATGAAGCGGGGCAGCTTCTCGTAGCTTTCCCACTGATCCTCGGGGAAGCCCTTGTTGAGCGTGTACGGCTCCAGGAAGCGCAGGAATTCGGGCATCGGCACCTGGTCGGTCACGTAGAAGGCGTTGTTGCGGGCATTCTCGCGCAGGCCGGTGGGGAACCAGCGGCCCTCGGTGGGCCAGAGCCCGGCGAAGGGGGCGAAGTAATCCCAGGCGCCCTTCATCAGCAAGAGCGCGTAGATCAGGCAGATCAGGCCCGAGACGAGGCCCAGCGCCTGCTGGTTGCGGCGGCTGAGCAGGCCGGTCACGGCATCCACGCCCAGATGCGCGGTGATCTTGAAGCCGTAGGCGATGCCGAAGAGCACCAGCCAGGCGAACAGCATCAGCACGACTTCGAGCCCCCAGATGAGGCTCTCGTTGAACAGGTAGCGCAGCACCACGTTGACGAAGGTGATGAGCGTCATCAGGCCCAGCAGCAGGGCGATGAAGATCTCTTCGGCGCGGTTGACGATGCGCCCGCCGCGATTTCCCGGCCGCCCCTGCTCGACTGCGCCATGACCTGCCGCCATGATCCCGCCCCCCGGTTGGTTCTGTCTGGATCGGTTCGAAAAAGGCCCCGCGGATCGTGCCGCGGGGCCGGTACCTGCCCGTGCGGGCGGTTTACATCGAGGCGTTGATCTGCTGGGCCGCGTCGATGTTTTCCTGGCCGACGCCGTCCTTGAACTGCTCCCAGACCGGCATCATCGCATCGACCCATTTCTGGCGCTGCTCGGGCGTCAGCTCGCGGATCTCGCCGCCGGCATCGAGGATCGCCTGGCGGGCCTCGGCATCCACCTCGCCCACGGCGGCGTTACGCTCCACCGTCACCTCGTTGAGGATCGTGGCCAGCTGGTTGCGAACATCCTCGTCGAGCCCTTCCCACCAGTCGACGCTGGTCACCACCAGGTAGTCGAGCACGCCGTGGTTCGTCTCGGTCGTGCCGTCCTGCACCTCGAAGAACTTCTGGCCGTAGATGTTGGCCCAGGTGTTTTCCTGCCCGTCGACGACGCCCTGCTGCAGCGCGCCGTAGACTTCCGAGAAGGCCATCGGCTGGGCCGAGGCGCCGATCGCCTCCATCTGGGCGACGATCACATCGGAGGGCTGGACGCGGAATTTCAGCCCTTCGGCATCCGACGGCTCGATCAGCGGCACGTTGGCCGACATCTGCTTCATGCCGTTATGCCAGAATTCGAGGCCCAGAAGGCCGCGGCGGACCATGGATTCCTTCATCGCCTGGCCGGTCTCGGAGTTCTGGAACTTGTCGACCGCGTCGATGTTCACGAACATGAAGGGCAGGTCGAAGATCTGGAACTGCTTGGTGAAGGTCTCGAATTTCGACAGCGAGGGCGCGGCCATCTGCACGTCGCCCTGGAGCATGGCTTCCAGCACCTGGTCATCGTTGTAGAGGGTGGAGTTGGGATAGACCTCCACGCAGGCGGTGCCGTTCATCTCTTCGTTGACGCGGTGGGCGAAGAGCTGGGCGGCGATGCCCTTGGGGTGCTTGTCGGTGTTGGTGACGTGGCTGAACTTGATCACCATTTCGCCGTCGTCGCAGGCGGCGAAGGCGGCCGAGCCGGTGACGGCGAGCGCCAGGGCGGTGGCGGCGGTCGTGAGAGCTTTCATGTGGTGTCCTCCCGTTTTCATGCGTGGCCCGCCCTCCCGGCAGGCCGATCAGGGGCAGGAAAGCGGGGGTGCGGGGGTTGGTAAAGGAATTCTGACGGGTTCGTGAGGGGGTGGCGGAAAGCTATATTTTGCAACTACTTACGAGCCTTGGCTTAGATGGACCGCGCCTTGCCGCACCTGCGAACGGGCGGAAAGCCACACAAGACCCCGCACCCCCTGTGCGGAAAACCGCACACGAATCGAGCCTTCAAGGGGCGCGCAGCGCCCCCGCGCGGAACAAGCGCGCAGCGCGCCGCGCGGAACAAGGGGCGCAGCCCCTCCGCGCGAGCGCCGCCCCGTCCGGGCGGGGTGGCGCTCTTGCCATCGGCCCGCGCTACGGAGAGTGCGGAGGGCCTTGGCCACCATTAAGCGCCCAACACCCATGTCGGCAGCGCCACCCCACGGGGCGCCGCTCGCGCTGCCGTTGCGCACCGATCATGGTTACGACCACATTAACGGGACAGCAAATTCAATTGCTTACAGGGCGTCCACATGTGGACACCCCCCCCTCTACCGGAACGTCTCGGCCCGCAGCCCGTGCCGCGCCAGCTTGTCGTAGAAGGTCTTCCGCGGCAGCTTCAGCGCCCGCGCCGCCTCGGTCGCGTTGCCGCCGTGGCGGGCCAGCGCCGATTGCAGCAGCGAGCGTTCCACCTGGGCCATCTGCTCGGCCAGCCCCATCTCGCCCTCGCCGGCCGCCCCGCCCTCGTCGAGCCCCATCGCGAACCGCATCGCCGCGTTCATCAGCGAGCGCGCATTGCCCGGCCAGTCGCGCGCCATCAGCCCGGCCAGCAGCTCCTCGGGCAGGTCGGGCTCGGGCAGGTTGGCCTGCTCGCAGGCGATCGCCACGTAGTGCCGGAACAGGACGGGGATATCCTCGGGCCGGTCGCGCAGGGGCGGGATGCGGATCGTCGCGGCCTCGAGCCGGTAGTAGAGATCGGGATGGAACCGCCCCGCCTCGGCCTCGGCCGCAAGGTCGCGGTAGGTGCCCGCCACCAGCCGCGGCGCGGCCGGCGCCTCGAGCAGGTCGAGCAGGGCGAACTGCGCGGCATGGGGCAGCGCGCCCACCTCGTCGAGGAAGATCGTCCCGCCCTCGGCCCGCGCGAAGGCATCGGCCAGCGCCGCCGCCCCCTGGCCGGCCGCGGCGAGCTTCAGGAACGGCCGCTGCGAGCCGGCCGAAAGCAGGTGGATCACCTCGGCCATCTTCGCCGTGCCCACGCCCGGCTCGCCCGTCACCAGCACGTCGGCCATCGTGCGCGCCACGGCGCGGGCATCGGCGCGCATCTTCTCCGACAGCGCCGAGGTGCCGCGCAGCAGCCGCGCCGCCGCGTCGCCGCGCTGGACCTGATCGCGCAGGGCGCGGTTCTCCAGCACCAGGGCGCGGGTCTTCACCGCCTTCTCGACCACGGCAAGGAAATCGCGCGGCGCGCAGGGCTTCTCGAGAAAGTCGAACGCCCCCGCCGCCATGCCCTTGACCGCCATCGGGATGTCGCCCTCGCCGGTGAGCAGGATCACCGGAAGCTCGGCATCCACGCCGCGGGCATGATCGAGCAGGGCGAAGCCGTCCTTGCCGGGCATGCGGATGTCGCTCACCACCACGCCCGCGAAACCCGGCGCGATGTGATCCTTCGCCTCGATATAGCTGCGCGCCAGGATCGGCGTCAGGTCGGCCAGTTCCAGCGTCTGGCCCAGCGCCTCGCGCACGGCGGCATCGTCGTCCACCAGCAGCACCTTGCGGGTCTGCGCCTCCATGTCAGGCCGCCTTCGCGGCGCTGGCCGGCACCAGCTCCACCACGAATTCCGCGCCGCCCTCGGCGCGGTTGGCGCCCCGGATCGCGCCGCCGAAGCCCTGCACCAACCCGTAGGAGATCGACAGGCCCAGCCCCATCCCCTCGCCGCGGCCCACCTCCTTCGTCGTGTAGAACGGATCGAAGATCTTCGAGGGATCGGCGATGCCCGGCCCGGTATCGGCCACGCGCAGCCGCACCAGCGCCGCCTCGCGCTCGATCCGCAGGGTGAGCCGCTTGTCGGGCGTCTCCTCCATCGCGTCCACCGCGTTTGAGATCAGGTTCATCAGCACCTGCTGCAGCCGCACCTCGCCGCCGCGCACCATGACCGGCGCGCGGGGCTTCCTCCAGTCCAGCCGCACCCCCGCGCGGGTGATCGTGCCCGAGGCCATCTCCAGCACCGCGCCCACCACGGCGACGAGATCGACATCGGCGATGCTCTCCTGCTCCTGCCGGGCGAAGGCGCGCAGGTTCTGGATGATCCGCCCCATGCGGCGCGCGAGGTCGGAGATGCGGGTGAGGTTCTCGCCCGCCTTCTCGGGGCGCCCGCGCTCCAGGAACAGCGCGGCATTCTCGGCGAAGGACGAGATCGCCATCAACGGCTGGTTCAGCTCGTGGCTGATGCCGGCGCTCATCTGGCCCAAAGCCGACAGCTTGCCGGCCTGCACAAGCTCGGCCTGGGCGCGTTTCAGCCGCGCCTCGGCGGCGGCGCGTTCGCCCACCTCGTGGCGCAGCTCGGCATTGGCGGCCTGCAATTCGCGGGTCCGCGCGGCGACGCGGCGCTCGAGCATCGCGTTGGCACGGGCGAGCGTGCGGCGGCGCTCGGCCATGAAGAACAGGAAGGCCCCGAAGGCGAGGCAGAGCGCCGCGGCCACCGCCGCCTGCAGCAAGGCCACCGCCCGCACCGGCGCGAGATCGAGCAGCAATTCGCCGCGCAGCCCCACCACCGGCATGTCCTGCACCAGGTGCAACGCCCGGCGCGGCAGGTAGCGCCCGGCATCCAGCCGCCACAGATCGTGCCCGTTGAAGCGCAGCGAGCCGGCGCGCGGGAAATCGGCGCCCAGCCGGGTGAGGATCAGGTCTGACCGGTTGGTCACGAAGACCGTGCCGCGCGCATCGGTGAAGAAGACGGCCGCATCGTCGGCCGGCCAGTTCCACTCGATCGCGTCGATATCGACATAGACGATCACCGCGCCCACCGCCGGCCCCGCGGCGGAAAAGACCGGCGCCGCGAAGGCATAGAGCCTGCGCCCCGCCTCGGTGGTGAAATGCGCAGCCCCCAGCGCCCCGTTCAGCGCCCGGCTCAGCGCCGGCTGCACGCCGGGCGGCACCGTTTCGGGCGCGGTCTCCGACGGAAGGCCCGCCGCGCGCACCTCGCGCGAGGCATCGACCAGCTGCAGCCCGGCCGAGCCGGTCATGTCGGCCATGGTCAGCAACAGTTCGGCTGCCTTGTCGCGCACCGGCGCGCTCACCGGCAGCGGCGCCATGGCCGGGTGGTCGGCCACGATCACCGCCATCTCGCGATAGCGCTGGAGCTGCCCGGTCAGCCGGTCGGCGGCCAGTGCCAGGTCCGACCTCCCGCGCGCCTCGGCCTGGTCGAGCCCGCGCGCGAAGGCCATCGCCCAGATCACCGCGGCGAACAGCGCCGTAGCCGCCAGGAAGGCGGCCAGGAGGGCGATACGGCTCTGTCGCGGCGCTGTCATGGCGGCGATGATAGCGCGCCGCGGCTGGACAAGGCCAGCATCCTCGGCCAGCATCCCGCGCCGATGCCACACGCCGATCCCCTGCCCCGCCTCGCGCAATCGCCCACTGATCCGGCCTTCGTGCAGGACCCTTACGCCTTCTATGCCCGCGCCCGCGCCGCCGGGCCGGTCATCTTCTGGGAAGACTACGCCCTGCCCTGCGCCACGACGTGGGAGGCGGTGAATGCCGGCCTGCGCGACAACCGCCTGGGCCGCGAGCCGCCGGAGGGCCACGCGCCCGAGATCGCGCCGCACACGGCGGATTTCTACGCCGTCGAGGCCCATTCCATGCTGGAGCTCGAACCGCCGCGCCATACCCGCCTGCGCGGCCTCGTCCTGCGGGCCTCCACCTCGCGCCGCATCCGCGCGCTGGCGCCCGAGATCGAGGCGCTCTGCGGCGAGTTGATCGCGGGGTTTCCGGAAGGCGGCGGCGACCTGATCCCGCTCTATGCCAGCCGCGTGCCGGTGATCGTGATCGCGCGGCTCCTCGGCGTGCCCGACGCGATGGCCGACGACCTGCTGCGCTGGTCGAACGCGATGGTGGGCATGTACCAGGCCCGCCGCACCCGCGCGATGGAGGACGCCGCCGCGCAGGCGGCGCGCGACTTCACCGCCTTCCTGCGCGGCTATGTCGAGGAACGCCGCGCCCGCCCGGCGGACGACCTGATCACCCACCTGATCGCCGCCGAAGAGGATGGCGAGCGGCTGTCCACCGACGAGCTGATCTCGACCTGCATCCTGCTGCTCAATGCGGGCCACGAGGCGACGGTGCATTCCATCGGCAACGCGGTGAAGACGATACTCGAGACGGGCACCCGCGCCGCGTTCCTCGATCCTCAGGGCGTGGGTGCCGCGGTCGAAGAGGCGCTACGCTACGACCCGCCGCTGCACATGTTCACCCGCTATGCCTATGAAGAGATGACGTTTTTCGGAGCCGTGCTGAAGCCCGGCGACCGCGTCGCCCTGCTGCTCGGCTCGGCCAACCGCGACGAGGCCGCCTGGCCCGACCCCCATGTCTTCGACCCGGCGCGCCGAGTGAAGGCCAATACCAGCTTCGGCGCCGGCATCCATTTCTGCGTCGGCGCACCTCTGGCGCGGCTCGAGCTCGCCATCGCCCTGCCCGCCCTCCTGCGCGCCTGCCCGGCGCTCGCGCTGGCGGCGCAGCCGCGCTACGCGGATGTGTATCACTTCCACGGTCTCGAGGCGCTGCCGCTCACGTGGTGAGGCGTTATACAGCAAAAATATTGTTGCTGTATAACGCGCCGCCCGAAGCGCCAGGCCTGCAGCCCGTCGCCGCCTACCGCTCCCCCTGCGGCACGGGCAGCATCGTCGTCGCCTTGATCTCCTCCATCGACAACAGGGCGGTGACGTTGAAGATCCGCACTTCCGAGATCAGCGCCTGGTAGAAGGCATCATAGGCCTTGGCATTGGCCACCCGCACCTTGAGGATGTAGTCGATCTCGCCCGCCAGGCGGTGCGCCTCCAGCACTTCGGGGCGGTCGCGCAGCACCTGGAGGAATTTCTCCTGCCAGCCGTGCTCATGCTCGGACGTGCGGATCAGCACGAAGAAACACGCCTCCAGCCCCAGCGCCTCCGGGTCCAGGATCACGGTCTGCTGGCCGATCACGCCACCCTCGCGCATCTTGCGAATCCGGTTCCAGACCGGCGTCTTGGACGAGCCGACCTTGCGGGCGATGACGTCCAGCGATTGCGAGGCATCCTGCTGCAGTTCCGCAAGGATTTTCCTGTCCATCGCGTCGAGCGAAACACCTGTCATGCGTAGCCCCTTTCCCTCGAAACGGACGTTCTGCACCTGCAACATGCCGGAACGATCGTCCTTATTGGCGCGGCTGCATGGCCAGATACAGGAACAAAGTTCTATATTGAAGCCCGAAACGCCCTCAACGGCAAAGGTTCCGCATGCCCCGCAGCTTCACGCCCAAAGTGCTCACCGCCAATGCGCTTCTGGAAGGCGACGTGATCTATCTGGACGCCTCGGGCGACTGGGTGCGCGCCCATGCCGACGCCCGGCTCTTCGACGACGAGGAAGAGGCCAATGCCGCGCTGGCCGAGGCCGCGGCCGACCCGATGATCGTGGGCCCCTACCTGGCCGACGCAGTGCCGGGCGAGAACGGCCCCGAACCCACCCATTTCCGCGAGGCGTTCCGCACCCGCGGGCCCTCCAACTACCTTCACGGCAAGCAGGAGGCCGGGAATGTATAAGTACAACGATTTCGACGAAGCCTTCGTGCGCGAGCGCGTCGCGCAGTTCACCGCCCAGGTGGAGCGGCGCATCGACGGCTCGCTCACCGAGGATGAATTCCGCCCGCTGCGCCTGATGAACGGGCTCTACCTGCAACTGCACGCCTACATGCTGCGCGTGGCGATCCCCTATGGCACGCTTTCCAGCCGCCAGATGGATCAGCTGGCCCATATCGCCGAGACCTGGGATCGCGGCTATGGCCATTTCACCACGCGCCAGAACATCCAGTACAACTGGCCCGAGCTGCGCGACGTGCCGAAGATGCTCGAGGCGCTGGCCGATGTCGAGATGCACGCCATCCAGACTTCGGGCAACACGATCCGCAACGTCACCGCCGACCATTTCGCCGGCGCCACGCCCGACGAGGTGGCCGATCCGCGCCCGGTGGCCGAGCTTCTGCGCCAATGGTCGACCGACCACCCCGAATTCCAGTTCCTGCCGCGCAAGTTCAAGATCGCCGTGACCGGGGCCGAGGCCGACCGCGCCGTGGTGCGCGCCCACGATATCGGCATCGTCCTGCGCGAACGTGACGGCATGATCGGCGCCGAGGTGCTGGTGGGCGGCGGGCTGGGCCGCACGCCGATGGTCGGCAAGACCATCGCCGAGTTCGTGCCGCTGGAGGATCTGCTGCCCTATGTCGAGGCCGTCGTCTCGGTCTGGAACCTGCTGGGCCGGCGCGACAACAAGTATAAGTCGCGCATCAAGATCACCGTGCACGAACACGGGATCGACGAGATCCGCGCCCGCGTCGAGGAACGTTTCGCGCTGCTGAAACCCGCCTTCACCGGCGTCGACCAGCAGCTTTTCGCCGCGATCCGCGAGGCCTTCGCCCCGCCCGCCTTCGCCACCCGCGACACGGCGCCCTTCGATCAGGCCTACAAGGCCGATCCCGCCTTCCGCGCCTGGGCCGATACCAACCTCGCCCCGCACCGCGCCGAGGGCTACGCGATCGCCACGATCACGCTGAAGAAACCGGGCGAGACACCGGGCGACGCGACGGCTGCCCAGATGCGCGCCATGGCCGATCTGGCCCGCCGCTACGGCCATGACGAGCTGCGCATCTCCCACGAGCAGAACGTCATCCTGCCGCATGTCCACAAGGCCGACCTGCCCGCCATCCATGCCGAGCTGAAGCGCCACGGCCTGGCGACGGCGAATCTCGGCCTCGTCTCCGACATCATCGCCTGCCCCGGCATGGATTACTGCGCGCTGGCCACCGCCCGCTCGATCCCCGTCGCCCAGGGCATCGCCACCCGCTTCGAAGAGCTGAAGCTGGAAAACGACATCGGCGAGCTGAAGATCAAGATCTCGGGCTGCATCAATGCCTGCGGGCACCACCACGTCGGCCATATCGGCATCCTCGGGCTCGACCGCGCGGGGGTGGAGAACTACCAGATCACGCTCGGCGGCGACGGCACCGAGACCACGGTGATCGGCACCCGCGCCGGGCCGGGCTTCGCCTATGACGAGATCGTGCCAGCGATCGAGCGGCTGGTGCAGGCCTACCTCGCGTTGCGCGAAAGCCGCGACGAGACGTTCCTGCAGGCCTATCGCCGGCTCGGGATGGAGCCGTTCAAGAACGCCCTGTATGGGGAAGCCCAGGAGAAGGCCGATGCAGCTTAGCCTACGGCACGTCTATCGGGGCGAGACAGTGGACGAGCGCGTCGCCGCGCTCAACGACAGGTATCGCCACCATTCGGCCACCGATGTTCTGGAACGCGCGCTGAGCGACGAACAGGTGGGCGAGATCGCGCTGGTCTCCTCCTTCGGGGCGGAATCGGTGGTGCTGCTGCACATGGTCTCGGTCATGGCGCCGAAGACGCCTGTCCTGTTCATCGACACGCAGATGCTGTTCGCCGAGACGCTGGAATACCAGACGATGCTGGCCGAGCGCCTGCAACTGGAAGACGTGCGCCGCATCACGCCCGACCAGGCGGCGCTGGCCCGCATCGATCCCGACAATACGCTCCACCAGCGCGACATGGATGCCTGCTGCGACATCCGCAAGACGCAGACCCTGCAGAACGCGCTGGCGCCGTTCCACGCCTGGATCACCGGGCGCAAGCGGTTCCAGGGCGGGGCGCGCACCAACCTGGAATTCTTCGAGAACGAGGCGGATATCCGCATCAAGGTGAACCCGCTGGCGCATTGGGAAAAGCAGGACGTGCAGGATTACATCGTCAATAACGGGCTGCCCCGGCACCCGCTGGTCGCACGCGGCTATCCGTCGATCGGCTGCGCGCCCTGCACCTCGCCCGTCGCCGCCGGCGAGGATGAGCGCGCGGGCCGCTGGCGCGGCACCGACAAGGAGGAATGCGGCATCCACTTCGTCAACGGCAAGGTCGTGCGCGGCCCGCTGCCCCGGGGAGATGCGGCATGAGCGTTCTGGTCACCGACAAGGGCTTCACGGAAGACGATTTCGACGGCGCCTTCATCCCCTTCGGCGACGATGCCGCGATGGAAACGCCGCTGCTCGCGCCCGATACCAATCCGGCGCTCCTGCCCAAGATCGCGGCCGAGGCGCGGGCCGTCGCCATCGCCTTCCCCGCCTTCTCCGACGGGCGCGGCTTCACCCTGGCGCGGCTGCTGCGCCGGGCGGGATTCTCGGGGCGTCTGCGCGCCCAGGGCCACCTGATCGCGGATCAATACGCGATGGCCCGGCGTTCCGGTTTCGACGAGGTCGAAATCTCCGACGATCTGGCCGCCCGCCAGCCCGAGGATCAGTGGCTCTATCGCGCCGACTGGCAGGCGCGCGACTACCAGTCGCGCCTGCGCGGCTGAACACGGCTAGACACCGCGAACCGAAACATCCAGATGAGAGGCGGGCAATCCGGCCCGGACAGCGCAACATGAACCAGCAAGCGACCGTGACCGAAGACAAGGCCAAGGCCGTCCCCACCCTGCCCGATGCGCAGACAGTCACCTCCGTCACGCATTGGACGGACCGGCTGTTCTCGTTCCGCGTGACGCGCCCGCAAAGCCTGCGCTTCCGCTCGGGCGAGTTCGTGATGATCGGCCTGATGGGCGATCCCGATCCCAAGACGGGCAAGCAGAAACCGCTGCTGCGCGCCTATTCCATCGCCTCGCCCTGCTGGGACGAAGAGCTGGAATTCTACTCGATCAAGGTGCAGGACGGCCCGCTCACCTCGCGGCTGCAACACATCCAGCCGGGCGACGAGATCATCCTGCGGCCCAAGCCGGTGGGCACGCTGGTGCTGGACGCGCTGCTGCCCGGCAAGCGGCTGTGGTTCTTCGCCACCGGCACCGGCATCGCGCCCTTCGCCTCGCTCATGCGCGACCCCGAGACATACGAGCGGTATGACGAAGTCATCATGATGCATACCTGCCGCGACGTGGCCGAGCTGGATTACGGGCGCCAGCTGGTGGAAGGCCTGGCCGAGGATCCGCTGATCGGCGAATTCGTGGAAGGCAAGCTGCGCTACTACCCGACCACGACCCGCGAGGAAAGCGCGCGGATGGGCCGGATCACCGACAACCTGACCTCGGGCCGCGTCTTCGAGGATCTCGGCATTCCGCCGATCTCGCCCGAGAGCGATCGCGCCATGGTCTGCGGCTCGCTGGAGTTCAACAAGGATATCATGGCGATCCTCGAAGGCTTCGGCCTGCACGAGGGCGCCAATTCCGAGCCGCGCGAATTCGTGGTCGAAAAGGCCTTCGTGGGCTGACCTCACGCCCCTTTCCGGCGCCCTGCCCCCGCCTCCCGCAAGCGGGCCGGGGCGCCGCCTGCAAAGCCCAGCGCGAAGTATCCGGTTGAATAGCCGGGGCCGCGGCCCTATTTTGCAGCCCCGAACTCAAGGCAACAGAACAAGGATCCTTACCCTGGCCCGCAGACCTCACAACGCCCCGCCGGTGCGCGATACCGGCCCCCGTGTCAATGACCGCATCCGCGGCGGCGATGTCCGCCTCATCGGGGCCGAGGGCGAAAACCTCGGAGTCGTCTCGCCCGACCGGGCGCTTGCATTGGCCCAGGAAGCCGGGCTCGACCTGGTCGAGATCTCGCCAAACGCCACGCCGCCGGTCTGCAAGATCATGGATTTCGGCAAGTTCAAGTACGAAACCCAGAAGCGCGAGGCCGAGGCCCGCAAGAAGCAGAAGATCATCGAGATCAAGGAAGTGAAGTTCCGGCCCAACACCGACACGCACGATTACGAGGTGAAGATGAAGAACGTCTTCAAGTTCCTCGAGAACGGCGACAAGGTGAAGGTCACGCTGCGCTTCCGGGGCCGCGAGATGGCGCACCAGGATCTGGGCCGCCAGCTTCTGGAACGGGTGGCAGAGGACACCAAGGAAATCGGCAAGGTCGAGAACATGCCGAAGATGGAAGGCCGCCAGATGATCATGATGATCGGGCCGGTCAGCAAATAATCGCCCGGCCGGGGATGCGGACTTTCCCCAGACGAGGCAATCGCTTACGGGGCGCCCATGTGGGTGCCCCGCTTTCGTTCCGCCCCTCTCCTGCCCTCGCGAAAAGATGTCTGGCTGCCGCTGCGTCCTGTGTCATATCACATTGCGGCGCCGCCGCCCGCCGGTATCATGCCACCACAGATCTAGCGTGAGATTCGATGACCGAGACGATTGCCGCCTGGACCGACAGGCCCGACACCATCCTGTCGCAGGCGTTGCGCTATTCGCGTCTGCCTGTCTGCATCACCGATCCGTCGCAGGCGGACAATCCCATCGTCTTCGCCAATGCCGCCTTCACGGCGCTCACCGGCTACACCCATAACGAGATCGTCGGCCGCAATTGCCGCTTCCTCCAGGGCCCCGACACCACCCCCGCCTCGCTCGACAAGCTGCGCGCGATCCTCGCCTCGGGCGAGGTCGGCACCGTGGAGATCACCAATTACCGCAAGGACGGCTCGAAATTCCTCAACTCGCTGCAGATCGGGCCGATCGTCAACGAGGAAGGCAGGATCACCCATTTCTTCGGCTCCCAGCTCGACGTGACCGATGCGCGCAACCGCGAGGACAGCGCGCGCGACCTCGCCGATGCGGAGACCAAGCACCGGCTGAAGAACATCGTCTCGGTGCTCTCGGTGCTGATCCGCCTCACCGCGCGCGAGACGCTGGGCCCCGATGCGCTGATCCGCGAGATCATCGAGCGGGTGCAGGCGGTGGGCGACGCGCATATCCGCATCCTCACCGGCAGCGAATCCGGCAAGTCGCCGATCCACGAGGTGATCGGCGGCATCATCGGCGCCTATGCCGCGCGGGGCAGCGCCAGCTACGATCTCGACGGCCCGGATATCGAGCTCACGCCCGACGCGGTGACGCCAATCTCGCTGCTGCTGCACGAACTGGCGACCAACGCGGTGAAATACGGCGCGCTTTCCACCCCCGGCGGCGCGGTCGACATCACCTGGCAGACCGGCGACGGCATGCTGACGCTGAACTGGGCGGAAAAAGGCGGCCCCCCGGTCGAGCATTCGGGCCGCGCCTCGGGCTCCGACATCGTGGGCCGGCTGGTCGAGGGTTCGGGCGGCAAGCTGGAATTCGACTGGCGCCGCGAAGGCCTGCGCGTGCGGATGGACCTGCCGCTGGCCTGAGCGCGGGGCCGGCCTACCGCCCCCGCGCCCGCCTTTCCTAGCGCGCCGCTTCCACAGCCCGGCCCGTCAGCACGCCCACCAGGTGCGCGCGGTATTCGGCCGAGCCGTGCATGTCGGCGATCATCCCGTCGGCGGGGCATTTCAGCCCCGACAGCGCGGATTTCGAGAAGTCACCCGCCAGCGCCTCTTCGGCTTCCTTCCAGCGGAACACGCCCTCGTTGGCCGCGCCCGTCACGCCCACGCCCACCCGGTCGGCATATTTTGCCACGAACACGCCCACCAGCGCGAAGCGCGAGGCGGGCTGTTCGAACTTCTGGTAATTGCTGGCCTGCGGGATCGGGAATTTCACGCCGGTGACGATCTCGCCCTCTTCCAGCGCGGTGGTGAACATGCCGAGGAAGAAGTCGTCGGCCGCGATCTCGCGCGTGTTGGTGACGATCGTCGCCTGCGAGGCCATGGCGGCGGCCGGGTAGCAGGCCGACGGGTCGTTGTTGGCGATCGAGCCGCCGATCGTGCCCCGGTTGCGCACCGCCGGATCGCCGATCTTGCCGGCCAGCCAGGCGAGGCCGGGATAGGCCTCGGCCGCCTCGCGCGCCACCTGGCCATGGGTCGTGCCGCCGCCGATCGACAGCACGTCACCCTCGCGGCGGACATATTTCAGCTCTTCGATCCCCGACAGCGCCACCAGGCGCGAGGGCATGGCCAGCCGCGCGCGCAGCGTGGGGATCAGCGTCTGCCCGCCGGAAAGCGGCTGGGCATCCTCTTCGGCCAGCGCCTTCACCGCCTCGTCCACGCTTGCGGGTTTCACCAGTTCGAATTCGTACATGAGCGGTCTCCTTCAGGCCTGCATCGCCTGCCACACGCGGGCGGGCGAGAGCGGCATGTCGATATGGGTGATGTTGCGGCCGTTGCGTTGCAGCGCGTCGATCACGGCGTTGACGACGGCGGGGGGCGAACCGATGGCCCCCGCCTCGCCGCAGCCCTTCACGCCCAGCGGATTGTGGGTGCAGGGCGTCTGGCAGGAATGATCGACATGGTAGAACGGCAGATCGGCGGCGCGCGGCATGGCGTAATCCATGTACGTCGCCGTCAGAAGCTGGCCGTCCTCGTCATAGACACAGCCCTCCAGCAGCGCCTGGCCGATGCCTTGGGCGAGCCCGCCATGCACCTGCCCGTCCACGATCATCGGGTTGATGACGTTGCCGAAATCGTCGACCGCGGCGAAGCGCGCGATCGTCACCTTGCCTGTGTCGGGGTCGAGCTCCACCTCGCAGGCATAGGCGCCCGAGGGATAGGTGAAGTTGGCCGGATCGTAGAAGGCGGTTTCCTCCAGCCCCGGCTCCACCTCGTCGAGCGGGTAATTGTGCGGCACATAGGCGGCCAGCGTCACGTCGCCCCAGGCGAGCGACTTGTCGGTGCCCTTCACGGTGAAGCTGCCATCTGTCAGCTCCACGTCTTCGGGCGAGGCCTCCATCAGATGCGCGGCGATCTTCTTGGCCTTGGCGATGATCTTCTCCGTCGCGCGGACCATGGCGCTGCCGCCCACCGCCAGCGAGCGCGAGCCATAGGTGCCCATGCCCATCGGCGTGTTGGCGGTATCGCCGTGCACGATCTCGACCATCGAGGCGTCGATCCCGATCATGTCGGCGATCACCTGCGGGAAGGTCGTCTCGTGGCCCTGGCCGTGGCTGTGGCTGCCGGTCATCACCACCAGCCCGCCGGTCGCGTTCACCCGCACCGTGGCGCTTTCATAGAGCCCCGCGCGGGCGCCGAGCTGGCCGACAAGCTGGCTGGGCGCGATGCCGCAGGCCTCGATGTAGCAGTTGATGCCGAGCCCGCGCCACAGGCCCTTGGCGGCGCTTTCCGCGCGCCGTGCCTCGAAGCCGGCGAAATCGGCGATCTCTTCCAGCTTGTCCATCGTGGCGTGATAATCGCCGGTATCGTATTCCACCGCCACCGGCGTGGCATAGGGGAACTCGGTGATGAAGTTGCGGCGGCGCAGGTCGATCGGGTCGATCCCCATCTCGCGTGCCGCCTTGTCGATCACGCGCTCCAGCTGATAGGTCGCCTCGGGCCGGCCAGCGCCGCGATAGGCATCCACCGGCACGGTGTTGGTGAACACCGCCTTCACGTTGCAGTAGATCAGCGGCGTTCGGTAATTGCCCGCCATCAGCACGCCGTGCAGCCAGGTGGGCACCGATGGCGCGAAGGTGCTGAGATAGGCGCCCATATTGGCCAGCGTATCGGTGCGGATCGCCTGGAAATGGCCCTGCTCGTCGAGCGCCAGTTCGATCTTCGTGACATGGTCGCGCCCATGGGCATCCGACATGAACGCCTCGGATCGCGTGGATGTCCATTTCACCGGGCGGCGCAGCTGCTTGGCCGCGAAGGTGCAGAACGCCTCTTCGGCATAGTGGAAGATCTTCGACCCAAAACCCCCGCCCACATCCGGCGCCACGACGCGCAGCTTGTGCTCGGGGATGCCCAGCACGAAGGCGCCCATCAGCAGGCGGATCACATGCGGGTTCTGCGAGGTGGTGTAGAGCGTGGATTCGTCGCTATGCGCGGCGTAATCGCCGATGGCGACGCGCGGCTCCATCGCGTTGGCGACGAGCCGGTTGTTGACGAGCTCCAGCGTGGTGACGTGATGCGCCTCGCGGATCGCCTTGTCGACCGCCTCGCGGTTATCCTCCACGAAGCCCCAATCGTAGCAGAGGTTCGACGTCAGATCGTCATGCACCTTCGGCGCGCCCTCCTCGAGCGCGCGGCGCATGTCGATCACCGCGGGCAGCGCCTCGATCTCCACCGCCACGGCTTCGGCCGCGTCGCGGGCCTGGGCAAGCGTCTCGGCCACCACGGCGGCGATCGGATCGCCGACATGGCGCACCTTGCCCTGGGCGAGCACCGGATGCGGCGGTTCCTGCATCACCTGGCCGTCGCGGCTGGTCACCTGCCAGCCACAGGGCAGCCCGCCGATTCCCTCGAAATCGGCGCCGGTGAAGACGCGCAGCACACCGGGCATCGAAGCGGCCTGGGACGTATCGACCGAGGTCAGCCGCCCATGCGCCACGTCGGAGCGGACGAAGGCCACATAGGCCTGCCCCGCGATGTTGATGTCGTCGGTATAGCGGCCCTTGCCCGTCAGGAACCGCACGTCTTCGCGCCGCCTGGTGCTGGCGCCGATGCCTCCGTCTTTCGGCATGTCGTCTCCTCCCTGGTTACCGGCCCGTTGTCCGGCCTGTCTTGCGGGCCGGACCGGGGCGCGCGGCCCCGCCCGCCCTGTTCCGCCGCGCTATTCCGCCGCGATGGCCGACACGTCCTGCCCCGAGGCGGCCATGATCGCCTTGACGATGTTGTGGTAGCCGGTGCAGCGGCAGATATTGCCGTGCAGATGTTCGCGGATCTCGGCCTCGCTGGGCTTGGGATTGTCCTTCAGCAGCGATTCCGCCGCCATCACCATGCCCGGCGTGCAGAAGCCGCATTGCAGGCCGTGGTGATCCTGGAACGCCTGCTGCACCGCCGAAAGCGTGCCGTCCTGCGCCGCGATGCCCTCGATCGTGGTCACCGAATGCCCGTCGCATTCTGCCGCGAAGACCGAGCAGGCCTTCACCTGTTCCCCGTCCAGATGCACGGTGCAGGCGCCGCATTGCGTGGTGTCGCAGCCGACATGGGTGCCTGTCAGGCCCTGGCCGCGCAGGAAATCGACAAGCAGCGTGCGCCCCTCGATCTCGCCTTCCCGCGCCTTGCCGTTGACCGTGATGGATACCTTCGTCATCGAGACCTCCCTGTACGTCACGGGGTCAGCTAATCACGCGGCCGGGGATCGGGCAACGCCAAAAATCCGGCGGGGCGGCGGGCCGCGCGGTGGATAAGTCACTTGGCGCAAAGGGGAAATTGCCGCAGCGCAGCAGAGGGTCGGGCGGGCGACAGGCACGATCTAGAGCGCGCGGGGGGCGGATCAAGGCGGGGCGCGCGCGCTATCATTCACCCAAGGGGTTGACTGAAGCGGCGGGATGCCCTAATTCAACTTCATGGTTGAACAAGACGAACCGCTCCTGACCGAGACCTTCAAGGCCATGTCCGACCCCACGCGCCGGGCCATCCTGACGTTGCTCGTGCAATACGGGCCCACCCGCGTGACCGACCTGGCCGGTCATTTCGACATGTCGCTCAACGCGGTGTCGAAACACATCAAGGCGCTGGAGCGCGCCGGCCTCGTTCGCCGTGAAACCGCGTGGCGCGAACACATCATCGCGGCAGAGCTCGACCGGCTGAAGACGATCGAAAGCTGGTTCGCCGCCCTGCGCTCGATCTGGGATCAGCGTCTCGACACGTTGCAAAGCCTGCTCGAAGAGGAGCCCGAAGATGACTGACCTGACGATGACGACCACCCGCACCCTCCCCGCCCCGCCCCGCGCGGTGTTCGACGCCTGGCTCGACCCGGCCATGCTGGCGCGCTTCATGAAGGTGCCGACCGGCGAAGGCACGAAAGAAGCCCGCGTGACCAACGATCCGGTCGAGGGCGGCGGCTTCGAGATCGTGATGTTCGACAGCGAAGGCGCCGAGATCCCGCATCGCGGCACCTATCTCGAGATCACGCCCCATTCCCGCCTGCGCTTCACCTGGGACAGCCCGCATTCGCTGCCCGAGTCCGAGGTGACGATCGAGCTTGCCGAGGCCGAGGGCGGCACGAAGCTGACGCTCACCCAGGTCAAGTTCCGCTCGGAACAGGCGCGCGACGGGCATCAGCAGGGCTGGTCGGCCATCCTCGACCGGCTCGCCCCGGCGCTGGCGGGCGCGCCGGCCTGAGCGATCCGCCGCCCCGCCTTTTGCGGGGCGGCTACTCGCGCTTCAGCCCGCGTTGCGGCACGTCCTTCAGCAACCCGCCCACCCCCATCGCCGCGATATCGGCATCGCTCACCGCGATGCCGCAGACCAGCCGCTCCAGCACCCAATCGGCGCCGTTCAGCGCCGGCGAGCGGGCGCAGCCGGGCAGGCCGATCACTGGCCGCGCGCCCAACCGCCCGGTGAACAGCAGGTTGCCCGGATCCACCGGCATCCCGAAGCGCTCCACCACGCCGCCGGCCTCGCGCAGGGCCTCGGGGGCAGTATCGGCCGGGTCCGACGTGGCCGAGGCGGTGAGCACCAGCACGATCGCGCCGCGCGCGTCGGCGATGGCGCCCGCGATCGCGCCGGCCTCGTGGGGCACCTGCACGGCCTCGGCCAGTTCCATGCCCAGCCGCTCCAGCCGGGCGCGGATCGCCGCCTCGCCGCGCGCGGGGGTCTTGGCGCCGGGGATCACCGTCTCGATCAGCGTGGCATCGCGCAGCACGACCGGGTGGCGCCGCATCGCGCCCGCCAGCCGCTCTGCCGCTTCCTCGACCGCCGCGCCCGGCACGGCGTAGGAGATCACCTTGACCGTCGCCACCATCTGCTTCGGCGCCAGCCGCGCATGCACCGGCAGCGTGGCCAGCGTCAGCATCGGGTGCACCGCGTTGGCCGCCGCCACCGCGCCGGCATCGAGGCCCAGCACCCCCGGCCCCGTCGCGTGGATGTTCACCCGCCCCGTCGCCGCGCGGCCCACGCGCAGCCCCGCCGCGGCGGGATCGGGCACCAGCGCGGCGGCAAGCCGCGCGGCGGCCTCGTCCTCGCCCAGATCGCCCGGCTCCAGCCGCGCCACCGTCACCCGCGCGTGCCCGGCCTCGGCCAGGGCCGCGCAATCCGCCGCGTCGAGCATCTTGCCCTTGCGCATCCGCCCCTTCGCGAGCGGCAGGGAATGGGCCAGGATCGCGCCCTCGGCCTGCTCCACTGGCACCGCGCCGAAGATCATCCCTGCCGCAGCCTCTGGGTGATCTCGGCGAGGATCGACACCGCGATCTCGGCCGGGCTGCGCGCCCCGATATCCAGCCCCACCGGCGCATGGATGCGCGCCAGATCGGCCTCGCTCACGCCCTGCGCGCGCAGCCGCTCCAGCCGTTTCGCATGCGTCCGGGTGGAGCCGAGGCAGCCGAGGTAGAACACGTCGGATTGCAGCGCGGCGAGGATCGCCGGGTCGTCGATCTTCGGGTCATGCGTCAGCGTGACCACCGCCACCCGCGCATCCAGCCCGTGGGCGGCGAGCGCCTCGTCGGGCCAGTCATGGCTGATCGTCTCGCCGGGGAAGCGCGCGGCCGAGCCGAAGGCCTCGCGCGGGTCGATCAGCGTCACGTCATAGCCCGCCAGCCGCGCCATCTGCACCAGCGGCTGGGCGATATGCACCGCGCCCACCACCGCCATCCGCAGCGGCGGGTTGTAGATCGCCACGAAGGGCCCGCCCTCGGGCTCGAAACCCGAATGGTCGGCGCGGAAGCGTTCGGGGAAGTCGCCCGCGCCCGCCAGCCGCCGCGCGCCGCCCTCGATTTCCAGGCTGTCCTGCGCCTCGGCCGCGCCGGGCAGCTCCGCTACGTAGGCGATGGGGCGGCGCGCGGCGCGGGCGGCCACAAGCTCTTCCAGCAGGTCCACCGGCAGGGCGCCGCCCACCGGCTCCACCAGCACGCGGATCGTGCCGCCGCAGGCGAGGCCCACGGCGAAGGCATCGTCATCGCTCACCCCGTAGCGCAGCAGCCGCGCGCGGCCCGTCTCCAGCACGTCGGCCGCCTCGGCCACCACCGCGCCCTCGACGCAACCGCCCGAGACCGAGCCCTCGATCTCGCCCGCGCCCGAGATCAACAGCTGAGCGCCCACGGGCCGGGGCGCCGAGCCCCAGGTCTCGACCACCGTGGCGAGCACCGCGCCGCGCCCCGCGCGGTGCCAGGCGAGTGCGGTTTCGGGGGCGCCCTGGAGCGCACCTCCCGGCATGTCGGAGCGCGTGTCGCCGTGCTGAAGATCGTCCATGCCTGCCTCCCATCGGCTGCCAGAGCGATGGGGAGAACATAGGCACGAGGCGCCCCGGCCGGAAGCCCGCATCGCGCGGGCATGGTCGGGTTCGGGTTCTCGGACGGCGTCGAGGGCGGAAATACAGCCGCCCCTCCCTTGCTCCACAACCAGAACTTCAATGTGCCTCAAATACCTTCGGGGGTCCGGGGGCAGAGCCCCCGCCCCGCAGGGCCTCGGGTGCGCGTAGCGCACCCCGCGCGGGACAAGGGCGAAGCCCGCCGCGCGAGCGCCGCCTCTCGGCGACTGCCTTGCAGTCGCCTGCCGGCAGAACATTGCAAAGCAATGTTCGAGAGGCCCGTCCCGGCGGGGTGGCGCTCCTGCCATCGGCCCGCGCTACGGAAAGTTCGGAGTGGCTTGGCTGCCATAAAGCGCGCAACACCAGCGTCGGCAGCGCCACCCCACGGGGCGCCGCTCGCGCTACGTTCCCGAACGGCGTCGAGGGCGAAAAACAGTCGCTCCTCCCTTGCTCCACAACCAGAACTTCAATGTGCCTCAAATACCTCCGGGGGTCCGGGGGCGGAGCCCCCGCCCCGCAGGGCCTCGGGTGCGCGTAGCGCACCCCGCGCGGAATCAAGCGCGTAGCGCGCCGCGCGAGCGCCGCCCCGTCGGGGCGGGGTGGCGCTATGGCTATCCGCCCTCGCCACGGATCGGTCGGATGTACGTGGCCACCATAAAGCGCCCAACACAAACGTCGGCAGCGCCACCCCACGGGGCGCCGCTCGCGCTATCGTTGCTCCAAGCCCTCGCTGATCATGGTTACGGCCACATTAACACGATAGCGAAATCAATAATTTACACTGCGTCCACATGTGGACACCCCTGAATCGCCCCCCAGATCACGCCCCCTGCCCGGCCCGCATCAGCGCCAGCATCCGCGCGCGTTCGTCCCCTCCACCGCCCGCCAGCGCGCCGGCCAGCCCTTCCAGCGCGGCGATGTTGTGCCCGGCGCGGAACATGTCGACATGGGGCATCAGCGCCGCCACGCCCCCGGCGCGCGGCGCGAAGCCGTCGAAGCGCAGCAGCGGGTTCAGCCAGATCACCTGCCGCGCCATCAGGTGCAGCCGCTCCGCCTCGCGGGCCAGGAGCGCCGGATCGCCGCGTTCCAGCCCGTCTGTCACCAGCAGCACCACCGCGCCCTGCCCCAGCACCCGGCGCGCCCAGTCGCGGTTGAAGGCATGCAGGCTCTCGCCGATCCGCGTGCCGCCCTCCCAGTCGGGCGCCTCCTGCCCGATCGCGGCGAGGGCGGCATCCACGTCGCTGCCGCGCAGGTGGCGCGAAATGTTGGTGAGCCGCGTGCCGAAGGTGAAGGCCTCGACCCGCGCCCAGCCCTGGCCGGGGCGGCGGGCGAGCGCGTGGGCGAAGTGCAGCAGCGCGCGGGAATAGGCGGCCATGGAGCCCGAGATGTCGCACAGCACCACCAGGACCGGCCAGCGCGGGCGCGGCGCGGCGCGCGGGATCGTGCCGAGATCGCCGCCCCTCCGCAAAGCGGCGCGCAGGGCGGCGCGGCGGTCGGGGCGGCCGCGCGGCGCGGGGGCGGCGCGGCGGGCGGGCACCGGCGGCACCGGCAGGCGCAGCTGCGCGATCAGGCGGCGGGCGCGGGCCATCTCGGCGGCGCTCATCTGCTCGAAATCCAGCGCGCGCAGCACCTCGTTGGCGCTGGCGCTCTCGGCCGCGTCGATCTCGATCTGCTCGGCCTCGGCCTCGTCGGGCTCGGGCGGGGGCCGGGAGGTGCCGTCGACCAGCGCCTCGGCGGCGCGGCGTTCGGCGGGTTTGGCGGGGCGATCCTCCTGTGTGCCGCGGATCGAGGGCAGGAGCATGGCCATCATGTGCTCCACGAAGCGCGGGTCGCGCCAGAAGAGGCGGAAGACCTGGTCGAAGATCACCCGCTCCTCCGGCCGGCTGACGAGGCAGGCGGCGAGCGCGGCGCGGAAATCGGCGCGCTCGGTGAAGCCCGCCGCCTGGACCGCGCGCACCGCCTCGACCACGCGGCCCGGCCCGATGGGCAGGCCGGCGGCGCGCAGGGCGCGGGCGAAATGGGCGACGTTCTCGGCCAGTTTCGGGGCGGCGGGCAGGTCTGGCAGGGCGGTGCGCGTCATGGCCGGGATCGCCTCACGCGGCGCGGATCTCGCTGAGGATCCGCTGCGCCTCGCCGTTCTGCAGCCGGGCGATATCGTCCTGGTATTTCAGCACCGCGCCAATCGTGTCGGCGATCACTTCGGGGGTCAGCGCGATCACGTCGAGCGCCAGCAGGCACTTGGCCCAGTCGATCGTCTCGGCCACGCCGGGGCGCTTGAAGAGGTCTTCCTCGCGCAGGCGCTGGACGAAGGCCACCACCTCGCGCGAGAGCGCCTCGGCGGCGCCGGGGGCGCGGGCGCGCAGGATCTCCAGCTCGCGGGCGGCATCGGGATATTCGACCCAGTGGTAGAGGCAGCGGCGTTTCAGCGCGTCGTGCACCTCGCGGGTGCGGTTGGAGGTGAGGATCACGATCGGCGGCTCGGGCGCCCTGACGGTGCCGGTCTCGGGGATGGTGACCTGGAAGTCCGAGAGCGCCTCGAGCAGGAAGGCCTCGAAGGGCGCGTCGGCGCGGTCGATCTCGTCGATGAGCAGGACGGGCGGGCCGCCGGGCTGGGGGCGCATGGCGGTCAGAAGCGGGCGCTCGATGAGGAACTGCTCGCCGAAGAGGTCGGCCTCTAGCGCGGCGCGATCCCGGGGGCCGGCGGCCTCGGCGGCGCGGATGGCGACCATCTGGCGCGCGAAGTTCCATTCGTAGACGGCCGAGGCGGCATCGAGGCCTTCGTAGCATTGCAGGCGGATGAGCCGGCGGTTCAGCCCGGCGGCGAGGGCCTTGGCGATCTCGGTCTTGCCGGTGCCGGCCTCGCCTTCGAGGAACAGCGGCCGGGAGAGGCGCAGGGCGAGGAAGGCCACGGTGCCCAGCTCGCGCCCGCAGACGTAATCCTGCCCGGCGAGCAGGGATTGCATGTCGTCGATCGTGGCGGGTGGCTGCATGTCTCCTCCGTCCGGGTGAAGCTGCGCCGGGGGCGGGGGCAGGTCAAGCCCCGGCGGGGCGCGGGAGGGCTTGGCGGCGCAGCCGCCCGCGCGGAATCAAGCGCGTAGCGGGCCGCGCGAGCGCGCAGGAAGTGCGCCGAGAAGGGGCGGTAGCGCTCTGCCCTGCAGGGACTCAGGGAGGCGCAGCCTCCCCGCGCGGAACAAGGGCGAAGCCCGCCGCGCGAGCGCCGCCCCGTCGGGGCGGGGTGGCGCTCTTGCCATCGTTCCGCGATGCCGAAAGTGCGGATGTACTTGGCTGCCATAAAGTGCTCAACACCCTCGTTGGAGGCGCCACCCCACGGGGCGGCGCTCTCGCTATGTTGCGCGAAGGGGCGGCACCGGACCAAGCCATTGATATCCCTGCGTTCCCCCTCCCTTCACCACGATCCACCACGCGGACACGCCGCCACCCCGCGCTTGCCCCCTGCCCCGTCACCGGCTACAGACGAGGCCGATCCGCAAAGCGGAACGCCATTTCACGGGGAGGATACCGATGAACGCCCAGCCGAAACTCAGCCCGCAATCGAAGCCCGACCTCTCCAGCTTCACATGGGACGATCCCTTTCTGCTGGACGACCAGCTCACCGAAGACGAACGCCTCTACGCGAAATCCGCCCGCGACTACGCGCAGTCCAAGCTCCAGCCCCGCGTTATCGAGGCCTTCGCCGAAGAGCGCGTCGAGCCCGAGATCTTCCGCGAGATGGGCGAGGCCGGGCTGCTCGGCGTCACCCTGCCCGAGGAATATGGCGGGCTCGGCGCCAATTACGTGACCTACGGCCTCGTCGCGCGCGAGGTGGAGCGGGTGGATAGCGGCTATCGCTCGATGATGTCGGTGCAATCCTCGCTCGTCATGTACCCGATCTATGCCTACGGCTCGGAGGAGCAGCGGCGCAAATACTTGCCCGGCCTCGCCTCGGGCGAGAAGATCGGCTGTTTCGGGCTGACCGAGCCGGATGCCGGCTCCGACCCCGGCGGGATGAAGACCCGCGCGACGAAGACCGATGGCGGCTACGTGCTGAACGGCACCAAGATGTGGATCTCCAACGCGCCGATCGCGGATGTCTTCGTCGTCTGGGCGAAGTCGGACGCCCATGACGGCAAGATCCGCGGCTTCGTGCTGGAGAAGGACACGCCCGGCCTCTCGGCGCCCAAGATCGGCGGCAAGATGTCGCTGCGGGCCTCGGTGACGGGCGAGATCGTGCTGAAGGACGTCGAAGTCGGCGAAGACGCGCTGCTGCCCCATGTCGAGGGGTTGAAAGGGCCGTTCGGCTGCCTCAACCGGGCGCGTTACGGCATTTCCTGGGGCGCGATGGGCGCGGCCGAGTTCTGCTGGCACGCGGCGCGGCAATACGGGCTGGACCGCAAGCAGTTCGGCCGCCCGCTGGCCCAGACGCAGCTGTTCCAGAAGAAGCTCGCCGACATGCAGACCGAGATCGCGCTGGGGCTGCAGGCCAGCCTGCGCGTCGGCCGGCTGTTCGACGAGGCGCGCGCGGCGCCCGAGATGGTGAGCCTGGTCAAGCGCAACAATTGCGGCAAGGCGCTGGATATCGCGCGGATGGCGCGCGACATGCATGGGGGCAACGGGATTTCCGAGGAATTCCAGGTGATCCGCCACATGATGAACCTCGAGACGGTGAACACCTATGAGGGCACGCATGACGTGCATGCGCTGATCCTGGGGCGCGCGCAGACGGGGCTGCAGGCGTTCGTCTGAGGGGGTCTTCTCCTCTACCGTGAGGCTCTGTCCGCGCGGAACAAGGGCGTAGCCCGCCGCGCGAGCGCCGCCCCGTCCGGGCGGAGTGGCGCTCTGGCTGACCGCTCGCGTAGCGGCAAGGGCGGAGGGGCTTGGCCACCATAAAGTGCCCAACACCAGCGTCGCGGGCGCCACCCCACGGGGCGACCCTCGCGCTCCCGTCGCGCTACTTATTGCTGGAAATACTCCGGGGGTCCGGGGGCGGAGCCCCCGGCCGGGCCCAACGCTTCGAGCGCGCGCGCAGCGCGCCGAGAAGGGGCGGGAGCGCTGTGCCGCGCAGGGCCTCAGGCGGCGAAGCCGCCCGCGCGGAACAAGGGGCGCAGCCCCGCCGCGCGAGCGCCGCCCCGTCGGGGCGGGGTGGCGCTCTTGCCAACGAGCCGCGCCTCGGTGAGCGCAGATGTACTTGGCCACCATAAAGCGGCCAACTCCAGCGTCGCAGGCGCCACCCCACGGGGCGACCCTCACGCTACCCTTGCGCCTGACCGCAGCCGTCTTTGCGTCTCAAATATCCCGGGGGCCCGGGGGCGGAGCCCCCGGCCTGGTCCAACGCTTCGATGCGCGCGTCAGCGCGCCGAGAAGGGGCGGGAGCCCCCCGCCCGCCGCAGGTGTCGCGCGGGACAAGGGCGCAGCCCGCCGCGCGAGCGCCGCCTCTCGGCGACTGCTTCGCAGTCGCCTGCCGGCAGAACATTGCGAAGCAATGTTCGAGAGGCCCGTCCCGGCGGGGTGGCGCTATGGCTATCGGCCCGCGCTACGGCGAGGTCGGATGTACCTGGCCACCATAAAGCGCCCAACTCCAGCGTCGCACGCGCCACCCCACGGGGCGGCCCTCGCGCTCCCCTCCCGCCCTATTTCCCCGTCGCACGCATTGACCGCCCCGCCCTGCCCCGCCAGACTGCTCCCCGGAGAAGCGGCGCCATGCCGCCCGAGGAGACGCAAGGCAGACGATGACACGGTTCCTGGCCATCGCCACCCTGCGCAACGAGGGCAGCTTCCTCCTGGAATGGCTGGCCCATCACCGCGCCGCGGGCTTTACAGATTTCCTGATCTTCTCCAACGATTGCGACGACGGCACCGACGCCATGCTCGACCGCCTGCACGCGATGGGCGAAATCGCGCATGTGCCCAATCCCGGCCCGCACCAGCGCGGCCCGCAATGGGAGGCGCTCGCCCGCGTGCCCGATCACCCGCTCTGGCAGGAATGCGACTGGGCGATGGTGCTCGACATCGACGAATTCGTGAACGTGCATGTGGGCGACCATACCCTGCAGGCGCTGATCTCCGCCCTGCCCGAGGCCGACGCGATCACGCTCACCTGGCGGCTGTTCGGCAATGCCGGCATCGTCGATTACCGCGACCTGCCGGTGACCGGGCAGTTCACCCGCTGCGCGCCGAAGGTGATCGGCTATCCCTGGCGGGCGGTCATGTTCAAGACGCTGTTCCGCCTCGGCCCGGCCTGGGAACGCCCCGGCGTGCACCGTCCGCGCGCCGCCGATCCCGGCACCGCCCACTCGCCGCGCTGGTTCGGCGGCGACGGGGGCGAGCTGGAGGGCGCCTTCCTCGACCGGCGGCTCTTCTCGCGGCCCGACCGCGACAATTACGCGCTCGTCCAGCTCAACCACTACCCGCTGGGCGCGATGCAATCCTACCTGGTGAAGATGGATCGCGGCCGCGCCAACCGCAATGACGGCCCGCTGGGGATGGATTACTGGGTAGAGCGAAACTGGTGCAGCCACCACGACGACAGCATCTCGGCGCTCGACGGCGCGCGCGATCCGATCCGCGCTCGGCTCGCCGCCGATCCCGCGCTCGACGCGCTGCATGCCGGCGCGGTGGAGTGGCGGCGCAACCGGATCGCCGAGCTGATGCTGGAAGACACGTATCGCGCCCTGTTCGGCCGCCTGCTGATGACACCGCCGGCGCGCCAGATCCCGCCACATTTGGCGGCGCATATTTTCGCCTATGCGGGCAAAGCGCGCGAGAGGCGCGCTTAGTCCACGCAGAAGCGACAATCGGCCAAGATTCCCTGCCACAATCGCCCCGATCCTGTTGGAGCGCCGGGGGCACGGGGCTACATTGTCACATCACAAGGGCCCCGCCCGGCTCAGGCGGGGGATGATGGAGTGGATGCATGGCCGAGGCACCGGGGGGCGCACCGGGGGGGCGCGCGCACGGAAACGCGCACGGAAACGCGCACGGAGAGGATGTCGACGACGTCGTCGAGCTGTCGCGCGAGGAATGGCTCGAGGCGCTCGAGGATATCGGCGAGGCGCGCGGCTATTTCGAGCCGCTCGGCCCGGATCACTCGGTGATCTTCACCGATCGCGGCACGACGCTGCTGGTCACCTTCGAGACGATCGACGAGATCATGGAGGCCGGCGAAGACGGCCTGCCCTTCGGCTTCCGCCTCTCCGACGAATACGGCTGGTCGCAGCTCTGCCTGCTGGGGCACGAGGATGGCTGGTTCCGGGGCCGCCCGCTCTGGATGTATTTCGACCGGCTGGTGGATGACGGCTTCTTCGACGAATTCGACCGCGTGGTCTTCTACGGCGCGGGCCCCTGCGGCTACGCGGCCTGCGCCTATTCGGTGGCCGCGCCGGGAGCCACCGTTCTGGCGATCCAGCCGCGCGCCACGCTCGACGGCGATATCGTGACGTGGGACATGCGGCACGTGGATGCCCGCCGCGCCTTCACCTCGTCGCGCTATTCCTTCGCGCCCGACATGCTGGACGCGGCCGAGCGCGCCTTCGTGCTCTACGATCCGGCGCAGGCCTATGACGCGATGCATGCCTCGATGTTCGCCAAGCCGCATGTGGAGCGGATCAAGATGCGCCATCTCGGCGGCAAGATCGAGCTGCAGCTGCACCGGATGGGCATCCTCGTGCCGCTGATCCGCGACGCGATGGAAGGCCGGCTCGACAGGCGGGCACTGCTGGCGCGCTGGCGCGAGGGGCGGCGGGGGCACCTGGCGCTGTTGCGCGCCTATCTGGGCGAGCTGACCGCGGGCAAGCGCCACCGGCTGACGGTGCTGCTGGCGCGCCATGTCCTGCGGCTCTACGAGGCGCCGCGCTTCCGCCGGGCGGGCGATCATGCCAGCGCCGCGCTGAAGGAACAGGGGGTGGAGATGCCGCTGGCGCGCGCGGGCGCGGCGGCCGACGGCGCCACCGCCTGAGCGGCGCGCCCTCCTGTGCGCGCCCTCCTGTGCGCGTCAGCCCAGCCCGCCGGCCTCGGCCACGAAATCCGCGATCTCGGCCACGCCCTCGCCACGCTTGAGCGCCGCCATCACGTAGGGCTTGCCCGCCCGCGCCGCCTGGGTATCGGCCTCGAGCAGCGCGCGATCCACGCCGACATGCGGGGCGAGATCCACCTTGTTGACCACCAGCATGTCGCTCTTCGTCAGCCCCGGCCCCTTCTTGCGCGGAATGTCCTGCCCGGCGGCGGTGTCGATCACGTAGAGCGTGATATCGGCCAGTTCGGGGCTGAACGTCGCGGCGAGGTTGTCGCCGCCGCTTTCGATCAGGATGACGTCGAGATCGGGGAAGGCCGCGTTCAGCTCGGCCACGGCGGCGAGGTTGATCGAGGCATCCTCGCGGATCGCGGTATGCGGGCAGCCGCCCGTTTCGACCCCGCGGATACGCTCCATCGGCAGGGCCTGGGCGCGCATCAGGTATTCGGCATCCTCGCGGGTGTAGATGTCATTGGTGATGACGGCGACCGAGTAGTCGCGCGACAGCGCGCGGCAGAGCGCCTCGGTCAGCGTCGTCTTGCCGGCGCCGACGGGGCCGCCGATGCCCACGCGCAAGGGGCCGTTGGGCGAGGTCATGGGGCACCTCCGGCGAGTGTGAGTGCCGAGAGCGCGGCGAGGGCCAGGCAGAGCGGGCCGAAGGCGCGCCGGTCGATCGTGGCGAAGGGCTGTTCAGGCGTGAGGCGGCGCCAGGCGGGCAGGTAGGGCGCGATGCCGCGCGCGGCGAAGACCAGCACCATCGCGGCCATGCCGGCGCGCCACAGGCCCGGCCCGGCGAAATCGCCGAACCAGGGCCACCAGGCGCCGGTGAGCAGCGCGACGATCACCACAGAGGTGGGCAGCGCGCCGGGCATGGCGGTGATGCCGGGGCTGCCGACGACGGCACGGGCCAGCGCCGTCTCGTCGCGGATCGGCCACCAGTAGCCGATGGCCCAGAGCAGGTGCACCAGGGCGGCGGCGAGAAGCAGGGCGGTCAGCAGGATCGGGGCGAGGCTCATGTGCGGAATATCCTCACCTCCATCTCCTCGTGCAAGGCCGCACCGATATCGGCGCGGAAGGCCGACGTTGCGAGATCCTCCTCGCCCGCATTGGCCGCACGCTCGGCCAGCGCGGCGATGCGGCCGTGCAGCGCGGCGAGCACCTTCTGGCCGTCGCTTTGCCCCAGCGGGATGAACCGCACCCCGGCGCTGACGAGGTTCGAGGCGAAGCCATGCAGGTAGAGCGCGATCACCTGCGCGTCGTCCAACGCCAGGCCCCGCGCCGCCTGCCCCACCGCGACCGGCAGCGCTGCGGGCGCGCAGGTGACGCCCAGCGCCTGCACGGTGGCGGCAAAGGCGCGGCCCTGGGCCTCGGTCTCTTGCCAGCGCTCGCGGGTCGGGGCCAGCGCGCGGGCAAGTGCGGCCATGCGCGCCGCATCCTCGCCCCGGCGCGTGAGCGACAGCAGCACCGCATCGTTCCAGCCGGCGCCGTAATCGAGGATGTCGGCGAGCCAGGCCTCGAGCATCTGCGGGTCGGTCACCTCGCCCGCGGCGACGGCCTGTTCCAGCCCGTGGGAATAGGCGAACGCGCCCAGCGGGAAGGCGGGCGAGAGCCATTGGGTGAGGCGCAGCAGGTCAGACATGGCCGTGGTCGTGGCCGTGCTCATGGCCGTCGTCGTGCCCGTGGGAATGCCCGTGATCATGCCCATGCCCCGGCCCGTGATCGTGCCCCATCGTGCGGCCATGCCCGTAGGCGCCGCCCTCGGGCCGGAACGGCGCCATGACGGGGGTGAGCGTGGCGCCCAGCCGCGTCAGCATCGCCTCGAGCACGTGATCGCGGCGGATCACCAGCGCCTCGGCGCCGATCTCGCACGGCGTGTGGCGGTTGCCGATATGCCAGGCGAGGCGCGGCAGGTCGCCCGTCACGCGGACCACCGGCTCGTCGGCGGCGCGCACGGCGACGGGCCCGGCCTCGAGCATGAACGCATCGCCCTCGCTCAGCGATTCCGTATGCGGCAGGTCCACCACGAAGGCGGTGCCGTCATCGGCGACCAGCTTCTTGCGGCGGATGAGCCGCGCGTCGTAATCCATGGTGATCGTGGCAAACTCGCCCTGCCACGCGCCCGCGCGCGCGATCGCCCCGCATCGTGGTGTGCTCGCCATCCCCGCGCCCCGCTCAGTAGAGGAAGTAGCGCTGCGCCATCGGCAGTTCGCGCGCGGGTTCGCAGGTGAGCAATTCGCCGTCGGCGCGCACCTCGTAGGTCTCGGGGTTCACCTCGATCGCGGGCAGCGCATCGTTGAGCACCATCTCGGCCTTGCCGATGCCGCGGGTGCCCTTCACGCCGACCACCTCTTTCGCCAGCCCCAGCGCGCCGCCGATCCCCGCCGCCTCGGCCGCCTGGCTCACGAAGAGCACGGCGGAGCGTTCGACCGAACGGCCGAAGGCGCCGAACATGGGCCGGGAATAGACGGGCTGCGGCGTGGGGATCGAGGCGTTGGGATCGCCCATCTGCGCCACCGCGATCGTGCCGCCGACCAGCACCATTTCGGGCTTCACGCCGAAGAAGGCGGGGTTCCACAGCACCAGGTCGGCGCGCTTGCCCACCTCGATGGAGCCGATCTGCCCGGCCATGCCATGCGCGATGGCCGGGTTGATCGTGTATTTCGCGATGTAGCGGCGGACGCGCAGATTGTCGTTCTGGCCGGTCTCTTCCGCCAGCCTCCCGCGCTGCTTCTTCATCTTGTCGGCGGTCTGCCAGGTGCGGATCAGCACCTCGCCCACCCGGCCCATCGCCTGGCTGTCGGACGCGATGATCGAAAAGGCGCCCATGTCGTGCAGGATATCCTCGGCCGCGATCGTCTCGCGCCTTATGCGGCTTTCGGCGAAGGCCACGTCTTCGGGGATCGACTTGTCGAGATGGTGGCAGACCATCAGCATGTCGAGATGTTCTTCCAGCGTGTTCACGGTGAAGGGCCGCGTGGGGTTGGTCGACGACGGGATGACGTGCCCCTCGCCCACCACGCGGATGATGTCGGGCGCGTGGCCGCCGCCCGCGCCCTCGGTATGGAAGGCGTGGATGGTGCGGCCCTTCATCGCGGCCACCGTGTTCTCGACGAAACCGCTCTCGTTGAGCGTGTCGGTGTGGATCATCACCTGCACGTCCATGTCGTCGGCCACCGAGAGGCAGCAATCGATGGCGCCCGGCGTGGTGCCCCAATCCTCGTGCAGTTTCAGCGCGCAGGCGCCGGCCTCGACCATCTCGACCAGCGCGCCGGGGCGGCTGGCATTGCCCTTGCCGGAGAGGCCGAAATTCATCGGGAAGGCATCGAGCGCCTGGAGCATGCGCCCGATATGCCACGCGCCGGGCGTGCAGGTGGTGGCGAGCGTGCCATGCGCCGGGCCTGTGCCGCCGCCGAGCATGGTGGTGATGCCGGAATGCAGCGCATCCTCGATCTGCTGGGGGGCGATGAAGTGGATGTGGCTGTCGAACCCGCCGGCGGTGAGGATGCGGCCCTCGGCGGCGATCGCCTCGGTGCCCGGCCCGATGACGATGTCGACGCCCGATTGCGTATCGGGATTGCCCGCCTTGCCGATCGCCGCGATGCGCCCGTCGCGCAGGCCCACATCGGCCTTGTAGATGCCGGTGTGATCGACGATCAGCGCGTTGGTGATGACGGTATCCATCGCGCCGTCGGCCCGTGTCGCCTGGCTTTGCCCCATCCCGTCGCGGATCACCTTGCCGCCGCCGAACTTCACCTCTTCGCCATAGGTGGTCAGGTCACGCTCCACCTCGATGATCAGGTCGGTATCGGCGAGGCGGACACGGTCGCCCGTGGTGGGGCCGTACATGTCGGCATAGGTGGCGCGGGAGATGGTGGCGGGCATCTAGGTCTCCGTGTTCCGTATGTGCGGCATCGGTGGCATCGTGGGGGCCCGCCTCACCGGCGCGGCCCCTTCACGGCGCGGCGGGCCAGGCGGCGGGCATTGGCGCGGGTGCGCCGGCGGTAGGGTTTCAGCCCCGCCGTGGCGATGGCCAGCGGCGTGGCGCCGATCATCATCGCGGCGGCCTGGGCGGCGAGCGCCTCGCGCAGCGCGTCGTTCTTTTCGGAGAACATGCGGTTGTTCTCGGCCTTGGTGACGGGCCACATGCCGGCCATGCCGAGCATCCGCATGCCGATCACCATCTGCGCCTCGGCGGTCAGATGCGCCATCTGGAACCACAGTGACAGGGTGGGGGCAAACGGGTTCATAGCGCCCCCATGATCTGCTGGTTGAAGCCCCAGACCGCGCGCGCGCCGCCATAGGGCACGAGGCGCACGGTGCGCCTCTGGCCCGGCTCGAACCGCACGGCGGTGCCGGCGGCGATATCGAGCCGCATGCCGCGCGCGGCGTCGCGGTCGAAATCGAGCGCGGAATTGGTCTCGGCGAAGTGGTAATGCGATCCCACCTGCACCGGGCGGTCGCCGGTATTGGCGACCTCGATCTCCAGCGCCTCTGCGCCCTCGTTGAGCGTGATCTCGCCCTCGCCCACCATGATCTCACCGGGTATCATCGTCTGAACTCCATGTTCCAAATGACTGGCTTCGCGGCAAAATTCACCTGATCGGGTGGTGCACGGTCACCAGCTTGGTGCCGTCGGGAAAGGTCGCCTCCACCTGCACGTCATGGATCATCTCGGCGATACCCTCCATGCATTGCGCGCGTGTGACGACATGCGCCCCCGCCTCCATCAGTTCGGCGACGGACCGCCCGTCGCGCGCGCCTTCCACCACGAAGTCGGTGATCAACGCGATCGCCTCGGGATGGTTCAGTTTCACGCCGCGCTCGAGCCGCCCGCGCGCCACCATCGCGGCGAGCGAGACGAGCAGCTTGTCCTTTTCGCGTGGGGTCAGGTTCATCTGTCTTCCTTCACATCTGCCAGACGCGCGGCCGGGGGCCGCCCCTGAGCCGCGCGATGAGGTCTGCCATGGCGCGGCGCAGCGGCCACAGATCGCCGGCCAGCGCGCGGACGACCAGACGGCCGTCCCAGCCGCTCGCCGCCGCCTCGATGCCGGGATGGCGGGCCAGCACCTCGCGCGCGGGGGCAAGCGCGTCGGCCGCGCCCGGTGCCACCAGTGCCAGCGTCGCCGCCGCGCGGGCGCCGCCCAGCACCGCCGCGCCGCCGGCCCGCGCCAGCACCGCGCCGGTCAGCCGCAGCGGATCGACCAGCACCGGCACGCCGTCGCGCGTGATCTCGCGGCGATCGTCGAGCGCGACCTGGCGCAGCACCTCGCCATGCGCGGCGCGGCCCAGCACCAGCGTCTCGATGCCGAGAAACGCGGCATCGCCGGTGAGTTCTGCCCGCGTGCGGCGCCTGAGCGCGGAGCGGTCGAAGAGGATCGTCTCCTGCGGGAGCCAGTCGAGACGCGCGCCCACGCCCACCGACAGCGCCACCTCGACCTGCGCGGTGCCGCCGGCGCTGGCATAGGCGCGCTCGGCCGTCTGGGTGGTGCCGACGGCGCGGGCGCCGGCGCCGACATGCAGCGCGAAATCCAGCACGTCTCCGCCCGTCAAACCCCCGGCCGTGTTGAGAAAAACCACTTCGGGCGCGGCGCCGTGCATGCGCGGCAGCATCGCCTTGGCCGAGCCAGACTGGTGCAGCCGTTCCAGCCCGCCCGCGCCCAGCGAAACGCGCGCCGCGCCGCGCACGCGCTGGAGCGTGGGAGCATCGGCCGGGCTGATCTGGCTGGCATCGAACATGGGCGCCTCATCCTTCCCGGCCACCCTAGGCGCAGGCCCGGCCGGGGGGCAACGGCGGGGCAGGCGCGCGCGGGCCGAAACCGCGCGGCTTCGTGGCAGGGCGCCCAAAAATTGTGCAACCGGCCCGGCGTGGCGCGGTGGCGGTTGTGCGCTGGGTGGCCGCTCCGCCGCTACTGGCGCGCCGCCCGCAACCCTGTTATTCGCATGTGCAGCATGACCGACAGCCTCACCATCCGCCGCCCCGACGACTGGCACCTGCATCTGCGCGACGGCGCCATGCTGCGCGCCGTCCTGCCCGAGACGGCGCGCCATTTCAGCCGCGCCATCATCATGCCCAACCTGGTGCCCCCGGTCGTCACCGGCGCGCAGGCCGCCGCCTATCGCGAGCGTATCCTGGCCGCCGCGCCCGGTGTCGGGCTGTTCGAGCCGCTGATGACGCTCTACCTGACCGAGACCACCGATCCCGACGATCTGGAGGCCGCCCATGCCTCGGGCCTGGTCAAGGCGGTGAAGCTCTACCCGGCGGGCGCGACCACCAATTCCGACAGCGGCGTGCGCGATTTCGACCGCGTCGCGCCGGTGCTGGAGCGGATGGCGGCGATCGGCCTGCCGCTCTGCGTGCATGGCGAGGTGACCGATCCGGAGGTCGACATCTTCGACCGCGAGGCGGTGTTCATCGAGCGTGTGCTCGATCCGATCCGCACCCGGCATCCCGCGCTGCGCGTGGTGATGGAGCATATCACCACGCGCGACGGCGTGGCCTATGTGCGCGAGGGCGGCGAGCGGATCGGCGCGACGATCACCGCGCATCACCTCGTCATCAACCGCAACGCGCTGTTCCGTGGCGGCATCCGGCCACATTACTTCTGCCTGCCGGTGGCCAAGCGCGAAGAGCACCGCGAAGCGCTGGTCGAGGCGGCGACGGCCGGGCCGGGGCGCTTCTTCCTCGGCACCGACAGCGCGCCGCATGTCGATGCCGCCAAGGAAAGCGCCTGCGGCTGCGCCGGCTGCTTCACCGCGCCGGTGGCGCTGAGCCTGGTGGCCGAGGTGTTCGACCGCGCCGGGCGGCTGGACGCGCTGGAGGCCTTCACGTCGCTCAACGGCCCGGCCTTCTACGGCATGGCGCCCAACGACGCGTCGCTGACGCTGACCAAGGGCGCCCCCCTGCCCCGGCCCGCCCCGCTCGAGACGGAGGACGGGCCGGTGACGGTGTTCGATGCCGAGATGGACCTGCACTGGCGGGTGGAGGATTAGGGCGGAGAAGGCGGCGGCGGCGTAGCGTCTGCCGCCTGGCGCAACGGGAGCGCGAGCGCCGCCCCGTGGGGTGGCGCTTCCGACGCCGGTGTTGAGCGCTTTATGTTAGCCAAGTACATCTTTCCTGACCGTAGCGCGGGACGCCAACCATAGCGCCACCCCGCCCGGACGGGGCGGCGCTCGCGCGGCGCGCTACGCGCTTGTCCCGCGCGGGAAGGCTTCGGCCGGGGCTGATTGTCCTGCGGACCGCCTGCGGCGGGCGGGCCGGGGGCTCCGCCCCCGGACCCCCGAGGTATTTCCGGCACATTGAAGAAGAAGCGCAACAGAGCGCGAGGGCCGCCCCGTGGGGTGGCGCCTCCAACGTGGGTGTTGGGCGCTTTATGGTGGCCAAGTACATCCGACCCCACCGCATCGCGGGTGGTCAGAAAGAGCGCCACCCCGCCCCGACGGGGCGGCGCTCGCGCGGCGGGGCTGCGCCCCTTGTCCCGCGCGGGCGGCTTCGCCGCCTGCGGGGCGACGGGCCTGCCCGCCATTGCCTGCCCGCCGCGTGCCGCTTATGAACCTCCCGACGCCAAGCAGGAGCCGCCGATGATCCCCACCGCCTACCCGCCCCGCGAGGAAATGGCCCGCCTGACCGCGCGGATGCTGCTGGAGACCGGCGCAGTGCATTTCAACGCGGCCGAGCCCTTCACGCTCGCCTCGGGCCTGCCCAGCCCCACCTATATCGATTGCCGGCGGCTGATCTCCTTCCCGCGGATCCGCGCCACGCTGATGGATTTCCTCACCGTCACGGTCATGCGCGATGCCGGGTTCGAGGCCTTCGACAACATCGCCGGCGGCGAGACGGCGGGCATTCCCTTCGCGGCCCTGGTCGCCGAGCGGATGGCGCTGCCGATGAGCTATGTGCGCAAGAAGCCCAAGGGCTACGGCCGCAACGCAAGGATCGAGGGCGCGATGGGCGAGGGCGACCGGGTGCTGCTGGTGGAGGATCTCACCACCGATGGCGGCTCCAAGCTCTCTTTCGTGGATGCGATCCGCGAGACGGGGGCGCACTGTGCCCACACCGCGGTGATCTTCTATTACGGCATCTTCCCCGAGACCGAGCGCACTTTGGGCGATCACGGCGTCACGCTGCATCACCTCGCCACCTGGTGGGACGTGCTGGAAGAGGCGCGCGCCCAGGGCGCCTTCGACGCCGAGACGCTTTCCGAGGTGGAGGCCTTCCTCAAGGCGCCGCGCGCCTGGCAGGAGGCGCGCAAGGGTTGAACGGCACGGCGCCGGCGCCCCGACAGGCGCCGCGACAGGCGGATTTCCGCCACCCCGGCAGGGCGGCCGGCGCGGCCCCCCGGCGCGCCGACGGCCAGCCTTTCCGGCCACTTGCGGGCCGCTTCGCACCCATTCACGGGTTTTCCACAGACATATACATTTTGAAACCCGCGCCGCCGCCGCGTATGAACCCGGACCAAAAGGGACAGTGGGGCAAAACGATGGGCATGGGACAGGCATGAACCAGATCGGCAGGGTGGAACCGAATACAGGCAGGCCGGAAACCGGCGAGCCGGGCGCCGGCGAGGAAGACCTTTCGCTGGCGCCCCATTCGATCGAGGCCGAGCAGCAGGTGCTCGGCGCGATCCTCAATAACAACGACGTGTTCGACCGGGTGGCCGAGATCATCCAGCCCGATCACTTCTACGACCCGGTCCACCGGCGCATCTACACGATCGCGCGCGACCGGATCGCGAAGAACCTGCTGGCCTCGCCGGTCACGCTGAAGCCGTTCCTGGAGGACGATCCCGGCCTGAAGGAGCTGGGCGGGCCGGCCTACCTGGTACGGCTGTCGGGGGCGGCGATCTCGTCCTTCGCGGTGCGCGATTACGCGCAGCTGATCCACGACATGGCGATGCGCCGCTCGCTGATCGAGCTGGGCCAGCATGTCGCCGGCACGGCGGGCCAGCTCAACGACACGCCCGATCCGAAGGACCAGATCGTCGATGCCGAGGCGAAGCTGTTCAGCCTGGCCGAATCGGGGCGGATGGACAGCGGCTTCCAGTCGTTCCTCTCGGCCGTGCATGCGGCGATCGACGTGGCCAATGCCGCCTTCCAGCGCGAGGGCGGCATGTCGGGTGTCTCGACGGGGCTGCGCGATCTCGACAAGAAGCTGGGCGGGCTGCACAAGTCCGACCTGCTGATCCTGGCCGGGCGGCCCTCGATGGGCAAGACGTCGCTGGCCACCAACATCGCGTTCAACATCGCCCGCCGCTACAAGCGCGGGCGGCGGCCGGATGGCAGCGAAGGCGTGATCGACGGCGGCGTGGTGGGCTTCTTCTCGCTCGAGATGAGCGCCGAGCAGCTGGCCACGCGGATCCTGTCGGAGGCGGCGCGGATCCCGTCGGAGAAGATCCGCCGGGGTGACATGACCGAGGCCGAGTTCCGCACCTTCATGGATGCCGCGGCCGAGCTGGAATCCTGCCCGCTCTATATCGACGACACGCCGGCCCTGCCGATCTCGCAGCTGGCGGCGCGGGCGCGGCGGCTGAAGCGCAAGCACGGGCTGGACGCGCTGTTCATCGACTACCTGCAGCTGGTGCGCCCGGCCACGGCGAAGGACAGCCGGGTGAACGAGGTCTCGGAGATCACCCAAGGGCTGAAGGCGATCGCGAAGGAGCTGGATATTCCCGTCGTCGCCCTGTCGCAGCTGTCGCGCCAGGTGGAGAGCCGCGAGGACAAGCGCCCGCAGCTGTCGGACCTGCGGGAATCGGGCTCGATCGAGCAGGATGCTGACGTGGTGATGTTCGTGTTCCGCGAGGAATATTATGCCGAGCGCGAGCAGCCCTCGGATGACAGCCCGGATTTCGGCAAGTGGCAGGAGCGGATGGCGCGGCTGCACGGGCTGGCCGAGGTGATCATCGGCAAGCAGCGTCACGGGCCGATCGGGCCGGTGAGTCTGGCCTTCGAGGGCGAGTTCACGCGGTTCGGCGATCTCGCGCCGGAATGGCGGGAGCGGCACGCGGCGGAGTTGGAGTAGGGCGACGCTAGCCGGGCCAGCGGCGCCCCGTGGGGTGGCGCCTCCGACGCTAGTGTTACGCGCTTTATGACAGCCAAGCCCCTCCGCACTCACGGCAGCGCGCGACGATAGCAAAAGCGCCACCCCGCCCCGACGGGGCGGCGCTGGCCCGGCGGGCTACGCCCTTGTTCCGGGCCACCCTTCACACTTCCGTGCACCCGCCATTCCCGCTGGACAGCGCCCCACGACCGCGCTGACACTTCCGCCATGCGCCCCGCCCTCGCCCTCCTCGCCGGGCTCGCCTGGCTTGCCGCCGCGCCCGCCGCACCGGCGCAGGACGCCCCCGCGCGGCCGATAGAGGTGGATGTCGAGCTTGTCCTCATGGTCGATGTCTCGCGCTCCATGTCGCCGGCCGAGCTCGAGATCCAGCGCCGGGGCTATGCCGAGGCGCTCACCTCGCCCCATGTTCTCGCCGCGATCAACGAGGGGCTGCTGGGCCGCATCGCCGTCACCTATGTCGAATGGGCCGGATCGTGGAACCAGCGGGTGATCGTCGAGTGGCGCCTGCTCGCGGGGCGCGAGGATGCCGAGGCGATCGCCGGCATCCTGCGGCTCGGCGCGGCACCGGGCATGCGGCGGACGTCGATCTCGGGCGCGCTGATGACCGGGGCCGAGATGATCGAGGGCAACGGGTTCGAGGGCCTGCGCAAGGTGATCGACATCTCGGGCGACGGGCCGAACAACGAGGGCGGCCCGGTGGAGAGCGCCCGCGATTCCGTGCTGGCGCGCGGCATCATCGTGAACGGCCTGCCGCTGATGACCCAGGACGAGGGCTATTTCGGCGGCACCTGGTCGATCCCCGATCTGGATCGCTATTACGAGGCTTGCGTGATCGGCGGGCCGGGCGCCTTCGTGCTGCCCGTCACGTCGTGGGAACGCTTCGCCGAGGCGGTGCGCCGCAAGCTGGTGCTGGAGCTCGCGGGCCGCGTGCCCGATGGCGGACCCGAGCGGCTGTGGCAGGCCCAGGCGGAACGGCCGGAGCCCTACGATTGCCTGGTGGGCGAGAAGATGTGGCAGCAGCGCATGCGCGACGGGTGGGAGCCGTGAGGGGCGCAGAGGTTGAGGCGCGCAGCGCCCCGCGCGGAATCAAGCGCGTAGCGCGCCGCGCGAGCGCCGCCCCGTCCGGGCGGGGTGGCGCTCTTGCCATCCGCCCGCGCTGCCGTGAGTGCGGAGGGCCTTGGCTGCCATAAAGTGACCAACACCAGCGTCGGAGGCGCCACCCCACGGGGCGGCCCTCGCGCTACCGTTGCACAGGGAGTAACCGTCGGCTCTCGCCATCACCTCCCCCTTGCACGCCCCTTCCCGCGCGGGCAAAAGGCGGCATGGCCGGCCCGATCCTCACCATCTCGCTCGACGCGATCGCCGCGAACTGGCGCGCGCTGGATGCGCTCTCCGCCGCCGACGTGGAAACCGCCGCCGTGGTCAAGGCCGATGGCTACGGGCTCGGCGTCGCCCCCGTCGCCCGCGCGCTCTCCCGCGCCGGGGCCACGCGCTTCTTCGTCGCCGTCGCCGAGGAAGGCGCCCAGCTGCGCCAGGTGCTCGGCCCCGCCGCACAGATCAACGTCTTCTCCGGCCACATGCCCGGCGATACCGAGATGATCCACGATACCGGCCTCATCCCGATGCTGAACTCGGTCGAGCAACTCACCCGCCACCTCGAGGCGCTGCCCGGCCACCCATTCGGCATCCAGCTCGACAGCGGGATGAACCGGCTGGGCATGGAGCCCGCCGAATGGCAGGCCGTGCGCGAGATCGCGCTCGCCGCCCGGCCCGAACTGCTGATGTCGCACCTCGCCTGCGCCGACGAGCCCGAGCACCCGATGAATGCCCGCCAGCTCGCCACCTTCCGCGAGATGACCGACGGCACCGGCCTCCCGCGCTGCTTCGCCAATACCGGCGGCATCCTGATGGGCCCCGACTACCATTTCGAGATCACCCGCCCCGGCATCGGCCTCTATGGCGGCCTGCCCTATGAGGAGGCGCGCCCCGTCGTCACGCTCGACCTGCCGGTGATCCAGACCCGCACGCTCGCCCCGGGCGAGCCGGTGGGCTATTCCAACACCTGGGAAGCGGTGGAGGAGACCCGCATCGCCACCGTCGCCGCGGGCTATGCCGACGGCATCCACCGGATCCTGTCGAACAACGCGATCCTCTTCGCGGGCGACGTGCCCTGCCCGATCGTCGGCCGCGTCTCGATGGACCTCATCACCGTCGACGTCACCCACCTGCCCCGCGTGCCCGACGCGCTGCAATTGCTGGGCGACATGCAGAGCGTCGACGACCTCGCCACCCAGGCCGAGACGATCGGCTACGAGATCCTGACCTCGCTGCACGCGCCGCGGCACCACCGGCGCTATACCGGCTCGGGCACGGGATGAACGCGGCGCTGGCGCCGCTCGCCGCGCTGGGGCGTGGCGTGCTGGAGGCGTTGGGCGCAGTCGGCCGCGTCACGCTCTTCGCGCTCGCGGCACTCGGCCACCTTTTCCGCCCGCCGCTCTACTGGCGCGAGATCGGGCGCGCTTTGTGGCAGGTGGGCTATCTCTCGCTGCCGGTGATCGGGCTCACCGCGCTCTTCACCGGGGGCGCGCTGGCGCTGCAGATCCATACCGGCGGCACGCGGTTCTCGGCCGAACAGGTGGTGCCGCAAATCGTGGCCATCGCGATGGTGCGCGAGCTGGGCCCGGTGCTGGTGGGCCTGATGATCGCGGCGCGCGTCACCTCGTCGATCGCCGCCGAGCTCGCCACGATGAAGGTGACCGAGCAGATCGACGCGCTGGTGACGCTGTCGACCGACCCGATGAAATACCTCGTCCTGCCGCGGCTGCTGGCCGGGCTGATCGCAGTGCCGCTGCTCACCGGGATCGGAGACGTGATCGGCGTGGCGGGCGGCTGGCTTGTCGCCACGCGCGAGTTGGGCTTCGACGCGCGCGGCTACATCGTGGCGACGGCGGAGTTCCTGCAGGCCGCCGACATCCTGTCGTCGCTCGCCAAGGGCTGCGCCTTCGGCTTCATCGCCACGCTGATGGGCTGCCATTACGGGCTGGGCGCGGCGCGTGGCGCGCAGGGCGTGGGGCGGGCCACGAAGGGCTCGGTCGAGGCGGCGGCGGTGCTGATACTGGCCGCGAATTTCCTGCTCACCGCCTTGTTCTTCCCGGCATGATCCGGCTGTCGGGCCTCACTGTTTCCTTCGAGGGTCGCCAGGTGCTGCGCGGCGTCGACCTCGAGGTGCCGCGCGGCACGTCGATGGTCATCATCGGCGGATCGGGCAGCGGCAAGTCGGTGCTGCTGAAATGCATCCTCGGGCTCATCGCGCCCGATGCCGGCGTGATCGAGCTCGACGGTGCGCCGCTCACCCCCGCCCGCCGCGCGCAGATGATGGAGCGGTTCGGGATGCTCTTCCAGGGCGGCGCGCTGTTCGACAGCCTGCCGGTCTGGCAGAACGTCGCCTTCCGCCTGCTGTGCGGCCCGGCCCGGCGACCCCGCGCCGAGGCGCGCGCCCTGGCGGTGGAGAAACTGGCCCGCGTGGGCCTCGGCGCAGAGGTGGCCGACCTGCTGCCCGGCGCCCTGTCGGACGGGATGCAGAAGCGCGTGGCGCTGGCGCGCGCCATCGCCGCCGATCCGCGGATCATCTTCTTCGACGAGCCCACGACGGGGCTCGACCCGATCATGGCGGCCGTCATCAACGCCCTGATCCGCGAGATCGTGACCGAGACGGGCGCGACCGCGATCACCATCACCCATGACATGAGTTCGGTCCGCACCATCGCCGACCGGGTGGCGATGCTGCATGAGGGCGTGATCCGCTGGGAAGGCCCGGTGACGGCGCTCGACTCGGCGGATGACCCCTATCTGAGGCAGTTCGTGGCCCGCGCGGCGGAGGGGCCGATCGCAACCCTGCGTTGATCGTTTCCGCTTTTGCGATCAATCACAGGTATATGCCTGGCTTTGTTTCCGCCGCCGCTGCAATTCCCAAGAAAATTGGTGTGGCTGCCCAAATCTCGCCATAGTGGCACCGACGAAGACGCGGGAACGAGGGCCGCCGCGATGCGCGCGCGCCCCGGGGGAGCAGAATGCAAGAGATTTCGACCTGGCAGACCCTGCCGCAGCGCATTGCCGCGCTGGCGCGGCTCGTCTCGCTCTGGATCGTGGCGGGCGCCGCCTGTCTCGCCACGCTGGCCTGCCTCGCCGCCGCTGCCGGGCTCATCCCCTGGCTGGAGCTTCAGGCGCGCTGGGGCGGCACCGATCTGCAGGGCGCGGGGGCTGCCCTGCAGATCGGGCTGACCGCGCTGCTGATCGTGCTCTGCGCCTATCTGCCGGCCAATGCGCGCATCCTGCGGCTGGAGCGCAGCCACCGCGACTTCCACATCACGATGGAGGATGTCGCCCGCGCCTACCGCGCCAGCCACGAGGCCGACCGCGCCGGCGCCTTCACCCTGTCGAGCGAGTTCGACGACATGCGCGCCCGCATCCGCCACCTGCGCGAACATCCCGACCTCGCGGCGCTGGAGCCGCAGGTGCTGGAAGTCGCCGCGCAGATGAGCCGCACGTCGCGCGATCTCGCCGTCGTCTATTCCGACGAACGGGTGGGCCGCGCGCGGGGTTTCCTCGCCCAGCGCCAGGAAGAGATCGCCGCCTTCCGTGAGCAGATCGACATCGCCCAGCGCACCACCGACGAGCTGAAGCGCTGGCAGGACGACATCCTCGCCGAGGAGCGCGAGGCCGAGCGGCAGCTGGCGCGGCTGGAGAAGGATCTGCGCGAGGTGCTGCCGGGGCTGGGCTATGAGCTGGAGGATCCGCAGCCGCGCGAAGACCACAACGTGGTGAACCTGCCCAGCAAGAGCCTGCCGACGCCGGAGCGGCCGGTCTAGGGCCGCGGCCGGCGCCCCCGGACCGTTCACGTCCTGTCAATATTTACCGTGTGTTAACCCGCCCGCCGCATCCTGTGCGCGATTGGGGGGCTGTGGGCCGTGCTGGAGGCCCGGGTCGATGACATTGCTGGAATCCTTCGTGCGGCTGAGCCTGGCCGCCGCCCCCGCCGCCGTCGCGCTCGGCGCGGCGTGGCACCTGCTCCATGCCTCCGACGAATACCGCGATGGCCATCATGTCGATCCGATGGGGCCGCTTGGCCGCGCCGGGTTCGCGCTGGTCGGGCTGGCCGCGCTGGCGCTGGGGATGCTGCATGGCGGGGCCGTGCTGTTCGCGCCTTCCCTGCCGCTCGCCTCGGCGGGGCTGCTGGCGCTGCTGGTGCCGGGCTACGGGCTGGCGCGGCTGCTGGCGGCGGCCGAACTGTGGCTTTCCGCCCGCGCCGCCGCGCGCCCCCGCGCCGCGCCGCGCGGGCGCAGCCGGCGCGCCACGGGGCGGCGCGGGCCGGGCGGCGACCGGCCCGCCGGCGCGGCGCTGCGGGCGCCCGCCCTGCCGGGTGAAGCGCAGGCTGCCGCGCGGGCCGATCGGCCGGCCGAGGCCCCCGCGGCGCGAGCCGTCGCGTCCTTGGATCCCCCTGCCCCTGCCCCCGCCTTCCGCAGCGCGCGGAGATTGCCAAGCAACCGGTCGGGTGGCACTCATGTTGCATGACATGGCTGCGCGCGGCGAACCTGTCGCTGCTGATCCTCTTCCCCCTCGCGTGGCAGGCGCCCCTCCTGCGGGCCGGCCTGCTGCCGCTGTTCGGCATGAAGGAGATCTCGGTGCTCTCGGGCATCGCCGCCCTGTGGCGCACTGACATCTTCCTCGCGCTCGTGGTGATCCTCTTCGCGCTGGTGGCGCCGATGGCCAAGGTGCTGGCGCTGGCCGCGCTGCATTGGGGCCGCGCGCCGCGGTCGCTGCTCGGCCCCGTGGCCTGGCTGGGGCGGCTTGCCATGGCCGATATCTTCCTCGTCGCGATCTACATCACCGTGGCCAAGGGCATGGGCGTGGGGCGGCTGGAAGGGGGCTGGGGGCTCTACCTCTTCACCTTCTGCATCCTCGCCTCGCTGGCGCTGTCGCACCTGACGCACGGGCAGGCCGCGCCGCCCGCCGGCAGACCCGCCCGCCGCGCAAAGCGCGTTTGACGAAGCCGCCCGCGCAGGGCATGAGGCTGCCATGGCACGATCCGCCCCCACCCTCGTCTGCACCGCCTGCGGCGCCACCCATTCCAAGTGGTCGGGCCGCTGCGATGCCTGCGGCGCCTGGAACACGATCGTCGAGGAAGCGCCGCTCGCCGCCGGGCCGGGCAAGGCGCTGGGGGCCGCGCGCGGCGCCGGGCTGACGCTGGTCGACCTCGCCACCGACGAGGCCGAACCGCCGCGCGCCGCCTCGGGCATGGCAGAGCTCGACCGGGTGCTGGGCGGCGGGCTGGTGCCGGCCTCGGCGGTGCTGGTGGGCGGCGATCCGGGCATCGGCAAGTCCACGCTGCTGTTGCAGGCCGCAGCCAGCTTCGCCGCGAAGGGGCTGAAGAGCATCTATGTCTCGGGCGAGGAGGCCACCGCCCAGGTGCGGATGCGCGCCGGCCGGCTGGGCCTGTCGGAGGCGCCGCTGCAACTCGCCGCCGCGACCAACCTGCGCGACATCCTCACCACGCTGGAGGCCGAGAAGCCGGCGCTGGCGGTGATCGATTCGATCCAGACGATGTGGCTCGACACGGTCGAAAGCGCGCCCGGCTCGGTCGCCCAGGTGCGCGCCGCCGCGCATGAGCTGACAACCTTCGCCAAGCGCCACGGCATCGCGGTGATCCTCGTCGGCCATGTCACCAAGGAAGGCCAGATCGCCGGCCCGCGCGTCGTCGAGCACATGGTCGATACCGTGCTCTATTTCGAGGGCGAGCGCGGCCACCAGTTCCGCATCCTGCGCGCGGTGAAGAACCGCTTCGGCCCGGCCGACGAGATCGGCGTCTTCGAGATGACGGGCGGCGGGCTGGCGGAAGTGGCCAACCCCTCGGCCCTGTTCCTCGGCGCGCGGGGCGAACCGGTGCCCGGCTCGGTCGTCTTCGCCGGGATCGAGGGCACGCGGCCCCTGCTGGTGGAGCTTCAGGCGCTCGTCGCCTCCAGCCCACATGCCCAGCCGCGCCGCGCGGTGATCGGCTGGGACGGGGCGCGCCTGGCGATGATCCTCGCCGTGCTCGAGGCGCGCTGCGGCATCCCGTTCGCCGGGCTCGACGTCTATCTCAACGTCGCCGGAGGGCTGAAGATCACCGAACCGGCCGCCGATCTGGCTGTGGCCGCCGCGCTACTTTCCGCCCGCGAAGACGTGGCGCTGCCATCCGATACTGTCGTTTTCGGGGAAATCAGCCTATCAGGGGCTCTGCGCCCGGTCGGGCAGACGGAAAACCGGTTGAAAGAGGCGATGAAACTTGGTTTCTCCACCGCGATCGCGCCGGAGCGAAGCAAGGTGACCGGGGCCGAGGGCCTTTCCCTGCGGCAATTCGGCGATCTGGCTTCGGTCGTGGGTGACGTGTTCGGCGCGGGATAAGCGGCGGGACAAGGCCGCAAAGGCCGCGAGAATAGGCTGAGGGACGGCTGAGGGACGGGCGGATGGAAGGCTTCAACATCATCGACGGCGTGGTGGCGCTGGTCATCATCATCTCGGCGATCCTGGCCTATTCGCGTGGTTTCGTGCGCGAGGCGATGGCCATCGTCGGCTGGATCGCGGCCGCGATCCTGGCCTTCATCTTCGCGCCCCAGGCGGTGCCGCTGGTCAAGGAAATCCCCTATCTGCGCGACTTCCTCGCCGATTCCTGCGAATTGTCCACCATCGGCGGCTTCGCGGCGGTCTTCGCGCTGGCGCTTGTCGTCGTGTCGATCTTCACGCCGCTCTTCGCCTCGGTCGTGCAGCGCTCGGCGCTTGGCGCGATCGACCAGGGGCTGGGCTTTCTCTTCGGCGTGGCGCGCGGCGTGCTGCTCGTGATCGTGGCGCTGATCGTTTATGACCGGGTGGTCCTGGGCGACGATGTCCTGCTGGTGCAGGAAAGCCGGACGGCCAAGGTCTTCGCCCGGTCGGAAGACAAGCTCAACGAGCAGATCCCCGACGATGCGCCGGGCTGGATCGTTGCGCGTTACGATGAACTCGTGGGCCATTGCGGCGAAAGCTGAGGCAGGCCGCGCGGCGGCGGCGCCCTCACGCCGCTCTGATGTGATCGTTCCGTGACAAGCCCCGCCCGAGGGAGTAAACGGGCCCTGTCTGCCCCTGCCCGGATTCGGAGCCCGCTCTTCATGCGCGCCATGCCCCCCGCCCATCCCTTCGACTATGAAGGCGAAGATGGTGACAAGCTGCGGGAGGAATGCGGCGTCTTCGGCGTGATCGGCGTTTCCGACGCGGCGAATTTCGTGGCGCTGGGCATGCATGCGCTGCAGCATCGCGGGCAGGAGGCGGGCGGCATCGTCACCCACGATCCGGTGGCCGGCTTCAACTCGGCCCGGCGCTTCGGCTATGTGCGCGACAATTTCACCTCGCCCGAGGTGATGGCGACGCTGCCGGGCGAGGTGGGGATCGGCCATGTGCGCTATTCCACCACCGGCTCCAAGGGGCATACCGCGATCCGCGACGTGCAGCCTTTCTTCGGCGAGTTCTCGGTCGGCGGGGTGGCGATCGCGCATAACGGCAACATCACCAACGCGGTGGAGCTGCGGCGCGAGTTGATCGAGCGCGGCTCGATCTTCCAGTCGTCGAGTGACAGCGAGTGCATCATCCACCTCATGGCGCGGTCGCTGCAGAAGACGATCCCCGAGCGGATGAAGGATGCGCTGCGCCGGGTGGAGGGCGCGTTCAGCGTGGTCGCCATGACGCGCACCAAGCTGATCGGCGTGCGCGATCCGCTGGGCGTGCGGCCGCTGGTGCTGGGCCGGCTGGGCGAGGGCTATGCGCTGGCCTCCGAGACCTGCGCGCTGGATATCGTGGGCGCCGAATTCATCCGCGAGATCGCGCCGGGCGAGATGGTGGTGATCTCGCCCGCGGGGGTGGAGAGCTTCCAGCCCTTCGAGCGGCGCCCCTCGCGGTTCTGCATCTTCGAGCATGTCTATTTCTCGCGCCCCGACAGCATTCTCGGCGGCCGGTCGGTCTATGAGACGCGGCGCCAGATCGGGGTGGAGCTGGCGCGCGAGACGCCGGTGGAGGCCGATCTCGTCTGCCCGGTGCCCGACAGCGGCACGCCGGCGGCGATCGGTTTCAGCCAGGAGAGCGGCATTCCCTACGCGATGGGGATCATCCGCAACCAGTATATGGGCCGCACCTTCATCGAGCCGACCGAGCAGATCCGCAACATGGGCGTGCGGCTGAAGCTGAACGTGAACCGCGCGCTGGTGCGCGGCAAGCGGATCGTGCTGGTCGATGACAGCGTGGTGCGCGGCACGACGAGCCGGAAGATCAAGGAGATGATCCTCGATGCCGGCGCGGCCGAGGTGCATTTCCGCATCGCCAGCCCGCCCACGGCCTGGCCGTGCTTCTACGGGGTCGACACGCCCGAGCGCGAGAAGCTGCTCGCCTCGACGATGAGCGAGGACGAGATGCGCGACTATCTCGGCGTGGACAGCCTGCGCTTCATCTCGCTCGACGGCCTCTACCGCGCGGCGGGCGAGGCGCAGGGCCGCAACAAGGCGGCGCCGCAATATTGCGATGCGTGTTTCTCGGGGGAATATCCCGTGGCGCCCTCCGACATGATCGAGAAGGGCTTCCAGCTGAAGACCGCCGCCGAATAGGCGCGCGACAGGGCGCGAGCGGCTTCGCCGCCTAATCTCCTGCAGGTGAATATCAGGCGCAACGGTAGCGCGAGAGCCGCCCCGTGGGGTGGCGCTGCCAACGCTGGTGTTGAGCACTTTATGGCAGCCAAGGCCCTCCGACCTCACCGCACCACGGGCCGATAGCAATAGCGCCACCCCGCCCCGACGGGGCGGCGCTCGCGCGGCGGGGCTGCGCCCCTTGTTCCGCGCGGGGGCGCTGCGCGCCCCTTGGGCCCTTCCCCAGCGTCATCGGCGGCGATCCGCCATCGCCTCCCCCGCCCGTTCACCCCGCCTTCACTTCCCCCGTGCGATACCCTAACCCGCTCACTCGGCGCGCGCCGCAGGCCCGCCACATCCCCGTGAACAGCAAGTGAAATGACCGCCATGACCATCGCGTCCTCGCGCCGGCCGCGGCCTCGCCCGGCCGATCTGGATACCACGCCCGCCCCCTCCTTCACCGAGGCCGAGGCGACCCAGAGCGTCACCTACGATCCCACCCGCCCGCTGCTCTTGGGCACCTACGGCAAGCCCGCCGGGCGCCACGCCCTGCTGCGCCTGCCCAACGGCGCGATCCGCACTGTCGCACCGGGCGACAGGCTGGGCCGCACGATCGTCGCCAGCATCGGCGCCGGCACGGTGTGGCTGTCGCGCGACGGGCAGCCCGAGCGCCTGGAAATGCCCGGCGCCTGAGCCCGACACGAGCCCCGCGCGGCTTGACCTTTCGGGCGCCCGCGTCCACACCCGCGGCCATGAACAGCACGCAGAAGATCGCCATCGTCACCGGGGCCTCGCGCGGCCTCGGCGCCGCCTTCGCCGAGGCGCTGGCCGCGGATCACCACGTCGTCGCCGTCGCCCGCACCACCGGCGGGCTGGAGGAACTCGACGACCGGATCAAGCAGGCCGGCGGTGGCGCCACGCTCGCACCAATGGACATCACCAAGCCCGACGCGATGGCCCATCTCTGCCGCTCGATCTACGACCGCTGGGGCCATGCCGACCTGTGGGTGCACGCCGCGATCCATGCCGCGCCGCTCACCCCGGCCGACCATCTCGACGCGCGCGACTGGGCCAAGTCGCTCGAGGTGAACGTCACCGCGACGGGTCGGCTGATCCCGATGATCGCCCCGCTGCTCGACCTCGCCCCGCAGGGCGCGGCGCTCTTCTTCGACGATCCGCGCGCCGGCGAGAAGTTCTTCGCCGCCTACGGTGCGACCAAGGCCGCGCAGATCGCGCTGGCGCGGTCCTGGCAGGCGGAACACGCCCGCTCGGGCCCGCGGGTGCACATCGTCACCCCCGCGCCGATGCCGACCGCCACGCGGGCGCGGTTCTTCCCCGGCGAGGATCGCGCGGCGCTTGCCGATCCCCGCGCCGAGGCGCGGCGCCTGCTGGCCGAATGCGGCCTCGCGGCGGGCGGGCAAGCGGGGGGCCAACCGGGCGGCCAGCCGGGCTGAGCGCGCCTTGCCGCAGGGCGGCGGCGCTTGTAGGAAAGTAGCGAAACGAGGGGCTCCATGCGCATTCTTGTCACCAATGACGACGGCATCAACGCGCCCGGCCTGGCGATCTGCGAGGCGATCGCCCGCGATATCGCCGGCGCGGATGGCGAGGTCTGGGTGGTCGCGCCGGCCTTCGAGCAATCGGGCGTCGGCCATTGCATCAGCTATACCCACCCGATGATGATCGCCGAGATGGGGCCGCGCCGCTTCGCCGCCGAGGGCTCTCCGGCCGATTGCGTGCTCGCCGCCCTGCACGACGTGATGCCCTACCGGCCCGACCTCGTGCTCTCGGGCGTCAACCGGGGCAACAACGCGGCCGAGAACGTGCTCTATTCCGGCACGGTGGGCGGCGCGATGGAGGCGGCGCTGCAGGGCCTGCCGGCGATCGCCATGTCGCAATTCCTGGGCCCCGAGAACTTCCAGCTCGACAACCCGTTCGAGGCCGCCGCCAAACACGGCGCCACCACCGTGCGCGCCCTGCTCGACCGCGGCACCTGGGAGGAACGCGATTATCGCACCTTCTACAACGTCAACTTCCCGCCCGTCCCGGCCGCGGGCGTGAAGGGGATGCGCGTCACCGCGCAGGGCTTCCGCCGCAACACCGCCTTCGGGGTGGAGCCGCACATGTCGCCCTCGGGCCGCAAGTTCCTGTGGATCCGCGGCGGCGCCCAGCACCTGCCCACCGATCCCGGCACCGATGCGGCGGCGAACCTCGACGGCTATACCTCGATCACCCCGCTCACCGCCGATCTCACCGATCACGGGCGGCTGGAAAGCCTGCGGGCCGCGCTGGAATGAGCGACGAGGCGGAACGCAAGATGCAGTTCCTCTTCGCGCTGCGCTCGCGCGGGGTGACCGATACGCGAACGCTCGAGGCGATGGAGAAGATCGACCGCGGCGCCTTCGTGAAGGGTCTGTTCGCCGAGCGTGCCTACGAAGACATGCCCCTGCCCATCGCCTGCGGGCAGACGATCAGCCAGCCCTCGGTCGTGGGCCTGATGACCCAGGCGCTGAACGTGCAGCCGCGCGACAAGGTGCTGGAGGTGGGCACCGGCAGCGGCTACCAGGCGGCGATCCTGTCGCAGCTGGCCCGGCGGGTCTATACGGTCGATCGCCACCGCCGCCTGGTGCAGGAGGCGCGCGCCGTCTTCGAGGCGCTGGACCTGACCAATGTCACCGCGTTCACCGCCGACGGCTCGCACGGGCTGCCCGAACAGGCGCCCTTCGATCGCATCCTCGTGGCGGCCGCGGCCGAGGATCCGCCCGGCCCCCTCTTGGCGCAATTGCGGATCGGCGGTATCATGGTGCTGCCGGTGGGGCAGTCGGATGCGGTGCAGAGCCTGATAAAGGTCACGCGCACCGAGACGGGCTTCGATTACGCCGAACTGCGCCCGGTGCGCTTCGTGCCCCTGCTGGAAGGGCTGGGGCAGGAGGATTAGGCCGGGGCTCCCGGCCATGAGACGAGCATGCGACGCCCGGCCCGCAGAGGCCGCAGACAGGGGCGCGCCAGATTGAGGATGACAGCATGGCCCCGCTTCCCCGGATTCCGCGCCCCGTTTACGGCCGCCCCGCGCACCTTCGCCCCGCGACACGCCGCTTCCCAATTCTTCTGACCGTCGCCGCCTGCACGCTGCTGGCCGGCTGCGAGGATTTCGACTGGGACATGCGCCGCCATATCGGGGCGGGGCTGGATACGTCGGCCGCCGCGCGCATGGCCGCGGCGCCCCGGCCCGAGCCGGATGCGCGGGGCGTGATCTCCTACCCCAATTACCAGGTCGCCGTGGCGCGCGATGGCGACACGGTGGCCGATGTCGCCGCCCGTGTCGGCCTGCCCCCAGCAGAGCTGGCGCGCTACAACGGCATCCCGCTCGACGCGCGGCTGCGCCGCGACGAGGTGATCGCCCTGCCCTCGCGCGTCTCCGAGCCGCCTGCGGGCACGCCGGCGGCCAATGCCTCGGGCGAGCGGATCGACATCACCGCGCTGGCGGGCGGCGCGCTCGACCGGGCCGAGGCGAGCGGCAATGCGAGCACGGGGGCGATCACGCCTCCCTCCGGCACGGCCTCGGCTACGGCCGCCACGCCCGCTGCCGCGCCCGCCGCCGCCTCGGGCGCCGAGCCGACGCGCCACAAGGTTGCGCGGGGCGAGACGGCCTATTCCGTCGCGCGGCGCTACAACGTGACGGTGAAGGATCTGGCCGAGTGGAACGGGCTGGGCACCGATCTGTCGCTGCGCGAGGGTCAGTACCTGCTGATCCCCGTCGCCGCCGCCGCCCCGCCCGCGCCCGCGCGGGTGGAGAGCCCCGGCACCGGCTCGGCCACGCCGGTGCCGCCCTCGGCGGCCGAGCCGCTACCGGCCCAGACCCAGCCCGCCGCCGCCCCTGCCGCCCCCGCCTCGCCAGCCTTGGGCGCCGAGCGTGAAAGCGCCGCTTCGCGGCTGGTGGCGCCGGTGGGCGGCGCGATCATCCGCGATTACGAGAAGGGCAAGAGCAGCTTCGTGCTGTTCCAGGCCAGCGCCGGCACGCCCGTCAAGGTGGCCGCGGACGGCACGGTGAAGCTGATCTCCAAGAACGCCGACGGGGTGGAGATCATGGTCGTCGATCACGGCGGCGGGTTGCAGACGGCCTATTCGTTCATCGAGGGCATCTCGGTGAAGAAGGGCGACCGCGTGTCGAAGGGACAGAACGTCGCCAAGGTGGCGCAGAACGAGTTCGGCGCGGTGCAGTTCATGGTGTTCAAGGGCACCCAGACGGTGGACCCGACGCCGTATCTGAACTGAGGCGCCACCGCGCCAGGGCGCGCCTCACCTTCATTTTGTGAGAAATACCTCGGGGGTCCGGGGGCAGCGCCCCCGGCCCGGCCCAACGCTTCGAGCGCGCGCAAGCCGCGCCGAGAAGGGCCGGGAGCGCCCCGCCCCGCAGGACTCAGGCGGCGCAGCCCCCCGCGCGGGACAAGGGCGAAGCCCGCCGCGCGAGCGCCGCCCCGTCCCGGCGGGGTGGCGCTATCGCTGGCCGCCCGCGCTGCCGTGAGTTCGGAGGGACTTGGCCGCCATAAAGCGCAAGACACCAACGTTGCAGGCACCACCCCACGGGGCGGCCCTCGCGCTCTCGTTGCGCCAGGTGTCTGCCGGTCTTTGCGTCTAAAATATCCCGGGGGTTCGGGGGCAGCGCCCCCGCGCCCCAAGGGGCGCCGCTCACGCTACCGTTGCTGCCTTACCCCAGCCGCACGCCCCTTCGCCCCGCCAGGTCGGTGAAGAACTGCCACGCCACCCGGCCCGACCGCGCGCCCCGCGTCGCGGCCCATTCGATCGCCTCGGCGCGCAGCTCCTCGTCAGCGATCTCGACGCCGTAATGGGCGCAATAGCCCCGGATCATCTCGAGATAGGCATCCTGATCACAGGGATGAAACCCCAGCCACAGCCCGAACCGATCCGACAGCGAGACCTTCTCTTCCACCGCCTCCGACGGGTTGATCGCCGTCGAGCGTTCGTTCTCGATCATGTCGCGGGGCATCAGGTGGCGGCGGTTCGATGTGGCGTAGAGCAGCACGTTGTCGGGCCGGCCCTCCACCCCGCCATCCAGCACCGCCTTGAGCGACTTGTAATGCTGATCGTCATGGCTGAACGACAGATCGTCACAGAACAACAGGAAGCGGTGCTCGGGCGCGCCGCGCAGCAGGGCCATCAGGCGGGGGATCGAGGGCAGATCCTCGCGCTGCAGCTCCACGATCTTCAGCGCCGCGCCTTCCGCGCGCAGCTGCGCATGGATCGCCTTGACGAGCGAGCTCTTGCCCATGCCCCGCGCGCCCCACAGCAGCGCGTTGTTGGCGGGCAGGCCGGCGGCGAACTGGCGGGTATTGGCAAGCAGAGTGTCGCGCGACCGGTCGATGCCCAGCAGCAGCGACAGATCCACCCGGTTGACCTGCGCCACCGGGGCCAGGCGGTCGGGGCTCACATGCCACACGAAGGCATCGGCGGCATCGAAATCGGGGGCCTCGGCGGGCGCGGGGGCCAGCCGCTCGAGCGCGGCGGCGATGCGTGCCAGCTCCGCCTCGCTCATCGCGCCGGATCGTCCTTCGGATCGGCCTCGGCCGCGTCGGCCGCATCCTCGGCCGCCTCGGGATCGTCATCGCCATAGAGGCTTTCATCCTCGCCAAGAATACCCTCGGCGCGCAGCTGCTCCTCGCGCTTGCGCTCCACCCGACGCACGAGGTGGATCGAGATCTCGTAAAGCCCGTAGACCACGGTGAACAGGATCACCTGGGTCACCACGTCGGGCGGGGTGACGATCGCGGCCAGCGTGAGGATGCCCACCACCGCGTATTTCCGCACCGATTTCAGCCCTTCGGAGGAAACCAGCCCCGCCTTGCCCATCAGCGTGAGCAGCACGGGCAGCTGGAAACACAGGCCGAAGGCGACGATGAACTTCACCGTGAGGCGCAAATATTCCTCGACCGAGCCGGCGAAGGTGATCCCGGCCGATGCGACCTCTTCCTCGCCCACCAGATCGCCCGCCTCGCCCATCTGCTGGAAGCCGAGGAAGAAGTCGAAGGCCAGCGGGATCACGCCGTAGAAGGCAAACGAGGCGCCCAGGAGGAACATCGCGGGCGAGGCGATGAGGAAGGGGAGGAAGGCGCTCTTCTCGTTACGGTAGAGACCGGGCGCCACGAAGCGCCACATCTGGAAGGCGATGAACGGGAAGGACAGCATCAGCCCGCCCAGCAGCGAGATGCGGATCGCGGTGAAGAAGCCTTCCTGCAGCTTGATCAGCACCAGGCCGCATTGCTGGCCGCGCTGGGTGAGTTCGGCGCAGATCGGGTTGGTGAGGAAGTCGAAGATCGGGTTCCACACCGTGAAGCACAGCATCATCGCCACGATGAAGGCGAGCAGCGAATAGATGAGCCGGGTGCGCAGCTCGGCCAGGTGCTCGATCAGCGGGGCGGCGCTGGCGTCGATCTCGTCGCTGGTGGCCATCTAGCCCTCGCTTCGTGCGGATTGGCCGGCCGCTGCCTTGCCCTTGCGCGGGGCGGCGGGCTTGGTGGCGGTCTTGCTGGCGGTTTTGCGTGCGGCCGGCTTCTTGGCGCCGGTCCCGGCGGATTTCTTAGGGGCCGCCTTTTTCGGCGCTGCTTTGGTGGTGGCCGCCTTCTTCGGGGTCGCCTTGCGGGCAACGGGTTTTGCCGTCTTTGCGGGGGCGGCGGCCGGTGCATCCTGCGGCGCCGTCTCGGGCGCCTCGGCGGCCTCGGCCGCGGCGCGGGCCTTGCGCTCTTCGGCCATCTTCGCGGCGTTTTCGCGGATCTTGCGGGCCGCCTCGGCGCGTTCCTCGGAGAGCCGCGCCGTCTCGGGGCCGACCTCGGGCTTGCCGTCGCCCGCCTTGCCGTCAGCCTTGTCTCCGGCCACCCGGCTCTTCAGCGCGTCCATCCCCGATTTCGCGGGGTTGGAGACGGTGCGGAAGGCATCGTTGACATCCTTCATGCCGGCCTGATCGGCGGCATCCTCCATCGCGCGGGAAAACTCGCGCGCCATCGAGCGGGCCTTGCCGGTGAACTGGCCGAGCGCGCGGAACATGCCGGGCAGATCCTTCGGGCCGACGACGATCAGCGCGACGATCCCGATCAGGATCAGCTCGGTCGTTCCGATGCCGAACATGTCAGACCTTCATCCCCGGGCGCCCCGTGCGGGCCCTCATCCAGGCCCCTGTCTCAGGCCTTGTCCTTTTCCTCGGCGGGCGTCACGTCGCGTGCGCTGTCCATGCCGGAATCGAGCTCTTTCTTGCTGTCGTCGACGCCGCGCTTGAAGGCGGTGATGCCTTTGCCGACCTCGCCCATCAGCGAAGAGATCTTGCCGCGCCCGAACAGCACGAGCACGACGACGGCGATCAGCAGAAGGCCGACGGGGCCGATATTGTTGAGCATGTGTCCACTCCCTATCGACGGGCGGCGCGCCGCCCGGGACATTGAACAGCATATCTATTCGCTCTGCCCTTCAAGCGAAAGGTGCAATTCCGGGGGGCGGATCACTTTTTGGGGCGGGAGACCGGGATGAGGCGACTTGCCGCGGGAGATGGGCGCGACGGGAGCGCGAGCGGCGCCCCGTGGGGTGGCGCATGCTACGTGGGTGTTGAGCACTTTATGGCAGCCAAGCCCCTCCGCACTCACCGCCGCGCGGGCGGGTAGCAAGAGCGCCACCCCGCCCCAACGGGGCGGCGCTCGCGCGGCGGGCTTCGCCCTTGTTCCGCGCGGGCGGCTTCGCCGCCTGAATCACTGTGGGGGAGCGAGCCTCTTGTAACAACGGGAGCGCGAGCGACGCCCCGTGGGGTGGCGCCTCCAACGTTGGTGCTGGGCGCTCTATGGCAGCCAAGCCTCTCCGCACTCACCGCCGCGCGGGCGGATAGCAAGAGCGCCACCCCGCCCGGACGGGCCTCTCGGGCATTGCTCCGCAATGCCCTCCCGGCAGGCGACTGCAAGGCAGTCGCCGAGAGGCGGCGCTCGCGCGGCGGGGCTGCGCCCCTTGTTCCGCGCGGGGGCCTGCGGCCCGTCACACCTTCGAGGGAAACACGAAGCACCGGTCGCGGCGCAGCATCAGCCAGAGCGGCGTGCCGGGGCGGGGCAGGAAGACCGAGGGGATCGTGGCGCGCAGGAGGGCGCCGTCGGCCTCCATTCGGAACTCTACCAGGCTCTCGCGGCCCATGAAGCGCGCGCGTTCCACCAGGCCGCGGGCCGGCGTGCCGTCGACCTCGGTCGGCACCGGGCCGCGGCCGGCGCGGTCGAAGTCGATCCGCAGGTGTTGCGGGCGGATCGCGATATCCACCCGCGCGCCGTCAGCCCGGCCCGGCGCGAGGAAGGCGCCGAAGGGCGTCTGCACCAGGCCACCCTGAACTTCGCCGGATATCACGTTGATATCGCTGAAGAACGCCGCCGCCTCCAGATCCACAGGCGCGTTGTAGATGTTGTAGGGCGCGCCCGTCTGCACGATCCGCCCGTCGCGCATCAGGGCGATCTCGTCGGCCATGCGCATCGCCTCGTCGGGCTCGTGGGTGACGAGCAGGACGGCCGTCCCCTCCTCCTTCAGCACGTCGAGCGTGGCGTCGCGGATACCGTCCTTCAGGCGCTCGTCGAGGCCCGAGAAGGGCTCGTCCATCAGCATGATCCGCGGCCGGGGCGCCAGCGCGCGGGCCAGGGCCACGCGCTGCTGCTCGCCGCCCGACAGCTCGTGCGGGAACATGCCCACGGCATGCGACAGGCCCACCCTTTCGAGCAGCTCGCCCACCCGGGCCGCGCGCGCCGCGCGGGGGCCGCGCAGGCCGAAACCCACGTTGTCGCCCACCGAGAGATGCGGAAACAGCGCGAAATCCTGGAACATCAGCCCGATCGAGCGCGCCTCGGGCGGGGTGCTGCGCGCGGGTGTCGCCACCACGCGCCCATCGACGCGGATCTCGCCCGCATCCTGCCGGTCGACGCCCGCGATGATCCGCAAGGTGGTGGACTTGCCGCAGCCCGACGGGCCCAGCAGGCAGGTGATCTGGCCCGGCGCCACGGCGAGCGAGACGTCGCGCACCACCTGCCGCCCGCCGAAGGCGCGGGTGATGCCGCTCAGTTCCAGCCTCGGTGTCTCGGCCATGCCGCCCCTGCCCCGGTTCCCGATCAAAAACATCGGGTTTGCGGGGGAGTTAGCAGGCCCGAGCGGGCGGGGCAATGGCGGGGCGCGACGCCTCACGCCTCCAGCGTGAACCCGGCCTCCGCCGCCTCGCGCCCGTTCACCAGGAGCGTGACGCGGTGCGGGCCGGGATGAAGCCGGAAGGTGGTGGCATCGCCGTGAAGCTTGTGGGCGCGGCGCAGCTCCAGCGCGCCATCGGCGCCCAGCACTCCCTTGGCGAGTTTGAACACCTTGCGCCCCGGCCGGCCCGAGGGGCGATGAAAGGTGATCGCGTAATCGACCAGAACCGGCGTGGCCGGCGGCCCCTCGACGCGCGCGACAAGGCCAAGCGCCCCGCCGATGCACGGCGCGGCATCCTCCAGCGCCAGCCGGGCCGAGAGCGCGGCGGCGGGCGCATAGCCCAGCATCGCGAGCGCGCCCTCGTGCCCCGCCTTGACCAGCCCGCGCAGCGCGTGGGCGGTGATCCAGGCGAGCTCCCCCTCCGACTGGCGCGCTTCCTCCTGCCAGCGGCGCAGCGCGTCGAGCACCATATCTGGGCCGGATTTCGTGATGTCGTTCAGATGGTTGGCGACCGATCTTGTCACGAAGCGCGTGCGGTCGGCATGCAGGGTATCGAGCAGCGCCATCGCCGCGCCGGGCGGCTGGGGGATGCCGATCCCCCAGGGCAGGCGCGGCCGCGTGCCCTCGCTCACCAGCCGGCGGACATGGTAGTTCGGATGCCGCGCCCAGGCCGCGAGCCGAACCATCGTCTCCTCCGGCCAACGGTTCAGGAAATGGCGGATCGCGTATTCCGCCGAGAAGCGCATCGTCACCTGCTCCAGCAGGTCGAGCGCGCGGTCGCGATGCGCCTCCATCCCCGCGATCACGGCGAAATCCCCGAGCGGGGCGATGATGAACTCGCCGAAATCGTCGTCGGAAAGCGTCGGGTCGAGCGGCGGCGGCAGGGCGGCCTCGACGATCGCGGCGGCGCGGGGGAAATCCCCGGGCAGCATCTCGGCCAGCACGCGGGCGATCAGCGCGATGCGGGCCTTGAGCTCCAGCGCCGGCAACTCGGCCATGACGCGCGCCTCGAAATCGCCCGCGTCGAAGCCCGGCGCGGCCGAGGCCAGCCGCGCCCCCAGCCAGGCGACCTTGTCGCGGTTGAACAGCTGATCCTTCAGCGGCGCCCCGGCGGCCATGTCACATCGTCAGGTTCGTCGCCCCGCCATCGAGCAGCAGGTTCTGGCCCACGATGAAGCCCGCATGCTGCGAGCACAGGAAGGCGCAGGCGGCGCCGAACTCGGCCGGGGTGCCGTAGCGCCGCGCCGGGATCGTCGCCTCGCGCTGGCGGCGCGCCTCGTCCATGCCGATGCCCTGCGACTTCGCCACCCCCTGATCGAGTGATTCGGCCCGCGCTGTATCGTGGATGCCGGGCAGGAGGTTGTTCACGATCACGCCGTGCTGCGCCACCTGCCGCGCCGTGCCCGCGACATAGCCGGTAAGCCCCGTGCGGGCCGAGTTCGACAGGCCCAGCACGCCGATCGGCGCGCGCACGCTTTGCGAGGTGATGTTGACCACCCTGCCCCAGCCCCGCTCGATCATGCCGGGCATCAGCGCCGTCATCAGCGCGATGGGCGCCAGCATGTTGGCGTCGAGCGCGCGGATGAAATCCTCGCGGCCCCAATCGCTCCACTTGCCGGGCGGCGGGCCGCCGGCATTGTTGACGAGGATATCGACCGCACCGGCAGCCTCCAGCACCTTCGCCTGGCCCTCCTCGGTGGCGATATCGGCGGCGACGGTCGTCACCTCCACGCCATGCGCCTCGCGGATCGCCTGCGCCGCCTCTTCCAGCCGCTCGGCGCCGCGCGCGTTCATCACCAGCGCCACGCCCGCCTCGGCCAGCGCCTCGGCACAGCCGCGGCCCAGCCCCTGCGACGACGCGCAGACCAGCGCGCGTTTGCCGGAAATCCCAAGGTCCATGTAATTCCTCCCGAATTCCGCCCGTGACGGCCCAGAATCCTGCCGCCCCAAGTCTCATTCCTGCCACTGTTTCCGGCTAGGCCGGGCGGGTGCGACGGAAGCAAGCTGTTGCGGTGCGCGCGCCCCTTGCCTACCCTTGCCGGGTCGGCCGCTCCGGCGCAAGCCCGCAGGATGCCCGAAGGACGGTGGAAACGGGATGACCAGCCAGATCGAAGATGCCCCCCTGCCCAGCCAGAGCCTGCCCGTCTATCGCGCGGCGCAGTTCCGGGTGACGAACGGGGCCAACCTGGGCGACGGCATCGCCGACGCGGCGGAGCTGGCGCTCGACGATATCTACACGCTCGCGGCCGAGGCGCGGCGCGCCCGGCTGGCGGTGCATGTCGAGCCGGGGGCGCGGCATTTCCGCATCGCCGAGGGCTCGGATCTGGGCCGGCCCGGCGCGGCGCTGCATCTCGATTGCTGCGCCACCTTCATGTGCGGCGACGGCGCCATCGTCGAGGCGATCATCCTGGTCGAAAGCGCCGAGGGCCTGGTCGACGAATGCTACCTGCTGCCGCTCGCGCCGATCGAGCCGCAGAAGGATTACGCGCTGGTGAAGGTCGACCGCGAGGCGGCGCTGGCCCGCTTCGCCGAGGTCGCCTGCGTGAGCTTCACGCGCGGCACGCTGATCACCATGTCGAACGGCGCGCAGAAGCCGATCGAGGCCCTGCGCGTGGGCGACAAGGTGCTCACCCGCGACAACGGCCCGCGCGAGATCCGCTGGATCGGCCAGCAGACGGTGCGCGCCACCGGCGCCTTCGCGCCGATCGTGATCCGCAAGGGCGTGCTGAACAACGAGAACGACCTGATGCTCTCGCCCAATCACCGGCTGTTCATCTACCAGCGCCAGGATCGGGTGCGCGCCGGCCGGGCCGAGGTGATGGTCAAGGCCAAGCTGCTGGTCAACGGCGAGACCGTCGTGCGCTCGGATGGCGGGTTCGTGGATTACTTCCAGCTGCTCTTCGACACGCACGAGATCATCTATGCCGAGGGCATCGCCGCCGAGAGCCTGTTCGTCGATACCCGTGTGCAGCCCGTTCTGCCCCCCGAAGTGCGGGCCCGGCTGGGCGGGGGCGGGGTGGACGAAGGCGCGCCGCGGGCCTTCGAAGTGTCGGAAGGGCTGCTCGACAGCGCGACGGCGGCGGAATTGCTGCGCCGGGCGTCGCTGGGGTAAGACCCGGGCGGCTCTCTGCGGTTCCGCGCCGATGGGGCGCCGCAGCTACTTCCGCAGCACGAAGTCGCCGTTCATCGCCACGGTGCCGTGGCGCGATGTGAAGGTGCCGCTGAGCGGTCCGGCGGCGTGGCTGGCGCCGTCGCCGTAGAAATTGCCCGAGATCGTGCCGGCGAGGTCCATCGCGCCGATGCCGCTGGTGAGCGTGCCGTCATAGGGCGCCGAGAAGACCGGCCCGGCCTCGGGATCGGCGGTGCGGTCGATCGTGCCGGGGCGGATCTCCAGCTTGCCGGCATAGGGTGTCTCGTCGCCCTCGCGGATGTTCTCGATCCGGCCCTGGACACGGTCGATGTCGAACGTGGCGACGATGGTCATGTCGCCGCTCAGCGGCTGGCCCGGCGGGCCCGAGAGCGTGGCCGACATGTAGCCGCGATAGACGGATTGGCCCGTGGTGGGCATGTCGGCCTGAGAGACGCGCGACATGCCCGACATCTCGCCCTCCATCGCGGATTTGGCGGCCATCGTGTCGGCATAGCTCATGCCCGAGGGGGGCGGCGTGGTGCCGCCCGAGCCGCCGCCGCCGCCGGTGCCACCGCCGCCCGAGCCGCCGGAGCCTCCGCTGCCGCCGCCGCCCGGATCGCCGCTATCGACGCCCGACCCGCCGCAGGCGGCCAGCACGACAAGCGCCAGCAGCGCGGCACCGCGCCGCGCTGTGCCTCTTCGCCCCGCCATGCTCCCACGTGCCATGATACCTCCATCAGCAAGCCGCCAACCCCGACCCATCCTCGCCCCGGCATGGTTAACGGGTGGTAAACGGGCAGGGAGCCGGGCCAGCGGTGCCCCATGGGGTGGCGCCTCAGGTTGGTGTTTTGCGCTTTATGGCAGCCAAGGCCCTCCGCACTTACGGCAGCGCGAAACGATAGCAAGAGCGCCACCCCGCCCGGACGGGGCGGCGCTGGCCCGGCGGGCTGCGCCCTTGTTCCGGGCCGACAGAGCCTCCCCCGCTTGCCCCCATACCACCGCCACCGTATATCCCGCCCATGCTGGACCGCGCCCATAACGCCCCCGACCTGCCCGCCGAGATCGCCCGGCGGCGCACCTTCGCCATCATCAGCCACCCCGATGCCGGCAAGACCACGCTGACCGAGAAATTCCTGCTCTATGGCGGCGCCATCCAGATGGCCGGCCAGGTCCGCGCCAAGGGCGAGGCGCGGCGCACCCGGTCGGACTTCATGCAGATGGAGAAGGATCGCGGCATCTCGGTCTCGGCCTCGGCCATGTCGTTCGACTTCCGCGACTACCGCTTCAACCTCGTCGACACGCCCGGCCACTCCGACTTCTCGGAAGATACCTACCGCACGCTCACCGCCGTCGACGCCGCGATCATGGTGATCGACGGCGCCAAGGGCGTGGAGAGCCAGACGCGCAAGCTGTTCGAGGTCTGCCGCCTGCGCGACCTGCCGATCCTCACCTTCTGCAACAAGATGGACCGCGAGAGCCGCGACACGTTCGAAATCATCGACGAGATCCAGGAAAACCTCGCCATCGACGTCACCCCCGCCTCCTGGCCGATCGGCATGGGGCGCGATTTCCTCGGCTGCTACGACCTGCTCAACGACCGGCTGGAACTGATGGACCGGGCCGATCGCAACCGGGTGGCCGAAAGCGTCAAGATCGCCGGGCTCGACGATCCCGAACTGGCCCGCCGCGTGCCGGAAGGGCAGTTGAACAAACTCCGCGAAGAGGTTGAAATGGCGCGCGAACTCATGCCCGCCTTCGACCGCCAGGCGTTCCTCGACGGCACGCTCACGCCGATCTGGTTCGGCTCGGCCATCAACTCCTTCGGGGTGAAGGAACTGATGGACGGCATCGCCGCCTACGGCCCCGTCCCGCAGCCGCAATCGGCCGAGCCGCGCCAGGTGCTGCCCGGCGAGAAGCAGGTGATGGGCTTCGTCTTCAAGGTCCAGGCCAACATGGACCCGAAGCACCGCGACCGGGTGGCCTTCGTGCGCCTCGCCTCGGGCCATTTCACCCGCGGCATGAAGCTCACCCATGTGCGCTCGAAAAAGCCGATGGCGATCTCGAACCCGGTGCTGTTCCTCGCCTCGGACCGCGAGCTCGCCGAAGAGGCCTGGGCGGGCGACATCATCGGCATCCCCAATCACGGCCAGCTGCGCATCGGCGACACGCTGACCGAGGGCGAGGCGATCCGCATCACCGGCATTCCCAGCTTCGCGCCGGAACTGCTGCAATCGGTGCGCGCGGGCGACCCGATGAAGGCCAAGCACCTGGAAAAGGCGCTGATGCAATTCGCCGAGGAAGGGGCCGCCAAGGTGTTCAAGCCGCTGATCGGCTCGGGCTTCATCGTCGGCGTCGTGGGCGCGCTGCAATTCGACGTGCTCGCCAGCCGGATCGAGCTGGAATACGGCCTGCCGGTGCGGCTGGAACCCTCGCAATTCACCTCGGCACGCTGGGTTTCAGGGCCCAAGGCGGCGCTCGAAAAGTTCGAGGCGGCCAACAAGCAGCATATCAGCCGCGATCACGATGGCGACCTGGTATATCTGACGCGATTGCAATGGGATATCGACCGTATTTCACGCGATTATCCCGAAATCACGCTGACGGCGACGAAGGAAATGTCGCAATAAACAGTCTTTTTCAAGGCGAGACCAAGAACATTCTGTCTGAATACGGTTAACTTTGTGGCGGAAATGAGGTAACATTTCCGTTGGGGAGTAGTGAGATTGACGTGAAGTAACGAGTGATTCCACACCCAAGACCTTTTTTGACGGAGTAATTGACATGATCAGAACATGGCTTGCCGCCGCAACGGCGGCCCTGCTGGTGACGGGGGCGGCTTCGGCCGATTCCATCTCGCCCACCAGTTTCGAGACCACGATCGGGATCGGGGAAACCGCCAGCCTCACCAAGACGGTGACGGTGGATGCGGGGCGCCCCGATACGGCCAAGGTCGATATCTTCTTCCTCGCCGATGAAACCGGCTCCATGGGCGGCGAAATTGCCGACGTGAAGGCGGCCGCGGCGGCGATCCTCGGCGATACGGCCGGCCTGGGCGACGTGGCCTGGGGCGTCGGCGGCTATCGCGACTACGGTGACAGCTGGGTGTATCGCGAGATCTCCGATCTCACGACCTCATCCACCGATACGCAGACCGCGATTAACACCTGGGTGCATGGCGGCGGCGGCGACGGCCCCGAAGCCAACCTGACCGCCCTGACCGGCGTGGCCAACGATACGACGTGGCGCACGGGCTCCAAGCGGATCGTCGTGTGGTTCGGTGACTATTACGGCCACGATCCGAGCGGGACGGCCACGGAAGCCTCGACCATCGCCGCGCTGCAGGCGAAAGGCATCACCGTGCACGCGCTTTCGGCCGGTTCGAACTTCCTGCTCTACGGCCAGACCGAGAACATCGTGAACGCCACCGGCGGCACGCTTGCCAACCTGGGCACCGGCGAAGACGAGGTGACCGCTTCGATCCTCGCGGCGATCGACACGAGCTTCGCCGAGTACTCCACCGTTCAGCTCGAAGTGGCCGGCGATTCCAGCTGCGTCGATGTCGGCTGGACACCGAGCGGCGGCTATACGGGCGATTTCTCGCGCGCGGCCACCGAGACCTACGAATTCGACGTAACCTTCACCGGCGCTGCCGCGGGCACCTGCGAGTTCGAGATCAACGCGCTCGTCGATGGCGGCATCGTCGCCGTCGAGAAAGACAAGATCACCGTGACGTCGGGCACCCCGGTCATCCCGGTTCCCGCCAGCCTCCCGCTTCTGCTGGGTGCGTTCGGCGTGGCCGGCCTGATCACCCGCCGCAAGCGCGCGGCCTGATCTGACGAAACCGGCCGGGGGGCAGGGCTTGCCCCCCGGCACGATTTCCCGTTCCCTGTGCGGGGCGCGCATACCCTGCGCGCCCCGCATTTCGTTCGGAGAACTGCCATGTTCCGCCTCATTTCAGGCTTCGCCCCCGCGCTCATTCTCGCGCCTGCCCTTCTTCTGGCCACCGCCCCGGCCACGGCCTCGACCACCGGCCCCGAAACCGACCCGCTGGGCGAGATCCAGCTCGGCCGCGTGGATCCCACGCTCGGCCCCGCCATCGCCCTGGTGCAGAAGGGCGCCTTCGACGAGGCGATCGCCAAGCTCACCAGCCTGCGCGCGCTGACCGACGACACCCCGCAATTGATGGAGCTTCTGGGCCTCGCCTACGGCGCGACGGGGCGGATCGAGGAAAGCCTCGCCGCCTTCGACCGCGCGCTCGCGCTCGAACAGGGGCTGCCGACGATCCACACCAACAAGGGCATCGTGCTGATGACGATCGGCCGCATCCCCGAGGCCGCCGAGGCCTTCGAGGCGGCGCTCGCGCTCGATGGCAGCGACCGCCGCGCGCATCAGCGGCTTGGCCTCATCAAGCTGGCCCGGGGCGAGGTGAAGCCCGCCATCGCCCATCTGGAGGCCGGGATCGAGGGCACCCCGCGCGACTATTTCGGCGTGAAGGGCGATCTGGCCCGCGCCTATCTGGATGACGGGCTGCCGGGCCGCGCCATTGCCCTGCTCGCGCCCTTCGTGGGCCGCGAAGACGCGCCCGACCGGGCCCTGCTGCTGGCGGGCGAGGCCTATCGCACCACCGGCGAGACGGATCGCGCCCGCGAGGCCTATACCCGCCTCGCCGAACGCGGCACGCGGCCCGAGGCCCATGTCGCGCTGGCGCGGATGGCGCTGGCCGAGCTCGATTTCGCCGGCGCCGAGGCGGTGCTGCAGGAGGGCGCGCAGGCCTTCCCCGCCGATCCGGTGATCCGCTTCGAGCTGGGCAATGTCTACGGTGCGCAGGGCCGCTACGAAGACGCGCTCGCCGAATACCGCGCCGGGCTGGCCGAGGCGCCCGACATGCAGGGCCTGCTCAAGGCCGCCTCGCTCGCCCATTACCGCACGGGCGATCTGGAGGCGGCCGAGGATCATGCCGCGCGGCTGGCAGCCCTGCCCGGCGCGGCCTCGTCCGATCTCACCTGGCAGGCGACGCTGCGCGAGGCGCGCGGCGATGCGGCCGGCGCCGAGGCGCTCTATCGCGAGGCCATCGCGATGAACGGCGAGGATTGGCTGGCGATGAACAACCTCGCCGCGCTGATCGCCGAAAGCGCGCCGCTCGAGGCGGTGGAGCTGGCCGGCGCCGCTGCCCGCCTCGCCCCCGAGAACCGCGCCGTGGCCGACACGCTGGGCTGGGCCCGGCTGCAGGCGCGCGATCTCGACGGCGCGCACGAGGTGTTCTCGGCGCTGGCCGAGGCCGACCCGCAGGATCCCGGCGCCGCCTACCGGCTGGGCCTCGTCTTCAAGGAGATGGGGCGCCCCGACGAGGCGCGGCGCGAATTGCAGCGTGCGCTCGAGCTCGACGAGGGTTTCCGCTACGCCGACGAGGCGCGCGAGACGCTGTCGCAGCTCTGACCGGCCCCGCGCCCCGTGCCGCTGCAAAACCGCGTCTGGCCCACGGGCGAGATCGTGGCCCACCCGGCGCGCGGGCTGTTCACCGGCAATCGCGGCGTGCTGCACGGCGCCGAGAAGCGCCTCGGCCGCGCGCGCTGGCGGCACAAGGCCTGGATCATCTGCACGCTCGAATACAAGGGCACAAGGCGCGAGGTGATGGCGCCCGGCCGCTGGACCGAGCTGTTTTTCCTCGACGAGGCGGTGGCGCTCGCCGCCGGGCACCGGCCCTGCGCGCTGTGCCGGCGGGCGGCCTTCCGGGCCTTCGCTGAGGCGATCGCCCTGCCCCGCGCACCGCAGATCGACGCCGCGCTGCACGAAGCGCGCGTCACGCGCGACAGGCGGCAGATCACCCACCGCGCCGAGGCGGAAGCCCTGCCCGACGGCGCCTTCGTGCTGCACCGCGACGCGCCGCACCTCGTGGTGGGCGCGTCGCTGCTGCCCTGGGCGCCCGGCGGCTACGGCGCGCCGGTGGCGCGGCCGGGCGGCACGCTCACCGTGGTCACCCCCGCGCCCAGCATCGCCGCGCTCGCCGCCGGCTATGCGCCGGTGCTGCACCCGAGCGCCGGGATCACGCGATCTTCGCGTCCATCGTGATCTCGCAATTCAACAGCTTGCTGATCGGGCAGCCCGTCTCGGCCTCGCGCGCGCATTCCATGATCGCGTCGCGATCGCCCTGGGCGGTGATCGTCACCTCCAGATGCGCCTTCACCACCTTGGGCCCGTCCTTCATGTCGAGCGAGATCGTCGATGTCGTCTCCACGCTGCCCGGCGTGATCCCGTCGCGCCCGGCGAGGATGTTGGACAGCGCCATCGAGAAACAGGCGGCATGGGCGGCGCCGATCAGCTCCTCGGGGTTGGTGCCCTTTTCATCCTCGAAGCGGGTGTTGAAGCCGTAGGGCACGGCGTCGAGCGCGCCGCTTTCCGACGAAAGCCGCCCCTTGCCGCCCTTCAGGTCACCTTCCCAGAACGCGCTGCCGAATCTGCGGATCATGTCTTGCCTCCTGTCTGAGTCTGTCATCCCGCGCCTGCATGGCGCGTGCCGCAATCTAATCCGATGGCGCGGGGCGTCCATCATCGCGGTGCCAGCGGGGCGACAAGGCTGTGGAGAAACCTGTGCATGACGTGAGGGAAAGCCGCCCTGCCCCGACCCCGGCACACCATCCTGCCGAAACCATGGCAGCAAAGGCCGGAAACCGCGAAACAATCGTCGTTTGCCTTGAAAACCGGCCCGTCACGCAGCGTGTCACATTGACCATTGCGGCAATTTGCAGTAGCGAGGGGCGCATTCCGAAGGCGCGTTGTGGATAACGTGCGGCCATCCGGGCCCCGCCTTCTTCAGCCGATGCGGGCCCGTAGTGTCCGCAACCCAGCGGACAAGCTGCACAACCCACGGACACGCATGACAAAATTTTCCGATCTGAACCTCAACCCGAAGGTGCTCAAGGCCGTCGAGGAAGCCGGCTACGAGACGCCCACACCGATCCAGCAGGGCGCGATCCCGCCGGCGCTGGAAGGGCGCGACGTGCTGGGCATCGCCCAGACGGGCACCGGCAAGACCGCCTCGTTCACGCTGCCGATGATCACTATGCTGGCGCGTGGCCGGGCGCGGGCGCGGATGCCCCGCTCGCTGGTGCTGGCGCCGACGCGCGAGCTGGCCGCCCAGGTGGCCGAGAACTTCGATACCTATTCCAAGTACGTGCGGCTCACCAAGGCGCTGCTGATCGGCGGGGTCTCGTTCAAGGAGCAGGATGCGCTGATCGACCGCGGCGTCGACGTGCTGATCGCCACACCGGGCCGCCTGCTCGACCATTTCGAGCGCGGCAAGCTCTTGCTGACCGGCATCGAGATCATGGTGGTCGACGAGGCCGACCGGATGCTCGACATGGGCTTCATCCCGGATATCGAGCGGATCTTCTCGCTCACCCCGTTCACGCGGCAGACGCTGTTCTTCTCGGCCACGATGGCGCCCGAGATCGAGCGGATCACCAACACCTTCCTGTCGGCCCCTGCCAAGGTGGAGGTCGCGCGCCAGGCCACGGCATCCGAGCGGATCGAGCAGCACGTGGTGATGTTCCGCCCCTCGCGGCGTGACCGCGCGGCGAGCGAGAAGCGCGCCCTTCTGCGCGCCGTGATCGACGCCGAGGGCGAGGGGCTGAAGAACGGCATCATCTTCTGCAACCGCAAGACGGATGTGGATATCGTGTCGAAATCGCTGGCGAAATACGGCTACGATGCCGCGCCGATCCACGGCGATCTGGATCAGTCGCAGCGCACGCGCACGCTGGACAGTTTCCGCGAGGGCGGTCTGAAGATCCTCGTCGCCTCGGATGTGGCGGCGCGGGGGCTCGATGTGCCCTCGGTGAGCCACGTGTTCAATTACGACGTGCCGTCGCATGCCGAGGATTACGTGCACCGGATCGGCCGCACGGGCCGCGCCGGGCGCGACGGCAAGGCGATCATGCTGTGCGAGCCGCGCGACGAGAAGAACCTCGAAGACGTCGAACGCCTGCTCGAGAAGGCGATCCCGCGGATGGAGAGCCCGCTGGGCGGTGGCGGCAGCTCGGCGCCCGAGGAGGCGCCGGCGCCGGAGGCCAGCAGCGACGAGAAGCCGAAGCGTCGCCGCAGCCGGGGTGGCCGGGGCCGGAAGAAACCCGACGAGGCAGCCGAAGCGCCGCGGGAAGAGGCCGTGGTGGCCGAGGCGGGTGAGGCCGTGGAGGCCGAAAGCCAGCCGGAGCCGCAATCCGAGGCCGCGCCCGAGGCCGAGGCAGAGACCGAGACCGCCGAACCGCGCGAGCGCAACCGCTCCCGCCGCGGCGGCAAGGATCGCGGCCGCGAGGGCGGGAAGGGCAATGGCGGGAAAGGCCCCGTGGGGATGGGCGATCACCTGCCCGACTTCATCGCCCTGAGCTTCGCCGAACGCCGGGCGGACTGAGCCACCTGTCGCAACAGTAGCGCGAGGGCCGCCCCGTGGGGTGGCGCATCTGACGTTGGTGTTGAGCACTTTATGGCAGCCACGCCCCTCCGCACCCACCGCATCGCGAGACGAAGGCAATAGCGCCACCCCGCCCCGACGGGGCGGCGCTCGCGCGGCGGGCTACGCCCTTGATTCCGCGCGGGGCGCTGCGCGCCCCAGGACCAGGCAGCGACTTAACATAAAACTACGACCTTAATAATCAACGGCTTACAGGCCGTCCAAATGTGGACACCCCGAACACCGCCCTACCCCAGCCGGCTCACAACCACCGTCACCTCGGGCTTCTTCCCGATCTCCGACTGCGCCGACTTGCGGATGATCTTGCGGATCTCGTCTTCCAGCCGGTCATCATCGCCCAGCGTCTTCTTCCCCGCCCGCATCAAGAACTGGTTCACGTCTTCCTCCAGCACCTCGACCAGCGGCGCGCGGCTCAGCCCTCGCTCGGCCAGGCCGTTCACCTCGCACCAGGCCTCGCCCAGCGGCTCGCCCTCCTCGTCGATGATCAGCGTGCAGGTCACCTGCCCGTTCAGCGCCATGCGGATCCGATCGCGCACCACGCCGTCGAGCGCGCCGATCTGCACCATCCCGTCGAGATAGGTGCGCCCCGTCTCGACATAGCCCACCACCTTGGGCTCGTTCCCCGCCAGATCCACCATCGTGCCGTTCGGCGCGATCACCCCCGCGATGCCGTTCTCGCGCGCCAGCCGGGCGTGGCGGCGCAGGTGGCGGTGCTCGCCATGCATGGGGATCAGGAATTGCGGGCGCAAGAGGTTGTGCAGCAGCGTCAGGTCGGGCGCGTTGGCATGGCCCGAGACGTGGTAATCGGCGCTGTCGTCGATCACCTCCACCCCCATCTCGCTGAAGGCGTTGACGATCCGGGCGACCGACACCTCGTTGCCCGGGATCGTCTTGGACGAGAACAGGAACGTGTCGCCCTCCTGCAATTGCAGGCCCAGATACTTGCCGCGCGACAGCTGCGCCGTGGCCGCGCGCCGCTCGCCCTGCGAGCCGGTGGTCAGCAGCATCAGGTTCTCGCGCGGGATCGAGGTGGCATCCTCCACGCTCACCGTGCGGGGGAAATCGGCGAGGATGCCGGTCTCGATCGCCGCGGTCACCATGCGCCGCATCGCGCGGCCCAGCAGCACGACCGAGCGGCCCGCCTTGATGCCAGCCTCGGCCAGCACCTTCACCCGCGCGATGTTGGAGGCAAACGTCGTCGCCGCGACCAACCCGCTCGCACCCGCCACCAGCGCGTCGATATTGTCAACGATCTCGGCTTCGGAGCGGCCGGGATGGGTGTTGAACACGTTGGTGCTGTCGCAGACCAGCGCGCGCACCCCGCCTTCGCGGGCGAGCTCGGCCCAGGCATCGGGATCCCAGGGCTCGCCCACGCCGGGGTTGGGATCGGTCTTGAAGTCGCCGGAATGCACGATGCGGCCGGCCGGCGTGTCGATCACCAGGGCCGAGCTTTCGGGGATCGAGTGCGAGATCGGCATGAAGCCCACGCGGAACGGCCCGGCCTCGACCTGTTCGGGAAACTTCGAGACGGTGCGGATCGCCATCTCGTCATGCCCGTGCTCCTCGAATTTCAGCCGCGCGATATGGGCGGTGAAGGCGCGGGCATAGACCGGCGCCTTGAGCCGGGGCCACAGATGGCCGATCGCGCCCACGTGATCCTCGTGGGCATGAGTGATGAAGATCGCCTCTAGCCGGTCGGCCCGCTCGGCCAGCCACTCGATATCGGCGAAGATCAGATCCACCCCCGGCGTGCCGTCCATGTCGGGGAAGGTCACGCCCAGATCGACGAGGATCAGCCGCTCGTCATCCGCCGGCCCGTAGCCGTAGACATAGGCGTTCATGCCGATCTCGCCGGCGCCACCGAGGGGGAGATAGATCAGTCGGTTCGAGGTCATATGGACCCTTGCTGCTTGTTATAGGCGTGGATGACCGTCAGGCCATGAATGGTCAGGTGCTCGTCGAAGGCATCGTAAAGCGTATCGCCCTGTTCGAAGAGCGGCGCAAGGCCGCCGGTCGAGATCACCTTCATCTCGCGCGCGTATTCGCCCTTGATCCGGTCGCAGATGCCGCGCACCAGGCCCACATAGCCCCAGAACACGCCCGATTGAATGCAGGCCACCGTGTTGGTGCCGATCACCGCCTGGGGCTTGGTGACGTCGACATGGGGCAAGGCGGCGGCGGCCTCGTGCAGCGCCTGGAGCGAGAGGTTCACTCCGGGCGCGATCACGCCGCCCACATAGGCGCCGTCTTCGGCCACCACATCGAAGGTGGTGGCGGTGCCGAAATCCACCACGATCAGGTCGCCGCCATAGCGATCGAAGGCGCCCGCCGCGTTGACCAGCCGGTCGGGGCCGACGGTCGTGCCCTCATCGACGCGCGGCTGGGCGGGCAGCAGGCAGTCGGGCCGGCCCACGACGAGCGGGCGGCAGCCGAAATAGCGATCCGACAGCACACGCAGGTTGAACACGACGCGCGGCACGGTCGAGGAGATGATGACCTCGGTGATATCGGCTTCGATCTTCTGGAACTTCATCAGCGTCGACAGCCAGACGTAATACTGATCGGCGGTGCGCTGATGCTCGGTCGCCGTGCGCCACTGGCCGATGAAGGTCTCGCCATCCCAGATCGCGAAGACGGTGTTGGTGTTGCCGGTATCTATGCACAGAAGCATGTTCGCCCCCCTCTTGGCCCCCTCTAGGCCCCGTTTGGCCCCCGTCAGAAGTAGATGTCGGCCGCAGGGATCGCCAGGCGGCCCTCGCCCGTGGCCAGGATCAGGTTGCCGGCCTCGTCGATGCTCTCGAACCTTCCCTCGTAGCGCTCGCGCATCGTCCGCGCCGTGATTGTCTCGCCCAGCCGCGCCGCGCGGTCGAGCCAGGCGGCGCGGATCGGCGCGAAGCCCTGGGCGGCGTAGCGCGCCTCGTGCTGGGCATAGGCCGGGGCGAGCGCGTCGAGGAATTCCTCGGGCGTCACCGCGATGCCGGTCTCGTGCAGGAGCGAGACGGGGCGCAGGGCGCCCTCCTCCACCGCGTCGGCGGGCGGGGCGGCGGCGAGGTTCACGCCGAAGCCGATGATGCAGGTTTCCACCCTGCCCCCCTGCCCCGCGCTTTCCAGCAGGATGCCCGCCACCTTGCCGCCGTTGAGCAGAACGTCATTGGGCCATTTCAGCGCGAAGGGCTCTGTCCTGCCGGTCACGGCGGCGAAGGCATCGTAGAGCGCCAGCGCGGCGACGAAGCTGCGCAGGGCCACCTCGGCGGCGGGGGCCTCGGGGCGCAGCACCAGCGAGGCGGCGAAATTGCCTTCCGGCATCGCCCAGGCCCGCCCGCGCCGGCCACGCGCGGCGCTCTGGTGGCGGGCGAGGATCCAGGCCGGGCCGGGCAAAACGGGCGCCTGGCGCGCGGCTTCGGCCATCGTGCTGTCGGTCGAGGGCAGGATCTGCCGCCCGTACCCGTCGGGCCAGCTACCTGACAAGGGAGTCCGCCGCGATGGCGGCCATGCCGCCCACGCCGAAGAGGTTGACGATCCCCGCCACCATCAGGAAGGCCGCGCCCATCAGCATCACCCAGGCGATCGGCTGAGTGGTGCGATCGAGCGGCTCGGTCTCGTCGCCGAAATACATCAGGTAGACGATCCGCAGGTAGTAGTAGAGCCCGATGACCGAGGCGATACCGGCGGCGACGACCATCACCGACAGGTCCAGCACGTCCGAGGCCCAGGCGGCGCGGAAGACGCCCAGCTTGGCGAAGAAGCCCAGCAGCGGCGGCACGCCCGCGAGCGAGAACATCAGCACCAGCACGGCCAGCGCCTTGACCGGATCGACCTTGGAATAGCCGCCGAGCGAACGCAGGTCGGTCACCGGCTGGCCGTCACGCTCCATCGACAGGATGAAGGCGAAGGTGCCGACGTTCATGGTCACGTAGATCGCCATGTAGATCAGCATCGCCTCGACCCCCGCGGCGGTGCCGGCGGCGAGGCCCATGAGCGCAAAGCCCATATGCGCGATCGAGGAATAGGCCATCAGGCGCTTGATGTTGGTCTGCCCGATCGCCGCGACCGAGCCGAGGAACATCGACAGCACCGCGATCAGCGCTACGATCTGCCCCCATTCCGCGCCGATCCCGCCGAACGCATCGAAGAGCAGCCGGGCGAAGAGCCCCATCGCGGCGACCTTGGGCGCGGTGGCGAAGAAGGCGGTAACCGGCGTGGGCGAGCCTTCGTAGACGTCAGGCGTCCACATGTGGAAGGGCACGGCCGAGACCTTGAAGGCCAGGCCCATCATCAGGAAGACCAGCCCGAAGAGCAGCCCGAGCGAGATCTCGCCCTCCTGCGCCGTGATCAGGATGCCGTCGAACAGCGTGGTGCCGGCAAAGCCGTAGGTGAGCGAGGCGCCGTAGAGCAGCAGGCCCGACGAGAGCGCGCCGAGCACGAAGTATTTCAGCCCCGCCTCGGTGGAGCGCGCGGAATCCCGGCGCAGGGCGGCCACGACATAGAGCGCCAGCGATTGCAGCTCGAGCCCCATATAGAGCACCATCAGGTCTCCGGCCGAGACCATGACCATCATGCCGATCGCCGCCAGCGTCACCAGCAGCGGGTATTCGAAGCGCAAGAGGTCGCGCTTTTCCATGTAGCCTTCACTCATCACCAGCACGGCGGCGGCCGAGAGCAGCAGCGTCGTCTTGGCGAAGCGGGCGAAGGCGTCGTCGACGAACATGCCGCCGAACGCCTCGCGCGCGGGGCCGCCCGAGAAGGCGATCCACAGGCCCACCAGCGCCAGCACGGCGGCGGTGATCCATGTCATCAGCGGGGCGGTGCGATCCTTGCCGCCATAGGCGCCGGCCAGCAGGCCGAGCATCGCGAAGACGGCGAGCACGATCTCGGGCGTGAGGATGACGATATCCTGGCTGTTCATCTGCGCGGCCTCAATGGTTCTGGGCCACCTGCCCGGCCATCCCGGCGGGCAAGGCGGCGCGGTAGTCTTCGACCAGCGCCTCGGTCGAGGGGCCGATCACATCGGTGACGAGCGAGGGATAGACGCCGAGCAGCAGCGTCATCACCACGAGCGGCGCGAAGATCCACTTCTCGCGGGGTTTCATGTCGGTGATCGCCTTGAGGCTTTCCTTGATCAGGTCGCCCATCACCACGCGGCGGTAGAGCCACAGCGCATAGGCGGCCGAGAAGATCACCCCCGACGTCGCCACCAGCGCCACCCAGGTATTGACCTGGAACATGCCCATCAGCGTGAGGAACTCGCCCACGAAGCCCGACGTGCCGGGCAGGCCGACATTGGCCATGGTGAACAGCATGAAGATCAGCGCATAGGCGGGCATCCGGTTGACCAGGCCGCCATAGGCGTCGATCTCGCGGGTATGCATCCGGTCGTAGATCACGCCGACGCAGAGGAACAGCGCGCCCGAGATGAAGCCGTGGCTGATCATCTGGAAGATCGCCCCGTCAACGCCCTGCTGGTTGGCCGCGAAAATCCCCGCCGTGACGAACCCCATATGCGCGACCGAGGAATAGGCGATCAGCTTCTTCATGTCTTCCTGCACCAGCGCGACGAGCGAGGTGTAGACGATGGCGATGGCGCTCATCCACAGGATCAGCGGCGTGAAGATCTCCGACGCGACGGGGAACATCGGGATCGAGAAGCGCAGGAAGCCGTAGCCACCCATCTTCAGCAGGATCGCCGCCAGAACGACCGAACCGGCCGTGGGCGCCTGCACGTGGGCGTCGGGCAGCCAGGTATGCACCGGCCACATCGGCATCTTCACCGCGAAGGAGGCGAAGAAGGCCAGGAAGGCCAGCGTCTGCATCCCGCCCACAACCTGCCCGCCCAGAAGCGGGAGCGGCGCGGCCGAGAACTCGTGATCCAAGAGCGCCACGATATCGGTCGTGCCGGCATCGACATACATGGCGATCATCGCCACCAGCATCAGGATCGAGCCGAAGAACGTGTAGAGGAAGAACTTGAACGCGGCATAGATGCGGTTCGCCCCGCCCCAGATGCCGATGATCAGGAACATCGGGATCAGCCCGGCCTCGAAGAACAGGTAGAACAGCACCAGGTCGAGCGCCATGAAGACGCCCAGCATCAGCGTCTCGAGCACCAGGAAGGCGATCATGTATTCCTTGACGCGGTCGGTCACTTCCCAGCACGACCAGATGACCAGCGGCATCAGGAAGGTGGTGAGCATCACGAACAGCACCGAGATGCCGTCGACCCCCATCTTGTAGGTCAGGCCCATCAGCCAGTCGCGTTCCTCCACGAACTGGAAGCCGGTATTGGCCGGGTCGAACTGGAAGATCACGAAGAGCGAGATCAGGAAGGTCGCCGTGGTCGCGAACAGCGCCAGCCACTTGGCGTTGCGCTGTGCGGCGGCATCGTTGCCGCGTAGCAGAAGCGCCATGATCCCGGCGGCGACGAGCGGCAGGAAGGTGATGATGGAAAGCAGGTTGTCCATCAGTTGGCCCCCCCGGAAATCGACACCCAGGTGACGAGCGCGGCGATGCCGAGCACCATCGCAAAGGCGTAGTGGAACAGATAGCCCGATTGGGCGCGGCCCGCGAGGCGGGTGAAGAACGGGATGACGCCCATCGCCAGGCCGTTGAGCCCGCCATCGATCACGTCACCGTCGCCGCGCTTCCACAGGAACCGACCAAGCCGCTTCGCGGGGCGCACGAAGAGGAAATCGTAGGCCTCGTCGAAATACCACTTGTTCAGCAGGAACAGGTAGAGCGGTCGCTGGTTCGCGGCGAGCCGCGCGGGCAGCGAGGTGTCGCGGATGTAGAACAGCCAGGCTGTGGCCAGGCCGATCAGCATGGCGATGAAGGGGCTCACCTTCACCCAGGTGGGGGCGTGGTGGGCATCGTCCATCACGTGGTTGTCGGGCGCGGTGAAGATCGCGCCTTGCGGGGCGATACCGGGCTCGGCATGGGCCTCGTCGGCGGCAAGCTCGGTCACGCCCTCGGCGGGCTCGGCGCCCTCGGGATCTTCGGTCACCGCCTCGGCCGCGGCCTCGCCATCGCCCTCGGCGGCGGCTTCGGCGGCTTCGCCGATGCCCTCTCCGTGATCGTCTGCGTGGTCGTCGGCTTCGGCATGATCCTCGCCGTGATCTTCCCCGTGGCCCTCTTCCGCGTGATGCGCGGGCACGCCGAAGAAGCGGTTCACCTGGTCGTGCGAGCCGAAGAACGATCCGTACCAGACCATCCCCGCCAGCACCGCGCCCACGGCCAGCACGCCCAGCGGCACCGTCATGGTGAGGGGGCTCTCATGGGCATGTTCATGCGCGTGCTTGTCGCCGCGCGGATCGCCGAAGAAGGTGAGGAAGATCAGCCGCCAGGAATAGAAGCTGGTGAACATCGCCGCGATGACCAGCGCCCAGAAGGCAAAGCCGACACCGCTGGCCCAGGCGCTTTCGATGATCGCATCCTTCGACAGGAAGCCGGCGAAACCGATATGGGTGAGCGGGATGCCCACGCCGGTGATCGCGAGCGTGCCGATCACCATCATCCAGAAGGTGAACGGCACCTTGTCGCGCAGGCCGCCGTAATTCCGCATGTCCTGCTCGTGATGCATGGCGTGGATCACCGAACCGGCGCCGAGGAACAGCATCGCCTTGAAGAAGGCATGCGTGAACAGGTGGAACATCGCCGCGGAATAGACGCCCGCACCCGCGGCCACGAACATGTAGCCGAGCTGCGAACAGGTGGAATAGGCGATGACGCGCTTGATGTCGTTCTGCACCAGGCCAACCGTCGCCGCGAAGAAGGCGGTGGCCGCGCCGATATAGACGATGATCAGCTTCGCCTCGGGCGCGTATTCGATCAGCGGCGACATGCGGCAGACGAGGAACACGCCCGCGGTGACCATCGTCGCGGCATGGATCAGCGCCGAGACGGGCGTCGGGCCCTCCATCGCGTCGGGCAGCCAGGTATGCAGGAACAGCTGCGCCGACTTGCCCATCGCGCCCACGAACAGCAGGAAGGCCAGCAGGTTCGCGGCGTTCCAGTCGCGCCACAGGAAGTGCAGCTCGGTCTCGGCGATCGCCGGCGCGGCGGCGAAGATATCCGAGAAGTTGATGCTGTCGACCAGGAAGAACAGCCCGAAGATCCCCAGCGCGAAGCCGAAATCGCCCACGCGGTTGACGACGAAGGCCTTGATCGCCGCGGCATTGGCCGAGGGTTTCTTGTAGTAGAAGCCGATCAGCAGGTAGGAGGCGAGGCCCACGCCCTCCCAGCCGAAGAACATCTGCACCAGGTTGTCGGCCGTCACCAGCATGAGCATCATGAAGGTGAAGAGCGACAGGTAGGCGAAGAAGCGGGCGCGGTAGGGCTCGGACTCCTTGAAGTTCTCGTCGTGGGCCATGTAGCCGAACGAGTAGAGGTGCACGAGGCTGGAGACCGTGGTGATCACGATCAGCATGATCGCGGTCAGCCGGTCGAGCCGGATCGCCCAGTCGGTCGACAGAGAGCCGCTTTCGATCCAGCGGAAGAGCGGGATCTGCTGGAGCGTGCCGTCGAAGCTCAGGAACACGATCCACGACAGCAGGCAGGCGAGGAACAGAAGCGCCGTCGCGATGACCTGCGCGGCCGTCTCGCCGATGATCTTCCAGCCGAACCCGGCCAGCACCGCGCCGAGCAGCGGCGCGAAGAGGATGATCGTTTCCATCGCGCCTTACCCTTTCATCACGTTGACGTCTTCGACGTCGATCGTGCCCCGGTTGCGGAAGAAGCAGACGAGGATCGCCAGCCCGATCGCGGCCTCGGCGGCGGCGACGGTCAGCACGAACATGGTGAAGACCTGGCCGACCAGGTCGCCGAGATAGGCCGAGAAGGCGACGAGGTTGATGTTCACCGACAAGAGCATCAGCTCGATCGACATCAGCAGGATGATCACGTTCTTGCGGTTCAGGAACAGCCCGAAAATGCCGATGACGAAGAGCGCCCCGGCGACGGTGAGGTAATGTTCAATGCCGATCATCTGTCTGTCCCGTCGTCTCTTTTCTTGTTCACGGCCGCAGAACTGGTGTCTGCGGATCGCAGGCGCAGGTCTGCACGCCGCGCACATAGCTTGCCTTGAGGCCCGCGCGCTTCATCGCCGCGGTGATCTGGCGCATCGAGACCGGATCGTCGCCGGCGATGGCCTCGCGGAAGGTGGCGCGGGCCCTGTCGAACGTATCGTCGCCGCCTTCGTGGACGCGGAGCGACACGCCCGAGGCGCAATGCGTCCATGCCTCGCCGCCGTCATCCGGCGTCTGCCAGGAATGCTGGATCACGCCGGGCGCGGCCTCGATCGCCCACCACACGAACTCGCCATCCGCCTCCTGGCAGACGGGCGGCTGTTCGGCCAGAGCCGGCGTGGCGGCCAGCAACGCGGCCAGCGCGATATGCGCCGCGCGGATCACAGCCCCTGCCCCGGCTTCACGTCGCGCAACTCCATGCTTTTCGCCGGGTCGCGATACATCTGGGCCAGCACATCCTGGCGCTTGATGTTCTGGCGGTGGCGCAGGGTCAGCACGATGGCGCCGATCATGGCGACCAGCAGCACCAGCCCGGCCAGCTGGAAGAGCAGGATGTAATCGTCGTAGATCAGCATCCCCAGCGCCTTGGTATTGTGGATCTCGGCGATATCGGGGGTGACCGCGCCGCGCAGGGCGGCGGCCTCTTCGGCATAGGTCCAGGCGCCGAAGGCGAGGCCCATCTGCATCAGGATCACCACGCCGATCAGCAAAGCCAGCGGCATATAGCGCGACATGCCGGCCTTGAGCTCGGCGAAATCGACGTCGAGCATCATCACCACGAAGAGGAACAGCACCGCCACGGCGCCGACATAGACGATGACCAGCAGCATCGCCACGAACTCGGCCCCCAGCAGCACGAACATCGCCGCCGAGGTGAGGAAGGCCAGGATCAGCCACAACACCGAATGCACCGGGTTGCGCGAAATCACGGTGAAGAGCCCCGCCGTCACCAGCACCGCGGCAAAGACGTAGAATGCGACATCGGCGACGCTCATTCGCCTTCCTCCCCGGTTTCGGCGAAGACGGCTTGCGCCCAGTCCATCGCCTTGGTCATCGCCGGCAGACCGCCCAGCATCGACATCTGATAGATCACCTCGGCAATCTCTTTCCGCATGGCGCCGGCTTCCAGCGCGTGGCGCAGCGTCGTCTTGGTGACGGCCTCGTTCTGCGCGCCCTGGGCCACGAGGCCGGCCAGCGCGATCAGCATCCGGGTGCGCGCATCCAGCCCGTCCTTGTTGAACGTGTTGCCGAAGAACGCCTCCATCATGTCGCGCGGCATGGTGGGCATCAGCTTGTCGAACCCGGTCGGCTGGAAATGCTCCATCGCCGGGTTGAAGCTGCGCAGCATGGCCTGGCCCTGCTCCATCATCTGCTCGAACATGCGGGTGTAATCGTTCATCGGTAGGGCGCGTCGATTTCCAGGTTGCGGGCGATCTCGGCCTCCCAGCGTTCGCCGTTGGCGAGCAGCTTGGCCTTGTCGTAGAACAGCTCTTCCCTCGTCTCGGTGGAGAACTCGAAATTCGGCCCCTCGACGATCGCATCCACCGGGCAGGCTTCCTGGCAGAAGCCGCAATAGATGCACTTGGTCATGTCGATGTCATAGCGCGTGGTCCGGCGCGAGCCGTCTTCGCGGGGCTCGGCGTCGATCGTGATCGCCTGGGCGGGGCAGATCGCCTCGCACAGCTTGCAAGCGATGCAGCGTTCCTCGCCGTTGGGATAGCGGCGCAGCGCGTGTTCGCCGCGGAAGCGGGGCGAAAGCGGGCCCTTTTCGTGCGGGTAGTTCAGCGTGGCCTTGGGCTTGAAGAAATACTTGAAGCCCAGGCCGAACCCCTTGATGAAATCCGTCAGCAGGAAGTATCGCGCCGCGGTGGTGTAGTCGAATGCCATTGGTCAGCTCCCCGTGGCCCAGCGGGCATAGGCGCCGCCGAAGGCCCCGTATTGGGCAAGGAAGGCCACGATCACGACCCAGGCCAGCGACAGCGGCAGGAACACCTTCCAGCCGATCCGCATGAGCTGATCGTAGCGGTAGCGGGGCACGATGGCCTTGACCATCGCGAACATGAAGAACATCACCAGCACCTTGGCGAAGAACCAGCCGAAGCCGTCGGGCAGGCCCGGCACCGGCGACAGCCAGCCGCCGAAGAACAGCAGCACGGTCAGCGCGCACATCAGCACGATGGCGACGTACTCGCCGATCATGAACAGCAGGAACGGCGTGGAGGAATATTCCACCTGGTAGCCGGCGACGAGCTCGCTCTCCGCTTCGGGCAGGTCGAAGGGCGGGCGGTTGGTTTCCGCCAGGCACGAGACGAAGAACAGCACCACCATCGGCAGGTGCGGCAGCCAGTACCACGAGAACATGCCGTAGCTGCCATCCTGCGCCGCGACGATCGCCCCGAACGACATCGAGCCGGTCGACAGGATCACCCCGATGATGATCAGCCCCAGCGACACCTCGTAAGAGATCATCTGCGCCGCCGAGCGCAGCGAGCCGAGGAACGGGTATTTCGAGTTCGACGCCCAGCCGCCCATGATCACGCCATAAACCTCGAGCGAGGAGATGGCGAAGATGTAGAGCACGGCGACGTTGATGTCGGCCAGCACCCAGCCATCGTTGAACGGGATCACCGCCCAGGCGATCACCGCCAGCGTGAACGAGATCAGCGGCGCCAGCAAAAACACCGTCTTGTCGGAGCCGGCCGGGATCACCACTTCCTTGGTGATGTATTTGAGGAAGTCGGCAAAGCTTTGAAGCAAGCCGAACACGCCCACCACATTGGGCCCGCGGCGCAACTGCACCGCGGCCCAGATCTTGCGGTCGGCATAGAGCAGGAAGGCAAGCGCCACCAGGAGCGGCACCACGATCAGCAGGCACTGGCCGAGGATCAGAAGCAGGATGCCGAGATTGGTTTGGGTGAAGAAGTCAACCATGTTCCCTCATGTCCTCAGACCGTCGGTATTCTCTCGGCGGCGCAGGCCTGCACCGTGACCTCGGCGTCGATCGTGCGCAGCCCGTCGGGCAGCGCCGACGAGATGGTGTAAACAGCATCGCCGCGCCAAACGCCACCCCGTTCCGACACATTCGTGCGCACATGGCGGGCGAAACCGCCGCCCCGGATCAGCGCGTATTGCGCGGCGGCGCATTCGGCGTAGCGGCGCACGTCGTCGGTGCCGCGCGCGCCCTGCATCTCGACTGTGAAGGCGACCAGATCGCCCTCCAGCAATTGCGTGTCGATCCCGCGATAGACGGGCGCGGCGGCCTGCTGGCCCGCCTGGCCCACCTGCGCCTCGGCGGCGCAGCCGGCCAGCGCCAGCACCGCAAGCGCGGGATATGCCAAAGGCGCGCTCACTCGGCGGCGAGCGGGGCTGCGGCGCGGGCGCGGGCATTGGCCGAAAGCTCGGCCATCAGCGCCGAGGCGCGTGCGATCGGGTTGGTCAGGTAATGGTCGCGCACCGCGCGGGCGAAATCGCCATTGCCTGCCTCGCCCCTGGGCAGCGCCTGCCATTCGTTTTCGGGCACGTCGTCGATCTCGGCCAGATGCGGCACCGCCTCGACCAGCGCCTGGCGCAGCTGCGCGAGGCTGTCGAAGGGAAGCGTGGCATCCAGCTCGGCCGAAAGCGCGCGCAGGATCGCCCAGTTCTCCTTCGCCTCGCCCGGCGGGAAGGAGGCGCGCAGCGCCAGCTGCGGGCGGCCCTCGGTATTGACGAAGAGCCCGTTTTCCTCGGTCCAGGCGGCGGCGGGCAGGATCAGGTCGGCCCGGTGGGCGCCGCGATCCCCGTGGCTGCCCTGGTAGATCACGAAGGCGCCCTCGGCGATGTCGATCTCGTCGGCGCCAAGATTGTAGATCACCTCGGCCCCGTCGAGCGCGGCGCTCATCCCGCCGTCCGTCACGGCGCCCACATCCATCGCGCCCACGCGCGAGGCGGCGGTGTGCAGGATCAGCAGTTTCGCCCCGGTCGCCTCGGCATGGGCCATGGCGTGGCCGAGCACGGCTTCGCCATCCTCGCCCTGCAGGGCGCCCTGCCCCACCACGATGACGGAACGCTCATGGCGATCCTCGTCGCGGATGCGGCCCACCTCGTCGGCCAGCGCGGCGCTGCCGGTGCCGAGGTGCTGATAATCGTAGGTGAGATCCACCTGCTCGCCGATCAGGCCGATCATCGCGCCCTTGAGCCAGGCCTTGCGGATGCGCGCGTTGAGCACCGGCGCCTCGCTGCGGGGGTTGGTGCCGATGAGCAGGATCGCCTGCGCATCGTCGAGATCCTCGATCCGCGCGGTGCCGACATAGGCCGACCGGTTGCCGGCGGGCAGCTTGGCACCGTCGGTGCGGCTTTCCACGCGCCCGCCCTGGCCCTCGACCAGCTGTTTCAGCGCATAGGCCGCCTCGACCGGGGCCAGATCGCCCACGAGGCCCGCCACCTTTTTGCCCTTCATTGCCGCGGCGGCCGCGGCGAGCGCCTCGGGCCAGGTGGCCGGGCGCAGCTTGCCGTTCTCGCGGATATAGGGCTTGTCGAGCCGCTGGCGGCGCAGCCCGTCCCACACGAAGCGCGACTTGTCCGACAGCCATTCCTCGTTCACGCCGTCATGGTTGCGCGGCAGGATGCGCATCACTTCGCGCCCCTTCGTATCCACCCGGATCGAGGAGCCGAGCGCATCCATCACGTCGATCGTTTCGGTCTTGGTCAGCTCCCAGGGCCGGGCGGTGAAGGCATAGGGCTTGGAGACCAGCGCCCCCACGGGGCACAGGTCGATGATGTTGCCCTGCAATTCGCTGTCGAGCGTCTGGTTGAGATACGAGGTGATCTCGGCATCCTCGCCGCGGCCCGTCTGGCCCATCTGGTGGATGCCGGCCACCTCGGTCGTGAAGCGCACGCAGCGGGTGCAGGAGATGCAGCGCGTCATGTGCGTCTCGACCAGCGGGCCGAGATCGAGATCGTCGACCGCGCGCTTCGGCTCGCGGTAGCGCGAGAAATCGACGCCATAGGCCATCGCCTGATCCTGCAGGTCGCATTCGCCGCCCTGGTCGCAGATCGGGCAATCGAGCGGGTGGTTGATGAGCAGGAACTCCATCACCCCCTCGCGGGCCTTCTTGACCATGGGCGAGTTGGTGCGGACCTGCGGCGGCGCCCCTTCGGGCCCGGGGCGCAGATCGCGCACCTGCATCGCGCAGGAAGCCGCCGGCTTGGGCGGCCCCCCCACCACTTCGACGAGACACATCCGGCAATTGCCGGCGATCGAGAGCCGCTCGTGATAGCAGAAGCGCGGGATCTCGATCCCGGCCTGCTCACAGGCCTGGATCAGCGTCATCGCGGGATCGACCTCGATCTCGCGACCGTCGATGAGGATTTTGCGAAGCTCGGCCATGTGCCTACCTTTTCAACAGCTTGCCCACTTCCGTGCGCGCCTTCATTTCGGCATCCGCGAAGGCGCAGACGCTGGCCGGCTGAGCCGGGTCGGCGCCGCGGGCGCGGATGTATTCCTCGGCGCGGGCCATGTGGCGGGCCTGCGCCTCCTTCGATTGCAACTCGTCCTTCATCTGCGTCTGAGTATAGCCCTTGGCAGTGACCTGCTTGGCTATCTCGGCGAAGCTGCGCTGCGCGCGGATCATTCGGATCGACACGTCGGGGCAGCGCTGCTTGGTCAGCTCCACCACGAAGGTCGTCAGGATGATGCTCTGCAACTGCGCATCCTCGCGGATCGAGGCGGCAGAGGCCGGCGCGGCCAGCATGGCGGCGGCGCAGAAGGCGGCGCAGGCGGTGGTGATCTTGTTGCGGATGTTCATGTCTCGCTCCCTCAATTGGCCCGCAGAAGCTGGCCGGTGAGTGTGCCTTGTGCGATCTCGCGCTTGCCGATGGCGCAGTAGCTGGCCTTGTCGCCCTGCTTCGCGCCCTGCTGGGAAAGGTAGCGGCGCGCAGTATCGGTGAAATCCTTGCGGACCTCGCGGTTCTCGAAATACGCCTTCACCTCGTCGCGCGAATAGCCCTGTTTCAGGGCCCGGTCGCGCAGCTGGTAGAGCTTCTGGATCGCCATCAGCTTGCGGCCCGAGATCTCGTCGCAATTCTTGTCGATCATGTCGCCGATATAGCCGGCGAGGATCCAGTTGTAGGAATACTCGTCGCTGCCGATCGGCGGCAGCGCGGCGGCGGAACCCGCCGAGAGCCCGAAGAAGGCCGCCGCGGCGGCGGCCCGTGCCATGTGTTTCGACATCATCCTGTCAATCCTCTGACTGCGATGGCCGATCGCCGGGCGCACGGTTTTCCGCGTCTCCCCGCCTGCCGGGCCATCCGTTGAGATGGTGTCCCCAAATCCTGAACCGGCCTGCCAGTGCAGGCGGTGATATGCAATAACGCCGCGGCCCGAAGGTGCCTCACGATATGGTGCGGCGGCGCTCACGCCTGCCTCGCATCGTCGAAGAAGACGTTGCCGCGCGCGGCCACGGCGATGCGGATCAGCTCGTCATGGCTGAGATGGCCGACATTGGTGAAGACCAGCTTGGCGCCCGAACGGCCCGCCGCGGCGGCGATGTGCATCAGCTCCACCCCGTCGCGGGCGCCGCAATCCGTGCGGAAGCCGCCGCCCTCGGCGGCGATGCGGATCAGTTGCGCCTTGGAGAGATCCTCGAACATCGCGCTCACTCTGCCGCGAGGGCCCCGGTGCGGCCTGTACGCTTGGCCTTGATGCGATCCTCGATCTCTTCGCGGAAATGCCGGATCAGGCCCTGGATGGGCCAGGCCGCGGCATCGCCGAGCGCGCAGATCGTGTGGCCCTCGACCTGGCGTGTCACGTCGAGCAGCATGTCGATCTCGGCCACCTCGGCCTCGCCGGTCACCAGCCGCTCCATCACCCGCATCATCCAGCCGGTGCCTTCGCGGCAGGGCGTGCACTGGCCGCAGCTTTCGTGCTTGAAGAACTTGGCCAGCCGCCACACGGCCTTAATTACGTCGGTGCTCTGATCCATGACGATCATGCAGCCGGTGCCGAGCGACGACTTGTTCTCGCGCATCCAGTCGAAATCCATGATCGCGTCTTCCAGCGCGTCCTTCGGCAGGATCGGGCAGGAGGCGCCGCCGGGGATGATGGCCTTGAGATTGTCCCACCCGCCGCGGATGCCGCCGCCATGCTTCTCGATCAGCTCGCGCACCGGCAGGCTCATCTCTTCCTCGAAGACGCAGGGCGTGTTCACGTGCCCGGTGATGGCGAAGAGCTTGGTGCCGGTATTGTTGGGCCGCCCGAACGAGGCGAACCATTCCGCCCCGCGCCGCAGGATTGTGGGGCAGACGGCGATGCTTTCGACGTTGTTCACCGTGGTCGGGCAACCATAGAGCCCCGCCCCCGCCGGGAAGGGCGGCTTCATGCGCGGCATGCCCTTCTTGCCTTCCAGGCTTTCCAGCAGCGCGGTTTCCTCGCCGCAGATATAGGCGCCGGCGCCGTGGGTGAGGTAGATGTCGAAATCCCAACCCGACTTGGCGGCGTTGGGGCCGACGAGCCCCGCATCGTAGCATTCGTCGATCGCAGCCTGCAGCGCCTCGCGCTCGCGGATATATTCGCCGCGGATGTAGATGTAGGCGGCATGGGCGCCCATGGCGAAGCTGGCGATCAGGCAGCCCTCGATCAGCGTGTGCGGATCGTGGCGCATGATCTCGCGATCCTTGCAGGTGGCCGGCTCGGATTCGTCGGCATTGACCACCAGGTAGGCCGGGCGGCCATCGCTTTCCTTGGGCATGAACGACCATTTCAGCCCGGTGGGGAAGCCCGCGCCGCCGCGCCCGCGCAGGCCGCTGGCCTTCATCTGGTCGATGATCCAGTCGCGCCCCTTGGCGATGATCCCCGCCGTGCCATCCCAATGGCCGCGCGCCTGCGCCCCCCTGAGCGAGCGATCGTGCATCCCGTAGAGATTGGTGAAGATGCGATCCTGATCCTTGAGCATGTTCTTTCCTCAGCTCTCCCGGCGCGCGCGCCGGATTTGGAAGGCGGTTGCCAGCGCCCAGGCGAAAGCCGCCAGCGCCGCGATATCGAAGACCAGCGCCCAGGCGCCGCCCAGCCCCAGCCGGGGGCCGATCGCCTGCACGGCCAGCCAGGCCAGCATCGTGCCGGCGATGACCAGCGCGACGATGCGCATGCGCCGTGACAGCGCCTTATCGCGATCCGCCTGCGCCACCTAGTACACGTCGCCCTTCTTCACGCGCGACGAGAAATCGGTCTCGCCGCCCGCGGCGAGCGTTTTCGCCTGGCCGACCCAGTCGTCGCGCGAGACGCGACCGCGGAAGCCGACGAGGTTGTTGTCCATCCAGGCGACTTCCTCCGGCGACCAGGCGGCGATCTGGTCGAAATGGTAGACGCCGATGCGGTTGAGCTCGCCCTCCAGCTTCGGGCCGACGCCGCGGATGCGCTTGAGATCGTCGGCACCGCCCTCGCGCGGGGCGTCCATCAGGGCGGGTTTGCTGCCTTGGCCCTCGGCAGGCGTGGCGGGGGTCGCATCGGAGGGCGCATCGGCCGCGCTGTGCTCCGGCGTCTCGCCACGGGCCGTCTTGGCGGCGGGGACAGGGGGCACCTCGGGCGCCGCGGCCACGTTCGTCACCGGGTCGCCGCCCGATTTCAGGCCCACCGCGGCGGCGGGGCTGGCATCGGGCATCGGCGCGGGCTGGGCGGGCGGATCGTCACGCTCGGCCTCGGGCGCGACGCGCCCGGCGGCGGCACCGGCGCCATAGCCATCCTCCTCGGCCTCGCGGGCGGCGGACTCGACCACCGCGGCGGGCGGCTCGCCGGGCATCCAGCCGATCCACAGCAGCACCGCCGCGATCGCGGTGACGAGAACGGCGAGGATCAGCGACGCGCCGACCGAGTAGTCGGCCACGAACATCAGCCCGAGAAACGCCACCAGCCCGGCCACGCCGGCCCACAATGCCACTTTCGGCATCAGGCCTTCTGTCGTCTGTTCGGTCATCTCGCTTCCCCCGTTCCGGTTGCGCCGATCTCAGTACTTCGCCCGTTTCGAGAACTCGGTCTCGCCGCCATCGGCCAGGCTTCGCGCCTGGCTGACCCAGTCGTCGCGGCTGACCCGGCCGCGGAAGCCCTGGAGGTTCTCATCCACCCAGGCCACTTCCGCCTCGGACCACCGGGCGATCTGATCGTAGTGGTAATAGCCCATATCGTGCAGCATCGCCTCGAGCCGCGGGCCCACGCCCTTGATCTTCTTCAGATCGTCGGGCCCTCCATCGCGCGGCGCGTCGAGCCCCTGGGGCCTGGTGCCCTCGGGGTGCGAGACCGGCGTGCCGGGGCTAGCCATGGCGGGCGGCTCGTTGCCGGCACGCTCGGGCGCCCCGCCAGCTGCTCCGCCGCCGGCCGTATCGCCATCGCCGGGGGCATCCGGCTCGCCGCGGGTGCGGGCCGACGGCGCGGGGCGGCCCTTCTCGGTCTCCTGCGCTTCCTGTTCGGTCACGCCGCTGGGATCGACGGGCTTCCCGGCGGCGGGGCGCGGCTCATGCGCCTCGATCTCTTCCACGCTGGCCTCGCCACCCTCGGGCCGGTGCAGCCAGGGCGTGGTGATCGGCACCTCGGTGCCGTCGATGCGCTTGACCGTATCGCCCAGATCCACCGCCAGCTGGACCGAGGCATTGTATTGCGTGCGGCCGCTCTCATGCTCCATCAGCGAGGTCAGGCCGTTCGCCGGTTCCGACGCATAGCGGCCCTGCTGGGGGCCCGGCACCGGCACGCGGCCCTGGGCAAGCTCGTCGATGATCTCGCCCAGACGCTCGGCGGTGAGATCCTCGTAGTAATCCTTGCCGATCTGCGCCATCGGCGCGTTGGCGCAGGCGCCGAGACATTCCACCTCTTCCCACGAGAACTTGCCGTCGGCCGACAATTCATGCGGGTTGGGCGCGATCTTGTCGCGGCAGACGGCCATCAGATCCTCGGCGCCGCAGATCATGCAGGTCGTGGTGCCGCAGATCTGGATATTGGCAACCGCGCCAACCGGATGCAGCTGGAACATGAAGTAGAACGTCGCCACTTCCAGCGCCCGGATATAGGCCAGGTCGAGCATGCCGGCGACATGTTCTATCGCGGCGCGGGAAAGCCAGCCCTCCTGCTCCTGCGCGCGCCACAGAAGCGGGATGATCGCGCTGGCCTGGCGGCCTTCGGGGAACTTCGAGATCTGCGCCTGCGCCCATTCCTGGTTGGCCGGGGTGAAGGCGAAGCTCTCGGGCTGATCGTGGTGTAGGCGGCGCAGCATCAGGTGGTTCCGTTGGTATATTCGGCCGCCAGGGCAAGCACGACGACAAGCGTCGCCGCCGCCCCGGCCAGCGTGTGCGTGGCGGCGGGATGCCCGGCGCGGGCATAGATCCAGGTATCGGCGAAGCTCATCAGCGCATAGGCCGCGAACAGCCAGGCGATGACCAGCAGATCGCCGTAGACCAGCGCGCCGATGGTGAGAAAGACGAAGGCGACATAGCGGTCGGTCATCACCTGGGGCAGGAACTCGGCCCGGTGATTGGCCTGGGCCAGCCCGCGCACCGGGTCGCGCAGGAAGGCCAGCGCGATGGTCACGTTGACCAGCCCGCCCCCGATGGCGAGGATCCAGGCCGCATATTCCAGCGCGCTCACCTGTCCACCTCGCCGAACACGATGTCGAGCGAGCCGAGCACGGCCGAGACATCGGCGAGCTGGTGGCCCTTGCCCAGGTAATCCATCGCCTGAAGATGCGGGAAGCCCGGCGCGCGCAGCTTCACGCGATAGGGCTTGTTGGTGCCGTCGGCCACGAGATAGACGCCGAACTCGCCCTTCGGCGCCTCAACGGCGGCATAGACCTCGCCCTCGGGCACGTGGAAGCCCTCGGTATAGAGCTTGAAGTGGTGGATCAGCGCCTCCATCGAGCGCTTCATCTCGCCACGCTTCGGCGGCGCCATCTTGCCGCGATACATCACCTCGCCCGGCTCGGCGCGCAGCTTCTCGATCGCCTGGAGGATGATCTTGGTGCTCTCGCGCATCTCGGCCATGCGGCAGAGGTAACGGTCGAAGCAATCGCCGTTCTTGCCCACGGGGATCTGGAAATCGAACTCGTCATAGCATTCGTAAGGTTGCGCACGGCGCAGATCCCAGGCGAGGCCCGAACCGCGCACCGTCACGCCCGAGAAGGCCCAGTTCTGGATGTCTTCCTCGGTGACGATGCCGATATCGACATTGCGCTGCTTGAAGATGCGGTTGCCCGTCAGCAGCCCGTCGATATCGTCGAGCACCGAGGGGAATTCATGCGCCCAGGCCTCGATATCGTCGATCAGGTCGGGCGGCAGATCCTGGTGGACGCCGCCGGGGCGGAAATAGGCCGCGTGCAGGCGGGCGCCGCAGGCCCGCTCGTAGAAGATCATCAGCTTCTCGCGTTCCTCGAAGCCCCAGAGCGGCGGGGTCAGCGCGCCCACGTCGAGCGCCTGGGTCGTGACGTTCAGCAGGTGGTTCAGCACGCGCCCGATCTCGGAATAGAGCACCCGGATCAGCGAGGCGCGGCGCGGCACGATCGTGCCGGTCAGCTTCTCGATCGCCAGGCACCAGGCATGTTCCTGGTTCATCGGCGCCACGTAATCCAGCCGGTCGAGATAGGGAAGATTCTGAAGATAGGTGCGGCTCTCCATCAACTTCTCGGTGCCGCGGTGGAGCAAGCCGATATGCGGATCGACGCGTTCGACGATCTCGCCGTCGAGCTCCAGCACCAGGCGCAGAACCCCGTGCGCCGCGGGGTGTTGCGGGCCGAAGTTGATGTTGAAGTTGCGGATCTTCTGTTCGCCGGTCTGGATGTCGTTGAAGCCTTTGGAGCCGTCCATGGCTGCCTCCCTCACGCGTCCAGCGCCGGGCCGCTTTCGACCCGGTAGAGCTTGGTGATCAGTTTCCATTCGCCGCCATCGCGGATGAAGCCGAGATGATCCTCGTAGCGGCGCGGCGGCACCTCGACCGACAGATGCACGCGCCCGATCTCGCCGCCGGCCACGTCGATGCCGTGGATCGTGTAGGCGGGCGCGCCGGGGAACGGATCGCGGCCGCCGACGCGGGCCACGAAACCGGCCTTGTCGAGGCTCGTCGTGCCGCCCGCGCCGGTGGCGCCGGTCATGATGAAGCGGTCGTCGCAGAGCCTCTCGAACAGGGCGCCGTCGGCATTGTGCAGACCTTCGCAATAGGCGACGGCAAGCCCGTTCAGCTCGGCCGCGGGATCGGCATCCTTCATGCGCCCCCCTCCTTCTCGTCGCCGGGCAGGATGTATTCGGCACCCTCCCAGGGCGACATGAAATCGAACTGCCGGTATTCCTGCACAAGTTTCACCGGCTCGTAGACGACGCGCTTGAGCGCCTCGTCATAACGCACCTCGACATAGCCGGTGGTGGGGAAATCCTTGCGCAGCGGATGGCCGCGGAAGCCGTAATCGGTGAGGATGCGGCGCAGATCGGGATGGCCCGAGAAGATGATGCCGAACATGTCGAACACCTCGCGCTCGAACCAGTCGGCCGAGGGATGCACGGCGGTGATCGATGGCAGCATCTCATCCTCGCGCACGGCCACGCGCAGGCGGATGCGCTGGTTCTGGTACATCGACAGGAAGTGGTAGACCACGCAGAAGCGCTGTTCTCGCGCGGGGTGATCGACGGCGGTGATGTCGACCAGGGTCGAGAACTTGCAGGTGCCGTCGGTGCGCAGGAATTCCACGAACCCTTCGATGTTCGAGGGCGCGACATCGACGTTCAGCTCGCCGTGAGAGATATCCCAGCCGATCACGCAATCGGGGCGCTTCAGCTCGATATGCGTCGCCAGCTGTTCCAGACCTGTCGTGTCGAGGGCCATGCTCACGCTCCTTCTTGCCGCGGGCGCCCGCTCATCGCGCGATGGTGCCGGTGCGGCGGATCTTCCGCTGCAATTGCAGGATGCCGTAGAGCAGCGCCTCGGCGGTGGGCGGGCAGCCCGGCACGTAGACGTCGACGGGCACGATCCGGTCGCAGCCGCGCACCACGGAATAGCTGTAATGGTAATAGCCCCCGCCATTCGCGCAGGAGCCCATCGAGATCACGTAGCGCGGCTCGGGCATCTGGTCATAGACCTTGCGCAGCGCCGGGGCCATCTTGTTAGTCAGCGTGCCGGCCACGATCATCAGGTCGGATTGCCGCGGGCTCGCGCGCGGGGCAGTGCCGAAACGCTCGAGGTCGTAGCGGGGCATCGAGGTCTGCATCATCTCGACCGCACAGCAGGCCAGGCCGAAGGTCATCCAGTGGAGCGAGCCGGTGCGCGCCCAGTTGATGACATCCTCGGTCGAGGTGAGCAGGAAGCCCTTGTCCTGCAATTCCTTGTTCAGCGCCTGGGTCGCGGCCTCGCGCTGGAAGCCCGGCACGTCGGCCGCCTCGGCGGCACGCGCCGACGGGCCCGACTTGACGCGCGGGCCCTGTTCGCCCTCGCCCTTCGTCTCGGTGACGCGGGCCTCTTCCTCGGTCACTCCCATTCCAGCGCCCCCTTCTTCCATTCATAGGCGAAGCCTACGGTCAGCACCGCCAGGAACACCATCATCGACCAGAAGCCCACCAGCCCCACCTCGCCGAACGCCACCGCCCAGGGGAACAGGAAGGCGATCTCGAGATCGAAGATGATGAACAGGATCGAGACGAGATAGAACCGCACGTCGAACTTCATGCGCGCGTCGTCGAAGGCGTTGAAGCCGCACTCATAGGCGCTCACCTTCTCGGGGTCGGGATTGCGGACGGCGACGATCACGGCCGCCAGGATCAGCACCAGGCCCAGCACCACGGCGAGCCCGAGAAAGACGAGGATGGGAAGGTAGGTGCGAAGCAGGTCTTCCACGCTGGCTCCTTTCACGTCGGCGGCGCGCTGTGGGTCTTGCCGTTGTTTACGCCTGCCCTCGGGCAGGGTCAACCAAAGGCGGGCAGGTTCGGACGTTCACGATTTGCGAGGAATATCCGCAGGTTGAGCGCGCAACGCGCCGGAATCGCAGCGGTTTTGGCCGCGCTGCCGCGGGCGGGGCCGGGTTTCCGCTAGGTTAGCCGGCCCAGGGCGGCGGGCGGCGGTCGAAGAAGGCGGCGATGCCGGCCTGCGCCTCTGCGCCCTCCCACGTCTCGACGAGGGCCCGGATCGTGGCGTCGATCACCGCGTCGTCGATGGGCGGGCCGAGCCGCCGCGCCAGCGCCTTGGCCGCCGCCACCGCGCCCGGCGCGCAGACGAGATAGGGGGCCACCTGCGCCTCGACCGCCGCGTCGAGCGCCTCGGCGCTCTCGGCCAGAAGGCCCAGCGCCACCGCCTCGTCCGCGCCGAAGACGCGGCCCGACATGAAGACCCGCCGCGCCCGCGCCTCGCCCATCCGGGCGATCACGTAGGGGCCGATCGTGGCCGGGATCAGGCCCAGCTTCGTCTCGGTCAGCGCGAAGCGGGCCGAGGGTGCGCCGATCGCCACGTCGCAGACCGAAATCATGCCGATCCCGCCGCCGAAGGCGTTGCCGTGGACGCGGCCGATCAGGGGCTTGGGCATCTCGTTGAGCGCGCGCAGCATTTGGGCCAGCTTGCGCGCCTCGGTGAAGCGGGTCTCGGCATCGGCTTCCATCTGATCCTGCATCCAGCGCAGATCGCCCCCGGCGCAGAACGTATCGCCCTCGGCGGCCAGGATCACCGCGCGCACGGCATCGTCGGCGCCGAGCGTGGCGGCCGCCTCGGTGAGCTCGGCGATCATCCGCGCCGACAGCGCGTTGCGCTTCTCTTCCCGCGCCAGCCACAGCGTCGCCACGCCGCGCGCGTCTCGCTCTATCCGGATCGTCTCCATGCTCTGCCCCTCATGCATCCTGCGCCCGCAGCCCCCGCGCCAGCGCCGCCGCCTCTGCCAGCACCGCGCGGTCGAGCCCGGTCTCGAAGCCCAAAGCCGCCAGCCTGTCGGCCACCGCCTCGGTCGCGACGTTGCCCGCCGCGCCGGGCGCATAGGGGCAACCGCCCAGGCCGCCAGCCGCCGCGTCGAAGACCCGCAGGCCCATCTCCAGCGCCACCTCGATATTGGCCAGCGCCGCGCCGCCGGTATCGTGGAAATGCCCCGCCAGCCGCGCCGCCGGCAATTCCGCCAGCACCGCCTCGAGCATGGCGCGCGTGCCCTCGGGCGTGGCCCGCCCGATCGTATCGCCGAGCGAGATCTCGTAGGCCCCCATCGCCGCCAGCGCGCCGGCCACCTCGGCCACCTTCGCCGGCGGGGTCGGCCCGTCATAGGGGCATTCCACCACGCAGGAGATGTAGGCCCGCATCTTCACATTCGCCGCAGCCGCGGCCTCGGCCACCGGAGCGAACCGGTCGAGGCTTTCAGAAATCGAACAATTGATGTTGGCGCGCGAAAAGCCCTCGCTGGCCGAGGCGAAGATCGCCACCTCGTCGGCGCCCGCGGCCATGGCGCGCTCGAAGCCCGTCAGGTTCGGCGTCAGCGCCGCGTAGGAGATGCCGGGCGCCCGCTTGATGCCGGCCAGAACCTCGCCGCTATCGGCCATCTGCGGCACCCATTTGGGCGAGACGAAACTCGCCACCTCGATCCGCGCGAAGCCGGCGCGCGACAGGGCGTCGACCAGCGCGATCTTGTCGCGCGTGGGGATGCGCGCGGCTTCGTTCTGCAGCCCGTCGCGCGGGCCGACCTCGAAAATCTCGGCCTTCATGCCTCGACCGCGTAGAAATCCTGCGTGTAGAATTGCTGGTCGCCGTCCTTCTCGCGCGCCCGGCGATAGGCGGGGCGCTCGGCCAGGCGCTCCAGATAGGCCTGCAGCGCGGGGAAGCCGTCCATCCGCACGAACCGGCCCGCCGCGCCCATGTTGTAGCTCAGCATCGTGTCGGCCGCCGAGAAGCCCGAGGCGAGCAGGAAGTCGCGCTCCGACAGCAGCTTTTCCAGCGGCTTCATCGTGCCCGCCAGCCGCGCCGCCTCGATCTTCAGCACGGTGGGCGAGCGCTGTTCGGGCTTGCGCAGGAAGATCCATTGCAGGTTCAGGTTGGCGATCAGATGCGCCATCGTCTCGGCGTAGTGGATGTGTTCCAGGAACTCCACGCGCTCGGGATCGCCGGGCAGCCGGCCCAGCCCGTGTTCGGGCCGCGTCTCGCACAGATACTCGGTGATCGCGCCGCTCTCGTAGAGGGTGAGCCCGTCGATCTCGAGCGCCGGCACCCGGCCTGCGGGCGAGCGTTTTAGGTATTCGGGATCGCGCAGCGAGCCGTCGGTGATCGAATAGGTCACGATCTCGGCCTCCAGCCCCATCTCTTCCAGCAGCCACAGGATGCGGAACGAGCGCGAGGCGGCGACGTGGTGCAAACGGATCAAGGCTCTTCCTCCTCCATGCGGATCAGCGGCGCGCCGGCCTCGACCTGGGCGCCGGGGGCGGCCAGCACTTCGGCCACGATGCCATCGTAGGGCGCGGCGAGCACGTGTTCCATCTTCATCGCTTCCAGGATCGCCAGCCGCGCGCCCTTTTCCACCCGCGCGCCCGCCTCGGCGAAGACGTCGCGCACGAGGCCCGGCATCGGCGCGGTGACGATTCCCTCGCCGGCGCCAGACGCCGCGGCGCGGGCCAGCGGGTCGAGATGAGTGAAGCTCCAGGTCGCTTCGCCGAAGACATGCAGGCGCGCGCCATCGCGGGCCACGGAAAGCCGCGCGCCCGTGCCGCGCCAGCCGTCGCGCCAGGTGAGCGTGGCGCGGCCCTCCTGCCATTCCGCCTCGGCCCGGCCCGGGGCTGGGAAGCGGAGCTTCACGTTGTATGCGGCCTCGCCCAGGCTCAGCGGCACATGGTGGGTGAGCGGCGCCCAGAGCGCGAAGCCCTGGCGCGGCCCCGGCGCGCCCTCGCAGCCGAGCGCCGCCAACGCCGCCAGCGCGACCGCCTCGTCGGGCGGGGCGATGGCGCCGGTGAGCCGGTCGAGATCGCGCGCGATCAGCCCGGTATCCACCTCGCCCGCCGCGAAGCCCTCGTGCCGGGCCAACCGCCGCAGGAAGGCGAGGTTGGTGGTGGAGCCGGCCACCCGCGTCTGATCGAGCGCCGCGGCCAGCCGCGAAAGCGCGATGGCACGTGTCGGCCCGTGGGTGATGATCTTCGCGATCATCGGGTCGTAATAGGGCGCGATCTCGTCACCGGCGCGCACGCCGCTCTCGATCCGCGCCGCTTCGGGGAAATTAAGCACGGCCAGCCGGCCCGTCGCGGGCAGGAAACCGGCCTCGACATCCTCGGCATAGAGCCGCGCCTCGAAAGCGTGGCCGTGGATGGCGAGATCCTCCTGCCTGCAGGGCAGGCCTTCGCCGGAGGCGACGCGGATCTGCCATTCTACCAGGTCCACCCCGGTGATCGCCTCGGTGACGGGATGTTCCACCTGCAGGCGGGTGTTCATCTCCATGAACCAGAACCCGTCGGGCCGCAGGCCGCCTGCTCCGTCGACGATGAACTCCACCGTGCCCGCGCCCGCATAGCCGATCGCCTCGGCGGCACGCACGGCGGCGGCACCCATCGCTTGGCGCATCTCTTCGGTCATGCCGGGCGCGGGGGCTTCCTCGATCACCTTCTGGTGGCGCCGCTGGAGCGAGCAATCCCGCTCGAACAGGTGCAATGCGCGGGTGCCGTCGCCGAAAACCTGCACCTCGATATGGCGCGGCTGCTGGACGAATTTCTCGATCAGCACGGCGGGATTGCCGAAGGCGCCCTCGGCCTCGCGCGCGGCGGCGCGCAGGGCATCGGCGAAATCGGCCGGAGCCTCGACGCGCCGCATCCCCTTGCCGCCGCCGCCCGCCACGGCCTTGATGAGCACCGGGTAGCCGATCTTCGCGGCCTCCTCGGCCAGCCTTTCGGGCGACTGGTCGGCGCCGTGATAGCCGGGCACGACGGGCACGCCCGCCGCCTCCATCGCGGCCTTGGCGGCATCCTTGAGCCCCATGGCCCGCATCGCGGCGGCGGACGGACCGATGAAGGTAAGGCCCGCCGCCTCGACCGCCTCCACGAAATCGGGGTTTTCCGACAAAAAGCCATAGCCGGGATGGATCGCCTGCGCCCCGCGCGCAAGCGCGGCCTCGATGATGGCATCGCCGCGCAGATAGCTCTGCGAGGGCTGGCTGCCGCCGATATGCACCGCCTCGTCGCAGGCGGCGACATGGGCGGCGGCGGCATCCGCGTCGGAATAGACGGCGACCGTGCCGATCCCCATCGCCCGCGCGGTGCGGGCCACGCGGATGGCGATCTCGCCGCGATTGGCGATCAGGATCTTGCTCAGCATCAGCGCCTCCATCCCCCGCCGAGCAGCGCCTCGGCCTCGTCCACCATGCGGGTCACGATCTCGCCCGCGCCGGGCAGGTCGCGGATCAGGCCCACCGCCTCGCCCACGATGGGCGAGCCCTGCGCCGCATCGCCCGCCTGCTGGGCGGCGAGCCAGCGCGCCCGGCCCTCGGCGTCCGGCGCGGCGGGATCGTCGTGCCAGGCCTCGGTGCCCGGCGAGCGCATGACGCGGATGTTCCACGGTGCCGGCCAGTCGAGCCCGCGCGCCCGGTCGGGCATCGAGCTGCGCCGCGTCGCATCGCCACCCGCCGCCAGCGCGGCCTCGTGGAAGCCCGCGGGCACCAGCGCCTCGCGGCTGGCCCAGAAGCGCGAGCCGACGAGCACGCCCTCGGCGCCCAGCATCAGGGCGGCGGCAAGGCCCCGGCCATCGGCGATGCCGCCGGCGGCGACGGGGATCACGTCGGGCGCCTCGGCGGCGAGGTAGTCGGCCACTTCCGGCACCAGCGTCAGCGTTCCGCGCGAGGCGCCGTGCCCGCCCGCCTCGCCGCCCTGCGCGACGATCACCCCCGCCCCCGCCGCGACGGCCTGCCGCGCGCCCGCCATATCCTGCACCTGCGCGATCAGCAGAACGCCCGCATCCCGAATTTTCGCGGAAAATTCGGACAGGTCACCAAACGAAAGCATCAGGGCCGCCGGCTCGCGCGCCAGCACCGCGTCGAGCAGGCCGGGATTGCGCGCCAGCGCCCAGGTGATGAAGCCGCAGCCCACCCGCGCATTGCCCGTCGCCTGCCACTCCGCCTCCAGCCAGGGGCCGTCGCCATAGCCGCCGCCGATCAGGCCCAGCCCGCCGGCATGGCTGACCGCCGCGGCCAGCGCGCCGCCCCCGGCACCGGCCATCGGGGCCGAGAGGATGGGCGCCGCGATGCCCAGGCGCTCCGTCAGCCGCGTCCGCATCACATGCGGAACACGCCGAAGCGTGTCTCCCCTATGGGGGCGTTGCAGGCGGCGCGCAGCGACAGGGCCAGCACATCGCGCGAGCGGCGCGGGTCGATCACCCCGTCATCCCAGAGCCGCGCCGAGGCGTAGAGCGGGTGCGACTGGCGCTCGAACATCTCGATCGTGGGGCGTTTGAACTCGGCCTCTTCCTCTTCCGACCAGCTGCCGCCCGAGCGTTCGATCGCGTCGCGGCGCACGGTGGCCAGCACGCCGGCCGCCTGCGCCCCGCCCATCACCGAGATGCGCGAGTTCGGCCATGTCCACAGGAAACGCGGCTGGTAGGCGCGGCCGGCCATGCCGTAATTCCCCGCCCCGAACGAGCCGCCCACCAGGAGCGTGATCTTCGGCACCGCCGTCGTGGCCACCGCCGTCACCAGCTTGGCGCCGTGGCGGGCGATGCCCTCGTTCTCGTATTTCCGGCCGACCATGAAGCCGGTGATGTTCTGCAGGAAGATCAACGGGATGCACCGTTGCGAGCAAAGCTCCACGAAATGCGCGCCCTTCTGCGCGGCTTCCGAGAACAGCACGCCGTTATTGGCGACGATCCCCACCGGGCAGCCCTCGAGATGGGCGAAGCCGGTCACCAGCGTCTCGCCGAACCGGGGCTTGAACTCGTCGAAACGCGAGCCGTCGACCAGCCGCGCGATCACCTCGCGGATGTCGTAGGGCGTGCGCAGATCGGCGGGCACCACGCCGAAGAGCTCGCCCGGATCGTAGGCGGGCGGCTCGGGGCTGGCCCAGTCGGCGCCGACATCCGGCGCGGGGCCGAGAGAGCCGACGGCCCGCCGCGCCAGCGCCAGCGCGTGGGCGTCGTCCTCGGCGAGGTAATCGGCCACGCCCGAGAGCCTTGTATGCACGTCGCCGCCGCCCAGATCCTCGGCGCTCACCACCTCGCCCGTCGCGGCCTTTACCAGCGGCGGCCCGGCGAGGAAGATCGTGCCCTGGTCGCGCACGATGATCGTGACGTCGCTCATCGCGGGCACATAGGCCCCGCCCGCCGTGCACGACCCCATCACGACGGCGATCTGCGCGATGCCCTCGGCGCTCATCCTTGCCTGGTTGTAGAAGATGCGGCCGAAATGATCGCGGTCGGGGAAGACCTCGTCCTGGTTGGGCAGGTTGGCGCCGCCGCTATCGACGAGGTAGATGCAGGGCAGCCGGTTCTCGGCCGCGATCTCCTGCGCGCGGAGGTGCTTCTTCACCGACATCGGGTAATAGGTGCCGCCCTTCACGGTGGCGTCGTTGCACACGACCATCACCTGCCGGCCCATCACCTGGCCCACGCCGGCGATCATGCCCGCGGCGGGCGCGGCCCCGTCATAGAGCCCGTGGGCCGCCGTCGCGCCGATCTCGAGGAACGGGGCGCCCGGGTCGAGCAGGCCGGCCACCCGGTCGCGCGGCAGCATCTTGCCGCGCGAGAGGTGCCGCTCGCGCGCCTTCTCGCCACCGCCGGCGGCGGCCGCCTCGGCGGCCTCGCGGATCTCGGCCAGGGCGGCTTCGTGGGCCGCGATGTTGGCCTTCGCCTCTTCCGATCCGGCCAGGTATGACGATTGCAGCTTCATGCCTCCTGCCTCGCTTCCGCCGCGGCGCGGGCCTTGAGTTCCTTGCGGATCACCTTGCCCGTCACCGTCATCGGCAGTGCCTCGATGAACGAGATTTCCCTTGGGTAGGAATAGCTTGCCAGCCGTTCCTTCACGAAATCGCGCAGCTCCGCCGCCAGCGCCTCGCTCGCGCTCACGCCCGCGCGCAGCACGACATAGGCCTTCACGATCTCGGTCCGCAGGGGATCGGGCTTGCCGACCACGCCGCAGGTGGCGACCGCCTCGTGGCGCAGCAGGCAATCCTCGATCTCGGCGGGGCCGATGCGGTAGCCGGCCGACGTGATCACATCGTCGTCGCGGCCGATGAAGCGCACGGTGCCGTCGGCCTCCACCGCGCCGCGATCGCCGGTCACCATCCACGCGCCGCGGAACTTCTCGGCCGTGGCGTCGGGGCGGTTCCAGTAGCCCAGGAACATCGGCGCGGCGCCGCGCTTTACCGCGATGTCGCCTTCCTGCCCCGTCACCGGCGCGCCGTCCTCGCCCAGTGCGGCCACCTCGAAGCCGGGGACCGCGCGGCCGATGGCGCCCACCGGCGTGTCGAAGGAGGTGGCACAGGCCGAGACGCACATGTTGCACTCGGTCTGGCCGTAAAACTCGTTGATCTCCAGCCCGAACGCTTCACGCCCCCAGGCCAGCATCTCGGCGCCCAGCGGCTCTCCCCCGCTGGCGACGCTGCGCAGGCCGGGGATGCGCGTGCCCGCGGCCTTGAGCATCCGCAGCGCGGTGGGCGGGAAGAAGACGTTGCGCACGCCGGCCTCCGCGATGACCCGCGCCGCCGTTTCGGGATCGAATTTCGGCAGCCGCGCCGCGACGACGGGCACGCCCAGCGCCAGCCCGGCAAAGGCCACGTCGAAGAGCCCGCCGATCCAGGCCCAGTCGGCCGGGGTCCACAACCTGTCGCCTTCCTGGCCGAGGAAATCGTGGCTCATCCCGACGCCCGGCAGGTGGCCGGTGAGCATCCGGTGGCCGTGCAGCGCGCCCTTCGGCGCGCCGGTCGTGCCCGAGGTGTAGATCAGCACGGCGGGCGTCTCCGGGCCGGTCTCGGCGGTGGAAAAGGGCGCGCCCAGCGCGCCCTCGGGCACCAGCGCCTCCAGCCCCAGCGGCGCCAGCATCGCCGCGCCCTCGTCATCGGTCACCACCAGCCGCAGCCCGGAATCGCGGCAGCGGCTTTCCAGCGCGTCGCGGCGGAAGAGCTTGAACAGCGGCACCGAGATCGCGCCGATCTTCCATACCGCCAGGTGCGCCGCCGCGCAGAGCGCATCCTGCCCGCGCAGCACGCCGATCCGGTCGCCCGGCCCCTGCCCGCGCGCCACCAGCTCATGCGCCAGCGCATCGGCCATCGCCCTCAACCCGCCATAGCTAACCGCCCGCGTGCCGCGCGGCGCCCATTCCAGGATGGCGAGCCTGCCCGGTTCGCGCGCCGCCCACTCGTCGCAGGCCTGCGCGGCCATGTTCAGGCGATCCGGCAGCGCCCAGTCGAAGCCTGCGCGCAACTCGTCATATGGCGCGGGGCTCAGCATCAGCGGCGGTATTCCGGGTTCTCGAAGCCGAACCGCGTGCCGGCCTTCCAGGCCTCGCGGTCATTGCCCTCGCGCGGGTAGCCGCCGGCGCGTTTCAGCATCGCGGCGAGGTGCATCAGGTTCCACGTCATGATCGTGCAGTTGCGCTGTGTGAAATCGTTGCCGAAACCCACGCGCCCGCCCTCGCCATCGTCGTCGCCGTAGGAGGGCCCCGGCCCCGCCTCGCCGATCCAGCCGCAATCGGCCTGGGGCGGGATCGTGTAGCCCAGGTGGTTCATCGCGAAGCCCAGCGTCATCGCGACATGCTTGATGCCATCCTCGTTGCCGGTGATGACCGAGCCGGCCACCTTGCCGTAGAAGACCGACTGGCCACGATCGTTCAGCTCGCCCGACATCGCGTAGAGCCGCTCGATCAGCACACGGCAGACCGAGCTTTCCTCGCCCAGCCAGAGCGGCGTGCCCACCACCAGGATATCGGCCGCCAGCACCCGCTGCCACAGATCGGGCCAGTCATCGCGCGCCCAGCCATGATCGCGCATGTCGGGATAGACGCCGGGCGGCACCTCGTGGTCGAGCATGTGGAGCCGATCCACCTGCACGCCCTGGCCCTCCATGATGCCCGCCGAGGCCTCCATCAGCAGCCAGGTATGGCTGTCGCCGGCATCCTTCTTCAGCGAGGTGTTGACGTAGAGCGCGCGCAGCCCGTCGAAATCGCTCATGTGCCAAGCTCCTTCTTCAGCTGGTCGAGCTCGCGATCCAGGAAATACGAGGTGATCGAGCGGATGATCACCAGCAGCAGCAGGAAGATCAGGTCCGCGAAGGCGAGGCTCAGCGCGGTGTGGATCACGTCGGAGACGATGAACAGCTCCAGCCCGGCGAGGATGTAGCGGCCCAGTTCCACCCGCTCGCGGTTGGTGCGCTCCACGCGGGTGGTGCCGCTGCGCGTCTCGGCCACGGCGACGCCGGCGATGAAGCGCACGGCGCCGATCAGCAGCAGCAGGATGGCGAAGAGGTCGATGATCGCGGCGGCCCATTCGAGGATCTGGATCGCCCAGCCGAAATGGCCGTGCAGCACGCCGCCCTCCTGCTCCATCTCGAACAGCGTGTTCATCGCGCCGCCGCCAGCAATTCGCGCCCGATCAGCATGCGCCGGATCTCCGACGTGCCCGCCCCGATCTCCATCAGCTTGGCATCGCGGAACAGCCGGGCCACGGGCGCATCGGCCATGAAGCCCGCCCCGCCCATCGCCTGCACCGCCTGATGCGCCTGCACCATCGCCTGCTCGGAGGAATAGAGCACGCAGGCCGCCGCATCCTGACGCGTCACCCGGCCGGCATCGCAGGCGCGCGCCACCTCGTAGACATAGGCGCGGGCGGAGTTGAGCGCGGTATACATGTCGGCGATCTTGCCCTGCATCAGCTGGAAATTCCCGATCGGCTGGCCGAACTGCTTACGCTCGGCCATGTAGGGCATGATCTCGTCGAGGCACGCGGCCATGATGCCCAGCCCGATCCCGGCCAGCACGACGCGCTCGTAATCCAGCCCCGACATCAGCACCGCCACGCCGCGGCCCTCTTCGCCCAGCACGTTGTCGAACGGCACTTCGACATCCTCGAAGACCAGCTCGGCCGTGTTTGAGCCGCGCATGCCCAGCTTGTCGAAATGCGGCGAGGTGGAGAAACCATTCATCGACTTCTCGATCAGGAAGGCGGTGATCCCCTTCGGCCCGGCCTCGGGATCCGTCTTGGCATAGACGACCAGCGTATCGGCATCGGGGCCGTTGGTGATCCAGTATTTGGTGCCGTTCAGCACGTAGCGGTCATTGCGCTTCTCGGCGCGCAGCTTCATCGACACGACGTCGGAACCGGCGCCCGCCTCGCTCATCGCCAGCGCGCCGACATGTTCGCCAGAGACGAGGCCGGGCAGGTACCTGCGCTTCTGATCCTCGCTGCCGTTGAGGCGGATCTGGTTCACGCATAGGTTGGAATGCGCCCCGTAGGACAAAGCGACCGAGGCCGAGGCGCGCGCCACCTCCTCCACCGCGACGGTGTGGGCGAGATAGCCCATGCCTGCGCCGCCATATTCCTCTTCCACCGTCACGCCCAGAAGGCCCAGCTCGCCCATCTCGCGCCAGAGCGCGGGCGGAAAGGCATTGTCGCGGTCGATCTCGGCGGCCATGGGGCGCAGGCGGCTCTGCGCCCAGTCCTGCACCGTCTCGCGCAGGGCGTTCACATCCTCGCCCAGGTCGAAGCTCATCCCGGCGGTGAACATCGCGCTCCTCCCGTTAATTGAACGCCCGTTCATTAATAGGCGAATCGGGCTTGCCGTCAAGGCGACAGGAACCGCCGCCACCACGCAAACGTTTTCTGGAAAATCCGCCAGACGGAAGGACACATCATGAAAGACAACATCAAGGATCTCGAACACGGTCTGTGGCATAACATGGGCGACATCAATGCCGGCATGCTGCACACGGATGCCGAGCGCATCCTGCCCATGTCGCACTATACTGACCGCGAGAACCGCTGCCTGTGGTTCATCACCGCCGAAGGCACCGATGCCCACCAGGCCGCGCAGGCCGGGCGCGAGACGCATTACGTGGTGGCCGACGGCAAGACCGGGCTCTATGCGCGGCTTTCCGGGCGGCTCGAGGTCTCGAACGATTCAGATAAGCTCGACAGCCTGTGGTCGCCGGTCGCGGCGGCGTGGTTCGAGAACGGCCGCGAGGATGAAGACGTGCGGCTGCTGAAATTCACGCTGACGAAGGCCGAGATCTGGCTGACAGAAGGCTCGGCCGGCTTCATCTTCGACATTGCCAAGGCCAACATCACCGGCGAAGAGCCGGATGTGGGCAGCCACGGCACGGTGACGTTCTAAGGGCTCACTAGACGTTCTAAGGGCTCACTAAGCGCTCACGCCGCCTGCCACACCGCCCCCACCTCGGCCCGGATGATCCGCGCGATCAGGGCGCAATCGTCCAGGCTGAAGGTCAGCGGCAGGCGGAAATCGACGATGCCGCGCAGGATGCGATCGCTGCGCGGCATCTGTTTCGGCCGCGCATAGCGCCAGGAATCGTAGCGCGAGGTGAAGGCCACCGGCTCGGGCGCGCCGAACCATTTCAGCTCCACCCCGCGCGCGGCACAGCGGCGGATCACCTCGCCGATCTTTTCGTCGGCCCAGTCGAGCAGCAGGAACTGGAAGGAAGAGCCGACGTAATCCTCGTGCGGCGGGCGTTCGATGATCGTCAGCCCCGGCGTGGCGCGCAGGCCGGCCTCGACCACGCGGTATCGCTCGTTCCAGGCGGCGCATTGCGCCTCCAGCCGGCGGAGCTGCGGGCGCAGGATCGCGGCGCGCAGATTGTCCATCCGGCCCGAGATGTTGGGCGTGTCGTATTTCACGCCCTCGAACGCCTCGGGGCCCGGCGCGGCGCGGTGGCGGGCGTGGAACATGTAGCTGCCCGAAAGCATCACCGCGCGGGCCATCAGATCGGGATCGTCGGTGGTGACGAAGCCGCCCTCGCCCGAGTTGAGGTGCTTGTAGGTCTGCGTGGAATAGGCGGCCATCGCGCCGTGCCGGCCAGAGGGCACGCCCTTCCACGCCGCGCCCATCGTGTGGGCGCAATCCTCCACCACGCGCAGCTCGGCCCGCTCGCACAGCGCCATCAGCGCCTCCATGTCGCAGACATGGCCGCGCATGTGCGACAGAAGCAGCACCTTGGCGCCCGACGTCTCGGCCTTGCGCTCGAGATCGGCGAGGTCGATCGTCAGCGCCTCGGTCACTTCCACGAAGATCGGCACCGCCCCGAGCGAGGCGATGGCGCCGGGCACGGGCGCCAGGGTGAAGGCGTTCGACAGCACCGGCTCGCCCGGTTTCACGCCCAGCGCGCGCAGGCAGGTGGCCATCGCATAGCCGCCCGAGGCGACGGCCAGCGCGTAGCGGGCGCCGGTGGCCCGCGCGAATTCCTCTTCCAGCAGGGCGGTTTCGTCCACCTCGCCGGGGGCGATGTTGTAGCGGTGCAGCCTTCCGTGGCGCAGCACGCGCATCGCCGCCTCGATCCCCTCGTCGGGGATCGGCTCCTGCTGGGTGAAAGAACCGTCGAACCGCTCGCTCATGGGCGCAGCTTGGCGCGGCGCCGCGGCGCCGTCAATCAGGCCAGCAGGCGGCCGACCAGCGCCGGCAGATCGCCATAGGCATGCAGCAGCGCCTCGGGCTCCAGCGCGGCGACGCCGTGGCCCTCGGCCCCGAAGGTCACCAGGATGCAGGGCACGCCCGCCGCGCGCGCGGTTTCCCGGTCGGTCGCCGTGTCGCCCACCATCAGCGCGGGCATCGCGCCGCCCGCGCCTTCCACGGCGGCATGGAAGGGCGCGGGATCGGGCTTGCGCACCGGCAGCGTATCGGCGCCCACCAGCGCATCGAAGAGGTGCCGCGCGTTGAGTTCTTCCATCAGGATCTCGGCCAGCCGGGCCACCTTGTTGGTGCAGATCGCCGTGGCATAGCCCGCCTCGCGCAGCGCGCCGATCGCCTCGGCCGCGCCGGGAAACAGCACCGAATGGGTGGCGATCTCGGCCTCGTAATGCTCCAGCAGGCGGGGGAAGAGCCGCTCGACCTCCGCCTCGTCGGCGGCACCATGCAGCCGCGTGAAGCCCTCGCGCAGCATGCCCCGCCCGCCGCGATTGTAGGCGATGGCCGCGTCGCCCGCCGGGTGGATCACCTCGGCGTGGCCAAGCTCGCGGAACACCGCATTGGCGGCGGCGGCGATATCGGCGGCGGTATCGGCCAGCGTGCCGTCGAGATCGAAGACGATGGTTCCGCTCATCGAGATGCCCCGCCTTTCCGCGCCGCCGCGCCGCCTGTAAGGATTGGTAAACAGAAGTGAAGCCCGCCGGCCTTGCGGCTTGCGGGGCCTTGGGTAAAACGGCGCGGAACGAAAGAAAAGAGCAGATCATGGCGAACGCCCTCATCGTGCTGGCCGCCGGCCAGGGCACGCGGATGAATTCCGATCTTCCCAAGGTGCTGCATCCGCTGGGCGGCGTGCCGCTCTTTGCCCATGCACTCGCCGCCGGCGCCGCGCTGGAGCCGGCGCGCCGCGTGCTCGTCACCGGCCACGGCGCCGAGGCGGTGGAGGCCGCGGCGCTGGCGATCGACCCCGACATCGCCATCGCCCGGCAGGAGGAACAGCGCGGCACCGGCCATGCCGTGGCCCAGGCGGGCCCCTCGCTCGCGGGCTTCACCGGCGATGCGCTGGTGCTCTACGGCGATACGCCCTTCCTCACCGCCGAGACGCTCGCCCGCATGCAGGAGGCGCGCAAGAGCGCCGATATCGTGGTGCTGGGCTTCGAGGCCGCCGATCCGGGCCGCTACGGGCGGCTCATCATGGAAGGCGCGCGGCTGGAGCGGATCGTGGAATACCGCGATGCCGACGAGGCCGAGCGCGCGGTCACCTTGTGCAATTCCGGCGTGCTCTGCGCCGATGCCGGCGTGCTGCTCGACCTGGTCGGCCGGCTCGCCGCCGACAATGCGGCCGGTGAGTATTACCTGACCGACGTGGTGGAGATCGCCCGCGCCGAGGGCCTTTCGGCCACCGCCGTGCTCTGCGACGAGGCCGAGACGCTGGGCATCAACACTCGCGCCGAACTGGCCGCCGCCGAGGCTCAATTCCAGGCCCGCGCCCGCGCCGCCGCGCTGGAAGACGGCGTGACGCTGATCGCGCCCGAGACCGTCTTCTTCAGCGCCGACACGGTGATCGGCCGCGATGCGCTGATCGAGCCGAACGTGGTGTTCGGCCCCGGCGTGACGGTGGAAAGCGGCGCGCGGATCCGGGCGTTTTCGCATCTCGAGGGGTGCCACGTCTCGTCGGGCGCGGTGATCGGGCCCTATGCCCGCCTGCGCCCCGGCGCCGAGATCGGCGGCGACGCGCATATCGGCAATTTCGTCGAGGTGAAGGAGGCCGAGATCGGCGAGGGCGCCAAGGTCAACCACCTCTCCTATATCGGCGATGCCGGGATCGGCGCGCGCAGCAATATCGGCGCCGGCACGATCACCTGCAATTACGACGGCGTCTTCAAGCACCGCACCGAGGTGGGCGAGGATGTGTTCATCGGCTCGTCCACCATGCTCGTCGCACCCCTGAGGATCGGCGACGGGGCGATGACGGGCTCGGGCTCGGTCATCACGATGGACGTGCCGGGCGGGGCGCTGGCTTTGGGGCGCGCACGGCAGGTGGTGAAAGAGGGCTTTGCCACCCGATTGTTCGAAAAGTTGAAGCAGGCGAAGGCCCGGCAGGCGAAAGGCAGCGAGTAATGTGTGGTATTGTAGGGGTGCTGGGCGATCACGAGGCGGCGCCGATCCTCGTGGAGGCGCTCAAGCGGCTGGAATATCGCGGCTATGACAGCGCCGGCATCGCCACGCTCGACGAGGAAGGCCGGCTCGACCGGCGCCGCGCGGTGGGCAAGCTGGTGAACCTCAGCGACCTGCTGGTGCACCAGCCGCTGACCGGAAAATCGGGCATCGGCCATACCCGCTGGGCCACCCATGGCGCGCCGACCGAGGGCAACGCCCACCCGCACCAGGCCGGCCCGGTGAGCGTGGTGCATAACGGCATCGTGGAGAATTTCCGCGAACTGCGCGCGGAACTGGCCCGCGCCGGATATGCGACCGAGACCGAGACCGATACCGAGACGATCGCGCTCACCGCGCAGATGCTGATGGCAAGCGGCATGGCGCCGCGCGAGGCGGCGCTCGCCACGGTCGACAAGCTGGAAGGCGCCTTCGCGCTGTGCTTCCTCTTCGCCGGAGAGCCCGACCTGATGATCGGCGCGCGGATGGGCCCGCCGCTGGCCATCGGGCATGGCGAGGGCGAGATGTTCATCGGCTCCGACGCGATCGCGCTGGCGCCGCTCACCGACCGGATCACCTATCTGGAGGATGGCGACCGCGCCATCGTCACCCGCGCCGGCGCCGAGATCCTCGACGCGTTCGGCCGCCGCGTGAACCGCGAGGAGCGCCGCGTCGAGATCGGCGCCGCGCGGATCGACAAGGGCGGCCACCGGCACTTCATGGCCAAGGAGATCGCCGAACAGCCCGCCGTGATCGCCGACCTCCTGTCGCATTACCTGCGCGCGGGCGGCATCGCCCTGCCCGGCGAGATCGACTTCACCGCCTTCGACCGGATCACCATGGTCGCCTGCGGCACCGCCTATTACGCCTGCGTCACGGCGAAATACTGGTTCGAACAGATCGCCCGCCTGCCCGTCGAGGTGGATATCGCCAGCGAATACCGCTACCGCGAGCCGCCCGTGCCGCCGCGCACGCTGGCGCTCTATGTCAGCCAGTCGGGCGAGACGGCCGATACACTCGCCGCCCTGCGCTACACCCGCGACCGCGCGGCGCGCATCGTCTCGGTCGTCAACGTGGCCGAGAGCACCATCGCCCGCGAAAGCGCGCTGGCCCTGCCGATCCATGCCGGCGTCGAGGTCGGCGTCGCCTCGACCAAGGCGTTCACCTGCCAGCTCACCGTGCTCTACATCCTGGCGCTGGAAGCCGCCCGCCAGCGCGGCGAGATCGGAGCCGACGACCTGGCCGAGCGCCTGTCGGCCCTGCGCGCCCTACCCGGCGCGATGGCCGCCGCGCTCGACGTCTCGCCCGCCATCGAGGAGATCGCGCGCGAACTGGCCGAGGCGCGCGACGTGCTGTTCCTGGGCCGCGGCGCCATGTTCCCGCTGGCGCTGGAAGGCGCGCTGAAACTCAAGGAAATCAGCTACATCCACGCCGAGGGCTACGCGAGTGGAGAGCTCAAGCACGGCCCCATCGCGCTGGTCGATGCCCATGTGCCGGTGATCGTGCTGGCCCCGCGCGATCCGCTGTTCGAGAAATCGGTGAGCAACATGCAGGAGGTGATGGCGCGCGGCGGCCGCATGCTGCTCGTCTCCGACAGGGCGGGGCTCGAGACCGCGCGCGATGGCCTCTGGCGCGGCGTCGCCCTGCCCGACGTGCCGCCCGCGCTCGCCCCGATCCTCTACGCGATCCCGGCCCAGCTGCTGGCCTATCACACCGCCGTCGCCAAGGGCACCGACGTGGATCAGCCCCGCAACCTGGCGAAATCCGTCACCGTGGAATAGGGGGCGCGGATGGCGCGCATGTTCGACGCGATCGAGGATCAGCACCGCCGCTTCATCGAGGCGCAGCACATCTTCTTCGTCGCCACCGCCGCCGAGACCGAGCGCGTCAACGTCTCGCCCAAGGGGATGGACAGCCTGCGCGTGCTGGGCCCGGACCGCATCGTGTGGCTCAACCTCACCGGGTCGGGCAACGAGACGGCGGGGCACCTGGCCCGCGTGAACCGGATCACGCTGATGTGGTGCGGCTTCGAGCGCCAGGCGATGATCATGCGCGCCTTCGGCACCGCCCGCACCCTGCACCCGCGCGATGCCGGCTGGGGCGAGCTGGCCGCGCTCTTCCCCGCCCATCCCGGCGCGCGGCAGATCTTCGACGTAGCGGTGACGGGCCTGCAAACGAGCTGCGGCTACGGCGTGCCCTTCATGGATTACGCGGGCGAACGCCCCACGCTGGCCGAATGGGCCGAGCGCAATGGCGAGGATGGACTGCGCGCCTACCGCATCGAGAAGAACCGCACCACCATCGACGGCCTGCCCACCGGCCTCGGCGCCGACGGCACATGACACCCGAGGCCGCGCTCGACGCGCTGCGCGCGATGGCCGAGCCGGGCCGCGCGGCGCAGATGCGCGAGTATCACAAGGTGGAGCGCGACTATATCGGCGTGCCAATGCCGCCGCTCAACGATCTGGCCCAATCCCTGCGCCGCGAGCTGGACCTGCAGGCGCGGGTCGATCTGGCCCGCGCGCTCTGGGCGCGCGACATCTTCGAGAGCCGCGTGCTGGCCGCCAAGCTGCTCACCCAGGCGCGCATCCGCAACGACGCCCCTGTCTGGCAGACCTTCCTCGACTGGGTGCCCGACTTCGACAGCTGGGCCATCGCCGATCACGCCTGCGAGGCCGGCCGCCGCCGCCTGCTGGCCGATCCCGCGCGGCTGGATAACGTCGCCAACTGGCCGCTCAGCGAACATATGTGGACCCGCCGCGCCGCGCTCGTCGCCACCCTGCCCTGGGCGCGGATGCCGCATCCCTCCGAGGCCGATCTGGCGGTGCGCGAACGGGTGCTGAGCTGGGCCGCGCTGCTGGCCACCGATCGCGACTGGTTCATCCAGAAGGCGATCGGCTGGTGGCTGCGTGATCTCTCGCGCCACGATGCCGCGCGCACCGCGCGCTTCGTGGCCGAGCACGGCGCGGCGCTGAAGCCCTTCGCCCGGCGCGAGGCGCTGCGCCACGTCGCGGGGCGCCAGCGGGGCTAGAGCCGGTAGACGGTGATCTCGGGCAGGCTGGTCAGCGGCGCCTCGAGCGCGCGCATCGCCGGCAGCGACAGCCGCGCCCCCGATCCGGCCTCGCCGGCGATGGGCCGCAGTTCCACCGCGACGGACCGCCCGCCCAGCTCCACCCGGCCCTGCGTCACGCTGCTGACCAGCGCGGTTTCCAGCCAGAAGCCGGGATCGGCCGGGTTGCCCAGCGAGGCGACGACGGTGCCAAGCGCCTGCTCCCCGGCGCTCGGCGCGGCGGCGGTCGCGGCGGCCTTGTCCTCGGCGCTCGTCGTGTCGAAATCGTCGGCCGTCCGGGCGCCCTGAGGCGGGCGCGCGGCGGGCGCGATCACCGGCGGCGGCGCGGCGGCTTCCTTGACATTGGCGCTTCCGGGCGGGGTGATGCCGAGCTCGGCACAGGCGGCGAGCGGCAGGAGGGCGAGGGCGATCATCTGTCTCATGGGAGGAGAATATGCGTCGCCCGGCGGCAGAGGCAACAGCGCCGCCCCTTGCGGCGCGTGCCGGCGGGGCATAGCTTCCCTGCATGACCCTGCATGAAACGCCCCGGCTGATCGATCCGTTCGCGCGCGCGATCACCTATCTGCGCGTCTCGGTCACCGACCGCTGCGATTTCCGCTGCGTCTATTGCATGGCCGAGAACATGCAGTTCCTGCCCAAGAAAGAGCTGCTGACGCTGGAAGAGCTGGATCGCCTGTGCAGCGCCTTCATCTCGCTCGGGGTGGAAAAGCTGCGCATCACCGGGGGCGAGCCGCTGGTGCGGCGCGATATCCTGACCTTCTTCGAGGGCATGGGCCGGCACCTCGAAAGCGGCGCCCTGCGCGAGCTTACGCTCACCACCAACGGCTCGCAGCTCGCGCGGTTCGCCGATCGCCTCTACGCCGCCGGGGTGCGCCGCGTGAACGTCTCGCTCGACACGCTCGACGAGGCGAAATTCGCCCGCGTCACGCGCTGGGGGCGTCTGCACCAGGTGCTCGCCGGGCTGGATGCCGCGCAGGCGGCGGGGCTGCGGGTGAAGCTCAACGCCGTGGCGCTGAAGGGCTTCAACGAGGACGAGCTGTTCACGCTGACCGAGTTCTGCGCCGAACGCGGCATGGATCTGACCTGGATCGAGGTCATGCCGATGGGCGATCTGGGCAACGAGGATCGCGTCGGGCAATACTGGCCGCTCACCGATCTGCGCGCCCGCCTCGCCCGGCACTACACGCTCACCGACCTGCCCGAGCGCACCGGCGGCCCGGCGCGCTACGTGCGGCTGGAGGAGACGGGCCAGAAGATCGGCTTCATCACCCCGCTCACCCACAATTTCTGCGAAAGCTGCAACCGCGTGCGGGTGACCTGCACGGGCGAACTTTACATGTGTCTCGGCCAGGAGGATCGCGCCGACCTGCGCGCGCCGCTGCGCAACAATCCCGGCAACGACGCGCCCCTGCGCGACGCCATCGAGGCGGCCATCGCGCGCAAGCCCAAGGGCCACGATTTCGACTATTCGCGCCAGCGCGCCGACGGCCAGGTCAGCCGCCACATGAGCCATACCGGCGGATGAGCCTGGAGCGGTTCCTCGCCGCGCAGGAGGGCAGCTATGCCACCGCGCTGGCCGAGTTGCGCGCGGGCGCCAAGAGCAGCCACTGGATGTGGTGGATCTTCCCGCAGCTGCGCGGGCTGGGCCATTCCCCGCGCGCGCAGGAATACGGGCTGGCCGATGCCGACGAGGCGCGCGCCTATGCCGCGCATCCCGTGCTCGGCCCCCGGCTGGCGGAATGCGCCGAGGCCATGCTGCTGCACCAGGGCACCCCGCCCGAGGCGATCCTGGGCGCGACCGACGCGCTCAAGCTGCGTTCCTGCGCGACGCTGTTCGCCGAGGTAGATGGCGGCGCGCCGGGCGCAGCACTCGGCCAGGTGCTTTCCGCCTTCTACGCCGCCCCCTGCTCTCGCACGCTGGCCATGCTCACCGAATGAGGCCGCGCCGCCGGCCGGCCTATGCGGGCAGCCGGCTCTCCACGATCTCGGCAAACCAGGACGATCCCGCCGGGATCGCCTCGTCGTCGAAATTGTATTTCGGGTGGTGCACCATCGCCGTGTCGCCGTTGCCGAGGAAGATGTAGGCGCCGGGCCGCGCGTTCAGCATGTAGGAGAAATCCTCGGCCCCCATCAGCGGCGCGGTGTTGTCGTCCACCTCGCCCGAGACCTTGCGCGCCGCCTCCACGGCATAGCGCGTCTGTTCCTCGTGGTTGATCGTCACCGGGTAGCCGCGCTCGTAGACTACCTTGGCCGTTGCGCCGAAGGCCGCCGCCGTCTGCTCGGCGATCAGCTTGATGCGCTCCTCGGCCATGTCCTGCACGCCGGGATCCATCGTGCGCACGGTGCCGCGCAGCTGCACCTTCTGGGGGATGACGTTATGCGCCATCGTCGCCGTGCGGAAGCCGCAGACCGAGACGACGAGCTGCTTCATCGGGTCGGTATTGCGCGACACGATGCTCTGCAGCGCGATCACGATGTGGCTGGCCACCACCGTCGTGTCGATCCCCTCATGCGGCTTGGCGGCATGGGCGCCGTAGCCCTCGACCTCGATGTTGAACTCGTCGGCGGCGGCCATCAGCGGGCCGGGGCGGATGTGGAAACTGCCCACCGGCATGCCGGGCATGTTGTGCATGCCATAGACCTCGTCCACCCCGTAGGTATCCATCACCCCGTCGTCGACCATCTCCTTGCCGCCGCCGCCGCCTTCCTCGGCCGGCTGGAAGAGCAGCACGACGGTGCCGTCGAAATTGCGCGTCTCGGCGAGGTATTTCGCCGCGCCCAGCAGCATCGCGGTGTGGCCGTCATGGCCGCAGGCATGCATGATGCCCGGCGTCTTGGACGCGTAGTCCAGCCCCGTCGCTTCCTCGATCGGCAGCGCATCCATGTCGGCGCGCAGCCCGATCGTGCGGCCCGATGCGTTCGACCGCCCGCGGATCACGCCCACCACGCCGGTGCGGCCGATCCCTTCGACCACCTCGTCGCAGCCGAATTCGCGCAGCTTCTCGGCCACCTTGCCGGCGGTGCGGTGCACCTCGAACAGCAATTCGGGGTTCTCGTGGAAATCCCGGCGCCATTCGGCGATCTCGGGCTGCATTTCGGCGATGCGGTTGCGGACGGGCATTAGCGTGTCTCCTTCAGGCGGACAGGTGGCGGAGCAGGTCGCGGGCGAAGCCGATGCCCGCCTCGAACTGTTCGACCGTGATGTATTCGTCGGGCTGGTGGGCCTGCTCGATCGAGCCGGGGCCGCAGACGACGGCGGAATAGCCGTAATTCTGGAAATGGCCGGCCTCGGTGCCGTAGCTCACCACATGGGTGCCGTTGTCGCCGGTGAGCGCGCGGGCCAAGGCCTCGGCGCGGCCCTGTTCCTCGGGCTCCAGCGGCGGCACGCTGAAGCGTTCGGTCAGCGTGATGCCGGCCGAGGGGCGCACCGCCTTCATGCGCGCGTCGATGGCGGCGGCGGCCTCGCGCAGGCGGGTATCCCAGCCCGACATCTCGTCGCCCGGCACGCAGCGGAAGCTGACGGCGAAATGGCAGTCGAGCGCGGTGATGTTGTGGGCCGTGCCGCCCTCGATCACGCCGATATGGATCGTGGTGAAGGGCGGCTCGAACATCGCGGCCAGCGGGCCGGGCTCGGCCGCGGCGAGTTCCTCGTTGCGGTCGTTCACCCACTGGATCAGGCGCGCGCCCTCCATGATCGCGTTGACGCCGGTATGCTGGAGCGAGGAATGCACCTCGAAGCCGCGCACATCCACGTTGTAGCCGGCGCCGCCCTTGTGGCCGGTGACGACCTGCATCATCGACGGCTCGCCGATGATCGCGCCCTCGACCGGCGGCAGCGCCTCGCGCATGGCGGCGATCATCTCTTCGCAGCCGATGATGCCCACCTCCTCGTCATAGGACAGCGCCAGCTGCACCGGCCGCGCCAGCCCCTGGCGCTGCGCCTCGACGCAGGCCCAGATGGCGATCGCGTCGAACCCCTTCATGTCGACACAGCCGCGGCCGTAGAGCTTGCCGTCGCGCTCGGTCACGCTGAAGGGATCGGAATGCCAATCCTGCCCGTCCACCGGCACCACGTCGGTATGGCCCGACAGGATCACGCCGCCGGGCTCCGCCGCGCCGCCCAGCGCGAAGAGCGCCGATTTCGTGCCGTCGGGGCTCGGCACCCGCGTCGCCTCGATCCCGTGCGAGGCGAGATACGCCTCGACCCAGTCGATCAGGTCGAGGTTGCTGTCGCGGCTGACGGTCGGAAACGAAACGAGGCGATCGAGGATTTCCCTCGGGCTGAGGACGCGGCTCATCCATGGCTCCGGCTGGTGGAATTGGCGCCAAGGTGAGCCGCGCCCTGCCCGAGGTCAAGGCCCGCTGCCTCGGAATTGATCGCTTGGTAAAAGATTCAGCGCTTGCCGCAAGAATAGCCTTGCTTGGTGACGCATTGATGATAGCGTTTTTCCAAAGAGGCCGATCGCCCATGAAGGCGGCGCGCCGAAAAACAAATAAAAACACCAACTTGGGGGTTGATGTATGGCCGATGGGGCCGCGCCGGTTCTGGATGTTCAGGGCCTGAGCACCGTGTTCAAAACACGGTCGGGTTACGTGCACGCCGTCAATTCCGTGAGCTTCGATCTGCGCGCTGGTGAATTGCTGGGCGTTGTGGGCGAATCCGGGTCGGGCAAGTCGGTCACCATGATGTCGCTGATCGGGCTGGTGCCCACCGCGGCGCGCGTCTCGGGCGGGCCGGTGCGGTTCGGCGATACCGATCTGCTGGCCACCAGCCCCGACAAGCTGCGCGACATCCGCGGCGCGCGGATCGGCTTCGTCTTCCAGGATCCGATGACCTCGCTCAACCCGGTCTTCAGCGTCGGCTACCAGGTGATGGAGCCGTTGCGCAAGCATATGGGCCTGAAGCGCGCCGCCGCCCGCGACCGCGCCGAAGAGCTGCTGCGCCTCGTCGGCATCCCCGATGCGCGCCGCCGGCTCGACGATTACCCGCACCAGTTCTCGGGCGGGATGCGCCAGCGGGTGATGATCGCCATCGCCCTGGCCTGCGACCCGGAGGTTCTGATCGCCGACGAGCCGACCACCGCGCTCGACGTGACGATCCAGGCCCAGATCCTCGAGCTGATGCAGGAGCTGCGCTCGAAGCTCGGCATGGCGGTGATCTGGATCACCCATGACCTCGGCGTCATCGCCGGCATCGCCGACCGGGTGATGGTGATGTATGGCGGCCAGGTGGTGGAACACGCCCCGGTGAAGGAGCTGTTCCGCAACCCCCGCCACCCCTATACCCGCGCCCTGCTGGAAACCGTGCCCTCGGTGCGCGGCGAGAGGGCGCCGAAGCTGCAGGTGATCGAGGGCCAGCCGCCGATCATGATGGAGGCGCCCCACTCCTGCCCCTTCGCGCCGCGCTGCGCCTACCGCTTCGACCGCTGCGACCGGGAAAACCCGCCGCGCTACGATCTGGGCCACGGCCACGATGCCGCCTGTTTCTGGGATTTCGACAAGGGGGCCCCGCGCGATGCTTGATGCCACCCCGCCGCGCCGTCCGCTCGTGGAAGTGCGCGATCTGAAGATCCACTTCCCCATCCTCGGCGGCCTGCTGCGCCGCCAGGTCGGCTCGGTCAAGGCCGTCGACGGGGTGAGCTTCGACATCCAGGAGGGCGAGACGCTCGGCCTCGTGGGCGAAAGCGGCTGCGGCAAAAGCACCTGCGGCCGCGCCGTGATCCGGCTCTACGAGCTCACCGAAGGCTCGGTGCGGATCGACGGCAAGGAGATCGGCGATGCCGGCTTCGAGACGCTGCGCCCGATCCGGCCCAAGATGCAGATGGTCTTCCAGGATCCGCAGGCCAGCCTCAACCCGCGCATGACCGTGGCCAACATCATCGGCGAGCCGCTGGTGGAGCACACGAAGATGACCCGCGCCGAGCGGATGGACAGGGTGCACGAGCTGATGGATGCGGTGGGGCTCAACCGCTCCTTCGCGGCGCGCTACCCGCACGAGTTCTCCGGCGGCCAGCGCCAGCGGATCGGCATCGCCCGCGCCCTGGCGCTCAACCCGCGCTTCATCGTCTGCGACGAGCCGATCGCCGCGCTCGACGTGTCGATCCAGGCGCAGGTGGTCAACCTGCTCGAGGAATTGCAGGATCAGTTCGGCCTGACCTACCTGTTCATCAGCCACGATCTTTCCATGGTGCGCCACATCGCCGACCGGGTGGCGGTGATGTATCTGGGCAAGATGGCCGAGCTGGCGCCGCGCGATGCGCTCTATGGCGAGCCACTGCATCCCTACACCCAAGCGCTGCTCTCCGCCGTGCCCGAGCCGGATCCGGCGCTGGAATCCTCGATCGAGCGGATCATCCTGCAGGGCGACGTGCCCTCGCCCGCCAACCCGCCCAAGGGCTGCAATTTCTGCACGCGCTGCCCCAAGGTGATGGATGTCTGCCACGAGATCGATCCCCCCTTCGTGGAGGTGGAACAGGGCCGCTTCGTCGCCTGCCACCTCTACCCCGCACCCGAAAACATGCCCGCCGACGCAACGGCGGCACCGAGGCAACCGAGCACCCAACAAGGAGAGGACTGAAATGACCTTGAAAACGATCCTGATGGGGGCGGCCGCCAGCCTGGCGCTGGCCCCCGCCGCCTTCGCGGAGCGCGGCGCGGACGGCCAGCTCAACATCATCTACTGGCAGGCCCCGTCGACGCTGAACCCGTTCCTTTCGGGCGGCACGAAGGAGGTCGAATCCGCGTCGTTGATCATCGAGCCGCTGGTGCGGTTCGACGAGAACGGCGAAATGGTGCCCTGGCTCGCGGCCGAGATCCCGACGGTGGAAAACGGCGGCGTCTCGGAAGACCTGATGTCGATCACCTGGAAGCTGAAGGAAGGGGTGCTCTGGTCCGACGGCACGCCGTTCACCGCCAATGACGCGGTGTTCACCTGGGAATACTGCACCCATCCCGAAGGCGGCTGCGCGCAGCTGTCCTATTTCGATGGCGTGACCAGCGTGGAGGCGATCGACGACACCACGCTGAAGGTGACGTTCTCCGAGCCGAAGCCGTTCCCGTACACCGCCTTCGTCGGCTCCGAGAGCCCGATCATCCAGGCCGCGCAATTCGCCGATTGCCTGGGCGCCAAGGCGCCGGAATGCACCGAGGCGAACTTCAACCCGATCGGCACCGGCCCGTTCATGGTGACCGAGTTCAAGCCGAACGACGTGATCACCCTGGAAGCGAACCCGAACTTCCGCGAAGCCGACAAGCCGGCCTTCGCCAACGTCGTGTTCAAGGGCGGCGGCGATGCCGCGGCGGCGGCGCGGTCGGTTATGGAGACGGGCGAATACGATTACGCCTGGAACCTGCAGGTCGATCCCAAGATCCTGGCCGAGATGGAATCCAAGGGCCTGGGCAAGCTGGTCGTGGCCTTCGGCACCTCGGTCGAGCGTCTGCACCTCAACCAGACCGATCCCGATCCGGCCCATGGCGACCGGCGCTCCACCACCGACCACCCGCACCCGTTCCTGACCGACCCGATGGTCGGCAAGGCGCTGTCGATGGCGATCGACCGGGCGCTGCTGGTCGATATCGGCTACGGCGCCGGCGGCAAGCCCACCTGCAACGTGCTGCCCGCCCCCGAGGCCTATGCCTCGACCGCGAATGACAGCTGCCTGACGCAGGATATCGAAGGCGCCAAGCAGGTGCTGGAGGAAGCCGGCTGGACGGATACCGACGGTGACGGCATCCGCGACAAGGACGGCATGAAGCTGTCGGTCCTCTACCAGACCTCGACCAACGCCGTCCGCCAGGACACCCAGGCGCTGATCAAGCAGTGGTGGAGCGAGCTGGGCGTCGAGACCGAGCTGCGCAACATCGACGCGTCGGTCTTCTTCGGCGGCGACCCGGGCAGCCCGGACACGTTCCAGAAGTTCTATGCCGATATCGAGATGTACACCAACAACTTCGCCGGTGTGGATCCCGAGGCCTACATGGCCAACTGGCGCTGCTCGGACATCCCGCGCCCCGAAACCCAGTGGCAGGGTTCCAACATCCAGCGCTTCTGCTCGGAAGAGTATGATGCCCTGGTGGACGAGCTCGCCAAGACATCGGGCCTCGAAGCCCGCGCCGAGATCGTGAAGAAACAGAACGACTTGCTCATGCAGAGCTACTCGATCATTCCGCTGATTCACCGCGGCGGCGTCTCGGCCCATGCCAACACGCTGGAAGGCGTGAAGATGAACGACTGGGACAGCGAGCTGTGGAACATCAAGGACTGGTCGCGCGCCGACGGCTGACCTGACCTTGCGCCACGAGGGATGCCCGCCCCGCGCGGGCGGGCATCCCCCTTCCCGCACCAAGCCCGCCGCATCTTCACCCGAGGAGCCAGTGCGCCACATGACATTCCGCTTCGCATCCGGCCGGCCCTGCCCGGCGCCCAGCCAGTGAGCCCGCCGCCGCGATGCTGACATTCGCCATCCGCCGCCTGATCATCGCGATCCCGACGTTGCTATTCATCTCGCTGATCGTGTTCCTGCTGCTCGACCTCGCCCCCGGCGATCCGATGGCGCAGGTGCCGCTCACCGTGCCGCCCGAGGTGAAGGAGAAGATGCGCCTCGCGCTCGGCCTGGGCGAGCCGGTGCATATCCGATTTTCCAAGTGGGTCTACCAGTTCTTCGTGGTGGAGCCGGGCTACATGATCGACCAGGTGCTGGGCACCTCGTTTGCCGAGGGCAAGCAGCGCGTGATCTCCTGGCAGACCCGTTCGCCGGTGATGGACATCGTCGCCCAGCGCCTGCCGCAGACGCTGTGGGTGGTGGGGCTGGCCTACGTGATCGGCGTGCTGATCGCGCTGCCGATCGGCATCATCTCGGCCTACCGCCAATATTCGGTCTTCGACCAGGCCGGCACGTTCATCTCGATGGTCGGCTACTCGGTGCCGCCCTTCTTCACCGGCGTGCTGGTGATCGTGATCTTCTCGGTCCAGCTGGGCTGGCTGCCCTCGATCTACGACACGACGCACCGGGTGACCGACTGGGCCAGCTTCAAGGTGCAGCTGCAGCAGATGATCATGCCGGTCATGGTGCTGGCACTGCAGACCACCGCGCAGATCTCGCGCTTCATGCGCGCTTCGGTGCTGGACAACCTCAACCAGGATTACGTGCGCACCGCGCGCGCCAAGGGGCTGACGGAAAGCGTGGTGCTGATGGTGCACGTGGTGCGCAATTCGCTGATCCCCGTCGTCACCGTGATCGCGCTCGGCGTGCCGGCGATCTTCGGCGGGGCGATCATCACCGAGCAGATCTTCAAGGTGAACGGGATCGGCCAGCTGCTGATCACCGCGATCTATGCCAACGACATTCCCATGGTGCAGACGATCACCTTCATCTTCGCGGTGCTGATCGTGTTCTTCAACCTCATCGCCGACGTGCTCTACGGCGTGCTCGACCCGAGGATCCGCTATGACTGAGGCCCCCGCCACCGCGCCCGCCCCCGCCGCCGCCAAACGCGACAAGCCGCGCAACCAGTGGTGGGATGTCTGGGATCAGTTCAAGACGCACAAGGGTGCCGTGGTGGGTGCGGCGTTCTTCATCTTCATCGTCGCCGCGGTCTATATCGGGCCGTTCATCTGGACGGTCGATCCCACCTATATCGACATCCGCGCCCGCAACGAGGGGCCCTCCTGGGCGCATCCGATGGGCGCCGACCAGCTGGGCCGCGATACGCTGGCGCGGATGCTGGCGGGCGGCCAGGTCTCGATCGCGGTGGGGCTGTCGGCGATGGCGCTGTCGCTGCTGCTGGGCACCACGATCGGCGTGCTGGCGGGCTTCTTCCGCCGCGTGGACGGCTGGCTGATGCGTTTTACCGACCTGTTCCTCGCCCTGCCGCTGCTGCCGCTGCTGCTGGTCATCATCATGCTGTTCCGCGATGTGCTGCGGGCGAATTTCGGGCCCGAGGCGGGGATCTTCATCCTGATCGTCTTCGTGATCGGCATCACCTCGTGGATGCAGACGGCGCGGATCGTGCGCGGTGACGTGCTGGGCCTGAAGGAGCGGGAATTCGTGCTCGCCGCGCGCTCGATCGGCACGCCGTCGCGGCGCATGATCTCGCGCCATATCCTGCCCAACGTTCTGTCGGCGATCCTGGTCTCGGCCACTCTGGGCATCGCCAACGCGATCATCACGGAATCGGCGCTTTCGTTCCTCGGGCTCGGCTTCCCCCCGGACTTCCCGACCTGGGGCCGGCTGCTCTACGAGAACACCGACTATCTGCAGCAGAACCCCGAGCGGGTGATCTGGCCGGGTCTGGCGATCTCGCTCACCGTGCTGGCGGTGAACTACGTGGGCGACGGCCTGCGCGACGCGCTCGACCCGCGGATCCGCGGGCGGTAGAGGCAGGCGCGGGGCGATGGCCGTGATCGCGATCCTCGTGCTGCTGGTCGCGGCGCTGCATCTCTACTTCGCCTGGCTCGAGATGATCGCGTGGGAGGCGCCGCGCACCCGCGCAATCTTCGGCACCGATGCCGACTTCGCCGCGGCGTCCAAGGTGCTGGCGGCGAACCAGGGGCTCTACAACCTGTTCCTCGCCGTCGGGCTGACCTGGGCGCTGGCGGCCGGCGCGCTGGGCACGCTGATGCTGTTCCTGGGCTTCATCGTGATAGCGGGCCTCTTTGGCGGGCTGACGGCGTCGCGGCGGATCATCTACGTCCAGGCCCTGCCGGCCGCGCTGGCCCTGCTGGCGGTGCTGTTTTTCTAGGCAGCGACCACGGCCCTCTCTGCCCTGCCCCTCCGCGGCCTCACCCGCAGCGGCACGTCCAGCCGCTAACCTTTCGCTAACCTCGAAGCGGTAACGCTGGTGCAGCGGCCCTGCGCCGCCCGGCCCTTCGCCTGCTGCCGCGTCCTCCCGGCGGCGGGAAGGGCCGGTGCTTGCCCGCCACGTGCCAAGGCCAACCCTGCCCGAGACGCAATGAAGCACCCCGCCCCAATAAGGGGCGGGATGCTTCGCAGCCGGTATCGCCGGGAATCGTTACGAATTGGTTGATGCGGCCGCACGGACGCCCGCGCCGCGCGTCACCCCAGCTTGGGCAGCAGCGCGTCGAGGCTGGCCTTCGCGTCTCCGTAGAACATGCGCGTGTTGTCCTTGTAGAAGAGCGGGTTCTCGATGCCGGAATAGCCGGTGCCCTGGCCGCGCTTCGACACGATCACCTGCTTGGCCTTCCAGACCTCGAGCACCGGCATCCCGGCGATGGGCGAATTGGGATCGTCCTGCGCCGCGGGGTTCACGATGTCGTTCGAGCCGATGACGATCACGACGTCGGTCTCGGGGAAATCGTCGTTGATCTCGTCCATCTCCAGCACGATGTCGTAGGGCACCTTGGCCTCGGCCAGCAGCACGTTCATGTGCCCCGGCAGGCGCCCCGCGACGGGGTGGATGGCGAAGCGCACCGACTTGCCCGCCGCGCGCAGCTTGCGCGTAAGCTCCGAGACCGCCTGCTGCGCCTGGGCCACCGCCATGCCGTAGCCCGGCACGATGACGATGCTCTCCGCCTCTTCCAGCGCCTGGGCCACGCCATCGGCATCGATCGCCACCTGCTCGCCCTCGACCTCGGCCGCCGGGCCGGCGGAACCGCCGAACCCGCCCAGGATCACCGACACGAAGCTGCGGTTCATCGCCTTGCACATGATGTAGCTCAGGATCGCGCCCGACGAGCCCACCAGCGCGCCCACCACGATCAGCAGGTCGTTGCCCAGCGAGAAGCCGATCGCCGCGGCGGCCCAGCCGGAATAGGAGTTCAGCATCGACACGACGACAGGCATGTCGGCCCCGCCGATCCCCATGATCAGATGATAGCCGATGAAGAGCGCGGCGAGCGTCATCACCAGCACCGGCAGGAAGCCGCCCGAGGCGAGGTACCACACCAGGCACAGCACCGAGATCACCGCCGCCGCAGCGTTCAGCACGTGGCCGCCGGGCAGCTTCGTCGCCGCGCTCGAGACGCGGCCGGCCAGCTTGCCATAGGCGATGACAGAGCCGGTGAAGGTGACCGCGCCGATGAACACGCCGAGGAACAGCTCGACGCGCAGGATGTTCGCCTCGGCGATGGTCTTGTGCGCGACGATGGCCGCGAAGCCCTTGAACTGCGCGGCGACCAGCGCGTAATCCGCGCCCTCGGGCGCGTGCGGCAGCGGGAAGGGCAGTCCGGCCTCGGCATGGGCCGAGATCACGCGCACCAGCTCGAAATGCGCGTTGAACCCCACGAAGACGGCGGCGAGCCCGACTAGCGAGTGCATCGCGGCCACGAGCTGCGGCATCTCGGTCATCTGCACGCGCTGCGCGACATAGACACCGCAGGCCCCGCCCGCGGCGATGAGGATCAGCGAGAGCAGCCAGAAGCCCGCCCCCGGCCCGGCCAGGGTGGCCGCGACGGCCAGCGCCATGCCGACGATCCCGTACCACACGGCGCGCTTGGCGCTTTCCTGCCCGGAAAGCCCGCCCAGCGACAGGATGAACAATACGGCCGCGACGACATAGGCCGCGGTGGTGAAGCCGAATTCCATGCCCGGTCCTCCGCCTTAAGATTTCTGGAACATGGCGAGCATGCGCCGTGTCACGAGGAAGCCGCCGAAGATGTTGATCCCGGCCATGAAAACGCTCAGCGCCGCCAGCACGACGACGAGCCAGGCGCCCGATCCGATCTGCATCAGCGCGCCGAGGATGATGATCGACGAGATCGCGTTGGTCACCGCCATCAGCGGCGTGTGCAGCGAATGGCTGACGTTCCAGATCACCTGGAAGCCCACGAAGACCGCGAGCACGAAGACGATGAAGTGCTGCATGAAGCTCGCCGGCGCATAAAGCCCGGCCAGCAGGATCAGCGCGCCGCCCACTGCCAGCAGGCTCACCTGCGAACGGGTCTGGGCGCGGAAGGCGGCCACTTCCTGCGCGCGCTTCTCTTCCGGCGTCAGCTCGCGCGGCTTCTCCTTGGGCTTGGCCGCCGCGATCGCCTGCACCTTGGGCGGCGGCGGCGGATAGGTGATCTCGCCACCATGGCTGGCCGTGGCGCCGCGGATCACGTCATCCTCCATGTTGTGCACGATCACGCCGTCCTTTTCCGGCGTGAGATCGGTCAGCATGTGACGGATATTGGTGGCATAGAGCGTCGAGGCCTGGGCCGCCATGCGGCTGGGGAAATCGGTATAGCCGATGATCGTCACGTCGTTGTCGGTGACCACCTTCTCGTCGGCCTTGGTCAGCTCGCAATTGCCGCCGCGCTCGGCGGCGAGATCCACGATGACCGAGCCGCGCTTCATCGCCTTGACCATGTCTTCCGTCCACAGCACCGGGGCGGGGCGGTTGGGGATCAGCGCGGTGGTGATCACGATGTCCATCTCGGGCGCCAGCTCGCGGAACTTCTCGAGCTGCTTCTCGCGAAACTCCGGCGAGGAGGGCGCGGCATAACCGCCGGTGGCGGAACCGTCCTGCTGTTCCTCCTCGAAATCGAGATAGACGAACTCGGCGCCCATGCTCTCGATCTGCTCGGCCACTTCGGGGCGCACGTCGAAGGCGTAGGTCACCGCGCCCAGCGATGTCGCGGTGCCAATTGCGGCGAGCCCCGCCACGCCCGCGCCCACCACCAGCACCTTGGCCGGCGGCACCTTGCCCGCCGCCGTCACCTGGCCGGTGAAGAAGCGGCCGAAATTGCTGCCCGCCTCGATCACCGCGCGGTAGCCGGCGATATTGGCCATCGACGACAGCGCATCCATCTTCTGCGCGCGGCTGATCCGCGGCACCATGTCCATTGCGATGATCGTGGCGCCGCGTTCGTTGGCCTGGGCCAGCAGCGCCTCGTTGCCGCCGGGGTTGAACATCGAGATCAGCGTCTGGCCCTCGCGCATGCGCTTGACCTCGGCCTCGGTGGGCGCGCGCACCTTGGTGACGACATCCGCCGCCTTCCACAAAGCCGCCGCCGTCTTGACCACCTCGACGCCCGCCTCGCGATAAGCGGCATCGGAAAAGCCGGCCGCGACGCCCGCGCCGGCCTCGATCACGCAGTCATGGCCCAGCTTCTGCAGCTGGCGGGCCGAGTCCGGCGTCATCGCCACCCGGTTCTCGCCCTCGTGGATCTCCTTCGGTGCCCCGATCTTCACGGATATCGTCCCCTTCACCTGATCGCGCGGCGCGGCGCGCATGATTCAGTCGCACGCCACTTAGCGCACGCAACATTGTTTCGCAACCGCATCATCCGGCGTGAGTGGCCCGGCAACGCGACGTCGGCGAGAAGCTAGGGCGATTACGCGGCGACATGCAACAGCCGCTTGCATCGCCGTCCGCCAGGCGCAAGGTTGGCGCCCGATCAAGAGGGAGGCAGAGATGAGCGGATTTCTCGAAGGACAGCACGCGCTGGTGACCGGCGGCGGCACCGGAATCGGCCTGGCCATCGCGCAGGCCCTGGCCGGCGAGGGCGCCGAGGTCACCATCACCGGGCGCCGCGCCGCCGCGCTGGACGAAGCCGCCGAGGGCGCGCCCCGCCTGCACCCGCTGGTGATGGACGTGACCGACGAGGCCGCCGTCACCGAAGGCATCGCCGCGGCGGCCGAGGCGCGCGGCACGATCACCATCTGCATCGCCAATGCCGGCATCGCCGAGGGCCGCGCCCTGCACAAGACCGACATGGAGTTCTGGCGCCGGATCATGGCCACCAATCTCGACGGCGCGTTCCTGACCATCCGCGAATGTCTCAAGGGCCTGCGCGGCGCCGATTACGGGCGCGTTATCGCGGTCTCGTCCATGGCCGGGCTCAAGGGGCTGAAGGGCGGCGCGGCCTATTCGGCCTCCAAGCACGGGGTGATCGGGCTGATCCGCACGCTGAGCGAGGATTACATGGGCAGCCCGCTCACCTTCAACGCGCTCTGCCCCGGTTACGTGGAAACCGCGATCATCGATCGCAACGTCGCCTCGATCCGCGATCGCGCCGGCGTCAGCGAGGCCGAGGCGCTGGAGATGATGGTCAAGGCCAACCGCCACGGGCGGCTGATCCAGCCCGAAGAGGTCTCGGCCGCGGCTTTGTGGCTGTGCCGGCCCGAGGCGGCTTCGGTCAACGGCCAGTGCATCGAGATCGCGGGCGGGCAGCTCTAGCCCCGCCTGCCCTGCCCCGATGCTGAAGCTCCTCCGCTCGCCCCGTCTGCGCCCCCTCCGCCTGCGGCGCTACCGCCGGCAGGATGCGCTCGCCTGCCACGCGCTCTACCGGCGCACGGTGCTCGAGGCGACGCACCGGCATTACGGCGCCGCCCAGCGCCGCGCCTGGGCCGGGCCCGCCGCCATGCCCGCCGCCTGGCCGGCGCGGCTGGAAGGCCAGATCACCTGGGTGGCGCCGAGGCGCGGCGGCGTGGCGGGCTTTCTGACCCTCGGCGATGACGGGCATATCGACTTTCTCTACGTCGCGCCCGAGGCGATGGGCACCGGGCTGGCCGACCGGCTCTATGCCGCGGCGCTGGCCGAGGCGCGGCGGAGCGGGCTCACGCGGCTGACGACCGAGGCCAGCCATTTCGCCCGCGCCTTCTTCACCCGCCACGGCTGGCAGACCGATGCGCGCCAGAGCGTGATCCGCGACAGCGTCGCGATCGAGAATTTCCGCATGTCGAAGGAGATCGGCTGAGGGCGCCCAGCGCCGCCTCAGCCAGTCTCAGCCCGCGCGCAACAGCTCCAGCCCCGTGCACTCGCCCCGCGCCCAGGCCCGCACCGCCTGCCCGAAGGCCTGGAAAAGCGGGCGCGAGACGGGATCGTTCGCGGCATTGTATTCCGGGTGCCACTGGACAGACAGCGTGAAGCCCTTGGCGCCCTCGATATAGATCGCCTCGGGCGTGGTATCGGGCGCGCGCCCGTCGATCACCACGCGGGCGCCAGGCTGCTTGATGCCCTGGCCGTGCAGCGTGTTGGTCATCACCTCGGTCGCGCCCATCAGCCGCGCGAAGGGGCCGCCCTCGGTGAAGGTCACCTTGTGGCGCAGGGCGAACTTCTCCTCCAGCGTGCCGTCGGGCGGCATCCGGTGGTTCATCCGCCCCGGCAGATCGCGGATCTCGGGATAGAGCGAGCCGCCCATCGCCACGTTCACCTCCTGGAAGCCGCGGCAGACGCCGAGGAAGGGCTGCCCCCGCTCCACGCAGGCGCGCACCAGCGGCAGGGTGATCGCGTCGCGCTCGCGGTCGAAGGCGCCGTGAGCCTCGGTCTCTTCCTCGCCGTATTCCGACGGGTGCACGTTGGGCCGCCCGCCGGTCAGCAGGAAGCCGTCGCAGACCTCGAGCAATTCGTCCACCGACATGAAGGCCGGGCTCGGCGGGATGACCAGCGGCACGCAGTCTGCGACCTGGGCCACCGCCTCGGTATTCATCACGCCGCCGCCATGGATGCGGTAGGTCTCGTTCAGCGTGGCGAAGTTGCCGATGATGCCGACGACGGGCCGTGACATGCGTTGCCGTTCCTTCCTTCCGATCAGCCGTTTATACTCGGCGGGGCGGTTCTTGAACAGGCCGATCCCCGCACAAGGGCCTGTGCAGGGGTGCCCGGCAGCCGGTTTGCGCAGGAAACGGGCAGGCCGCGGATGGCGGTGTGACGCCGGGGCGTAAGGAGGGGGAGCGTGCCGATGCAATGGGATCTCAGAGACCCCGCCTTCCTGGCCGATCCCGCGCCAATGCTGGCGCGGATGCGCGCGGCGGGGCCGCTGGTCGAGGCGCGCGTGCCGCTGATCGGGCGGGTCTGGCTGACCACGACCGACGAGGCCGCGCGGCGCCTGCTGAAGGATCTCCGCTTCGTGCGCGATCCGCGCGGCGCGACCGGGCGTAGCATGGCGCAGACCTTCTGGTGGCTGCCGCGCTTCCTGTCGCCGCTGATGGACAATCTGATCACCCGCGACGGCGAGGATCACCGCCGCCTGCGTGCGCTCGTCGAGCGCGCCTTCGCCCGCGCGCCCATCGACGCGCTCGAGCCCGAGCTGGCCGCGATGGCCGACGATCTGCTCGACCGGATCGACCCCGCGCGCCCCGTCGACATCGTCGCCGCCTATGCGCGGCCCCTGCCGCTGGGCGCGATCTCGGCGATGCTGGGCGTGCCCCCGGCCGAGCGCGACCGCATCGCCGGCTGGATATCGGGCCTGTCGGATACGCGGCTGCGCTGGCAGATGATCCGCGCCCTGCCGGGGCTGCGCCGCGTGCTGCGCCATTTCCGCGCCGAGATCGCGGCGGCGCGTACCGCCCCGCGCCCCGGCCAGCGCCCCACCCACGCCCCGGCCTGATCGCCGAGCTCGTCGCCGCCGAAGAGGGCGGCGCGCGGCTCACCGACGACGAGGCGCTGTCGCTGATCGTTCTGCTGTTCCTCGCCGGGCACGAGACCACGGTGCACCTGATCTCCAACGCGATCTGCGCGATGACGGGCGACCCAGCGCTGCGGGCCGGGCTGTTGCGCGAGCCCGAGCGGCTGCCGCTCGCGGTGGAGGAGTTCATGCGCTTCTATTCGCCGGTGATGATGAGCAAGATGAACTTCGCCCGCGAGGCGCTTGTCTTCGAAGGAGTTTCCCTGCCGAAGGGCGCCCGCGTCTCGGCCTTCCTGCTGGGCGCCAACCACGATCCCGCGCGACGCGACGATCCCGGCACGCTGGTGCCCGACCGGCGGCCCAACGCCCATCTCGGCTTCGGCTTCGGCCCGCATACCTGCCTCGGCATGCAGCTCGCCCGGCTCGAGGCCCGCGTGGCGCTGGAACGGCTCTTCACCCGCTACCCCGAGGCCACCTTCGCGGGCGGCGAGCCGCCCTTCGCCCGCCGCTTCGGCATCCGCGGGCGCGACAAGGTGATGCTGCACCTGCGGCCCTGAGCGCTACGCGAGCGCGAGCGCCGCCCCGTGGGGTGGCGCGTCCGACACCGGTTCCCTGCGGGGCGTGACACTCCCGCCCCTTCTCGGCGCGCTAACGCGCGCGCTCGAAGCGTTGGGCCAGGCCGGGGGCGCTGCCCCCGGACCCCCGGGATATTTCAGACGCAAAGACGGTAGATATCTGACGCAACGGGAGCGCGAGCGACGCCCCGTGGGGTGGCGCCTCAACGTTGGTGTTGGGCGCTTTATGGCGGCCAAGCCCCTCCGCACTCCCCGCAGCGCGGGACGATGGCAAGAGCGCCACCCCGCCCCGACGGGGCGGCGCTCGCGCGGCGGGCTACGCCCTTGTTCTGCGCGGGCGGCTTCGCCGCCTGAGGTCATGCGGGGCAGCGGCCTCCCGCCCCCGAATTTTCGCAGAAAATTCGCCCCCGCCTAGCCCTGCGCCTTCGCCTCCAGCCGCCGCTTGTGCAGCACCGGCTCGGTATAGCCCGAGGGCTGCACCCGCCCCCGGAACACCAGGTCGCAGGCCGCCTGGAAGGCCACGCCGTTGTAATCCGGCGCCATCGGGCGATAGGCCGGATCGCCCTCGTTCTGCCGGTCCACCACCTGCGCCATCTTGCGCAGGGCCGCCATGACCTGCGCCTCGTCCACCACGCCGTGATGCAGCCAGTTGGCCAGCGCCTGCGACGAGATGCGGCAGGTCGCGCGATCCTCCATCAGGCCGACGTCGTGAATGTCGGGCACCTTGGAGCAGCCCACGCCCTGATCCACCCAGCGCACCACGTAGCCCAGGATACCCTGCGCATTGTTCTCGATCTCGGCGGCGATCTCCTCGTCCGACCAGTTCTGCCCCTCGGCGAGCGGCACGCGCAAGAGGTCGCGCAGCGTACCGCGCGGGCCGGCCTTGGCGATCTCTTCCTGGCGGGCCAGCACATCGACGCGGTGGTAATGCGTCGCATGCAGCACCGCGGCGGTGGGCGACGGCACCCAGGCGCAATTGGCGCCGGCCATCGGGTGGCCGATCTTGGCCTCCAGCATCGCCTCCATCCGGTCGGGCATCGCCCACATCCCCTTGCCGATCTGCGCGCGGCCGCGCAGCCCGCAGGCCAGGCCGATATCGACGTTGCGATCCTCGTAGGCGGCGATCCAGGCGGTGTTCTTCATCTCGCCCTTCGGGATCATCGGGCCCGCCTCCATCGCGGTGTGGATCTCGTCGCCCGTGCGGTCGAGGAAGCCGGTATTGATGAAGGCCACCCGCGCCTTCGCCGCGCGGATACATTCGCGCAAGTTCACGCTGGTGCGCCGCTCCTCGTCCATGATGCCGATCTTCACGGTCGCCTCGGCCAGGCCCAACACCCGCTCCACCCGCGCGAAGATCTCGTCGGCAAAGGCGACTTCCTCGGGCCCGTGCATCTTCGGCTTCACGACATAGACCGAGCCGGTCTCGGAATTGCGCGGCGGGCCGTCCTTGGCCAGGTCGTGCAGCGCGATCGTGACCGTCACCATCGCGTCCATCAGCCCTTCGGGGATCTCGGCGCCATCTTCCATCAGGATCGCCGGGCTCGTCATCAGGTGGCCGACATTGCGCACCAGCATCAGCGCCCGGCCCTTCAGCCGCACCCCGTTGCCGCGCGGCGAGACGAAGGCGATGTCGTCGTTGAGCGCGCGGGTGAAGCGCTCGCCGCCCTTGACCACCTCCTCGGTCAGGTCGCCCTTCATCAGGCCCAGCCAGTTGCGATAGGCGAGCACCTTGTCCTCGGCATCGACGCAGGCGACGGAATCCTCGCAATCCATGATTGCCGAGACCGCCGCCTCGACCATCACGTCGGCCAGGCCGAACGGATCGGTGGCGCCGACGCTGTCATCTGGGTTGATGACCAGCGCGAGGTGCAGCCGGTTCACGCGCAGGAAGATGTCCGACGGCTCGCCATCGGCGGTGAGCGTGACGCCCGCATATTGCGCCGGATCGGCGAGCCCGGTCTCGCCCGCCTCGTTGGAGACGGTGAGCATGCCGCCCTCGATCCCGATCTTCGTCACCCCGCCCCAGCTGCCGCCGGCCAAGGGCACCACCCGGTCGAGATGCGCCTTGGCCCAGGCGACGACCCGCGCGCCGCGCTCGGGGTCATAGCCGCCGCCGCGCGGCAGGTCGCCCAGCGCGTCGGTGCCGTAGAGCGCATCGTAGAGCGAGCCCCAGCGCGCATTGGCGGCGTTGAGCGCGTAGCGGGCATTGGTCACCGGCACCACCAGCTGCGGGCCCGGGACCATGGCGATCTCGGGATCTGTATTTGCCGTCTCGATGGTGAAATCGGGGCCCTCGGGCACGATATAGCCGATCTCGCGCAGGAAGGCCTCGTGCGCGTCCACATCGAAAGGCTGGCCGCGGCGGTCGAGAAACCACTGGTCGATCTTCGCCTGCATCGCCTCGCGCTCCGCGAGCAGCTCGCGGTTGCGCGGCGCGAGATCGCGCACCAGGGCCGAGAAGCCCTGCCAGAAGGTCTCGGGCGCGATGCCGGTGCCGGGCAGCGCCTCGTCCTCGATGAAGGAGGCCAGCGTGGCGGCGACCTGCAGGCCCTCGCGTTCCACCCGTTGCGCCATGCCATGCTCCCTGATGCTGCTTTGCCTTGTTTCTCAATAGGCAGAAGCGCCGCGGGGCACAATGGTCGGGGCCGGGTCGTGCGCGGCTAACAAAAACGCCGCCCGCAAGATGCGGGCGGCGCAGGCTTCGTCGTGAGTGGTGGTCTTACTGCACCGGGGCGGCGGGGGCGGTATCCGCCGGCGCGGCCTGATTGGCGACCGGCGCGTCGGGCGTGGCGGCCGGATCGGCGGGCTGGGTCGTCACCGCCGGGGCATCGGTGCCCACGGAAGTGTCGGCGCTGTTGTAGCCGGCCCAGAGCAGCAGGCCGATCCCGATGAGCAGCGCGAGCGCGATGCCCCAGGTGGCTCCGGTAGCGTAGGTCGGCGTCGAGCGACGGTATTCGTCCGGGCGCGTCGTCGGCGCGGAGTAATCAGGGTTGTACATGACGGCTCCTTTCGTGGTTCGGGCTTTCCCTGCGCGGCACCTGACGGCGCCAATGTGCAGGAAGAACCCCGCCTCGGGGAGCGGGTTCCTGTGGGTGCAGGGGGGCTGGCGGGGTTCCGCCGCGCGGGCCGGTGCGGGTGGGCGGAAAGCGGCGCGCGGGAGGTTCTGGGGGCGCGGCAAGAGGAAACCCGCCCGGTTTCGCCGGGCGGGTTCCGGGTGATTTCATGGGCTGGGCGTCACTCGGTGACGGGCTCGATCTCCTCGATCGCTTCCTGTTCCTCGTTGCCCACCTCGTCGGTGCCCTCGGCGGTGATGAGGAAGGCGAGGATGCCGCTGGCGATCAGCGCGAGCGCGATGCCGACCAGCGGGCCCCAATGGCGGCGTTCCTGGGTTTCGAGATCGGTTTTCGGGGCGGACATCGGAGCCTCCTGCATGCGTGACGGCGCGGAGTCCGCGCCTTTGCAAGCCAACGTGGCGAGGCCGGGGGAAGTTCCTTTCTAGCGATAGCGCAACGGTAGCGCGAGGGCCGCCCCGTGGGGTGGCGCCTCCAACGCTGGTGTTGGACGCTTTATGGCAGCCAAGCCCCTCCGCACTTACGGCATCGCGGGCGGATAGCAATAAGCGCCACCCCGCCCCGACGGGGCGGCGCTCGCGCGGCGGGGCTGCGCCCCTTGTCCCACGCGGGGAGGCTTCGCCTCCCTGAATTCTTGCCACGGTAGCGCAAGGGGGTGTTGAGCGCTTTATGGCAGCCAAGCCCCTCCGCCCTCACCGACGCGCGGGCGGATAGCAAAAGCGCCACCCCGCCCGGACGGGGCGGCGCTCGCGCGGCGCGCTACGCGCTTGTTCCGCGCGGGGCAGTGCCCCCGTCACCCGCCCCGCCCCCCGGTTGCCCCTCCCCGCCCGCTCGCCTAACGTCCGCCGCAGCAATCAGCCCGGAGCCGATGATGAAGGACGAAGCCCCCAGCGCCATCTACCTCGCCGACTACCAGCCCTTCGGCTACCTGGTCGACAAGGTCGAACTCAGCTTCCGCCTCTCCCCCGGCGCGACCCGCGTCCTCTCGCGCATCGCCTTCCGGCCCAACCCCGCCGGCCCCGACCGCACCTTCTTCCTGCACGGCGAGAACCTCACCCTCATCGAAGCCCGCATCGACGGCCGCCCCGTCATGCCGCACGTCACCGCGACCGGCCTCACCTGCGACGTGCCCGACGGGCCGTTCACCTGGGAAGCCGAGGTCGTAATCGCGCCAGAGGCCAATACCGCGCTCGAGGGCCTGTACCTCTCCAACGGCATGTACTGCACCCAGTGCGAGGCCGAGGGCTTCCGCAAGATCACCTACTACCCCGACCGCCCCGACGTGATGGCCCCCTTCGATACCCGCATCGAAAGCGACCTGCCGGTGCTCCTGTCCAACGGCAATCCCGGCGCCAGCGGGCCGGGCTTCGCCGAATGGCACGATCCCTGGCCCAAACCGGCCTATCTCTTCGCGCTGGTGGCGGGCGAGCTCGTCGCCCATTCCGACAGGTTCACAACCCGCTCGGGCCGCGACGTGGCGCTCAACCTCTGGGTCCGCCCCGGCGACGAGGACAAATGCGCCTTCGGCATGGAGGCGCTCAAACGCTCGATGAAGTGGGACGAGGATACCCACGGCCGCGAATACGATCTCGACGTGTTCAACATCGTCGCGGTCGACGATTTCAACATGGGCGCGATGGAGAACAAGGGGCTGAACATCTTCAACTCCGCCGCCGTGCTCGCCTCGCCCGACACCGCGACCGATGCGAATTTCGAACGGATCGAGGGCATCATCGCCCACGAATACTTCCACAACTGGACAGGCAACCGCATCACCTGCCGCGACTGGTTCCAGCTCTGCCTCAAGGAAGGGCTGACCGTCTATCGCGACCGCATGTTCTCGGGCGACCTGCGCGGCCACGCGGTCAAGCGCATCGAAGAGGTCCAGGCCCTGCGCGCACGCCAGTTCCGCGAGGATAACGGCCCGCTCGCCCACCCGGTGCGTCCCGCCAGCTTCGTGGAGATCAACAACTTCTACACCGCCACGATCTACGAAAAGGGCGCCGAGCTGATCGGGATGCTGCGCCTGCTGCTCGGCGACGAGACCTATTTCAAGGGGCTCGACCTCTACTTCACCCGCCATGACGGCCAGGCCTGCACGATCGAGGATTGGCTGCGCGTCTTCGAGGATGTCTCGGGGCGCGACCTGTCGCTATTCGCGCTGTGGTATTCCCAGGCCGGCACACCCCGCATCGCGGTGGAGGAAGCGTGGCAGGATGGCACCTACACGCTCACCCTCTCCCAGCACACGCCGCCCACGCCCGGCCAGCCCGACAAGGCGCCGCTGCACATCCCCGTCGCCGTGGGGCTGATCGGCCCGAACGGGGAAGAGGCGGCACCGACCCGCGTGCTGGAGCTGACCGAGGCGCGCCAGAGCTTCACCTGGGAAGGGCTCGACGCGCGGCCTGTGCCCTCGATCCTGCGCCATTTCTCGGCGCCGGTGATCCTCACCCGCGAGGCGCCGGCCGAGGAACGCGCCTTCCTGCTGGCGCACGATACCGACGCCTTCAATAGGTGGGAGGCGGGGCGCGCCCTGGCCCGCGAGGGGCTGCTCGCGATGATCCGCACCGGCGCGGGCCCCGATGCCGCCTATATCGACGCGCTCGGCGGCGCGCTCGCCGATCCCGCGCTCGATCCCGATTTCCGCGCCCTGCTGCTGGGCCTGCCCTCGCAGGACGATCTCGCCCAGGCGCTGCACGAACGCGGCACGCCGCCCGATCCGCAGGCGATCTGGGAGGCGCGCGAAACCCTGCTCGGCGCCATCGCCGAGGCGCACGAGGCGCGGCTGGCCGAGCTTTACGAGACGATGCAGACCCCCGGCCCCTATTCGCCCGACGCGCAGGCGATCGGCCGGAGGCGGCTGCGGCTGGCGGCGCTGTCGCTGCTGACGCGGCTCGATAGCGGCGCGCGGGCCGAGGCACTCTATGCCGCGGCCGGCAACATGACCGAACAGCTCTCGGCGCTGTCGAACCTGCTGCTGGCCGGGCGCGGCGGGGCCGAGGTGATGGCCTTCTACGAGCAATGGCGCCATGAGCGGCTGGTGATCGACAAGTGGTTCGCGGTGCAGATCTCCTGCGCCCTGCCCGGCGAGACGGCCGACGTGGCCCGGCAGCTCAGCGAACACCCCGATTTCAGCTGGCGCAATCCCAACCGCTTCCGCGCCGTGGCCGGTGCCCTGGCGGGCGATCATGCGGGGTTCCACCATGCCTCGGGCAAGGGCTATGCGCTCTTGGCCGACATGCTGATCCGGCTCGACCCGATCAACCCGCAGACGACCGCGCGGATGATGACGGCGTTCGAGACCTGGCCGCGCTACGACGAGGCGCGCCGCGCCCTGATCCGCTCCGCGCTGGAGCGGATCGCGGCGACCGAGAACCTGTCGCGCGATACGGGCGAGATGGTCGCCCGGCTGCTGGAGGGTTGAGCTCATGTCCACCCCCGCCCGCCCCGTCACGCTGGTCACCGGCGCCTCCGCCGGGATCGGCGCCGCCACTGCCCGGCTCGCCGCGCGCGCGGGCTATGACCTCGCGCTCGCCTATGGCGGCAATACCGAAGGCGCCGAGGCGGTAGCCGCCGAGGTGCGCGACGCGGGCGGCCGCGCGGTGCTCTTCCGTGGCGATCTCACCGATCCGGCGTGGATCGAGACGCTCTATGACGAGTTCGACGCCGCCTTCCCGCGGCTCGACGTGCTGGTGAACAATGCCGGCGTCGTCGACGTGGCGGCGCGGGTCGAGGAGTTCACCCATCGCCGCCTGCGCCGGATGTTCGACACCAACCTCATCGCGCCGATCCTCGTGGCCGGCCAGGCGGTCCGGCGGATGTCGACGCGGCACGGCGGGGCGGGCGGCGCGATCGTGAACGTCTCGTCGGTGGCGGCGCGGCTCGGCTCGGGCGGGCAATATGCCGATTACGCGGCGTCGAAGGCGGGGATCGACGCGTTCACCAAGGGGCTGGCCGACGAGGTGGCCGGCGAGGGCATCCGCGTCGTGGCACTGCGGCCCGGTGTCATCGAGACCGAGATCCACGCCAAGGGCGGCATCCCCGACCGCGCGGCACGGCTGGCCTCGCAGATCCCGATGGGCCGGCCGGGCACGGCTGAGGAATGCGCCGAGGCGATCCTGTGGCTGGCCTCGGACAAGGCGAGCTACGTGACGGGCACGACGCTGGACGTGACCGGCGGACGATAGAGGCGCAACAGAGCGCGAGCGCCGACCCGCGGGGTGGCGCTTCCGACGCTGGTGCTGGGCGCTTTATGGTGGCCAGGCACATCTTCCCTCACCGCAGCGCGAGCAGATAGCCAAAGCGCCGCCCCACGGGGGCGGGTCGGCGCTCGCGCGGCGGGCTTCGCCCTTGTCCCGCGCGGGGGCGCTGCGCGCCCCTGCCCCCGGACCCCCGAGGTATTTCCGACAAAGTGAAGCACAACAGAGCGCGAGCGGCGCCCCGTGGGGTGGCGCGTGCGACGTTGGAGTTGGTCGCTTTATGGCAGCCAAGCCCCTCCGAACTGACGGCAGCGCGGGACGAGAGCAAGAGCGCCACCTCGCCCCAACGGGGCGGCGCTCGCGCGGCGGGGCTACGCCCCTTGTCCCGCGCGGCAGAGCGTCAGGCGTTGGAGCGCCTGCCCCACCCTCACCGCGCGTTCAGCAGCGCCTGGATCGTCTTCGGCTGGGGCTTCTGGCAATAGGGCTGGGCGCGCACCCAGTTCATCATGTCGCTGCGCTTCGACGAGGAATGGAACGGCCCCCAATCCGCCGCCACACCGCGCATCCCCCGCGACACGACGCCATCGCGCGGCACGGTGTGCGACATGATGCGGATCGCGCAGGAAAGGTTGTCGGTCCCGGTCTTCAGCGCCGCGCCCGACCGCGCGTTGCAGCCATAGAGCCGCGCCGTCGAGGGCGAGATCTGCGTCAGCCCGAACCAGCGCCCGCCGCCGCCCACCGCGGCCGGGTTCCAGGTGCTCTCGTGCTTGGCCAGCGCCGACAGCAGCCCCACCCAGAAGGCCTTGCGCGCCGAGGCGTCCTGCTCGGCATAGCCCGGGCACCATTGCGCCGCGTCGCCCGGCACCGTGGCCACCAGCGCGATCCCGTGCTCGTCCAGCGCCTTGAGCGCCGCTTCCGTCCATTCCCGGCTTTCGGGCTTGTGCTCCCACCGCGTGGTGACCAGCGACATCGCGTCGGTCTCGGGCGGGGTGAGGCCCACGCAAGCGGGCAGCAGAGCGGCAAAGGCAAGGGGAAGACAGCGGCGGAGCGCCGAGCGAATACGGTGTTTTCTCATCTCTGATACGGCAGCAGCGACGCGCCCCAATTGCGCGACCCGCGCTTCCTGCCGCAAAATTCGGCAGGATGTAAACCGCCCGGCCTGCGGATCGGCGCGATCCTGCCCAGACAGGTGCCCGCTTTCGGCGCCTTTCCGGCACGTGCCCCGCACCCACACGGCCTTGCCCCGCCCGGCGCCACGGCCTAGAACGCCTGCCGAAGCCGCATCCGCAGGAGCCCCGCCATGCTCGACCATCTCGCCTACGAGACCCCCGCGCCACGCGTCATCTCGGGCGCCACGGGCGATTGGGAACTGGTGATCGGGATGGAGATCCACGCCCAGGTGGCCAGCCGCGCCAAGCTGTTCTCGGGCGCCTCCACCGAATTCGGGCGCGAGCCCAACGCCAACGTCGCCTTCGTCGACGCCGCCATGCCCGGCATGCTGCCGGTGATCAACGAATTCTGCGTCGAGCAGGCGGTGCGCACCGGGCTGGGGCTGAACGCGGCGATCAACCTGACCTCGGCCTTCGACCGCAAGAACTACTTCTATCCCGACCTGCCCCAGGGCTACCAGATCAGCCAGCTCTACCACCCGATCGTGGGCGAGGGCGAGGTGATCGTCGACATGGGCCCCGGCGTGGCGCGCCGCGTGCGGATCGAGCGGATCCACCTCGAACAGGATGCCGGCAAGTCGATCCATGACATGGATCCGGCCATGTCCTTCGTCGATCTCAACCGCACCGGCGTCGCCCTGATGGAGATCGTCAGCCGCCCCGATATCCGCGGCCCCGAGGAAGCCGCCGCCTACGTGCTGAAACTGCGCCAGATCCTGCGCTACCTCGGCACCTGCGACGGCAACATGCAGAACGGCAACCTGCGCGCCGACGTGAACGTCTCGGTCTGCCGGCCCGGCGATTACGAGCGCTACCAGGAGACGCAGGATTTCGGCCATCTCGGCACAAGGTGCGAGATCAAGAACATGAACTCCACCCGCTTCATCCAGCAGGCGATCGACTACGAGGCACGGCGCCAGATCGCGATCCTCGAGGATGGCGGCAGCGTGGATCAGGAGACGCGGCTCTACGATCCCGACCGGGGCGAGACGCGCTCGATGCGGTCCAAGGAAGAGGCGCACGATTACCGCTACTTCCCCTGCCCCGATCTCCTGCCGCTGGAGCTCGAGCAGGCCTGGGTCGACGGCATCCGCGACAGCCTGCCCGAGCTGCCCGACGCCAAGAAGGCGCGGTTCGTGAAGGAATTCGGCCTGTCGGAATACGATGCCGGCGTGCTGACGGCCGATACGGAATCGGCGGCTTATTTCGAGGAGGTCGCGAAGGCGGGCGACGGCAAGCTGGCGGCGAACTGGGTGATCAACGAGCTGTTCGGCCGGCTGAAGAAGGACGAGCGCGAGATCGCCGACAGCCCGATCTCGCCGGCGCAGCTGGGCGGTATCGTGGCGCTGATCATGAAGGGTGACATCTCGGGCAAGATCGCGAAGGACCTGTTCGAGATCGTCTATACCGAGGGCGGGGATCCGGCCGAGATCGTCGAGGCGCGCGGCATGCGCCAGGTCACCGATACCGGCGCGATCGAGGCCGCGGTGGACGAGGTGATCGCCGCCAATCCCGCCCAGGTCGAGAAGGCGCGGGCCAATCCCAAGCTGGCGGGGTGGTTCGTGGGCCAGGTGATGAAGGCCACGGGCGGCAAGGCGAACCCCAAGGCGGTGAACGAACTGGTGAGCAAGAAGCTGGGGCTGTAAGGCGGCGCCCGACCACCAGCGCAACGACAGCGCGAGCGCCGCCCCGTGGGGTGGCGCCGCCAACGCTGGAGTTGCGCGCTTTATGGCAGCCACACCCCTCCGGCCTCTCCGCAGCGCGTGTCGATAACAATAGCGCCACCCCGCCCCGACGGGGCGGCGCTCGCGCGGCGGGCTTCGCCCTTGTTCCGCGCGGGGAGGCTGCGCTGCGGGGCGGAGCACTCCCGCCCCTTCTCGGCGCGCTGACGCGCGCATCGAAGCGTTGGGCCAGGCCGGGGGCTCCGCCCCCGGACCCCCGGAGTATTTTCCGCAAGAAGAAGCGCAACGGTAGCGCGGGCGTCGCCCCGTGGGGTGGCGCTGCCGACGTGGGTGTTGGGCGCTTTATGGCAGCCAAGCCCCTCCGACCTCGCCGTAGCGCGGGCGGATAGCAAGAGCGCCACCCCGCCCGAACGGGGCGGCGCTCGCGCGGCGCGCTACGCGCTTGATTCCGCGCGGGGCGCTGAGCGCCCTTTGCCTTCCTGCAACAGCCGCGCCCCTTTTGCCCCGCCGGATTGGCAAATCCGCCCCCCGGCGCTACGATCTCCGGCGGACAGAGGAGAGAGCGATGCCGCGCTACGAATACAAGGTCGTGCCCGCCCCGAAGAAGGGCCAGCGGGCCCGTGGCGTGAAAGGGTCCGAGGCTCGCTTCGCCCATGCGCTCGAGACGGTGATGAACCAGTGGGGCGCCGAGGGCTGGGAATATGTCCGCACCGATACGCTGCCCTGCGAGGAACGCTCGGGCCTGACCTCGAAGACCACCGTGTTCCAGAACATGCTCGTCTTCCGCCGCGAGGCGCAGCAAGACGCCCAGGCCGAGCCGCCCCGCGCCCTCGCCGCGCCGGAGCCCGAAGACGACGCGGCCGCCGAGGCGGAAGCGGAAGCCGACACCCCGGCACCCGCGCAGGCCGAAACGCCCGCCGACGCACCCGCCGACTCCCCGGCCGACGACCCCGACAAACCCGCCATCGCCGCGCAATAGCGCGCCGCCCGCGCCTACTCGCTCACATCCAGCGCCAGCGCGTGGATGCGCGCCACCAGATCGCGCCCCAGCGCCTCGTGCACCGCGCGGTGCCGCTCCAGCCGCGTCAGCCCCTTGAAGGCCGGCGAGCGTATCACCACGTTGAAATGGCTCTCGCCGCCCTCCTGATATCCCGCATGGCCGCGATGGCGCTCGCTGTCATCGACAACCTCCAGAACCCGCGGCGCAAACGCCGCCTCCAGCCGCTGCCGTATCTCTGCCGTGACCGACATTTTTGCCTGCCCCCTCTTTTCCTTCCGGGCCAAACCTCTAAACTGCCTGCTCCGAGTCTAGAAGGGTGCCGCGCATGAACAAGGACGATCCGTTCGGCTTCGACATCTCGGTCAGCGCCGACAAGAAGAAGCGCACCCGTGGCCGGCGCGGCATGTCGGGCGCCTTCGAGACCTCGACGCGCGTCTGCGAGCATCCCGGCTGCCAGGAGCAGGGCCAGTACCGCGCGCCGCGCTCGCCCGATCACCTCGACGAATACAAGTGGTTCTGCAAGGAGCACGTGCGCGAGTACAACCTGAAATGGAACTTCTTCTCGGGCACCACCGAGGAGGAGATGGAAGAGCAGATCAATGCCTCGCGCTACGGCGAGCGGCCGACCAAGCCCTTCGGCAAGCGCGGCGCCGAGGAACGGGCCTGGTCGCGGCTGGGCATCGACGATCCGCACCAGGTGCTGGGCGAGAACGCGACGCAGAACCCCGGCAAGTCAATCACCGGCACGCGCAAGTTGCCGCCGACCGAGCGCAAGGCGATCGAGATCCTCGACGCGCGCGATCACTGGACGAAATCCGAGGTCCGCAAGGCCTACAAGGCGCTGATCAAGGTGCTGCATCCCGACATGAACGGCGGAGACCGTTCCCACGAGGAGCAGTTGCAGGAGGTCGTCTGGGCGTGGGATCAGATCAAGGTCTCGCGCTGGTTCAAGGATTGAGGCGCTGACCTGGCGCAACAGGAGCGCGAGCGCCGCCCCGTGGGGTGGCGCATCCGACGCTGCCGCTGATCACTTTATGGCAGCCAAGCCCCTCCGAACTCACGGCAGCGCGGGCGGATGGCCATAGCGCCACCCCGCCCCGACGGGGCGGCGCTCGCGCGGCGGGGCTGCGCCCCTTGTTCCGCGCGGCGGGCTCCGCCCGCAACAGAACAGCCCCAAAGACCAGAAGACCGGCCCCGGGGGCGGGGCCGGCCTTCCACCGGAGGCGCGTGCTGGGCGGCCTCACGGGCCGCCGGGGACACTCGCACGCACATCGCGCCCCCGGTTACCGCATCACATCGCCGGCAGCAGCACCGTGTCGATCACGTGGATCACGCCGTTCGACTGGTCGACATCGGCCACCGTCACGGTCGCCGTCCGGCCACGCTCGTCTTCCAGCATGATCGTGTCGCCGTCATAGGTGGCCTGCAGCGTGCAGCCGCCCACGGTCGGTACCGGGTGCTTGCCGCCATCGTCGTCGATCATGCCCTTGATCGCGTCCGACATCGCGTCGGCGGAGACCACATGGCAGGTGAGGATCTTGGTCAGCTGATCCTTGTTCTCGGGCTTCAGCAGGTTCTCCACCGTGCCGTCGGCCAGCTGCGCGAAGGCATCGTTGGTCGGCGCGAAGACGGTGAACGGCCCCTCGCCCGACAGCGTCTCGACCAGGCCGGCAGCCTGCACGGCGGCGACGAGCGTGGTGTGATCGGCGGAGTTCACGGCATTCTCGACGATGTTCTTGTCGGCATACATCGGCGCGCCGCCAACCATCGGGTTCTCGGCGGCGATGGCCATGGAAGCGGCGAGCGCGAGGCCGGAAGCGGCGGCGGTGATCTTGGCAAGTTTCATGTCTGTCTCTCCTGTTCGTGTGGACCGGCAGCACCCTCGGTGCCGCGGATACCAACAGTCACGGAAGCACGCGGCGGAGAGTTTCAGGGGGTGCATTTTATTTTTTGAAGCTTTCTGAAACGGCCTGAATCCACCCCGACCTGGAGACGCGGGCCGACTGAACCGGGCCAACGAGAATGCGAAGAAATCCGCCACCGTAAAAAGCGTCGCGGCCCCTCCGAGAAGGGGCCGCATCGGTAACAAGATTGCTCAGCCGCAGGCGACGCCGCCGGGCGGCCTATACCGGCTCCAGCGGCCCCGCCGCCAGCACCTCGCCGGTGGGTATGCCCCCCGGCGCGCCGCCCGGCGGCTCGTCGGTGATGGCAAAGAGCGGCGCCTCGTCGAGCCGGGCGGCCACGGCGTCGGAGAGCGGCAGGCGCCCCTGGCCGTCTTCCAGCACGCCCAGCGAGATCGGCGCCTCGCCCTCGAAGATCGCCCACAATTCCGGCACCCGCCCCTCGGGCACGGTGCCCGCTTCGGTGACATAGGCGATCTCGCGCGTCTCCAGCACCCGCGCGGCGACGGCGAGGCTCTGGCCCTCGCTGGCCTGCATCTGCGCGGCATAGAGCGGCTCGGGCGCGCTTGTATCGGGCAGGAAGACCATCAGCGCGATCAGAAGCGCGAAGGCGGCCAGCGCGCCGCCGAAGACACCGCCCAGCCCGAACAGGCCGAGGAAACCCCGGCGCGGGGCCGAGGCGGCATCGGGCGCCCCGAAGAGCCGCGCCTCGATCGCGGGCAGCAGGTGCGGCGGCGGCTTCACCGGGGCGACCTCGTCGATCAAGCCCGCCAGCCGTTCGCGCCAGGCGGCGAGCTCGGCGCGCAGCACCGGGTCTTCGGCGAGCCGCGCCTCGAAGTCGCGGCGCTCGTCACCCTCCAGCAGGCCGATCGCATATTCCGCGGCCTGCGGCAGGCGCTCGCCCTGCCCGTCCTGTCCGTTCGCTTGCGCCATCCGTTACGCTCTGCTCACGCAGTCCTTCACTCTCATCAGGCTGCGCCGCAGCCATGTTCGCATCGTGTTGACCGGCACGCCGAAACGCTCGGCCAGCTCGGCATAAGTCTCGCCCTCCAGGTAGGCGCCGCGCAAGGCCGCCGCGCGCTCCGCCTCCAGCTCGTCGATGCAGCCCGCGATGCGCGCCGCCTCGCCGCTGGCCACGGCGCTCGCCTCGGGGCCCGGGCCGGGGGCGGGCATCTCGGCGATAGCCTCGTCTCCGGCGGCGGGCGCCTTGCGGGCGCGCAGCCTGTCGATGGCGCGGTTGCGCGCGATGGTGATGAGCCAGGTCATCGGGCTCAACCCGTTCGCGGCATAGCGCCCCGATTGCTGCCAGATCTTCACATAGACATCCTGCAGCGCATCCTCCGCCTCGCCCCTGTCCTTCAAGACACGCAGGCAGACGCCGAAGAGTTTCGCCGATGTCGCTGCGTAAAGCTCGGAAAAGGCGGCGCGGTCTCCCATCGCCACGCCGGCGATCATCGTCTCGATCTCGTGCAATGCGGCCATCGCTCCCCCGATCGCTCCCTGGCAGGCGCTGCCGCGCCCCCTGTGCCGCGCCCCGTGCGCGGGCGTGCATTCCCTCCTGATACGCGCCATCCGCGCGGGTGGATCACACGCGACGCAAGGTCGCCCCGCGCAAGCCCCGCCCAGGGGAGCACAGGGGGGGAGTGATGCCGCCCCCTCCCCCTTGCGCCCCACCGGGATATATTGCACCAAAGCCCGGTCGCATCGCGGGGGGCCATACGGGCCCCGCGCAGGCACCGCCGCAACGCACAGGACAGAAGACTTTCATGGACGTGAACGCAAAACCCACCGAAGACATCTCTGTCCGCGAAGTGTTCGGCATCGACAGCAACATGCCCGTGAAAGGCTTCGCCGAAGGGTCCGAACGGGTGCCCGACATCGACAGCACCTACAAGTTCGATCCCGATACCACGCTCGCCATCCTCGCCGGGTTTTCCCACAACCGGCGCGTGATGATCCAGGGCTACCACGGCACCGGGAAATCCACCCATATCGAACAGGTCGCCGCGCGGCTGAACTGGCCCTGCGTGCGGGTGAACCTCGACAGCCACATCAGCCGCATCGACCTGATCGGCAAGGATGCGATCAAGCTGCGCGACGGCAAGCAGGTGACCGAGTTCCAGGAAGGCATCCTGCCCTGGGCGCTGCGCAACCCCACGGCCATCGTCTTCGACGAATACGATGCCGGCCGCGCCGACGTGATGTTCGTGATCCAGCGCGTGCTGGAAGTGGACGGCAAGCTCACCCTGCTCGACCAGAACAAGGTGATCACCCCGCACAAGTATTTCCGCATCTTCGCCACGTCGAACACGGTGGGGCTGGGCGATACGACGGGGCTCTACCACGGCACCCAGCAGATCAACCAGGGCCAGATGGACCGCTGGTCGCTGGTGGCGACGCTGAACTATCTCAGCCACGATGCCGAGACGGCGATCGTGCTGTCGAAGAACCCCACCTACAATACCGAGAGCGGCCGGCGCACGATCAGCCAGATGGTCACTGTGGCCGATCTCACCCGCACCGCGTTCATGAACGGCGACCTGTCCACCGTGATGTCGCCGCGCACGGTGATCGCCTGGGCGCAGAACGCCTCGATCTTCCGCAACGTGGGCTACGCGTTCCGGCTGTCCTTCCTCAACAAGTGCGACGAGCTCGAGCGCCAGACGGTGGCCGAGTTCTACCAGCGCTGCTTCGACGAGGAATTGCCGGAAAGCGCCGCCTCGACCGCCGCGGAATGAGCCTGGCGGCGGCGCTGGCGGCCTTGGCCGCTTCGCTGCTGCTCTGCTCTGGTTCGGCTGCGGCCCAAACCTTCTCCACCGCCACCTGCGCGGCCTTCTGGGCCGGCACCGCCGCGTTCCGCGCCGCCGAGCCGGGCCTCGGCGTGGCGCCCGGCCCTGCCCGCGACCTGGCCGAGGCTTTCCGCCGCCGCGCCCTGATCGACGCGCCCGATCCGCTGGCCGAGGCGCAGGCCATCGAGGATGACGTGGCGGGCATGGAGCTGCTCGCCCGCGCGCAGGCCCATCTCGGCGACAGCCAGACAATGCGGCTCTACGAGGCGCTGGCGAGCGATTGCGATCCGGCGCGGCTGTATTGAGCGGCGCGGCAGAGTTTTCATACTGCACAGTTTGAAGGCGCTAAAATGCGCGCTATGCTCGGTTCATGGGCGCTTTGCGAACACTCGCCATCTGCTGCGCCGCGGCCCTGCCGGCGGCTGCGGGGGCGGGCATGCTGCCCGGCATCGTCGCCACTTTCGCCACCTGCACGGGGCGGCTCTCGGCGCAGATGGAGCATGAATGGCTGATGGGCGGCCATGACGAGGCGATCGCGTCGCAGCGCGCGGCCATGGCCGAGCTTCTGGTTAGCATCACCCCTGCCGGCGCCGGGCGCGATGCGCTGGCGGCGCGGATCGAGGCGAAGATGGCTCATGCCAGCCTGCTGACCCGCGCGACGTTCAACCGGGATGCCGAGGATGCCGCGTGGGCGAGCGCGCGCGCCGAAGCAGAGATCGCCGCATGCCAAGGCCTGCTGTTGTAGCGCAACGGTAGCGCGAGCGCCGCCCCGTGGGGTGGCGCATGTGACGGTGGTGTGGCGCGCTTTATGGCAGCCAAACACCTCCGAACTCCCCGTAGCGCGGGACGAGAGCAATAGCGCCACCCCGCCCCGACGGGGCGGCGCTCGCGCGGCGGGGCTGCGCCCCATGTCCCGCGCGACACCTGCGGCGGGGGCGCCGCCCCCGGACCCCTGCTCCCCAAGGCGCAACGGTAGCGCGAGCGTCGCCCCGTGGGGTGGCGCCTCTCACGCTGGTGTTAGGCGCTTTATGGCAGCCAAGCCCCTCCGACCCCACCGCAGCGCGAGACGATGGCAAGAGCGCCACCCCGCCCGGACGGGGCGGCGCTCGCGCGGCGGGCTTCGCCCTTGTTCCGCGCGGGGCCTTCGGCCCTTGCCCTCCCCCGCAATTCCGCGCGATGTCCCCCCTCCCCGCGCGCCTCCCCCTTGCCGCGGGCCTTCCCCGGTGCTTTATCACCTGCATGAGCAAGACCTCCGACAACCCGGCCGATCCGTTCAAGAAGGCCCTCGCCGAAGCCACCAAGGTGATGGCCGACAATCCGGAGCTGACGGTCTCCTACTCGGTCGACCCGCCGGGCCGCACCGGCGACGCCGTGCGCCTGCCGCAGATCAGCCGCCGGATGACGAAACAGGAAGTCCTGCTCGCCCGCGGCACCGCCGATGCCTACGCGCTGCGCGAGAAGTTCCACGACGGCAAGACCTTCGCGCGCTACGCCCCCACCGGCGAACTGGCCCGCGGCATCTACGAGGCGATGGAGGAAGCCCGCTGCGAAGCCGTCGGCGCGCGCCACATGCCCGGCACCTCGAAGAACATCGACGCCAAGATCGGCGCCGAGGCCGCCCGCCGCGGCTATGCCGGCATGCGCGACACGACCGAGGCGCCGCTCGAGGCCGCCGCCGGCTACTACGTCCGCCAGCTCGCCACCGGCCGCGCCCTGCCGCCCGGCGCCGACAACGTGCTCGACCTCTGGCGCGGCTTCATCGAGGATCAGGCCGGCGGCAATTTCGACGATCTGCAGGACGTGCTCGCCGACCAGGCCGCCTTCGCCCGGCTCACCCGCCAGGTGATCGAGGATCTCGGCTACGGCGACCAGCTCGGCGACGATCCCGACAGCGACGACGACAGCCAGGACGACGAGGCCGAGGCCGACGAGGACAGCGCCGAGCAGGAAAATGCCGGCGACCAGGAGGAACAGGAGCAGGACGAGGAAGCCGCCCCCGACCAGTCGCAGGACGAGACGCAGGATGCGACCGAAGCCCAGGTCTCGGCCGACGACATGGCCGACCAGGAGATGGGCGAGGAAACCGAGATGCCCGACGGCGAGGCGCCGCTCGAGCCGCCGCAGCCCGCCCCCGTCTCGGAAGCCGATCCCGATTACCGCGTCTTCTCCACCGAGTTCGACGAGGAGATCCATGCCGAGGATCTCGCCGAACCCGCCGAACTGGAGCGCCTGCGCGCCTATCTCGACCAGCAGCTCGACCCGCTGAAAGGCGCCGTGTCGCGGCTGGCCAACAAGCTGCAGCGCCGGCTCCAGGCGCAGCAGAACCGCTCGTGGGAGTTCGACCTCGAGGAAGGCATTCTCGATGCCGGGCGTCTGGCGCGTGTCGTGGCCAACCCGACCACGCCGCTGAGCTTCAAGCAGGAACGCGACATGGAGTTCCGCGATACCGTGGTGACGCTCCTGCTCGACAATTCCGGCTCGATGCGGGGCCGGCCGATCTCGATCGCGGCGATCTGCGCCGACGTGCTGGCCCGCACGCTGGAGCGCTGCCAGGTGAAGGTGGAGATCCTCGGCTTCACCACCCGCGCCTGGAAGGGCGGCCAGAGCCGCGAGCAATGGCTGGGCGCGGGGCGCGAGCAGCAGCCGGGGCGGCTGAACGACCTGCGCCACATCATCTACAAGTCCGCCGACGCGCCGATGCGGCGGACGCGGGCCAATCTGGGCCTGATGATGAAGGAGGGCCTGCTGAAGGAGAATATCGACGGCGAGGCGCTGGAATGGGCGCATCGCCGCATGGCCGGCCGTCCCGAGGCGCGCAAGATCCTGATGGTGATCTCCGACGGCGCTCCGGTGGATGACAGCACGCTGTCGGTGAACCCGGCCAACTACCTCGAGAAACACCTGCGCGACGTGATCGCGATGGTCGAGCGCAAGAAGCTGGTGGAGCTGCTCGCGATCGGCATCGGGCACGACGTGACGCGCTATTACGACCGCGCGGTGACGATCACCGACGTGGAGCAGCTGGCCGGCGCGATGACCGAACAGCTCGCCGCCCTGTTCGACAGCGATCCCCGCGCACGGGCGCGGGTCATGGGGATGAACCGGGGATGGCGGAAGGCGGGATAGCGCAACAGAGCGCGAGCGCCGCCCCGTGGGGTGGCGCCTCTGACGCTTGTGTTGCGCACTTTATGGCAGCCAAGCCCCTCCGCCCTCCCCGCATCGCGTGTCGGTAACAAGAGCGCCACCCCGCCCGGACGGGGCGGCGCTCGCGCGGCGGGGCTACGCCCCTTGTTCCGCGCGACAAAGCATCGACCGGGGAACAGGCAATGCCCGCAAACCAATTTCGCGACGGTAGCGCGAGGGCCGCCCCGTGGGGTGGCGCCTCCAACGCCGGTATTGAGCACTTTATGGCAGCCAAGCCCCTCCGCCCTCACCGCATCGTGGGCGGCCAGCAATAGCGCCACCCCGCCCCGACGGGGCGGCGCTCGCGCGGCGGGCTTCGCCCTTGTCCCGCGCGGGGGCGCTGCGCGCCCCTCCCCCCTTGCATCCCGCCCCGAACCCCGGCACCGTCGCCGCGCAATCGCGCAGGGAGCCGCCGATGTTCCAGACCTTCGAGGCCAGCACCTCGCCCGCCCAGGGCGCGCCCCGGCTCGCCGCCCTGCGCGGCGCGATCGCCGAGGCGGGGCTCGACGGCTTCCTCGTCCCTCGCGCCGACCGCTTCCAGGGCGAATACGTCGCGCCGGCCGACGACCGCCTCGCCTGGCTCACCGGCTTCACCGGCTCGGCTGGCTTCGCCGCCATCACCGCCAACACCGCCGCGATCTTCGTCGACGGGCGCTACCGCGTGCAGGTCCGCGCGCAGACCGATACCACCGCCTTCACCCCGGTCGACTGGCCCGCCACCAAACTCGCCGACTGGCTCAAACAGGCGCTCCCCGAAGGCGGCCGCGTCGGCTTCGACCCGTGGCTGCACACTATGAAGGAGATCCGCGCCACCCGCGCCGCGCTGGAAACCACCGGCATCGCCCTGATCCCCACCGACAACCTGATCGACACGATCTGGGAAAACCGCCCCCCGCCCCCGGCCGCCAAGATCGAGGCCTACCCCGACAGCCATGCCGGCGAAACAGCCGAGGCCAAGCGCCACCGCCTCGCCGCCACGCTGCGCGAGGCCGGCGCCCGCGCCGCGGTGCTCACCATGCCCGACAGCATCGCCTGGCTGCTCAACATCCGCGGCGCCGACATTCCGCGCAACCCGCTGGCCCAGGCCTTCGCGATCCTCACCGGCTCGGGCGCGGTGAAGCTGTTCTGCGCGCCGGGCAAGGCCGACGACGTGGCCGATCACCTCGGCCCCGACGTCGCCATCCTGCCCGAGGCGGGCTTCCCCGCCGGCCTGCGCGAACTTGGCGGCACCGTCTGGGTCGATCCCGCCACCGCCGCCTGCGCCGTGGGCGACATCCTCGCCGAGGCCGGCGCCACCCTGCACGAGGCGCCCGATCCCTGCGCGCTGCCCAAGGCCCGCAAGAACGCGACCGAGCTCGCCGGCACCCGCGAGGCCCATCTGCGCGACGGCGCGGCGATGGTCGAATTCCTCGCCTGGCTCGACGCCCAGCCCCCCGGCAGCCTCACCGAGATCGATGTGGTCAAGAAGCTCGAAGCCTTCCGCCGCGCCAGCAACGCCCTGCGCGAGATCAGCTTCGAGACGATCGCCGGCAGCGGCCCGAACGGCGCCATCGTGCATTACCGCGTGACCGAGGATACCGACCGCCGCGTCGGCGCGGGCGAGTTGCTGCTCGTGGATAGCGGCGGCCAGTATCTCGACGGTACGACCGACATCACCCGCACCATCGCGATCGGAGACGCGCCCGAAGGCGCGGCCGAGGCCTTTACCCGCGTGCTCCAGGGCATGATCGCCATCTCCGCCGCGCGCTTCCCCCGCGGCGTGGCCGGGCGCGATCTCGACGCGCTGGCTCGTGCCGCGCTCTGGCGGGCGGGGATGGATTACGATCACGGCACCGGGCATGGCGTCGGCGTCTATCTGTGCGTGCACGAGGGCCCGGTGCGGCTGTCGCGCGCCTCCGAGATCGCGCTCGAGCCGGGGATGATCCTCTCCAACGAGCCGGGCTATTACCGCGAGGGCGCCTTCGGCATCCGCATCGAGAACCTGATCGCCGTGTGCGAGGCACCGCCGGGCGCCGACGATCGCGACATGCTCGCCTTCGAGACGCTCACCTGGGTGCCGATCGACCGCCGGGTGATCGAGCCCGCGATGCTCGCCCCGTGGGAGCGGGACTGGCTCAACGCCTACCACGCCGAGACATGGGCGCGGATCGGGCCCCGCGTTTCCGATGGCGCGCGGGCGTGGCTGCGGCAGGCGACCGCAGCGATCTGACATATACCTGCAACCTGCGGGCTGTTAGGTTCGCCGGGTGCGCATTCAGGACGGGAGGCCGAGATGGCAGAGCATATCAGGATCACGCCCGCCGGGGGCCTCTGGGTGGTGAGGGCCGGCGGCGCGGTGATCGGCGAGAGTCGCCGCGCGCTGAAGCTGGAGGAAGACGGGTATCCTTACGTGATCTACTTCCCGCGCGAGGATATCGCGACGGCGTTTCTGGATCGCTCCGACACGGTCAGCCATTGCCCGCACAAGGGCGACGCGACCTATTACTCGATCCAGACGAAATCGGTTCTGCTGAAGGATGCCGCCTGGTCCTACGAGGCGCCGACGGAGGGCGTGGCCGAGATCGCGGGGCATATCGCGTTTTACGCGTCGGACAACGTGGCGGTGGAGCAGTTGTAGGGGCACGGCCCCGGAACGGAGGCGCAGCCTCCCCGCGCGGAACAAGGGCGAAGCCCGCCGCGCGAGCGCCGCCCCGTCCGGGCGGGGTGGCGCTTTTGCTATCCGCCCGCGATGCGGCAAGGGCAGATGTACCTGGCCACCATAAAGCGCCCAACACGAACGTCGGCAGCGCCACCCCACGGGGCGCCCCTCGCGCTACCGTTGCGCTCCCCATCGCACGCCAACCTTGGTTAAGTCCACACTAACGCCCCAACAAGATCAACTACTTACCAAGCGTCCACACGTGGACACCCCCAATTCACCCATGTTCCTCCGCCGCCGCCGCCGCCAACGCGGTGTTGTAGACCTTCAGCGCATCCACCTGGAATAGCGCGCCCAGAAGCTCCTCCCCACCCTCTCCCCTGCGCACCACGGGAATGAAACTCCACCCGTCGCGCTCGAAGACCGGCATCACCTTCTCCAGCGAAGCCTCCGGCGCGACAGTCACACCCTGGGCCATCATCTCCTCGCAGGCCTCGCGCGAGGCGGCGCGCTCGTCGTCCAGCCCGCGCATGCATTGATGCACCCGCAACACCGACAGCAGATAGGCCTGCGGCCCGGCGGCGACATGGATGCCGCCCCGCTCCAGATGGGTGAGGAAGAAGCTACGATGCACCAGCCGCGAGGCGATCGCCGTGGAGATCGACACCGCCACCATCACCGCGAGCCCCGTCTGCCAGTCGCCCGTCAACTCGAAGACGATCAGCGTCGTCGAGATCGGCGCGCCCAGCACGGCGGCGGCCACCGCGCCCATGCCGGCCAGGGCATAGAGCGTCTCGGAGCCCGAGACATCCGGAAAGATCCCCGTCGCGATCAGCCCGAAGGCCAGCCCCGTCATCGCGCCCACCATCAGCGCGGGCGAGAAGATGCCGCCCCCCATCCGGCCCCCGAGCGTCACCGCCACGGCGAAGATCTTGACCACCGTGAAGACGACCGCCTCCCACAAGAGCAGATTGCCCGTGAGCGCGGCCGAGGTCGTCTCGTATCCCACGCCGATGATATGCGGGAAGGCGATCGCCACCGCGCCCAGGACGAGCCCGGCCAGCGCCGGGCGCAGGATGCGCGGCAGGCGCAGGTTGTGATGGGCCCAGTTGCCCACATCGTCGGCCACGAAGACGGCCCGCATCAAGAGAACCGCGACGATCCCGCTCACGAGGCCGAGCAGCACGAAGGCCGGCAATTCGACATAGAAGGCGAGGATGCCCTCCTGCGGCAGCACGAATTCCGTGACGTCTCCGAATTGCAGGCGCGAGATGACGGTGCCCGCGGCGCTCGCGATCACGATCGGCGCGAAGGCATGCACGGCGAAGTGCCGCAGAACGACCTCGAGCGCGAAGAGCGCGCCCGCGATCGGCGCGTTGAACGAGGCCGAGACGCCGGCCGCCACGGCGCAGCCCAAGAGGTCGCGGCCCGTCACCCCGTCGGCATGGATGCGGTTGTTGACCCAACTCGCGATCACGCCGGCCAGGTGCACGACCGGCCCCTCGCGCCCCGACGAGCCCCCGGACGACAGCGTGATCAGCGAGGCCGCCGCGCTGGCCAGCCCCGCGCGTTCGTCGACCCGGCCCTTGCGCAAAGCCGCGCCCTCGATCACGTCGGCCACGGTATGGACCCGGCCATCGGAGGTAAAGCGGTTGAGGATCACGCCGACGACCAGCCCGCCGATCGTGGGGATGGCGAGGATCCAAAACCACGGCAGGCTCTCGGCGAAGGAATGGATGTGGCGCGGATCGTCGGTTCCGTAGAGCAGCTTCTGCAGCCACTCGATACCGTTGCGGAAGGCGAGCGCCGCGAAGCCCGCCGCGATCCCCACGGCCAAGGCGATCAGCCAGAACTGCACCTGCGTGGGCCCCTTCTCGCGCAGCACGCGCCTTGCCCGCGCCAGGGCGCGCTTCACGTCGCGCGCATATTGGGCGATGAGGGATTTTCGCGGATCGGCCATCTGTTCTTCCACGGGCGCCGCGCCCTTCCCCGGCCAGCCCGCATGGCCTAGGGTCGGCCGGCAGCGCGGGAGGACACGACATGCAGATCCAGCAGGCACTGGCCGGGCTTTCTTCCTTACTAGGCAATCGTCTGACCACATCCAAGGCCGATCTCGAGGCGCATGGCCGCTCCGAGACGCATTTCCCGCTCACCCCGCCCGATGCCGTCGCCTATCCCGAGTCGACCGAAGAAGTCGCCGCGCTGATGAAAATCTGCGCCGGGGCGGGCGTGCCGGTCACCGGCTGGGGGGCGGGCACCTCGCTGGAGGGCAACGGGCTGGCGGCGCGGGGCGGCGTGGTGGTGGATTTCACGCGGATGGCCTCGGTGCTGGAGGTGCGGCCCGAGGATATGGATTGCACCGTCCAGCCCGGCATCACCCGCGAGGCGCTGGATGCCGAGCTGCGGGCGACGGGGCTGTTCTTCCCCGTCGATCCCGGCGCCAATGCCACGATCGGCGGCATGGCCGCGACCCGCGCCTCGGGCACCACGGCCGTCCGCTACGGCACGATGCGCGACAACGTGCTGGGGCTGACGGCGGTGCTGGCCGATGGCCGGGTGATCCGCACCGGCAGCCGGGCGCAGAAATCCTCGTCGGGCTATGACCTGACGGCGCTGATGCTGGGCTCGGAGGGCACGCTGGGCCTGATCACCGAGCTCACCCTGCGGCTGCATGGCCGGCCCGAGGCCGTTTCGGCCGCGATCTGCGCCTTTCCCGGCATGGGCGAGGCGGTGGATGCGGTGATCGCGACGATCCAGTCGGGGATCCCGATGGCGCGGATCGAATTCGTGGATGCGGCCACGGCGCGGGCCTTCAACGCCTATGCCGGCCGCGAGATGGACGAGGTGCCGCACCTGATGGTGGAGTTCCACGGCAGCGCGGCGGGCGTGGCCGAGGAGGCGGCCCGTTTCGGCGAGATCGCCGCGGAATTCGGCGCGCGCGGCTTCGAGCGGGCCGAGGCGCCCGAGGCGCGGACCGCCCTGTGGGAGATGCGGCACAAGGCCTTCTATGCCTGCCTCGCCCTGCGGCCCGGCTGCCGCGCGGTGGTGACGGATATCTGCGTGCCGATATCGCGGCTGGCCGAGGCGGTGGAGGAGACCGCCGCCGAGATCGCGGAAAGCGGGCTGGAGGGGCCGATCCTGGGCCATGTGGGCGACGGGAATTTCCATGCCGTGCTGCTGGTGGAGCCGGGCAATGCGGCCGAGATGGATCAGGCCAAGGCGCTGGCGGGCCGGATGTCGGAGCGGGCGTTGCGGCTGGGCGGCACGATCACCGGGGAGCACGGGGTGGGCATGGGCAAGACCGGGCTGATGCGGGCCGAGCATGGCGAGGCGTGGGACGTGATGGGAGAGATCAAGCGCGCGCTCGATCCGGCGGGGCTGCTGAACCCCGGCAAGGTGGTGCCGGGGTAGGGTCTGCGCGGGTGTCCACGTGCAGGTATCGCGGCTTGGCGCAGAGCCGGGCCAGCGACGCCCCGTGGGGTGGCGCCTCCAACGATGGTGACGGGCACTTTATGGTGGCTAAGCCCCTCCGAACTTGCCGTAGCGCGGGCGGATAGCAGAGCGCCACCCCGCTGGGACGGGGCGGCGCTGGCCCGGCGGCCTTCGGCCTTGTCCCGGGCCAAGTGAATCGCCGGCGAAGCTCCCGAATTTTCGCAGAAAGTTCGCGCCCTACCCCGCCAGCAGCGCGCGGGCGGCCTCGCGGGCCGGGTCGGTGATCGTGTCGCCCGAGAGCATGCGCGCGATCTCGTCCACGCGGGCTGCCTCGTCGAGCGGGGCCACGTCGGTGCGGGTTGCGCCGCCTTCGACGCGCTTGGCCACCTGCCAGTGATGCGCGCCGCGCGCGGCGACCTGGGGCGAATGGGTCACCACCAGCACCTGCGCGCCCTCGGCCAGGGCCGCGAGCCGGCGGCCCACCGCGTCGGCCGTGGCGCCGCCGACGCCGCGGTCGATCTCGTCGAAGATCATCGTGATGCCGCGCGCGCCGCCGGTGAGGCAGACTTTCAGCGCCAGCAGGAAGCGCGACAGCTCCCCGCCCGAGGCGATGCGGCCAAGCGGCCCCGAGGGCGCGCCGGGATTCGTGGCCACGGTGAACTCCACCATGTCGCGCCCTTCCGGCCCCGCCTCGCCCTCGCTCACCTCGGTGGCGAAGACCGCGCGTTCCAGCTTCAGCGGCGCCAGTTCGGCCGCCATCGCCGCATCGAGCCGCGCCGCCGCTGCGCGGCGTGCCTCGCCCAGCCGGGACGCCGCCGCGTCATAGGCGGCATCGGCCGCGTCGCGCGCGCGGGCGAGCCCGGCGATATCCGCCGCGCCGCCATCGAGCGCCGCCAGACGCGCGGCGAAATCGCCGGCCAGCGTGGCGAGGTCGTCGGGCGCGACGCCGTGCTTGCGGGCAAGGCCGCGGATCGCGAAGAGCCGTTCCTCCACCCGCTCCAGCCGGCCGGGATCGAAACTCAGCGCGTCGAGCGCGGCCTCCACGCCCTGCTGCGCCTCGCCCAGCGCATCGAGGGCGCGCGACAGCGCCTCGACCGGCGCATCGAGATGGCCCTCGGCGCTGGCCGCCGCGCCATCGAGCCAGCGCACGGCATCGCCCATCATGCCCTCGGCGCCGTCCGGCCCCAGCGCCTGGCCGGCCCTGGCGATATCCTCGCCGATGCGCGCCGCGGCCTGCATCAGCCGCCGCTCGGCATCGAGCGCCTCGGCCTCGCCCGGCTCGGGCGAGAGCGCCTCGAGCTCGCCGGCGGCGTGGCGCAGGTATTCCTCTTCGCCGCGCAGGGCGTCGAGCGCGGCCTCGGCCTCTTCCAGCCTGGCCGCCGCCGCGCCGCGGGCGCGCCAGGCCTCGCGGACCTCGCCCAGAAGCGCGCCGTGGCCGCCGAAGGCGTCGAGCAGCGCCCGGTGGCCGCGCGCGTTCAGCAGGCCGCGATCGTCGTGCTGGCCGTGCAGTTCCACCAGCACATCCGACAGCGCGCGCAGCACCTCGCCCGAGGCGCGGGTGCCGTTGACCCAGGCGCTCTTGCGGCCGTCGCGGCCGTTCACGCGGCGCAGGATCAGCTCGTCTTCCGCCTCGATCCCCGCCTCTTCCAGAACCGCGCGGGCGGGATGGGCGCCGGGCAGCGCGAAGACCGCCGTCACCTCGCCCTGTTCGGCGCCCTCGCGCACCAAGTCGGCGCGACCGCGCCAGCCCAGCACGAAGCCCAGCGCATCGAGCAGGATCGACTTGCCCGCCCCGGTCTCGCCGGTCAGCACGTTGAGGCCGGGCCGGAAATCCAGCGCGAGGCGTTCGATGATCAGGATGTCCCGGATCTCGAGACTGGTGAGCATGGCGCGGGCCCTAGAGCCACTCGCCGCGGATCACCTGGCGGTAGATGGCCGAGAGCCAGCTGTCGCCCTTGGCCTCGGGCCGCAGCCCCTGCCCGGTGAGCAGGGCGTAGCTGTCTTCGTACCACTCGGTCGAGCGGAAGTTGTGGCCGAGGATCGCGCCCGCCGTCTGCGCCTCGTCGGTGAGGCCGAGCGCGATGTAGCTTTCGACCAGCCGGTGCAGCGCCTCGGGCGTGGCGGTGGTGGTCTGGAACTGCTCGACCACGGCGCGGAAGCGGTTGATCGCGGCGGCGTAGTGGCGGCGCTTGAGGTAGTAGCGCCCGATCTCCATCTCCTTGGCGGCGAGGTGATCGAAGGCGAGGTCGAATTTCAGCACGGCCGAGCGGGCATATTCGGTATCGGGGTAGCGTTCGATCACCGTGCGCAGGGCCTGGAGCGCCTGGAAGGTGAGCCCCTGGTCGCGGCCGACATCGTCGATCTGGTCGTAGTAGCTGAGCGCCATGAGGTATTGCGCGTAGGCGGCATCCTTCTCGCCCGGGTAGAAATCGAGGTAGCGCTGCGCGGCGTTGCGCGCTTCCTCGTAGTTCTTGTCGAGGTGCTGGGCGTAGGCCTGCATGATAATGGCGCGGGGGGCGAGCTCGGAATACGGGTAGAGCCTCTCGACCTCGCCGAAATAGCGCGCGGCATCGTCGGGGGCGTTCTGCACCAGTTCGTATTCGCCGCGCTGGAAGATCTCCTCGGCCGAATAGGCATCGAGCGAGACGTCGCTGCGCCCGCCGCCGCTGCAGGCGGCCAGCAGCGCGAGGCTGACAACGGCGAGAACCTTCCTGCCCCTGCCTGTCACTGCTGCCATGTCCCCCAACCCTTGCCGTCCTGCCCTGGCCGTTCGGCCCCTTGTCGGGGTTTCCTAGCACATAAAAATCGGAGGCAAAACGCTTTGTGGACTTGTGGGCGTGCCGTCATCTCGCGGCAGTCGCTCCGCGCGGGCGCGTGGCGCTCAGGCGACGGCCGAGAGGTCGGCCTCGCGCAGGCCCATGCCGGGCAGGCGCGCGGCGAGCGCGGGGTCGCAGAGGCGGTAGCGCCAGGCGCCCGGCGTGGCGAAGAGCGCGCGCAGCACGGCGTTGGTCATCGCGTGGCCGGCGCGGTGGCCGGTATACTGCGCGAGCAGCGGGGCGCCGGCGAGCGCGAGGTCGCCCAGCGCGTCGAGCATCTTGTGGCGCACCGGTTCGTCGGCCAGGCGCAGCCCGCCGGGCGAGAGCACCCGGTCGCCATCCACCACGACCGCGTTGTCGAGCGTGCCGCCGAGGGCCAGGCCGCTGGCCTGCATCGCATCGACATCGGCCTTGCGGCAGAAGGTGCGGGCCTTCGACAGTTCGCGCACGAAGGTGCCGTTGGCCATGACGAGACGCAGCGCCTGGTGGCCGATCGCGTTCTCGGCGAAGTCGATCTCGAAGTCGATCACCAGGTTGGGCGCGGGCGCCAGGCGGGCCGTGGCCTCGCCGCGCCGCACCTCGACCGGGCGCAGCACCTCGATGGCGCGGAGCGGCGCGGCCTGGCGCAGGAGGCCGGCGCGCAGGAAGGCGGCGACGAAGGGCGCGGCCGAGCCGTCGAGGATCGGCACTTCGGGGCCGTCGAGCTCGATCGTGGCGTTGTGGATGCCGCAGCCCGCGAGCGCGGCCATGACGTGTTCGACGGTCGAGACCTCGACGCCGGCGCCGTTGCGCAGGAGCGTGCAGAGCCGCGCGGGCTGGACGGCATCCCACGCGGCGGGCACGAGGTTGTCGCGGGCGGTTTCGTCGAGGCGGCGGAACCAGATGCCGCGATTGGCCGAGGCGGGATGCACGACCATGCGGACGGGGGCGCCGGAATGGAGACCGACCCCTTCGAAACGCACCGATTTTGCCAGGCTCGTCTGCACGGGCTTTCCTTGTTTCACGCCGGGCGCTGAGCGCCCCGGTTCGGCTGGGCCCGGCGCGGCTCGCATGGCGCATGAGAGCGCTCCGGGGGCGGCCGGGAACTTGAAAGTTCAGTTAATGAGCCGTCCGCAAAGGCTCAACTCAATCTTTGCAACGGTGTGAAACATGGATACGGGAATTCCGCCGATCCCGTGGCAGAGGCAGGGAATTGTCGGGCAAGTGTCTGGCGGAAAAGAGAAAGGGCCGGCGAACCGGCCCTTGCTGCATGTGATGTTGACGCCGCGTCGCGGCGGGCCGGATCAGTTCGCCTGGCGGCGCAGGAAGGCGGGGATCTCGATGCGCTCCTGCTCGGGATCGGGCTCGGCCTCGGCGCGCGACGGGGCGGCGCGCTGGCCGTAGCCGCCCTGAACCGGCGGCTGCTGGCGCGGGGCCGGCGCGGCCTGCTGGCCGGCGCCTTCGCCCTGGCCGGTCATCCGCCCGATCAGCGAGTTGATGCCGAAGCGCGGGCGCGCGCCCTCGGCGGACTGCTGGGGCCGGGCCTCGGCATGGGGCTGGGCCTCTTGCGGGGGGCGGCGGAAGCCGGCCCCGGCGGTGGAGCGGGGCTGGTTCTGGACCGCCTGTTGCAGCCGCGTCATCGCTTCCGGCGTCGGCGTGCCGGGGGCACGGGCGGCCGGGGCGACGTAGGTTTCGGGCCCGTGGTCGTGATCGTGTCGGTGGTCGTGGCCATGGTCGTGCGCGGCCTCGGCGCGGCGCGGCTGGTAGGCGGGCGCCGGGAGGTCGCCGCCTTCCTCGAAGATATCCTCGGCCTGTTCCTCGGCCGCGGCGCGGGCGGGATCGAACCCGTCGAAGAGCGCCGGCTCGCGTTCCTCGTATTCCGGCTCGGCCGGGGCGCGGGCGGCCACGGGCTCGGGCTGCGGGGCCGGTTGCGGCGCGGGTGCGGGCGCGGCGGCCTGCTCGGCCGGCTGCTCGGCCACGGCCTGGGTGCGGTTGCGGCGCGGCAACGGCATGTCTTCGGCGCGGTCGGTCGCGTCGATGCCGGTGGCCACGACGCTCACGCGCATCGTGCCCTCCATGTCGGTATCGAGCGTGGAGCCGACGATGATGTTGGCTTCCGGGTCCACCTCTTCGCGGATGCGGTTCGCGGCTTCGTCGAGCTCGAACAGCGTGAGGTCGTAGCCGCCGGTGATGTTGATGAGCACGCCGCGCGCGCCCTTGAGGCTGATCTCGTCGAGCAGCGGGTTGGCGATCGCCTTCTCGGCGGCCTGGATCGCGCGATCCTCGCCCGTCGCCTCGCCGGTGCCCATCATCGCCTTGCCCATCTCGTCCATCACCGCGCGGACATCGGCGAAGTCGAGGTTGATGAGGCCGGGGCGCACCATCAGGTCGGTCACGCCCTTGACGCCCTGGTAGAGCACATCGTCGGCCAGCGAGAACGCCTCGGTGAAGGTCGTCTTCTCGTTGGCGAGGCGGAAGAGGTTCTGGTTCGGGATGATGATCAGCGTGTCGACCATCTTCTGCAGGGCATCCACGCCTTCCTCGGCCTGGCGCATGCGCTTGGCGCCCTCGAACTGGAACGGCTTGGTGACGACGCCCACGGTCAGCACGCCGAGCTCGCGCGCGGCCTGGGCGATGATCGGCGCGGCGCCGGTGCCGGTGCCGCCGCCCATGCCGGCGGTGATGAAGCACATATGCGCGCCGGCGAGGTGATCGACGATCTCCTCGATGGTTTCCTCGGCGGCGGCGGCGCCGACCGAGGGCCGCGCCCCCGCGCCCAGCCCTTCGGTGACCTTGACGCCCATCTGGATGCGCGCCGGTGCCGAGCTTTGCGAGAGCGCCTGGGCATCGGTATTCGCCACCACGAATTCCACGCCTTCGAGTCGCTTCTCGATCATGTTGTTCACGGCGTTGCCGCCGGCGCCGCCGACACCGAACACGGTGATCCTCGGCTTGAGCTCGTCCCTTTCGGGCATCGTCAGGTTCAAAGTCATAATCTGTCCGCCTGTTATCTGCTTCAGCGGCCCCCCACCGGGCCAGATTCCCACCAATTGCGGTTCATTCTTATGATTTTTGCCCTGTCTCGTCACCCGAAAAACACGGGAAAACCACAAAATCTGGGGCGGCGGGAGGGGGTGTCGGCGGTATTTCGCACAATTCACGATATTTAGCGGTTGAAGCTAAGGCGGCACATATCCGCCCGGCTTGCGGCCGGTGGGCGGGCCTGCGGGGGCGGCGCTGCCGGCACGGGATGTGCGGGCAGGCGGCAGGGTGGCGCCCGTGCCGGCCGGATTCGCGATGATGCGGTTGCACTGCCCGTGCCTCCCGCGGGGGCGTTTTCCGCCCTCTGCGGGCAGGATGGCATCAAAGCGATGAAATGTCACGGGATTTTCGGGAAGGATCGGGGCGCGCAGCACCCCCGCGCGGGACAAGGGCGTAGCCCGCCGCGCGAGCGCCGCCCCGTCGGGGCGGCACTCGCGCTACCGTTGCACCAAGCCGCCCTCGTCTTTGCGTTCAAAGTATCCCGGGGGTCCGGGGGCGGAGCCCCCGGCCTGGCCCAACGCTTCGACGCGCGCGACAGCGCGCCGAGAAGGGGCGGGAGGGCTCTGCCCCGCAGGGACTCAGGGAGGCGCAGCCTCCCCGCGCGGAATCAAGCGCGTAGCGCGCCGCGCGAGCGCCGCCCCGTCGGGGCGGGGTGGCGCTATGGCTGGCCGCCCGCGATGCGGTAAATTCGGAGGGGCTTGGCTGCCATAAAGCGCCCAACACCAGCGTTGCAGGCGCCACCCCACGGGGCGGCGCTCGCGCTACTGTTGCGCTGGGTGATCAGCGCCTCACCAATTGTCGCGGAACCACTTCACCGCGCGTTTCAGCGAGCGGGCGGGATAGCGATCGGCCGGGATCTCGAAATCCCACCATTCGTCCTGCGGGTGCGCGGCGAAGAGGCACAAGCCCACGGCCGAGGCGAAGGCCGCCCCCGTCGCCGCCTGGGGCAGGCCCTGGACGCGCAGGGGCCGGCCGATCCGCACCTGCTGGCCCAGGATCCGCGGCGCCAGCGTGTCGAGCCCCGGTATCTGGCTGCCGCCGCCGGTCAGCACGATCTGCTGGGCGGGCAGATGCTCGAACCCCGCGGCGTCGAGCCGGGCGCGGACATCCTCGAGGATCTCCTCCACCCGCGGGCGCATCACCGCGATCAACTCGGCCCGGCTGACGCGGCGGCGGTCATGTTCCCAGTCGCCGGTCTCGCCGCCGATCTCGATCATCTCGCGGTCGTCCATCCCCGTGGCCACGAGCCCGCCATAGAAGGTCTTGAGCCGCTCGGCGGTGGCGAAGGGCACCTGCAGGCCCATCGAGATGTCGCCGGTCACGTGATCGCCGCCAAGCCGCACGCTGTCGGCGTAGATCATGTGCTTCTTCATGAAGATCGCGATGTCGGTCGCGCCGCCGCCGAGATCGATGCAGGCGGCACCCAGCTCCTGCTCATCCTCCACCAGCGCCGAGATGCCCGAGACATAGGCCGACGAGGCCAGCCCGGCGACTTCGAGATCGCAGCGCTTGATGCAGTAGAGCAGGTTCTCGATCGTCGCGGTATCGACCGTCAGCATGTGCATGTCGGTGGCCAGCACCTGTCCGACATGGCCGCGCGGATCGCCCAGGCCCGAGCGGTGATCGAGCGCGAAATTGACCGGGTGGGCATGCAGCACCTCGCGCTCGGTGCCGTAATCGGGCAGGTCGCAGGCGGCGAGCACGCGGGCGACATCCTGCTCGCTCACCTTGTCGCCCTCGACCTCCACCTGCCCGGCCAGCCCGTAGCTGCGCGGCTGGCCGCCGGCGAAACAGGCGATGACGTGGTCGACCCGCGTATTGGCCATCTTCTGCGCCGCCTGGACGGCGGTGCGGATGGCGCGCTCGGTTTCGCTCATCGCGTCGATCTCGCCGAAGCGCACGCCGCGCGAGCGGGTCGTCGCCGCGCCGATCACGCGGAAGCTCGACTGCCCGGCCATCGCCCCCACGCCGTCGGCGCCGCGGAACGTCTCGGGGCCGTCGAAGCGCAGCACCAGGCAGGCGATCTTGGAGGTGCCCACGTCGAGGATCGCGATCACGCCGCGCTGCATGGCGGCCTTGCGCATGTTCCGCATCGCGCGCTGGGTTGCGTAGAGATCGCTCATTGTGCCGTGTCTCCCATCTCGAGCGCCTTGATGCGCACCATTTCCGCGCTGGCCGCTGCCGACATGCGGATCGTCGGGCGCGCGGCGTTGCGCATGTCGATCACCTTCACGTCGCGCTCCAGCAGATCCTGGGCCTCGTGCAGCGCGATCACCTGTTCCAGCGCGCTCACCGGCTCGGTCTCGGGCAGCAGGATGCGCTGGTCGCGATCCAGCACCACATCCCACCGCCGCTCGCCCATCCGCACCAGGCCGCGCAGGCGGCCGGCGATCGGGCCCGCCGCCTCGACGACGCGCAGCGCCTCGGCCACGGCTTCATCGGCGCCGGGCCCGGCGATCAGCGGCAGATCGGGGCGCAGCGAGCGGCTGTCGAGCGCCATGACCCGGCGCCCGCCGGCATCGAGCAGCAGCAGCGCCTCGGGCCCGCGCCAGACGATCGCGGGCTCGCGCTCGGTGATGCGGACTTCCAGGATGCCGCCCGGCTTGATCCGCAGATCGGCGCGGGCGACGGGATCGAGCGTGCCGATCCTGTCTTGCATGGCGGGCAGGTCGAGGTCGAAGGAGGATTTCGGCAGGTCGAGCGCGAGGATGCCGCGCACCGCGGCGGCGAGATCGGGCGAGGCCCCCTCGACCGAGAGCAGGCGGACCATGAATTCGGGGCGTTCCTGCACCGCACGGCGGATCTCGGCGACGCGGTCGACGAAATCCTGGCGGTTGCTGTCCTGCGCGAAATACCAGGCGCAGGCGGCGAAGGTGAGCGCGGCGGGCAGGCCGGCGCGCAGGAGCAGCCGGAAGCCCGGCGTCAGCCACAGGCGCTGCATCCGGTAGGCGGCGCGCGAGGGCGCGGGATCGCGCTTCATCTGTTGCACGAGGCATCCTCCACCAGCCAGCGGCAGAGCTTGCCGAAGCCCATGCCCGATTTCTCGGCCTGTTCGGGCGAGAGCGAGGTGGGCGTCATGCCGGGCTGGGTGTTCAGCTCCAGCAGGAACAGCCCGTCGAGGCCGCGCGGCTCATCCCAGCGCAGGTCGATCCGCGACAGGCCGCGGCAACCCAGGATGTCATGCGCGCGCTGCGCGTAATCGAGGCAGGCCTCGGTGATCTCGTCCGGCAGGTTCGCGGGCACCTCGTGGCGCGAGCCGCCGGGCACGTATTTGGCATCGTAATCGTACCAGCCATCGGTGATGATGTCGGTCACCATCAGCGCGCCGGGGGCCCCTGCCCCGCTGCCCACCGTCGAGACGGTCAGCTCGCGGCCCGGCGCGAAGGTCTCGACCATCACGAAATCGGGCATGTCCTCGGCCAGCTTCGGCGGGCCGTTCGCGCCCTCCTGCACCAGGTAGACGCCCACCGACGACCCCTCGTTGTTGGGCTTGACCACGTAGGGCGGCGGCAGGACGTGGCGCGCGGCGGCCTCTTCGCGCGGCACGATCACGCTGTCGAGCACCGGCAGGCCGGCGGCGCGGAAGATTTCCTTGGAGCGGGCCTTGTCCATCGCCAGCGCCGAGGCCAGCACGCCGGAATGGGTGTAGGGAATGCGCATCCACTCGAGGATGCCCTGCACGCACCCATCCTCGCCCCAGCGGCCGTGCAGCGCGTTGAAGGCGACATCGGGGGCGATTTCGGCCAGGCGTGCGGGCAGGTCGGGGCCGGCATCCAGCTCGACCACCTCGAAACCCTCGCCCCGCAGCGCGGCGGCGCATTCGCGCCCGGATGACAGCGAGACCTCGCGCTCGGCCGAAGGTCCGCCCATCAGTACCGCCACTTTGGGGGCTGCCCTGCTCGACATACCCACCTCGTGCCTCTCGTCCGCCCGGTACTTTGCCGGGCTTGTTATCCCGGGTGCTTTTGCCGGGCTTGCTATCCCGGTGCTCTGCCGGGGTTGTTCCGCGGTGCCGGTCGGCGCGTCGCAGGCGCTGCCGTCACTCGATTTCCGGGGCCGGTTCGCCGACCCTCATGACTTCCCATTCTAGACGGATGCCACTGGTTGTAAAAACCTTTTTTCGGACATCCTCGCCCAGCAATTCGAGGTCTGTTGCGCTGGCGTCACCGGTGTTGATGAGGAAGTTGGAATGCATCTCGCTCATCTGTGCGCCGCCGCGCCGCGCGCCGCGCATCCCGGCCGCGTCGATCAGCTTCCAGGCCTTCAGATCGTGCACGTCGTCGGCGCGGCCGGTGGAGGAAAAACCGGCCGGGTTGCGGAAGGTGGAGCCGGCGGTGCGCTCTTTCGTCGGCTGTGTGGCATCGCGGCGGGCGAGCTGGGTTTCCATCTTGTCGGCCAGCGCCGCGGGGTCGCCGCCGGGCGCCTCGAAGGTGGCGGAGGTGAGCACCCAGCCCTCGGGCAGGTCGCTCTGGCGGTAGCGCAGGTTCAGATCGGCGGCGGGGATGGTGACCTGTTCGCCTGCGCGGGTGATGGCCGTGACGTCCACCAGGTGATCGGCGACGTAGGTGCCGTAGCAGCCGGCATTCATGCGCACGGCGCCGCCGATGGCGCCGGGAATGGTGCGCAGGAAGGTGAGGTCGAGCCCCGCCTGCGCCGCCTTGCGCGCGACGTGGGCGTCGAGCGCGGCGGCCCCGGCGGTGACGCGGTTGCCCTGAATCTCGATCCCGTTGAAGCCGCGCCCGAGGCGGATCACCACGGCGCGGATGCCGCCATCGCGCACGATGAGGTTGGAGCCGACGCCGACGGGGAAGACGGGGATGTCTTCGGGCAGCGCAGCGAGGAAGGCGGCGAGGTCATCCGCATCGGCGGGCAGGAACAGCGCGTCGGCCGGGCCGCCGACGCGCAGCCAGGTGAGATCGGCGAGCGGACGGTCGGGTTCCAGCGTGCCGCGCACCGGCGGCAGGGTATCGGGCGGATAGGTCATGTGGCGCATTAGGCCATTCGCGGCGGCGGTGGCAAGCGGGTCGGCTCGAGCGGGGTGGAGGTTCAGCGGCCCGAGCGGCGGCGCAGCCAGCGGCCGAGGAAGATCACCGGCCAGCGCAGCACCGACATGCCGGCGATCAGCACGATCAGACCGATCATCGGCCCGTTCTGCCAGGTGACGTAGCCGACGATGGGAATGCCCAGCGCGATCAGCACGTAGGCCGCGGGCCAGTGGTGGTGGCGCGAGGGGAACATGGCGATCACGTTGGCGGCGATGCCCCACAGGCAGGCCAGCACCAGCGAGGCCATCAGGCCGCGCCCCCGACCCGGCGCCAGAGCCAGCGGCCCAGATGCACCAGCGGCCGGCGGAAGAGCGAGGCCGCCGCCAGCGTGCAGGCGAGCGTCAGCCAGGGCCCGTGCTGGTAGGCGAGGAAGGCCAGCAGGAAGGGCAGCGCGATCAGCAGCGCCAGGCCCGGCGCGTATTGCAGCCGCATCGGCAGGAAGGCGGTGATCGTGCCCGCAAGCGCCCAGAGGCAGGCGAGGATCAGCGCCGCGCTCACGTCAGGCGCCGTTCAGCCGCTTGGGCAGGTTGTTCGCCCAGGTGGAGATCGTGCCGGCGCCGAGGCAGACGACCATGTCGCCCGGGCGGGCCTGTTCGCGCACCAGGCGCTCGAGGTCATCCTCGTTCATGATCGCGCGGGCGTGGCGGTGGCCGTGGCGGATCAGCCCGGCCACCAGGTCATCGCGGCTGGCGCCGGGGATCGGGTCTTCGCCCGCGGCATAGACTTCGGCGATGGCGACGACGTCGGCATCGTTGAAGCAGGCGCAGAAATCGTCGAACAGGGAATGCAGGCGGGTGTAGCGGTGCGGCTGGTGCACGGCGATGACGCGGCCCTCGGTCGCCTGGCGCGCGGCTTTCAGCACGGCGGCGATCTCGACCGGGTGGTGGCCGTAATCGTCGATCACGGTGACGCCGTTCGCCTCGCCCACGCGGGTGAAGCGGCGGTTGACGCCGCCGAAGCCGGCGAGCGCGGTGCGGATATCCTCGGGCGAGACGCCGAGATGCCGCGCCACGGCGACGGCGGCCAGCGCGTTGGAGACGTTGTGATCGCCGGGCATCGGCAGGGTGCAGTCCTCGATCACCATGCCCTCGGCCTGCAGCGCGATGTCGAAATGCGCGACGCCCGACGCATAGCGCAGGTTGACCGCGCGCACGTCGGCCTGGGCGTTGAAGCCGAAGGTCAGCACGCGGCGGTCGGTGATCCGACCCACCAGCGCCTGCACCTCGGCATGGTCGGTGCAGCACACGGCCAGCCCGTAGAACGGGATGTTCGACACGAAATCGGTGAAGCCCTGGCGCAGGCGGTCGAAATCGCCCCAATGCTCCAGGTGTTCCGGGTCGATATTGGTGACGATGGCGATGGTGGCGGGCAGGCGGTTGAAGGTGCCGTCGCTCTCGTCGGCCTCGACGACCATCCACTCGCCCTGCCCCATCCGCGCGTTGGAGCCGTAGGCGTGGATGATGCCGCCGTTGATCACCGTCGGGTCCACCCCGCCGCCATCGAGCAGGGCGGCGACCATCGTCGTGGTCGTCGTCTTGCCGTGGGTGCCGGCGATGGCGATGTTGCTCTTCAGGCGCATCAGCTCGGCCAGCATCTCGGCCCGGCGGACGACGGGCAGGCCCTGGGCGCGGGCGGCGTCGAGCTCGGCATTGCCGGGCTTGATGGCCGACGAGATCACCACCACCTCGGCGCCGTCCAGATTCTCGGCGCGCTGGCCCTCGAAGATCACCGCACCCATTTCCTTCAGCCGGTCGGTGATGCGCGAGGCCTTGAGGTCGCTGCCCTGCACCTTGTAGCCGTATTCCAGCAGCATCTCGGCAATGCCCGACATGCCAATGCCCCCGATCCCCACGAAATGGATCGGCCCCATTTCCTGGGGCAGTTTCGTCGCCGTCGCGTTCATGTCTTCCCCTTGCGCGCCGCCAGATCCTCGACCAGCGCCGCCAGTTCCTCGGCCGCTTCGGGCTTGCCCGTGCGCAGCGCGGCATTGGCCATCTGCAACGCGCCGTCGGGCGCGCCCAGCACGGCGGCTATCTGCTCTGACAGCGCGGCGGGATCAAGGCGCGATTCCGGGATCAGCACCGCTGCCTGTGCGTCAACCAAAGCGCGGGCATTGGCGGTCTGGTGATCGGCGGCGGCGGCGGCGAAGGGGATCAGGATCGAGGGGCGGCCGATCACCGAGAGATCGGCGATGGTCGACGCGCCGGAGCGGGCGATGACCAGCTGCGCCTCGCTCATGCGCTTGGGCACGTCGGTGAAGAAGGGCTGCACCTCGGCATCTATGCCCGCCTCGGCGTAGAATTCGGCGACGCGGGCGATATCCTCCTCGCGGGCCTGGTGGCTGACGCGGATGTGCCGGCGCATATCCTCGGGCAGCGCGGCGATGGCTTCGGGCACGACGTCGGACAGGATCCGCGCGCCCTGGGAGCCGCCCATGACGAGGATCGCCATCGGGTAATCTCCCGGCGGGATGTAGGGCGCGCCGGCCTTGGCGCGGATCGCGCCGCGCACCGGGTTGCCGACATGCACGCCCTCGGCGCCCTCGGGCAGCTCGGTCGGCCAGGTGCCGCAGGCGACCAGCTGCACGCGGCGCGCGAAGGCACGGTTGACGCGGCCGAGCACGCCGTTCTGTTCGTGGATCATGCGCGGCAGGCGCAGGAGCATCGCCGCCGCCACGGCGGGGATCGTCGGATAGCCGCCGAAGCCCACCACCGCCGCCGGCCGGTCACGCAGCATCGCGGACACGGCGCCGATCACGCCGCCCGCGATGCGGAACGGCACGGCCAGTCGCGCGAGCGCGCCGCCGCGCGCGAAGGTGGCCGAGGCCACCTGCTCGATCTGCACGACATGGGGAAAGCCGCCGGTATAGCGCGCGCCGCGCGCATCGGTCGACAGTTTCACCCGCCAGCCCCGGCGCAGCATCACCTCGGCCAGCGCCTGGGCGGGAAACATGTGCCCGCCGGTGCCGCCTGCCGCGATCACCAGCAGTGGAGCCTTCTCCGCCATCGGCTCAGCGCCCCCGCTTGATGAGAATATCCCCGATCTCGCCCTGGGGCCGGGTGCGGGTAAAGGCGAGCAGCATGCCCACGGCGATGCCGCTCGCGATGACCGACGAGCCGCCGTAGCTGACGAAAGGCAATGTCATCCCCTTGGCGGGCAGCAGGCGCACCGCGACGCCCATGTTGATCATCGCCTGCACGCCGAACATGCAGGCCAGCCCGGTGCCGGCGAGGCGGATGAAGGGATCACGCTCGCGCATCAGGCGCCACAGCGAGCGCACGGTGATGATCGCGAAGAGCACGATGATGAAGCCGACGAGGACGAGCCCGTATTCCTCGGCCGCGACGGCGATGATGAAATCGGTATGCGCGTCGGGCAGTGACCATTTCACCTGGCCCTCGCCGACGCCGACGCCGAAGAAGCCGCCCTCCTGTATCGCGTTGGTGGCATAGCCCAACTGGGTGCGGGGATCGACCTCGGGATTGAGGAAGCCGTCGATGCGGCGGGCGAAGTGTTCGGAATTGTCGTAGGCCACGGTGCCCGCGAAGATCACCAGCGCGGCCAGCCCCATCAGCAGCAGGATCGGCGCACCGGCGACGAAATACATCACGCCCCAGCCGAACAGCACCAGCGCGGCCTGTCCGAAATCTGGCTGCATCGCCAGCATGAGCACGATCGCGCCGGTCAGCGCCAGCGAATAGGCGCGGCCGGGCGGGCCGTTGATCTCTTGCGCGGCGGCCATGAGCCAGGCGGTCATGATGATGTAGCCGGGCTTGAGGAATTCCGAGGGCTGGAACGAGGCGAAGCCGAAGGAGAACCAGCGCACCGCGCCCTTGCCGAAATCGGTGCCGAAGGCGGGCAGCAGGGCCAGCGCCACGAAGGCGAGGAAGAAGCCCAGCACGCCGAGGCGGCGCACCAGGACGGGCGACATCATCGTGGTGAGCACCATGACGCCCAGCGCCAGCACCCCGAAGGCGATCTGGCGTTCGACATAGTGGAATTGCGGCAGGCCGTTCTTCTCGGCCAGCGGCACCGAGGCGGCGAGCCCCAGCAGGAGCCCCACGCCGAAGAGAAGGAACACGCAGGTGAGCGACCATTTGTCGATCGTCCGCCACCAGCGTGGAAGGATCGGCTCGCCATCCCTGGTGGGGACGGTTCCGTAGACCATTTCCGTCATGATCGCCTGCTCTGCCTCTCGCGCCCGGTTTTCCGGGTCTGGGTGGCAGAGTAGCGCGGATCGGCCTGCAAGAAAAGGCATTTGGGAGGGGTGATAGGCAAAGGCGTCGGGCCGCCGCGCAACGGGAGCGCGAGCGCCGCCCCGTGGGGTGGCGCCTCCGACGTGGGAGTTGGGCGCTCTATGGTGCCCAAATACACCCGACCTCGCCGTAGCGCGGGCGGCCAGCAATAGCGCCACCCCGCCCGGACGGGGCGGCGCTCGCGCGGCGGGCTTCGCCCTCGTCCCGCGCGGGCGGCTGCGCTGCCTGGGTGACCGCGGTCCAGAGGGATCCTGGCCCAACGGTAGCGCGAGGGCCGCCCCGTGGGGTGGCGCCTCCGATGCTGGTGTTGAGCACTTTATGGCAGCCAAGCCCCTCCGCACTTACGGCATCGTGTGCCGCAAGCAATAGCGCCGCCCCGCCCCGACGGGGCGGCGCTCGCGCGGCGGGGCTGCGACCCTTGTTCCGCGCGGGCGGCTGCGCCGCCTGAGCCCCTCCTCCGGGCAATTTCCCGCCCCGCGCCATTTTACCTCCCACCCATACCCCCTGCGCCGGAACCGCCGCCTGCGCCGCGCGTTGGCGCAGCACAGACAGGGCAGATGCAGTCACGGAGGGCGCGATGCAGGTATCCAAGGGCGACAGGGTGGAATGGGACTGGATCAAGGGCTCGGCCCAGGGCCGCGTCGCTGCCACCTACGAGCAGAAGATCACGCGGCGCATCAAGGGCTCGGCGATCACGCGCAAGGGCTCGGCCGAGGATCCCGCGCTCTATATCGAGATGGATGACGGCCGCGCGGTGCTCAAGCTCGCCTCCGAAGTGCGGCACGCCTGACGATCATGCCCGACGGCACCCCCCACCTGCCCAGCGGCCTGACATGGTATCCCGACAGCCGGCCGGGCATCACCCGGCGGCGCTGCGGCAAGGGCTTCACCTATATCGCGCCCGACGGCACGCGGATCGACGCCGCCGAGGAACGCGCGCGCATCGCGGCGCTCGCCGTGCCGCCGGCCTATGAGCAGGTCTGGATCACCCCGCGCCGCAACGGCCATCTGCAGGCGACGGGGTTCGACGCGCGGGCGCGCAAGCAATACCGCTATCACCCCCGCTGGGCCGAGGCCCGCGCCACCGAGAAGTGGGAATCGCTGCCGGAATTCGGCCGCGCCCTCCCCCGCATCCGCCGCCGCATCACCCGCGATCTGGCCGAGGAGCCGGGCGAGGAACGCTTCGCCCTGGCCGCGGCGCTGATGCTGATCGACCGGCTGTCGCTGCGCGTCGGCAACGAGACCTATGCCCGCGAGAACGGCTCCTACGGGGCGCTGACGCTGAAGCGCCGCCACCTGCGCGTCACCCGCACCGGACTGACGCTGGCCTATACCGCGAAGGGCGGCGCCAAGGTGCGGCGCCGGCTGACCGACCGCAAGCTGCTGCGCGTGCTCTCCCAGGTGCGCGACCTGCCGGGCGCGGAGCTGCTGAGCTGGACGAACGAGGCGGGCGATGCGCGGGCGCTGTCGTCGGGCGCGCTGAACGCCTACCTGGCCGAGGCGGGTGGCGGCGATTTCACCGCCAAGACCTTCCGCACCTGGGCCGGCACGCTCGCCGCCTACGAGGCGGCCGAGGCCGGCGCCCGCACGATCCGCGCGCTGAGCGAGGCGGCGGCGCAAAGGCTCGCCAACACGCCCACCGTGGCGCGCAACGCCTATATCCATCCCCGGATCATCGGGCTGGGAGAGGCCGGCGGCGGCCCCGGCCTGGCCGACCGCGAGACGCCGCGCCTGCGCGGCCTCAGCGCGGCCGAGAACCGGCTGCTGGCGCTGCTGGAGGCGTAGGCTCAGGCCCGCGTCACCCCGTCGCCGAGCGCGCGCACCAGGGCGATGAAATCCTCGCCCCGCGCCTCGAAATCCTTGTACTGGTCGAACGACGCGGCGGCCGGCGCCAGCAGCACCGTCTCGCCCGGCTCGGCCTCGGCGGCGGCGCGGGCGACGGCCTGTTCCATCGTCTCGCAGATCTCGTGCGGCACCTCGCCCATCTGCAGGGCGAAATCGCGGGCGGAATGGCCGATCAGGTAGGCCTTGACCACGTTGCCCAAAGCCTCGCGCAGCCCGGCAATGCCGCCCTCCTTGCCCAGCCCGCCGGCGATCCAGCGGATGCGGGGGAAGGCGCGCAGGGCCTTGTCGGCGGCATCGGTGTTTGTAGCCTTGGAATCGTTCACGAAAGCCACGCCACCGCGCTCGGCCACCAGTTGCGAGCGGTGCGGCAGGCCGGCGAACCGCGCCATCCCCGCCTCCAGCACCCGCGGCGCGAGGCCCAGCGCGCGACAGGCGGCATAGGCGGCGCAGGCATTCTGGTGGTTGTGCGCGCCCGGCAGGCCCTTCATCGCGCGCAGGTCGATCGAGGCGACCTGCCTTCCCTTGCGCGTCTCGCTCAGGAAACCCTTGCGCGCGAAGACATCCCAGCCCGGCCCGGCCAGCTTGCGCCCCGAGGAGATGCGGATCAGCCGCATGTCGGAGGCGAGCTCGACCATCTGGTTGGCGAGGTAGCGGCCCTCGTCCTCATCCACGCCGATCACCGCGTGATCCGGCCCGCCCTCGGCGAAGAGCCGGCGCTTGGCGGCGAAATAGCCGCCCATGCCGCCGTGGCGGTCGAGGTGGTCGGGCGAGAGGTTGGTGAAGACGGCGACATCGGGGGTGAGCGCGCGGGCCAGCTCGGTCTGGTAGCTCGACAGCTCCAGAACCACCACGCCGCCCTCGCCCGGCGGGTCGATATCCAGCACGCCGCGGCCGATATTGCCGGCAAGCTGCGCCTCGGTGCCGGCCTCGCGCAAAAGGTGGTGGATCAGCGCAGCAGTCGTCGACTTGCCGTTGGAGCCGGTCACCGCCACGACGCGCGGCGGGCTGTCGGCCTCGCCCCACGGCCCGGCAGCGAGCGAACGGAAGAACAGGCCGATATCGTTGTCGACCGGCACGCCTTCATCCCAGGCCGCCGCGATCACCGGGTGCGGCGCGGGGTAGAGATGCGGGATGCCGGGCGAGACGATCAGCGCGGCCAGGCCTTCCAGTGCCCCCGCACGGGTGAAATCGCGCAGTTCCAGCCCCGCCGCCTGCGCCGCCTCGCGGCCCTCGGCGCCGTCGTCCCAGACCAGCGGGCGCGCGCCGCCCGCGCTCAGCGCCGCCGCCGCCGCCCGGCCCGACCGGCCCAGCCCCAGCACGCCCACTTCCATGCCCTCATAGCCCAGAACAGGTATCAAAGCTGGCCCTCCCGCAGGCACCGCCCCGCTTCAATGTGCCCCAAATACCTCGGGGTCCGGGGCAGAGCCCCGGCGCCTGCCACAGGAGCGCCGGCCCACATCATGCCGCCTACCGCAGCTTCAGCGTGGCCAGCCCGATCAGCGCCAGGATGACCGAGATGATCCAGAACCGGATCACGATCTGGGGTTCGGCCCAGCCCTTCTTCTCGAAATGGTGGTGGATCGGGGCCATCAGGAACACGCGTTTGCCGGTGCGCTTGAAATACAGCACCTGGATGATGACCGAAAGCGCCTCGACCACGAAGAGCCCGCCGACGATGGCCAGCACGATCTCGTGCTTGGTGGCCACCGCGATCGCCCCCAGCCCGCCGCCCAGTGCGAGCGAGCCGGTATCGCCCATGAAGACGGCCGCGGGCGGGGCGTTGTACCACAGGAAGCCCAGCCCCCCGCCGATCAAAGCGGCGCAGAAGATCAGGATCTCGCCGGTGCCGGGCACGTAATGCACGTCGAGATATTCGGTGAAGTCGGTGCGGCCCACGGCATAGGCGATCACGCCCAAAGTGCCGGCGGCGATCATCACCGGCATGATCGCCAGCCCGTCGAGCCCGTCTGTCAGGTTCACCGCGTTGGCCGCGCCCACGATCACGACCATCGCGAAGGGCACGAAGAACCAGCCGAGGTTGAGCAGCAGCTCCTTGAAGACCGGGAAGGCGAGCTGGTTGGTCAGTTCTGCCGGGTGCAGCAGCGCCGCCCAGTAGCCGGCGATCGCCGCGATCACGAGGCCGAGCAGGAAGCGCACGCGGCTGGAGACGCCCTTGGTATTCCCGCGCGAGACCTTGGCGTAATCGTCGGCGAAGCCGATGGCGCCGTAGGCCACCGTCACCGCCATCACCAGCCAGACGAAGCCCACGTCGAGCCGCGCCCAGAGCGTTGTCGACGCGATCAGCGCGACGAGGATCAGCAGCCCCCCCATCGTGGGCGTACCGGCCTTGGCGAGGTGGGTCTGCGGGCCGTCGTCGCGGATCGGCTGGCCCTTGCCCTGGCGGCGGCGCAGGATGTCGATCAGCGGGCGGCCGAAGACGAAGCCGATGATCAGCGCGGTCAGGAAGGCGCCGCCGGCGCGGAAGGTTATGTAGCGGAAGAGGTTGAAGAAATCCCCGCCATCCGACAGCGACGTCAGCCAGTACAACATGCTCAGATCGTTCCTTGTGCGTCGGCGCTCAGCGGATGGCCGAGTTTGCGGATCGCGTCAACCACGCGGGAGACATGCGATCCCTTGGAGCCCTTGACCAGCACCACGTCGCCGGCATCGATCATGCCGTGCACGCGGTGGGCCAGATCCTCGGCCGCGGGATACCAGCCGCCGCGCTTGTCTTCGGGCAGCGCCTCGTGCAGGGCGGCCATCTCGGTGCCGACGCAATAGCACAGGTCGACCGCCTTCATGGCGGGGTAGCTGGCCACGACGGCATGCAGTTCGCGCGCGCCGGGGCCGAGCTCCAGCATGTCGCCCAGGATCGCGATGCGCCTTCCCGCCGCCACGCGGCCCACCCCATCCTCGGGCTCGGCCGCGGCCAGCACGTCGAGCGCGGCTTCCAGCGAGGCGGGGTTGGCGTTGAACGCGTCGTCGATCAGGTCGAAGCGCAGGTGATCGTCGACCATGTCCATCACCAGCGTCTCGCGCGTGCCGCGGCCGGCCACCGGCGACCAGGCCGCGATGTCGAGCGCGGCGAGCGCGAGGTCGGCCTTCACGGCGCGGGCCACGGCCAGCGCGCCCAGCGCGTTGAGCGCGAAGTGGCGGCCCGGCGTGCGCAGCTTGAAGAGCAGCGGGCCGGCGGGGCCCTCGGCCTCGGCCACGGTGGCATCGGCGGCCAGGCGCGCCTCCGTCAGGCGGAAATCGCCGCTCGTGCCGAAGGTGACGGCCTTGGCGCCCGCCGCCTTCGCCGCGTCACGCAGGATGCCGCTCACCTCGATATCGTCGCGGAAGATCGCGGTGCCGCCCTTCTCGAGCCCCTCGAAGATCGCCGCCTTTTCGCGGGCGATGCCCTCGAGCGCGCCGAACGCCTCGAGATGGGCAGGCGCGACGGTGGTGATCAGCGCCACGTGCGGACGGGCGAGTTTCGCCAGCGGCGCGATCTCGCCGGGGTGGTTCATGCCGATCTCGATCACGGCATATTCCGTCTCGCGCGGCATCCGGGCGAGCGTCAGCGGCACGCCCCAGTGGTTGTTGTAGCTGGCCTCGGCGGCATGGGTGGCGCCCTGGTGCAGGAGCACGGCGCGCAGCATTTCCTTGGTGGAGGTCTTGCCGACCGAGCCGGTCACCCCGATCACCCGCGCCCGGGTGCGCGCGCGCCCCGCCGCGCCCAGCGCGCGCAGACCTTCCAGCGTGTCGCCCACCACCAGGAGCGGCGCATCGGCGGGCAAGCCGTCGGGCACGCGGCTGACAAGGGCGGCGGCGGCGCCCTTCTGCAGCGCCTGGGCCACGAAGGCGTGCCCGTCGCGCTGATCGGTGAGCGCGACGAACAGGTCGCCCGGCGCGATGGTGCGGGTGTCGATCGAGACGCCCTCGGCCTGCCAGGCCGGGCCGCGCAGCGTGCCGCCGGTGGCCTTGGCGGCCTCTTCGCCCGTCCACAATGCCATGTCAGATGCTCCCGTCCAGGGCGGCCACGGCGACCGAGGCCTGTTCGACGTCGTCGAAGGGGAAGACATCGTCGCCGACGATCTGCCCCGTCTCGTGGCCCTTGCCGCAGATCAGCAGCGCGTCGCCCGGCCCCAGCGCATCGACGCCGCGCAGGATCGCCTCGGCGCGGTCGGCCACCTCGGTGGCGCCCGGCGCGCCGTTCAGCACGGCGGCGCGGATCGCGGCGGGATCCTCGGTGCGGGGATTGTCGTCGGTCACGATCACCACGTCGGCATTGTCAGAGGCCGCGCGGCCCATCAGCGGGCGCTTGGAGCTGTCGCGGTCGCCGCCGGCGCCCACGATCGCCACGATCCGGCCCATCACGTGCGGGCGCAGCGCCTTGAGCGCCGTGGCCACCGCATCGGGCGTGTGCGAGTAATCCACGAACACCGCCGCGCCGTTGCCGCGCGTGGCGGCGAGCTGCATGCGCCCGCGCACGCCCGCGAGGTGCGGCAGCACGGCGAAGACCTCTTCGGGCTCTTCCCCGCAGGCGATGGCGAGCGCCGCGGCGGCGAGCACGTTGTCGGCCTGGAAGCCGCCGATCAGGGCGAGGCGGATCTTGTGGCTCTTGCCGAAGCACTCGAACAGCAGATCCTGCCCCGTGGCATCGTAGCGCTGACCGACGATGCGGATATCGGCGGTCGCGGCGCGGCCGATGCGGAAGATATCCAGCCCGCGTTCATCGGCGATCTCGGCCATGTCGGGGCCGCGCGGATCGTCGATGTTGATGACCGCCACCGCCTCTTCGGGCAGGACGCGGGCGAAGAGGCCTGCCTTGGCGTCGAAATATTCCTCGAAGCTGGCGTGATAGTCGAGGTGATCCTGGGTGAAGTTGGTGAACGCGCCGGCGCGCAGGCGCACCCCGTCGAGCCGTTTCTGCGCCAGCCCGTGCGACGAGGCCTCCATCGCCGCATGGGTCACGCCGGCGCCTGCGGCGGCGGCGAGCGTGCGGTGCAGGGTGATCGGCTCGGGCGTGGTATGGGCGAGCGGGGCCTGCCAGGCGCCCTCGACGCCGGTCGTGCCGAGGTTCACCGCCGAGAGGCCGCGCAACTCCCATATCTGGCGCGTGAAGGTCGCGACCGAGGTCTTGCCGTTGGTGCCGGTGACGGCGGTCATCACCGGCGGCTGCGCCCCGAACCACAGGGCCGCGGCATAGGCGAGCGCCTGGCGGGGATCCTCGGCGATGACGAGCGCGGCATCGGCGGCCTCGAGCTCCTGCGCGGCGATGCGCGCGCCCTCGCGGTCGGTCAGGATGGCGGCGGCGCCCATGCGCAAAGCGTACTGGATGAAGGTGGCGCCGTGGATGCGCGTGCCGGGCAGGGCGGCGAAGATATGGCCCTCCTTCACCTCGCGGCTGTCGACCGAGAGGCCGGTCACCGCGGCCATGCGGCCGCCGCGCGCCGACAGGCCCAGTTCGGCCAATGTCTTCGTCGTGGTGGCGCCGCCCGCCATATCGCCCCTGCCCCTGCTACCTGCTTGCGGTGAGTTGTATCCCATCCGGCGCAACAGGTTCAATCGCGGGCCGCAGGCCCAGCAGCGGCGCGACGCGGCGGATCATCTCGGCGGCGACGGGCACCGCCGTCCACCCCGCGGTGCGGCGCGGTTCGGTGCCCGAGTTCTCGGACGGCTCGTCGAGCGTGACGATCAGCACGTAGCGCGGATCGTCGGCGGGAAAGACCGAGGCGAAGGTGGCGATGACGCGGTCGTCGTAATAGCCGCCGCCGCGTTCGCGCGGCTTGTCGGCGGTGCCGGTCTTGCCGCCGACATTGTAGCCCGGCACCTCGCCGAAGCTGGCCGTGCCGCGGGTGACGACCTGGCGCAGCATGTCGCGCGCGATGCGCGATGTCTGCTCGCTCACGACGCGGGGGCCGGGCGCGGCGCTGTCGCGCTTGAGCAGCGTGGGCGTCACCTTGGTGCCGCCGTTCAGAAGGCTCGCATAGGCCGCCGCGAGGTGCAGCGGCGAGGCCGAAAGCCCGTGGCCGTAGGAGATGGTCATCGTAGAAAGCTCCGACCATTTCGGCGGCAGCAGCGGCTTGGTGCCGGGCGCCTCGATCAGCTCGATCTGCGTCGGCTCGGTCAGGCCGAGCGCGGCGAGGAACTCGCGCTGCCGCTCGCCGCCGATTTGCAGCGCCATGCGCGCCGTGCCGACGTTGGAGCTTTCCACGATCACGTCGGTCACCGTCAGCTCGGGCCCGTAATTGTGGAAGTCGTTGATGCGGAAGCGGCCCCATGTCATCGGGCTTTGGGTGTTGATCATCGTCTCGGGGTTGACCAGCCCCAGCTCGAGCGCCTGGGCGGCGGCGAAGATCTTGAAGGTGGAGCCCAGCTCATAGACGCCCTGCACCGCCCGGTTGAAGAGCGGGCTGTCGGCCGGCACCCCCTTGGTGAGCGGGCGGGGCCGGTTGTTCGGGTCGAAATCCGGCAGGGATATCAGCGAGATGACTTCGCCCGTATGCACATCCATCAGCACCGAGGCCGCGCCGCGGGCATTCATCAGCTTCATGCCGCCATAGAGCACTTCGCGCGAGGTGGATTGCACGGTGAGATCGAGCGCCAGTTCCAGCGGGCGGCCGCCATTGGCCGGATCGCGCAGCCAGCCATCGAAGCTCTTCTCCACGCCGGCCACGCCGATCACCTCGGCGCTGGAGACGCCCTCGCGCCCGAAGGACGATCCGCCCAGCACATGCGCGGCGAGCCGGCCATTGGGATAGAGCCGCATCTCGCGCGGGCCGAACAGAAGGCCGGGATCGCCGATATCGTGGACCTGCTGCACCTGTTCGGGGCTGATCTTGCGGCGCACCCAGACGAATTTCCGCTCGCCGGTGAATTGCTTGAGCAGCTCGGCCTCTTCGAGATCGGGGAAGATGCGCGCCAGTTCGCGCGCCGCGCGCTCGGGGTCGATCATCTGCGGCGGCTGGGCATAGAGCGAATGGGTGACGAGGTTGGTCGCCAGGATGCGGCCGTTGCGATCGACGATGTCGCCGCGCTGGGCCACGATCGCCGCGCCCTGGGCCGAGGCGCGCGGCTCGGCCGGCACGGAGGAGGCCATGACCGCCATGCGCCCGCCCACAACGGAAAAGGCGGCGAGGAAGAAGATGCCCATGACCAGCAGCCGCCCTTCGGCGCGGCTGCGCAGCCGGTCGCGCATCTCCTCGTGGCGCAGCCGGATGTTCTCGCGCTCGATCGCGTCGGGGTTCTCGCCCTGCGCGCGGGCCTTGAGCACCCGCGTCAGCGGGCGGAGCGGGGTGCGCAGGCTCATGGACGCGTCTCCGCGGTATCGGTGAGGCGCGGCTCGGGGCCGGGTTCGTCGCGGGTGTCATCCATCACCGAGACCGGCGTGTTGAGCAGGTTCAGCCCGCTATCGGGCGGCGCCGGCTGGAACGTGCCCTGCCCCGGAAAGGCGACCTGGTCGATGCGGCCGAATTGCTCGGGCGCCAGCGGCAGCAGGCCGAGCCGGTCGTAGTTGATCTCGGCCAGTTCGCGCAGCCGTTCGGGCCGGTTGAGATAGGCCCATTCCGCCCGCAGCACGCTGAGCGCCTCGCGCTTCACGGCGATCTGGCGTTGCAGCCGCTCGGCCTCGCGGAGCGAGGCCTGGGTCTCGTAATTCTCGCGGTAGGCCCAGAAGGCCAGCGCCATGACAGCCAGGGCGGAGAGAACGTAGATCACGGAACGCATCAGGGAAACTCCGGGGTGACGTGACGGGGCAGGCCCAGCGCCGCGCGGTCGGGCGCGGCGGCGGGATGTTCGGTGCGGGTGGCGATCCGCAGCCGGGCGGAGCGGGCGCGCGGATTGGCCTTGAGCTCTTCTTCATCCGGGGAGACCGGCTTGCGGACGCGTGTGAAGCCTGGCGCGTCTGCTGCCACGGCCTGCGGCATATGTCGATTGCCCGTCGCGTTGCGGCCCGACCGGTCGGCAAGGAACCGCTTGACGATGCGGTCCTCCATCGAGTGGAAGCTGACGACGGCGAGCATGCCGCCCGGCGCCAGCGCGCGTTCGGCGGCTTCCAGCCCGGCGGCGAGCTCGGCGAATTCGTCGTTCACCGCGATGCGGATCGCCTGGAAGGTGCGGGTGGCCGGGTGGCTCTGGCCGGGCTTCTGGCGGGGCAGGCATTTGGCAACGATTTCCGCCAGTTGGCCAGTCGTGTCGATGCGCGCCTCTTCCCGCGCGGCGGTGATGGCGCGGGCGATCCGGCGCGCGGCGCGTTCCTCGCCGTAGTGGAAGATGATGTCGGCCAGCACCGCCTCGGGGGCCTGGTTCACGATATCGGCGGCGCTGGGGCCTTCCTGGCCCATCCGCATGTCGAGCGGGCCATCGCGCATGAAGGAAAAGCCGCGTTCGGCGCGGTCAAGCTGCATGGAGGAGACGCCGAGATCCAGCACCACGCCATCGGCGCCCTGCGCGGCCTCGTCGAGCCGCGAGAAGGTGCTCTGCACCAGCGTGACACGCTCGCCATAGGGCGCGGCCCAGCTTTCGGCCAGTTCCAGCGCCAGGGGGTCACGGTCGATCCCGGTGAGTTTCTCGGCACCCGCCTGAAGCAGCGCGCGGGCATAGCCGCCGGCACCCAGCGTGCCGTCGACCCAGTGGCCGCGCACGGGTTCGGCCGCCGCGAGCAGGGGCCGCAGAAGAACCGGGATGTGCGGGGCATCGTCTGGCAGGATCGCTGCGGCCGCGGCCATCGCTCAGCCCCCCAGCAATGCGAGGGGATCGAAATCCTCGCCCATCTCCTCGAAGACGGCGCGGGTGCGGCGGGCATTCTCGGCCTCGAAGGTTTCGGGCTTCCAGATCTGGAAGGTCTCGCCCACGCCGATGAAATAGGCCTCGTTCTCGAGCCCGATCTTGGCGCGCTGGCGCTGGGGCAGAACGAGGCGGCCGTCGCCATCCACCTCGATCACCACCGACATGCCGAGGACAAAGGTCGACAGGATCTGCCGCTCGCGCGAACCGCGCGGCATGGCATTGATCTCGTCGGTGAGGCGGCGGAAGCCGTCCATCGTGTAGACTTCGAGGAACTTCTTGCCCTCGTGGCCGAAGACGAGAACCATCTTCGTGCGCCCCGAGGCATCGGCGGAGGGATCGCCCTGCTCCAGCTCACGGCGATAAGGGGCCGGAATCGACATCCGCCCCTTGGCATCCACCTTGAAGGTGTAGTCGCCGATGAACATGGCGGACATTGCCGATCCGCTCTCCCTGCCTGTCCCGGGCCCTTGCGGGCCGCAATCCCTTCCCCCGGAAACTGAAAACGGCGGATCGGACTGCTGCCACTGTCCGATCCGCCGCCAGAGCCCCTTGCGGGGGATGTCCGACTGCGCGCGCCACCTGGGGGGGATGTCTGCTCGCTCGCGCGCCGGATCTCGATGTCGATGAAAGCGGGTGCCTGTATGAAACCTGACTTTTGGGTTTTTGGTTCGGGGTTCTTGATGTGCCCCTCATCCCGTCCTCATCGTGGGAACATGGATGACATGGAACTTTATGGTAATCAACTGAAAAATGTGGGGAACGAGGGCAAATGTTGTTCTGGAGGGGGCTGGGAAACAAGATATAGGGGTCGGCTGACGGCCTCCGGGCGCAACCTATGGTTAGCGGAAGGTGAAGCTTCCACTAGATGTAGGGATATCGGCGCGAGGCCGGAATTTCCCGTGAAATGCCGGAAATTTTCCGATCCAGGTGCGCGAATGGCTCTCACACCGCTATCACGCAGCTCTCACGCCCCTGCGATTCAGGCGTGAATCAGCGTGATTCGCCGGAAATGGCGCTCGGCCCGCTTCGGGCGCTCCCGCAGCGGGCCATGCCGTTCCCATGAGATTCCATGCCCAAAGAACCGATACGTAGCCCGTCAGGCCATCCCGCCGCCGATCAGGCGCGCGGCGAGGTGGGCGTAGGCCTCGGCCTCGGCGCTGTCGCCCAGCGCCACCGGGCGGCCTTCGTCGCCCGCCAGCCGCACGTCGAGCGAGAGCGGCAGCGCGCCGAGGAAAGGAATGTCGCGCCGCGCGGCCTCTTCCGCGACGCCGCCATGGCCGAAGAGATGCGCCTCATGCCCGCAATTGGGGCAGATATAGGTGGACATGTTCTCGATCAGGCCGAGCACCGGGGTGGAGAGCTTGTCGAACATCGCGATGGCGCGGCGCGCGTCGATCAGCGCCACGTCCTGCGGGGTGGAGACGACGAGCGCGCCGGTCAGTTTCGTGCGCTGGCAGAGCGTGAGCTGCACGTCGCCGGTGCCGGGCGGCAGATCGACGATCAGGATATCCAGCTCGCCCCATTGCACCTGGCCGAGCAATTGCTGGAGCGCGCCCATCAGCATCGGGCCGCGCCAGATCAGCGCCTCGTCGGGGGCGACCATGAGGCCGATCGACATCATGGTGACGCCGTGGGCGGTGAGCGGTTCGATCACCTTGCCGTCGGGCGAGGCGGGGCGCCCGGTGACGCCCATCATGCGCGGCTGGGAGGGGCCGTATATATCGGCATCCAGCAGGCCGACGCGGCGGCCCTGGCGGGCGAGCGCGACGGCGAGGTTGGCCGAGACGGTGCTCTTGCCCACGCCGCCCTTGCCCGAGGCCACGGCGACGATGCGCGCCACGCCGGGCACGCCCTGGGGGCCCTGCTGCGCGGTGGGGTGGCGGCCGATCTTGAGGCTGGGGGCGGCGCCCTGCCCTGCGCCCGGCCCCGCCCCGGCCTGCGCGGGCGGCTGTGCGGATTGCTGGCCACCCGGCTGGTGCGCCGTGAGCACCGCACTCACGCTTTCCACGCCTTCCAGCCCGCGGACCAGCGCCTCGGCCCGGTCGCGTGCGGGGGCGAGCGCGCGGGCGGCTTCGGCGCTTTCGGCCTCGATCACGAAGCTCACCCGGCCGCTCTGGACCTGCAGCGCGCGCACGAGGTCGCGCGCCCCCAGCGTGCCGCCGCCTTCCGCCGCGTCGAGCGGCATTGCCGCGAGCGCGTTCATGATGCTGTCACGATCTGCTGCCATGAGACCGGCTCCTTTTCCTGACGATGCAGGCTTAAATCGCCGGTCTCCGGGTTACCAGAGCGGGGTTTCGGCGCTTGTTCGGGCCGTTAACCGTTCTGGCGTCGACAGGGCGCCCAAAATTGGGGCAGCCGCCTTCCAAAGCGGTTACAAATTAGGTCAGCACAGCGTATGCATTTTCTGCATAGCGGCATTGACCATTCGGCGGATTGTGCACCCGCAGCAAATGACCCATCTTCCAATCAACGAGGCGCCCGGAGCGGTGCACTCACGAACCGCAAGAACGAACGAAACGAGGCTGATCATGGCTTACGCCCAAGATATCCGCGCCACCGAAGGCACCCTTTCCCTGGCGCTGCGCAACATCTCCGAGCGCGTCGCGCGCTACCGCGTCTATCGCAATACGCTGCGCGAACTCGGCGAACTGACCAACCGCGACCTGGCCGATCTGGGCATTCACCGCTCGTCGATCCGCGCCATCGCCTACGAGGCCGCCTACGGCGCCTGAGAGTTTCGGTTTCGGGCCTTCTCCTCCTCCCTTGGGCCCGGATACGAAGCGGCGGCACCTCTCCTCCTCCCTGGTGTCGCCGCACATATAGAAGCCCCTGACAGGCTTCAGCCGTGATACGGGCCCTTCTCTCCTCCTCCCTGAAGGCCCGTGTGACCAGGCGGCGGTGTCTCTCCTCCTCCCTGACACCGCCGCACCTCATAGCGGGGCCCCGCGCCTGATGGCGCCCGGTCCCACGGAATGCGGGCGTCTCTCCTCCTCCCTGACGCTCGTGTGACCAAGCGGCGGTGCCTCTCCTCCTCCCTGGCACCGCCGCGACCTCATAGCGGGGCCCGCGCGATCAGCGCCCGGCCCCACCGGCATCGGGCCTTCTACCTCCTCCCTGAGGGTCCGTGTACTCCGGCGGCCACGTCTCTCCTCCTCCCTGACGTGGCCGCCTTTCCCTTATCTGGATGATGGCAAGCGCAACGGTAGCGCGAGCGTCGCCCCGTGGGGTGGCGCTGCCGACGTTGGTGTTGGGCACTTTATGGTGGCCACGCCCCTCCGCACCTGCCGTAGCGCGGGCGGCCAGCAAGAGCGCCACCCCGCCCGGACGGGGCGGCGCTCGCGCGGCGGGCTTCGCCCTTGTCCCGCGCGGGGGCGCTGCGCGCCCTGGCCACTACTGGAAGTGAAAGTTTCGCAGGGCGCTGCCTAGAACGGCACGTCGCCCGCATTCTCCGCCGGCACGACGAACTTCGCCACCACGTGCTTGCCGCCCGCATGATCGAACTCGATATCGAGCTTGTCGCCCTCGATGCCCATCACGCTGCCATAGCCGAATTTCTGGTGAAACACCCGGTCGCCCTTGGCAAACGCGCTCACCGCCGTCGCGTCGATCACGATGTTGCGCGCCTCGGCGGGCTGGGCCATGCCGCGGCGCTGGCCGCGTTCCTGCATCCGCCGCCAGCCCGGGGAGTTGTAGACATCCGCCCGGCTCGCCGCCTCCTCGATGCGCGAGCCGCCCGCCTGCGCCGCCGCGCCGTAGCCGCCGCCATAGAGGCCCGGCGGGGTCAGCACGTCGACATGCGCCTCGGGCAGTTCGTCGATGAAGCGCGAGGGCAGCGCCGATTGCCACTGGCCATAGACGCGCCGGTTCGCGGCGAAGGAGATGGTGCAGAGCTCCTCGGCCCTCGTGATGCCCACATAGGCGAGCCGCCGCTCTTCCTCGAGCCCCTTCAGCCCGCTTTCGTCCATCGAGCGCTGCGAGGGGAAGAGCCCGTCTTCCCAGCCGGGCAGGAACACGGCGGGAAATTCCAGCCCCTTGGCGGCATGGAGCGTCATCAGGGTGACCTTCTCCTCGGCGCCCTCCTGCTCATTGTCCATGATCAGCGCGACATGTTCGAGGAAGCCCTGCAGGTTCTCGAATTCCTCCAGCGCCTTGACGAGTTCCTTGAGGTTCTCCAGCCGGCCGGGGGCTTCGGGTGTCTTGTCCTCCTGCCACATCGTCGTGTAGCCGCTCTCGTCGAGGATCTGCTCGGCCAGTTCGACATGGCTCTGGCCCGGGTCGGCGGCCGCCCGGTGCCAGACCTCGAATTGCCGCAGCAGCTGGCCCACGGCGGCAAAGGCCTTGCCGGAAAGCGTGCGATCCTCGATGCAGCGCGCCGCGCCCGCCAGCAGCGACAGCCCGTTCTCGCGCGCGGTGCGCTGGATCAGCTGCATCGCCTTGTCGCCGACGCCGCGCTTGGGGGTGTTGACGATCCGCTCGAAGGCGAGATCGTCGTCGGGCGAGACGGCGACGCGGAAATAGGCCATTGCATCGCGGATCTCGAGCCGCTCGTAGAAGCGCGGGCCGCCGATCACGCGGTAGGGCAGGCCGATGGTGAGGAAGCGATCCTCGAAGGCGCGCATCTGGTGGGCGGCGCGCACGAGAATGGCGCAATCGTCGAGCGAGAAGGGCCGCAGGTTGCGAGTGCCGGCCTGCATCGCCTCGAGCTCCTCGCCGATCCAGCGCGCCTCTTCCTCGCCGTCCCAATGGCCGATCAGGCGCAGCTTCTCGCCGTCTTCGGCCTCGGTCCACAATTCCTTGCCGAGACGGCCGGTATTGGCGCGGATCACGCCCGCGGCGGCGGCCAGGATATGCGGGGTGGAGCGGTAGTTCTGCTCGAGCCGGACGACCTTGGCGCCGGGGAAATCCTTCTCGAACCGCAGGATGTTGCCCACCTCGGCACCGCGCCAGCCATAGATCGACTGGTCATCATCGCCCACGCAGCAGACATTCTTGTGGCCTGCTGCCAACAGCCTCAACCACATATATTGTGCGACGTTGGTATCCTGGTATTCATCGACCAAGATGTATTTGAACCAACGCTGATACTTCGCCAGCACATCCTCATGCGTCTGGAAAATCGTGACCATGTGGAGCAACAGGTCACCGAAGTCGACTGCATTGAGCTCCAGAAGCCGGCGCTGATATTGCTCGTAGAGTTCGGTTCCCCGGTTGTTGAACTCCGCCGCCTCGGACATGGGCACCTTGTGGGGTGTCCAGGCACGGTTCTTCCACCGGTCAATCACCCCGGCGAGGTGTCTCGCCGTCCACCGCTTCTCGTCGATATTGTTGGCTATGATCAGCTGTTTCAGCAGGCGGATCTGATCATCAGTATCAAGAATGGTGAAATTGGGCTTGAGGTGTGGCTCGCGGCCGCGCTCGTTCGTCTCACCGCGGGTGAACCCAGTTTCAGCGAGTGTCGAGTTTTCATGCGCCAAGAACTTGGGGCCGTCTTCCATAGGTGGCCCCACCAGTTCGGCATGCCGGCGCAGCAGCTTCACGCAGATCGCGTGGAAGGTACCGAGCCAGGGCATGCCCTCGACCGTCTGGCCCATCAGCGTGCCGACACGGTTCTTCATCTCGCGCGCGGCCTTGTTGGTGAAGGTCACGGCGAGGATCTCGTTGGGCCGGGCGCGGCCGGTGTTCAGCAGGTGCGCGATGCGGGCCGTCAGCGCGCGGGTCTTGCCGGTGCCGGCGCCGGCCAGCATCAGGACGGGGCCGTCCAGCGCCTCGACCGCCTCGCGCTGCGCCGGGTTCAGGCCGTCGAGATAGGGTGCCGGGCGCGCCGCCATGGCCCGCGCGGCGAGGCCGGGCCGCGCGGCCGCCTCGAAGGCATCGCTTTCGTCGAAACTGCTCATGGCCGCAACATAACCCGCGCGGCGGGTGAGGGAAAGGCTTGTTCGCTTAATGTTCCGGCGCTTTCCGGCTTGCCCCCGGCGCGGGCGGGCGGGCATGAAAGGCGGCATGGATCTCGATACGCGCTACCCCGCCCTTTCCGACCTGCGCGCCCGCGCGCGGCGGCGCATGCCGCATTTCGCCTGGGAATATCTCGATAGCGGGACGGGCGAGGAGGCGGCGATGGCCCGCTCGCGCGCGGCGCTCGACGCGGTGGTGCTGAAGCCCGCCGTGCTGGGCGGCGCGCCGGAGGTCGAGCTGGGCACGCGGCTGCTGGGGGCCGAGTTCGCGGCCCCTTTCGGCGTAGCGCCGGTGGGCATGTCGGGCCTGTTCTGGCCGCGCGCCGAGATCCTGCTGGCCCAGGCGGCGCGGGCGGCGGGGCTGCCCTATTGCCTGTCGACCGTCGCGGCCCAGGGGCCGGAGGATGTGGCGCCGCATATGGGCGAGGGCTGGTTCCAGCTCTACCCGCCGCAGAACCGCGATCACCGCGACGACCTGATCGCGCGGGCCCGCGATGCGGGGTTCCGGGCGCTGGTGCTGACAGTGGACGTGCCCGGCCCCTCGCGCCGCGAGCGCCAGCGGCGCGGCGGGGTGACGACGCCGCCGCGGATCACGCCGCGGCTGGTCTGGCAGGCGGCGATGCGGCCGGCCTGGTCGGCGGCGGTGCTGCGCCACGGGATGCCTCGGCTGAGGGGGCTGGCGCGTTACCCCGCGGGCAAGCGGCGCCCGGGAGAGGTGGGCAACGCCCCGCATCTTGCGCCCACGTGGGAGGATCTGGCCGAGATCCGCGCGCAGTGGGACGGGCCGCTGATCGCCAAGGGGGTGCTCTTCGCCGAGGATGCGTTGCGGCTGCGCGAGGCGGGGTGCGATGCGATCTGGGTATCGAACCATGGCGGCCGGCAATTCGACGCCGCGCCCGGCGCGGCCGAGGAGCTGCCGGCGATCCGCGCCGCCTTGGGGCCGGACGTGCCGGTGATCTATGACGGCGCGGTGGGCTCGGGGCTGGACGTGCTGCGCGCCATCGCGCTGGGGGCCGACATGGTGATGCTGGGCCGCGCCTGGCACCACGGGGTCGCCGCCTTCGGGGCGCGCGGGGCGGCGCATGTGGCCCATGTGCTGCGCGAGGACATGGCGGCGTGCATGGTGCAGATGGGGATCGGGCGGCCGGCAGAGGTGCGGGGGCGGCTGCGGGGGGAGGCTTTGGTGCAGCGGTAGTGTGAGGGTCGCGCCTGGTTCTGCGGGGGCGTCCACATGTGGACACCTTGTAAGTGATTGGTTTCCTTGAGCCGTTAATGTGGACTTAACCAAGATGCCTTCGGCCTGGGAAGCGGGACGGGAGCGCGAAGGCCGCCCCGTGGGGTGGCGCTTCCGACGCTGGTGCCGGGCGCTTTATGGTGGCCAAGCCCCTCCGAACTTGCCGTAGCGCGTGACGATGGCAAGAGCGCCACCCCGCCGGGACGGGGCGGCGCTCGCGCGGCGGGGCTGCGCCCCTTGTCCCGCGCGGGGGCCTTCGGCCCCGGAGCCCCGAAGGTATTTGAGGAACGTTGAAGAGTGGTCAGAGACCTGGTGCAACGGTAGCGCGAGGGGCGCCCCGTGGGGTGGCGCATGCGACGGTGGTGTTGGGCGCTTTATCGTGGCCAGGTACATCTTCCCTCGCCGTAGCGCGGGCGGTTGGCAAGAGCTCCACCCCGCCCCGACGGGGCGGCGCTCGCGCGGCGGGGCTGCGCGCTTGTCCCGCGCGGCGGGGGCTTCGCCCCCGGACCCCCGAAGGTATTTTAGGCACGTTGAAGCGTGGTCAGAGGCTTGGCGCAACGGGAGCGCGAGGGGCGCCCCGTGGGGTGGCGCCTCCGACGGGGGTGTCGGGCGCTTTATGGTGGCCAAGGCCCTCCGAACTTGCCGTGGCGCGGGTCGATAGCCATAGCGCCACCCCGCCGGGACGGGGCGGCGCTCGCGCGGCGGGCTGCGCCCTTGTCCCGCGCGGGGGGCCTTCGGCCAGCCGCCCTTTTTTCTGCACCGGCACGGCACTTTACTGCGCCGCAGAAACTGCCTAGCCTCTCCGGCAGGCCCCTCACACGCAGAGCCCGCCCGGAGACGTACATGCCCGAATTCCAGAAGATCCTCATCGCCAACCGCGGCGAGATCGCCATCCGCGTGATGCGCGCCGCCAACGAGCTGGGGAAACGCACCGTCGCCGTCTATGCGGAGGAAGACAAGCTCTCGCTCCACCGCTTCAAGGCCGACGAGGCCTACAAGATCGGCGAAGGCCTGGGCCCCGTGGCCGCCTATCTCTCGATCCCCGAGATCATCCGCGTCGCCAAAATGGCCGGCGCCGACGCGATCCATCCGGGTTATGGCCTGCTGTCGGAGAACCCCGATTTCGTCGATGCCTGCACCGAGGCCGGCATCACCTTCATCGGCCCCAAGGCCGAGACGATGCGCGCTTTGGGCGACAAGGCCTCGGCCCGCAAGGTCGCCATCGAGGCCGGCGTGCCCGTCATCCCCGCCACGGAAGTGCTGGGCGACGACATGGAGGCGATCGCGAAGGAGGCCGAGGAAATCGGCTATCCGCTGATGCTCAAGGCCTCCTGGGGCGGCGGCGGGCGCGGGATGCGGCCGATCGCGGGGCCCGACGAGCTGGCCGAGAAGATCCGCGAGGGCCGCCGCGAGGCCGAGGCCGCCTTCGGCAACGGCGAGGGCTACCTCGAGAAGATGATCCTGCGTGCCCGCCATGTCGAGGTGCAGATCCTCGGCGACAGCCAGGGCAGCATCTACCACCTCTACGAGCGCGACTGCTCGGTCCAGCGGCGCAACCAGAAGGTCGTCGAACGCGCGCCCGCCCCCTATCTCTCGCCCGCCCAGCGCGAGGAGATCTGTAACCTCGGCAAGAAGATCGCCGAGGCGGTGGATTACGAATGCGCCGGCACGATCGAGTTCCTGATGGATATGGAGACGGGCGCCTTCTACTTCATCGAGGTCAACCCCCGCGTGCAGGTGGAACACACCGTCACCGAGGAAGTCACCGGCATCGACATCGTGCGCGCCCAGATCCTGATCGCCGAGGGCAAGTCGCTGGTCGAGGCGACGGGCGTGGCCAGCCAGTACGACGTGCAGCTCGACGGCCACGCGATCCAGTGCCGGATCACCACCGAGGATCCGTCGAACAACTTCATCCCCGATTACGGCCGCATCACCGCCTATCGCGGCGCCACCGGCATGGGCATCCGCCTCGACGGCGGCACGGCCTATTCCGGCGCCGTGATCACCCGCTATTACGACAGCCTGCTGGAAAAGGTCACCGCCTGGGCCCCCACGCCCGAGGCCGCCATCGCCCGGATGGACCGCGCCCTGCGCGAGTTCCGCATCCGCGGCGTCTCCACCAACATCGCTTTCGTGGAGAACCTGCTCAAGCACCCGACCTTCCTGAACTACGAATATCACACCAAGTTCATCGACCAGACGCCCGAGCTGTTCAATTTCAAGCAGCGGCGCGACCGGGCGACGAAGATCCTCACCTATATCGCCGACATCTCGGTCAACGGGCATCCCGAGACGCAAGGCCGCCCGCGCCCCCGCGCCGACGTGCGCGCGCCGACGCCGCCCAAACCGGTGAGCGACGGCGCGCTGGTGGGCACCCGCACCCTGCTGGAGGACAAGGGCGCCAAGGCCGTGGCCGACTGGATGCTCAAGCAGAAGCGCCTGCTGATCACCGACACGGCGATGCGCGACGGCCACCAGTCGCTTCTGGCCACGCGCATGCGCTCGATCGACATGATCCGCGTCGCGCCCGCCTATGCCGCCAACCTGCCCGAGCTGTTCAGCGTGGAATGCTGGGGCGGGGCGACCTTCGACGTGGCCTACCGCTTCCTGCAGGAATGCCCCTGGCAGCGCCTGCGCGACCTGCGCGCGGCGATGCCCAACCTGCTGACCCAGATGCTGCTGCGCGCCTCGAACGGCGTGGGCTATACCAACTACCCCGACAACGTGGTGCAGAGCTTCGTGGCGCAGGCGGCCAAGAGCGGGGTCGACGTGTTCCGTGTCTTCGACAGTCTCAACTGGGTGGAGAACATGCGCGTCGCGATGGACGCGGTGATCGAGAGCGGCAAGATCTGCGAAGGCACGGTCTGCTATACCGGCGACATCTTCGATCCCGACCGCGCCAAGTATGACCTCGCCTATTACGTGAAGATGGCCAGGGAGCTCGAGGCGGCGGGCGCCCATATCCTGGGCGTGAAGGACATGGCGGGCCTTCTGAAACCCGCGCAGGCGCGCAAGCTGATCGCCACGCTGAAGGAAGAGGTGGGCCTGCCCATCCACTTCCACACCCACGATACCTCCGGCATCGGCGGCGCCACGATCCTGGCCGCGGCGGAGGCGGGTGTCGATGCGGTCGATTGCGCGATGGATGCGCTTTCGGGCAATACCTCGCAGCCCACGATGGGCTCGATCGTCGAGGCGCTGGCCCATACCGAGCGCGATACCGGGCTGGATATCGCGGCGATCCGCGCGATCTCCAACTACTGGGAACAGGCGCGCGCGCAATATGCCGCCTTCGAGAGCGGCCTGCAGGCGCCGGCCTCCGAGGTCTACCTGCACGAGATGCCGGGCGGGCAGTTCACCAACCTCAAGGCGCAGGCACGCTCCATGGGGCTGGAGGAACGCTGGCACGAGGTCGCCCAGACCTATGCCGACGTGAACCGCATGTTCGGCGATATCGTGAAGGTCACGCCCTCGTCGAAGGTGGTGGGCGACATGGCGCTGATGATGGTGAGCCAGGGGCTGACCCGCGAACAGGTGGAAGACCCCGATGTCGAGGTTTCCTTCCCCGACAGCGTGATCGACATGATGCGCGGCAATCTCGGCCAGCCGCCCGGCGGCTTCCCCGAGGCGATCGTGAAGAAGGTGCTGAAGGGGGAGAAGCCGCTGACCGAGCGTCCCGGCAAGCGGCTGGAGCCGGTGGACCTGGCCGCCACCAAGGCCGAGCTGCAGGAAAAGTGTGAGGGCATGGAGATCGACGACGAGGATCTCAACGGCTACCTGATGTATCCCAAGGTCTTCCTCGACTATGCCGCGCGGCACCAGGAATACGGGCCCGTGCGCACCCTGCCCACCAACGTGTTCTTCTATGGCATGGAGCAGGGCGACGAGCAGAGCGTGGAGATCGACCCGGGCAAGACGCTGGAGATCCGGCTCCAGGCGATCGGCGAGACCGACGATCGCGGCGAGGTGCGGGTGTTCTTCGAGCTCAACGGCCAGCCCCGCGTGATCCGCGTGCCCGACCGCAAGGCCAGCGGCGGGGCGCGGGCCAATCCCAAGGCCGAGCTGGGCAATCCCGCCCATGTCGGCGCGCCGATGCCCGGCGTCGTCGCCTCGGTCGCGGCGCAGGCCGGCGCGAAGGTGAAGCAGGGCGACCTGCTGCTGACCATCGAGGCGATGAAGATGGAGACCGGTATCCACGCCGAGCGCGACGCCGTGATCAAGGCGGTGCATGTCTCGCCCGGCGCGCAGATCGACGCGAAGGATCTGCTGGTGGAGTTCGAGAGCTGAAGGGGCGAGGCCGGGGGGCTTACCAGGGGCGGGGCCGCACATGTGCGGCCTTGCCGTACCCTGCCCCGCCCGCTACATCCAACGGCACATTGCCTTCGCCGTGCCATCGAAAGCACACATTCGCTGGGCAATTCGTGCAGGCTTTCGGGATAGCGGGAGTCTGGTTCTTACCGGGCGAAGACGGGCATGACATACAGTATCGCGGGCCGGAAATGGGGCAGCACCTCTTCCTGGGGGCGTGAGAGCGGCACGATCTACTGGAGCGCGGCCATCGCCTCGGGCCTGCAATACGATACCGGCCGCTACGACCTCGGCGATTTCCAGACCGCCCTGCGCGATGCCTTCCAGGCCTGGGAAGACGTGGCCGATGTCGATTTCGAGGAAGTCGCCTATGGCGGCGGCGAGGTGCAGGTCGAGATGGGGCCGCTGGCCGGCAACACGGTGGGGCTGGCGCGCTATACCTATTACGAACGCCCCGGCATCGATCAGATCATCGCCGGCGAGATCACGCTGGATTCCGACGAGACATGGGCGCCGCGCGGGCAGACGGATCTGAACTTCTATGCCGTCGCCGTGCACGAGATCGGGCATATCCTGGGGCTCGACCATGTCGACGATTATTCCGAGATCATGAACCACGTGGTCGCCGCCGACCGGCTGGGCGACGGCGATATCGCGGGGATCCGCTACATCTATGGCGAGCCGGATCACTTCGCGGGCAGCGCGGGCGCGGATCTCGAGGATCGCTCGGGCTCTCTCGCCGACGAGGTGATGAGCGGCTATGCCGGCGACGACACGCTGCGCGGCGGCGCCGGCAACGACCGGATCAGCGGCGGCGCCGGGTATGACGTGCTTGAGGGCAATGACGGCGCCGACATGCTGGCCGACCTGTTCGGCGGCACCCAGGCCGAGGGCGGCAATGGCAGCGACGTGCTGCTCGGCGGGATCGGCGGCGGCGTCTATGACGGCGGCGCCGATGGCGACCTGCTGCTCGGCGGCCCGGTGGGCGAGGATCTGCGCGGCGGTGCCGGGAATGACGTGATCCTCGGCGAGGCGCCGGGCGCGGGGCGGCACGGCCACGACACGATCGAAGGCGGCGCGGGCGACGATCTGCTCTCGGGCGGCGGCGGGGCCGACACGTTCGTCTTCCGCCCCGGCGACGGCAACGACACGATCGCGCAGATCGAGCTGGGCACCGGCGCGCCGGCCACGGCCTCTGCCATCGGCGCCGATTTCACCCCCGGCCACGACCGCATCGCGCTGACCGGTTTCGGCTATGCCGACGGGGCCGAGGCGCTTTCCCATGTCGCCGATAGTGGCGGGCACGCTACCTTCTCGGACCAAGGCACGTTGATCGTGCTGCACGGGCTTTCCACGGCCGATCTGTCGGCCGCGGATTTCTTCATCTTCTGAAAGGCCTGCCGCCATGCGCCCGATCTGCCTGATGCGCCCCCTCGCCGCCCTCGCCCTGCTCGCCGCCTGCAATGCCGGCAGCGGCGAGCCGCCGCTCGAGCTGACGCTGCCGGCGCGGATCACCGGCGAGTATCACGGCTTCGCCGCCAGCGATGCCGGCGCCCCGACGGTGCTCGACTATCACGGTTTCGAGAACGACGGCACGCCGCGCGCCGGCAGCGCCGGGACGCTGGATCACGAGACCGGGACGATCAGCGGCGGTCTGCTCGCCGGCACGCTGGATGCCGGGCGTTCGACGGTGACGCTCGATGGCGGCGGCACGGCGGCGATCGGCGATCCGGCCGGGGCCACCTACGTGCGCACCTTCGCCACCGACACCGGCGGCACGGACGTGTTCGGCGTGCTCGGCCAGCACACGCTGGTGGCCGACATGCCCTCGGGCGGGGCGATCTATACCGGCACCGGCGATCTGAGTGTGCAGCAGGATACCGCGCTCTACGATCTGACGGCCACGTCGCGGATCACCGCGCGGTTCGATTCGTCGCGCGTGGACGTGGAACTGCGGAACTTCACCGGCACGCGCAACGATGGCGGCACGGTCGTCACCGGCAGTTTCGGCGGCAGCGTGCGGCTGAACGGCGCGGCGCTGTCGGGGGCGACCTTCTCGGGCGGCACGCTGTCGGCCAGCGTCGACAGCCATTCCGCGAGCGGCAGCGCCAGCGTGACGGGCAGCGGCGGCGCCTTCTTCGGCCCCGCGGCGGAAGAGGTGGGCGGCGTGGTGATCGTGGACGATACGGCCGTGGGCGACATGGCGCTGCAGGGCCGCTACATCGCCCGGCGCTGAGCCGCGAAAATTTGCCGCGCGGGCGGAATTCCCCCTTGCAGCCCCGCCGCGCGGCGGTTAAATCACCGCTCACCCAAGGATGCGGGCGTAGCTCAGGGGTAGAGCATTACCTTGCCAAGGTAAGGGTCGTGAGTTCGAATCTCATCGCCCGCTCCAATGGGTCCTCTTACAGATAGTGTTGGTGGATGGGCGCGAAGCGCGGGTTTGCTGCCCGCGTTGAAGTTCTGCCGCGCGGGACAAGGGGCGCAGCCCCGCCGCGCGAGCGCCGCCCCGTCGGGGCGGGGTGGCGCTATGGCTGGCCGCCCGCGCCCCGGCGAGTTCGGAGGGGCTTGGCTGCCATAAAGTGCACAATACAGGTGTCAGAGGCGCCACCCCACGGGGCGGCGCTCGCGCTCTGTTGCGCCTGGCTCACCTCCCCCCTTCCCCCCGCCCGTCACTCCGGGCAGATTGCCGCCATGACCGCGCCCGTCCTGCCCAATTCCCTCGCCCGCCGGCTGTTCCTGCATCGCCACGCGCTGGGCGAGCCGCCTTCCGGCAAGGCCTCGGGCGCCGCGCTGCTCGATCTGATCCGCCGGCTGGGCTTCGTGCAGGTCGACAGCATCAACACCGTCGAACGCGCGCATCACATGATCCTCTGGACCCGCCGCCCGGCCTACAGGCCCGGATCGCTGGCCCATCTGCTCGAACGCGAGCGTGCCCTTTTCGAACATTGGACCCACGATGCCAGCGTGATCCCCACGGAATACCTGCCCTTCTGGCACATCCGCTTCGCCCGCGAACGGGCGCGGCTGCAGGCGAGATACGCGCAGTGGCAGGGTGGGCATTTCCTGGAGAAGCTCGACGAGGTGAAGGCCCATATCGCCGCGCACGGGCCCTGCGGCAGCGGCGAGCTGGGCGAGGAGGAGGGCCGATCCTCGGGCGGCTGGTGGGAATGGCACCCCTCAAAGACGGCGCTGGAGTTTCTGTGGCGGACCGGCGAGCTTGCCATCCGCAAGCGGGTGAACTTCGCCAAGATCTACGATCTCGCCGAACGGGTCTATCCGCCCCTGCCCGCGCTGAGCGAGGCCGAGGCGCTGGACTTCGCCTTCGCGGGCGCGCTCGACAGGCTGGGCTTCGCCACGCCGGGCGAGCTGCGCAACTTCTGGGGCTTCGGCACGCCCGAGGAGGCGCGCGACTGGTGCGCCGCCAGCTTGGCCGCCGGCACGATCACCGAGATCGGCGTCGAGGGCCATGACGGCGCGATCCGGCGCGCCTATGCCCGGCCCGGCGTGCTGGAAGAGGCCGCGGCCCTGCCGCCGGCGCCCGCGCGGCTGCGGATCCTGTCGCCCTTCGATCCCGCCCTGCGCGACCGGGCGCGCGCCGAGCGGCTGTTCGGCTTCCACTACCGCATCGAGGTCTTCGTGCCCGAGCCGAAGCGCCGCTATGGCTATTACGTCTTCCCGGTGCTGGAGGGCGAGCGGCTCACCGGCAGGCTCGACGCCCGCGCGCGCCGGGCCGAGGGGGTGCTGCAGGTCGCCGCCTTCTGGCCCGAGCCGGGCGTGCGGATGGGCAAGGGCCGCCTCGCGCGGCTGGAGGCCGAGCTGGCCCGCCTCGCCCGGTTCGCCGGCTGCGAGGGCGTGGGTTTCGCGCCCGACTGGCTGCGCGAAGCCACACCTGGCTGAGCATCTCCGCCCCGCCCCTTCCCCCTTCCCGCGCGCCCGCCTATAAGCGCCGCGCAAGCGAAGGAGACAGCGATGCGCCGCGCAGCCATCACGCGCAAGACGGCCGAGACCGACATCTCCGTCGAGATCGATCTCGACGGGACCGGCAGCTATGACAACGCCACCGGGATCGGCTTCTTCGATCACATGCTCGACCAGCTGTCGCGCCATTCGCTGATCGACATGAAGGTGCGCTGCAAGGGCGACACGCATATCGACGATCACCACAGCGTCGAGGATGTGGGCATCGCGCTGGGCCAGGCGCTGGCGCAGGCGCTGGGCGACAAGCGCGGCATCCGCCGCTACGGCGCCTGCCTCTTGCCGATGGACGATGCGCTGGTGCGCGCGGCGCTTGATCTGTCGGGGCGGCCGTGGCTGGGCTGGAAGGTGGCGTTCACCGCGCCGCGAATCGGGTCGTTCGATACCGAGCTGGTGCGCGAGTTCTTCCAGGCGCTTTCCACCCATGGCGGGATCACGCTGCATGTGACCGCGCTGGATGGCATCAACGCGCACCACGTGGCCGAGGCGGCGTTCAAGGCCGTGGCGCGGGCCCTGCGCGAGGCGGTGGAAGAGGATCCGCGCAAGGCCGATGCGATCCCGTCGACGAAGGGTGCGCTGTGACATGCTGACGGCGCTCGTCGATTACGACAGCGGCAACCTGCACTCGGCCGAGAAGGCCTTCCAGCGCATGGCGCGCGAGGTGGGCGGCGGCTCGGTCGTGGTGACCTCCGACCCCGACGTGGTGGCGCGGGCCGACCGGATCGTGCTGCCGGGCGACGGGGCCTTTCCGGCCTGCCGGGCGCAGCTGATGGAGCATACCGGGCTGTTCGAGGCGATCGAGGCGGCGGTGATCGGCGCCGGGCGGCCGTTCCTGGGCATCTGCATCGGCATGCAGATGATGGCCGAGCGCGGGCTGGAATACCGCGAGACGCGCGGCTTCGGCTGGGTCGGGGGCGAGGTGGTGCGGATCGAGGCGGGGGCCGGGCTGAAAGTGCCGCATATGGGCTGGAACGACCTGGTGGTGGATCGGGAGCACCCGGTGCTCGACGGGATCGAGACGGGCGATCACGCCTATTTCGTGCATTCCTACCACATGCGGCTGTCCGACCGGGCGCATCTGCTGGCCCATGCCGAATACGGCGAGGATGTCACGGCGATCATCGGGCGCGACAACATGATCGGGACGCAGTTCCACCCCGAGAAGAGCCAGCGGGCGGGGCTGCGGCTGATCGGGAATTTCCTGAGCTGGACGCCGTAGGGTGCGGGTAGTGCGACAGAGCGCGGGGGCCGCCCCGTGGGGTGGCGCCTCCCACGTAGGTGTTGGGCGCTTTATAGTGGCCAAGGCCCTCCGACTTTGCCGTAGCGCGGGAGGCTAGCCAAAGCGCCACCCCGCCCGGACGGGGCGGCGCTCGCGCGGCGGGCTACGCCCTTGCTCCGCGCGAACTTGGCGGCGACTCCCGATTTTTCGCAGAAAAATCAGCCCAGCCGCGCCGCTACTGCACCCGCGCCCAGGTCTGCTTCTTGCAGATCGGCCCGACGCAGCCCGAGACGACGAGGTTTGACCCCGAAAGCTGCATCTTCGAATTATAAACCTTGCCCGTCGACGGCTGCCAGATCTTGCCGTCGCCATACTTACCGCCGCCTTCCGGCACCATGTCCCACACGATGGGCTTGCCGAGATTGGCGCTCTTGTATTCGCCGCTGCTGTTGAACGTCCGCGCGATCGTGCCGCAGAGCTTGGCGCCGCAGGGCACCATCTTCACGTGGGCATAGGCGCCGTCATCCACCTGCGTCTGCCACACACCCTCGGCGGGATCGGCGAAGGCCGCACCGGCGGCGGCGAGGCTGAGCGCGGCGGCGAGAACGAGTCGTCTCATGGGAAATCTCCTCCATCTCCTGCCTGCGATCCTGCCGCGCCGCCCGGCCCCCGCGCAAGCGCGACCTTGCGTGAGCCCGCGCCGCGTGCCACAGACCGGCCCGTAAAAGAAAGGCCCCGCGATGATCCTCTACCCCGCCATCGACCTCAAGGACGGCGCCGCCGTGCGGCTCTACAAGGGCGAGATGGACAGCGCCACCGTGTTCAACGACGATCCCGCCGCCCAGGCGCGGGCCTTCGTGGAGGCGGGCTGCGAATGGCTGCATCTTGTCGACCTGAACGGCGCCTTCGCGGGCGCGCCCGTCAATGCCGCGCCCGTCGAGGCGATCCTGCGCGATTGCCGCGTGCCCGCGCAGCTGGGCGGCGGCATCCGCGACATGGCCACGATCGAGGCCTGGCTCGACAAGGGGCTGGCGCGCGTGATCCTGGGCACCGTGGCGGTGGAGAATCCCGATCTCGTCCGCGAGGCCGCCGCCGCCTTCCCCGGCCAGGTGGCCGTGGGGATCGACGCGCGCGGCGGGCGTGTGGCGGTCAAGGGCTGGGCCGAGGATAGCGGCGTCGACGCGACCGAGCTTGCGCAGCGCTACGAGGATGCCGGCGTCGCGGCGATCATCTACACCGACATCGAGCGTGACGGCGCCATGCAGGGGCCGAACGTGGCCGCCACCGCGGCGCTGGCCGAGGCCGTGTCGATCCCGGTGATCGCGTCGGGGGGCGTCTCTTCCCTCGACGATCTGCGGGCGCTGAAGGCCTGCGGCGCCAGGCTCGACGGCGCGATCTCGGGCCGGGCGCTCTATGACGGCGCGATCGACCTGGGCGAGGCGCTCGCGGTGCTGAAGGCGTGAGACGGGGCGGCAAGATCGCCTTCTACGTCTGCCTCGCCCTCGTGCTGATCTGCGCCCTGCCGATCGCACTTGCGCTCACCGCCGGCACCATCGCCGAGGCGCATGGCTGCCGGCTCGACGAGGCGGGCGTTTACCCGTGCGTGATCGACGGGCGCGATTACGGCACCACGCTGGCGGCGATGGGCATGGTGGGCTGGCTGATGCTGCTGACCGTGCCGATCGGCGCCGTCGCGCTGGCAGGCGGGGTCGTGGCGGCGATCCTCTGGGCGGTGGGCGCCCGGCGTGCCCGCCGTGCCCGCTGACCACCGCCATTCTTGCGCCGCCCCGCCCCGCGCCGTAAGAGACGCCCATGCTCAAGACCCGCATCATCCCCTGCCTCGACGTCGCCGATGGCCGCGTCGTCAAGGGCGTGAACTTCGTCGATCTCGTCGATGCGGGCGACCCGGTGGAAAGCGCGCGCGCCTATGATGCCGCCGGGGCCGACGAGCTGTGCTTTCTCGACATCCACGCCACGCACGAGAATCGCGGCACGATGTTCGACCTCGCCACCCGCACGGCCGAGCAATGCTTCATGCCGCTCACCATCGGCGGCGGTGTGCGCAGCGCCGACGACGTGCGCGACCTGCTGCTGGCCGGGGCCGACAAGGTGAGCTTCAACTCCGCCGCCGTGGCCGATCCCGACGTGATCGCCCGCGCGGCGGATCGCTTCGGCAGCCAGTGCATCGTCTGCGCCATCGACGCCAAGACGGTGGCGCCGGGGAAGTGGGAGATCTTCACCCATGGCGGCCGCCGCCCCACCGGGATCGACGCGGTGGAGTTCGCGCGCACCGTCACCGCCAAGGGCGCGGGAGAGATCCTGCTCACCTCGATGGATCGCGACGGCACGCGCCAGGGCTTCAACCTGCCGATGACCCGCGCCATCGCCGATGCGGTGGACGTGCCGGTGATCGCCTCGGGCGGGGTCGGCACGCTCGATCACCTCGTGGAGGGCGTGACGGAGGGCGGCGCCTCGGCGGTGCTGGCGGCCTCGATCTTCCATTTCGGCACCTTCACCATCGCCGAGGCCAAGGCCCACATGGCCGAGGCCGGCATCCCGATGAGGCTGACATGAGCGCATTGCACGATCTCGCCGCCACGATTCAAGCCCGAAGCGGCGCCGACCCGTCGGAGAGCTGGACGGCGAAGCTGCTCGCCTCGGGCGCGCCGGCCTGCGCGGCGAAGTTCGGAGAGGAAGCCGCCGAGGCCATCGTCGAGGCCGCCCGCGAAGACCCCGCCGCGCTGACGCGCGAGGCGGCGGACGTGCTCTATCACCTGCTGGTCATGCTCACCGCATCGGGCGTGACGCTGGCGGATGTGGAGGCCGAGCTGGCGCGCCGTGCCGGGACGTCGGGCCTGGCCGAGAAGGCGGCGCGGAAGGGCTGAGGCGCCCTGCCCCGCCCCCCTGCCCTGCTATAGCTTCGACGAGATCACGCCGGTCGCGAACCCGCCCATCCTGAGCTCTCCGAACAGGCGCTGGTATTCGATCTTCGGGCAGCGGTTCATCACCACCTCGCACCCCGCCGCGCGCGCCGTTTCGGCCGCCGCCTCGTGCATCACGCCGATCTGCATCCACACCGTCCGCAGCGCGGGCAGCGCTTCGAGCGCCTCGTCCACGATCGGCGGCACGGCGTCGGAGCGGCGGAAGATGTCGACCATGTCGACGGGGATGTCGCGCGGGATGTCCGACAGGCTGGCATGGACCTCTTCGCCCAGCAGGCGCTGGCCGGCGAGGCCGGGATTGGCCGGCAGGATGCGGAAGCCCTTGAGTTGCAGGTAGCGCGCCACGTAGTAGGAGGGCCGGATCTGGTTGGCCGACACGCCGACGACGGCAATGATCCGCGTGCTCGAAAGGATGCGCTTGAGGCTGGCGTCGTCATGGGTCATGCAGCGCAGGCTAGCACCGCGCGGGCGCATCAGCGAGAGGGATCGCGCGGGCGCCGGGCACGGCAAGCCGGAGACGCCGCGGATAAAAAAGGCGCCCGGTCAGAAACCGGGCGCCAGTGCGGAACGAGGGACAGTGAAGAGAAGCGCGACGGTTCCAGATTCGCGCCTCTGAGACTGATCTAGGCCGGGTCTGCCAGCGGAAAAGGGTTTGTAATCAAAACGTGAACATGCGCGTGAGCGCAGGAGCTTACTTGGGGCTGAACCTGGGGTTCACTTGCGCATCTTGGCCCAGGCGGCATCGGCCGCGGCGATGTGTTTCGCGGCATCGGCGCGCCACAGGCTGCGCACCTCCTCGGAGAGGTTGAGATAGAGCTTGCCGCCCACGATCGTGAAGGCCTCGGGCGTGCTGGGCGCGCGCTGCCCGTGGGCGGCGGCATAGGCGCAATAGCCGCCATATTGCGGGGCATAGGCGCGCGGATCGGCCTCGAAGGCGGCCATGTTGGCGGCCGAGGCGAAGTACCACACCGCGCCCTTCCACATCAGCGCATGGTCGCGGCTGCCCTGGACCGGTGCGCCTTCGGTGAAATAGGCGACCGGGTCGTAGCCGTGGATCGCGATGCCGCCGGTATTGTACGTCTTGTCGCCCGCGCGCGCGGCGGCCGGCAGCGCGGCGGCGAGCGGCAGGGCGAGGGCGTAGGCGAGGGCTTGGCGGCGGTGAATCATGGGGTCGGGTGTCCGGTGGCGTGCCTGCTAGAATGGCGCGCCGGGGGCGGCGAAGAAAGGGGCGCCACGACGATGTGAACGCACGTTGCCGCGATGGCCCGCCTAGCTCGCCCCGCGCGCGGCGGCGTAGAGCGCGACGGCGGCGGCGTTCGACACGTTGAGCGAGCCGAAGTCGCGCGCGAAGGGGATGCGCACCAGCTGGTCGCATGTCTCGCGGGTGCGGGCGCGCAGGCCGGGGCCCTCGGCGCCCAGCACCAGGCCCAGCGGCGCCCCGGGGCCGAGCGTGGCGAGCGCGTCGTCGAGCGCGGTCTCGGCCTCGCCGTCGAGGCCCAAGAGCGTGAAGCCCATCGCCTGCAACTCGCCCATCGTGTCGGCGAGGTTGCGGATGCGCAGGTAGGGCTGGCGTTCCAGAGCGCCCGAGGCGGTCTTGGCGAGCGCGCCTGTCTCGGGCGCGGCGTGGCGGGCGGGGGCGATCACCGCGCTGGCGCCGAACACCTCGGCCGAGCGCAGTACGGCGCCCACATTGTGCGGGTCGGTCACCTGGTCGAGCAGCACGACGAGCGGCCGGCGCCCGGCGGGGCCCGCCAGCACCACGTCGGCCAGCGCGCCCCAGTCGAGCGGCTGCACCTCGAGCGCCGCGCCCTGGTGGACGGAGCCGGGATCGAGCGGCGCGGGGAACTTGCGGGGATCGGCGATCTCGGGTTCCAGCCCCGAGGCGGCGATCGCCTCGCCCAGCCGGTCGGCGGCGTTGCGGGTGACGACGAGCCGCAGCTTGCGCCGCGCCGGGTTGGCCAGCGCATCGCGCACCGCGTGCAGCCCGAAGAGCCACAGCGTCGCCTGCGCGGCGGCGCGCTTGGCCTGCTCCTTTTCCACCACCCATGCGGGCTTCTTCGCCATGATCCGGCCCCCTTGCGTCAGGGGCATGTTCCTGCCCCGCGCGCGGCCATCATTCAAGGGATTTTCCTGTTGACGCCTATCGGGTGCAGGTTTATCCAGCCGATCGCACCGGGCCTCGGCCGGGTGCATGGGCGACAGGCCGCAAGGTGTGGCAGGGGACTGTAACTCCCTCGCGGAGACGCACGCCTGGTTCGATTCCAGGGTCGCCCACCATTCCCCCTCCGATCCGGTTCCTGGTGCGATTTTTCTGCGAAAAATCGGTGCGTGGCCCCACCGGCGAAGCTGTTTCGCGCGGGACAAGGGCGTAGCCCGCCGCGCGAGCGCCGACCCGCCCCCGTGGGGCGGCGCTTTGGCCAGCCGCCCGCGCTGCGGTTAGGGCGGAGGGCTTGGCTGCCATAAAGTACTCAACAGTAATGTGGGAGGCGCCACCCCGCGGGTCGGCGCTCGCGCTCTGTTGCACTGCTTTCTCGCCCTTCTGCCCCCAACCCGCTACTCTGCCCCCATGCTCCGCCCGCTCCGCCTCTGCGCGCTGACAACGGCGCTGATCGCCCTGCTCGCCGCCCCGGCGGCTTCGCAATGCCGCTTGGCGCTGGCGCTGGGGCTCGATGTCTCTTCCTCGGTGGACCCGGGCGAAGACCGGCTGCAACGCGCCGGGCTCGCCTCCGCGCTGATCGCGCCCGAGGTGCGCCAGGCGATCCTCGCCTTTGAGGGCGCGCCGGTGGCGCTCGCCGTCTTCGAATGGTCGGGGCGCTACCAGCAGGCCATGCATCTCGACTGGGTGATGCTCGACAGCGAGGCCGCGATCACCTCTGCCGCCGAGCGCATTGCCAACTCGGAGCGCGTCTACCAGGGCTGGCCCACCGCAATCGGCTATGCGCTGGGCTATGCGGCGGGGCTTTTCGCGCAGGCGCCGCGCTGCCTGGCCCAGAAGCTCGACATCTCGGGCGACGGGATCAACAACGAGGGCTTCGCCCCCGCGCTCGCCTACGAGAACTTCCCCCTCGGCGGCGTCACCGTCAACGCGCTGGCCATCGGCAATGCGCTGGCCAGCGGCACCGAGCATGAAAGCCTCGCCGCCTATTACAGGGCCGAGCTGATCCGCGGCCCCGGCGCCTTCGTCGAGATCGCCCGCGACTACCGCGATTTCGAGCGCGCGATGACCCGCAAGCTCTTGCGCGAGCTGGAGATCCCCCAGCTCGGCGCCGCTCAGGGCATCAGGATCGAGGCGCGCTGGTAGCTTTCCGACATTTCGGTGCCGTCCTTGAAGGTCAGCACGATATCGACGGTTTCGACCGATCCGGCCTCGAACCGCAGGTAGGGCAGATGCGCCTCGCTCACCATCGCGTTGGGCGCGGGCGTGCCTTCGTGGCACGGCTCCATATCCCAGGGCTGGGGCGCGCCGCCGTTGATCGCGTAGGTGAAACCTTCGAGCCCGCAGCGCCAGGAGAGGATCTGCGTGACATAGAACAGATCCTGCCCGTCGTAATCGCGCAGGGCCACCCAGTTGGGGCGGGTGACATCGTAGATCGGTTTCACCTCCGCCGCGCTGGTCATCTGGGCCGCGGCCGGAAAAGCCAGGCCCGCGGCAAGCCCCGCGGCCAGGGCGAGACGGGCGGCAAGGGCGGCAACGAGGGCGGCGCATTGAGTCTTCATCGCAATATCTCCCATGAAAAATCGCCGCCGCGCTTTTGGCACCGGCGCGGGGCGCCTATACTGCCGCAAAGAGCAGCACATGCCGAAGGCATCCATGGGCAGTAAGCCGAAAGCGCGGAAAGATTTCAACGTCGTCGTTGTCGGGCAGGATGGCAGGCTCGGCTACGAGGCGCTGTTGTTCTGCGCCTCGCTGCGGGCGTCCGATCCCGGTTTCGAGGGCCGGCTTTTCGTGGCCGAGCCGCAGCCGGGCCCTCTGTGGCGCGGCGATCCGCGGATGAGATCGGCCGAGCTGCGCGCCGCCTTCGATCGGGTGGGCGCGCAGATCCTGCCCTTCGAGAGCCGGCATTTCGGCGAGGCCTATCCCTATGGCAACAAGATCGAGCTGCTCTCTGCCCTGCCCGAAGGCGAGCCCTTCGTCTTTTTCGACAGCGACACGCTGATCACCGGGCCGCTTTCTCAGGTTCCGTTCGATTTCGATCGCCCTTCCGCCTCGCTGCGGCGCGAGGGGACATGGCCGGTAATCGAGCTCTACGGGCCGGGCTATGGCGAGATCTGGAAGTCGCTCTATGACCGGTTCGGGCTGGATTACGACAGCTCGCTCGACCTCGCGCAGCCCGACGAATACTGGCAGCGCTATCTCTATTTCAACGCCGGCTGGTTCTTCCATGCCGATCCGCACCGGTTCGGCGCGCTGTTCGAGGACTACGCGCTGACGATCCGCGACGATCCGCCCCGCGAACTGGTCTGCCAGCCGCTCGATCCGTGGCTCGACCAGGTGGCGCTGCCGCTGGTGATCCATGCGCTCGGCGGCGGCCGGCAGACGCTGCCCGAGGGGCTGCTCGACGGCAGCGTCTCGTGCCATTACCGCACCTTCCCGCTGCTCTATGCGCGCGAGGGCGATCACGTGCTGGCCGTGCTCGACGCGGTGATGCAGGACAACCGGATCAAGCGGGTGCTCAAGGAATACGAGCCGATCAAGCGCATGGTGCTGCAGAAACGCGGCGCCAAGGTGCGCGCGCTGTTCGACCGCGATGACCTGCCGCGCCGCGAGCAGATGATCCGCAACCGCATCAAGCGGGCCAATCTCTGGATGCGCTGAGGAGGCTGCATGACCGACACGACCCCGAGCGCCGCGCGCGCCGCCTGGCCGCTGGGCCGCGATGCCGCCGGCTGGGCCGTGGGCGCCTGCCTGGTGGCGAGCGCGGCGCTGCTGATGTGGAAGGCGCGGCTGTTCTTCCACGACGATGCCTTCATCTCGCTGCGCTATGCCCGGCACCTGGCCGAGCTGGGCGATCTGGCCTGGAATCCTGGCGAGCGGGTGGAGGGTTATACCAACCTTCTGCACATCCTCGTCTCGTCGCTGCTGATCCGGCTGGGGGCCGATCCGATGGATGCCGCGCGCGCGATCAATTTCGTCTCGGTTGCGGTGCTGGTGGCGGCGGGCTGGCGGCTGACGGGGCTGGCGACGCGCGACGTGGCGCTGCGGCTCGGTGCGCTCTTGCCGGCGCTGTCGCTGCCGGTGATCGCCTGGGCCTATGGCGGGCTCGAGGCCTGCATGGCCGCGGCGCTGATCGCGCTGGCGCTGCTCTGCGTGGCGCCCGTCTGGGCGGGGCGCGCGGGGATCGGGGCCTGCCTTGCCGCGTCGTGCTTCTTCGCGCTCGCCTATCTCACCCGGCCCGATGCGGTGGTGGCGAATTTCGCGGCCGGGGTGGCGGTGCTGGCCGTGGCGCCGGGGCCGCTGGCGGTGCGGCTGCGGATGTTCGTGGCGGTGGGGCTGGTCTCGGCCTTGGTGCTGGCGGGGCATCTGGCGTTTCGCCAGGCCTGGTATGGCGAGTGGCTGCCGCTCACCTTCCACGCCAAGGTGGGGATCGAGATGGGCCAGCGGCTGCTCAATGGCGGGGAATATGCGGGCCGCGCGATGCTGCTGCTGCCCGGGCTGATCGCGGTGCTGGCGCTGGCCGTGGCAACGCGGGGGGCGCGGCTGGGGGCGGCGGCCTGGCCCGCGCGGCTGGCGCGCGGGGCGCTCATCATGGCGGGGTTCCAGGCGGGCTACATCATCTGGTCGGGCGGAGATCACATGGATCACGCGCGCATCTTCGTGCCGGTGATCCCCGCGCTGATCCTCGCGCTGGCGGGGTTCCTGGCGGCCGAGCCGGCGCGGATCGGGCGCGCGGTGGCGCTGCTGCTGGCGGTGGCGGCGCTGGTCCAGGCGCTGGTCCTGCGCCCGCTCGAGGCCGATCCCGCGGCCTCTTACGGGGCGTTCATGGGGCTGCGCCTGGCCGAGCACTTCCCCGAGCCGGTGACGATCGCCGTGGCGACGGCGGGCTCGACGCCCTATTTCGCCGACCACCACATCTATATCGACACGCTGGGGCTGAACGACCCTGTGATCGCCAAGCGCGATCCGGTGCCGCAGCGGACGATCATCCAGAACTATCCCGGCCACGGCAAGGGCGACGGCGCCTATGTGCTGGAGCGGGCGCCGGACGTGATCGTGTTCGGGACTGCGGTGGGCAATCCGCCGGACGAGCCGGTGTTCCTGACGGATTACGAGCTGGCCGATGCCGAGGAGTTCCACCGCTGCTACGCCCTGCGCCGGTTTCCCGCCGTGGTGCCCGAGGATTTCCCGCTGACCCGGCCCGACATGTCAGTGACGCCGGATTACATGTACATGGAGCGGGTCTGCGAGTGAGGGAGCGGGGTGTCCACATGTGGACGCTTTGTAAGCTGTTGATTTTGTTGGGGCGTTAACGTGGACGTAACCATGATAGCGCGGAGGGAGCGCGAGGGCCGCCCCGTGGGGTGGCGCCTCCGACGTGGTATTGGGCGCTTTATGGTGGCCAAGTACATCCGAACTCGCCGTAGCGCGGGACGATGGCAAGAGCGCCACCCCGCCCGGACGGGCCTCTCGAACATTGCTTCGCAATGTTCTGCCGGCAGGCGACTGCTTTGCAGTCGCCGAGAGGCGGCGCTCGCGCGGCGCGCTACGCGCTTGATTCCGCGCGGGGGCCTTCGGCCCCTCGAGGGGCGCGGGTTAGCCGCTATATCGCCCGCGCGCCGAGTCGCTCGGTGCAGGGGGCGTGGCGCGCTGGCCGACTGGCCCGCAGACATCCGCGCCCATGTGCGGGAACTCGCGCGCCCGCGCCACGCCGCGCCCGCGCCGGATTGAAAGGCCGCACCGCTTCGCCTACCGTCCGCCGGGCCACAGACGGGGGAGACGCACATGGCACGCGAATACGGCTTCGACACGCTCCAGATCCATGCCGGCGCCCGGCCCGATCCGGCCACCGGCGCGCGGCAGACGCCGATCTACCAGACCACGGCCTATGTCTTCCGCGATGCCGACCATGCCGCGGCGCTCTTCAACCTGCAGGAAGTCGGCTACATCTATTCGCGGCTGACCAACCCCACCGTCGCCGTGCTGCAGGAACGCATCGCCACGCTGGAAGGCGGCGTGGGCGCGGTGTGCTGCTCTTCGGGCCATGCGGCGCAGATCATGGCGCTCTTCCCGCTGATGGGGCCGGGGCGCAATGTCGTCGCCTCCACAAGGGCTTACGGCGGGACGCTCACGCAGTTCAGCCAGACGATCAAGCGCTTCGGCTGGTCGGCCCGCTTCGTCGATTTCGACGATACCGACGCGGTGAAGGCCGCCATCGACGATGATACGCGCGCCATCTTCTGCGAGAGCATCGCCAATCCGGGCGGCTATGTCACCGACCTGCCGGCCATCGCCGCCATCGCCGACGAGGCGGGCCTGCCGCTGATCGTCGACAACACCTCGGCCACGCCCTACCTGTGCCGCCCGATCGAGCACGGGGCGACGCTGGTCGTGCATTCGGCCACCAAATACCTCACCGGCAACGGCACGGTGACGGGCGGCGCGATCGTCGATTCCGGCAAGTTCGACTGGTCGGCCAGCGGGCGCTACCCTTCGCTGAGCGAGCCCGAGCCCGCCTATCACGGGCTGAAATTCCACGAGACCTTCGGCCCGCTCGCCTTCACCTTTCACGGCATCGCCGTGGGGCTGCGCGATCTGGGCATGACGCTGAACCCCCAGGCCGCCCATTACACGCTGCTCGGCATCGAGACGCTCAGCCTGCGGATGGAGCGCCATGTGAGCAACGCGGTGAAGCTGGCCGAGTGGCTGGAGCGCGACAGCCGCATCAAGGCGGTCACCTATGCCGGCCTCGGCTCCTCCCCCTATGCCGACCGCGCCAGGGCGCTGCTGCCGCGCGGCGCGGGCGCGCTGTTCACGGCCGAGATCGAGGGCGGCTACGATGCCTGCGTCAAGCTGGTGGATTCGCTGGAGCTGTTCTCGCACGTGGCCAACCTGGGCGACACGCGGTCGCTGGTGATCCACCCGGCCTCGACCACGCACCGCCAGCTTTCCGAGGCCGAGCAGGTGGCCGCGGGCGCCGGGCCGGGCGTGGTGCGGTTCTCGATCGGGCTGGAGGATGCCGACGACCTGATCGCCGATCTCGACCAGGCGCTCGCCGCCGCGACCGGCTGATGCCTGCCGGGCCGCGCGCGGCCCGGCGCTTTCACTTTTCCTGCGCAGAGTCCTGCTATACTGTGCGCCCGATCTTGGGGACGGTTAATTCCTTGCCCTGAAACATGTTAGAACCCGGACATGCGCGCCAGCTTCGCCCTGAACCTCAGCCCCGACGGCATCACGCTGCTACACCGTGCCAAGCACGGCTGGCACCGGGTGGGCGATGTCTCGCTCGACGAGGATGATTTGCCCGGCGCGCTGGCGGTGCTGCGGCGCACGGCGGCCGAGCTGTCGCAGGGCGGGCTGACCTCGAAGCTGATCATCCCGGATTCGCAGATCCTCTATACGGACATCCCCGATCCCGGGCCCGATGCCGGCGGGGAAGAGGGCGGTGCCGATGCCGCCCGCGCGGCGGCGGTGCGCGCGGCGCTCGACGGCGCTACGCCCTATGCGCTCAACGAGATCGTGCATGACTGGCGGGTGAAGGACGGGCGGCTGCACATCGCCGCCGTCGCGAAGGAGACGCTGGAAGAGGCCGAGGAATTCGCCGCCGAGCACCGCTTCAACCCGGTGAGCTTCGCCGCCATGCCCGATCACCAGGGCTTCCCCGGAGAGCCGTTCTTCGGGCCCGCCGCCTCGGGCGCGGCGCTGCTGGAAGAGGGCGAAAGCGTGGAGCCCGAGAGTGAGGGCGCGGCGCCGCTGCCCAACGGCAAGGCGCCGGTGGGGATGGTGGCGGAGGACGAGGCCGAGGTCGCGGCGCCGGTGGAGGAGCCGGAGGAGGAGGCCGGACAGGAGGAAGCCGAGCCGGCAGAGGGCGAGGCATCGGATTCGGCGGCGCTGGAGGAGGCGCCCGCTGAAGAGACGCCGATCGAAGACGAACCGGCCGAGGACGAACCGGAAGAGGACAAGCCGGCCGAGCCTGCGCCGGCCGAGGCCACAATTGCGGCAGCGCCGGTCGAGGCCGCCTCCGAGACGGAGAAACCGGAAGTCGAGGCCACTGCGTCGGAGCCGGAAGCGGACACCGCAGAGGTTGCCTCGGAAGTGCCCGAAGAGGCCTCGGGGACTGACGCGGAAACGGCGTCCGAGGCCGTTGCGGAACCGGAGGACAAGCTCGACGAGGCACCAGAACCCGCCGCCGCGCGCGTCTCCGACCCCGAGCCGAAGCCCTTCATCTCGCGCCGGATCGTCCCGCGTGAGACGGATGGCACCGCGCGGCTGGCCGCCCTGCCCGCCCGCTTCGGCTTCGGCGGCGCCCCGCAGGAGGCGGCGGAACCGGCCGCCCCGCCCGCGCCTGAAACAACCCATGTCGACATCACCGCGGGCACCGTGGCCGGCGGCGAAGCGCCCGAGGATGTGGGTGAGCCCGAAGAGGCGGCCCCGCCGCCGCCCGCGCCCAAGGCCCGCAAGCCGCGCCCGCCGGGCTTCCTGCCCGAACCGGCGCCCGTGCCCTCGCCGCGCGGCGGCACGCCGATCCCGCGCATCGCGCCGCTTGGCTCGCCCGCTTCCTCGCCCGACATGCCGCCGCCCATCGCCTCGGGGCGCCGGGTCAATATCCCTGCTGGAGGGACCGGAGCCGGCACCGCGCCCGCCTTCACGCCCGGCGCCTCGGCCAAGGCGCCCGTGCCGCCCGTCACCCGCAACCGCGATGACCGGCCGTGGCTGAAGGGCGCCGTGCCCGCTGCCGGACTGCCCAAGGCGCCGCCGCCGCTCAACGGGCGCGGGCCGATCCCGCCGATCGGCGGCGGGCCAGAGGCCACGAGTGCCGAGGCGCCCGTGCCGCCCGCCCGCAGCTCGCAGCCGCGCGCCACCGAGGCGAAGGCGGAATCCGAGAAGCTGACCATCTTCGGCGCGCGCAACACGGGCACCGGGCGCGGCGCGGCGCGCGGCGGGCAGCGCTACCTGGGCCTCGCGCTCACCGCCGGGCTGCTGCTGGTCATGCTCGTGGCGGCGCTGCTCTCGGGCTACCTGGTGCAGGACGAGGCGCGCCTCGCCGATCCGGGCGCCGCCGGGATCGCCCCCGCCGAAGACGCGCAAGAGGCCATTGCCGCCGCGCCGCCGGTCTTCGACCCGATGCCCGATGAGGGCGCCGACGAGGCCCCCGAGGCAGTCGGAGACGAGGCGCCGCTGCGCGCGGCGCCCGAGACTGCCGAGGCCCCGGCCGAGACGCTCCCGGCCGATCTGGCGCCGGGCGAAGACCTCGCCGATTCGCTCGCTGCCGCCATGCCGGCGGAGGAAGGGCTGGATAGCGTCGCGGGCGCCGAGGCGGGCGAGGAGGCCACGGAGCTGGCCGATGCGCCCGAGGCCGAGACCGCCGCGCCCGAGACCGCCGAAGCCGCACCCGAGACCGCGCCGGAACCAGCCCCCGAAGCCGCCCCCTCGCCCGAGGAACTCGCCGCGCGCTATGCGGCGACCGGCATCTGGCCCGTCGCGCCCGAGGCGGCGCCGGGCAATGATGGCGCCGACCGGATCGAGGATCTCTACATCGCCTCGATCGACCCGCGGATCACCCAGGAAGACGCCGTCGCCCTGCCCGCCGCCCCCGCCGCCGAGTCGCGCGATGTGCCCCCCGCCGCGCCGGCCGCCCCGGCGCCCGCCGGCACGACCTTCGATATCGGCGAGAACGGGCTTGTCCGCGCCACGCCCGAGGGCGCGCTGACGCCCGAGGGCGCCGTCGTCTATGCCGGGCGCCCGCCGGTCACCACGCCGCCGCGCCCTGCCGCCGCCGAGGCCGCGGCCGAGGCACAGGCGGCCGAGGATGCCGGCGCCTCGGCCAGCGCGGCTTTGCGGCGGCTGGAAGGCTTCCGCCCCGCCCTGCGCCCGGCCGACCTGATCGAGAGCAACGAACGCTCCAATCTCGGCGGGCTGACGCGGGCCGAACTGGCCGCGATCCGCCCGCAGCCCCGCCCCGCCGCGATCACCGAGCGTGCCGCCGCGGCGGCTGCGCCGGCCGAGGCGCCGGAGGTCGCGCCGGAAAGCGAGGCCGAGCTGGCCGCCGCCGCGGCGGCCGCCGCCTCGGCCGCCTCGCTCGCCGCCACGCCGCCCGAGCCGATCCGCATCACCCGCGCGCTGGTCGAGGCGCGCCCGCGCCCGCGCCCGGCCGATTTCGCCCGCACCGTGGCCCGCGCCCACGCCGCGCCGCAGCGCGTGGCCGCGGCGGCTGCCGGCGGTGGAGGCGGCGCGGCCGAGGAGGATGACGGCGAGGGCGAGGCCATCGCCGCCGCCCCGGCCCGCGCGCCGGCGATCCCGACTTCGGCCTCGGTGGCCCGGCAGGCGACGGTGAAGAACGCGATCAACCTGCGCAACGTGAACCTGATCGGCGTTTACGGCACGTCGAGCCAGCGGCGCGCCTTGGTGCGGCTGCCCTCGGGGCGCTACGACAAGGTTAAGGTGGGTGATCGCCTGGATGGCGGCCGGGTGCGGGCCATCGGCTCCAACTCTTTGATCTACAACAAAAATGGCCGGGATTACAAGATCGAGGTGGCGGGCTGAGCGTTAGGGCGCGCTGCCGTTCTTGCGGGTGAAGCGGCCCCGTGGGGGTATGGCGCAACGGTAGCGCGAGGGCCGCCCCGTGGGGTGGCGCTTCCGACGTGGGTGGTGGGCGCTTTATGGTGGCCAGGTACATCTTCCCTGGCCGCAGCGCGGGTCGATAGCCATAGCGCCACCCCGCCCGGACGGGGCGGCGCTCGCGCGGCGGGCTACGCCCTTGTTCCGCGCGGGGGGGCTCCGCCCCCGGACCCCCGGAGTTTTTCGGGCAAGAAGAAGATAGGGAGTTTGGCGCTACGGTAGCGCGAGGGCCGCCCCGTGGGGTGGCGCTGCCGACGTGGGTGTTGGGCGCTTTATGGTCGCCAGGTACATCCGAACTGGCCGTAGCGCGGGACGATGGCAAGAGCGCCACCCCGCCGGGACGGGGCGGCGCTCGCGCGGCGCGCTACGCGCTTGATTCCGCGCGGGGGGCCTTCGGCCCCCTACTCCGCCGCGTCGATCACGCCGCGGGCGATCTGGTCGGCTTCGATCGATTCGAACAGCGCCTTGAAGTTGCCCTCGCCGAAGCCGTCATCCCCCTTGCGCTGGATGAACTCGAAGAAGATCGGGCCAATCACCGTCTTGGAGAAGATCTGCAACAGGATCTTCGTCTCGCCGCCATCCACGACGCCCTCGCCGTCGATCAGGATGCCGTGCTTCTTGAGCTTGTCCAGCGGCTCCTCATGCCCTTTCACCCGCTCGCGCGACATGTCGAAATAGACGTCGGGCGGCGGCGGCATGAAGCGCAGGCCGTTGTCGTGGATCGCGTCGACGGCGGAGTAGATATCCTTCGCGCCCACCGCGATGTGCTGGATCCCCTCGCCGTTGTAGCGCTTGAGATATTCCACGATCTGGCCCTTCTCGTCGCGATCCTCGTTGATCGGGATGCGGATGCGCCCGCAGGGCGAGGTCAGCGCGCGGCTGGTCAGGCCGGTATACTTGCCCGAGATGTCGAAGAACCGGATCTCGCGGAAATTGAACAGGTCGCCGTAGAAGCGGAACCAAACATCCATGTTGCCCTTGTGGACATTGTGGGTCAGGTGATCGAGATACCAGAAGCCCACGCCCTCGGGCTTCGACAGCGCCACCCAGTCGAACTCCTCGTTGTAGGGCGAGGTCTCGTAGTAATCCTCGATGAAATAGATGAGCGAGCCGCCGATGCCGTAGATGGCGGGCACGTCCATCACCTTGCCGTCGCCCTCGTAGGGCTTCGCGCCCTTCGACACGGCGTGATCGAAGGCATGCTTTGCATCGACCACGCGCCAGGCCATCGAGGGGGCGCAGGGGCCGTGTTCCTCGACGAAATCGCGGCCGTGGCTGCCCTTCTCGTCGTTCAGGACATAGGTGATGTCGCCCTGCTGCCAGAGCTCGATCGCCTTGGTCTTGTGGGTGGCGACATGGGCATAGCCCATCTTGGTGAAGAGATCGCGCAGCGCCTGCGGATCGGGATGCGCGAATTCGACGAATTCGAACCCGTCGGTGCCGGCGGGGTTCTCTTCGGTGATGCGGGATTTCGGAGCGTCGTGCGGGAACGGGCCCATGGGATCCTCCTGTTGCAAGTTTCGCAACCATCTTACCGCATGCTGCGGGCGAAATTTGCGCGTTGTGGTAAAGTTTCACGCATTGACGCGCAGAATGCGCGCATTATCTGGGATGAAGATGCAGGATTCCCGCACATGCTAGACGATACCGATTCCCGGCTTCTGGACGCGCTCCAGAAAAACGCCCACCTCACCGCGCAGGAGCTGGGCGAGCTTCTGAACATGTCGGCCAGCCAGGCCGGGCGCCGCCGCCAGCGGCTGGAGGCCGAGGGCTACATCACCGGCTACGCGGCGCGCCTCGCCCCGCATGCGCTGGGGCTCGACGTGCAGGCCTTCGTGCAGGTGCAGATGGCCACCCACACGCCCGACAAGGTGGCCGATTTCGCGCGCATCGTCGCCACCCGGCCCGAGATCATTTCTGCGTGGACACTGACCGGAGAGGCCGATTACCTGCTGCGGGTCTATTGCCGCGACCTCGCCGCGCTGAATAGACTGATCCACGAAGTCCTGTTGCCCCATCCCACCGTCGCGCGGGTGCAGAGCCAGATCGTCATGGATCAGTTCAAGCCCGACGCCCCCCTGCCCACCTGAAAGGCGCGCAATGGAAGGTTTCCTCTTTCAGGCCACGATCTACCTCGCCGCGACGGTGATCGCGGTGCCGCTGGCCTCGCGGCTGGGGCTGGGCTCGGTGCTGGGCTATCTGCTGGCGGGCATCGTGATCGGCCCCGTGCTGGGCCTGGTGGGCCAGTCCGAGACGCAGGATCTTCAGCATTTCGCCGAGTTCGGCGTGGTGCTGATGCTGTTCCTCATCGGGCTGGAGCTGGAGCCGAAATCGCTGTGGGAGATGCGCCACCGGCTGATCGGGCTGGGCGGGTTGCAGGTGCTGGTGACGATGGCGCTGGTCACCGCGGCGGCGGTCTATTTGTTCGGGCAGAGCACCTCGACGGGCATCGCGCTGGGGATGATCCTGTCGCTTTCCTCGACCGCCATCGTGCTGCAGACGCTCACCGAGAAGGGGCTGATGCAGACCAACGGGGGCCGCGCCTCGTTCTCGGTGCTGCTGACGCAGGATATCGCGGTGATCCCGATGCTGGTGCTGATGCCGCTGCTGGGCACCGCCGGCTCCTTCGCCGCGCCGGACGAGGCGCATGGCGCCGGTCACGGGGCGGATCACGGGCCGGGCGCGGAACATGCCGTCTCGCTGGTCGAGGGGCTGCCGGCCTGGGGGGTCACGCTTGTCACCTTGGGCGCCATCGCGACGATCATCCTGGCGGGCGTCTACCTCACCCGGCCGCTCTTTCGCTTCATCCATGCCGCCCATCTGCGCGAGCTATATACCGCCGTGGCGCTCTTCATCGTGATCGGCATCGCCACGCTGATGAACGCGGTCGGCCTGTCGCCCGCGCTCGGCACGTTCCTGGCGGGCGTGGTGCTGGCCAACTCGGAATTCCGGCACGAGCTGGAGGCCTCGGTCGAGCCGTTCAAGGGGCTTCTGCTGGGGCTGTTCTTCATCACCGTGGGCGCGGGCATCAACTTCGCGCTGCTCTTCGACCGGCCCGTGACGCTGCTGGGGCTGACGCTGTTGCTGGTGATCGGCAAGGGGCTGGTCCTGTTCGCGCTGACCTTCCTGTTCCGGCTGCGCCGGCGCGAGCGGTGGCTCTTCACCCTGTCGCTGGCCCAGGCGGGCGAGTTCGGCTTCGTGCTGGTGAGCTTCGCCACCCAGCAAAGCGTGATCTCGGGCCAGATGGGCCAAAGCGTGCTTCTGGTGATCGCGCTGTCGATGCTGCTGACGCCGCTTCTGTTCATCCTCTACGAGATGCTCTCGCGCCGGATGCAGGATGCCAAGACCGAGATCCCGCAGGACGAGATCGACGAACAGCAGGAGATCATCATCGCGGGCGTCGGCCGGTTCGGGCAGGTGGTCAACCGGCTGGTGCAGAGCTCGGGCTTCCGCACCACGGTGCTGGATCATGATCTGGCGACGATCCAGCTGATGCGGCGTTTCGGGTTCAAGAGCTTCTTCGGCGATCCGACCCGCCCCGAAATGTTGCATGCCGCGGGGCTGGAGCGGGCGCGCGTGCTGGTCGTGGCGCTCGACAGCCCGGCCTCGACCAACCAGATCGTGAAATATGCCCGCGCCAAGCGGCCCGACATCTTCATCGTGGCGCGCGCCCATGACCGGCTGCATGTCTACCAGCTCTACCAGGCCGGCGCCGACAAGATCGTGCGCGAGATGTTCGATTCGTCGCTGCGGGCGGGGCGCTACGTGCTGGAGGCGATGGGGCTGTCGGATTACGAGGCCGACGAGTTGCAGCATGCCTTCTACGTGCAGGATCGCAAGGCGGTGCGCGAACTGGCCGAGCTTTGGAAGCCCGAAGTGCCCGTCTCGGAGAACGACGCCTATGTGGAGCGCGCCCGCGCGCTGGACAAGGAGATGGAGACGGCGCTGGTCGCCCAGCTCGAACAGGCGCGCGAGGTGAAGAAGAGCGCGTGAGGGGGGCGTTCAGCCCCCGGCGACGCCCGCCTCGGCGAAGGTCGCCATGCCGGAATGGCAGGCGAGCGCGCCTTTCAGCACCGGGATCGCCAGCGCCGCGCCCGAGCCTTCGCCAAGCCGCATGCCCAGGTCGAGCAGCGGCGCCTTGCCGAGCGCCTGGAGCAGCCGGCGATGGGCGCCCTCGGCCGAGACATGGCCGGCCACGGCGTGATCGAGCGCGCCGGGCACGGCGCGGGCGAGCGCCAGCGCCGCCGCGCAGCAGATGAAGCCATCGAGGATCACCGGGATCCGCTCGACCCGGGCGCGGGCGATGGCGCCGGCCATGCCCGCCATCTCGCGCCCGCCGAGCGCGGCAAGTGTCTCGAGCGGTGTCAGCCCGGCATGGCGGGCAACGCCCTCGGCCACGACCTGCGTCTTGAGCGCCAGCGCCGCATCGTCGACGCCGCTGCCCCGGCCCGTCCACTCCCCCGCGTCACCGCCTTCCAGCGCGCAGGCCAGCGCGGCGGCCGAGGTGGTGTTGCCGATACCCATCTCGCCGGTCACCAGCAGGTCGGCGCCGGGATCGACCGCCTCCCACCCCGCGCTCAGGGCGGCGAGGGACTCGGCCTCGCTCATCGCGGGGCTGGCGGTGAAATCGGCGGTGGGGCGGTCGAGCTCGAGCGGGACGACATCCATCCGCGCGCCGGCCAGCTGGGCGAGCTGGTTGATCGCCGCCCCGCCGGCGCGGAAATTGGCGACCATCTGCACCGTCACCTCGGCCGGGAATGCCGACACGCCGCGCGCGGTGACGCCGTGGTTTCCGGCGAAGACGATGACCTGCGGCGCGCGCAGTTGCGGGCGCGGATCGGCGCGCCAGCCGGCATACCAGATCGCCAGATCCTCCAGCCTCCCCAGCGCACCGGGTGGCTTGGTGAGCTGGTCGTTGCGGGCCTCGGCTTCGGCTGTGGCGGCGGTATCGGGGGCGGGTGCGCCACGCAGGCGGGCGGTGACATCGTCGTAACTGGTAAAAGGCATGCAGGCTCCGGCTTCATTGCGTCACGGCTGCGGCAGGATTAACCATAGGGAGACAGATGATGCGAGAGGGGCCATGGCCGATAGCGCACGAATGTTCGAACCCGCCGATATCGCCCGCGCCACGGCGCTGCTGACCCGCCTGCCGCTGGGCGGCGACGGAGAGAGGCGCGGCGCCTGTGCCTGGGCCTATCCGCTGGCGGGGCTGGCGGTGGCGCTGATCGCGGGGCTGGGCGCGTGGATCGTGCTCTGCCTCGGCCTGCCGGCCCTGCCCGCAGCCGGGATCGCGCTGGCGCTCGGCGCGCTGGTCACCGGCGCGCTGCACGAGGATGGGCTGGCCGATACGGCCGACGGGTTCTGGGGCGGCGCCGATCCGGCGCGGCGGCTGGAGATCATGCGCGATTCACGGATCGGCACCTATGGGGTGGTGGCGCTGCTGCTGGGCTTCGGGCTGCGCTGGTCGGCTTTGGCGATGCTGTTCGCCGAGGGCGCCGTCTTCGCGCCGCTGATCGCCGCGGCGGTGCTGTCGCGCGCCGTGCTGCCGGGGATGCTGCGCCTGCTGCCGCCGGCGCGACGCGACGGGCTGGGCGCGGCGCAGGGCGTGCCCCCGCGCGAGGCGGTGCTGGCGGGGGCGGGCATCGCCATCGTGCTGGCGCTGCTGACTGCCGGCTTCTGCGGCGCGATCGTGGGCACGGCCTTGGCCATCGCGGTGGCCGCGATCGCCGGCATGGCGGCGCGGGCGCGGATCGGCGGGCATACGGGCGACGTGCTGGGCGCGACCCAGCAGGCGGCCGAGATTGCGGTGCTCTGCACGCTGGCCGCTATCGTCTGAGCGCGCGCAGGGCCATCGTCACCAGCCCCTCGGCGAAAGCATCGTCGAGCGGGGCGTGGCCCAGCAGCACCCGGTAGAAGACCGGCGCGTAGAGCATGTCGAGCAGCGCCTCGATGTCGGGCGGCGGTGCCGCCTCGCCGCGCTGCACCGCCGCCTCGATCATCCCGCGCCCGGCCTCGCGGCTGGCCAGGATCACGCGGTTGCGGAAGGCGCGGGTGAACTCGCTTTCGGGATCGGCCGAAGCGATGGAGCGCGCGATCTGGCGGCCGCGTGTGGTGGAAAAGGCGCGGGCCAGGGCGCGGAACTGTTCGCGCAGTCCGGCCTCTAGCGAGGCGCCCTGCCCTGCCCCATCGACACCGGGCGCACCCGGCGTATCGAATCGCGCCGTCAGCGCCTCGAGCGCCAGTTCCTGCGCGTTGGCCCAGTGGCGATAGATGGTCGGCTTGCCGACGCCCGAGCGCGCGGCGACGCCCTCGATGGTGAGCCGGCCGAGGCCTTCGTCCATCAGGATGTCATGCGCCGCGCGCAGCGCCTTGGCGCGGGCGGCGGCGCTGGGCGGGCGGCCGCGCCGGGGTGGTTGGGTGGGAGTGGATTGACTCATTTCTTTACGATACGTAACGTAATTACGAGCCCACGTCGAGATAGGAATCGCCATGCATCCCGCCGCCGCCCCAGCCAATGCCCGCTCCGCCATCCCCTACATCGTCTGCAAGGGCGCCGAGGATGCGCTTGCCTTCTATGTCGAGGCCTTTGGCGCGACCGAGGATTTCCGCATGACCGATCCGGCGACCGGCAAGCTGGGCCATGCCGAGCTGTCGCTGGGCGAGGCGAAGCTCTACGTGGCCGACGAATGGCCCGATTTCGGCGCCATCTCGCCCGATACGCTGGGCGGCACGGCGGTGTCGATCGTGCTGGCGACCGAGGATTGCGATGCGCTCGCCGCCCAGGCGAAGGCGGCCGGCGCGGCGATCCTGCGCGAGCCGGCGGATCAGAGCTTCGGCGAGCGCACCGCCACGCTGCAATGCCCCTGGGGCCACCGCTGGATGCTGCAACAGAAGATCGAGGAGATGACGGGCGCAGAGATGCAGCGCCGGTGGGAGGAAGAGACATCGGCATGAGCGGGGGCTTAAGCGGGGCCTGAGCGCGCCCTGCGCCGCCCGCGCATGAAAAAGCCGCCGCCCGGAATTCCGGACGGCGGCGAGATGGCAATTCCGCAGGCTCAGGCGGCGCGGGCGGTCAGCACCTCGTCCACCTGCTTCTGGGCGGCGATCTCGTCGGTGCCGCCCACGGCGGCGACCTCGCGGGTCAGCCGCTCGAGCGCGGCTTCGTAGAGCTGACGCTCGGAATAGCTCTGCTCGCGCTGGTCGTCCGTGCGGTGCAGGTCGCGCACCACCTCGGCGATGGCGATCAGGTCGCCGGAATTGATCTTCTGCTCGTATTCCTGCGCCCGGCGCGACCACATGGCGCGCTTGACCTTGGCCTTGCCCTTCAGCGTCTTCATCGCCTGGCTCACCACGTCGGGCGAGGAGAGCGAGCGCATGCCCACCTCGGCGGCCTTGTTGGTGGGGACACGCAGTGTCATCTTGTCCTTCTCGAAGGAGATGACGAACAGTTCCAGCTTGATGCCGGCGATCTCCTGGCTTTCAATCGAGATGATCTGACCCACGCCATGCGCGGGATAGACCACGTATTCGTTCGGGCGGAATTCGTTTTTCTTCGTGCTCATGAGCATCTTTCCTCAACTGGCCCCGGACCTCACGGGCAGGGACAGACGCAAAGCGGGCCGGTTGCGGGCACCAGCCTGGCAGAGCATCCTCCTGCGGCCATGAAATACCCGCCCCCTCGGCGAGCGGCGCTGGGGTTGGGCCATGTTCTCAGCGGTATTGCCAGATGAACATAGCAGAAAATTGCCTCAAATGAAAGTATGACGCCACGAAGCGGCGGAATGCCGCATAGCGGCATCCGCGGGGCTTGCGCCCGGCCGCTTCCCGTGACAGCCGCCCCTGTCGGTGCTTGGCCGACGCGTTCGGCTCAGCCGCCCTCGCCGGCGGCTTCCGAGAAGTATTTCTCCAGCTTGCCCTCTTCGCCGTCGTGTTTCTCGGCGTCGGGCAGCGGATCCTTCTTCGTCACGATGACCGGCCACATCTCGGAATACTTGCGGTTGAATTCCACCCATTTCTCCATGTCCGGCTCGGTATCCGGGCGGATCGCATCGGCGGGGCATTCCGGTTCGCAGACGCCGCAATCGATGCATTCGTCGGGGTGGATCACCAGCATGTTCTCGCCCTCGTAGAAGCAATCCACGGGGCAGACCTCCACGCAATCGGTGTATTTGCAGGCGATGCAATTGTCGTTGACGATATAGGTCATGAAAGCTGATCCAGGTCTCGGTCGCGCCTAGCTAACCCGCGCCTCGGGATCATTCAAGCGCCCGGCCGAGCAAAAGGAGAGCGTCATGCCGCGTGCGGTGCCTCGGGGCGGGGCGTTCCGGCGGGCGGGGCGGGGTTGGAACGGGTGTTCAGGGGGGTGCCCGTCAGGCCTCGGTCGAGAGATCGTGATAGAGCGCCTGGCCCTCGCTGGCCGGGCCGCGCCGCGTGCCCAGCGCGGTGATCCGCACCACGCGGATCGTGTGGCCCTGGGGGAAGGTGAGCGTGTCGCCCGGCCCCACCGCGTGCGAGGGCTTGGCGGCGCGGCGGCCGTTCACCCGCAGGCGCCCGGAGGAAACCATCGACGTGGCCAGAGCGCGGGTCTTGAAGAAGCGGGCGAAGTAGAGCCAGCGATCCACGCGCATGGTGGGCTCGGCCACCTATTTGCGATCCTTCAGGCCCATCAGCGCGGCGGCGAAGGGATTGTCGGGGTCGATCGGCTTTTCCTTGCGCGGGGGGCGGGCCTCGAAGCTGCGCGGCTTGCCGCCGTCGCCCTGCCCGCCCTTGCCGTTCCGGCCGCGGGGGCCGCCCTGCTTGCCGTGCTTGCCGCCGGGCTTGCCACCCTCCTTGCCATCGGGCCCGCGGCGGCGCCCGCCGCCTTGCTTGCCGCCCTCGCGGCGCGCGCCGCGTTCGCCGCCGCGGCCGCGATTGCCGGCCCAGGTGAAGGTGTAGAACACTTCCGTTTCGGGGGCGGCGACGGCTTCGTCGGGGGCGGTGCCGGGCAGCGCCTCTTCGTCGCCGGCCTCGGGCGTGGCGGGAGCGGGCGGCGCGTCGGCCGGCACTTCATCGACCGGGGCGCGGCCCTCGTCGGCCGGTTCGGCCGAGCCGGCCGGCCGTTCGTCGGGCGCGATCTCGGGCGTGCCGGCGGGGGCTTCGGGAGCGATGGCCTCGGGCATTTCGGCGGGCGGCTCGCGGCCCTCGGCCTCGCCCGTCACGGCGCCGGGCGCGGCGTCTTCGGCGACGTCCATCACCGGGCGGTCATCTGCCGGGGCGGCATCCTCGGGCGTGTCCACGGCGGCATCGGCGCCCACGGCCTCACCCGCGCCGGAGGCATCGCCGGGGATCGCGGCATCCGCCGGGCGCGCCTTGGTGCGTTCGCCCCGCTCGGCGCGGTAGCCCAGCCCCTGCATGAGCCCGGCGAACTGCTCGAGCGTCATGCCGGTGATCGACAGCATGTCGGGCGTGGCCTCGAACCCGGCGCGGGAATTCTCGGCGCGCAGGAGGTCGGCCAGGCGTTCGAGCATGTCGATGCGGATCGCGCGGTCGCCCGCAAGCCGGTAGCCCGACATCGGGTAATAGCCATCCGGCGCGCCGGGCGTGGCGGGGATCGTGACCAGGCCGGGCGGCGGGCTTTCGGGCGCTTCCTCGTGGCCGGCGAACAGCGACCAGAGCAGCAGGCGCAGCCGCGTGGGCGCCGGTTTCAGCAGCAGCGGCATGAAGATGGTGAACTGGCCGAAGCGGATGCCGTGCTTGCGCAGCGCGCCGCGGGCATCCTGGTCGAGCTCTTTCACCTCGCCGGCGACCTCGTCGCGCGGCAGGACGCCGAGCGCCTCGACCATGCGGAAGGCGAAGCCGCGCGCCAGCCCGGTGAGCGCCTCGTCGCGGCCGAGCGTCAGCAGCGGCTCGAACAGGGCGGCGATCTTGCGGTCGATGAAATGCTGAAGCCGGCGTTCGACCTTCTGGGCCACCTCAGCGCCGGCCTCGTCGTCGACGAAGGCCACGACGCGGGGTTTCAGCGCATCGTCGCCCTTCACCAGCTTGCCGACGGCGGTATCGCCCCACATCAGGCCGCCCTGATCGGTGAAGTCCATTTCCGTATCGGGGGCGTTGTAGAACCTGTCGGCGCGCAGGTTGAACTCGGGCGCCAGCGCGGCGAGCGCCGCCTGGCGCAGGGTGCGCCCCTCTTCCGGAGACGCCCCGCGATCCCGCGTGAAGCGGAACCCGTCGAGCCGGCCGACATGCTGGCCCTCGACGCTGACTTCGCCCTTGTCGTTCACCTCGGCCACAAGGCTCTCCTTCTGCTTCAACCGGCGGAGAAGCACGCTTGTCCGCCGGTCGACAAATCTCTGTGTCAGCGCGCCGTGGAGCGCATCCGACAAACGGTCTTCTACCGCACGGGTTGCGCCACGCCAATGCTCTTCATCCGCGAGCCAGCCCTTCCTCTGTGCGACATAGGTCCAGGTGCGTATGAAGGCCAGCCGTTTCGACAATGTGTCGATATCGCCCTCTGTGCGGTCGATGCGGCGGATCTGGCGGGCGAACCACTCGTCGGGGACGCGGCCGTGATCGTGCAGGTCGGCGAAGATGCGCGACAGGAGGCCGGCATGTTCGGCATGCGAGATGCCGCGGAAATCGGGGATGCGGCAGACATCCCACAGCAGTTTGACCGCCTGCGGCCCGTCGAGCCGGGCGGCGATCTCGGGCTCGCCCGCCAGGGCCTTGAGCGCCATGAGGTCGTCGGCCTCGCGCACGCGGGTGAGCCAGGGATCCTCGGCGCGGGCCTCAAGCGCGCCGATCAGCCGGTCGGCAGTGCCGAAATCGAGCGTGGAGTTGCGCCAGTGCAGCTTGCGGACGGGGGCGAAGCGGTGCTCGGTGATCGCCTCGATCACCTCTTCGTCGAGCGGCCCGGCCTCGCCCGTCACGCCGAACGTGCCGTTCTGCATGTAGCGCCCGGCGCGGCCGGCGATCTGCGCCATCTCGCCCGGCGTGAGCTGGCGCATGCGGCGGCCGTCGAACTTGGCGGTGGCGGCGAAGGCCACGTGGTTGACGTCGAGGTTCAGCCCCATGCCGATCGCGTCGGTGGCGACGAGGTAGTCGACATCGCCGTTCTGGTACATCGCCACCTGGGCATTGCGGGTGCGCGGGCTGAGCGCGCCCATCACCACCGCCGCCCCGCCCTTCTGGCGGCGCAGCAGTTCGGCCATGGCATAGACGCTCTCCACCGAGAAGCCGACGATGGCCGAGCGTGCGGGCATCCGGCTGACCTTGCGCGCGCCGCTGTAGGAGAGCTGCGAGAACCGCTCGCGGTGCAGGAATTGCGCGCCGGGCACCTGGGCGGCGATGGCGCCGCGCATCGTCTCGGCGCCGAGGAACAGCGTCTCGTGCAGGCCGCGCATGTGCAGCAGGCGGTCGGTGAAGACATGGCCGCGCTCGGGATCGGCGCAGAGCTGGATCTCGTCGACCGCGACGAAATCGGCGCCGATGCCCTGGGGCATCGCCTCGACCGTGCAGACCCAGTATTGCACCCGCGGCGGGACGATCCGTTCCTCGCCGGTGACGAGCCCCACGACGGAGGGCCCGCGCAGCGCGACGATCCGGTCATAGACCTCGCGCGCCAGCAGCCGCAGCGGCAGGCCGATCACGCCCGTGCGGTGCGCCAACATGCGCTCGATCGCGTAATGCGTCTTGCCGGTATTCGTCGGCCCAAGTACGGCCGTCACCCGGCCCGGCTCTCCGCCCATGCGCGTGCCTTCGCTTCAGAGCGTCTTGTCGCCGACCTGGGCTTCCAGCCGGTCGATCGCGTCGGACAGCCCGTCGCGCTTGGGATGGATCTCTTCCACCATGCGGTAGACCTCCAGTGCCTCGCGCGGGCGGTTCATCTCGTCGAGCATGATCGCCAGGCCCGACATGGCGGCGAAATGGCGCGGCTCGAGCTCCAGCGCGCGGGAGATATCGGCGAGCGCCGGGCCATAGAGGCCCTTCTGGAAATAGGCAGTGGCGCGGCCGTTGTAGCCTTCGGCGAAATCGGGCGCGTGATCGATCAGCGCGGTCAGGTGGCCGATGGCGAGATCGGGATCGCCGGCTTCCAGCGCCTCGCGGCCCCGGCGCAGCAGAAGATCCATCGCCGGAGAGCCCGACTTGGACCATTCCAGCCAGATCTCTTCCTCGACATGGCTGAGTTCGCGCCCCTCGGCGAGCGGCAGGCGTTCGAACAGGTCGTCAAGCTTGTCAGCCTGGGCGATTCCCGGCAGAAACGACGCAAGCGCGAACGCACCTGCCGCGACGTTGCGATTGAGAAGGGGCCGAAGGGCTTTCATAACGATAACCAGTCTAGCGCAGGCGGGGTGCCGCGAACAGGGCCCGCCGATCACGAAACGGAGGATTCCCGAATGAGCGACACGATCGACCAGGCCGTCACCGCCCTCAATGCCAAGATGGATGGCGGCTTTCAGGCCGGCACCGCGAAATTCGTGATCGAGGGCGAGGGCGCGGTGATGGTGGATGGCGACGGCGCGCGCGCCGGCGACGAGCCCGCCGACGTGACGCTCACCGCCGATGCCGAGACCTTCGCCGCGCTGATGTCGGGCGAGCTGGATCCGACGGCGGCCTTCATGCAGGGCAAGCTTTCGGTCGATGGCGACATGGGCCTGGCCATGCAGCTCGGCTCTGCCCTGGCCTGAGCGGCGATGAGCGCGCCGGGAGGAAACGCGGCCCCCTATTACGCCGAGATTGCCGAGGGGCCCGAGGGCGGGCGTGCCGTCTGGGCGCGGGCCTCTGACGGCGTGCGCATCCGCGTGGGGCTGTGGCCGCTGGAGGGCGCGCAGGGAAGTATCGTGCTGCTGCCCGGCCGCACCGAATATATCGAGAAATACGGCCCCGCCGCGCAGGCGTTCAACGCGCGCGGCTATTCGATGGCGGCGATCGACTGGCGCGGACAGGGGCTGGCCGACCGGCTGCTCGACGATCCGCTGGTAGGCCATGTCGGCAGTTTCGACGATTACCAGAAGGATCTGGCCGCCGCGCTCGCCGCGATGCGGGCGGCCGGCTTCCCCGAGCCGTTCTTCCTGATCGGCCATTCGATGGGCGGCGCGATCGGGCTGCGCGCGCTGTTCGACGGGATCGCGGTGCGCGCGGCGATGTTCTCGGCGCCGATGTGGGGCATCCTGCTGCCGGCGCTGCGCAAGCCCGCCGCCCATGCGATGATCGCGCTGTCCGAGCGGTTCGGCTGGGCGCATCGCCGGGTGCCCGGCTCGACCGCGCAGAGCTATGTGCTGACCGCGCCGTTCGAGGGCAACATGCTGACGCATGATCCCGAGATGTACGCGATGATGCAGCGCCAGACGCGGCACGATCCGCGCCTGGGCCTGGCCGGTCCGTCGCTGCACTGGCTGGGCGACGCGATCCTGGAATGCGCCGAACTGGTGGACCGCCCGCATGTGGACATCCCGATCGGCGTGCATGTCGGCGCCGAGGAAAGCATCGTCTCGACCGCCGCGGTGCAGGCGCGGATGGCCGACTGGCCGATGGGCAAGCTGACCATCGTGCCCGGCGCGCGGCACGAGATCATGATGGAAGTGCCCAAGGTGCGCGAAGGCTTCTACGACGCGGCCGATGCGCTGTTCCAGCAGCGCTGCCACGGGGCGAGCTGAGCGGCGGCGCCCCCCTGCGCCGGATGCGGGTGAAACGGGAGCCGGGACAGTGCCGCCCCGTGGGGTGGCGCCTCCAACGCTGGTGTTGAGCACTTTATGGTGGCCAAGGCCCTCCGCCCTCCCCGCAGCGCGGGCGGTTAGAAAGAGCGCCACCCCGCCGGGACGGGGCGGCGCTGGCCCGGCGGGCTTCGCCCTTGTTCCGGGCCTACAGAGCCTCAACGGCAAACACTGCCTCAGATCTCGATGCCGCGGAACGCCTCGCGCAGGGCGTTGGACCAATCCACGCTCATCTTGGCAAACAGCGGGTCGGCCGCCTCGATGCGGCGCTTCTCGGTCACCTTCAGCGCGCCCGCTTCGATCACCGTCAGGTCGAGCGGCATGCCGACCGAGAGGTTGGAGCGCAGGGTGGAATCCATCGACAGGAGCACCGCCTTCTTGGCATCGGACAGCGTGGTGCCCGGCTCGATCACCCGGTCGAGGATCGGCTTGCCGTATTTGTGCTCGCCGATCTGCAGGAACGGCGTGTCTTCCGTCGCCTCGATGAAATTGCCCTCGGGATAGATGAGGAACATGCGCGGCCCGCCGCCCTTCCGCTGACCGGCGACAATCATCGTGGCCTTGGCGGATTGGTTCATCCTGTCCATCTTGGCCGAGATCTCGGCCGAGACGTCGGAAAGCGCCTGGCCCACAATCTCGCCGACCTTGAGCATGGTCGGCGCCTTCATGATCGAGGTCTCGGCCGTGGCATCGGGCGCGTCGATCGCATCGCGCAGCCGCGCGATCACCGTCTGGGTCACGGAAAGCGAGCCCGCGGTGAGGATCACGATGGCACGTTCGCCCGGCTCCTCGAAGACGAAGCTCTTGGAATAGACCGAGATGTTGTCGAGCCCCGCATTGGTGCGGGTGTCCGACAGGGTCACGATCCCCGCCTTCAACATCAGGCCGACACAATATGTCATGGAAAGTTCCGTTCAGCGATTCGGACGGAGCCTATTGCTGCATCGCCATCACCGCAACGGAGACCTTGAGGCTCTCGGCACCTTCCCCAAGGGCAACGCCGCGGATCGGCGCGGCATCCTGCGCGTCGAAGCCCGAGCACAGGCGGATATAAAGCTCGTTGGGGCAGCATTCGTTCGCCGGGTCGAAGCCCACCCAGCCCAGCCGCTCGACATGAAGCTCGGCCCAGGCGTGGCTTGCCTCTTCGGCCGAGCCGTCGGCGCTGGAATGCAGGTAGCCCACCACGTAGCGCGCCGGGATGCCGGCGATCAGCGCGCAGGCGATCAGCGCATGGGCGTGATCCTGGCAGACGCCGACCCCGCGCGACAGCGCCTCGGCGGCGGAAGTGGCGGGATCGGTCTCGCCCGGTTTGTAGGTGATCGCGCCCGAGACGGCGCCCGAAAGCGCGTGGGCCCGGGCCAGCACGTCGGTCTCGTCGGGCACCAGCGCCAGTGCCTCTGCGGCGAGGTCGCGCAGCTGCTGGTCGGGCGCGGTGGCGCGGGTGTCGCGGAGGTAGGCGAGCGGCGGCACCATCTCGCGGTGGCCGCGCAGCACGCCCGACTGATCCGTCGTCTCGACCGTGCCGCGCACGCCGATGGTGATCTCGGTCACCGCCTCGCGCATCGCCATCGTGTAGGTCCAGTCGCCCGCGCCATCGCGGAAGGCCGCACCCGTCTGCGCGCCGTCGACCGAGACATGCCAGTCGCGCACCTGCTGGCTGGCGCAATCGGACGGTGTCAGCCGGTGGCTCTGCAACACGCCGCGCATCGGGCGGTCGAACGTGTAGACGGTTTCATGCGTGACCGAGAGGATCATCGCGCCTCTCCCGAGAGATAGGTTTCGCTCACCACGCCCGACAATTCGCCCATCCGGGCGATGAAGCGGGTCAGGTATTCGTGCAGGCCCTCGTCGAAGATATCCTCCACGCTGGCCTCGGCGATCTCGGCCAGCATCGAGCGCGCCGCGCTCTGCGCCTCGGTCGAACGGCCATAGCCCCGCGCGAGATTGTCGAGGTGCTCGTTCGCGCCCACCACGCAGGTATGCAGCGAGCGCGGGCAGAGCCGGTTGAGGATCAGGAAATCGGCGATCTTGCGCGGCGTGATCTCGCCGCCATAGGCCCAGTTGAAGGCCCGGTGCGCCGACATGGCGCGCAGGAGCGTGGACCATTGGTAATTGTCCAGCCCCGAGCCGACATAGTTCACCTGCGGCAGCAGCACGTAGTATTTCACGTCCATCAGCCGGGCGGTGTTGTCGCCGCGCTCGATGAAATAGCCCAGGTGCAGGAAGTGGTAGCCATCGGATCGCAGCTGCGTCGCGTCGATGGCGCCGCGCACCAGCGCGGTGGTGCGCGTCGTCCACTCGGTGAGCGTGGGCAGCGGCAATTGCGAGCGCTCGGTGCGCTTCATCTCCTTGAGTTCCTGGAAGGCGGTGTTGAGCGCATCCCAGACCTGCGTCGTGAGCGCCGTGCGCACGATGCGCCCGTTCTCGCGCGCATTCTCGATGCACGACGAGATCGACGAGGGATTGTCGCTGTCGAAGAACAGGTGGCTGATGATGTTGCGCTCGCGGAACTCGCCGTACTTGTCGGTGAAGGCGGCCTGGGTGCCCGAGGCGGCGAGGATCGATTCCCACTCGTTGCGGTAGCCGCCGCCGATATTGGGCATCAGCGCGTTGCGCGCGCCCACTTCCAGCAGGCGCGCGATCGTTTCGGCCCGCTCCATGTAGCGGGCGATCCAGTAGAGGTTGGCGGCGGTGCGGCTCAGCATTCCGGGGTCACTCCGCCATCACCCAGGTATCCTTCACCCCGCCGCCCTGCGACGAGTTGACGACCAGCGAGCCCTCGGTCAGCGCCACGCGGGTCAGCCCGCCGGGCACCAGCTGCACCTTCTCGCCCACCAGGCAATAGGGCCGCAGGTCGACATGCCGGGGGGCGACGCCTTCCTCCACGAAGGTCGGACAGGTCGACAGCGCCAGTGTCGGCTGGGCGATGTAATTGTCGGGGTTCTCGCGGATCTTCCAGGCGAAGGCCTCGATCTGTTCGGCCGTGCTCTTGGGGCCGACGAGCATGCCGTAGCCGCCCGAGCCGTGCACTTCCTTGACCACCAGTTCGGCGAGGTGATCGAGCACGTATTTGCAATCATCCTCCTTGGCGCATTGCCAGGTGGGCACGTTGTTGAGCAGCGGTTCCTCGCCCAGGTAGAAGCGCACCATTTCGGGCACGAAGGTATAGATCGCCTTGTCGTCGGCCACGCCGGCGCCCGGCGCCGAGCAGATCGTCACCCCGCCCGAGCGGTAGGCGTTCATCAGCCCCGGCACGCCCAGCATCGAATCGGGGCGGAAGCAGAGCGGATCGATGAAGGCATCGTCGAGCCGGCGATAGATCACATCCACCTTCTTGGGACCCTCGGTGGTGCGCATCCAGACGAAATCGCCCTCGCAGAAGAGATCCTGGCCTTCCACCAGTTCCACCCCCATCAGGTCGGCGAGGAAGGAATGTTCGTAATAGGCCGAGTTGAAATGCCCCGGCGTGAGGATCGCGGCGACCGGTTCGCCCTCGCACTTGGCCGGCGCGACCGAGGCCAGCGTCTGCTTGAGCAGTTGCGGATAGCTTTCCACCGGCGCGATGCGGTTGGCCTGGAAGAGCTGGGGGAACATCCGCATCATGATCTCGCGGTTTTCCAGCATGTAGCTGACGCCGGATGGCGTGCGGCAATTGTCTTCCAGCACGAAGAATTCGTCGGGTCCGGTGCGGACGAGATCGACGCCGACGATATGGCTGAACACGCCGCGCGGCGGCACGAAGCCCACGACGGCCTTCTCGTAGGCGTCGTTGCCATAGACCAGCCGGGCGGGGATGCGGCCGGCGCGCACGATCTCGCCGCGCGAATAGACATCCGACAGGAAGGCGTTGAGCGCGCGGGCGCGCTGGATCACGCCGCGTTCCAGCTTGCGCCATTCCTCGGCGGCGAAGATGCGGGGGAACATGTCGAACGGGATCAGCCGGTCGGGATCGCCGCCCTCGCCGTAGACCGCGAAGGTGATGCCGATGCGGCGGAACAGGGCCTCGGCCTCGTCCTGCTTGAGGCTGCGCAGCTCGTCGGGCATGGCGCGGTGCCATTCCTCCACCCCGCGATAGGGCAGGCGCACCTCGCCCCCTTCGTACATCTCGTTGAAAAACGTCAGCTTGTCGCCCGATCCCATGATCCCCAGACTGGCCTTTCACCACGCGCCGGTCAATCGGCCACCCGGCATTGCCTGCCGGGCCTGCCGCCGCTTTGCCCGCCCGGCGGGCACGGGCGCGCGTTTTCGCGGCATCCGCCCGACGGGCGCCTTGCTTGCGCCCCGGACGGCGGGCCCATATGTCTCAACCGAACCACACGTCCGGGGAGACATACATGCGCCTGACCCAAAATGCTCCGATCTTGGATGCCAATGCAACCGGGAAGGCAGAGGGCGAGGGCCTCGGCAAGCTGCCGGAATGGGATCTGAGCGATCTCTATACCGGCGAGGACGCGCCCGAGCTGAAGCGCGACGTGGACTGGCTGGAAGAGGCCTGCCGCAGCTTCGCCGCCGATTACCGCGGCAAGCTGGCCGGGCTGGACGCGCCCGGCATGGCCGAATGCATCGCGCGCTACGAGCGGATTTCGGCGGTGAGCGGGCGGATCGGATCCTATGCCGGCCTGCGCTATTACCAGCGCACCAACGATGCCGGGCGGGTGAAGTTCATGTCCGACATGCAGGACAGGCTGAACACCTTCACCGCCGATCTCGTCTTCTTCTCGCTCGAGCTCAACCGCATCGAGGACGACGCGCTCGAGGCCCTGTTCGAGGCCGATCCCGATCTCGCCCGCTATCGCCCCTGGTTCCGCCGCCTGCGCGCGATGCGGCCCTACCAGCTGTCGGACGAGCTGGAGCAATACGAGCACGACATGAGCGTGGTCGGCGCCTCGGCCTGGAACAAGCTGTTCGACGAGACCGTCGCCGCGCTGGAATTCGAGGTGGATGGCGAGAGCCTGAACATGGAGCAGGCGACGACCCTGCTCACCGATCCCGACCGTGCCCGCCGCGAGGCCGCGGCGCGCGAGATCGCGCGCGTGCTGGGCGGCAACATCCGGCTGTTCGCGCGGGTGCACAACACGCTGGCCAAGATGGGCGAGGTCGAGGATCGCTGGCGCGGCATGCCCACGCCGCAGACCGGGCGGCACCTGTCGAACGACGTGGAGCCCGAGGTGGTGCAGGCCCTGCGCGACGCGGTGGTGAATGCCTATCCGCGGCTCTCGCACCGCTATTACGAGCTCAAGCGCGGCTGGCTGGGGCTCGACCGGATGCAGGTCTGGGATCGCAACGCGCCGCTGCCGCTGGAAGAGCCGCGCACGATCGGCTGGGACGAGGCGCGCGAGACGGTGCTGTCGGCCTATGAGGGCTTCGCGCCCGAGATGGCCGAGATCGCCCGGCCCTTCTTCGATCGCGGCTGGATCGACGCGCCCTCGGCCAAGGGCAAGGCGCCGGGCGCCTTCGCGCATCCCACGGTGACGGACGTGCATCCTTACGTGATGCTCAACTACCTCGGCAAACCGCGCGACGTGATGACGCTGGCGCACGAGCTGGGCCACGGCGTGCACCAGGTGCTGGCGGCCGGCCAGGGCGAGCTTCTGTCGTCCACGCCGCTGACGCTGGCCGAAACGGCGAGCGTGTTCGGCGAGATGCTGACCTTCCGCAAGCTGCTCTCGGAAGCCGAGACGCCGGCGCAGCGCAAGGTGCTGCTGGCGGGCAAGGTGGAGGACATGATCAACACGGTCGTGCGCCAGATCGCCTTCTACGATTTCGAGTGCAAGCTGCACGAGGCCCGCGCCCTGGGCGAGCTGACACCCGAGGATATCAACGCGATCTGGATGTCGGTCCAGGCCGAGAGCCTGGGGCCGGCCTTCGACTTCATGGACGGGTACGAGACCTACTGGGCCTACATCCCGCATTTCGTGCACTCGCCCTTCTACGTCTATGCCTATGCCTTCGGCGACGGGCTGGTGAACGCGCTCTACGCCGCCTACCAGGAGGCGCCCGAGGGTTTCCAGGACAAGTATTTCGACATGCTGCGCGCCGGTGGGGCCAAGCACCATTCCGAATTGCTGGCGCCCTTCGGGCTGGACGCGTCGGACCCGGCCTTCTGGGACAAGGGCCTGTCGATGATCGCCGGGCTGATCGACGAGCTGGAGGCGATGGAAGGCTGAGAGGGCGCGACGGGAGCGCGAGCGCCTGCGCCGCCTGAATCCCTGCGGGGCAGAGCACTCCCGCCCCTTCTCGGCGCGCTTCGCGCGCGTCGAAGCGTTGGGCCGGGCCGGGGGCTCCGCCCCCCGACCCCCGAGGTATTTCCGACAAAGTGAAGCGCAACATAGCGCGAGGGCCGCCCCGTGGGGTGGCGCCTCCAACGTCGGTATTGGACGCTTTATGGTGGCCAAGGCCCTCCGCCCTCGCCGCATCGCGGGCGGATAGCCATAGCGCCACCCCGCCGGGACGGGGCGGCGCTCGCGCGGCGGGGCTGCGCCCCTTGTCCCGCGCGGGCGGCTTCGCCGCCGGACCCCGCGTCAGGGCTAGGCCGATCCCGCCACCCCGCGCTATCCTTCCGCCAGCGCAGGAGGAACGCCCATGAAACGCTGGATCGCCGGAATCGTCCTTGTCACCCTCGTGGCGGGGGCGCTTGTCTTCTTCCTCGTCGTGCCGGGGATCGTCGAGAAGGCGCAGAACGGGATGGTCGAGCACGATCCATACACCGTCTCGCCCCAGGCGCAGGCGCTGCATGACAGCCTCGTCATCGCCGACTGGCATGCCGACACGCTGCTATGGAACCGCGACATCCTCGAGCGCGGCGACCGCGGGCATGTCGACCTGCCGCGCCTCGCCGAGGGCAATGTGGCGCTGCAGATGTTCACCACCGTCACCCGCAGCCCGGCCGGCCAGAACTACGAGAGCAATTCGGCCGATGCCCGCGACCAGCTGACGCCGCTGGTCATCGGCCAGGCCTGGCCGCCGCGCACCTGGACCAACCTCACCGAGCGCGGGCTCTACCAGGCCGAACGCCTGCACGACGCCGCCGAAGCCGCGCCCGAGGCGCTGCGCATCATCCGCAGCAAGGGCGACCTCGCAGAACTGCTGGAGGCCCGCGCCGGCGGGGCCGAGACGATCGGCGCGCTGCTCGGTGCCGAGGGCGGGCACGTGCTGGAGGGCGACATCGCCAACCTCGCGCGGCTCTACGACGCGGGCTTCCGCATGATCGGACTGACGCATTTCTTCGACAACGCGCTCGGCGGTTCGCTGCACGGCACGTCGAACGCCGGCCTCACCGATTTCGGGCGCGAGGTCGTGGCCGGCATGGTCGAGCGCGGCATGATCATCGACCTCGCCCATGCCTCGCCCGCCATGGCGCGCGACGTGCTCGACATGGTCGACGTGCCGGTTGTCGTCTCGCATACCGGCATCCATTCCCACTGCCCCAGCCACCGCAATTTCGAGGATGATCTGATGCGCGCTATCGCCGATCGCGGCGGGCTGATCGCGATCGGCTACTGGGCCGATGTCACCTGCGATGCCACGCCCGAAGGCGTGGCCAGCGCCATCGCCGCGGCGGTGGATCTGGTGGGTTACGGCCATGTCGCGCTGGGCTCGGATTACGACGGCGCGGTGACGGTTGCCTTCGACACGAGCGAGCTGGCCGCGCTGACACAGGCGCTGCTCGACCGGGGGCTGAGCGAGGAGGTGATCCGCGCGGTGATGGGCGGCAACACGGTGCGCTTTCTGTCGCAGCGGCTGCCGGATTAGGGCGGGCTCGGGCGGCCCTGCCCCGCCTAGCCGGCGCGCCTCTCAGGCCGCGCCGGGCCGGCCGGCCTTGGCGAAGACCGCGTCGATCATCGCCTGGGTGCCGCGCGCATCCTCCAGCGTCCAGGGATAGGCGGCGCCCTCGCGCACCGCGCGGCAGAAGTTCTGCACCTGCAGCACGTAGTGGTTCACACCGGGGAACCGCTCGACCCGCGTCTCCATGCCTGGGCCCGACAAGACCAGCCGCGCCTCGCCGAAGACGTTGGCGTTGAACGGCGTCTCGACGCGCAGCACCGCCTCGTCGCCGTGGAAGGTGACCTCCTGGCGCGGGGCGAGCCGGGTGGAGGTGGTGGCGGCGTAGTCGAAACCGGGAAAACGCGCGGCGACATGGGCGGTGGTGTCGACGCCGTTGTGCCAGTCGACCCGCGCATACGTGATTTCCTCGGGCTCCTGCCCCGTGGCCCAGCGCGCGGCGCCGTAGGTGTAGACGCCGATATCGGGGATGCCGCCGCCGCCCGTCTCGGGGCGGTTGCGGATATTCTCCATGTCGGGGTTCATGTAGCTGAAGAAGGCGCCCACGTGGCGCAGCGTGCCCACCGCGCCGTCTTGCAGCATCTGGCGGACGCGCTGCCATTGCGGGTGGTGCACGATCATGTAGGCCTCGGCCGCGACGAGCCCCGTCGCGTCGCGCTTCTCGATCAGCGGGGCGATCTGGCCGGCCTCGAGCGCGATCGGCTTCTCGCAGAGCACGTGCTTGCCGGCGTCGAGCGCCTTGAGGCTCCACTCCACGTGCAGGTGGTTGGGCAGCGGGATGTAGACCGCGTCGATCTCGGGGTCGGCGAGCAGGGCGTCATAGCTGTCATGCAGGCGCAGGCCGGGCGCGAAGGCCTGGAAGGGCGCGGCCTTGGCGGGCGAGGAGGTGGCGAGCGCGGCCAATTCCGCCCCCTCGGCGGCGTGGATGGCGCGGCCCATATGGTGCAGCGCGAAATTGGCGGCGCCGAGAATTCCCCAGCGGACGGGCTTTTGCATGGCAGGTCTCCTTCCGCGGCGGATGATAGCGCTAGCGGCGGGGAAGTGAACCGGAAATGGGGCTTGAGACGCGAACGCCCCGCCGGTGAGGGCGGGGCGTTGCAGGCGGTGTGGGCCGCCGGTTCACAACGGTGTCAGGCCGGCTCGACGATGCCCTTCTCGGCGGCGAGTTCGACCATGCGTTTCTGCAGCTTCTCGAAGGCGCGCACCTCGATCTGGCGGATGCGTTCGCGGCTGACCCCGTATTGGGTGGAGAGCTCCTCCAGCGTCACCGGCTTATCCTTCAGCCGGCGCTGCATGAGGATATCCTTCTCGCGGTCGTTCAGCACGTCCATCGCCTGGATCAGCAGTTCGCGCCGCAGCTCCAGCTCGTCGCGGGCGGCGTAATCCTCGGCGGTGTTGGCATCCTCGTCTTCCAGCCAGTCCTGCCATTCGGTCGTGCCGTCGCCATCCGAGCCGATCATCGCGTTGAGCGAGGCATCGCCGCCCGATGACATGCGCCGGTTCATCGAGATCACCTCATCCTCGGTCACGCCGAGATCGTTGGCGATCTGCTTGACGTTGTCGGGGTGCAGGTCGCCCTCTTCCAGCGCGCCGATACGGGCCTTGGCCTTGCGCAGGTTGAAGAACAGCTTCTTCTGCGCGCTGGTCGTGCCCAGTTTCACCAGCGACCACGAACGAAGGATGTATTCCTGGATCGAGGCGCGGATCCACCACATCGCATAGGTGGCGAGGCGGAAGCCCTTTTCGGGATCGAAGCGCTTGACCGCCTGCATCAGGCCGACATTCGCTTCCGAGATCACTTCCGCCTGGGGCAGGCCATAGCCGCGATAGCCCATCGCGATCTTGGCGGCGAGGCGAAGATGCGAGGTGACGAGCTTGTGCGCGGCCTCCGTATCCTCGTGGTCCGTCCACCGCTTGGCCAGCATGTATTCCTCCTCCGGCTCCAGCATGGGAAACCGGCGGATCTCCTGCATGTAGCGGTTGAGGCCCTGCTCCGGCGACGGGGCCGGAAGATTGCCGTAATTGCTCATCGTCACTCCCTCGTGCCCCGGACGCTGATGTTTCGGGGCTTAACATTGCAGATATGGGTGTCGTGCGACATCGCTGCAAGATGCCGCAGGCGTTACGCGGGTCGTGTTGATATGGAGTGAACGCACAGGTCGGGGGTTTTGCCAGCCATGTGACCGTCATTTCACGGGGTTGTGCATTCGCGTGCGCTGCGGTGCACAGATATGCGCGCGCAGGTGCACCGATTTCGGGCGCTAGAGGTGCCGCGCGATGGCGTCGAAGACGTGGCGGATGCGCGCCGACGAGTGCAGCTCGCGATGCGCGGTCAGCCAGACGGGATAGCTGAACGGGGCGAGGCCTTCGCCAAGGCGCACGATGCCCGGCTCGCTTTCCAGCGCGCGGGCCGACATGACCGCCACTCCCAGCCCCGCGCGCAGCATCGCCAGCACGACGAGGTGATTGCCCGAGACGAGGCGGAAGCGATCCTCGGGCACGCTGAGCCCCATTCCCGCCAGCGCGCGGGCGAGCGTGGGCGTCGTATCGTAGCCGATGAAATCGGCGCTCTCGAGGCCCGCCTCGCCCAGCCTTGCGGCGTAGTCGGCCGAGGCGAAGAGCCCCACTTCCTCGTCGCGCAGCTTGCGGGCGATCAGCTCGGGCTGGGCGGGGCGGTGGTTGCGTATGGCGATGTCGGCCTCGCGGCGGCGCAGGTCGCGGATGTCGTTGTCGGCCACGATCTCGACCCGCAGGGCCGGCGCGCTTTCGCGGATCGTGGCGAGGACGCGCGGCAGGTGGCAGGCGGCGATGAGCTCCGACGCGGTGATCGTGACCAGCCCTTCGAGGGCCTGCACCTGCCCGCCCGCGGCCAGCGAGAGCCGCCCCGCCGCCGCGCCCATCTCGCGCACGTGGTCGAGCATCGCCAGCCCCGCCTCGGTCAGCCGCAAGCCGCGCGGCAGGCGCTCGAAGAGCGTGACGCCCAGCTCCGCCTCCAGCGCGGCGACCTGGCGGCCGAGCGTGGGCTGCGCCACCCGCAGCGCGCGGGCGGCGGCGGTGAGCGAGCCTGTCTCGGCCGTCACGAGGAAGGCGCGGGCACGGTTCCAGTCGAAGCGCAGGGCGGAGAAGTCGGGCGCGTGATCCATGCGAAAACGCATAGCACATGGCGCGGCATTGGCGATAGTCATGCATATCGCGCAGGCGCTATCCCATCGGCATCAACCGAAAGGATACGTGATGCACGCCCAAGCCCTCCCCCCCGCCTTCCATCTTCCCGCCACCACCCACGACACGCAGTTGCGCGCCGCCGGGGCGCTCTACCTCGTCATCATCGCCGCCGGCATCTTCGCGGAATTCGCCGTGCGCGGCGGGCTTCTGGTGCCGGGCGATCCGCAAGAGACGATCGCCCGTGCCATTGCCGCCGTGCCGATGCTGCGGCTGGGCCTTCTGGCCGATGCGGCGATGCTGATGGCCGATATCGGCGTCGCGGTGCTGTTCTTCGCGGTGCTGCGGGCCACGGCGCCGCTGCTGGCGCTCACCGCGATGATCCTGCGGCTGTTGCAGGCGGCGGTGATCGGCGCGGCGCTGATGTTCCAGATCGCGGTGATCGCCGCGCCCGAGACGGCGCCCTGGGCGCTGGCCGTGCAGAAGGCGGGCTACGATTTCGGCCTGATCTTCTTTGCCGCGAACACCGCGATCATGGCGCTGCTGCTGCGCCGGGCGCGGATCGTGCCGGGCGTTCTGGCGGCGGCGATGGGGGCCACCGCGCTCACCTACCTCGCCGGCAGCGTCACCGCGCTGGCCGCGCCTGCTCTCAACGCGGCGATCCAGCCGGCCTACCTGATCGCCTTCGTCAGCGAACTGGCGCTGGCGCTCTGGCTGCTGCTGCGCGGCGCCCCGGCGCGCTGCACTGTCAGTCTTCGCGGGGCGCGGCGTTGCCCCCTGCCCCGCGCAATACCTCCAGCAGGCGCGCCATGTCTTCGGGCAACGGCGCGTCGAACTGCATCCAGCCGCCATGCAGCGGATGCTCGAAGCCCAGCGAGGCGGCATGCAGCGCCTGGCGCGGGAAGGCGCCCGCCGCCTCGGCCGCTGCGCCCAGCCGCGGCGGCACGCGGCGCTTGCCGCCATAGACGGGATCGCCCACCAGCGCGTGGCCGGCATAGGCCATGTGCACGCGGATCTGGTGGGTGCGCCCGGTCTCGAGCCGGCATTCCAGCAGCGCCAGCGCGCCGCCGCAGAGCGGCTCGGTCACGCGCGCGCGGGTTACCGCGTGGCGCCCGCTCGAGAAGGTCACCGCCTGTTTCTGCCGGTCGGCGCGGTGCCTGTCGAGCCGGGTGGAGATCTTCACCACGCCGCCCTCCTCGAACGAGATGCCGCGCTGGCCGGCGAGCCGGGGGTCGGCCCGGTCGGGCACGCCGTGGCAGATGGCGACATAGCTGCGCTCGGCCGAATGCGCCTCGAACTGCGCGGCGAGCCCGTGATGCGCGGCATCGGTCTTGGCCACGACCAGCAGGCCCGACGTATCCTTGTCGATCCGGTGCACGATGCCGGGCCGCACCTCGCCGCCGATCCCCGAGAGCGTATCGCCGCAATGGGCGATCAGCGCGTTGACGAGCGTGCCGTAGGGCGTGCCCGGCGCGGGGTGGACGACCATGCCCGCGGGCTTGTGCACCACGATCAGCGCCTCGTCCTCGTGCAGGATGTCGAGCGGGATCGCCTCGGGCGCGATATGGCTCGGCATGGGCGGGGCAAGAGCGATCTCGACCGTTGCGCCTTCCTCGGGGCGCGTGCGCGCATCTGTCACCACCGCGCCGCCCACGCTGACGGCGCCCTCGGCCAGCAACCGCGCGAGGCGGGTGCGCGACAGGGCGGCCTGCTCTGGCACGTCGCGGGCCAGTGCCCTATCAAGGCGTGCGGGCGGGTTCGGCCCGATGGTGAAGGACAGGATATCCGGCATGGACGAGGGCGACACTCCCGATAGCGCGCGGCTGGACGGCAACCTGCGCTTCCTGCGCCTGCTGGTGACCGTGCTGACCGCGGTGATGATCCTGGGGCTGATAATCCTGATCGTGCTGTTTGTCACCCGCTTCCCCGGCGGCACGGCTGCCCCCGCCCTGCCCGCCGCGTTGCCGCAGAGCATCGCCCTGCCCGAGGGCGCGCAGGCCAGCGCGGTGACGTTGGGCGATGGCTGGGTCGCGGTGGTGGATCGCGGTGCGCGGATCCTCGTCTACGACGCCGAGAGCGGCGCGCTGCTGCACAGCGTCGAGGTCGCGCGCTAGGCGGGCTTGCGGGCGGCGTTTTGGGGAATGGTACCAGCTCCCAGGCTCGAACTGGGGACCTCCTGATCCACAATCAGGCGCTCTAACCAACTGAGCTAAGCCGGCACCGTGGGGGGTGATTTACAGAGCGCGGCGCGCGATTGCAAGATGGCCGGGCGCGGAATCGCGCAGGCTTTGGCCGGGGTGATGGCGGGCGGCATGGCGGGCGGTTCGCGCGATTTGCCCTTGCCCTTCCGGCAGGTTGGGCCTACCTCGCCCGCCAGTCACCGCGGAGGCCGTCATGGGCATCAACAGCGAAAGCGACATCACCGCCAATCTCCAGATCGGGCCGACGACCGAGGGGATGGTGCGGCTTTACGTGGAAGGCGGCGGGGCCGAGATCCCGATGGATTTCGATCCCGAGGAAGCCGAGGAGATCGCCGAGGAGATCCGCGCCGCGGCCGCTCAGGCGCGCAAGATGGCCGAGGGTGGCCGGAACGGCGCAGCCGGCGGGGGCAAGGGCGGCAAGCCCGGCAAGCGGCGCTAGGCGCCCTCGCCTTCGGGCCCGAACAAAGCCGCCACGCCGGGATCGCGCGCGGCGTGGGCACGCTGCGCGGCATGGCGGGCGAAGCGGCGGATCATCGCCTTGCGCCGCGCCGGCGCCAGCCGCGATTCGGGGCCGGTGCGCAGGATCTCGGCGCCATAGGCGTCGGCGATGATGAGGCCGGTCTCGGGCGGCAGCAGGTGATCGGGGAAGTCGGCATCGACGGCCCAGAAGAACCGGTCGCAGAATTCCAGGTAATTGTGCCACTTGCCGTCGGCCATGAAATCGGCGCGCGAGGATTTGCACTCGATGATCCAGAGCTCGTCCTTCGGGCCGAGCGCCATGAGGTCGACGCGCAGGCCGGGCGCGGGGATCAGTTCCTCCACCGAGACATGGCCGTAATCCGCCAGCATCCGCCCCACGCCGCGGGCGAGCAGCTGGCCGGGGCGGGCGGCGGTGAGAAACGGGTCGGGCGTGGGGTGGAGCTGGGGCATGGGGAGAGCCTGAACAATTCGTGAACAAATGGCAAGGGGCTCGGAGCCCCTGCCGCGCGTACAAGGGCGAAGCCCGCCGCGCGAGCGCCGCCCCGTCCGGGCGGGGTGGCGCTATGGCTGGCCGCCCGCGATGCGGTGAGTTCGGAGGGGCTTGGCCTCCATAAAGTGCTCAACTCCGGCGTTGCGGGCGCCACCCCACGGGGCGGCGCTCGCGCTCTGTTGCGCGTCATGGCCTTCCAAGCCCCCTTGCAGGCATCCCCCCGGCAGCCTAGATGAGCCGTGGCGGGTTCTGCCCTTCGCGTTACGGGTCAATTCCAGTGGCCTTAAGCAATACCGAGGGAGCTGGCTCTGTCCGGGCCCTGGCTCGGTTACCCGGCGCCCACCTGTACATACAGGTCCTCGGGAATTCGTAACCCCACGGTTGTGGTGGGCCCGCCGCCCTTTCCCCTCCACCCGATCCCTGACTCGAGGGCGCGCAGCGCCCCGCGCGGGACAAGGGGCGCAGCCCCGCCGCGCGAGCGCCGCCCCGTCCGGGCGGGGTGGCGCTATTGCTATCGACCCGCGCCGGGGCGAGGGCGGATGTACTTGGCTGCCATAAAGCGCCCAACACCCAGGTCGGCAGCGCCACCCCACGGGGCGTCGCTCGCGCTGGTGTTGCGCGGGGTCCAGAGGTTGGCGGGGCGCCGCTCGCGCTTCCGTCGCGCTAGAACGCCTCCGGCCGCGCCTCGCGGGCCATGTGGTCGAGCACGGCGTTCACGAATTTCGGCTCGCGGCCCTCGTCGAAGAAGGCCCGCGCCACGTCGACATATTCCACGATGACCACCTTGGGCGGCGTTTCGCCCTCGACCAGCTCGGCCCCCGCGGCGCGGAAGAGCGCGCGCAGCACCGGGTCGATCCGCGCGATCGGCCATTTCGCCACCAGCGCGCGGTCCGTCATCTGGTCGATCTTCGCCTGCTCGTTCACCGCGCGCTCGGTGATCGCGTCGAACAGGTCGGGATCGGCCTCGGCCATCTCCATATCCTCGAACTTCTCGCCGAAGCGGAAATCGCGGAACTCGCGGCGCACGCGTTCGACGGTGATGCCGCCCGCCTCCATCTGGAACAGCGCCTGCACGGCGAAGAACCGCGCGGCGGAGCGCATCTGACGCTTGTTGCTCATGCCTTGCCGCTATCCTCGGCGATGCGGATCGCATCGGAATGGAAACCCACCGGCTTGCGCTCGCCGCCCCAGCGCCGGGTCAGCGCCACGAGGTGCAAGGCCGCCGCCGCCGCGCCGCCGCCCTTGTCCTGCCCCGAGACATCGGCGCGGACGGCGGCCTGCTCCATGTTCTCGACGGTCAGGATGCCGTTGCCGATGCAGCAGCCATCCAGCCCCAGCAGCGCCAGCATCCGCGAGGAATCGTTGCAGACCGTCTCGTAATGCGTGGTCTCGCCGCGGATCACGCAGCCCAAAGCCACGTAGCCGTCGAAATTCGACATCCGGTCGGCGATGCGGATCGCGGTGGGGATCTCGAGCGCGCCGGGCACCTCGATCACCTCGTGGCTGCCGCCCGCCGCCTCGATTGCCGCCTTGGCGCCTTCGACGAGTTGGTCGGCGATGTCGCGGTAATAGGGCGCGACGACGATCAGCAGCTTCACCGGCGCCTCGAAGCGCGGCAGCGGCAGGACGTGATGGTTCTCGCTCACCGCCATGATCTATCCTTTCGCGATCTTGCGGGTGCCGGTGATCGCCAGCCCGTACGCCTCGAGCCCCACGACACGGGGGCGCGGCGAGTTGGTCAGCAGGATCAGCTCGTGCAGGCCGAGCGCGGCGAGGATCTGCGCACCCAGCCCGTATTGCCGCAGCGTCTGGGGCGAGGCCTCGCCCGGCAGGGCCAGCTTCATCGTGGTGTCGCGGATCAGCACGACGACGCCGCGCCCCTCTTCGCCGATGATCCGCATCGCATCGGCCAGGTCCGAGCCGTCGCCGATGCCCAGAACATCCTCCAGCGGATTGAGCGCGTGCATCCGCGTCAGCACCGGCGCGCCGTCGGCGATCTCGCCCTTGGTCAGCACGATGTGCTCGGCGCCCTGGGTTTCGTCGGTGAAAATGCGCATCATCCAGTCGCCGCCGAAACACGAGGTGACGGGGCGCTGCGCGGCCTCCTTCACCAGGTTGTCGTAGCGGCGGCGATAGGCGATCAGGTCCGAGATCGTGCCGATCTTGAGGTTGTGGCGCTGCGCGAAGGCCACCAGGTCGGGCAGGCGGCTCATCGTGCCGTCTTCGTTCATGATCTCGCAGATCACGCCGGCGGGCAGCAGCCCGGCCAGGCGCGCCACGTCGGTCGCCGCCTCGGTATGGCCGGCACGCACCAGCACGCCGCCGTCGCGGGCGCGCAGCGGAAAGACATGGCCGGGCGTGGCGATATCCTGGGCGGTCTTGGTCGGGTCGATCGCCACGGCGATGGTGCGCGCGCGGTCATGGGCCGAGATGCCGGTGGAGACGCCCTCGCGCGCCTCGATCGAGACGGTGAAGGCGGTCTCGTGCCGCGAGGAATTGTTGGAGGCCATCAGCGGCAGGCCCAGCGCATCCACCCGCTCGCCCGGCAGGGTGAGGCAGATCAGCCCGCGGCCGTGGGTGGCCATGAAGTTCACCGCCTCGGGCGTGGCCATCTGGGCGGGGATCACCAGGTCGCCCTCGTTCTCGCGGTCCTCGTGATCGACGAGGATGAACATGCGGCCGTTGCGGGCATCCTCGATGATCTCTTCGATGGAAGAGATGGCATCGGCATAGAGGTGGCTTGTCGTGTCGGTCATCGGGCCTCGCTTCTGGCGGGCGTGTAGCGCATGGCGCGCGGCAAGGCCAGAGGGACGCGGCGGCGCGGCAGGCCCTGTCGGAGGCGTGTCGGGTGGCGCGGCGGGAACGTAGACGGGCCGCGGCTGTTTCAGCGGGCACACCAGAGCGCGGGCAGCGGCGCAACAGGTCGGGCACCGCGCGCCGCACGCGGCGACAAGCCGCTGTCGCCCCGCGGGCGGTCAGGATATATTCGGTCAGGCGCAATCACCGGCGAGAGGCACCTTGACCGAAAGACTGACCCGCTCCGCCTCGGACGACACGTCCGGCAAGAGGAGCCCAGAGATGAGCGAACGGGAAGCGCAGGCGGCCCGCAGCGATACCGCGAGGCTGGACGAAGAACTGGCGCGCCAGCTCGACGTGATCCGCGCCGAGGAGGTGCCTGAGCGGCTGCTCGATCTGGCCCGCGAATTGCAGAGCCTGCTGCGGGCGCGCGACGAGCCGCATTAAGGGCGCGCGCCGCTCAGCTCACTGCATCCCGGTTGCCGGCTTGGCGCGCCGGGGCTCTTCGCCGCCATCACCCTCGACCGGCGTGCCGTTCACGCCCGATTCCAGATCCTGCACGATCATGCTGCGCGCCCGGCTCACCCGGCTCTTCACCGTGCCCACCGCCACGCCGCAGAGCTCGGCCGCCGTCTCGTAGCTTTCGCCCAGCACCACGACGAGGATCAGCATCTCGCGGTAATGCACCGGCAGCCGCGCGGTGGCCGCGATCAGCTCCTGCCCGCGGATCGTCCATTCCTGGGTGGCGGGCACCGAGAGCGAGGTCGAGATGCAATCCGCCGCGCCGGTGCGCATGCGGGAATTCTTCTGGATCTGGTTGTAGAAGGTGTTGCGCATGATGGTCATCAGCCAGGCGCGCAGGTTGGTGCCGGGGCGGAAGCTGTCGATCCGCGCGATCGCCTTGAGCAGCGTGTCCTGCACCAGGTCGTCGACATCCTGCCCGCTGCGCGTGAGTGCCCAGGCATAGCCCCTCAGCACGGGCACGAGGCCGACGATATCGTCTTCTACCTGCATTTAATGCCGATGCCCCCTGCTCAGCCTGTTGCTGGACTAATGCGGGGGGGCAGGCGGATGTTCCCGCTTGTGAACCGGGCGGCGGGAACATTCCGGCGCACTCGCTGTTTTGCCGCGCCGTGACGTGGGGGAAGCCGCCCGATGCGGCGGGAACCCGCCGGCGGGCGCGCCGCGGTGCCGCCTTTTCAGGCGTTCCGGCGCGCGGCAGGAACAAGCCGGCGCGGCGCCTGTTCCCCCCACGACACGCAGAAACGGAGAGGAATGATGAACCATCCCAACCCGCCCTTCCCCGAACAGAAGCAGGACATGCCGGGCCAGACCGACAAGATGGAGCCGCGCCCCGATCACGGCGAGCAGAGCTATCGCGGCTCGGGCCGGCTGGAGGGCCGCGCGGCCATCGTGACCGGCGGCGACAGCGGCATCGGCCGCGCCGTGGCGCTGGCCTTCGCGCGCGAGGGGGCCGACGTCATGATCTCCTACCTCGACGAGCATGACGAGGCCGAGGCGACGAAGCAGCTGGTCGAGGAGGCCGGCAAGCGCGCCTGTCTCATGCCCGGCGACCTGCAGGATGCCGATCATTGCCGCGCCCTGGTTCGCGACGCGCAGGAGGCGTTCGGCCGGCTCGACATCCTGGTGAACAACGCCGCCCACCAGGCGCATTTCGACGCGCTGGAGGATATCTCGGACGAGGAGTGGGAGATGACGTTCCGCACCAACATCCACGCCATGTTCTACCTGTGCAAGGCGGCGGTGCCGGTGATGGGCAAGGGCGGCGCGATCATCAACACGGCGTCGATCAACTCGGACAAACCGAATCCGGGGTTGTTGGCCTATGCGACGACGAAGGGGGCGATCCAGAACTTCACGGTGGGTCTGGCGCAGATGCTGGGCCCGCGCGGGATCCGCGTGAACTGCGTGGCGCCCGGCCCGGTCTGGACGCCGCTGATCCCCTCGACGCTGCCGAAGGATTCGGTGGCGCATTTCGGGCAGGACACGCCGATGGGCCGCCCGGCCCAGCCGGCGGAGCTGGCGAGTGCCTACGTGATGCTGGCCGACCCGCTGTCGAGCTACACGTCGGGCGCGACGGTGGCGGTGACGGGTGGCGGGCCGATGATGTGAGAGTTGGGGCTTGGCCCCACCCCCCATCGTGACCGCTGCAATCAAAGCGCAACGGAAGCGCGAGCGCCGCCCCGTGGGGTGGCGCCTCCAACGTAGGTGTTGAGCGCTTTATGGCAGCCAAGCCCCTCCGAACTCGCCGCAGCGCAAGACGATAGCAATAGCGCCACCCCGCCCCGACGGGGCGGCGCTCGCGCGGCGGGCTGCGCCCTTGTCCCGCGCGGGGCGCTACGTGCCCGAGTCCCTGCGGGGCAAAGGGCTCCCGCCCCTTCTCGGCGCACTTCGTGCGCGTCGAAGCGTTGGGCCAGGCCGGGGGCTCCGCCCCCGGTCCCCCGAGGTATTTCCGGCACATTGAAGAAGGTGCGCAACAGAGCGCGAGCGCCGCCCCGTGGGGTGGCGCCTCCAACGCCGGTGATGAGCGCTTTATGGCAGCCAAGCCCCTCCAAACTCGCCGCAGCGCGGGCCGATGGTAAGAGCGCCACCCCGCCCCGACGGGGCGGCGCTCGCGCGGCGGGGCTGCGCCCCTTGTTCCGCGCGGGGACAATTCGCCCCGGGAGGTGGAGCCCAAAACAAGACCGGCCGCGCGGGGTGTCGCGCGGCCGGTCTGTCATCCCGGCCCTCGGGGGGATGGTAATGCCAGGCCCGAAGGCCCGGCGGCAGGGCCGGTCAGGCGGCCTTGTTCAGGCGCTGCTCGGCGAGGCTGGTCAGCTTCTCGTCGGCCGCGCGCTCTTCCTTCAGCGTCTTCTCGAAGACCTCGGCCACTTCGGGGCGACCCATCTCGCGCGCCCAGGCGATCAGCGTGCCGTAGCGCGTGATCTCGTAATGCTCCACCGCCTGCGCAGCCGCGGCGAGCGCCGCGTCGAGCACGTCCTTGTCGCCGATGTCGCCGGCGATCTCGTTGGCTTCCTTGATGATGCCGTCGATGGCCGGGCAGGTCGTGCCCGAGGGCTCTTCGCCGATCATGCGGAACACCTCTTCCAAGCGCTCCACATGGCCGCGCGTCTCGTCGAGATGCATCTCGAAGCCTTCGCGCAGCGGCGCCTTGGTGGCCTTCTCGATCATCGTCGGAAGCGCTTTCTCGATCTGCTTCTCGGCATAGTAGATGTCTTTCAGCGTGTGCAGGAAGAGATCGTTCATCGTGTTGATGTCAGAGGAAAACAGTGCCATTCGTCATACCTTTCGTCTTGGCGGGCCGGCCGCGCGCCCGGATGGCGCCGGCGGCGTTCGCCCGGTCTGGTGGGTCAACAGATGCGCCGGGGCGATGTTCCCAGGTCCCCGCCGGGTCAGCGCCTTCCCGCGTGCGCCGCGGGCCGCGGGTCAGCCCGCCCCCGGCAGCGGATCGTCGTCGCGCGCCCAGGGGCGCGGCAGGCCGGCGCGGTGGCAGATGTCGCGCAGGGCGGGTTTCAGGCCCTCTTCCAGCGTCGGGTGGTAGAACGGCAGGTCGAGCACCTCGCTGGCGGTGAGGCCGCGCTGGATCGCCCAGGCGAGCAGGTGGGCGAGATGTTCGCCCCCCGGCGCGCAGAGATCGGCGCCGGTGAGTTGCCCGTCGGCGCTGGCGTGGAGACGCAGGCGGCCATGGGCGCGGTCCATCACGCGGGCGCGGCCCTGGTTGGCGTAGCCGGTCTCTCCGGTGAGGGCGTCCCGGTCGCCCGGCTCGGGTATGCTGCCGATCACGGCGGCGTCGGGGCGGGTGAAGGTGATGGCGAGCGGCACGTGGCGGGAGGCGGGCTGCACGTCGGGGAAGGCGGCGGCGTTGCGCCCGGCGATGGCGCCCTCGGCGGAGGCTTCGTGCAGGACGGGCCGCGCGGCGCTGGCATCGCCGGCGAGGAAGATCGGCGCGTCGCCGCATTGCATGGTCTGAGGGTCGAAGCGCGGCGTGCCGTGATCGTCGAGCTCGAGGCCCGTGGTCTGGAGCTTCAGCGCGTCGAGCGCGGGGGGGCGGCCGGCAGCGATCAGCAGGCGGTCGAACGTGGCCGTGCCGCCGGGCCATGAGAGGCGGATGCCGTCGGCTGTGCGCTCGGGCTGCGGCTCGGTTTCGAGGTGGATCGGGAACTCCTTCGTGAGCGCCTCGTGCAGGGCTTTGCTGGTGGGTTCCGGCAGGCCGGCGAGGGTTGCTCCGGCGTCGAAGACCTCGACGTGGGTGCCGAGACGGGCGAGAGCCTGGGCGAGTTCGAGCCCCAGCGGGCCCGCGCCGATCACGCCGCAGGAGGTGGGCAGGTCTTCGAGCTCGAAGAGCGTGGCGTTGGTGAGCGCGGCCTCCCCGAGCTCGGTGAAGGGGCCGGGCATGGCGGGGGCGGAGCCGGTGGCGATGACGATGGCGCGGGCTTCCACGCTGTCGCCGCTGTCGAGGGTCAGGCGGGTCGGGCCGTCGAAGGCGGCGCGGGCGGTGAGGCAGGTGCCCTCGGGCAGGTCGGCGATCTGGTCGCGGACGCCGGCGGCGAAATCGTCGCGGAGGCGGCGGAGGCGGGACATGATGGCGGGGCCGTCGATCCCGGGCCGGGCGCGGATGCCGAACGTGTCGGCGGTGCGGGCGGTGTGGGCGGCATCGGCGGCGGCGATCAGCAGCTTGGAGGGCATGCAGCCGGTATTGGCACAGGTCGTGCCGTTGAAGCGCGGGTCGATCAGCAGGGTGCGGGCGCCGTTGCGGCGGGCATGGCGTTCGGCCGCGAGGCCCGCCGTGCCGGCGCCGATCACGGCCACGTCGGCCTTGTGAAGTGTCATCTTCGGTTCCCCCTTTGGAGGGGCAACACGGGGGGTGGTGGAGGGGTTCCGGTGGGGGTGGATTGAGGCGGTTTTTGGGGGCGTCCACGTGTGGACGGGGTGTAAATTGTTGATTTCGTTGGTTAGGAGAACATTAGCGAACATTGCCGTGGGGCGCGGAGCCGGGGCAGCGCCGTCCCGCGGGGTGGCGCCTCCGACGGTGGTGTTGAGGCGCTTTATGGTGGCCGAGTACATCTCCGCTCTCGGCAGCGCGGGGGGGGTTAGCAAGAGCGCCACCCCGCCCGGACGGGGCGGCGCTGGCCCGGCGGCCTTCGGCCTTGTTCCGGGCCCAAGAAAGCATCAGGCGCAACGGGAGCCGGGGCAGCGGCGCCCCGTGGGGTGGCGCCTCCGACGGTGGTGTTAAGGCGCTTTATGGTGGCCGAGTACATCGCCGCTCTCGGCAGCGCGGACGGCCAGCAAGAGCGCCACCCCGCCGGGACGGGGCGGCGCTGGCCCGGCGGGCTACGCCCTTGTTCCGGGCCGAAAAGTCTCAGCCGGCGGTGGCGAAATATCTCTCGGCCGGCAGGTAGCCGGCGAGACGGGCGGCTTCGGCCCATTCGGCCTCGAGGCCGGTATCGCCCACGAAGAGCACGCCATCGGCCGGCATCCTGCCTTTCGCCGCCTGCAGGGCCGCGCGGGCGGCCGGCAGGGCGGCGAGGAAGGGCGGGGCCTGGTGGGCGGTGTCGAGCGCGGCAGGGTTGGCGTCCAGCAGCCGCGCGGGTTCGAGCGGGCGGTGCACCAGCGCCACCCGCGCGGCGCCGGCCACGGCGCGCAGGCGCTCGGCGCGGTCTTCGGGGATGGCGGGATCGGCGGCGAATGCGCGCAGGGCGTTGGAAGAGAACAGGAAGCCGATCACGTCACGCCCCGTCTGGGCGCGGACGGAGGCGTAGGTGCGGTAATCGAGCCCCAACGCCTCGGCCCGGCGGATGCGGGTGCGGATCACCTCGACCGGGAGCCGCTCGCCCAGCAGGCCCTTGCGCGCCTGGCGCCAGCAATGGACATGCCAGCCGCTGCCGCCCAGACCCGGCCCGCCATTGTGGCCGATGCCCGGCCCCTGCCCCGCACTCTGCCCTGCCCCGCCGCTCATGCCGCGAATTCCTGCAGGCGGGCGACGTAGCGGGCCATCGTGTCGACCTCCAGGTTCACCGGATCACCTTCGGCCACGTCTCCCCAAGTCGTCACCTGCATCGTGTGCGGGATCAGGTTCACCCCGAACCGCGCGCCATCGACCTCGTTCACGGTGAGCGACGTGCCGTTCAGCGCGACCGAGCCCTTGGGCGCCACGAACTTCGCCAGCGCCTCGGGCGCCTCGAAGGTGAGCCGCGTGCTGTCGCCCTCGCGCCGCAAGCCGACGACACGCGCCACGCCGTCGACATGGCCCGAGACGATATGCCCGCCCAGCTCGTCGCCCATCCTGAGCGCGCGCTCCAGGTTCAGCCGCCGCCCTTCGGCCCATGCGCCGGCACCCAGTGCGGTGCGCGAGACGGTCTCGGCCGAGATATCCACGGCGAACCAGGGCTCGGGCGAATGGCCGGTGGCGACGACGGTCAGGCAGATGCCGTCGCAGGCGATCGAGGCGCCCATGTCGATGCTGTCCACGTCATAGGCGGTGGCGATGCGGGCGCGCAGGTCGCCGCGCCGCTCCAGCGCGATGACGCGGCCGATATCGGTGATGATCCCGGTGAACATGGGCGGCCCTCGACTGCTTGCCGATCAACAGCTAGCCCCGGCGCGGCGGGGGTGCAAGGGCGGGGGTACAAGGGCGGGCAGCGAGGCGGGGCGCGGCGGCACAAGCGCCATAAAGTTGCCCCGAAGTCGTGCCATAAATAGGGTGAAGGCCACGCGGCCCGAACGGCGGGCGGCACGAAGGGGAAGACGCAACCGGCGATGACGGCAAACCCGACGGCACATCCGGGCGGCGGCGCGCGCGTCTTCCTGTTCCTGCAGGGGCCGCACGGGCCGTTCTTTCACAGGCTTGCACGCATGCTGCGCGAGGCCGGTGCCGATGTCTGGCGCGTGGGCTTCAACGCCGGAGACCGCGCCTTCTGGGCCCACCGCGCCCGCTACATCGCCTATGACGGCACGATGGAGGCCTGGGCCGATCGTTTCCGCGATATCGTCAATGAACGCGGGATCACCGATATCGTGCTCTATGGGGATACGCGGCCCGTGCATGCCCATGCCATCGCCGAGGCGCGCAGGCTGGGCCTCACGATCCATGTCTTCGAGGAGGGCTATCTGCGGCCCTACTGGGTGACCTACGAGCGCGGCGGCTCGAACGGGAATTCCGCGCTGATGGGGCTGAGCGTGGAGAAGATGCGCGCCATCCTCGCCTCTTCCCAGCACGACACGTTCGAGGCGCCCTCGCATTGGGGCGACATGCGCCACCATGTCTTCTACGGGGCGCTCTACCATGCCTTCGTGATGTTCCGGAACCATGCCTATCGCCGGATGAAACGCCACCGCGAACTGAGCGTGGGCCAGGAATTCCTGCTCTACACGCGCCGTCTGCTGCTGATGCCGTTCGCCTGGGCCGACCGGGTGATCGCCACGCGGCAGGTCAAGAACGGCGGCTATCCCTATCACCTGGCGCTTCTGCAGCTGGAGCATGATGCCAGCTTCCAGGCGCATTCCCCCTTCGACACGATGCCGCAATTCGTGGCCGAGGTGATCGAGGGCTTCGCGCGCGGGGCGCCGCGGCATCACCACCTCGTCTTCAAGGCCCACCCGCTGGAGATCGGGCGGCGCAATCTCGCGGCCGAGGTGAAACGGCTGGCGGCGCGGCATGGCGTGGCGGGACGGGTGCATTACGTGCGCGGCGGCAAGCTGGCGGCGCTGCTCGATCACGCGCGATCGGCGGTGACGGTGAACTCCACCGCCGCGCAGCAGGTGCTGTGGCGCGGCCTGCCGCTGAAAGTGTTCGGCGCGGCGGTCTACGACAAGCCCGAGTTCGTCTCGACCCAGCCGCTGTCCGAGTTCTTCGCGCGGCCCACGCGGCCCGACAGCCGCGCCTACCGCGATTACCGGCAGTTCCTGCTGGAGACATCGCAGGTGGCCGGCGGCTTCTACGCGGCGCGCGGGCGGCGGCAATTGCTGCGCCAGGTGGTCGACATGATGCTGGCCGAGGATGATCCTTACGCGGCGCTGGAGCGCGGCACCGCGCCGCCGCGCCAGCCCCTGCGCGTGGTGACGTGACCGCTAGATGAGGCCGTCGCGCCCCGCGCGGCCACATTCCCTGCCCATCGGCGCCGCGCAAGCGGCAGAGCGGCAACACCTTCGGCGCGGAAATCCGCCCCCGCGCCACGCGCATCTGGCGAATTGCGCCGGATTCCCGTAGTTTACGGAAAAAACCTGAGGCAGTCGTACAGGTCGAGGAGACCAGCAGTGATGTTCATCGGATCGCGCGGGGCGAAATACGCCCTCCTCACCGCGCTCGTGTTCGCGCTGGCGGGCTGCGGGTTGCCGCGTTCGGGCCCCAACAAGCGCGAGATCTATGCCGGTTCGGTACAGAAGGAGGGCGATGCCTTCATCGTCGCCGTGAACGACCGGGTGACGCGGGCCACGGGCGTGACGCCGGTGCTGGGCTTCACCGGAGAATTCCTCAACGCGGGCGAGCTGGGCTCCGACACGATCCGGCCGGGCGATACGCTGGGCATCGCGGTGTGGGAGAACGTGGACAGCCCGCTTCTGGGTGCCGATGGCCAGCCGGCCACGGTGCTGCAGGAGGTGCAGGTCGACGGGTCGGGCTTCATCTTCATCCCCTATGCCGGGCGCATCAAGGCATCGGGCAATTCGCCCGAGGCGATCCGGCGCATCATTACCGACAAGCTCGACGAGCAGACGCCCGATCCCCAGGTCACCGTGACGCGGCTGGCGGGCGACGGGGCGACCGTGTCGATCACGGGCGCCGTGGGCGGCCAGGGTGTATATGCGATCGAGCGGCCGACGCGCACGCTGACGGCGATGCTGGCGCGGGCGGGCGGCGTGGCGATCCCGCCGGAAGTGGCGCAGATCACGGTGATCCGGGGCGCCCATCGCGGCACGATCTGGTTCGAGGATCTGTTCGAGAACCCGCGCTACGACATCGCGCTGCGCAACGGCGACCGCATCCTGGTGGAGCAGGATCAGCGCAGCTTCACCGCGCTGGGTGCGACCGGCGCGCAGAACCGGGTGCCGTTCGAGACCCAGACGCTGAGCGCCATCGAGGCGATCGCGCAGGTGGGCGGGCTTTCGTCGAGCCTGGCCGACCCGACGGGCGTGTTCATCTTCCGCAACGAGCCGGCCGAGATCGCCAACCAGGTGCTGGGCCGCAACGATCTGCAGGGCGCGCAGCGGATGGTCTATGTGCTGGACCTGACGGATACGAACGGCATGTTCCTGGCCCGCGATTTCGTGGTGCGCGATGGCGATACGGTCTACGTGACCGAGGCGCCGTTCGTGCAATGGTCAAAGACGCTGAACGCGCTGACCGGCACGCTGGGCACCGCCAACACCGTCTCAAACCTGGCCGCGACAGCCGCGGGCGGCTGACGGGCGCCATGGACGATTCAAGCGATAGGGCCGCCGGGGCGGGAAAGCCCCGGCGGCTCTTCGTCTACAATGGCGGGTTCCTCGCGCAGCGGCGGCTGCGGCGCATCCTGGCGCTGGCGGGCTGGCAGGTGCGGCTGGGAAAGCCCGGCGCGGGCGATTGGGTGGGCGTCTGGGGGCAGAGCCCCTATGCCGCGCGGGGCGAGCGTGTCGCCGCTGCGACCGGCGCGCAGCTGCTGCGCGTCGAGGATGCCTTTCTGCGCTCGGTGCGGACGGGGCGCGAGGGCGAGGCCGCGACCGGCCTGCTGCTCGACCGGCAGGGGGTGCATTTCGATGCGTCGCGGCCGTCGGACCTGGAGGATATCCTTGCCCGCGCGCCGCTCGACGACACGGCGCTGCTGGATCGCGCCCGCCGCGCCATCGAGGCGCTGCGAATGTCGCATCTGTCCAAGTATAACGGCTTCGATCCGGCCGCGGAGCCGCCCGATGCGCCATATGTGCTGGTCATCGACCAGACGCGCGGCGATGCCTCGGTGCGGGCCTCGGGCGCCGATGCGGCGCGGTTCCGCGAGATGCTGGTCTTTGCACTCGAGGAAAATCCCGGCGCGCGGATCTGGATCAAGACGCATCCCGAGACCGCCGCGGGCAAGCGCGAAGGCCATTTCGGGCCCGAGGATTGCGGGCCGGATGTGCGCCTGATCGACGCACCCGTCAGCCCCTGGGCGCTGATGGAAGGCGCGGTGGCGGTCTATACCGTTTCGTCTCAGCTGGGCTTCGAGGCGATCCTGGCGGGGCACAGGCCGCGCGTTTTCGGCACGCCCTTCTATGCCGGCTGGGGCCTCACGCAGGACGAGATCGCCCTGCCCCGCCGCACACGCCGGCTGACGCGCGCGCAGCTCTTTGCCGGCGCGATGATCCTCTATCCCACCTGGTATGACCCTTACCGCGACCGGCTGTGCGAATTGGAAGACGCGATGCACGGGCTGGCGGCGCGCGCCCGCGCCGCGCGGGAGGATGCGGCGGGCTACGAGGCGGTGGGGATGCGGCTGTGGAAGCGCGCCCATGTCAGGCGGTTCTTCGGGCCGGGCCTGCGTTTCGCGCGCGACGAGGCGACAGCGCGGCGCCGGGCCGCGCGGTCGGGGCGGCTGGTGATGGGCTGGGCGGGCAAGCTGGCGCCTGACAGCGAGGCGCTGCGGGTGGAAGACGGCTTCCTGCGCTCGCGCGGCCTGGGCGCGGAACTGGTGCCGCCACTCTCGCTGGTGCGCGACGATCTGGGCATCTACTACGACCCCGCTCGCCCCTCGCGGCTGGAAGCGATGATCGCCGCGCGCGCCACCCTGCCCGATCACGCCGCCGAACGCGCCCGCGCGCTGATCGCGCGGCTCACCGGGGCGGGGCTGACGAAATACAACCTCGCCGCCGCCGCGCCGCCCGACCTGCCGGTGGGGCGGCGCATCTTGGTGGCGGGCCAGGTGGAAGACGATGCCTCGATCCGCCTGGGCTGTGGCGAGATCCGCACCAACCGCGCGCTGATCGAGGCGGCGCGGGCGGCCCATCCCGACGCGGTGATCCTCTACAAGCCGCATCCCGACGTGGAGGCCGGTCTGCGCCCCGGCGCCATCGAGGCGGGCGACCTGGCCGACGTGGTGCTGCCGGGCACCGACCCGGCGGCGCTGCTGGAGCAGGTCGACGCGGTCTGGACACTCACCTCGCTGATCGGCTTCGAGGCGCTGCTGCGCGGGCGCGCTGTCACCTGCCTCGGCACGCCGTTCTATGCCGGCTGGGGCCTGACCGAGGATCGCGGCGACATTCCGGCGCGGCGCGGGGTGGCGGTGTCGCTTGAGGGGCTGGTTCACGCGGCGCTGATCGACTACCCGCGCTACCGCGATCCGGTGACCGGCCTGCCCTGCCCCGTCGAGGTGATCTGCGACCGGCTGGAAGCGGGCGCGGTGCAGGCGGGCGGGCCGGGCTTGCGGGCGCTTTCGAAGCTGCAGGGGCTGTTCGCGGGGTTCGCGCCACTCTGGCGCTAGGTCAGGGCCGCGACCAGAGGCTGAGCGTGTCCGCCCCGATCCGGCGCACCGTCTCGAGCCGGTAGCGCGGCGCATCGACCAGCCGGTCGAGCCCCAGCGCGCCGATGGCGGGCCGCCCCTCGGCGCCCAGCATCAGCCCGGCCTGGAAGGTGGCGAGCCGGTCGGCCAGGCCTGCCGTCATCAGCGAGGCGGCGAGCGTTCCGCCGCCCTCGCAAAATACCCGCGTGAGCCCGCGCTCGCCCAGGGCGGCAAGGGCGGCGGCGGGCGCGATCTGGCCAGCCTCGATAGGCACCTCGATCAGCTCGGCCCCCAGCGCCTGCCAGGCCGCGCGCGCGGCATCAGGCGCGTCGCTGCCATGGAGCAGCCAGAGCGGCGCCTGCCCCGCGCTCGCCGCGAGCCTGCCCTCGCGCGGCAGGTCGAGCCGGCGCGAGAGGATCACGCGCACCGGCTGGCGCGCGATGCCGAGGCCGCGCACGGTGAGCTCGGGATCGTCGGCGCGCGCCGTGCCGCCGCCCACCCTCACCGCGTCGTGGCTGGCGCGCATGGCGTGGGTGAGCCGGCGGGCAGGCGCGCCGGTGATCCATCTGCTTTCGCCCGAGGCGGTGGCGATGCGCCCGTCGAGCGTGGTGGCGAGTTTGAGCGTCAGCAGCGGGCGGCCGGTGCGGATGCGGGTGAGAAAGCCCGCCTGGTCGCGATTGGCCTCGTCGGCCATCAGCCCGATCTCGGCGGTGACGCCGGCCTCGCGCAGCATCGCCATGCCGCTTCCATCGACGCGGGGATCGGGATCGCCCAGGGCGGCGACAACGCGGGCGATGCCGGCCTCGGCCAGCGCTCCGGCGCAGGGCGGTGTCTGGCCGTGATGGGCGCAGGGCTCGAGCGTGACATAGGCGGTGGCACCGCGCGCGGCCTCGCCGGCCTGTTGCAGGGCCATGGCTTCGGCGTGGGGGCGGCCTCCGGGCTGTGTCCAGCCCCGGCCGACAATGCGGCCAGCGGCGACGATCACGCAGCCCACCGCCGGGTTCGGCCAGACCTGCCCCAGCCCGCGCCGGCCCAGCGCCAGAGCGTGGGCCATGTGGCGGGCATCCTCGGCGGCGTTCACTCCTCGACCTTGTCCCTCGGGCGCAGCTCGCTCACGAACTTGTCGAAATCGTCGGCTTCCTGGAAGTTCTTGTAGACGCTGGCGAAGCGGACATAGGCGACCGTGTCGATCCGGGCGAGGCTTTCCATCACGATCTCGCCGATCGTCTTGGAGGGAATGTCGGTCTCGCCCATGCTCTCGAGCCGCCGCACGATGCCGCTGACCATCTGGTCGATGCGCTCGGGCTCCACGGGGCGTTTCTGCAGCGAGATGCGGACGGAGCGTTCCAGCTTGTCACGATCGAAATCCTCGCGGCGGCCGTTGGACTTGATGACGACGAGGTCGCGCAGCTGGACGCGTTCGTAGGTGGTGAAGCGGCCGCCGCAGGCGGCGCAGAAGCGGCGGCGGCGGATGGCGACGTGATCTTCCGCCGGGCGGCTGTCTTTCACCTGGGTATCGACGTTTCCGCAAAAGGGGCAGCGCATGGGGCGGTCCTCGGTGGTGTATCGGGCGTGTCCACAGCCACTATAGGGGGGCACCGAAAGATTGGGTAGAGGTGTTCGCCCGCTACCAGATGGCGTGTTGCGGCGAGGACTCGCTTGGGAGGTGGCGCGGCGGGAGGGCCGGGCTAGGTGGGAGGGCACGCAACCAAGGGAGAGCAGAATGACTGTCGCACGTGTTACCGAGATTTCCTCGATGTCCGAGACCAGCTTCGACGATGCCGTGGCGCAGGGCGTGGAGCGGGCGAGCAAGACGCTGCGGGGCATTTCCAGCGCCTGGGTGAAGGAGCAGCGGGTCACCGTGCGCGATGGCAAGGTCGCGCAATACCAGGTGAACCTGATGGTGACCTTCGTGCTGGACGGCTGAGCCCTAACCGAGCATCGCCACGACCTCGCGCGGGCGGGGGCGTGTGCGGTGTTCGAACAGGTAGATCCCCTGCCAGGTGCCCAGCGCCAGGCGTCCGCCGATCACCGGGATGGTGAGCGAGACGGGCATCATCGCCGCCTTGATGTGGCTCGGCATGTCGTCGGGGCCTTCCTGGGTGTGGGTGAGGTAGCGCATCTGCGGGTCGTCCGCCGGGGGGACGAGGCGGTGGAAATACGCCTCGAGATCGCGCTGCACCGCCGGATCGGCGTTCTCCTGGATCAGGAGCGAGGCCGAGGTGTGGCGGATGAAGAGCGTGAGGCGGGTGTCGCCGGCGTGTTGGTCCGCCAGCCAGGCGGTGACCTCGTCGGTGAAGTCGTACAGGCCGGGGCCGCGTGTCTGGATCGTGAAGGTCGTGTGCATGCGGGTCAGCATGCACCGGCGCGCGGGCGGGGGAAACCTATTTGGCGGCGCAGCGCACGGTGGGGCCCTGGAACTCGGCCGCGGCCGGGGTGAGCTGCGGCGTGTCGACCGGCGGGGTGAGCACCTGGGCGAGCGTCATCTCGCAGCGGGCGAGATCCTCGGGGGCGACCTCGATCACGATCACCTCGTCGGGGTCGGGGATCGGCTCGTACGGGTTGTCGGGGAAGGCCGTGAGGCCGGGGAGGTCTGGCTGGACGCCCTCGACGGCAACGGCGCCCAGCGCGGCGGTGGCGCTGAAGACGAGCGAGGCGGCGAGAAGGTGGCGCAGGCGTTTCATGGCTTTTTCCTTTCCGGTCAGGGGAGTAACGAGTCCCGACTCAGGAAGGTTGCACTCGGAGTATGGACAATGCGTTTCTGCGCCTGTGCGAGGGTGCGGGAAAGTAGGGGATTCCATGCCTGGCGGGGGGCGCTTGGGTGAGGTTTTGGCGCAACGGTAGCGCGAGGGCCGCCCCGTGGGGTGGCGCTGCCAACGGTGGAGTTGGGCGCTTTATGGTGGCCACGTACATCCGACGTCGCCGTAGCGCGGGCGGATAGCAATAGCGCCACCCCGCCCGGACGGGGCGGCGCTCGCGCGGCGGGCTTCGCCCTTGTTCCGCGCGGGCGGCTTCGCCTCCCTGAGTCCCTGCGGGGCGTAAGGCTCCCCCCTTCTCGGCGCCCTTTGTGCGCGCCGAAGCGCAACGGGAGCCGGGGCAGTGCCGCCCCGTGGGGTGGCGCCGCCGACGCTGGTTTTGAGCACTTTATGGCGGCCAAGGCCCTCCGCACTCACGGCAGCGTGGGACGTTAGCAAGAGCGCCACCCCGCCCGGACGGGGCGGCGCTGGCCCGGCGGGCTTCGCCCTTGTTCCGGGCCGCACAAGCCTCGGGGTTTACTGATCCAGGAAGGAGCGCAGTTTGCGGCTGCGGCTGGGATGCTTCAGCTTCCGCAACGCCTTGGCCTCGATCTGGCGGATCCGTTCGCGGGTGACCGAGAATTGCTGGCCCACTTCCTCCAGCGTATGGTCGGTGTTCATCCCGATCCCGAACCGCATCCGCAGCACGCGTTCCTCGCGCGGCGTCAGCGAGGCGAGCACGCGGGTGGTGGTTTCCTTCAGGTTCTCCTGGATCGCCGAATCCAGCGGTAGGACGGCGTTCTTGTCCTCGATGAAATCGCCAAGCTGGCTGTCCTCCTCGTCGCCGATGGGCGTTTCCAGCGAGATCGGCTCCTTGGCGATCTTCATCACCTTGCGAACCTTCTCGAGCGGCATTTGCAGCTTCTCGGCCAGCTCTTCGGGCGTCGGCTCGCGGCCGATCTCGTGCAGCATCTGGCGCCCCGTCCGCACCAGCTTGTTGATCGTCTCGATCATGTGCACCGGGATGCGGATCGTGCGCGCCTGGTCGGCGATCGAGCGCGTGATCGCCTGGCGGATCCACCAGGTCGCGTAGGTCGAGAACTTGTAGCCGCGGCGATACTCGAACTTGTCGACCGCCTTCATCAGGCCGATGTTGCCTTCCTGGATCAGGTCGAGGAATTGCAGCCCGCGGTTGGTGTATTTCTTGGCGATGGAGATCACGAGGCGCAGGTTGGCCTCGACCATTTCCTTCTTGGCCTGCCGGGCCTCCTTCTCGCCCTTCTGGACCTGGGCGACGATGCGGCGGAACTCGGTGATGTCGACGCCGACATACTGGCCCACCTGGGCCATCTCGCCGCGCAGCTCCTCGATCTTGGGCGAGAACCGCTCCAGCAGGGCCTGCCAGCCGCGGCCATCCTTCTCGCCCATCCGCTCCAGCCAATTGGGGTCGAGCTCGGAGCCGCGGTATTCGTCGATGAATTCGCGGCGGTTGATGCGCGCCTGGTCGGCCAGCTTCACCATGTTGCTGTCGATCGACATGATGCGGCGGTTGATGCCGTAGAGCTGATCGATCAGCGCCTCGATGCGGTTGTTGTGCAGGTGCAGCTCGTTGACCAGCTGCACGATCTGGTTGCGCAGCTTCTGGTATTCGGCCTCTTCGCGATCCGAGAAGGAGCCATCCTCGTTGATCGTGGCCGACATCCGCAGATCCTGCATCTCGGCCAGCAGCGAGTAATCGTGGGCGATGACTTCCAGCGTTTCCAGCACGCGCGGCTTCAGCGCGGCCTCCATCGCGGCGAGCGACATGTTCGCCTGCTCGTCCTCGTCCTCGTCGTCATCCTTGGCGATCGGGTTGCCGTCGGCATCGAGCTCGGGCTCGTCGCTGCGGTTCTCGGATTTGGGCGCGGCGGCGCCGTCGACGGGCTGCACGACGCCCTCTTCCTCGCCCTCTTCGCCGCGGCCGAACGTGGCCTCGAGGTCGATCACGTCGCGCAGGAGGATATCCTCGTTGAGCAGTTCGTCGCGCCAGATGGTGATGGCCTGGAAGGTGAGCGGGCTTTCACAGAGCCCGGCGATCATCGTGTTGCGGCCGGCCTCGATGCGCTTGGCGATGGCGATCTCGCCCTCGCGCGACAGCAGCTCGACGCTGCCCATCTCGCGCAGGTACATGCGCACCGGATCGTCGGTGCGGTCGAGCTTTTCGCTTTCCGAAGACGAGACGGCGACCTCGCGCGACGACGAGGCATCGACAAGCTCGGTCGAGCCCTTGGAGCCGCTGTCGTCGTCTTCGGCTTCCTCGTCCTCGATCACGTTGATGCCCATTTCAGAGAGCATCGACATGACATCCTCGATCTGCTCGGAAGAGACCTGATCGGGCGGCAGGACGGTGTTGAGCTGGTCGTAGGTGATGTAGCCGCGCTCGCGCGCCTCGGCGATCATCTTCTTGACGGCGGTCTGGCTCATGTCCAGGCCCTCGTTCTCCTGATCGTCGGGCTTCTGCTCGTCGGTGTCCTTGGCGGCCATCGGGTTCTCCTTGGATCGCTGGCGGGTGCGGCGAATCGGTGCGGCGGGCGCGAATTCCGAATCATACCGTGCGAATCGCCGATTCGCACCCCGGTTTACCTTTTATTCTTTAACGTTCGTGTCACCCGCCGCGCGATTCTCAGGATCGCTTGCGGGCCGCCTCCGATTCGATTCGGCGCCGCAACTCGGCGAAGGCTTCGCGCTCGGCGCGGCTGACGAGCGCCCCGTTGGGGGCGCGTTCGTATTCTTCCTTGTCCTCGCTCTGGGCACGCAGCGCGCGGTCGCGTGCTTCGGCGGATTGGCGCAGGCGCCAGGCGAGGTTGGCGGCGTCTTCGCCGGTCTCCGTGATGTCGGCCTCGGCCTCGTCGATCTCGCGCCTTGCGCCGCGCAGGGCGGCGAGCTTGGCGAATTCCTCCTCCAGCGCCTGGATCGCGAAGTCGAGATCGCCGGCGCGGCGCAGGGCCGGCGCGATCTGGACATGGCGCAGGGACAACAGGTTTTCAAGTGCGGCCTCGCCCGTCTCGGCGGCGATCGCGGCGCGGACCTCGCCGGGCGGCAGGTCGGCCGCGCGCAGCAGCGCCGTGCGCAGGGCCTCGTGTTCGGGGATGGCGGGTTCCAGCGTCTCGAGCGCGGTTTCGAACTTCGTGATGGCGGCGGGCGTGGTGAGCAAGGTGGCCAGGATCACCGCCTCGCGCATCGCCTCGACCGAGGTGCCGGCGCCGGCGGCGGCGAGCGGGCTGCGCCGGGCGCCGGGCGTGGCGGGTTCGGGGGCGCCAAAACGGGAGCCCTGCCCCCTGCCCTTCGCGCCCCAGTCGCGGCCCTTGCCGCGGTCGCGGCGCTGCGGGCGGAACAGGTTCCACTTCATGTCGCGCAGGGCCTGGTCGTAGTGCCGCCGGATCACCGGGTTGGCGATCTGGCCCACCGCCTTGGCGAGCGCGTCGTCGAGCATGGCGCGGCGTTCGGGGCTGTCGAAGCTGCGGCCCTCGGTTTCGCGTCGCCACAGCAGGTTGACCATCGGTTCGGCCGCGTCGAGCAGCTTGCGCATCGCCCCGGCGCCGCCGGCGCGCAGCAGGTCGTCGGGATCCTGGCCCTCGGGCAGCAGGCAGAAGCGCAGCGAGCGGCCGGGCTCCAGCAGCGGCAGGGCCAGCGAGATGAGCCGCATCGCAGCGCGCAGGCCGGCCGCGTCGCCGTCGAGCGCGATGACGGGTTCGGGCGAGACGCGCCAGAGCATCTCCAGCTGTTCGGCGGTGATCGCGGTGCCGAGCGGGGCGACGGTGGCGCCGAAGCCGTGCTCTGACAGCGCGATCACGTCCATGTAGCCTTCGGCCACGATCAGCGGCACGTCGCGGCCCGAGGCGGATCGGGCGGGGCCGATATTGTAGAGCGCGCGGCCCTTGTGGAAGACGGGGCTTTCGGGGCCGTTGAGGTATTTCGCCCGCGCCTCGGGCGAGAGCGCGCGGCCGCCGAGCGAGATGGCGCGGCCGCGGGCATCGCGGATCGGGAAGATGATCCGGTCGCGAAAGCGGTCGTAGGGTGTGCCGCCGCCATCGGGGCGCGCGCAGAGCCCGGCGGTGACGATCATGTCTTCGGGGATGTCCTTGCCGCGCAGGTGGCTCAGCAGGCCTTGGCGGGCATCGGGCGCATAGCCGATGCCCCAGCGTTCCTGCGCCGCCTCGTCGAGCCCGCGGGAGGCGAGGTAGTCGCGCGCGCGGGCGCCCTTTGCGGTGTGGAGCATCAGGCGGTAGTGCTGGACGGCCATCTCGATCACGTCAGTGAGTTCGGCCTGTTTCTTGGCGGCCTTGGCGGCCTGGGGATCGCGGGCGGGCATTTGCATGCCGGCTTCGCGGGCGAGCACCTCGACGGCTTCCATGAAGCCGAGATTGTCGAGCTCGCGCAGGAAGGTGATCGCGTCGCCTTTCGCGCCGCAGCCGAAGCAATGGTAGAAGCCCTTGCGATCGTCGACGTGGAAGCTGGCGGTCTTTTCCTGGTGGAAGGGGCACGGCGCCCACATGTCGCCCTTGCCCTGGTTGGATTTGCGCTGGTCCCAGGTGACGCGGCGGCCGACCACGGTGGCGATCGACACGCGGCTGCGCAATTCGTCGAGGAAGGTGGGCGGGAGACTCATTGGCCGAATATCGGGCCGGGGGGCGCGGCTGTCCAGTGGGGGGGCTGCGGTTGCAGGTTGGCGTGGAGCCGGGCCAGCGCCGTCCCGCGGGGTGGCGCCTGCGACGGTGGTGTTGCGCGGTTTATGGCGGCCAAGCCCCTCCGCACTAACCGCGGCGCGGGCGGGTGGCAAGAGCGCCGCCCCACGGGGGCGGGACGGCGCTGGCCCGGCGGGCTTCGCCCTTGTTCCGGGCCTACCCAAGCCCCCAGCGCAACGGGAGCTGGGGCAGCGGCGCCCCGTGAGGTGGCGCCTCCGACGTAGGTTGTTTGCGCTTTATGGTGGCCAAGACCCTCCGTCCTCACCGCATCGCGGGTCGATGGCAAGAGCGCCACCCCGCCCGGACGGGGCGGCGCTGGCCCGGCGGCCTGCGGCCTTGTTCCGGGCCGATCGAGCCTCGCCCCGCGCGTCACGGTGTCGCAAGTCGCGAATGGCTTTGCCGCGGGGGAAACGATACCCGCGACCTGCCGCGCATTAACCACGCCTCCCGCACGACCGGCCCGAAAATAGCCGCCAGCCGCCATATTTTCGCCGCCGCATGATGGTGACTCATCCGTGGCTCATTGTGCGAAGTGCGAGGGCCGGAGGGAAAAACAGGGGTTCGGAATGGGACGGGAAACCATTTTCGACGTTATGCGCCGCCGTATGAAGCGGGCGGCAGGGTTTGCCGAAGACGAGCAGGGGTCACTGCTCATCTTCGGGATGTTCATGTTCATCCTGATCCTCATGGCAGGCGGCATGGCGGTGGACCTGATGCGCTACGAGGCCACGCGCACCGCGGTGCAGAACACGCTCGACCGCGCGATCCTCGCGGCTGCCAATCTCGACCAGAAGACCGAGGCCGACACCGTCGTCACCGACTATTTCGCCAAGGCCGGGCTCGAGATGTATGCCCCCGTCACCGACGAGGTGCGCGGCGATCACTCTTCCTGGGTGCAATCGAGCGCCACGGCCCATGTGCAGACGCTGTTCATGAAGAATATCGGCATCGAGGTGCTGCCCGCGGTGACCGAGGCCACCGCCGAGGAGCGCGTCTCGGAGATCGAGATCTCGCTGGTGCTGGACATCTCCAACTCGATGAACGACGACAACCGCCTGCCCGACATGAAGGACGCGGCCGAGAATTTCGTCACCACGATCTTCGAGGATGCCGAGGACGATACCGTCACCGTCTCGATCATCCCCTACAACACGCAGGTGAATGTCGGGCCCGACATCCTGGGCAATTACACCGTCACCCACGGGCACAGCTATTCCCATTGCGTGGATTTCGAGGCGGCCGACTTCCACACGACGCAGCTTTCGCCCAGCGCCTCGGCCTCGTCGCCGCTCAAGCAGACGGGGCATTTCGATTCGCTCTACGTCTACCAGACGCGCTATGACAACAAGACGCCCGAGTTCCGCCCCTGCGACACGCGCAGCACCTCGCGCGTGCTGCCGTTCGAAGACGATCAGACGGTGCTCATCAACTACATCAAGGCGCTGGTCGCCTCGGGCAACACCTCGATCGACGTTGGCCTGAAATGGGCCGCCGCGATGATCGACCCGACCTTCGGGCCGGTGGTGGACGATCTGATCGCCAAGGGCCGGGTGGAAGCGGAATATGCCGACCGCCCCCTGCCCTATACCGGATCGGACGCGGCGCTGAAGGTGATCGTGGTGATGACCGACGGGCACAACACGTCGCAATTCTATCTGCCCGATGCCTATTCCTCGGGCCCCAGCCTGGTGTGGCGCAACCCGTCCAACAACCGCCTGTCGATCTGGCGCAACCGCTCGGACTGCACGAAGAATTCGAGCAACACGGCGAACAAGAACAATTGCTGGTACCGGGTGCATACCGACAGCTATTCCAACACGCCCGATGGCGGGTCGTCGGCGGTGAACCTCGGCTACCAGCAGCTCTGGAACGACTACAAGACCAACTACATCGCCGGCCGGCTGGCCGATGCGGGCGCGAATGGCTGGTCGTACAACACCTGGGACAACCAGTTCTACAAATACGTCGGCAGCTCCACCAAGGATGACCGGATGGAGGATATCTGCAATGCCGCCAAGGCGAAGAAGGTGGTGATCTTCTCGATCGGGTTCGAAGTGTCGGACGACGATGCCGAGAAGATGGAAGATTGCGCCTCTTCCGAGAGCCACTTCTTCCGCGTCGCCGGGCCCGAGCTGACGACCGCCTTCGCCGAGATCGCCAACAAGATCTCGCAGCTGCGGCTGGTGGACTGAGCCATGCGCCGCCTGATCCGACATATCTCCGGGTTCCGCCGCCGCGAGGATGGCGTGAGCACCGTGGAATTCGTGATCCTGTTCCCGATCTTCATGACGCTGCTGCTGTCGGGCTACGAGATCGGCGTGCTGATGTCGCGCCAGACGATGCTCGACCGCGGTGTCGATCTGGCCGTGCGCGACCTGCGGCTCGGCCGGATGGATGGCGGCGAGGACGACGTGCTCGACGAATCCGACGTGCGCCGCGCCGTGTGCAATTATGCCGGCGTGCTGAAGGAATGCCTGACGGCGCTGCATATCGACCTGCAGCCGATCTCGACCTCCAGTTTCGAGATGCCCGCCACCTCGGCCACCTGCGTCGACCGCTCCGAAGAGCTGCGGCCCGCCGTGGTTTTCGATCCCGGCGTGGAGAACGAGCTGATGTTCGTGCGGGCCTGTTTCGTCGTCGATCCGATGTTCCCCGGCACCGGGCTGGGGGCGCAACTGCCGAAGGATGCCACGGGCGGCTACCAGCTCGTCGCGACCTCGGCCTTCGTGAACGAGCCCTTGTGATGGACCGCAGCTTCACCTTCCGCCTTCTCGCCGCCCGCGCGCGGCATTTCCTGCGCTCGAGCCGGGGCACGATCTCGGTCGAGGCGGCGCTGATCCTGCCGCTGCTGGCCTGGGTCTATGTGGCCATGTTCACCTATTTCGATGCCTTCCGGGTGCGCAACACCGCCGAGAAGGCCGTCTATACCGTGTCGGACGCGCTGACCCGCGTCACCGACGGGGTGGACGAGAATTACATCGAGGGGATGAAGGATCTCTACGAATACCTCACCTTCTCGTCCGCGCCGACGGTGCTGCGCGTGTCGGAGATCCAGTGGCGCAAGACCAACCCGTCAGACCCCGACAATGACAGCGGGAATTACTGGGTCACGTGGTCTTACGGCACTGACGAGCAGCCCATGCTCACCGACGAGGAACTGGCCGAGATGGCCGCGAAGATCCCCAACCTCAACCACGGCGAGCGGCTGATCCTGGTGGAGAGCGACGTGTCGTGGACGCCGGTCTTCAACGTGGGCCTGAGCGCGCGGAACTTCGACTATTTCGTGCCCACCGCGCCGCGCTTCGCGACCCAGGTCGCGTGGGAGGGCGCCTCGGTCTATCTCGGCGTAGAAGAGACCAACGAGGACGATCTCGTCGAGGAAGAGGATGCGCCCGAGGGCGAGGACGAGGATACCACCGATGCCTGGTGGTGCCGGTTCTGGCCCTGGTATTGCTGAGCCTGGATTGCTGGTCCGACTAGCCTCGCCTAGCTGCATCGGCCGCAGCGCGACGCCTGCAAGGTTATTTTCCTGCGGCGCCCTCTGAGGCCCTATAAGAGCGGACCACTGGATCCGCTGGGGAAACTCAGTGGGATCGGCACAAGCCGGCTCACTGACATCTAAGAGTTAATCGCAATCAAATCACAGCGGCCAGTTGCCGCCGGCCCCTTCCGACAGACGGATGCCGGGAGGCGGAACCCCGGTATCTAAATGCCGGAAGGGCGAACCAGATCGCACACCGAAGACTTCCGATTCATTGAGGGCTCATTCAGAGATACGCCCGCCTGCTCCACGCTCGAAGTCGATCTTTTTGTCATATATCAACGGCTCGCCCCTGAAGGCGCGACTGATCAAATCAGCAAAAGTAAAAGCAATCTTTGCCAAGACCGACAGCCCCACAAGGGCGAGGCCGAGGAAAAGCAATATATCCGTAAGAAGTGGAAGCTCTTTATACCATAGCACGGCAGCTCCAACTGCGCCCGCCCCAACGGTTCCCGTCAACAAGAGAATTGCGTTCAGTCTACCTGCCCAGATCATTGCTGACTCCTAGCCTAAGTTAATGAAAACGGAAACTTTGGTTCTCACGATCGATCGATAAGGTTTATTGGGGCGATATTAAGGAAAGAAGCATGGGTATTTAGGGCGGGCAAGCCGTGGGAATGCTGACGCGGGAGGTGCCGTAGCGAAATGTTCCGGCGAACGCCGCCCATCAGGCAAATCTTCTGGGCGCACGTCACCTAGATCGGCGGCACCATAAGCCAGACATCGGCGTTTTAGCCCCAACCATCTCCCGCTCAAGTTAGCCGAGCGAATGCCGCCCATGCCTGCGCCGGTTGGAGGGCAGTCGGTTCAAGAGCGAGATGGCGCCGAGAAGTGATGGGTACGATAGCTTTCTTGGAAAGCAATTCAGCAGGCAAAAGGAGTTCAATTTATCTGTTTTACGCATTTTAGGATGCGCCTAGCGGCCCGCCTGCCCTTTCATCAGCATCGCGCTCAACGTGTCGGCCATCGCCTTGGCGGCGGCGGCCGATGTCACGCCGCCCACGCCCAGCCTCTTGCCCACCCGCCACCACAGGCCCGGCGCCCATTGCGCGAAGCGGCCCTCGGGGCGGGCTTCGAGCGTGATGAGGAAGCCGTTGGAGGGCTTGAAGGCGAAGAGCCCGCGATCGACCCGCGCGATGCCGCCCGCGGGGGCGAGCAGGATGCCCGACGTGGTGCGCAGGGCGCCCGCCTCGGTGAGTTCGATCGCCTCGCTCGTGGCGCGCAGCACCCCGGCGCCCAGCGCCAGCGCGGCGGCGCCCGCCAGCACCAGCAGCACGCGGCCCGCCGCGCCGGCGGGCGCGTCGCCCAGCGCCAGCGCCAGCAGCAGCCCGCCCAGCACCCACAGGAAGCCCACCGCCGCGTAGCGCCGCGCCGGCGACGGATCGAGCCGCGCGATCACGTTGTCATTCATGCTGTCATTCCTTCAGGCGCCGACCGCGCGGCGCACCATGTTCCAGTATATCCGCTCCACCCGGTCCTGCGAGAGCCGGCCGCCGGCGCGATACCACGTGTTGACGCCGTTGAGCATCGCGATCACCGCCATCGTCGCCAGCCGCACGTCGGGGGTGGAGAACTCGCCCGCCGCATCGCCCTCTGCGATGATCTCGCCCAGCGCATCCTCGTAGCGGCGGCGCAGGGCCTCGATCCGCGCAAAATTCTCGGGCGTGAGGTTCCGCAGCTCCATGTAGGCGATGAAGATGTCGTCGGGGCGTTGCAGGTTGTGGCGGATGTGAAAGATCGTGAAATCCTGCAGCCGCTCGGTCGGCGTGGCGGCGCGGGGCTGGGCGGCCCAGGCGGCGAGAAGCTCGTCCATATGGGCGCGCATCAGCTCGTAGAGCAGGGTCTGCTTGTCGGGCGTGTAGGTGTAGAGCGCGCCGGCCTGCACGCCCACTTCGGCGGCGATCTGGCGCATGGTGACGGCGGCGAAGCCGTGGCGCGCGATCAGGCGCCGCGCCGCATCGCGGACACGGGGGCCGGTGGTCTCGGAATGCGAACCCGTCTTGCGCGCCATGGGGCATGAATAACTGAACGTGCGTTCAGATCAAGGGCGGGGCTGGTGACCCGGCCTGCGCCCTCCTTGCACCCCGCCCGCGCTCGCGGCAGGATGCGCGCGCGCATCGCAGCGGAGAGAGGATGCCCCGGACCGTCGCCCCCCTTGCCCCTGCCCTGCTGCTTCTCGCCGCGCTGGCGGCGGGCTGCGCCGAGTTCCCCGATCTCGACGCCGCGATCACCCCGCAGGCCCGCGCCGCGCCCTATCCGCGCATCGCGCCCCTGTCGGAGGTGCTGGCCGGTCTGCCCGAGGGCGGGCCCGCCGATCCCGGCGCCGAGGCCCTGGCCGCCCGTGCCGCCGCGCTCAAGGCCCGCGCCGCCCGGCTGGCCCGGATCGATGTGGTGGACACGCCGACCGAGCGACGGTTCGACGCGACGCTTTCCCGCCGCCCGTGACCGCACGCAGCCGCACCGCCGGCCCGAGTTGCGTGGCCGCGCGCGCTGGGCTAACAGGGCGCGACCTCGCCCTTGCCCTCACCATGCGGAGCCCCCGATGAATACCAGCCCCCTGCGCCTTGGCATCGCCGGTCTCGGAACCGTGGGCGCGGGCGTGCTGAAGATCGTCCAGCGCCATGGCGAGATGCTGGCCGCGCGGGCCGGCCGCCCCGTCGAGGTGACGGCCGTCAGCGCCCGCGACCGCAACCGCGAGCGCGGCGTCTCGCTGCGCGGTTATGCGTGGGAGGACGATCCCGTCGCGCTGGCCGTGCGCGACGATGTCGATGTCTTCGTGGAGCTGATGGGCGGCCCCGACGGCCCCGCGCTCGCCGCGACCGAGGCGGCTTTGGCCGCGGGCAAGGATGTGGTGACCGCCAACAAGGCGATGCTGGCCATCCACGGCCACAAGCTGGCCGAGACGGCCGAGGCGCGCGGCCGGGTGATCCGCTTCGAGGCGGCGGTGGCGGGCGGCATCCCGGTGGTCAAGGCGCTGAGCGAGGGGCTGGCCGGCAACGGCATCACCCGCGTGATGGGCGTGATGAACGGCACCTGCAACTACATCCTCACCCGGATGGAGAGCGAGGGCCTGCCCTACGAGGCGGTCTTCGAGGAGGCGCGCGCGCTGGGCTACCTCGAGGCCGATCCGACGCTTGACGTGGGCGGTATCGACGCGGGGCACAAGCTGGCGCTTCTGTCGGCCATCGCCTTCGGCGCGCGGGTGGCCTTTGGCGACGTGCTGCTGGAAGGCATCGAGCGGGTGACGATCGAGGATATCCAGCAGGCTGCCGACATGGGCTATCGCATCAAGTTGCTGGGCGTCGCGCGGATGACGGCGCGGGGGCTGGAGCAGCGGATGACGCCGTGCCTGGTGCCGGCGACCTCTCCGCTCGGGCAGCTGGAGGGGCCCACCAACATGGTGGTGCTGGAGGGCGACAGCGTGGGCCAGATCGTGCTGCGCGGCGCGGGCGCCGGCGAGGGCCCGACGGCGAGCGCGGTGATGGCCGACGTGCTGGATATCGCGCGCGGGTTGCGGCTGCCGGTCTTCGGCCAGCCGGCGGGGCAGCTCGCGCAGCCGAGCCCCGCCCATGCGCCCGCGCCCGCGGCCTATTACCTGCGGATGAAGCTGCTCGACAAGCCGGGCGCGCTGGCCAAGGTGGCGACGGTGCTGGGCAATGCCGGCGTGTCGATCGACCGGATGCGCCAGTATGGCCATGCCGACGAGCAGGCCCCGGTGCTGATCGTCACCCACCGCACCACGCGCGATGCGCTCGACGAGGCTCTGGGCCATCTCGGCGGCACCGGCGTGCTGGCCTCTGACCCGGTGGCGCTGCGGATCGAGGAAGTCTGAGCGGGCGTTGCCGGGGGAACATCGGGGAACCTTTGCCGGGGCGCGGATCGTTCCCCCTGCGAGAGGGAGCGATGCGATGCGTGACGATGTGACCGAGGCCGAGAGCGAAGCGGCGGGCGAGACGGAGAGCACCGACAAGGCCGTGCTCTACCGCATGGTGATGCCGAAACATCTCTGCCCCTTCGGGCTGAAGAGCCGCCACCTGCTGCGTCAGGAAGGCTATGAGGTGGAGGATCACTGGCTCACCACCCGCGAAGAGACCGATGCCTTCAAGACAGAGCATGGCGTGAAGACCACGCCGCAGACCTTCATCGACGGCCGCCGGATCGGCGGTTACGAGGATCTGCGCGAATTCTTCGGCCGCAAGGACGAGCGCGAGGATGGCAAGAGCTATCGTCCGGTGCTCACCATCTTCGCCATCGCCGCCCTGCTGGCGCTGGTGCTGGCCTGGATCGCGCCCGCGCCCCTGCCGCTGCTGGCCTGGCTGGAGCGGTTCGTGGCGACCTCCATGGTGTTGCTGGCGCTGACCAAGCTGCAGGATGTCGAGAGCTTCTCGACCATGTTCCTCAATTACGACCTGCTGGCGCGGCGCTGGGTGCCCTATGGCTATGTCTATCCTTACGTCGAGGCCGGTGCGGGCCTGCTGATGCTGGCGGGCGTGGCGATCTGGCTGGCGGCGCCGGCGGCGCTGTTCATCGGCGCGGTTGGGGCCGTCTCGGTCGCCAAGGCGGTGTGGATCGACAAGCGCGATCTGAAATGCGCCTGCGTGGGCGGCAATTCCAACGTGCCTTTGGGGTTCGTCTCGTTCACCGAAAACGTGATGATGGTGGCGATGGGCATCTGGATGCCGCTGCGGGCCTACGGTGTGATCTGAGCGCCCCTCCCCGACGTCCCCGGCGCGGCCCTGTCACGCCCCCGTCAATGTTAGCGACGAAACTCGGCCCCGCGGCGCTTCCCCCCCGCCGCCGCGCTTGCTAGGTGTGGCGAAACCATTGGCCAGACAGGAAAACCCATGCCCGCCCCGATCGAGTTCCACGACCGCATGCTATCGCTCGGCCTCGCCCGCGTGTCGGAGGCCGCCGCCATGGCCTCGGCCAAGCTGGTGGGGCGCGGCGACGAGAAGGCCGCCGACCAGGCCGCCGTCAACGCGATGCGCGACCAGCTCAACATGCTCGATATCGCGGGTGTCGTGGTGATCGGCGAGGGCGAGCGCGACGAGGCGCCGATGCTCTATATCGGCGAGGAGGTGGGCACCGGGAACGGCCCGGCCGTGGATATCGCGCTGGACCCGCTGGAGGGCACGACGCTGACGGCGAAGGACATGCCGAACGCGCTGACGGTGATCGCCATGGCGCCGCGCGGCACGCTGCTGCATGCGCCGGATGTCTACATGGACAAGCTGGCCATCGGCCCCGGCCTGCCGCGCGACGTGGTCAGCCTGGAGATGAGCCCGACCGAGCGGGTGAAGGCGCTGGCCAGGGCCAAGGGCTGCAAGATGAGCGACATCACGATCTGCGTGCTGGAGCGCCCCCGCCACGAGGAGATGGTGCGCGAGCTGCGCGAGACGGGCGCGGCGATCCGGCTGATCACCGATGGCGACGTGGCCGGCGTGATCCATTGCGCCGAGGCCGATACGGGGATCGACATGTACATGGGCTCGGGCGGGGCGCCGGAGGGCGTGCTGGCGGCGAGCGCGCTGAAATGCATGGGCGGGCAGATGTGGGGTAGGCTGCTGTTCCGCAACGATGACGAGAAGGGCCGCGCGGCGAAGGCGGGGATCGAGGATCTCGACCGGATCTATGCGCGCGACGACCTGGTGACGCAGGACGTGATCTTCGCGGCGACGGGCGTGACGGACGGCTCTATCGTGCACGGGATCAAGCGCGAGCCGGGCTACCTGACGACCGAGACGATCCTGATGCGCTCGAAGACGGGATCGGTGCGGCGGATGTCGTATCGGAACCCGACGAAGTAGGCCGGGGCACGGTCGAGGCTCTGTCGGCCCGGGACAAGGGGCGCAGCCCCGCCGGGCCAGCGCCGCCCCGTCGGGGCGGGGTGGCGCTCTTGCTATCGACCCGCGATGCGGTGAGTGCGGAGGGGCTTGGCTGCCATAAAGTGCTCAACACCCATGCCGGATGCGCCACCCCACGGGGCGGCGCTGGCCCGGCTAGCGGTGCGCTCGTGGCAAGGTGGGATGCGGGAAACGTCGGGCCGCCGCCCCGAGAGCGGCACGTGGGGCGCAACCTCCCCTCCTGCCGGTCCGCCCGTCATCCCCCACCCCCTTGCCAACCGACGCGCCGGGCGGCACACCGTGGCCATGGCGGATTTCCTCGACATCTCATCCTCGCTGACCGGGCGGCGCTGGATCGGGCCGGGTGACGAGGCGATGCGCCTGGCCGAGACGATCCGGCAGGCGGCGAACCTGCCGCTCTCGCTCTGCCACGTGCTCGCCGCGCGGGGGATCGCGCCGGCGGATTGCGCCGCCTACCTCGCCCCCACCCTGCGCGAGATGCTGCCCGACCCGATGGTCCTGCGCGACATGGACGCGGCGGCCGAGCGCTTCGCACACGCCGTGCGGCAGCGCCAGCGGATCGCGATCTTCGCCGATTACGACGTCGACGGCGCCGCCTCGGCCGCCCTGCTGCTCAACTGGCTGCGCGAGATGGGGATCGCCGCCACGCTCTATATCCCCGACCGGATCGACGAGGGCTATGGCCCAAACGCCCCCGCCATGTCCGCCCTGGCGCGCGACCACGACCTGATCGTCTGCGTCGATTGCGGCACGCTCTCGCACGAACCGATCGCGGCGGCGCAAGGCGCCGACGTCATCGTGCTCGACCACCACCTGGGCGGCGAGACGCTGCCCGATTGCGTCGCCGTGGTGAACCCCAACCGGCAGGACGAGAGCGGCGAGCTCGCGCATCTCTGCGCCGCCGCGGTGGTCTTCCTGATGCTCGTCGAGGCGAACCGCCGGCTGCGCGGCGAACGCGCGGTGCCGGGGCTGCTGGAGATGACCGACCTCGTCGCGCTGGCCACGGTGGCCGACGTGGCGCCGCTCACCGGCGTGAACCGCGCCTTCGTGCGCACCGGGCTGCAGGTGATGGGCCGCCGCGAACGCCCCGGCCTGCGCGCGCTGGCCGACGTGGCGCGGCTGGATACCGCGCCGGCCGCCTACCACCTGGGCTACGTGCTGGGGCCGCGCATCAATGCCGGCGGGCGGATCGGCCGCGCCGACCTGGGCGCGCGGCTGCTGGCCACCCAGAGCCCCGAAGAGGCGCAGACCATCGCCGAACAGCTCGACCGGCTCAACGCCGAGCGGCGCGACATCGAGGCCCGGGTGCGCGAGGCGGCGCTCGCCCAGGCCGAGGCGCGTGGGCTCGACGCGCCGCTGGTCTGGGCCGCGGGCGAGGGCTGGCATCCCGGCGTGGTGGGCATCGTCGCGGCACGCCTGAAGGAGGCGACGAACCGCCCCGCCGTGGTGATCGGGCTGGAGGATGGCGTGGGCAAGGGCTCGGGCCGGTCGGTCTCGGGCGTCGATCTGGGCATGGCGGTGCACCGGCTGCAGGCCGAGGGGCTGATCACGCGGGGCGGCGGGCACAAGATGGCCGCCGGCCTGACGGTGGACGAGGCGGCCATCGCGCCGGCGATGGAGCGGCTGGCCGAACTGCTGGAGCGCCAGGGCGCCGGCCGCCTTGGCCCGGCCGACCTGCGCATCGCCGGGCTGCTGGCGCCCGCCGGCGCGACGGTGGAGCTGATCGGCCAGATCGAGACGGCGGGCCCGTTCGGCGCCGCCGCCCCCGCCCCGCGCTTCGCCTTCGCCGACGCCGCGATCCTGCAGGCCCGCCGGGTGGGCGACGGCCACCTCAAGGTGACATTCGGCGACGGGATGGGCCCGCGCCTCGACGCGATCGCGTTCGACGCGTTCTCCACCGGGCTGGGCGTCGCGCTGGAGAGCGCCGGCAGCGCCCGGTTCCACCTCGCCGGGCGGCTGGAGATCAACACCTGGAACGGCCGCCAGAGCCCCCAGCTGCGCCTCGAAGACGCCGCCCCGGCGCGGCGCGGCTGAGCCGGCATTTCCCCGGCGAAATCCCCCAAGATTCCCCTTGCAGACCGCACCCCGATTCCGTAGATAGCCCCCCACGCGCCAGCGGCCCGTTCGTCTATCGGTTAGGACGCCAGGTTTTCAACCTGGAAAGAGGGGTTCGATTCCCCTACGGGCTGCCACTTCCCCATCCTTCGCTGCGTCTCCCCGATCCGGGCGGGCTCGTCAGGGTGCTTCTCCGCGTGTGGATCGCGCTTGGGGATCTCTCGCCGAAATTTCCACGTTAGCTCTTCCTCGCGCGTCCCGTACGGTGCACCTTCGCAGCAGCCGGTATGCGGCGGAGGCGCAGGTCCGGCGAGGTGCATCTGCGCGGAGACATAAAGGGGTTCGGATGATCGAACAGGGGAACGGCGCCACGGGCGGATCGCTCGATTTCGTGTCGATTGTGTATCTCGAAGAGGTCGAGATGCTCAGGCTGCAGGCCCGGTCCATGGAGAAATTTCTGGAGCCGGAGGCTGTGGGCGGCATCCTCATAATCATCAACGATTATCGCGGGGAAAAGACGGCGCAGGCGGTGCGAGACATGCTGCCCTGTTACGGCAAGCTCGCCCCGCGTGTGCGGGTGATCCAGGCGGGTGACATGTTCGGCCCGGGCAAGACCCGGTGGCATCGTCTGGAGCAATGGTATCTTCGCTACATCCAGGCCCCACTCAGGATTCAGCAAAGCGGATGGGCGCATACGCGCGGTTGGCGGACGCAACAAGCGCTGAAACTGCTGGCGGCCCGGCATTGTACTGCCCCGCAGATCGTCATCCTCGATGCCAAGAATGTCTTGCTGGAACCGGTCGGCAGGTCGGATCTGCTCGGCGCCACCGGCAAGCCGCTCACCGCGCTCAGGCCGTTCGGGGAAAAGACCGGGCGTTGGCTGCAGGCGTCGTTCAGGGTGTTCGGCCGCGACAAGCCGCCCCAGCTGCAAGTGGCCCCGCCCAACATCACACCGCAGGTCTTCTCAAGGGCGTTCGTGCTCGACGCGCTCGAGGCGATTTCAGAGCGGGTCGGGCCGCTGGAGGTGTTCTTCAACATGCGCTCCGGCGGCGCCACCGAGTTCATGCTGCTCTATGCGTATGCGGAGGTGCTCGGCGGCGGATTCATGACGTATTTCGACGAAGGGCTGCCGGCTCCGGCCTCCGTCTTCCAGTCGTTCGATGCGGAAGCCACCCTGAAGCAGCTGGACAAGGCCGCGCAACCGGGGCGCAAGTTCGCGGGCATCCACCGGACGTTCTACCTCAAGAATTCCGACGAGGTGTTGCTCGTCTGGAAGCGGCTGTTGATGGAGCGAGGCATCCTTCGCAGCGAAGCGGAATGGCACCGGCTGGTGGCCGGTGCCCGGGGTGGTTCCTGAGCCGGTCGAGCCAAGTGCACGGGCCGCTCAGGCGGAAGCCGCGGCGTGAAGCGCGTGCACGTCGGATGCCGATCTCGCTGTCAGAAGGTAGTTGCGGTGCGCGCCACCTCCCGCCCCTTCTTCAAGCGGGTCAAGGCTACCGCTATCCTCGTTGATCGACCAGATCGTATAGCCCTGGGGCAGAAGCGCGCCGACGCGGGCGAGATTCGCGGGATTGTTGACCTCGACCAGCAGGTCGGGGCGGGCGCGTTCCAGCACCTCCTGCATGCCCGAAAGCGTGGCGGTCTCGGCGTCTTCCACGTCGATCTTCACCAGCCCCACGCGATCCAGCAGGCCGCGCCCGCCCAGCAGCGTGTCGAGCCGCAGCGCCTGCACCTCGGCGGAGCGGTCGTTCATCGCCTTGGGGATCGTGCTGGCCACGGATGACAGGATGCCCGGCTCTTCGTAGAAGTGGAACGTGCAGGTGCCGTCGGTCGCGCCGCAAGCGGCGAGATGGGTCTCCACGTTGGCAAACCCGTTGAGATCGACATTCGTGCGGACGCGCTGGAGGCAGCGGGTCTGGATGTCGAACGCCATCACGCGGGCGCCGGGCGCGTTCTGCGCGGCGATCAGCGAATAGATGCCGGAATAGGCGCCGATATCGAGCACGCAACGCTCTCCCACCTGTTGCGACAGGAGATGCCAGAGCCGCAGGCTGTGCGGCTCCCACCCGGAGAAATCGGTCCAGTAGAGCTCCTTCACCACGGTATCGTCGTTCTCGCAATGCATGAGGAACGTCGCGGGGCGGAACGGCAGGCGGATCGGGATGTCGCCGTTCAGCGGATTCTCGGCCCAGAAGGCCTTTTTCTCGCGGATGGTCATCTGCGGGTAGGCCTTGGCCGCAGCCTCGGGGCGGCGGCGCGTGAAAATGGCGTTCATCAGTTTTTGCAACAAGGCGCGGCCTCCGTAGTGGCGGGCCGTCCCGGGCTGGACGGGCGCGCCTCGGGCCCCTGTGTAGGGCCATCGGCACGCCGATGCCACCGGCCTTCGCCACGGCGCGCCCCGTCGGCCTCGCCCGGCGGGGCCCTGCGCCTATGCCGCCAACCCCAGTTCCGCGTCGCTCGCCGTCCCCGCATACTTGTCGCGCGGGGGCCAGGGGCGGTCGCGCCAGTGGGGGGTGAAGGCGAAGCTCGAGACGTCGCGGCCTGCCACCAGCGCGCCGTTGCCGGCGCCGAGCGCGTAGTCGTAGTAGAGCTTCACGATCTCTTCGCGGCTCACCTGGGTGGCGGCGGGATGGGCCATGCAGGCCTCTTGCCACTGGCGCACGCGGGCGTAATCGGCAGTGTCGGGCAGCGCGAAGCCCTCGTAGTAGTCGAGGAACCAGAAGCGCTGGAACATCGGGGTGAAGACCGCCTCGGCCAGGCCGAACTCGTTGAACAGGAAGGGGCCCTCGGGCGCGTGATGGGCGAGGAAATCGTTCAGCCAGCGGTAGCTGGCGAGCAGCTTTTCCTCGCAGGCTTCGCGCTTCGCCGCGTCCTGGTTCATCACGAAGATATAGCCGGCGGCGGTGAAGGGGCCTTCCTGGGTGATCATCATCGATTCGACCGCGTGTTCCAGGAGATCGGCGCGGCGCAGGGGCGTGCCGGGCAGCGCCTCGTCGAGGTAGCGCAGGATGACCAGGCTTTCCTTCAGGATCGCGCCATCCGCCGTCTCGAGCACCGGCAGCGCGGTGGTGCCGCGGGTCTTTTCCAGCAGCTCGGGATCGCGGGGGCGGGTGATGTCGACGACGCGGAATTCCACCGCGTCGGGTTGGCCCCGCAGGGCCAGCAGGATCTCCAGCCGTTGCGAGAACGGACAGACGGGGATGTGGTAGACGATGGGCTTCATGGGCATCAATCCAGCGGCGGGCCGGTGAAGGCGAGGTTGTGACGCGACGCGGATTCCTCGATCGCGGGCATGTCGTCGGGGATGGCGAACTGGCCGGCGGCCATGTTGGCGAAGAAGCCTTCGAACCCGCCGGGGGTGAGGATCACCAGGTGGCGCGAGGGGGCATCGTCGGTCACCTTGAACGTGTGTTCGGTGCCGCGGGGGATGAAGACGCTTTCGCCGGGGCCGGCGATGATCTCTTCCCCCTCGATCCAGACGCGGCAGGTGCCGGTGATCATGACGAAGGTTTCGTCCTCCTTGTGGTGGATGTGGCGGGGCGGGCCGCTGCCGGCGGGGCTCCAGCTATCCACGATCGACATGGCGCCGCCGGTCTGTTCCGGCGACAGGATGGTCTTGTAGATCACGCCCTGCCACTGGATCGCGGCGGCGTCGTCGGCGAGGTCTTTCATGGCTGTGTCCTCCCTGAGACGGTTCGGTGACGGGCCCATTCCCGTTGACAAGAGTGATAGCGCGGCGCCACGGTATCCATCCAACGCCATTTCGTCATATAGGCTATCGACGCCGTGAATTTCGCGACCTTCGATCTGAACCTGCTGCGGGTGCTCGACGCGCTGTTCCGCGAAGGCTCGACCGTCAAGGCGGCGGCGCGGCTGAACCTGTCGCAATCGGCGGTGTCGAGCGCGCTGGCGCGGCTGCGGCATGCGGTGGGCGATCCGCTCTTCGTGCGTCACGGCAACCGGCTGGTGGCAACCGATTTCGCCGCCGCACTGGCCGAGCCGCTGCGCGAGGAGCTGGCGCGGATCGAGGCGTTGCTGGCCCCGCGCGAGGCCTTCGATCCGGCCAGCGCCGATGGCACGTTCCGCATCGCTGCGAGCGATTTCTTCGCCGAGATGCTGATGCCGCCCTTGGGCGATCTCTTGCAGCAGCGCGCGCCGGGCATCCGCGCCCAGCTGGTCGACCTGGTGCCGCAGGATTACGTAGCCAGCCTCGAGCGCCGCAATGCCGATGTCGCGCTGATCCCCGAGATGGCGCTGCCCGACTGGGTGGCGCACGCGCCGCTCTTTCGCTCGCCCTTCCTGGTGATCGCGCGGCGCGGCAATCCCGGCGTGGCGGGGCTGGAGCCGGGGCAGACCATGCCGCTCGACACGTTCTGCCGGCTCAACCACGTGCTGTTCTCGCCCGAGGGCAACCTCGCCTCGATGGGCGACGCGGCCCTGGCGCGGGTAGGGCGAAAGCGGCGCGTGGCGATGACGGTCCCGGTGTTTTCCGGCGTCTGCCGCGCGGTGGGGGCGAGCGACCTGATCGCGCTGGTGCCGGGGCAGCTGGCGCATCACGTGGCCGAGACGTTCGGCCTGATCGTGCTGGCGCCGCCGATGAAGATCGAGCCGCCGCTGATCATCGGCATCTGGCACAAGCGATCCGACCGCACGCCGCTTGCGGCCTGGATGCGCGAGCAGGTCTTCGGGCTGATGCGCGCGCTCGACCCGCAGGGTGGCGCCTAGCGCGCCGGTGCGCCGGGGCGGGCGCCGGAATGAGCGCCAACCTGTCTTTCTGGACGCGTCTATTTCGCCATGTTGCCGCGGCGGCGAATCTCTGACCAAATCGCCCGATCCCGGATCTGCGCGCGGTCCGGGCCGGCGGGCCGGGGGCGCCAACGCCACTCAGACGATTGGGCCATCACGGCAGACGCGAATATTTCATGCACGACATTGACGTTCGAATCCTTCACATCATCCGCGAATTCATAGGCGAGATGGACAATCCCCGCCGCGGGATGAGCGATCAGCAGATCCGCGATGCGAGCTTTGCCGATATCGGCTTCGATTCGCTGGAAACGCTGGAGCTGGTGATCCGCGTGGAAGACGAATTCTCGATCGAGGTGGAAGAGGCCGACGCGCTGGCCTGCGAGACGGTGGGCCAGTTCATCGAGCTCGCCCGCCGCGCGCCCGCGGACCGCGCCGCCCGGCGCTAGCGCGCCTGGCCGCAACCCGCCGCCCCGGCCCTGCCTGCCGCAATTTTGCGCGCCGCCCTTGCAGCGCAGCGGCTTTCGCCACAAGTATCCTTGCCGGCCATGACAAGGCCAGTCGCCTGGGCGATAGTGGCCTGGGCGTACTGGCGCGGCAGCGGAAAGGGACGGCAGACATGGCGATCATCGCGGGCATCACCCACCTGACGCATTACAAGTACGACCGTCCCGTCACGCTGGGCCCGCAGATCATCCGCCTGCGCCCGGCGCCGAACAGCCGCACGCGCGTGATCTCGCATTCGCTGAAGGTCCAGCCCGGCGGGCATTTCGTGAACCACCAGCAGGATCCCTACGGCAACTGGCTGTCGCGCTTCGTCTTTCCCGAGCCGGTGCGCGAGTTCCGCATCGAGGTGGATCTCGTCGCCGACATGTCGGTCTACAACCCGTTCGACTTCTTCGTGGAGGAAGCCGCCGAGACCTGGCCCTTCGACTATCCCGAGGATCTGCGCGACGACCTGTCGATCTACCGCCGCGTGGAAGAGCCGACGCCGCTGCTGGCGCAGTTCCTGGCCTCGATCCCGCGCGAACCGGCGCCGACGGTGAATTTCGTGGTCGGGCTGAACCGGCGCATCGCGGAAGAGATCGACTACACGATCCGCATGGAGGCCGGCGTCCAGACGCCCGAGGAAACGCTCGCCGCGCGGCGCGGATCGTGCCGCGATTCCTCGTGGCTGCTGATCCACGTGCTGCGGCACCTGGGCTTCGCGGCGCGGTTCGTCTCGGGCTACCTGATCCAGCTGAAGCCCGATCTGAAGGCGCTCGATGGGCCGTCGGGCACCCAGGTGGATTTCACAGACCTGCATGCCTGGGTGGAGGTCTACCTGCCCGGCGCGGGCTGGGTGGGGTTCGATCCCACGTCGGGCCTGCTGGCGGGCGAGAGCCACATCCCGCTGGCCGCCACGCCGCATTACCGCAACGCCGCGCCGATCGCGGGGCTTGCCTCGGCGGCGGATGTGGATTTCTCGTTCGACATGCAGGTGCGCCGCCTGTCGGAGCATCCGCGCATCACCAAGCCGTTCTCGGAGGAAAGCTGGCAGGCGCTGAACGATCTGGGGCGGAAGGTGGATGAAAGCCTTGCGCAGGACGACGTGCGGCTGACGATGGGCGGCGAGCCGACTTTCGTGTCCATCGACGATTTCGAGAGCGACGAGTGGAACACCGCCGCCGTGGGCCCGATGAAGCGCGGCCTGGCCGACAAGCTGATCCGCCGCCTGCGCGACCGCTTCGCGCCCGGCGGCTTCCTGCATTACGGCCAGGGCAAGTGGTATCCGGGCGAGACGCTGCCGCGCTGGACGTTCAGCCTCTACTGGCGGCGCGACGGCAAGCCGATCTGGCGCGATGCCGGGCTGATCGCAGAGGAAGGCGCCGAGACGGGCGCCACGGCGGAAAACGCGCAGGCGCTGCTGGGCGAGATGGCGCAGACCCTGGGCGTAGCGCCCGACATGGTGGTGCCGGCCTTTGAGGATCCGGCCGAGTGGATCATCCGCGAGGGCAACCTGCCCGAGAACGTGACGCCCGAGAACAGCCACCTGAAGGATCCCGAGGAACGCGCCCGCATCGCGCGCGTCTTCGGGCGCGGGCTGACCGAGCCTTCGGGCTATATCCTGCCGGTGCAGCGCTGGCAGTCGCAGGCCGCCGGGCGGGGCTGGCGGTCGGAGCGCTGGAAGCTGCGGCGCGGGCATCTCTACCTCGTGCCCGGCGACAGCCCGGTGGGCTATCGCCTGCCGCTGGGCACCCTGCCCTACATCCCGCCGGCGCAATATCCCTATACCTATGTCGTGGACCCGTCCGTGGAGCGCGGCCCGCTGCCGGATTTCGACGCCCCGCCAGAGGCAGAAGGCGAAGAGGCCGAGACCGCCCGCCGCCAAGGCGTCGCCCGGTTCACCGAGGGCGGCGCGGTGCAGGACGTGATCGAGCAGGAGCTGCACTCCATCGACGGCGCCGTGCGCACCGCCCTGTCGGTCGAGCCGCGCGACGGCCGGCTCTGCGTGTTCATGCCGCCGGTCGAGGCGCTGGAGGACTACCTGGAACTGATCGACGCGGCCGAACGCGCCGCCGCCAAGCTGGGCCTGCCGGTGCATATCGAGGGCTACGCGCCGCCCCACGATCCGCGCATGAACGTGATCCGCGTCGCCCCCGATCCCGGCGTGATCGAGGTGAACATCCACCCCGCCTCGAACTGGGAGGAATGTGTCGCCACCACCGAAGCGGTCTACGAGGAGGCGCGGCAATGCCGGCTGGGGGCCGACAAGTTCATGATCGACGGGCGCCATACCGGCACCGGCGGGGGCAACCATGTCGTCGTCGGCGGCGAGACGCCGAACGACAGCCCGTTCCTGCGCCGGCCCGACCTGCTGCGCTCGCTGATCCTCTACTGGCAGCGGCATCCCTCGCTTTCCTACCTGTTCTCGGGCCTGTTCATCGGCCCCACCAGCCAGGCGCCGCGGATCGACGAGGCGCGGTCGGACGTGCTCTACGAGCTCGAGATCGCGCTGGCGCAGATCCCCGATCCCGAGGCGGGCAAGGCGCCGCCGCCCTGGCTGGTCGACAGGCTGCTGCGCAACATCCTGACCGACGTGACCGGCAACACCCACCGCGCCGAGATCTGCATCGACAAGATGTTCTCGCCCGACGGGCCGACGGGGCGGCTGGGGCTGGTGGAGTTCCGCGGCTTCGAGATGCCGCCCGATCCGCGCATGAACCTGGCGCAGCAATTGCTGATCCGCACGATCATCGCGCGGCTGTGGCAGGCGCCGATGGCGGGGCGTCCGGTGCGCTGGGGCCACCTGCTGCACGATCGCTACATGCTGCCGCATTTCATCTGGGAGGATTTCCGCGACGTGCTGGCCGACCTGGCCGGGCACGGTTTCGACATGCGTGCCGAGTGGTTCGAGGCGCAGGCCGAGTTCCGCTTCCCGTTCTGCGGCGCGGTCACCTACGAGGGCGCGGAGCTGGAGATCCGCCAGGCGCTGGAGCCCTGGCACGTCCTGGGCGAGACCGGCGCGATCGGCGGCACGGTGCGCTATACCGACAGTTCGACCGAGCGGTTGCAGGTGCGGCTGGCCACGCCGCATCCGGGCCGCCACATCGTTGTGTGCAACGGCCGGCAGGTGCCGCTTGCGCCCGTCGAGGGCGGCGCCGCCGCTGTGGGCGCGGTGCGCTACAAGGCCTGGCAGCCCGCCTCGGCCATGCACCCGGCCCTGCCCGTCAACGCGCCGCTCACCTTCGACATCCACGATACCTGGTCGGACCGCGCGCTCGGCGGCTGCACCTATCACGTGGCCCATCCCGGCGGGCGCAACTACGAGACCTTCCCGGTCAACGGCAACGAGGCCGCGGCGCGCCGCCTCGCCCGGTTCGAGCCGCATGGCCACCGCCCCGGCGGCGCCGTGCCACCGCCCGAGCGGACGCATCCGGAATTTCCCCGCACGCTCGACCTGCGGCGCCCGGCGGGGCTTGCATGACCGGCAGCACCGCCTCCGCCCCGGCGCCCTCGCGGCTCGACGCCTACGCGCCGCCTTCGGGCATGCCCGACGAGCTGATGCAGGCGCCGGGCCGCATCCGCGCGGTCTGGCAGCCCTTCGCCGATCTGATCGGCGGCATGAGCGACGACGATCTCGCCCGCCGGATCGCGCGGGGCGACCAGTATCTGCGCGATGCCGGCGTGTTCTTCCGGCAATTCGCCGAGCGCGACACGGGCGCCGAGACGGCCTGGCCGCTTTCCCACGTGCCGGTGATCCTCGACGACGGTGAGTGGCAGGGGATCGCCGAGGGCCTGACCCAGCGCGCCGAGGTGCTGGAGCGGATCGTGGCCGACATCTACGGCAACCAGACGCTGGTGGCCGAAGGGATGCTGCCCGGCGAGATCCTGGCCGACAATCCCGAATGGCTGCGCCCGCTGGTGGGCACCACGCCGCGCTCGGGCCATTTCCTGCACTTCCTCGCCTTCGAGATCGGCCGAAACCCCGACGGATCGTGGTTCGTGCTGGGCGACCGGACGCAGGCGCCCTCGGGCGCGGGTTTCGCGCTGGAAAACCGGATGGCCACCAGCCGCGTCTTTTCCGACCTCTATGCGCGGGGCAACATCCGCCGGCTGGCGGGCTTCTTCCGCGCCTTCACCGCCGAGATCGACGCGCTGCGCGGCGAGAACGGCAGCCACGGCGCGGCGGCGATCCTGACGCCGGGGCCGGGCAACGACACCTATTACGAACACGTCTACATCGCGCGCTACCTGGGCCTGATGCTGCTGGAGGGCGAGGATCTGGTCTGCGCGGAAGATCGCGTGATGGTCCGCACCGTGGAGGGGCTGCAACCCGTCTCGGTGCTGTGGCGGCGGCTGGATGCCGCCTTCGCCGATCCGCTGGAGCTGGAGCAGAGCTCGCGCATCGGCTGCGCGGGGCTGGTGGATGCGCTGCGCGGGCGGCAGGTGAGCATGATCAACGCGCTCGGCTCGGGCGTGGTGGAGGCGCGCGCGATGATGGCCTTCATCCCGCGCATCGCCGAGCACTGGCTGGGCGAGGCGCTGAAAATGCCCAATATCGCGACCTGGTGGTGCGGCGACGAGAAGGCGCGCGCCTACGTGGCCGAAAATGCCGAGCGGATGCTGATCGGCCCGGCGCTGTCGGGCGCCCTGCCCTTCGCGCGCGATCCCGGCATGGCGCTGGGGGGCCGCGTGCTGGCCACCGGCGAGGCGGTGAGCGCGGAATGGCTGGCGGCGCGCGGCGGCGCGCTGGCGGGGCAGGAAGCGGTGACGCTGTCCACCACGCCGGCCCTGCAGGATGGCCAGCTGGTGCCGCGCCCGATGACGGTGCGGGTGTTCCTGGCGCGCACCGCGCAGGGCTGGCAGGTCATGCCCGGCGGCTATGCGCGGATCGGGCGCAGCGCCGATGCCACGGCGCTCTCGATGCAGGAAGGCGGCGCGGTGGCCGATGTCTGGATCGCCGCGCCCGGCCCCGTTGCCGCCGAGACGATGGATGCCGTCTCGCCCCGGTTCCGGCGCGAGGCGCAGGGGGTGCTGCCCTCGCGCGCGGCCGACAACCTCTACTGGCTGGGCCGCTATACCGAGCGCACCGAGGGCATGTTGCGGCTGCTGCGCTCCTACCACATGCGCCGGGCCGAGACGGGCGACGCGAACGATCCGCGCTGCCTGCTGATCGCCGATTACCTCGCCACGCTGGGCGCCGATGCGGGCGACGCGATCCCCGCGCCGCTGACCCGCGCCATCGACACCGCCACGCAATGCGCCGGCAAGGTGCGCGACCGCTTCTCGCTCGACGGGTGGACCGCGCTGCTGGATATCTCCAACACGCTGCGCGACATGCATGGCGCGCTCGATCCCGGCGACGATGCGGCGCGGGCGATGGGCGTGCTGCTGCGCAAGATCGCCGGCTTCACCGGCCTGGTGAAGGAGAACATGTACCGCTTCACCGGCTGGCGCTTCCTCGAGCTCGGCCGCGCGCTGGAGCGGGCTGATGCGATGGCCGCGGCGCTGTCGGCCTTCGCGGCGCCCGAGGCGCCCGAAGGATCGTTCGACGTGGCGGTGGAATTCGGCGACAGCGTGATGGTCCACCAGCGGCGCTACAAGGTGCAGACCAACCGCAACACGGTGGTCGATCTGCTGGCGCTCGACGATCTGAACCCGCGTTCGATCCTCTTCCAGGTGGAGTGGATGCAGGAACTGGTGGCCGGCCTGCCCGAAGGCCCGGAGGAGCACGCGCGCGCCATCGGGCGGCACCTTCTGAAGATCAATGCCGGGATCGACACGGCTGACCCCGACGCGCTGAGCGCCGCCGCGCTGGCCGATCTGCGCGGCGCGTTTTCCGACCTGTCGCAGGCGATATCCTCCGCGTGGCTCAACTGATGCTCTACGACATCTCGCTCACCATCGAGAACGACTTCGCCGCGCCGGTCAGCCGGTCGCGCAACCTGGTGCGGGTGCTGCCGACCTCGCTCCAGGGGATGCAGGTGCTGCACCAGGGCTCGGTCGAGATTTCGCCGCCCCCCACCCAGCGCGGCGACCGCGTGGATTTCTTCGGCAACGCGGTGACCGATGCGCGCCATGCCGCGCCGGTCGACAAGCTCTCGGTCACGTTGCGCGCGCGGGTGGAGCGCACCGCCTCGTCGGTGCTGATGGACCTCTCGGCCCCTTACGACGCGCTCGCCTCAGAGCTGGGCGCCTGGCGCAACCTCGGCCCCGGCTCGCCGCTGCATTTCCGCGCCGCCTCGCCCCGCGTGGCGCTGTCGGATACGCTCTCGGGCTTCGGCCGCGAGGCGCTGGCGCCGGGCATGTCGTGTTTCGCGGTGGTGCAGGCGCTGGGCAAGCGGCTGCATGACGAGATGGAGTTCGACGCGACGGCGACCGACGTGACCACCCCGCCCGAAGAGGCCTTCGGCCAGCGCCGGGGCGTGTGCCAGGATTTCACCCATATCATGATCGCCGCCCTGCGCGGCATCGGCATCCCGGCGGCCTATGTCTCGGGCTTTCTGCGCACCCTGCCGCCGCCGGGCCAGCCGAAGCTGTCGGGCGCCGATGCGATGCATGCCTGGGTGCGGGCCTGGTGCGGCGGTCAGATGGGCTGGGTGGAATACGATCCCACCAACGACACGGTGGCCGGGCCCGATCACATCACCGTCGGCTATGGCCGCGACTATTCCGACGTGGCGCCGCTGCGCGGCGTCTCGCGCGGCTGGGGCGAGCAGAGCGCGCGGCACGCGGTGGATGTGGTCGAGGTGGCGGCCTGAGCGGGGCCGCGCGGGTCAGGTGAACTTGCGGAACAGGCGGGTCTGGTCGAACATCTCTTCCAGCGCCTCCATCCGGCCGCGCACGCCCTGCCAATGCGCATCCTGCACGGCGGAGATCATCGTCTCGACCAGCAGCATCGGCACGGCGAGCGAATCCCAGGCCGATGGCACGACGATCCTGAGCGAGAAGCAGACTTCGGCCACCGCGTGGATGGGCGAGCGCCACTGGTCGGTGACCAGCACGATCCGCGCGCCGCGTTTGGCGGCCATCTCGGCCAGGCGCAGGGTGGTGTTCTCGTAGCGGCGCATGTCGAAGATCACCACCACGTCGCCCTCGGCGAGATCCAGCAGGTCATGCGGCCAGGTGCTGGCGGTGCTCTGGATATGGGTCACGCCGGGCCGGACGACCTGCATGTGCAGGTAGAGGTATTCCGCCAGCGTATGGGTGATCCGCCCGCCCACGATGAAGAGCCGGCGGTCGGCATCTCCCAGAAGCGCGCAGGCGGCATCGAAACTGTCGGTGTCAATCTGGGCGAGCGAGTGGCGGATATTGGCGATCACCGCTTCGGTGAAGCGGTTGAGCACGTGATCGCTGCCCGCGCCCTCGGCCCAGGTATCGTGCTTGGCAATCGGGCCCGAGATCCGCGCCGCCAGTTCCGCGCGCAGGGCCGCCTGGAAGGCCGCATAGCCCGAAAATCCCAGCTTCTGCACCATCCGCGCCACGGTGGGGGTCGAGATGCCCGCCGCCTCGGCCAGCGCGGTGATCGGGCCGAGGCCCGAGGCGGGGTAATTCTCCAGCACCGTCTGGGCAAGCTGCCGCTCGGCGCGGGTCAGCCCGTCCATCGCGTCGTTCAGCCGGTCGGCGATCGTGGTCGCGCTGTCGGACAAGGCTGGCCCCTTCTGCCCCCGCGGGGCGGTGATGAAAATTTTGTCAGCCCGCGCCGGGTTGAAGAGAAGTTTTCACAATCATGTTGACAGGTGCCCGGCGGATCAAGAGGTTTGTTCGCGAAACGGGGGATGACACGTGACGCCAGAGCAGGCCATTTCCGCGCCGGTGGCGCCTGTCCGGGTGACAGCGGGCGCGCCGGGCGCGCAGGTGCTGCTGGTCTGCGAACATGCCTCGAACCACGTGCCCCAGGGCTATGAGCTGGGCATTTCCGAGGCGGTGCGCGCCTCGCATGTCGCCTGGGATCCGGGCGCCGGGGCGGTGGCGGCGGAATTGGCGGCGCTTCTCGGCGCGCCGCTGGTGAGCGGCGGCTGGTCGCGGCTGATCTACGATTGCAACCGCCCGCCCCAGGCGCCCGACGCGGTGCCGGCACGCTCCGAGATACACGACATTCCCGGCAATGCCGCGCTCGACGCCGCCGGGCGCGCCGCGCGGGCCGAGGCCTGCTATGGCCCCTTCCGCGCCACGCTGGCCGGGGCGCTCGAGGAACATGCCCCCGCCGCTCTGGTGACGGTGCATTCCTTCACCCCGGTCTTCGATGGCCGCCCCCGCGAGGTGGAGATCGGCGTGCTGCACGACGAGGATACCCGCCTCGCCGACGCGATGATGGCGCTGGCGCCCGCCCATGCCGCGCACGAGGTGCGGCGCAACCAGCCCTATGGCCCCGAAGACGGCGTGACCCACACGTTGCGCGAACACGCCCTGCCGCGCGGCGCGCTGAACGTGATGCTCGAGATCCGCAACGACCTGATCGCCACCGAACCCGCGCGCAGCGACATGGCCGCGATGCTGGCCGACTGGCTGCGCGCGGCGCTCGGCCTGTGCGGGCTGGACCTGCCCGCGGAGGCAGACCGCCCCGCGCAAGGAGGCGCCGCCCGATGAACCCGATCGCGCGCCGCTATGTCCGCCTCGTCGACGGGATGAATTACGGCATCGGCCGGGTCATGATGTACTTCATCTTCGTGATGATGGGCATCCTGATGTATTCGTCCGTCTCCAAGGTGCTCGACACGCCCGCGCTCTGGACGCTCGAGACCGCGCAATTCGCGATGGTGGCCTATTACATGCTGGGCGGGCCCTATTCGATCCAGATGGGATCGAACGTGCGGATGGATCTGTTCTACCACGATTGGAGCGCGCGGCGGAAAGCGGGGTTCGACGCGTTCACGATCTTCTTCCTGATCTTCTATCTCGGCGTGCTGCTCTGGGGCGGGATCGACTCGCTCGCCTATTCGCTGGGGCATTTCCAGGGCACGCCGTTCCAGTTCTTCGGCAGCTTCTTCAACGCGCTCTTCACAGGCGGCATCGCCGAGGCGGGCGAGGTGCTGGGCCGGCCCGAGCGTTCGCCCACCGCGTGGCGGCCCTACCTGTGGCCGGTCAAGCTGTGCATGGTGGTGGGCATCACGCTGATGCTGCTGCAGGCCGTCTCCGAATTCCTCAAGGATGTCGCGCGGCTGCGCGGCGCGGAGGTGTAGGCGCATGTCTTACGAGATGATCGCGCTGTTCATGTTCGCCTCGATGATGCTGATGCTGATGACAGGCCAGCGCGTGTTCGGCGCGATCGGCGCGGTGGCGGCGGCCTCGGTGCTGCTGCTGTGGGGGACGGGCGGCTCGAACATCCCGTTCTCGGCGGCGATGAAGCTGATGAAATGGTATCCGCTGCTGACGCTGCCGATGTTCATCTTCATGGGCTACATCCTGTCGGAAAGCCGCATCGCCGACGATCTCTACCGCATGTTCCATGTCTGGATGGGGCCGGTCTCGGGCGGGCTGGCGATCGGGACGATCGGGCTGATGGTGCTGATCTCGGCCATGAACGGACTGTCGGTGGCCGGCATGGCAATCGGCGCCACCATCGCCCTGCCCGAGCTTTTGCGGCGCGGCTATGACAAGCGCATGGTCACCGGCGTGATCCAGGCGGGCAGCTCGCTGGGCATCCTGGTGCCGCCCTCGGTGGTGCTGGTGCTCTACGCGATGATCGCCCGCGCGCCGGTGGGCCAATTGTGGCTGGCCGGCGTGGTGCCGGGGCTGATGATGGCCGCGATGTTCATCGCCTATATCTACATCCGCTGCCGCATCACGCCGTCGCTCGGCCCCGTCCTGCCGAAGGAGGAACGCAACGTTCCCCTGCCCGAGAAGCTGCGCCTGCTGAGCGCGGGCCTGCTGCCGCTGGCGATCTTCTTCGCGATGATGGTGCCCTTCGTGAACGGCTGGACATCGCTGGTCGAAAGTTCGGCCATCGGGGCGCTCACCGCCTTCGCCGCGGCGCTGCTGAAGCGGCGGATGACGTGGGCGGTGTTCGAGACCTCGATCAAGAACACGCTGGGCATCTCGTGCATGTTCATGTGGATCATCCTCGCCGCTTTGGGCTTCGGCGCGGTGTTCGACGGGCTCGGCGCGGTGAAGGCGATCGAGGGCTTCTTCACCGACACGCTGAACCTGCGGCCCTGGATGATCCTGGTGCTGATGCAGCTGTCGTTCCTGCTGCTGGGCACCTTCCTCGACGATACCGCCATGCTGGTGATCGTCGCGCCCCTCTACGTGCCGCTGGTGGGGCAGTTGGGCTTCGATCTGATCTGGTACGGCGTGCTCTACACGATCACCTGCCAGATCGCCTACATGACGCCGCCTTTCGGCTACAACCTGTTCCTGATGCGCGCCATGGCGCCGCCCGAGATCACGCTGAAGGATATCTACGGCTCCATCCTGCCGTTTGTGGGGGTGATGGTGCTGGCGCTGATCCTGGTGGGTGTCTTCCCGCAGATCGCGCTGTGGCTGCCCGAATATGTCTACGGAAAATAACCAGAATCCCCGCCCAAGGGGGCGCATAGCCAACAAGGAGAGAAAGATGACGACACGACGCAGATTTATCACCGGGGCCGGGCTCGGCGCGGCGGCGACGCTGGCCGTGCCCTCCATCGCCCGCGCGCAGGAGCCGATCCGCTGGCGCTTTCAGACCTATGCGGGCGCGGCTTTGGCCGAGCACGTGACCAAGCCGGCGATCGACTACATCAACGCCGCCGCGGATGGCGAGCTGGAGATCGAGCTGTTCTATGCCGACCAGATCGTGCCCACGGGCGAGCTGTTCCGTGCCCTGCAATCGGGCACGATCGACGGCGTGCATTCCGACGACGATTCCATGGCCGCGCCCACCGACGTGACGGTGTTCGGCGGCTATTTCCCGCTGGCCACCAAGCATGCGCTCGATGTGCCGGTGCTGTTCAACCAGTACGGGCTGGCCGATATCTGGCGCCAGGCTTATGACGAGGTGGGCGTCACGTGGCTGTCGGCCGCGGGGCAGGATCCGTGCAATTTCAACACCAAGAAGAAGATCACCTCGCTCGCCGATCTGGATGGCCTGCGGCTCTACACCTTCCCCACGGCGGGGCGGTTCCTGGCGCAGTTCGGCGTGGTGCCTGTCTCGATCCCCTACGAGGATGCCGAGGTGGCGGTGCAGACGGGCGAGCTCGACGGGATGGCCTGGTCGGGCATCACCGAGGATTACACCGTCGGCTGGGCGGATGTGACCGACTATTTCCTGACCAACAACATCTCGGGCGCGTGGATTGGATCGTTCTACGTCAACCAGCAGAAATGGGCCGACCTGCCCGACCATCTCAAGCAGATCGTGATGGCGGGCATTGAGGCGTCGCACACCTATCGCAACCAGTGGTACTGGGGCGGCGAGGCGCGGCTGCGGGCCTCGGGCGAGAAGCTGGAGCTCACCTCCATCCCCGCCGAGGAATGGAAGCAGGTGGAAGATGCCGCCAAGGTGTTCTGGGACGAGATCGCCCAGACCAACGAGACGGCCGCAAAGCTGGTGGGCATCTTCCGCGAATACAACGACGTGATCGGCCAGGCCGGCCCGCCGTATACGTTCTGATCGCGCCACAACCACAGGGCGGCCCGCGCCGGGCCGCCCCCCCCAAACGGAGGATCGCCCATGCCCGGAAACCTGACATTCGATGCCCTGAAGGATGCCGCGATCTCGGGCGAGATCGACACGGTTCTGGTCTGCATCGTCGACATGCAGGGCCGGCTGATGGGCAAGCGCTTCCACGCCATGCATTTCGTCGAAAGCGCGTGGGAGGAAACCCATTGCTGCAATTACCTGCTGGCGACCGACCTCGAGATGTCGACCCCCGATGGCTATGCGGCCACGTCGTGGGAGAAGGGCTATGGCGATTACGTCATGTCGCCCGACATGGCCACCCTGCGCCGCGTGCCGTGGCTGGACGGCACCGCGATGGTGCTGTGCGACGTGCTCGACCACCACGATCACGCGCCGGTGCCCCATTCCCCGCGCGCCATGCTCAGGGCCCAGGCCGCCCGGCTGGAAGAACGCGGGCTGACGGCGATGATGGCGACGGAGTTGGAATTCTTCCTGTTCGAGAAGCCGCTCGACCAGATCCGCAAGGAAGGCTACCGCGATCTGCTGCCGATCTCGGGCTATAACGAAGATTACCATATCCTGCAGACCACCAAGGAAGAGGGGATCATGCGCCGCCTGCGCAACGATCTCTATGCCGCTGGAATCCCTGTGGAAAACACCAAGGGCGAGGCCGAGGCCGGGCAGGAGGAGTTGAACATTCGCTACAGCGACGCGGTGGATTGCGCCGACAACCACACGATCGCCAAGCACGCCACGAAGGAAATCGCCTGGGCCCGGGGCCACGCCGCCTCGTTCCTGGCGAAATGGCATCATGAACGTGTGGGCAGCGCCAGCCACGTACATGTCTCGCTGGCGAAGGAGGGCGAGAACGCCTTTCACGATGCGGATGCCGAGCACGGGCTTTCCGATCTGGGCCGCGCCTTCTGTGCGGGGCTGCTGAAATATGCGCCCGATTACACGTGGTTCTTCGCGCCCTATGTCAATTCCTACAAACGCTTCGCGCCGGGCAGCTTCGCGCCCACGCGCACCGTCTGGTCGGTCGACAACCGCACCGCGTGCTTCCGGCTCTGCGGGGCGGAGACCAAGGGCGTGCGGATGGAAAACCGCATGGGCGGCGCCGATCTCAACCCCTATCTCGCCCAGGCGGCGATGATCGCGGCGGGGATCGCGGGCATCGAGGAGGGGCTGGAACTCGCCCCGCCCACGCGCGGCGACATCTACCGCAACGACGACGTGCCCGAAGTGCCGCGCACCCTGCGCGACGCGGCGGCGCGGCTGCGCGGCTCCAAGATGCTGCGCGCGGCGTTCGGCGATGCGGTGATCGACCATTATTCCCGCGCCGCCGACTGGGAACAGGAAGAGTTTGACCGCGTGGTGACGGATTGGGAAATCGCCCGCGGATTCGAGAAGGCGTAAGCTCCATGACCAACATCAGATGCATCTCCCCGATCGACGGATCGGTGGTATTCGACCGCCCGGCGCTCGCGCCCGATGCCGCGCGCGCGGCCGTCGCGCGGGCCCGCGCCGCGCAGCGCGACTGGGCCGACCGCCCGCTTTCCGAGCGCATCGCGCTGGTGCGCGACGGCGTGGCGAGGATCGGCGCCATGAACGACGAGATCGTGCCCGAGCTTGCCCGCCAGATGGGCCGCCCGGTGCGCTATGGCGGCGAGTTCCGCGGCTTCGAGGAACGCGCGCTGCACATGGCCGATATCGCCGAGGCGGCGCTCGCGCCCATCGAGGTGGCCGACGATGCCGGCTTCCGCCGCTACATCGCGCGCGAGCCGCATGGCGTGGTGCTGGTGATCGCGCCGTGGAACTATCCCTACATGACGGCGATCAACACCGTCGCGCCCGCGCTGATCGCGGGCAATGCGGTGCTGCTGAAACATGCCAGCCAGACGCCGCTGGTGGGCGAACGCCTCGCCGCCGCCTTCCACGCGGCGGGGGTGCCCGAAGACGTGTTCCTCAACGTCCTGCTCGATCACGAGACCACCGCCACGCTGATCGCCCAGCGCAGCTTCGGCTTCGTGAACTTCACCGGCTCGGTCGCCGGCGGGCGGGCCATCGAGCGCGCGGCCGCCGGCACCTTCACCGCGCTGGGGCTGGAGCTTGGCGGCAAGGATCCCGGCTACGTCATGGAGGATGCCGATCTCGACGCCGCAGTCGACGTGCTGATCGACGGCGCGATGTTCAATTCCGGCCAGTGCTGCTGCGGGATCGAGCGGATCTACGTGGCCGAGAGCCTGTTCGATACCTTCGTCGAGAAGGCGGTGAAGATCGTTGAGGGCTACCGGCTGGGCGATCCGCTCGACCCGGCCACCACGCTCGGCCCGATGGCGCAGCCGCGCTTTGCCGCGCTGGTGCGCGAGCAGGTGGCCGAGGCGGTCGCCGCGGGCGCCACGCCGCTGATCGACCCGGCGCTCTTCCCGCAAGACGATGGCGGCGCCTACCTCGCGCCGCAGATCCTCACCAACGTCACCCACGACATGCGCGTCATGCGCGAGGAAAGCTTCGGCCCGGTCGTGGGCATCATGCCCGTGCGCGACGACGATCACGCCATCGCCCTGATGAACGACAGCGATTACGGCCTGACCGCCAGCCTCTGGACACGCGACATCGCCCGCGCCGAGGCGATCGGGCGGCGGATCGAGACGGGCACGGTCTTCATGAACCGCGCCGACTACCTCGACCCGGCCCTGTGCTGGACCGGCTGCAAGGAAACCGGGCGCGGCGGCGCGCTTTCGGTGATCGGCTATCACAACCTGACGCGGCCCAAATCCTACCACCTGAGGAAAGCATGAACCTGAAAGGCAACTGGAACTACCCCGCGCCCATCCGCTTCGGCGCGGGCCGCATCGCGGAACTGGGCGAAGCCTGCGCCGCGGCGGGGATCACGCGGCCCCTGCTGGTCACCGATCGCGGCCTCGCCGCGATGGAGATCACGGCGCGCACGCTCGACATCATTGAGGCGGCGGGGCTGGGCCGCGCGCTGTTCGCCGAGGTCGATCCCAACCCGCACGAGGGCAACGTGGCCGCCGGGCTCGCCGCCTATCGCGCGGGCGGGCATGACGGGGTGATCGCCTTCGGCGGCGGCTCGGGGCTGGATCTGGGCAAGGTGGTGGCCTTCATGGCCGGCCAGTCGCGGCCGCTATGGGATTTCGAGGATATCGGCGATTGGTGGGCACGCGCCGATGCGGGTGCCATCGCGCCCATCGTCGCCGTGCCGACGACGGCGGGCACCGGATCGGAGGTCGGGCGCGCCTCGCTCATCACCAATTCGGCGACCCAGCAGAAGAAGATCATCTTCCACCCCAAGATGCTGCCCTCGGTGGTGATCTGCGATCCCGAGCTCACGGTCGGTATGCCGCCCGCCATCACCGCCGGCACCGGGATGGATGCCTTCGCCCATTGCCTCGAGGCCTATTGCTCGCCGCATTACCACCCGATGAGCCAAGGCATCGCGCTGGAAGGCATGCGGCTGGTGAAGGAATACCTGCCCCGCGCTTATGCCGATGGAGGCGATATCGAGGCGCGCGCCCACATGATGAGCGCGGCGGCGATGGGGGCGACGGCCTTCCAGAAGGGGCTGGGCGCGATCCATGCGCTGAGCCACCCGATCGGGGCGATGTATCACACCCATCACGGCACCACGAACGCCGTCGTCATGCTGCCCGTCCTGCGCTTCAACCGCCCCGCGGTGGAGCATCGCCTCGCCGATGCCGCCGCCTATCTGGGGCTGGAGCGCAGCTATGATGCCTTCTGCGATTTCGTGGGCGATCTGTGCCGCGGGCTCGGCATCCCCGAGAGCCTCACCGCCATGGGTATCGAAGCGCCCGACATGGACAAGCTGGTGGCCGACGCGCTGGCCGATCCCTCGACCGGCGGCAACCCGGTGGAGATGGACGCGCAGAATACCCGCGCGCTGTTCGAGGCCTGTTTCTGAGAACGGGCCGGGCCGCGCGCCCGGCCCTCACGCCTCATTCCACCGTCAGCTCCGCCTCGGCCAACGACGCCTTGTTGTCGCCGTTCCAGTAGCGCAACCGGTAAGCGCCCGCCGCCTCGGGCGCGTCGAGCGTGACCTGCCTGTTGGCGAAATCGCCGTTGCGGACGCGTTTGGAGGCCACCACCTCGCCTGCGCCCGAGAGGATCTGCACCTCGTCATACCGCGCGCCGGGGCCATCCCAGGTGATCGTCACCTCGCCACCCGCCGGGGCCGGGCCCTCGGCGGTGATCGAGACGGGCAGCGTGACCACCTCGATCGGCCGCTCGGCCAGCACCACGCGGTTGTCGCCGTTCCAGTAATGCAGCAGGTAGCCGCCCGTCCGCGCCGGGGCGGGCAGCGTGACCTGGCGATTGTCGAAATCGCCGTTGCGCACACGCATCGAGTGAATGGCGCGCTCCGGCGCCAGCGGATCGACGAGGCGGATCTCGTCATACCGCGCGCCGGGGCCATCCCATGTGACCTGCACCGGCAGGGCCTGGCCGATCTGCGCCGGGGCATCGAGCGTCACCTCCACCGGCGTCACCTCGATGGGGCGCTCGGCCAGCACCTCGCGGTAATCGCCGTTCCAGTAGCGCAGGATGTAGGGGCCGGGCCGGGCGGGCATGACGAGGCTGACGCGCCGGTTCTCGACATCGCCGTTCACGACGCGGGTGGAATCGATGGCCTTGTCGCCGTCGGGCGCGAGTAGCTGCACCTCGTCATAGCGCGCGCCGGGGCCTTGCCACGTGATCTCGACCGTCGAGGCGGCTTGCGCCTCGGCCGGTGCCTCGAGCGAGACCTGCACCGGCGTCACCTCGATCTGCGCGGTGGACATGACGACCCGGCTGTCGCCGTTCCAGTAGCGCAGCTCGTAAGCGCCGGGCTCCACCGGCAGGGTCAGCTGCACCTGCCGCGCCTCGACATCGCCGTTCACGACGCGCGCGCTGTCGAGCGCCTTGTCGCCGCCCGGCGCGAAGAGCTGCACCTCGTCATACCGCGCGCCGGGGCCCTGCCAGCCCACCGTCACGCGCGAACCGGCCTCGGCCGCCTCGGGCGCGTCGATCCCGGCCTGCACGGCCACCACTTCGAGCGGCGCGGTGGCCAGCACCTCGCGGTAATCGCCGTTCCAGTAGCGCAGCTCGTACGCGCCCGGCGCCACCGGCACGGTGATCTGCACCTGCTGCGCCTCGAAATCGCCGTTGCGCAGGCGGGCGCTGTCGATGGCCTTGGCGCCCCCCGGCGCGAACAATTGCACCTCGTCATAGCGGCCGCCCGGCCCGACCCAGGAGACGGTGATCGTGTCGCCCCCACTCGCCTGCCCCGGCGCGTCGAGCGACACGTCGACCGGCGTCACCTCGATGGCGCGCGTGGCCAGCAGCTTGCGGTAATCGCCGTTCCAGTAGCGCAGCTCATAGGCGCCCGGCTCTACCGGCAGCACGATATCGACGCGCTGGTTGGCGAAATCGCCGTTGCGCAGGCGAGCGCTGTCGAGCGGCTTCTCGCCGCCGGGCGCGAAGAGCTGCACCTCGTCATAGCGCGCGCCGGGGCCGATCCAATCGACCGCCACCGTCGATCCGGCGGCGGCACTTTCGGGCGCTTCCAGCGTAACCGGCGCATCGACGACGGTGACCGGGCGCTCGGCCAGCACCTCGCGATCCTCGCCGTTCCAGTAGCGCAACACGTAGCCGCCCGGCTCGGCCGGCACCGGGAAGCTGACGCGCCTTTCCTCGAAATCGCCGTTCCGCACGCGCTGGCCGTTCAGCACCTTGCCCTCGCCCATCATCGCCTGGGGGTCATAAAGCTGCACCTCGTCATACCGCGCGCCCGGGCCTTTCCAGGTGACGGTGATCGTGGCCGCGATGGCCACCTGGTCGGGCGCGTCGAGCGTGACCTCGGCCTCCAGCGCCTCGATCGGCAGGGTGGCGAGGATGTCGCGCGTCTCGCCGTAATAGTAACGCAGCTCGTAGGCGCCCGGCGTCGCGGGCATCGAGACGCGGACGGTCTGTGCCTCCATGTCGCCGTGGCGGACGGAATAGCTGCGCAGCACCTTGCCCTCGCCCATCATCGCGGCGGGATCGAAAAGCTGCACCTGGTCATAGCGCTCGCCCGGCGCATCCCAGGCCACGGTGACGACGCTGGCGATGGGGGCGGAGGGCGGGGCCATGAGGCTGGCCTCGGGCAGCGGCGCGGGCTCGGCCTCGGGCTCCGGCTCGGGCGCGGGTGCCGCGACGGTCTGAGTGAGCGCGCCGGTCAGCTCCTCGGCATTGGCGGCCTGGATATACATGCCGCCGGTATTCTCGGCGAGGCAGGAGACGAGCCTGCCCTCCTCGTCGGACAGACCGAAGCCCACGACATGGGCGGTGAAATCCACACCCGCCTCTTCCAGCGCGGTGCCCAGCGCGCAGGGATCGGCATTGCACGTCTCAAGCCCGTCGGTGATGAGCACGACGGTTGCCTTCTCCTCGGTGTATTTCAGCGCGTCGGCGGCCTGTTCCACGGCGGCCGAGAGCGGTGTCTTGCCCAGCGGGCGGATCGCCTCGGCGGCCTCGGCGATCGCCGCGCCCTGCCCCGGCGCGGCGTCGAGCAGCAGTTCGATATCGCCGCAATCACCCTTGCGGCGGTGGCCATAGGCCATCAGCCCCAGCGCCCGCTCTTCACTGCCGCCCAACACCTGCGCCAGCGTCTCGCGCGCGATCTGCACCTTCGCCGTGCCGTCAATCTGCCCCCACATCGAGCCCGAGGAATCGAGCACGATCATCGTGCGCTCCTGCGCGGCGGCGGGCGCGGCGAGGCAGGCGGCAAGGGCGGCGGCGGCAGCGGCGGGGCGGAAAATCATCGGCAGGTCCAATCGCAATGTGAAACGGCGCAACCGTAACGTGCAGGCGGGCACCGGCAAAGGGGAAGAATCCCGCAGAACTTCCCGCAACGGTGCCAAACCCCCGCAAGGCACTGGAAATCCGGCGCCTACCTTGGCATACGGGGCCGGGGCGCACGACAGGAAGCAGAAGCGGGAATCTCATGAGCCTCGTCACTGATACGAAACTGCCCGGCTGCGTGATCCTCACGCCGCGCCGCTTCGGCGATCACCGCGGCTTCTTTTCCGAAAGCTGGAACCGCCGCACCCTGGCCGAGGCCGGGATCGAGATCGACTTCGTGCAGGACAATCACTCGCTGTCGTCGCAGGCGGGCACGGTGCGCGGGCTGCACTACCAGTCGCCGCCGCACGCCCAGGCCAAGCTGGTGCGCTGCGGGCGCGGGCGGATCTTCGACGTGGCCGTGGATGCGCGCCGCGGCAGCCCCACTTACGGTCAGTGGGTGGGCGAGGAGCTGACATTCGAGAACGGCCGCCAGCTGCTGATCCCCGCGGGCTTCCTGCACGGCTTCCTCACGCTCGAGCCCGACAGCGAGATCATCTACAAATGCTCGGACTATTACGCGCCGGAATGCGACGGCGCGGTGCACTGGGCCTCGTGCGGGATCAATTGGCCAGATGCGGGCCACGAGCCGGTGCTCTCTGAGAAGGACGCAGCCGCCATCCCCTTCGCCGAATTCGACAGCCCCTTCACCTATGAGGCCGCGCAATGAAGATCCTCATCACCGGCGGCGCCGGGTTCATCGGGTCGGCCGTGGTGCGGCTGGCGGTGAAGCGCGGGCACGAGGTGGTGAACCTCGACGCGCTGACCTATGCCGCCTGCCTCGACAACGTGGCCGAGGTGGCCGACAGCCCGAATTACGCCTTCGTGCAGGCCGATATCCGCGACCGCGCCGCGCTCGACGCCGCCTTCGCCGCGCACCGGCCCGACGCGGTGATGCATCTCGCCGCCGAGAGCCATGTCGACCGCTCGATCGACGGCCCCGCCGACTTCATCGAGACCAACGTCACCGGCACGTTCAACATGCTCGAAGCCGCCCGCGCCTACTGGGTGGCGCAGGGCCGGCCCGCGGGCTTCCGCTTCCACCATATCTCTACCGACGAGGTGTTCGGTTCGCTCGGGCCCGAGGGCCAGTTCACCGAGACCACCCCCTACGATCCCCGCTCGCCCTACTCGGCCTCAAAGGCCTCTTCCGATCACCTGGTGCGCGCCTGGCACGAAACCTACGGCCTGCCGGTGATCCTGACGAATTGCTCCAACAATTACGGGCCCTTCCACTTCCCCGAGAAGCTGATCCCCGTGGTGATCCTGAACGCGCTGGCGGGCAAGGCGATCCCGGTCTACGGCAAGGGCGAGAACGTGCGCGACTGGCTCTATGTCGAGGATCACGCCGATGCGCTGCTGCTGGCGCTCGAGAAGGGGCAGCCGGGGCGCAGCTACAATATCGGCGGCGAGAACGAGCGCAGCAATATCGAACTGGTGCGCACGATCTGCGGGATTCTCGATCAGAAGCGCCCGCGCGAGAGTGGCAGCTATGCCGATCTCATCACCTTCGTGGAAGACCGGCCCGGCCACGACATGCGCTACGCGATCGACCCGGCGCGCATCCGCGACGAACTGGGCTGGCGGCCATCGGTCACCGTGGAGCAGGGGCTGGAGCGCACCGTGCAATGGTATCTCGACAACGAGGCCTGGTGGCGCGCCCTGCAATCGCGCAAGGGCGTGGGCGAACGGCTGGGCGTGACGGCGTGATCCTCGTTTTCGGCAAATCCGGCCAGGTGGCCACGGAACTGGCCGCCGCCGCCCCCGGCGCGCGGTTCCTGGGCCGTGGCGAGGCCGACCTGGCCGATCCCGCCGCCTGCGAGGCCGCCATCGCCGAGGCCGCGCCCGAGGCCGTCATCAACGCCGCCGCCTGGACGGCGGTGGATGCCGCCGAGGCCGAGGAAGAGGCCGCGCGCGTGATCAATGCCGAGGCGCCCGCGGCCATGGCGCGGGCCTGCTCGGCGCGGGGCATCCCGCTGGTGCATATCTCCACCGATTACGTCTTCGACGGCGCGGGCACCGCGCCTTTCGCGCCCGATAACCCGACCGCGCCGCTGGGCGCCTATGGCCGCACCAAGCTGGCCGGCGAGGAAGCAGTGCGCGCGGCCGGCGGGGCGCATGTGATCCTGCGCACGAGCTGGGTGTTTTCCGCCCACGGCGCGAATTTCGTAAAGACCATGCTGCGCCTGTCGGAGAGCCGCGACGCGCTGACCATCGTGGCCGACCAAGTGGGCGGCCCCACCCCGGCCCGCGCCATCGCGGCGGCCTGCCTGCGTGCGGCGCTGGTATTGCAGCAGGATCCGGGGCTTTCGGGCACCTATCACTTCTCGGGCGCGCCCAATGTCTCCTGGGCCGATTTCGCCCGCGCGATCTTTGCCGAGGCGGGGCGCGACGTCTCGGTCACCGACATTCCCACCGCCGATTATCCCACCCCCGCGCAACGCCCGCTCAATTCGCGGCTCGATTGCGCCACGCTCTCGCAACTCGGCCTCGCGCGCCCCGACTGGCGCGCCGCCCTGCGCGAGACGCTTGCAGACCTCGGAGTGACCAAACCATGACCCAGCGCAAGGGCATCATCCTGGCCGGCGGCTCCGGCACGCGGCTCTATCCGATCACCATGGCGGTGTCGAAGCAGCTGCTGCCGATCTACGACAAGCCGATGATCTATTACCCTATTTCGGTGCTGATGCTGTCGGGCATCCGCGAGATCGCGATCATCACCACGCCGCAGGATCGGGATCAGTTCCGCCGCCTGCTGGGCGACGGGTCGCAATGGGGGCTGAACTTCACCTATATCGTGCAGCCCTCGCCCGACGGGCTGGCCCAGGCCTATCTGCTGGCCGAGGATTTCCTCGCCGGGGCGCCGTCGGCCATGGTGCTGGGCGACAACATCTTCTTCGGCCACGGCCTGCCCGAGCTTCTGCACGCGGCCGGCGGGCGCCAGACGGGGGGCACGGTGTTCGGCTACCACGTCTCGGACCCCGAGCGTTACGGCGTGGTGGCGTTCGATGGCGAGGGCCGGGTGCGCGAGATCATCGAGAAGCCCGACGTGCCGCCCTCGAACTACGCGGTGACGGGGCTCTATTTCCTCGACGGCGAGGCGCCGGCGCGGGCGCGCGAGGTGAAGCCCTCGGCGCGGGGCGAGCTGGAGATCGTGACGCTGCTGGAGAGCTACCTGCGCGACGGCACGCTGACGGTGGAGCGGATGGGCCGCGGCTATGCCTGGCTCGATACCGGCACCCATGCCTCGCTGCTGGATGCCGGCAATTTCGTGCGTACCCTTTCGGCCCGGCAGGGGATGCAATCGGGCTGCCCGGAAGAGATCGCCTATGCCGCCGGCTGGATCGGTGACGAGAAGATGGCCGAACACGCGGCCACCTTCGGCAAGACGGCTTATGGCAGTTATCTCAAGGGGCTGATGCGCGGCGCGTGAGCGCGCCTCAGTAGGTGGCCGGCGGGTCGCTGGCGGGGAAGGATTCGTCCACCTGTTCGTCGACCCGGTCCCACGAGGGCGGCGGATCGCGCATCTCCTCGGGGCCGGCATTGCGGATCGGCCGGTCTTCGGCCGGGCGGGGGGCGGTGAGGGCGCGGGCGGCGATGAGGCCGAAGCCGAGGCCCAGAAGAAATCTCAACATCTGATGCTCCGTGATCTCGCGGCAGAGGCGTCCGGGATGGCCTGCCCGTGCCGATGCATTGCTGCAAGGCAACGGGGAAGCGGGGGGGTATGTTCCGTGAGGCGGAGTGGTGTGGAGGCATTATGCCGATGCGCACGGAGCGCAAACGGGAGCGCGCGCGCCGCCCCGTGGGGTGGCGCTGCCGACGTGGATGTCGCGCGCTTTATGGTGGCCAAGTCCCCGCCCTTGCAGCATCGCGGGCGGATAGCCACAGCGCCAACCCGCCCCGACGGGGCGGCGCTCGCGCGGCGGGGCTGCGCCCCTTGTTCCGCGCGGGCGGCTTCGCCGCCTGAATACTTGCGGGGTACGGCCCTTCGACCAACTGGCGCAACGGAAGCGCGAGGGCCGCCCCGTGGGGTGGCGCCTCCGACGCTGGAGTTCCGCGCTTTATGGCAGCCGCGCCCCTCCGCCCTCGCCGCAGCGCGGGCGGCCAGCAAGAGCGCCACCCCGCCCCGACGGGGCGGCGCTCGCGCGGCGGGCTTCGCCCTTGTCCCGCGCGGGCGGCTTCGCCGCCTGTAGCTCCGGGGGCAGCATCTGGGTGACAAATGGCGCATCTCCAGCCGGAAATCGCCCCGGCGGCCGCTTGTCGTTTTGTCTGACCAAACCGGGCTCCAACTGCGAATGGGGCACGTTATATCCCGAGAGGCCCGCCGAAACCCCGCCATCTGGCATTACAAAACCCCAAAAATCGCCCCGCAACCCCCGCGCGCCGTGTTGATCTCCCGCCGCGTCTGTGCCTTATTTGCCCAGCCAACGGGGCGCACCTGCCCCGCCCGGCCGCCGCCCTTTGCGGCCGGGGCATGCACCCAAGGGAGGATCATGATGCATCTCACACACAGGCTCACGGGCCTCGCCGCCGCCACGCTCACCGCGATCGGGCTGGCCGGCGCCGCCGCGGCCGCCGATTACAACTGGACGTTCCAGACCTCGGAAACCGCCGGCGAACCGGGCTTCGTCAACAAGCAGAAATGGGCCGAGGATGTCGCCAAGCTGTCTGGCGGGCGGATCGAGATCGAGATCCTGCCCATCGGCTCGGTCGTGCCGCATACCGACACGCTCGACGCCGTCGGCGCCGGCATCCTGCAGGGCCACCTCACCGATCCGAGCTACTTCTCGGGCAAGGATCCGGCCTTTGCCATGATGGGCAACCTCGTCGGCGCCTGGAGCGATCCGTTCGAGTTCCTCGGCTTCATGGAAAGCGGCGGCGGCAACGAGCTCTATTCCGAACTGGTGGAACCCTACGGCGTGCACTTCATCGGCGCCGCGGCGACCGAGCCCGAGGCCTTCGTCTCGGCCGTGCCGATCCGCACGGTGGAGGATCTGCAGGGCGTCAAGCTGCGCGCCCCCGAAGGCATGGTCTACGAGATCTTCTCCAAGGCCGGCGCCGCGCCCGTCTCGCTGCCCGGCTCCGAGATCTTCTCGGCGCTCGACAAGGGCGTGGTGGACGCCGCCGACAACACCGTCTTCGCCACCAACCAGTCGCTCGGCATGAACGACATCGCGAATTACCCGCTCTACCCGGGCTTCCATTCGCTGCCGATGATCGACATCTCGATGACCAAGTCGATCTGGGACGAGCTGCCCGAAGACCTGCAGGCCATCCTCACCGCCTCGGTCAAGCAGTTCAGCTTCAACCACATCTACTCCGTCCGCCAGCTCGATGCGGCGGCGGTCGAAGAGGCCAAGCAGAACCCCGATATCGAGATCATCAACTGGTCGGGCGACGAGCGTGCCAAGTTCCGCCGCATCGCGCAGGAGGAATGGCAGAACTGGGCGCCCAAGACCGAGATGACCCAGCGCTACTACGACGCGGTGACCAAGTATCTCGAAGGCCGCAACCTGCTGTGATCCGGCACGGATGACCCAGCGATGAGACAGGCCTGCGCCCGGCATCAACGGCCGGGCGCAGGCGCAAAAGGCAGGGGGGAGAGCCGCAAATGGCCCACGAGAGCGACATCATCGAGAAGATCGAGCATGGCGATGCCGAGATCCGCACAAGGCTCGACAAGGGGCTTGCCGCCGCTTCCAAGGTCTTTGCCTGGGCGATCTTCGTGGCCTTCGCCATCACCGTGCTCGAGGTGATCGCACGCTATGTCTTCGACAGCCCCACCTTCTGGGCGCATGAGGTGACGACCTTCCTCATCGCCGCGATCTTCCTGATCGGCGGCCCGGTCGCCCTGGCGCGCGACCGCCACATCCGCGTGCGGATGATCTATGATGCCGTCTCGCCCCGGAAGCGCCGGGTGCTCGACATCGTCAATTCCGTCATCGCGCTGATGTTCTTCGCGGGCCTCGCCTATGCCGGCTGGGTGATGGTGGGCAAATCCTGGTTCACCCCCACCGGCGCGCTGCACCTGGAGGGCACCGGCACGTCGTGGAACCCGCCGACGCCGGCGCTGCTGAAACTCTTGGTGCTGATCTGCGTGGTGACGATGTTCATCCAGACGATCCTGCACCTGATCGACGCGATCCGCCGCAAGGCGCCCCGCAGCGGAGGCGAATGATCATGGGGCTCGACGCTCTGGGGATCGAATACGGATCCTACATCCTCGTCGGCGCGATCTTCCTGCTGCTGCTCACCGGTCAGCCGCTGGCCTGGGTGACGGGGCTCGTCGCGCTGATCTTCACCTTCGGCTGGTTCGGCCCGATGGCGCTGCCGCTGGTCACCTCGCGGATCTTCGGCTTCATCACCGAATATTCGCTGGTCGCGATCCCGATGTTCATCCTGATGGCCGCGCTGCTGGATCGCACCGGCATCGCCCGGTCGCTGTTCAACGGCATGCGCATCCTCGCCGGCCGCCTGCCCGGCGGCGTGGCGGTGCAGACGCTGATCGTGGCGATCCTGATGGCCGCCATGTCGGGCGTGATCGGGGGCGAGATCGTGCTTCTGGGCATCCTCGCTTTGCCCCAGATGCTGCGGCTGGGCTATGATCGCAGCCTCTCGATCGGCGTGGTCTGCGCGGGCGGCTCGCTCGGCACGATGATGCCGCCCTCGATCGTGCTGATCATCTATGGCCTCGTCGCCAATGCCTCGATCGCCGATCTGTTCATCGCGGCGATCACCCCGGCGCTGATGCTGCTGGCCTTCTACGTCGCCTATGTGCTGTTCCTGTGCTGGCGCAACCCGCGGCTCGGCCCGCCCATGTCGCGCGAGGAAGCGGCGCAGGAATCGATCTTCTCGGCTTTGCGCTCGCTGGCCGCGCCGCTCTTCATCGTCTTCGTCGTGCTCGGCTCGATCTATGGCGGCATCGCCTCGATCACCGAGGCCGCGGCGATGGGGGTGATGGCCGTCATCATCATCGCGATCATGCGCCGCGAGCTCACCTTCAAGGTGATGCAGGACAGCCTCGTCCACACGCTCGAGACCTGCGGCATGATCATCTGGATCGGCATCGCGGCGGCGGTGCTGGTGGGTGTCTACAACCTGATGGGCGGCAACCGCTTCGTGGCGCAGGCGATCCTCGGCATCGACGCGGCGCCGGTCTTCATCATCATGGTGATGATGCTGATCCTGCTGGTGCTGGGCATGTTCCTCGACTGGATCGGCATCGCGCTGCTGACGCTGCCGATCTTCGTGCCGATCGTGGTGCAGCTGGGCTATGATCCGATCTGGTTCGGCATTCTCTTCGCCGTGAACATGCAGGTGTCGTACCTCACGCCGCCCTTCGGCCCGGCCGCCTTCTACCTCAAGAGCGTGGCGCCCAAGGAGATCACGCTCAAGCACATCTACACCGCGCTGCTGCCCTTCATCGCGCTGCAACTGATCGTGCTGGCGACGATCCTGTTCTTCCCGCCGATCGCGACCTGGCCCATATGAGCATCGCCGAGGAGACCGATACCGAAGACGGCGCCGGCGAGGGTTCGGCCGTCGATCACGTCGTGGCGCAGATCCGCGAGCTGATCGAGGCCGACGGGCTGAAAGTGGGCGACAAGCTGCCCACCGAGCGCGAGCTGTGCGAGCGGTTCTCGATCAGCCGCAACACGGTGCGCGAGGCGATGCGGATGCTCAAGGCTTACGGCATCGTCGACGTGAAGCCCAAGGTCGGCGCGACGATCGTCGATCAGCGGATGAACCGGGCGCTCGACATCTTCTCGTTCAATGTGGGCGAGGTTTCGCGCCAGACATTCGACGATATCCAGGGTTTCCGCGAACTGATCGAGACGGGCACCGCGCTGGCCATCTTCGAGGCCGCCACGCCCGAGCGGCTGGCCGAGCTGCACGCGCTCAACCGCCAGATGGTGCAGGCGCGCAGCGTGGTCGAGGCCTCGGAATACGATTTCCGCTTTCACACCAGGCTGATCTCGCTCGCCGGCAACCGGTCGATCCTCGATGTCTATGGCATCATGAAGCCGGTGATCCTGAAGATCATGCAGCACGGCAAGACGCGGCGCATCATCGAGGGCGAGACGTTTCGCGAACATGAAAGCCTGCTGCGCGCCGTCGAGACGGCCGATCACCTCGCCTATCAATACCTGATGCGCACGCATCTGCGGAAGGGGCTGGATACTTTCCCCGAATATCCCGGCCCCACCCCCCGCCCCGCTACCGGAGAGCCGGAATGACCGTCATCACCCCCGACACGCTGCGCGCGGAACACATCCTGCCCGAAGATGCAGGCGCCACGCTGGTGGGCCGCGTCTGGGCCGAGACGGCGGGCGGGCCCAGCCCCGTGCTGCTGCGCGACGGCGAGGTGCTCGACCTCTCGTCCCTCGCGCCCACCATGGCCGAACTGCTCGAGCGTGAAGACCTGGCCGCCGCGCTGCGCGGCGATTTCCCCTCGCTCGGCCCGCTCGACGGCTTCCTCGATGCGGGCAACGGCACCGGCCGCGCCGGCCACCTGCTGCCGCCTTGCGACCTGCAGGCGATCAAGGCCGCCGGCGTCACCTTCGCCGGCTCGATGATCGAGCGGGTGATCGAGGAACGCGCCAAGGGCGATCCGGCCATGGCCGAGGCGATCCGGGCGGAACTCTCCGACATCCTCGGCGGCAATCTGCGCGGGCTGGTCCCCGGCTCCGACGAGGCGGCCGAAGTGAAGGCGCATCTCCAGAAGGCCGGCCTCTGGTCGCAATACCTCGAGGTGGGCATCGGCCCGGATGCCGAGATCTTCACCAAGGCCCAGCCGATGGCCGCCGTGGGCTGCGGCGCCGAGATCGGCGTGCATCCCGGCTCGCGCTGGAACAACCCCGAGCCCGAAGTTGTAATCGCCGTGAATTCCCGAGGCAGGGTCATCGGCGCCACGCTCGGCAACGATGTGAACCTGCGCGATTTCGAGGGCCGCTCGGCCCTGCTGCTGGGAAAGGCGAAAGACAACAACGCCGCCGCGGCGATGGGCCCGTTCCTGCGCCTGCTCGACGGGGGTTTCACGCTCGATGACCTCGGCACCCTGCGCGTGGGGCTCGACATCACCGGCGAAGACGGCTTCACCCTGTCGGATCATTCCGACATGGCCCAGATCTCGCGCCCGCCCGCCGATCTCGCCGCGCAATTGCTCAACGAGACGCACCAATATCCCGACGGCGCGATGCTCTATCTCGGCACGATGTTCGCGCCGACGAAGGATCGCGAGGGGCCGGGCCTGGGCTTCACCCATCACGAGGGCGACGTGGTCGCCATCTCCTCGCCCGCGCTGGGGCGGCTGGTCAACCGCGTGCGCCCCTGCGACGCCGTCGCGCCGTGGACCTTCGGCACCGGGGCGCTGATGCGCAACCTCGCCGCGCGGGGGCTGCTATGACGAAACGCCGCCTCCGCAGCCAGGATTGGTTCGACAATCCCGACCATGCCGACCTTACCGCGCTCTATCTCGAGCGGTTCATGAATTACGGCCTCACGCCCGAGGAACTGGCCGAGGGCCGCCCGATCATCGGCATCGCGCAATCGGGCAGCGATCTGGCGCCCTGCAACCGGCACCATATCGACCTCGCCAAGCGCGTGCGCGACGGGATCCGCGATGCCGGTGGCATCCCGATCGAGTTTCCCACCCATCCGATCTTCGAGAATTGCCGCCGCCCCACCGCGGCGCTCGACCGGAACCTGGCCTATCTGGGCCTCGTCGAGGTGCTGCACGGCTATCCGCTCGACGGCGTGGTGCTGACCACCGGCTGCGACAAGACCACCCCCGCCGCGATCATGGCCGCGGCCACGGTGGATATCCCGGCCATCGTGCTATCGGGCGGCGCGATGCTCGATTCCGTGCATGAGGGGCGGCTGGCCGGGTCGGGCACCGTCATCTGGCAATCCCGCCGCCGTTACGCGGCGGGCGAGATCGACCGTGCCGAGTTCCTCGAAGCCGCGCTCGAGTCGGCGCCTTCCATCGGGCATTGCAACACGATGGGCACGGCGTCGACCATGAATGCGCTGGCCGAGGCGATGGGCCTCTCGCTCACCGGCTGCGCGGCGATCCCGGCGGCCTATCGCGAACGCGGGCAGATGGCCTATCGCACTGGGAAACGCGCGGTGGAGCTGGTGGAAAAGGATCTGCGCCCGTCTGCCATCCTCACCCGCGAGGCACTGCTCAACGCGGTGCGCGTGAACGCGGCGATCGGCGGATCGACCAACGCGCAGCCGCATCTCGCCGCCATCGCCGAGGCGGCAGGAGCGGAACTCTCGCGCGAGGATTGGCAGATCCACGGCTACGACATTCCGCTTCTGGCCGACGTGCAGCCCGCCGGGCGCTTCCTGTCGGAGCGGTTCCACCGCGCCGGCGGCGTGCCGGCGATCATGTGGGAGCTGCGCGAGGCCGGCAAGCTCGAGACCGGGTGCCTGACGGTGACCGGCCGCAGCATGGGCGAGAACCTCGAGGGCCGCGAGGCGAAGGATCGCGAGGTGATCCGGCCTTACGCACAGCCGCTGATGGAGCGCGCCGGGTTCCGCGTGCTCAAGGGCAACCTCTTCGACTTTGCGATCATGAAGACCTCCGTCATCTCCGACGATTTCCGCCGCCGCTTCCTGTCGGAACCCGGGCACGAGAACTGCTTCGAGGGCCGCGCCGTCGTCTTCGACGGGTCCGAGGATTACCACGCGCGGATCAACGACCCCGCGCTCGACGTGGACGAGCGCTCGATCCTGGTGATCCGCGGCTCGGGCCCGCTGGGCTGGCCTGGCGCGGCCGAGGTGGTGAACATGCAGCCGCCCGACCGGCTGATCCGCGCCGGCATCACCAGCCTGCCCACGATCGGCGACGGCCGCCAATCGGGCACCGCCGACAGCCCCTCGATCGTGCACGCCTCGCCCGAAAGCGCCGAGGGCGGCGGGCTGGCCTGGCTGCGCACGGGCGACACGATCCGCATCGACCTGAACGCCGGCACCTGCGACATGCTGGTGGACGAAGCCGAGCTGGCGCGCCGCCGTGCGGAAGGCACGCCGCCGGTGCCGCAGACGCAGACGCCGTGGCAGAAGATCTACCGCGCCGAGGCGGGGCAGCTGAGCGACGGGGCGACCCTGCGCTCGGCCAGGGGCTTCCACCGGATCGCCGAGAAGCCGCCGCGCCATAATCACTGACGGGCGGACAAACGCCATAATTTGAACGATTCGTTTACCTAGAAGCAACGCGGTCAGCCACTCTAGAACGGGGTGTCAGGGATGAAATACCGCAGGCTTTTCTTGGGTGTTCTCGCCATTCTGGCGGCGCTTTGGGTCCTGGTGGGCGAACAGATGTCCGCCGCAAGCTCCAACGCCTTTCTCAACGCGCAGGTCATCACGTTGCGCGCCAACGTCTCGGGCACGCTGGCGCTGGCGCCGCGCACGCTGGGCGCCGCCGTGGCCGACGGCGAAACGCTGGCCAGCCTGCGCGATCCGCTCGTCGATACCGTGCGCCTGCAGGATCTGACGATGGAGGCGACGCTGAAATCCGCCGCCATCGCTTCACTCGGCAACGAGCTGGCCGCCTTCGAGGCGCAGCGCGACCAGCTGCGCGCGCGCGAGGCCGCGTTCCGCGCCGCCCGCGTGCAGGAGATCGAGACGCGGCTCGATCACGCCCGCACCCGCCTGGCCCTGCTCGAGGAAGAGGGCCCGGCCTCGGAGAAGGTGCGCCTGATCTCGGATGCCGTCGACGCCGACAACGCCCGCCTTCCCGGCGAGCCGCTGCTGCCCGAACTGGCCATCCAGCACGCCCGCGAACGCGTCTCGGTGCTGGAGATCGCGCTCGCCTCGGCGCGCAAGGGCGTGTTCCTGGGCGATGGCTACAACGACGCGCCCAATGCCGAGCAGCGCGCGACCGAGCTGGAAAGCGAGATCGACCTGCGCGAGGCGGCCCTGGCCCGCGCCGAAGCCGAGCTCGACGCGATCGAGACGCGCATCGCGCGCGAGAAGGTGCGCGTCGGCCGGCTGTCGGGCGGCGCGATCAAGTCGCCGGTCGACGGGCTCTACTGGGAAATCCTGCAGGCCGACGGCGTGACCGTCCAGCGCGGCGATCCGATCCTGCGGCTGGTCGATTGCGGCTCGGCCGTCGTGTCGCTCTCGGTGTCGGAAAACGTCTACAACACGCTGCGCCTCGGCCAGGCCGCGAAGTTCCGCTTCAACGATGACGAGCGCGTCTTCGACGGCTCGATCATCCGGCTGGGCGGCGCGGGTGCGCGCAGTCTCTACGACAACATGGCCGTCGCCCCGAGCAAGGAACACCTGGAGCGGTTCGACGTGACGATGCAGGTGCCGGCGCTGGCGATGGCGCCCGATCTGGCCTGCGCCATCGGGCGCACCGGGCGCGTCTTCTTCGACCGCCGCCCGATGGACTGGCTGCGGAACCTGATCTGACACATGGGCTATCCCTACCTGACAGAGGTGCAATCCGGGCTCGTCCTGCTGCTCATGGTGGCGGCCTGCGCGCTCGTCCTGCCGTCGCTCGTCGACAGGGAGAGGGGCTGGCACCGGGTCGCGCTGCTGTCCATCGCCGCGTTGCTCGCCCTGCGCTACGCGATCTGGCGCGGCACCGAGACGCTGGCGCCGCCGGGCTGGACATGGGACATGGCCGCCTCCTGGTCGCTCTACGCGCTGGAAATGGCGGCGCTCGCCGGCTCGCTCAGCGCCTATGTCATCATGTCGCGCACCCGCTCGCGCAGCGCGGATGCGACGGCCAATGCCGGCTGGTGGGGCGAGAAGATCCCGAAGGTCGCGATCCTGATCGCCACCTATAACGAGGAACTCGACGTGCTGGAGCGCACGATCGCCGGCGCGCGATCCCTGCGCCACCCCAACAAGGAGGTGCTCGTCCTCGATGACGGCCGCCGCGACTGGCTGCGCGACTATTGCGCCGAAAAGGGCGTGCGCTACCTGCGCCGTGCCGACAACAAGGGCTCCAAGGCCGGCAACATGAACAACGCGCTGCAGGTGCTGGCGGCCGATCCGGTGCCGCCGGATTTCGTGGCCGTGCTCGATGCCGATTTCGTGCCGCATCGCGGGTTCCTGTCGCGCTCGCTGGCGCTGTTCCACGATCCTGCCGTGGGGCTGGTCCAGACCCCGCAGCACTTCTTCAACGCCGATCCGATCCAGCACAATCTCGGCCTCAGCCGATCCTACCCCGACGAACAGCGCTTCTTCTTCGATCAGCTCCAGCCCTCGCGCGACGGGTGGGAGATCGCCTTCTGCTGCGGCACCTCCTCCATGGCGCGGTGGGAGGCGCTGATGGATGTCGGCGGCTTTCCCACCGACAGCGTCACCGAGGATTTCATGATGACGCTCGTCCTGCGCGAGGCGGGCTGGGCCACCGTCTATCTCGACGAGCCGCTGACCGAGGGCCTGGCGCCCGAGGGGCTGAAGGAATACGTGACCCAGCGCGCCCGCTGGTGCCTCGGCATGATGCAGATCGCGCGCTCGCGGGTCGGGCCGTTCTCGCGCAGCCGCCTGCGCCTGCGCGACAGGTGGAGCGTGCTGGATGCGGTGGCCTACTGGCTCACCACCTTCCCGTTCCGCGTGGCGGCGATCGTCTATCCCCTGCTCTACTGGTTCTTCGACATCACCGTCGTCGATGCAAGGCTGGCCGACGTGATCGTCTATTTCGGCTGCCATTACGTTTGGAGCATGATCGTGCTCAACGTGCTTAGCCGCGGCATGGTGGTGCCGATCCTCAACGATGTCAGCCAGCTTCTGGGCGCGATCCCGATCACCCGCGCGGCGCTGCACGGGCTGATCAAGCCCCATGGCCACCCCTTCAAGGTGACGGCCAAGGGCGGCGATCGCAGCCGCATCGTGGTGCAGTGGCGGATGGCCGCGCCCTTCATCGCCGCTTTCGCGCTGACGCTGGGCGGGCTGGTGATCGGCATCGTTTCGGACCGCTTCGCCTTCAACGATGCGGGCGACGGCAAGTGGGTGATCCTGTTCTGGACGATCTACAACCTGTTCGTGCTGGCGATCACGCTGGTGGCCTGCGTGGAACTGCCGCGCCGCGAACGCCATGTGGGCGACGAACCGGAACGCGCCACCTTCACCACGTCGGTCGGCTCCAGCGACGTGTGGCTGGCCACGCTCACCGGCGATACCGTGCGCATCCGGGGCGATGTCTACCACGAGGGGATCGTGGGGCGGCTGACCATCCGCAACGTGGGCGAGGTGGCGGTGCGGGTTCTGGAAGACACGCCCGACGGCGCGCGCCTGCTGCTGCTGCCGACCGAGGCGCAGCGCGAGGCGCTGTTCCTGCGCTTCTACGCCGACGACACGACGCCGGGCATCGCCAATGTGCGGATGTCGGCGCTCTACCAGGATCTGGCGCGCCGTTTGTCCTTCACTTCCGGTCGCTGACGCTTCGGCGCGATTGCAGCCGCGCCACCGCGGCCGAGAGCAGCGCCGTCTCGCGGGTCTGGCGGTATTCGGGCGGGTAGATATCCTCGCCCTCCGCGATCCGGTAGGAGGTGTCGGCCAGCGCCTCGATCGGGCGGATGAAGAAAAGCACGAAGCTCGCCGAGAGGATCGCCAGCGCAGCGGTGAGGCCGAAGATCGACCACAGCACCGCGCGCGAGACGGTCTCCAGCCCCGCCCGGAACAGCCCGCTGTCGAGCCGCCCGACCACGCGCCAGCCGAAATTCGGCAGGTCGGCATAGGCCACGCGCGGCACCACGGCCGAGAAGTATTCGTGCCCGTCGGGCCAGACCTCGCGCGCGCCCGAGGCCACGCCGCTGGCGGCGGCGCGCAGGATCTGCAGATCCGCCGCCCCCAGATCGGCATCGGCGGTCGACAGGATCACCCCGCCATTGGCGTCCAGCAGGAACAGGTCGAGCGCCAGGGTCGAGGAAAGCTCGGCCAGCGTCTTCGCCGCCCAGGCGAAGTTGATATGCGCGCCGATCACCCCGGTCGTATCGCCCGCCGCATCGGTGACCGGCAGCGCCAGGTCGATGAAGCGCGGCATCTCCTCGCCGGTCTCGACCAGCTGGGCCAGCAGCACGGCCTCGTGCAGATCGCCGGCGAAGGGCTCGCGCAGGCCGTTCTGGAACCACGGGCGGGCGCTGACATCCTGTCCGACCAGCAGATCGCCGGTGGCCTGCCGCACGATACCGTCGGTGCCCGCCAGCCCGATCCAGCTGATCCGGCCGCCATCGCCCTTCATGCCGTCCATCAACCCGCCCAGCCGCGCCTCGCCGCTGCGCGCGGCCTCGTCGCCGAGGAACTTGAGGTCGTCCCAGTCGCTGGCCAGCATCCGCGCCAGCACGTTGCCGGCGGCTTCGGTGCGCACCCTGACCGCGGTGTCGAGCACCTCGTCCACCACCTGGCGCGAATTGGCCGAGAGGAAGAAGGCCAGCCCGATCGCGGCGAGGATGCCGCCGGCGACGACGAAGCCGTAAAGCGCACGGGCCAGCGTCAGGCGTGGGATGCCGGGGGGCGTGGTTGTCATGGCTGCACCTCGAAAGGCAGACGGACGTGTCGCACGATCCTAGCCGGGGGATCGGGCGGGGCTCAACGTGTAGTTGTTCGGGCGGAGACGTTTCGCGCGGTGTGACGCATCCGCGCCGCAGGGCGGGCGCGCCGCGAGGCGCTGCTCAACGCGGTGCGGGTGAACGCGGCGATCGACGCCGGGCCCGCGATCATGTGGGATCTGCGCGTGGGGGGAAAGCTCGAGACGGGGTGCGTGACGGTGACGGGCCGCTAGACCGGCCCGGCGCGGCCGAGGTGGTGAAAATGCAGCCGCCCGACCGGCTGATTCGCGCCGGCATCACCAGCCTGCCCACAATCGGCGACTCTTGCTTTTGTGTTGTTTGCCATTCCGATGAAACTGATTGATAAACTATCGCCATTTGCCAGTTAGATCGATTTGGCAGACGATCTCGTTGACTTGCCTATGATCGACTCGGTGAAAATTACCGACGAAGCGTTTCCGAACTGCCTGTTGCACTTCTCTGTGGGGATGCCCATAACTGTTGGGCCCGGCTGAAGCGAAGGCAAGCAACAAGTTCTGCAGTGAATTAAGTACTTCGTCGCTGTGGTTATTTCTCGAACCATGGTGTGGGAGCATGAACACCCCTGCCTGAGGCAAAAATTCTCTGTAGAAATGCAGAAATTTCTTACGGCGGCGAGGTATGCTCAGGTTGGCATCGCCAGTAAGCATCCACCCAGCACCGTCCGTTAGACCTGGACCTAACCATGGCCGGTGAGATCGCCAGTCAAACCTCAGGTCTACCGCAGTTTTCCTTGGCACTATTGTACCAACGTACAGCGTCATCGAAACTAAGTTATGATCCGCCCAGATCTCTTCATAGCAATCCCGCAACTTCTCCCGCTGCTCCGGGTGTTTCGCCTCCTGCGCTATTTCCGTTCTGCCTGTTCCCTTAAACGCCGCATCCAACGCTTCACCAAATGCTTTCACTAGGCGGGGGGGCGGTTCATGGACGTAGGGGATCAGCACCCAATTTAGTTGAGAACTCCCTGCTTCTGTGCAGAAAGCGCCACCATTTCGCACCCGTCTAGTGGCCGCGACTTGCTTTCCGGCGCCTGATTGATCCGTTTCTGTACCTCTCCACGTGGTTCTTACGGGAGAGTCTTCGGAAACCGGCGCAATCGGATCAGCGGGATCGGTTAGGGCCACGATTTCTCCGCCCCCGCTGCCGTCGACCATGGTCACTAGTTCGACGCCACGACTCCCAAACCAATCAGCAAGTCCGTTTAGAGCCTCAATAAAGAGACCGGTCAATCTGCCATGCACAGCATCTCTTGCGATGGCCGCGATACGGGCCTCGTCATTCAGGTACGGCAAAACTACCTCGCGTACCTTGATCTGTGTAAGTAGGAGATCAACGCCGCTGATATGGTCGCTGTCGAGATGCGAGAGGAAGATTACGTCTAGATCACCATGACTAGCGAGTGCGCAAATCTCGCGTTGTAGCGCATCACGCTGATTTGATCCGCAATCGTAAACCCACCGGAGCGAGTGTTGCGCCGTGCCTAACTGGCCGAAATGTAAACCGCCTTGTCCAACCGCGTGCTGCACGAGCTTCACTTGCATTGGACTTTCCTCCACGATTTCCGGATGCCGACACCCATCGCGCACATCTCTTGAGAGCACAAATAGTGCAGGATACCCTTCAGCTAAAGAAACCGTCCGATGGTCGCGCTTCAGATGCACAATCGGATGTTAGACCAAAAGCAGCGTTGTCATGGCAGGAGATTGTAGACACAAGGGAAACCTTGGTAGCGGAGGAGGGACTTGAACCCCCGACACGCGGATTATGATTCCGCTGCTCTAACCAGCTGAGCTACTCCGCCAAGGCAGCGCGTAGGTATGCGAGGGGGGCGGGGGCGTCAAGGGAAAAACCCCGCCTCAGCGGCAGTAGGCGCCGGAACGGTAGCGGGCCGTGTCGAAGTGGAAATGGTCGCGGTGGAAGACGTCGGATTCCGGGCCCAGCACGGTGCCGAACGGCCCGCAGGCGGCGCGGTGCAACCGGCGCAGGATGCGGCCGTCCTGGCCCCTGCCCCAGCCCTCCTCCACCGTGATCCGCTCGCCATTGGCGAGGATCAGCGCCGAGATGTCGACCGCGCGGCCGCGCCCGTGTTCGGAGATGCGCGCGCCGGCCTGCGAGTTGCGCGTCCGGCAGGTGTAGGAGGCCGCCACCTGCAGCCCCGTCAGCCCGCCGCCGCGCCGGCCGACGACCGGAATGGCGCCGCGATCGGCCCAGTTGTGCAGCGCGCGGGCGGTGTTGCAATCGATCACGGCAGGCGCCGACAGCGCCAGCCCGGCGACCTCGGTCACGCGCACCGGGTTCTCCAGCCCGCAGCCGTTCACGCGGTTCGAGATCGGCGGCAGCGCCTCGCCCTTGATGCCCGGCACGCCGCAGACCGATCCGGCGCGCGAGACCAGGCCGCCCCGCGCCGCATTGCCGCGCGCTGCGAACAGCCGGCCCAGCCCGCGCGGCGCGTCATCGCGGCCCAGCGCCTGCGACAGCGTCATTTCCTGCCCCAGGGCGCCGCTTACGGCGCGCTCGTCGCCGCCGCGCCCGCCCAGGGGCGAGCAGCCCGCCAGCAGGCACAGCCCCGCCACAAGCGCCAGCCGCCCCCTCATGTCGCCTTCGCCTTCAACCCGCGCCCGAAATCCGGCGCGTCGGTATCCTGGCCGGCCTCGATGATCCCGCGCCGGATCGCGCGCGTGCGGGTGAAATAGTCGAACAGGTGCGCCCCGTCGCCGGTGCGGATGGCGCGCTGCAGGGCGAAAAGCTCTTCCGTGAAGCGGCCCAGGATCTCCAGCGTCGCATCCTTGTTGGTGAGGAACACGTCGCGCCACATCGTCGGGTCGCTCGCCGCGATGCGGGTGAAATCGCGGAAGCCGGCGGCGGAATACTTGATGACCTCGCTGTCGGTCACCCGGCGCAGATCGTCGGCCACGCCGACCATCGTGTAGGCGATCAGGTGCGGCGTGTGCGAGGTGACGGCGAGCACCAGGTCGTGGTGGTCGGCATCCATCACGTCGACATGGGCGCCCATGCCTTCCCACAGCGCGCGGAGCTTGGCCACCGGCGCCTCGGGCACGTCTTCGGAGGCGGGGACCAGCAGCGTCCAGCGATTGTCGAAGAGCTCGGCAAAGCCGGAGCGCGGGCCGGAATGCTCGGTGCCCGCCAGCGGGTGGCCGGGGATGAAATGCACGCCTTGCGGCACGTGCGGCGCCACCGCCTTGATCACCGCGCGCTTGACCGAGCCGACATCGGTGAGCGTGGCCCCCGGCGCCAGGTGCGGCCCGATCTCTTCGGCCACCGCGCCCATCGCGCCCACCGGCACGCAGAGCACCACCAGATCGGCGCCCTGCACCGCCTCGGCGGCGCTGTCGGTCACGCGATCGACAAGGCCGATCTCGCGCGCCACACCCCGCGTCTCGGCCGAGCGCGCGGTGCCCACGATCTCGCCCGCCAGTCCCGCCCGGCGCATCGCGAGCGACATCGAGCCCGCGATCAGCCCCAGCCCGATCAGGGCGACACGCTGGTAGAGCACGCTCACCCGTCCTCGCCCGCGGCTTTCGCGCCCTGGAGCCCCTTGAACTGGCCGATCGCGTGGGCCACGCGTCGGCAGGATGCCTCGTCGCCCACGGTGATGCGCAGGCAATGCGGCAGGCCGTAGCCGGCCACGCGGCGCACGATCAGGCCCTGGGATTTCAGGTAATCGTCGCAGGCCTCGGCCTCGTGCTGGTCATGGAACCGCGCGAGGATGAAGTTGGCGCAGGACGTATCCGACGGCACGCCCAGCTCGGCCAGTGCCTCTGCCAGCCAGGCGCGCATGCGCGTGTTCTCGGCCCGGCAGCGGCGCACGTGGTCCAGATCGCGCACCGCGGCCTCGGCGGCGGCCTGCTGCGCCTCCGACAGGTTGAACGGCCCGCGGATGCGGTTGAGCACGTCGATGATCGCCTGCGGGCCATAGCCCCAGCCGATCCGCAGGCCCCCCAGCCCGTAGATCTTGGAGAAGGTCCGCGTCATCACCACGTTGTCGCGCGCCTCGACCAGCCGCGCGCCGCCGTCGTAGCCCTCGACATATTCGGCATAGGCGCCATCCAGCACCAGGATCGCCTGCGGCGGCAACCCGTCGGCCAGGCGCGCCACCTCGTTGCCGCCGATCATCGTGCCGGTCGGGTTGGCGGGGTTGGCGATGAAAACGAGCCTGGTGCGCTCGGTGCAGGCGGCGAGGATGGCGTCGACATCGACCGTCCGCTCCCGCTCGGCCACCTCGACGGGGGTCGCCCCGGCGGCGCGGGCCGAGATGCGGTACATCGAGAAGCCGTGCTCGGTGAGGATCACCTCGTCGCCCGGCCCGGCATAGGCCTGGCAGAGGAAGTGGATGATCTCGTCGGAGCCGACGCCGCAGATCACCCGCGCGGGATCGACCTTGTGCACCTCGCCGATCGCGGCGCGCAGGGCGGCGTGGTCGGTATTGGGATAGCGGTGCAGCTTGTGCACGGCGCGGGCATAGGCCTCGCGCGCCTTTTCCGAGGCGCCGAACGGGTTCTCGTTCGACGAGAGCTTGACCACCTCGCTCACCCCGGCCACATGCGAGGCCCCGCCCTGGTAGAGCGCGATCTCCATGATCCCCGGCTGCGGGGTGATGGCACTAGGCTGCGTGGTCATGTCCGGGCCCTCGGTTGCCGGGCATGTGTAGCGAGCCGGGCGGATTATTGCCAGTGGGCAATTGGGGCGGGGGGTGTGGTGGGGCGGCGGGGCTGCCTGTGGCGAATTTTCGCAGAAAATTAGGATCGGGGCGCGCGGCTGAGAAGTTGGCAGTGGCGGGGGTTGCGAGGGTGTCGGGGCGGCGGTTTTGGGGGGTGTCCACATGTGGACATCTTGTAAGCCTCTGTTTTTACGAGCCTTAGTTTTATGTTAAATGGCGCGCAGCGCCCGCGCGGAACAAGGGGCGCAGCCCCGCCGCGCGAGCGCCGCCCCGTCGGGGCGGGGTGGCGCTATTGCTGGCTGCCCGCGTTGCGGCGGGGTCGGAGGGGCTTGGCTGCCATAAAGTGCTCAACACAAATGTCGGCGGCGCCACCCCACGGGGCGGCGCTCGCGCTACCGTTGCGACAGGCGGCCACCGGGGCCTCTAGCCGCGCTTCACCAGGTGCCAGACCTGCTCCACCGGGAAGTCGCGTGCCCATTCTGCCGGGATCGCCCCACGCGTGCCGTCCTCACCCTCGGGCGCATAGAGCTCCTGGTAGCGCTCAACCCCGAAGCCCAGCCGCGCGAAGAGCGCCATCCAGTCCGCCATGGTGAGGTTGAAGCACACCCCGCTCGGCTCATGCTCCACCTTCGTCCAGTCGGCGCCCCACATGCCGCGATAGGGGCGGTGCAGCGCGCGGTCGGCGGGTGCGCCGTCGAGCGGAGAGCAGACCAGCGAGAGCGGGTGATTGCCCAGGAAGACCAGCGCGCCGCCGGGGCGCAGGATGCGCCAGGCCTCGCGCAGCCACGCCTCGGGCGGGCACCAGATCGCCGCGCCGTATTCCGAGATTGCGAAGTCGAAGGCGGCATCGGGCAGGCCCGTCGCCTCGGCATTGCCCTCGATGAAGTCGATCTCGGCCCCATGTTCCGCCGCCAGCGCGCGCGCCGTCTCGAGCTGCCGGGCCGAGAGGTCGATCGCCGTTACCCGCGCCCCGCGCCGCGCCATCCAGCCCGCGACATAGCCGGTGCCGCAGCCCAGCTCCACCGCGCGCATCCCCGTCATGTCGGCGGGCAGCAGGCGCAGCTCGGCCTCGGGATGGCCCCAGTTGCCCCATTCCGGCGCGTCGAGCGACCAGAGCCGCCGGCCTGCGGCCACCCAGTTCCCGGCATCCGCGTTCCACAGATCGCGGTTGATTCCCAGGTGATCGCGCGTCATGGCCGCCCCTCCCTTTTCAGGCGGCCCCGCGCCGCCCTAGCTCTCCAGCACGTTGCGGAACGCCCAGGGCTCATCCTCGATCAGCTCCTCGGGGAAGACCTGCTGGCGGTCGGTCAGCGGCGTCCAGTCGGTGTAATGCGCCTCGACCGGGCCGAGATAGGGCAATTGCACCTCCAGGCAGCGCGCATGATCCATCTCGTCGGTCTCCACGATGCCGGCGTTCGGGTTCTCCAGCGCCCAGACCATGCCGGCCAGCACCGCGCTCGTCACCTGCAGCCCGGTCGCGTTCTGATCCGGCGCCAGGGCCTTCGTCTCCTCGTTCGACAGGCGCGAGCCGAACCACAGCGCGTTCTTCTCGTGCCCGTAGAGCAGCACGCCCAGCTCGTCGATGCCGCCCGGCTCTATCTCGTCCACGTCGAGGATGTGGTGCACTTCCTGGATCTGGTTGGAGCCGAACATCTCGTGCAGCGAGAGGACCGCATCGTCGCAGGGGTGATAGGCGTAGTGGCAGGTGGGCCGGAATTCGGGGTGATCGCCCTCGCCGACCGTGTAGTAATCGGCGATCGAGACAGCCTCGTTATGGGTGACGAGGAAGCCGAATTGCGGGCCCGGCGTGGGGCACCAGGTGCGCACGCGGGTATTGGCGCCGGGCTGCTCCAGCCAGATCGCGCTCTTGCAGCCGCGGCTCTGGCGATGGCCGTTGGGCGGGAACCACGGCTCCCAGCTGCCCCAGCCCAGCTCGGCCGGCTGGAAGCCTTCGGCGATGAAGCCCTCCACCGACCAGGTGTTGACGAAATGCCCCGGCTCGCGCGGGGCCAGCCGCACCTGGGTGTCGCGCTCGGCGATATGCACGCCCTTCACGCCCAGCCCCTGCATCAGCCGCGCCCAGCCCTCGCGGCTGGTGGGCGGCGTGGCGTCGCGGCCGGTGTCGCGCGCGAGCGTCAGCAGAGCCTCCTTCACGAACCAGCTCACCATGCCGGGATTGGCCCCGCAGCAGCTGACCGCCGTGGTCCCGCCGGGATTGGCCGCCTTCTCGTCGCGCACGGCCTGGCGCAGCGCGTAATTGGTGCGCGCGGCATTGTCGGATTCGTCGAAATAGAAGCCCGCCCAGGGCTCCACCACCGTGTCGATATACAGAACGCCCTTCTCGCGGCAGAACTTCATCAGGTCGAGCGACGAGGTATCGACCGACAGGTTCACCACGAAGCCCTTGCCCTCTTCCAGCTCGGCCCCCAGCACCTCGCGGTAATTGTCGGGCGTCAGCGCCTCGCAGACATGGCGGATGCCGCGCTCGGCCAGGTCGCCGGCCACCGCCTCGTTCGGCTCGATCACCACCAGCTTGCCGCGGTCGAACTCGAAATGCCGCTCGATCAGGGGCAGCGTGCCCCGGCCGATGGATCCGAAGCCGATCATCACGATCGGCCCGTCGATTCTGGCATAGATGGGATGGTCCAATTCCGTCTCCTGTCAGGGGCATTGCATTGCCCGCCCGATACTAGAGGCTGCATCGGCCAAGTCCATGCACCGGCAAAAGTTTGCCCGCCATGTCGCATGACATTGCAGCGGGGGCGGTGCGAACATAAGTAGAACATCATGCCCCTCACGCTGCAGCAGAAACTCGCCATCCTGTCCGACGCCGCCCGCTACGATGCCTCCTGCGCCTCGTCGGGCACGGCCAAGCGCAACGCCACGAAAGGCGGCCTCGGCTCCACCGAGGGCTCGGGCATCTGCCATGCCTACGCGCCCGACGGGCGCTGCATCTCGCTGCTCAAGATCCTGATGACGAATTTCTGCATCTACGATTGCGCCTATTGCGTGAACCGCGTGTCGTCGAACACGCCGCGCGCCCGGTTCACGCCCGAGGAAGTCGTCTCGCTGACGCTGGAATTCTACCGGCGCAACTATATCGAGGGGCTATTCCTTTCGTCGGGCATCATCCGCTCGCCCGATGCCACGATGGAGCAGATGGTGCAGATCGCGCGCACCCTGCGCGAACGCGAAGGCTTCAAGGGCTATATCCACCTCAAGACGATCCCCGACGCGGCGCCCGAGCTGATCGCCGAGGCCGGCCGCCATGCCGACCGCTTGTCGATCAACGTCGAGCTGCCGACCGACGCCGCCGTCGCCGCCTACGCGCCCGAGAAGCGCCCCGCCACGATCCGCGCCGCGATGGGCGACGTGAAGACGCGCCGCGCCGCCGCGAAGGAGCGCAGCCATAAAGGCAAGCGCCCGCCCGCCTTCGCGCCGGCGGGGCAATCAACCCAGATGATCGTGGGCGCAGAGCCGTCGAGCGACGCGACGATCCTCGCCAATGCCACGCGGCTCTACACCGATTTCGGGCTGAAACGCGTCTATTACTCCGCCTTCTCGCCGATCCCCGATGCCTCGGCCGCGCTGCCACTGATCCGCCCGCCGCTGATGCGCGAACACCGGCTCTACCAGGCCGACTGGCTGATGCGCTTCTACGGCTTCGACGCGGCCGAGATCACGGGCGCCGCGCCCGGCGGCAATCTCGACCTCGCGCTCGACCCGAAACTCGCCTGGGCGCTGGCGCACCGCGCGCTCTTCCCGCTCGACGTGCAGCGCGCCCCGCGCGAGGCGCTGCTGCGCGTGCCCGGCTTCGGCACCCGCACCGTGCAGCGCGTGCTCGCCACGCGGCGCCACCGCACATTGCGCTGGGCCGACCTGCAGCGCATGGGCGCCAACCTCAAACATGCCCGCCCCTTCATCACGCTGGCCGACTGGCAGCCCGGGCGCCTCACCGACGCGGCCGACCTGCGCGCCCGCTTCGCCCCGCCGCCCGAACAGCTCCAGCTTCTCTGACCCTTCAATGTGCTGAAAATACCTTCGGGGGGTCCGGGGGGCAGACAGCCCCCCGGCCTCGCCTCCAGAGCCCCACGATGCAGACGATCACGCTCCCCCGCCTGAACACCGATACGGCCTGGCGCGATGCCGCAAGGGCGCTGGCGCAGGCCGGCACCCCGCCCGAGGCGGTGCTGTGGCGCCTCGAGGAAGCGGCGCAGGAGGATCTCTTCGGCGCGCCCGCCGCGCCTGCCCTCCCCTCCCCAGCCCCCACCCCGACCCATGCCGCCCCGCTGACCGTGCCGCGCAGCTTCGCAGAGCTGGCCGCCCGCGCCGTCTGGCATGCCGATCCCGAACGCTTCGCCCGGCTCTACGCGCTGCTCTGGCGGCTACGCGACAGGCCCGGCCTGATGGCCGACCCTGCCGATCCCGATCTCGCCCGCCTGCGCGAGATGGAAAAGGCGGTGAACCGCTGCGCGCACAAGATGAAGGCCTTCGTGCGCTTCCGCGAAGTGCCCGCCGAGGGCCCGCGCCGCCGCTTCGCCGCCTGGTTCGAACCCACGCACCACACGCTCGAGCCGACCGCCCCCTTCTTCGCCCGCCGCTTCGCCGACATGGACTGGCTGATCGCCACGCCCGGCCTCACGGCGCGTTTCGAGGCCGGCACGCTGAGCTTCGCGCCGGGCGAGCCGCGCCCCGACATGCCCGAAGACGCGGCCGAGGAGCTCTGGTCCACCTATTTTCGCAACATCTTCAACCCCGCGCGGCTGAAGGTGCAGGCGATGACCTCCGAGATGCCGCGCAAATACTGGAAGAACCTGCCCGAGGCGCGGCACATCCCCGACATGATCGCCAGCGCCGAGGCGCGGGCCACCGCGATGCGCGAGGCTGCGCCCAGCCTGCCGCCCCTGCGCGCCGCGCGGGTGCTGGAACGGCTGCATGGCGCGCGCGTTTCGCCCGAGATGGACCAGCAGGATTTCCCCGATCTCGCCGCTCTGCGTGCCCGCGCCGCGCAGGAGGAAGGGCCCGGCGAGGGCCGTGGCCGCTTCGTCATGGGCGAGGGGCCGGAAGGCGCGCGGCTGATGATCGTCGGCGAACAGCCCGGCGATGCCGAGGATCGCGAGGGCCGGCCCTTCGTCGGCCCGGCGGGGCAGGTCTTCGACCGCGCGGCGCAGGCGGCCGGGCTCGACCGGCGGCAGGCCTATATCACCAACGCGGTGAAGCGCTTCCACTACGAGATGCGCGGCAAGCGCCGGCTGCACCGGCGCCCCAACGCGGGCGAGATTAGCCATGGCCGCTGGTGGCTGGCGCGCGAGGCGGCGATCGTGCAGCCCGCGCTGATCCTGGCGATGGGCGCCACCGCCGCCGAGGCGCTGACCGGCCAGCGCGCCGGCATCCTCAAGCGCCGCGGGAGCGTGGAGGAAAGCGAGTTCGGCCCCGTCCTGCTCACCCTGCACCCGTCCTACATCCTGCGCCTGCGCGACGAGGCCGCGCGCGAAGCCGCCCTGCGCGACCTGCAGGCCGACCTGGAAGAGGCCACGCGCCGCGCCGCCTGAGCGCTGGCGCCCCCGCGCCGCTACCCCTCAGCCCGGCCGCAGGGCCGGCAGGCGGCGCAGTCTCTCGCCGGCGAAATCCAGGAAGGCGCGCAGCTTGGCCGGCGTGCGCCGCCCGGCGGGATGCACCAGATGCACCGGGGCGGGCGGCGGCTCCCACCGCTCGAGCGCCAAGGCCAGGCGGCCATGCTCCAGATCGTCGGCCACCTGATAGGAAAGCACCCGGCACAGCCCCCAGCCGCGCCGCGCCACTTCCAGCGCGGCGGCCACGGAGTTGAGCTGGTAACGCGTCTCCAGCCGCACCGTCTGCCTGCCGTCGCGCCCGAACTTCCACTCGGCCTGCCGGCTGCCGGTCATCACGATGCGGTGGCCGCTGGCCAGATCGCCCGGCGCCTCGGGCCGGCCGAACCGCGCGAAATAGCCCCGCGCGCCGCAGACGACGCGGCGTACCTCGCCCACGCGCAGCGCCAGCAGGCCCGACGAGGGCAGCGCGCCGATGCGCAGCGCCAGGTCGTGGCCCTCTTCCACCAGGTTCACCATCCGGTCGACCAGCAGCAGCTCCACCCGCACCTCGGGGAAGGCCTCGAGGAACTCGGCGACCAGCGGCGCCATGTGCAAGCGGCCGAATTCCTGCGGCGCGGTGATCCGCAGCAGGCCCGCGGGCGTGCCGGCGGCGCCGGTCACCGCCTCTTCCGCCGCGCGCAGGTGAGACAGGATTTCCTGCACCTCGGCGGCGAAATCTCGCCCCGCATCGGTGAGCCGCACGCGCCGCGTGGTGCGGATGAAGAGCCGCGCGCCCAGCGCCTCTTCCAGCTCGCCTACCGCGCGGGTGGCCGACGGCCCGCTCACCCCCGCCGCCCGCGCGCCGCCGATGAAGCTGCCGGCCTCGGCCACGGCAACGAAGACCTTCAGCGCCTGCAACCTGTCCATCCCGGCCTCCTATCACTTCAGTATCTGAAATGATATAATTCAGGATTGGCCGATTATCCACGGGTTCTGCAAGACTATCTTGCCTGCATCACGGCCCGCTCCGGGCCCCATTCGAGGAAAGGACCAACCCAATGGCGGATGCCCGCAACGAAGAACCGGTGAAACTCTACCGCAGCCCGAAATCCGGCCATTGCCACCGGGTGCAACTGATGCTCGCCCTGCTCGGCGTGCCCTACCGCACGATCGACCTCGACATGGCGAACGGCGCCCACAAGCGGCCCGATTACCTGGCGATCAGCCCGCTGGGCCAGGTGCCCGCGATCGACGATAACGGCCGCACGCTCAGCGATTCCAACGCGATCATCACCTATCTGGCCGATCGCTACGGCGATCTCGGCCAATGGGCGGGCCGCAATCCCGCCGAACGGGCCGAGGTGCAGCGCTGGCTTTCCATTGCGGCGGGCGAGATCTTCCAGGGCCCGTGTTCCGCCCGGCTCGTCACGCTGTTCGGCGCGAAGCTGGATCACGAGGCCGCCAAGGCCAAGGCGCACGCCCTGTTCGCGATGATGGAGCCCCACCTGCAGGGCCGCGACTGGCTGGCGCTCGACCGGCCCAGCCTGGCCGACGTGGCGGGCTACAGCTACATCGCCCATGCGCCCGAAGGCGGCGTGACACTTGCGCCCTACCGCGCCATCTGCGCCTGGCTTGCCCGGATCGAGGCGCTGCCCGGCTTTGTCGCCATGGCCGCCTCGCCCGCGCTGGCATGACCGAGCGGAACCCGGACAGCCCCATGACCACCCCCTTCCACGGGGGCGAGACCGAAGCGCAGGCCCGCGCCGGCGTTGCCCACCTGGCCGACGCTTCGGGCCGCTTCATCCGCGATCACATGCCCGACCAGCACCGCGACTTCTTTGCCGCGCTGCCCTTCCTCGTGGTCGCGGGGGCGGATGCGGCGGGGCGGCGCTGGGTGTCGGTCGTGGAGCCGGCGGAGGGCGAGGTCACCTCGCCCGATCCGCGCACCCTCACCCTGCCGGCCACGCTCGGGCCGGGCGATCCCCTGGCCTCGGGCTATCGGCCCGGCGCCGCTTTGGGCCTCCTGGGGATCGAGCTTGCCACCCGCCGACGCAACCGCGCGAACGGGCGGCTGCGCTGGGCCGGACGGGGCCTGGCGCTCGACGTGGCGCAGAGCTTCGGCAATTGCCCGCAATACATCCGCGAGCGGGAATGGTTCCGCGACGCGGCGAGACCGGCCGGCCCGGCGCGGCAAGGCGACCGCCTCACCCCGGATCAGGCGAAGCGCATCGCCGCGGCCGACACGATGTTTGTCGGCTCGGGCCTCGGCGGTGCGGCGGGCGGCGCGGCTGGCGGCGAAGAAGGCTTCGACGCCTCGCATCGCGGCGGCGCGCTGGGTTTCGTGCAGGTCACCGACGCGCGCACCCTGCGCATCCCCGATTACGCCGGCAACAACTTCTTCAACACGATCGGCAACCTCGTGCGAGACAACCGCATCGGGCTGCTCTTCGTCGATTTCGCCTCGGGCGGGCTGCTGCACCTGACCGGGCGGGCGCGGATCGTCTGGGATGGCAGCGCCAGCCGCGATCCCCAGGCGCGCCGCGAGATCGTCGTGGCGGTGGAGCGGGTGGTGGACAGGCCGCGCGCGCTCGCCCTGCGCTGGCGCGGCGGGGGCGAGGCGCTCGGCCGGTTCCGCATCACCCACAAGATCGCGGAAAGCGCGGCGATCACCTCGTTCCACCTCGCCCCCGCCGACGGCGGCCCGGCGCCGCGCTTCGTGCCCGGCCAGTACCTGCCGGTCGCGATCCCGGTGCCCGGCCAGGGCGAACCCGTGCGGCGGAGCTATTCGCTTTCGGGCCCCGCCGGCAGCGCAGAGCTGCGGATCAGCGTGAAGCGCGAACCGCGCGGCCTCGCATCCCGCGCACTGCATGACTACCTGGCGCCGGGCGACGTGATCGAGGCCGGCGCGCCGGCGGGCGATTTCCTGCTGCCCGACGGTGCGGCGCCGCTGGTGCTGCTGGGCGCGGGCGTGGGGGTGACGCCGCTGATGGCGATGCTGCACGGCGTGGCGCAGGCGGCCCCGCACCGCCCCGTCGCCTTCCTGCACGGCGTGCGCGACGGATCGGCCCATGCGTTCCGGGGCGAGGTGGCCGCGCTGGCCCGAAACATGCCCAATTTGCGCGCCCACGCCTTCCACTCCGCCCCGCGCCCCGAGGATCGGCCGCTGCCCGTGGGCGTAGCGGAGGGTCGCCTCACCGCGCAGGAAGCGCTTGCTCTCTCGCCGGGGCCGGACGCGAGCTACATGATCTGCGGCCCCACGGGCTTCATCGCGGCGATGATCGAGGGGCTCTCGACGGCGGGCATTTCGCCCGACCGGATACGGCATGAAAGTTTCGGGCCCGCGGGGTAGGTATCCGCGTCCCGAAGTTTCGGGTCGCATAAAGCCAATGACTTGCGAGGCGTCCACATGTGGCCACCCCAGAATCGAAAGGGCCGCACCCTTCGGCGCGGCCCTCGATCAGGCTCGAAATCGGCGGCGCAGGATCAGTTCTGCGCGTAGAATTCGATGACGAGGTTCGGCTCCATCATCACCGGGTAGGGCACGTCGCCCAGGCCCGGGGTCCGCACGAAGGTGGCGGTCATCTTGGAGTGGTCGACCTCGATGTAATCGGGCACGTCGCGCTCGGCCAGCGAGGCGGCTTCCAGCACGATGGCCAGCTGCTTGGATTTCTCGCGCACCTCGATCACGTCGCCTTCCTTCACCCGGTAGGAGGGGATGTTGACGCGCTTGCCGTTCACCAGCACGTGGCCGTGGTTCACGAACTGGCGGGCGGCGAAGATCGTCGGCACGAATTTCGCGCGGTAGACGACGGCGTCGAGACGGCGCTCGAGCAGGCCGATGAGCAACTCACCGGTATCGCCGCGCACACGCTCGGCCTCGGCGAAGATGCGGCGGAACTGCTTCTCGGTCAGGTCGCCGTAATAGCCCTTCAGCTTCTGCTTGGCGCGCAGCTGCAGGCCGAAATCGCTCAGCTTGCCCTTGCGGCGCTGGCCGTGCTGGCCGGGGCCGTATTCGCGGCGGTTGACGGGGGATTTGGGACGGCCCCAGATGTTCTCGCCCATCCGGCGGTCGATCTTGTACTTGGCAGCGGTGCGTTTGGTCACCTCTGATCTCCTTCTGTGGCGCCTTGCGGGCGCGGATGTGAAGGGCGTTGTCCTCTGGCCGGAGCCCGACAGGCATCCCCTTGCGGGGGCCACCAACACCAATGGAAACCGGCCGCGCGGGCGGCCGGAATGGCGGGCTTATACAGGGGCGCGCGGGCGTGTCAAGCGGAGCGGGGCGGCGGGTGTTTTCTGACCCCTGCCCTCAGCCCCCGTGCCGCAGGATAGCCGCCTCGGCCCGGCTCAGCACCCGGCGCGCGGGCGGGCCGTAGCCGTCGGGGCGCTCGGCGATGTCGGGAAAGCTGCGCGCGAGCCTCGCCTGCGCCTCGTCGGGCAGGGCGTGCAGGTCGGCAGCGGCGGGATGGAAGCTCTCGCTCTCCACCCCGTTGGCGAAGAGCACCTGGTGGGCGTCGAGCATGAGGTGGATATAGGTCACCTCGCGCAGGCCCCGGTCGAAGACGATGCCGCGCCCGTCGACCAGGTCGCGCGCGCAGGCCAGCACTTCGGGCGTGCCGAACAGATCGCGCGCCGCCGGGCCGCGCAGCATCACCCGGTGCAGCGGCGAGACGAGGATCGCCCCGTCGGGCCGGTCAAGGCCGAGCGCGGCGGCATGGATGCGCACGGGCCGCAGATGCGGCATCGCGTAGAGCCGCGCGCCCGAGATGCGCCGCGCGCCGATCCAGCGCAGCGGCTGGGGGCCGTTGTCCTTGGTGAGCACCAGGTCGCCCTCTTCGAGCGCCTCCACCGGCGTCTCGCCGCCCGGCGTGGCGATGCGGGTGCCCGGCGTGAAGCAGATCGCGCCGCGCGGCGCATCGCCCGGCAGGTCGCGCCGCAGCCGCCCGGCCGCCTGGCCCACGACCCAGAGATCGCGCCCGCGCGGCGGCACGCCGGCGTCGAACATCAACAGTGGCTCGGCCATCTCGGGCAGGTCGATCACCGCGATCGTGAAGAGGGTCAGCCCGTCGGTCACGTCGAAGGCGGCATCGTAGAGCCGCCCGGCCTCTTCCAGCGCCGCCCCCGCGCCGCCGGGCGCGCCCGCCGCCCCGCCTTCCGCCCCGCAAGCGGCCTCGACCGCCGGGCCGATCAGCCGCATCGCCCCGCGCGCCGCCCGGGCGCGCATCTCTTCCATGCCGATTGCATTGTCCAGGATCAGCAGATCCTGCCGCCCGTCCACGCGGACCGCCTCGCCCGTCCAGCGCCAGGTGGCGCCCGTCCGGATCGCCGAAAGCGGGGCCCTCGATGCCCCGTCCAGCTCGCATTGCGACCACGAGATGACGAACGTGCCCGAAGCGCGCGTTCCCATGCCCGTATGACTGCCTCAGTTCATTATTATTAACGGCAGGTTAACGGGCGCGCTTCATCCTGTCAGCCCGGCGTGTTGCACCCGCGCGCGGGCTGTGACTTCAAAACCGCAGGCCGATGTTGAGCGAGCCGACGATCTGCCCCTCGCTCTGTGCGGTAAACTCGGGGCCGAGCCAGGCGGCCCCGGCGAAGACATAGCTGCGCCGGCCCTGCCAGTGCAGCCCGGCGCGCAGGCGGGTGCGGACGGGCGTGAGCTCCAGCCCCTCGCTGGCGGGCAGATAAAGCGAGGAATGCACCCAGGCCGCATCGCCGCCCACGACGAAGGCCATGGACGGCCCGCCGCTGCGCCGCGTGCCCTGGTAGAGATGCCCGGTCGAGACGTCGCGCAGCATCAGCGCGCCGGAAATGCCGCCGCCGATCACCACGTCGGCGCCGAGGCGCAGCAAGGTTTCGGGGCCGGCGACCGCTTCGGCGTAGGGGCGCAGCACCGTACCGCCGAACGCGAAGGGGCGCGCGGCCTCGAGCGTGACCTGGGGGTAGATGCCGTTGCCGATCTGGGCCGGCAGCGTGCCCACCGGGTCCATCCCTAGCACCTTGTGCGCCCGGCGCTGGAAGCTGGCCAGCCCGGTCTGCGGCCCGGTCACGACCAGCCCGCCGCCGGCGCTGAACTCGGTGGCGCCGCTGCGCCAGTGGCTGTGCAGCCCGAAGCTGAGCGTGCCGGCATGGGGCCGGTCGGCGGGGGGTAGAGCGGGGCTGGCCAGGTTCGACGGAGCGAGGATGGCCGAGCGGAAGCGGAATTCCAGCACCTCGCCGAAACGCTCGGGGCGCGCGCCATCCCAGCGCGGGCCGCGAACATGCGAAATCACGTAGGAGCCGGTGCGCCAGCGATCCTTCCCGTCGCCGAGGAAATCGTTGGTGAAGAGCCGCCCGAAGCCGAGCGAGACGCGGGTATCGGTGGCTTGCGCGGGCAGGGCCGCGGCGATGGCGAGCGCGGTGATGGCGGCCCGCAGGTTGGCCGCGCGGCGCAGCAGAGCGCGCAGGCGATATGTCATGTCGTTTCCTTCTCGGCGCCCCAGGCCGCGAGTTCTAGGGTGAGTCGCGCCGGAGTGACAGGCGGTAATCCGCCGCATCCCTGCGTTGATCCGCCGCTATGGATTTCGCGTCACAGGGGCGCCGAGACCGGCGGCTGCGCCGGCGCCCGCCGAGGCTCCGCCCGAGGGCGCGGGCGCCGTGGCGGGCGCTTCGTCCCCCGCCGCTTCGGTACCGCGCCCGCACATGCGATAGCAGCCCCGGCCCGCGCGCTTGGCGCGGTAGAGCGCGCCATCGGCATCGGCCAGCATCCGCGCCGCGGCGGGCGCCTCGTAGAGCCGGCTCTCGGCGATGCCGATCGAGGCCGAGACGCGCGCCTCGGGGGCGAGATCGGGCAGCGGCCGCTCGATCCCCGCGATGATCCGCCGCGCCAGCGCGCCGAGCGCCCGGCCATCGGCGCGGCCCGGCAGGATCAGCACGAACTCGTCGCCGCCGGTGCGGGCGAGCGTGTCGGCGGGCCGCGTCTCTTCGCGCAGCACCTGGCCGACATGGCGCAGCACCCGGTCGCCCGCGGCATGGCCGAAACGGTCGTTCACCGCCTTGAACAGGTCGAGATCGAGGTGCAGCAGCGCGAAGGGCCGGCCCCCGGCGATCATCTCGTCGAGCCGCAGGTCGAGCGCGCGGCGGTTACTCAGCCCGGTGAGCGGGTCGGTGAAGGCCTGTTCCTCGGCCTCGGCGCGGGCGGTATCGAGCCGCGCGGTCAGCGCGGCCATCGCATCGCGCACGCCGGCATTGGCCTCGACGAGGTAGAGCAGTTCAGCGGCGAGGTCGGTAGGCGCGAAATCTGCGATGCTGAGATCGTGTTCGCGCACCGCCAAGACGACGCCGATCCCGAAGCCGAGATTGACGATCGTGCCGCCGCCGGGCAGCGGCATGGCCAGGCCCACCAGCGTGCCCCCTGCCCCGTCGGCAAAGCCGAGGCGCAGGCGGGCGGGGGCAGCGCTTGCCTCTTGTGGGCCCTCTCTCGCACCACCGGCAGCCCCGGGCAGCAGCGCCGCGGGATCGCCGCCGCGCGGCCCGCCGCGGGCGCGGAACAGCGCGCTGAAATCGGCACCGATGAACTGCATGCCGGGGCGCAGGCGCATCAGCGTGGGCCCGGCCGAGGCGATCTGCCCCTGAGGCGTCAGCAGCAGGTGCATCGGCATCAGCCGGTTCAGCACGGCACTGCCCAGCACGGCGGTATCGGGCAGCGCGTTCATGCCGCGCCCCCGGCCAGCGTGAAGGCGCGTGCATCAGCGAATTCGGCATCCACGATCCTGACCGACAGCGCCCCGCCGCCCGCCGCGCCCGGCGACTCGCGGTCGATCAGCGCCAGCGTGCCGTAATCGTCGGCCACGGCGCGCAGCAGGCCGAGCAGCACGTCGGCGAAGCCGTCGAGCCCCGGCGCGCAGCGGATCAGCACCGCCCCGCCGGATGCCTCGCGCACGGTGATGGCAGGCAGCGCCAGCTCGGGCAGGGCCAGCCGCGCGCGATCCGGCAGATCCTCGAGCGAGGCGAGGAAGGCGGGAAAATCCGCACCTCCGAAGCGCAGCAGGCGGCGCACCGGGGCGCAGGTTTCGTGGGTGACGAGGTAGGCGCCGATATCCTCGCGGATCGTGGTGGCGCTGCGGCCCAGCACCGCGGCCGCCGCACGCATCACCGCGCCGGTCTGCGCATCGGGATAGATGAGCATCGGCTCGTAATCCTCGTGCCCCAGCCCCGCCTCGCGCGCCACGCGCGCCCACGTTTCCTCCCCGCCGGTATCGCGCAGGAAGCATTGTATCGCCCGGTTCACCAGCCCGTGCATCATCACCAACCATCTTGTTGCGTCGGCTGCACGCTAGGCGGGCGAGGGTTAAAAAATGTCAAAAGTCCCCGTGACTTTCGCCTAAAGAGACGTTGACACCTGGCAGACAACCAGCGGATGAAGCGCCCATGTACGAGTCTGAACCTTACCGCCTGCACCAGTCGTTGGGCTACCATCTGTCGATGGCGGCCCGTGTCCAGGAACGCCGTCTCGACGAGGGGCTGCGCCGGCTGGGCCTGTCGCGCCTGTCATGGTGCGTGCTGCTGGCGGTGGGCAACGAGGGGCTGGAGAATCCCTCGGGCATCGCCGAGTTCATCGGCATCGACCGCACCGCCACCTCGCGCGTGCTGCGCCAGATGGAGGGCCAGGGCCTGATCGCGCGCAGCGCCGGCAAGGGCGACCGGCGCACCACCGCGGTGCGGCTGACGCCCAAGGGGCGCGAGACGCTGGCCGCCGGCACGCCGCACGCGGTGGAGAACAACGCCATCATGCAGGGCCGTCTGAGCGAAGAGGAACTCCGCGAGCTCAAGCGCCTGCTGGCCAAGCTGCGCGAGGGCGAGGCGACGCCGCTTTCGGGGATCTGAGCCCGGTTGGGGCTGCCGGGCACTACCGGGCGGGGCGGCGGGCGCCGCTCAGGTCCAGTGCACCTGCTGGCCGCCGGGCAGGGCCGCGCGGGCGCGGGCGGGGATGTCGTAGGGCAGATGTGCGTCGTCGCAGAAGCCGGTGATGCGGGCATCCTCGGCCAGCAGGAAATCGAGGAAGGCGGCGAGGAAATCCGGGTCCGAGGCGGCGGCGCGCAGGTCGCCCGCGCTCATCCCGCTGGCGCCGAGAAAGGCGTCGAGCAGGCCATCCTGCCCCGCCGCCCAGCCCAGCGCGCGCAAGGCCAGCGCCTCGGCCTGTTCCTGCTGCATGCCCGTCCTCCTGCCGGTTCCGGCCCGTTTCCGCATCCCTTAACGGAATGCAACGCTTTCTTAACCAATGTCACTGTTTACTGACTCTAACAGTTCAAATTTTAGGTGGCGGTACACTGAATGGCAGGTCGCATCCTTATCGTCGATGACGTGACGATCAACCGGATCGTGCTGAAGGCCAAGCTGGCCGCCGCCTGTTACGTCGTCGACCAGGCCCGCGACGGGGCGAGCGCGCTGGCCGCGATGGCCGCCGCGCCGCCCGACCGGCAGCCCGACCTGGTGATCGTGGATGCCGCGCTGCGCGACATGACGCTGGCGCGGTTCTGCCAGGCGCTGCGGGCGGGGCCGGCCGCGGCCGATCTGCCGCTGCTCGTGATCACGCCCGCGGGCGACCGCGATGCGCAGATCGACGCGCTGCGCGCGGGCGCCGACGAATGCCTCTCGCCGCCCTTGTCGGAAACCGCGCTGCTGGCGCGGATCCGCGCGCTGCTGCGCAGCCGGGTGGAATGCGAGGATCTGCGCCGCCGCCAGGCCACGGCCAGCCAGTTCGGCTTTGCCGAGCCGGCGCCGCTGTTCATGGCGCCCGGCACGATCGCGCTGATCTGCCGCGACGCGGCGCTCGGGGCGCGCTGGGCCGCGGCCCTGCGCCCGCATATGCGCGACCGGATCGAGCCGCTCAGCGATCATGCCGCGCTCGAGGCTCTGGGCCGCGGCGCGGCGCCGGCCGATGCCTATCTCGTTGCCGCCCAGCAGGGCGATGGCGGGGCCGGGCTGCGCTTCGTGGCCGATCTGCGGGTGCGTTCCGAGACGCGGCATTCGGTGATCGTGGTGGCCCATGACGATGCCGCCGGGCCGGGCGGCACGATGGCGCTGGATCTTGGCGCGAACGGGCTGGTGCCGCTGAATTTCGAGCCCGAGGAGCTGGCGCTTCGCCTGCGCGGCCAGCTGCGCCGCAAGCAGATCGCCGACCGGCTGCGCGACAGTGTGGAAGACGGGTTCCGCCTCGCCGCGACCGATCCCCTGACCGGGCTGCACAACCGCCGCTACGCCCTGCCCTGCCTGCGCGACATGGCCCGCAATGCCGCCAAGACGGGGCAGAGCTTCGCGGTGATGCTGCTCGACCTCGATCACTTCAAGGCGATCAACGACACGCATGGCCATTCCACCGGCGACGCCGCCCTGGTGGAGGTGGCCGCCCGCCTGCGCCGCGAATCGCGGCCCGGCGACCTGGTGGCGCGGATCGGCGGCGAGGAATTCCTCGTCGTCCTGCCCGAGACCGGGCCGGAAGAGGCGCGCGCCACGGCCGAGCGCCTGCGCCGCGCGATCGAGGCCGCCCCGGTGGCGCGCCCGCGCGGCGGGCCCGTCTCGGTGACGGTGAGCATCGGGCTGTCGATCGGCCGCCCCCATGACGGGCTGGCCCAGGGGATCGAGCCGCTGCTCGACGAGGCCGATACCGCGCTGCTCGCCGCCAAGTCGGACGGGCGCAACCAGGTGATGATGGGCCGCAGCGCGGCGTGAGGCCGGGCGCGCAGGGCCGAGTTTAACGTGGGGCTGCTGCCAAGGGCGCGCACCCTGCCATGCAGGTTCCGCCCCTGCCCGCCTCACTCGCGCGGCGGTTTGCCCGGCCCGCCGCCCTCGCGCCCTCCTCCATCACGCCCATGTCCGCGCGGGCGGGTCAGGATCTCCTCCAGACGGTCGGCATAGGCGGCGCGCTCGGCGCTCGGCATGGCATCGATCCGGGCCATCAGCGCCTGCGCGCCGGCCACCTGCCGCCGCGAGATCGCCTGGCGCTGCGCCAGCAGGGCCTGCTCCAAAGCCGCGGGATCGTAGGGCTCGGCGCGCAGGGCGGCGAGGATGTCGAGATAGAGCGCCCGGCGCTCGTCGCGGTCGGCGCGGAGACCGGGGGCGCGGCGCAGCTCCTGGCCGAGGGCACGGCGCTGATCGCGGTCGAGCGCGAAGACGAACGGCGCGTAGCCCAGATCCCGCGCGCCGAGCTCCATCGCGCCGCGGGAAGGGGCGCGCAGGGCGAGGCCGGCCACCATGCCGAGCACGGCGAGGTTGAGCGCCAGCGAGATCACCAAGACGATCCGCATCCAGCGCGGCGCGCGCGTGCGAGCGGGGGGCTCGGGGGGAGTAGGCGTGGGCGTCTGAGACATCGTCATTCCTCTTCCAGCACCGCGTCGAAGGCCCCCGCGAGGGCGACGCTGTCTCCCAGCTCTGCTGCCAGCGCCGCGTTCGTGGTGAGCGTGGCCGACAGCGTGCTGAGCCCTTCCGGCGGGAACAGCCCGATCGTGAGCCCGGCCAGCCCCGCGGCGGTGAGCCCCGCCATGCCGCCCCAGCCGCCAAGCGCGGCGAGCCAGCCGGGCCGCGCGGCGGCCTGCACCGGCGCGGCCCGAGCGGCGGCCGCCCTGCCCGCTTCGATTTCGTCCTGCACCGAGCGTGCATCCGCCAGCACCCGCGCGATCAACCGGTCCGACGGCAAAGGCGCCGCGTCGCGCGCCTGGGTGAACAGCGCCTCGAGCGTCGCATCGTCCAGACGATCCCTGTCACTCATCTCCTTCGAACCCCAATTCGTCGCGCCGGGCCGCCAGAAGGCCGGCCAAGGCGCGCTTTCCCCGTGCGGTGAGGCTTTCCACAGCCTCCACCCCGATGTCCATCACCTGCGCGATCTGGGGGTTCGTCAGCCCCTCGATATGGCGCAGGATCACCGCCTGCCTCTGGCGCTCGGGCAGCACGTCGAGCGCCGCGTCGAGTGCGGCCATGCGCTGGCGGTGCAGCAGCCGCGTGTCGGCGCCGGGGCCGTCGGCGGCGATCTCGGGCGCCGCATCCAGCGCCACGCCCGGCCGGCGGCGGCGCAGCCGGTCGGTGCAGAGGTTGGCTGTCACCCGGTAGAGCCAGGTGGTGACCTTGGCCTCGCCCTGGCGCCATTCCGGCGCGATCCGCCAGAGCCGCAGCATCGCCTCCTGCGTCACGTCCTCGGCCTCGGCCCGGTCGCGCAGCAGCCGCGCGGCATGGGCGAGCACGCGGGGCGCGAGGCGCAGCGTCAGCGCCTCGGCCGCGCCGGCATCGCCGTGGCCGAAGGCGACGAGCAGCGCCTCGTCGGAGACCTCTGCATCTGCGTCGAAAGGCATGTTCATGTCCCGCAGCGCTATCCGGTTTGTGCCCCCGGTTCAAACGGCGCGTGGCCGGCCCCTCGCCGCCGGCCACGCGCCGCGGGTCTCAGTCGCCGCGCTTGTGGCCGCGGCGTTCGCCGAAGCGTTTCAGCGCCTCTTCGGCTTCCTCGCGCGAGATCGCGCCGTCGTCATCGGCATCGGCGCGCTCGAAGAGCCTGGTGGCGCGGTCGGGGCGCGCGGCCTCGGCCTCGGCGAAGGTGATGGCGCCGTCGCCGTCGCTGTCGGCCCGGTCGATCATGCGCGCGGCCATGCGGGCGAGCCGTTCCTGGCGGGCCTGTTCGGCGCGGGCCTCGAGTTCGGCCGCGTCGAGCTTGCCGTCGCCGTTGCTGTCGGCCGCGTCGAAGCGGGCCTTGGCGTGGGCTTCCAGCTCGGCCTCGGTGACCGCGCCGTCGCCGTCGGCATCGACCTCGTCGAACCGCTCCATCAGCATGGCGCCGCCGAAACCGCCGGGGCCGCCGGGCCCCATCCGCCGCTCGCCCTCGCGGGCCAGGCCGGCCGTGGCGCTGCCGAGCACGGCCAGCGCGGCCAGTCCGGCGATCAGGTATCTGCTGTTCATCGCTTACTCCGATATTTGTCTGCCTGCCGCGCCGGCCTTTCCAGCGCGGTCGAAGGGTCATACGGAGGTGCGGCGCGTTTCCGTCGTCACAAAATCCGCTTGCGCGACATCGGGCCGCAATGGCGCGGGGCGCGCGCTGGCCTAAATAGGGGGCTTGTTGATGAGGCGCGGCGGGCCTGCCGCGCGCTGCGAGGTTGCATGCATTCCGCCGATCCCCTCACCCCGCCCGACGACCGCCCCGTGCGCCCCGCGATGATGCGCGGCTGGCGGCGGCGCTGCCCCGCCTGCGGGGGCGGGCCGATCCTCAAGGGCTATCTGACGCTGCGCGAGGCCTGCCCCGTCTGCGGCGAGGATCTGCGCCCGGCGCGGGCCGATGACGGGCCGGCCTACCTCACGATCCTGATCGTGGGCCACCTGCTGGCGCCGCTGTTGCTGTGGGTCTTTACCGAGCTGCGGCCCGATCCCTGGGCGCTGATCGCGTTTTTCTCGGTTGGCTGCGTGGCGCTTTCCCTCTACCTTCTGCCGCGATTGAAGGGGATCATCGTGGCGATCCAGTGGGCCAAGCGGATGCACGGCTTCGGCGCGACCGGCTGAGGGGCGCGCGCGCCGCCGCTTCCCCGCCCGAGGGAGGCCGCGCTTGACCGACAAATCCGCCATCCGCAATGCCGCGACGCTGATCCTGGTGCGGGACGCGGGCACGCGGCCCGCCGTGCTGATGGGGCAGCGCGGACAGAAGGCGGCGTTCATGCCCAACAAGGTGGTTTTTCCCGGCGGCGCGGTGGATCCCGGCGATGCCGAGGTGCCGCTGGCCCGCCCGATGGGCGAGCCGTGCCGGACGCGCCTGGCCGAGGATGCGCTGAAGCCGCTGGATTTCGACGCGCTGCCCCACGCCCTGGCCTGCGCCGCGATCCGCGAGCTGTGGGAGGAGGCGGGGCTGGTGCTGGGCGTGCCCGGCGCGTGGCAGGGCGAGGTGCCGGAGGATTGGCGCAGCTTCGCCGAAACGGGGCATGTGCCCTCGGCCCACATGCTGCATTTCGTGTTTCGCGCGATCACGCCGCCGGGCCGCCCCCGACGGTTCGACGCGCGGTTCCTGCTGGCCGATGCGGCGCATGTGGCGGGCGATATCGGCGATTTCTCGCGCGCGTCGGACGAGCTGTCGCATCTGCAATGGGTGCCGATCGAGGCGGCGCGGAGCTTCGATCTGCCGTTCATCACCGAGGTGGTGCTGGCCGAGGTCGCCCGCGCCCTGCCCCGGATCGGCGCGCCCGAGGCGGTGCCTTTCTTCTCCAACCGCGACGAGCAGCGGGAGTTTCGGCGGCGGGGCGGGCGGGCTTTGTAGGGGGCAGGCGGCAGGGCTTTGGGGCGCTGAACGGGGTGTCCACATGTGGACACGTTGCAAGCTATTGGAATCGTTGGAGCGCGCGGCGCGGTATGGTGGCCTTAACCACGAACGGGAGCGCGAGCGGCGCCCCGTGGGGTGGCGCCTCCGACGCTGGCGTTGGGCGCTTTATGGTGGCCGAGTACATCCGAACTCGCCGTAGCGCGCGCGGCCGGCAATAGCGCCACCCCGCCCCGACGGGGCGGCGCTCGCGCGGCGCGCTACGCGCTTGATTCCGCGCGGCGGGGGGGGGGGGCCCCCCCCCCCCCCCCGGGGGGCGGGCCCGGGGTGACGGGGGGGGGGGGGGGGGCGACCGGCCGGGGGGGCGGCCCCC